>Ga0102591_1000102_pt1 | contig 205620 bp, 197 predicted proteins | sample AraplaCol_mCL_r2_2_FD_76860 | JGI IMG/M metagenome (GOLD analysis project Ga0102591, IMG submission 76860) | Arabidopsis root microbial communities from North Carolina, USA - plate scrape MF_Col_mCL_r2 (SPADES assembly) (version 2) | ecosystem: Host-associated > Plants > Roots > Endosphere... | reverse complement strand
CGGCGATCGGTCGCCACCATCGCGCCGCCTGCGACGCCGCCCACCACCAGCGGGAAGCAGCCCGTCAGGCTGGTGCCGAGCAAGCCGGCGCTAACAATGGCCAAAGTCAGCCGTTTCAACGGAACACGTTTCATACAGAGGTCTCCTGGTCGCCAAGTAACTGGGTGTCCACGCCATCGCAAATGCAATGCAGGACGAGAAGGTGCACTTCCTGGATACGCGCGGTCCGCTCATGCGGCACGCAGATATGCACATCGGTTTCACGCAGGGCATGGGTGATCTTGCCGCCGCCGCGGCCCGTCAGGGCCACCACGGTCATCTCACGCTCGTGGGCGGCCTCGATGGCCGCCAGCACATTGGCCGAGTTGCCGCTGGTGCTCATCGCCAGCAGGACATCGCCGGCGCCGCCCAGCGCACGAACCTGTTTCGAGAAAATCACTGAAAAATCGTAGTCGTTGGCGATCGCGGTGAGGATGGAGCTGTCCGTCGTCAAGGCGATCGCGGCGAGCTCGGGCCTTTCGCGTTCATAGCGGCCGACGAACTCGGCGGCGAAATGCTGGGCGTCGGCGGCCGATCCGCCGTTGCCGCAAGCCAGCACCTTGCCACCGCTGGTGACGCTGGCCAATATGGCCTGCACCGCCGCCGCGATCGGCTTGGACAGAACCTGGGCGGCCTGGTACTTGAGGTCGGCGCTGTCGATAAACTGCTGTTCAATGCGTTGTTCAAGCATGCGTCAATGATAGCGGGTCATCGTTGGCCTTCGCATCCAGCCCGGCTCGTCGTGGCCACCGGCTCTTCGCGAGGGGTTAAAAACACAGAGGGCGCAAAACCGGAACTAGTTCCCGGAACTATGTCCGGTTCGTCCTGAAATAGCGCGCCCCGGCTACCACGCGGTGACGGTTTGGGCCATCATCGATACACACAGTTACCACGTCTCTCCACCCAAATGACAAGTCCCGTCTTTGATTCCGAGGTCGTCAGGAATGTGACCACAGCCTTCGTGCAGGCAACGGCCGCGAGATGGTCGTTCCCGAGCGTGGAACTCCAGGACCGCGGCACCTTCATGCTGATACGCGTGGACCTGCCGACCTCGGACGAACGTGAAATCGACCTGCCGATCCGGCAGTCCATCGCCCTGGCCCTCAACGAAGCCGTACCCGTGCACTTCACGCAGAAGTTTGGCCACTGGATCGTCGCCTTCCTGCGCGACAACAAGATGGTCGAGACTGTGCATCCCAGCGAGTTCCAGGAACTCTAGCGAGCCCCTGTTCACGAAGCGTCGAACGCGGCAGGCAACCATTCGATGGCGGCGCCTGCCTTAGCCCCCAGCGCGCCCTTGACCAGCACCACGTCAAACCGGCAGGGCGGCGGGCTCGCAAACCGCATCAGGTAGTGGCGCGCCGCCAGCACGATGCGTTGCTGTTTGGCGCCGCTGATGCTGGCCGCCGCGCCGCCATGCGAATCGTCCGCGCGCTGGCGCACCTCCACAAACACCAGGGTACCGTCTGGTGCGCGCATCACCAGGTCGATCTCGCCGCCGCCGCGGCCCGGCGTGCGGTAATTGGCCTCCACAAAGCGCAGGCCGGCGCGCAGCAGGTAGGCCCGCGCGGCGGACTCGGCGGCATCGCCGCGCGACTTGGTGGTAACCTGACCGGACAATGGCCGCACGCCGGCAGCCGCGGCCACCGGCGGCACCTTGAAAACCTGTTTTCTGGAAAACCACATTGAACGCTTCTTTCGACCTGGCACTGGATGCCGCGCGCGCCGCGGCGGGCATGCAGCATTATCCGGAAAGCGCGCTGTATGTCGTGGCGACACCCATCGGCAATCTGGCCGACATCAGCCTGCGCGCCTTGCAGGTGCTGCAGCTAGTGGATGCGATTGCGTGCGAGGACAAGCGCCATTCGCAACCCCTGCTGCGCCAGTACGGCATCGACAAACCGCTGCTCGCGGTGCACGAGCACAACGAGGCCGAGGCCGCCGGCCTGGTGATTGAGCGCCTGCAGCGCGGCGAGCGCGTGGCCTACGTCAGCGATGCCGGCACGCCGGCCGTGAGCGACCCGGGCGCGCGGCTGGTCGCGGCGGTGCGCGCGGCCGGGCTCAATGTCATGCCCCTGCCGGGCGCCAGCAGCGTGACCACCGTACTGAGCGTGGCCGGGCTGGCCAGCCCGGGCGGCGAGACAGGTTTTGTGTTTGCCGGCTTCCTGCCCAGCAAGGCCGGCGAGCGCGACCAGGCCATTGCCGCGCTGCAGGCCGAGGCGCGGGCCGTGGTGATCCTGGAGGCGCCGCATCGCATCGAAGCGCTGGCACGCGCCATGGCGGTGCTGGGTGAACGCCCCGTCACGGTCGGCCGCGAGCTGACCAAGCAGTTCGAGGAAATCGCGACCGTGCCCGCGCAAGACTTCGCGGCCTGGCTGGCCGAGGGGCCGCAGCGCACGCGCGGCGAGTTCGCCCTGGTGCTGCATCCATCCGCCGCATCCGAAAGCGCTGAGGACGGCACACGCGTGCTGCAACTGCTGCTGGCCGAGCTGCCGCTGAAGACCGCCGTGAAGATCGCCGCCGACATCACCGGCCTGGGACGCAACGAACTCTACGAAACCGCCCTCAAACTCAAGAACACATGAACCCCAATGCCGACCAGCTCTGGCGCGCGCCGCGCTGGACACTCGCCGCCCTGCTGGCCGTCCTCGGCATGCTGGGGCCGTTTTCCATCGACACCTACATCCCGGCGTTTTCAGGCATCGCGCAGTCGCTAGGCGCATCGCCGGTGGAAATGCAGCAGACGCTGTCGGCCTACCTGTTCGGCTTTGCCTTCATGAACCTGTTCCACGGCGCGCTGGCCGACAGCTTCGGCCGCCGGCCCGTGGTGCTCTGGGGCATCGCGCTGTTCACGCTGGCATCGGCGGGCTGCGCGCTCTCGCAAAGCATAGGCCAGCTGGTTTTCTTTCGTGCCATGCAGGGCCTGTCGACGGGCGCGGGCATCGTGGTCTCGCGCGCCGTGATACGCGACATGTATCCACCGGCCCAGGCCCAGCAGGTCATGAGCCAGGTCACGATTTATTTCGGCGTAGCGCCTGCGCTGGCGCCCATCGTTGGCGGCTGGCTGTTTGTGCACCTGGGCTGGCACAGCATCTTCTGGTTTCTCACCGGCGTGGGCGTGGTGCTTTGGGCGACCAACTTCCGCTTCCTGCCCGAAACCCTGCCGCCGCTGGACCGCCAGCCCTTTGAAGTGCGGCACCTGATGCGCGGCTACTGGCAGCTGGGCTCCAGCCCGCGCTTCCTGCTGCTGGCGCTGGCCAGCGGCGTGCCCTTCAATGGCATGTTTTTGTACGTGCTGTCGGCGCCGGCCTTCCTGGGTGAGCACCTGGCACTGCAACCCACCGAGTTCTTCTGGTTTTTTGTGCTCACCATCTCCGGCATCATGTCCGGCGCCTGGTTGAGCGGCCGCCTGGCGGGCAAGATCGCGCCCAAGCAGCAGATACGCCACGGCTTTGTCGTCATGCTGGTGGTTTCGGTGCTCAACCTGGCCGCCAACCTGCTCTTCACGCCGCATGCCTCGTGGGCACTGTTCCCCATCGCGATATTCGCCTTCGGCTGGGCGTTGATGGTGCCCGTGGTCACGCTGCTGGTGCTGGACCTCTACCCCGAGCGGCGCGGCATGGCGTCTTCGCTGCAGGCCTTTATCGGCTCGACCGCCAACGGCATCGTGGCCGGTGTCATCGCGCCGCTGGTGATGCATTCCACGCCCGCACTGGCCGGGATGTCGCTGGGCCTGATGTGCATAGGCCTCATGGCCTGGATGTATCTGCACCATCGCTGGCCGGAGATTGGCCGCGCGGCGTCGCGCGATTGATGTGCTGCACTTTCTTCCGCTGGGAGGGGGAATTCACCGGGAATGTGGTTTTACTCCTTCTCCCTCTGGGAGAAGGTGGGGATGAGGGCCGGCGGCGCCTGGTGTTGCGCTGCGCGGATTGAAAGGCCGTCAGCCCTCACCCCTGCCCTCTCCCCGAGGGAGAGGTAGAAAGACAGGGGAAAAGAGGGTAGCGGCTCCCGATTTTCTAGTCGCGGTCGTTCAGCCGGATCGGGAATTCCATGCCCTGGCCCACACGCTGCACCACATTGGCGGCGTCCAGGTAAACCCAGAAGAGCATGGGCTGGTCGGCGGCAAGCCAGCGGTAGGTCATGACATCACCGGGCCAGTTGGACACGCGGTCTATAGACGCGGGCCGGCCGAACTCACGCTCCACGTCATCACGCGCCCACTTGCCGATCTCGATCCTTGAAAAATCCTGCGGGTTCAGCACCTGCCGCGCGCTCACGACCTTCCCCGCGGCATCGAGGTCCACCATGATGGCCGTCTGCCCCGCGGGTTGGGTGGAGTATTGCAGCCGCGTGCCCGAGGCCAGCGGCACGGTGCGCGTGGGCGTTCCGTAACTCGAGAATACCTGCTCACGCGACATGCCGGGCTGCACGGCATTGTAGGCACAGCCCGTGGCCAGCAGCGCGGCAAGCGCCGCAGCGGAAACAGCTTGAAATATCTTCATGGACTAACTCCTGGATTCATCCGTCATTTCATCAGACATCGCCCACCAGGGAATGTTCCCCTGTGAGCGTCACCGGGGGCTAGCTGCCCAGCTGGGCCCAGCCGGGCGTGCCCGCGCGGCCTGAATAACGGCTGGCCGCGTCATAGCGTTCCCAGGCCAGCCGCGCGGCGCGGCCGCCGTAGACCTGTTTCTGCAGCCATCCACATTCGGCCTGCAGCGCCTCGTCGCCGCCCAGCCGCGTGTGCCAGACCTTGCCGGTGTTGTCCCAGCGGTAGCCGCGATTCTTGAGCAGGTCCTTGGCCGCGAAAGGCGCGCCGGTGGCCTGCAGCCGGTAGCTGGGCTCGCGGGACGTGGACAGCAGGTGCGCCAGGCCGTTCACACCCTGGCCCGGCAGCTCGGCCATCAGCACCGTGAGCAGGGCATGGCAATCCATCTCGGCGCGGTGCGCATCGTAAAACCACCCGAGATCGGAAGCCAGCGCGCTGAGCTTGGCCGAGCCGCGGCCGGCCGCCGTCCAGTCGATGTCGGCGAAAGAGCAGGCCCAGTTCAAGGCCTGAGCCGATGGAATCAGGCCTTCCACAAAGGGTCGGTCAAATCCCGCGTTGTGCGCGATGACAAGATCCGCACCCTCCAGCAGCGCATCGACACGCCCCATGTCCAGTTGCCGGCCCGCCAGCATCTCATCGGTGATGCCGGTGATCTCGCGCGCGATTTTCGGCACCGGCATGCCCGGGTCGCGCAGCCCGTCATAGACCTGCACCGGCCCTGTCGCCAGCCCCGTCTGGGTGTCGACCTGTATGCGCAGCAGCGCCAGCTCCATGATCTGGTCGCGGGAAGCGTCCAGCCCGGTGGTTTCGGTGTCCAGGATCACCACATGGGCCACAGGCCCCAGCGGCGCGTGCGGAAATTCCGTGGCCGGCACCAGCCGCCTGAGCACGCGGTAGTCGGGATGTTGTTCGAGCACCCGGGCCATGGCTTCGGGGCTCTCGCTCGCGGCGGTGGGCGCCGCGCGGGCCGCAGGCCTGGGCGCCCTGGGCTTGCGCACCCTGGCGGCGGCCGCCTCCGCGGCCATCGCCAGTACGCCCTCGTCAAAACCAAAACCCAGCTGTCCGACCGCCGTCATGTGCGCACAAAGGCGTGAAGCCTCTCAGGGTGGATACGGTCTTGCATGCTTGGCTCCCGGGTCTGCTTGAAATAAAGCACGCTATCTTCGCAGATAGCCGACCCGGGCCGAATCACTCTCCCAGCACAAAGCCTTCGCGCCGCGGATCGGCGCCGCCGACCAGGCCCTGGGGCGTCACCACGATGCCCTGCAGGCCGCTGGTGAATTCAATGGCCTGCACCTCGTGGCCCAGCGCCTTCAAAGGGCCGGAGAGTTTTTCAAGTTCGCTGCCCAGTTCGACCTCGGTGGCGCGGTTACGGCTTCCCATATTGGGCAGCGAGATCGCCTGCTGCACATCCAGCCCCCAGTCCAGCACCCCCACCAGCGTCTTGGTCACGTAATTGATGATGGCGCTGCCCCCGGGCGAGCCCACCGTCATCTTGAGCTTGCCGTCGGCGTCGAACACCAGCGTGGGCGACATGGTGCTGCGCGGGCGTTTGCCGCCCTCGATGCGGTTGGCCACCGGCAGGCCGTTCTCTTCGGGCGCGAGCGCGAAGTCCGTCATCTGGTTGTTCAGCAAAAAGCCGTGCACCATGATGTGGCTGCCGAACACCGCTTCAATCGTCGTCGTCATGGACACCGCGTTGCCGGCGGTATCTATGACCGAGATGTGGCTGGTCGCGGGAATCTCCGAATCCTCGTCGGGCGCCCAGGCCATCTTGACGCCGGCCGGCACACCCGGCGCGGCGCGCTTCATGCTGGCATCGGTGCGTATCAGCGCGCTGCGTGTCTTGAGGTACTCAGGTGAGACCAGCGCGGTGGCCGGCACGTTCACGAAGTCCGGGTCACCCACGTAGTAGTCGCGGTCGGCATAGGCCAGCCGGCCGGCTTCGGAGAACAGGTGCACGGCCTCGGTCGAGTTGGGCCGCACGCTGGACATCGGAAAACGCTCCAGTGCGCCCAGCATGGCCAGCACCGCGATGCCGCCCGACGACGGTGGCGGCATGCCGCAAATTTTGTAGGCACGGTAGTTGCCGCACAGCACAGTTCGTTCACGGGCCTGGTAGCCGGCGATGTCCTGCAGCGTCATGTCGCCGGGCTGGGCCTGGCCGTTCACGGCTGCGGAAATGTCGCGGGCAATCTCGCCTTTGTAAAAGGCATCGGGGCCCTCCTTGGCGACGCGCCTGAGCACCGCCGCGAAGGCCGGGTTTTTGAGGGTGGCGCCCACAGCCAGCGGCTCGCCCGCCGCGTCGTAAAAGTAGGCGCGCGCATTCGCATTGGCGCGCAGGGTCTTGTCGAGCTTGATCACGTGGTGCAGCCGCTCAGACACCGCAAAGCCGCTCTCGGCCAGGCGTATGGTGGGCTCAAACAACTTCGCCCACGGCAGCTTGCCGTGCTTCTGGTGCGCGAGCTCCATCACGCGCAGGAGGCCGGGCACGCCCACGGACTTGCCGGAATTGATGGCATCCTTGAGCGCCAGGGGTTTGCCCCTGGCGTCGAGGAAGCGGTCACCTTTGGCCGAGGCCGGCGCCTTTTCGCGGCCGTCATAGGCATTGAGCCCCTTGTGCGCCGCGTCGTAACTCACGATGAAGGCGCCGCCGCCTATGCCCGACGATTGCGGCTCGGTCAGGTTCAGCATGATGGCGGCGGCAATGGCCGCGTCCACCGCGCTGCCGCCGGCCTTGAGCATTTCCTGCCCCGCGCGCGTCGCATGCGGGTTGGCCGTGGCGATCATGAATTTTTTCGCCGTCACCGCCTTCTTCTCGGTGTAACCCGAAGAAGGCTCGGGGGCGACGTCCTGCGCCGGCACCGGCTGCAGCTGGGCGTGCACCGCCGCCTGCGACATGAAGAAAACAAAACCCAGCCGCGCCAAAGCGCGGGCTCCTTTGTGTAAGCGCATCGTTATTCCTTGTGGATGTTGGAGATGTGTGAGATGTGTGAGATGTTTTTGTGAGAAGGCAAGGCGCGGCTCACTGGGCCGGCAGGTGCCTGGCGAAAAACTCGCGAATTCGCGCATGGGCGGCGACGCGCGCGGCCGGGTTGCCGCCCACATGCACGGCCTTGCCGCTGCGCACCACGTCTTCACGCACCTTGACGGGGCTCAGCTCGTCAAAGCCGTGGTACGAATCGGGATAGACCTCGATGTCCACCGGTTGCCCGCGTTCCTTGCTGCGCTCGGCCAGCCTCTGGCAATAGCGGGCGGGCGTCCAGTCATCCAGCTCGCCGGCCAGGATGAGCAGCGGCGCATAGGCCACGTAGTCGGGCCTGGCCTGCAGCGTCGAGGCGCAGCCGGGGTACATGGCCACCGCCGCGGCAAAGCCGGGCGTACCCTGCCGCTTGATGGGCAGCTCGGCATTCATCACCTGCACGGCCGCCGTGCCGCCGTGCGAGAAGCCGATCGCGCCAATCTTGCCGGGCACCACGTCGGTCCGCGTGTTCAGGTATTCGATGGCGCCATAGGCATCCAGCCAGCGCTGCTCTTCCTGGATGGCCCTGGCCTTGGGCGTGACGGTGCAGATCTGCCGCTCGCCGCGCGGGTTGAAGCTGTCCACCAGCAACACGCCGTAGCCCATGCCGTTGAGCAGTTTGGCGGTATCGCGAAAGCGCTGCGTGATGGCGCCGCTCTTGCCCAGCGCACCGGCGCAACCGTGGAACATCACCAGCGCGACAAAACGGCCCTCGGCCGCGGGCTTGTAGAGATAGCCGTCGATCACCAGCCGCTCGCTGCCCTGCCAGCGGTCCAGGCTCGGGAACTGCACTTTTTCCTGCGCCAGGCAAGGCAGGCCCAGGCCCAGAGCCAACGCCACCGACGCGGCAAACCGCCATCGCTCAAAGCGTTTCATCGAAGCCCTCCACCTTCAGCAGATTGGGTTCCTCGCCGCGCAGAGCTTGTGTGTTCTCGCTGGGCTCATGGGCCGCCGCTGAATCGGGCGCTTCGCCCTGCGTGGACGCGACGATAGCCGCCTGCTGGCGCGCCGCGTCGTTGGAGCGCACCGGCAGCAGCACGGGTGCGAGAAAGGACGGCGGCCGCACGTCGATGGCGCCGGAGAGCATATTGCCTATGCGCACCGAAGAAAACCCGCTGGCGACCTGGCCGATTTCCGCGCCGCTCCAGTTGAGCTGCCCCGTCGCGCCCTCGCCTATGCCGATGGTCGCGCCCGGCGTCAGCTGCTCGATGGCCAGCACGCCGCCGGCGCTGGCGATACGCACCGAGCCCGTGCCGGAGGACGTCGGGGTGCTGTCGTAGCTGTCGGTCTTGAAGCTGATGCTGCCGGCGCCTGTCGCTTCAATCGTCGCCACGTCGGTGCTGGGCCGGATGGCAATGCCGGTGCCCGAGCCCGCCGCGATGCCGGAGAGCGTGATGGCGCCCGTCTGTGTGAGCACGCTGTTCTTGCCGCTGGCCAGGGTGATGCCATCGCCGCCTCCGGTCGCGGTGCCGGTGGCCGACAGGTCGCCGCCCACGGTGCGAAGCGTGTTGGTGCCGCCGGCCGCCAGTGAAACGCCGTTGCCGGAACCCACGGCCTTGCCGGCCAGCACAAGCTGCCCGCTGCCGGTGGCTTCAATCAGGTTGGTGCCCGAGCCCAGCGCCAGCGCGCTGCTGGTGCCGGCCGATTGCGCATTGACGGTCAGCACGCCGTCCGCCGTGCGCAAGGTGTTGTTGCCGCTGGTGCCCATGCCCAGGCCCGAACCGGACCCCGTGGCATCCGATTGCGCGTTGACGCTGAGGCTGCCCTGGCCGCCGGCTTGCACAAGGTTGGAACCGGTGGCCATGGACACGCCGACACCGCGCGTGCTGTTGCCGCTCAGGCTGATGTTTCCGCTTTGCGACAGCACGGAATTGCTCAACGAGCCGAAGGTGATGCCGTCGCCGCCGTTAGTGCTGCTGCCCGACATCGTGAGGCTGCCGCTGGCGGTCTTGACCTGGTTGGTGCCGCCGGCCAGGGAGACGCCGTTGCCCGAACCCGTGGCCGCACCGGCCAGCACCACCTGCCCGGCGCCGGTCGCTTCGAGGGTGTTGCTGCCTGAGCCCAGGGCCAGTGCGCTGCTGCTGCCCGCGGAGCGCGCATTGATGGACAGCGTGCCGTCGGCCGTGCGGATGGCGTTGGTGCCGCCGCTGCCCATGGTCAGGCCCGAGCCGGAACCCGCATTGCTGGACTGCACGTCGAGCGTGACGTTGCCCGAGCCGGAGGCCGCGACCAGGTTGTTGCCCGAGCCCATCAGCAAGGCGCTGCCGCCGGTGTTGGTAGCCGTCAGCGTGATGCCGCCCGCGCCCGAGGTCTGGATTTTGCTGCCGCCTGTGAGCGCGATGCCTTGCGTGGCGCCCGCGCCTGTACCCGACACCGAGATGTTGCCGCCCCCGGAGCTGAGCGTTGCCAGGTTCATCGCAACAGGGCGATTGGCCGTGAGCGTAATAGCGCCCGCGCCGGTTGATTCCACCTTGGCCTGGGCGGCGCCGTCTCCCAACACGATGGCGCTGCCTGTGCCCGTGGCCGTGCCGTTGATGGTGATGTTGCCGCCCGTCGTGCGCATCAGGTTGGTGCCGGTGATCATGGACACGGCATTGCCCGAACCGCTGGAGTTGCCGGTGAGAACCAGGCTGCCGCTGCCGGTGGCCTGCAAGGTGTTGGTGCCCGAGCCTACGGCCAGTGCGCTGCTGGAGCCGGTGGACTTGGCGTTGATGCTCAGCACGCCGTCCGCGACGCGGATCGTGTTGTTGCCGCTGGAGCCCATGGTCATGCCCAGTGCGTTCCCGGTGGACTCGGCGCTGATGCTGATGTTGCCCGTACCCGTCGACTGGATGATGTTGGTGCCGCTGTTCATGCCGAAGGCCGTGGCATCGGCATTGCGGGCATTGATGGTGATGTTGCCGCTGGTCGTCTGTATGGTGTTGGCGCTGGTGCCCATGGAAAAAGCCTGGCCTGTCGCGCCCTTGGCGTTGATCAGGATGTTGCCCGCGCCGCTGCTCAGCAGGCTGCCGCCGCCTACCATGCGAAAGCCTAGGGTGGTCCCGCCGCCGCCGGTGGCGTATCCGGTGCTGGGGTCGGCGCCACCCCCTATGGTGATGTTGCCGCCGTTGCTCACGATCTGCGCGCCAGAGCCCAGCGACACCGAGCCGACGGCGCCGCCGCCGGCGGAGGCCGAATTGAGCACCACATTCAGCCTGGCCGTGCCCGAGGTGATGTTGGCGTTGACGTTGATGTCACGGTTGGCCAGCAAAGTCAGGGTGCGGTCTGTCGCGCCGTTGTAGGCGATGGCGTTGCTGACGGTGATGTCGCCCACCGACGTGCCGGCGCTGGCCGTGCTCACGGTCACATTGGCCGTGCCCAGCTGGTTGACCAGCGTGGTGGTGTTGAGAATGGACGCGGCGCCCGAACCGGTGAAGGTGTTGCTGCCGTTCCAGGTCGCGCTGTTGGCGCCCGTGGAGATGGTGATGTTGGTCGGGTCCAGCAGCAGCGAGCCGGCGCTGCCGTGCGCCGCGGTGAGATCAGCCGTGCCCGCGTAGTCCAGGAAGTTGACGCCCGACACTTCGGCATTGCCGCCCTGGCCGCTCACGGCGCCGCCCTTGGCGCTGATGCTGCCGTAGTAGCGTGTGCTCTCATCGGACCAGGCGACGACCTTGCCGCCGTTGCCCGCACTGATCGCATCGGCCTTGATCTGCGCATCGGCAGCTATGAAGGTGGCCCGCGCGCGCTGCTCGCTACCCGAGCCCTGCCAGTTGCCGCCCAGCAGCGCGGTGCCGCCACCGGCATCGCCCGAGGCATCGACCCGCGCGCCGGCAAACAGCCCGACCTTGTCGCCCAGCACCTTGACGGTGCCGCCGGTCTGGCCGGCGCCGTAGCCCGATGCGTCGAGCGTGCCGCTGACGGCCACCACACCGTTGTCGCCGCCTTCCAGGCGGATCACGCCATTGCGGTTGCTGAGGCTTCTGGCCTGCACCGTGCCGCTGTTGTTGATCACGGTGGCCAGCGGGTCGCCGCCGGCGCGGGCGGCCAGCACGACCAGCCCGCCGTCGGCCTGGATGGCGCCGCTGTTGGAGGCCAGCGCGGCGAGCGCTGCGCCGTCCACCTGCAGGTTGAGCAGGCCGTCGCCGTGCATGTCCAGCGTGACGCTGTTGCCCGCGCCCAGGGCCACCGTACCGCGCTGCGCGTTGATGCTTCCCTCGTTGCCGACCTGCGGGCCTATGAGCGCGATGTAGCCGCCCTCGCTCGCCGTGAGCGTGCCCTGGTTCAGCACCTGGCCGGATGCGCCGCTGCCGTTACCAAAGCGCATATTGCCCGCCGCGAAGTCGGCATTGGAAATATCCAGCGTGCTGGCCACCAGCCCACCCACGTTGATGCTGGAGCCCGGCGCGAACAGAATGCCCGCGGCATTGACCAGGAAGACCTGGCCGTTGGCGTTGAGCTGTCCGTAGATGCGCGAAGCCTCGTTCGACATCACGCGGTTCAGCGCGATGGACGAACGCCCGGGTTGCACGAAGTTCACCTTGGCCGAGGCGCCAATGTTGAAGCTGTCCCACTGCGCCGTGAGCTTGTCGCTGAGCTGGTTGACGGTCAGTACATTGCCCGTGGAGGCGATGCTGCCCGAGCCGGCGACCACCTGGCCGTTGGTCGGCAAGGCATTGCCCGGCAGCGCGTCGGCAAAACTCCGACCGGCCGGCAGGGCCAGGACAGCCAGCATGACGGAACTCAGGATGGGGCGGAAGGCGCGAGGAGCACGAGGGGAAAGGCGGTGGACGGCATGCATGCGTGACTCTCTTTCTCAGAAGCTTTCAATCTTCAGAACCTGTACTTGAAACCCAGGCCGTAGCCGGTGACGTCGGCGCCCACGCCCGGCGAGTTGCCGGCCGAGGCGAACACCGCACCGGTGCGGAAGTTGTAGTTCGCCGAACCGTCGTTGCGGATGCGCGAGTAGGTGCCGTAGACGCTGAGGTTCTTGCTGACGGTGCGGTTAAAGCCCAGCGCGAGCATGTTCGCGCCCAGGCCCGCGGTCGAGCAGGCGCGCAGTGCGGGGTCGTTGGACACCACGTCGCAGCTGCCGGGCGATGCACGGCCGGCGCTGGCGCGCAACTCCCAGGCGCCCAGGGTGTGCGTCACGCCGAACAGCCTGCCCCGTCGGCGGTAACCCTGCAGGTCCAGCACCGTGTTGCCGGGAACCACGTCCGACTCGGAGTACGAGAGTTTGTCGATCAGCATGGAAAAGGTCGTCGCGCCCATGGTGTAGCTGGCGCCCAAGCTCACGGCCCAGTCGCGCGAGGAGGTGCCCTGCGTCACCGCCGTGGCCGACGAACCGACCCCGCGGTTGTTGCGGCCCAGGCTGGCGATGCCGAAATACTGGTTGTGCTGTTCGTAGGCGATGCCGAGCTTGAGCGGGCCGTTCACATACATGCCGCTGAAGCCCCAGACCGAACCCGCGCCCAGGTCGGGCGCCGCCCTGCGCCCGTTGTTGGAGTAAGCGATGCGCGCCGACAGGCCCTTCCATTCCGGCGTGGCGTATTGCCACACACCGGGCTGCCGGCGTATGAAGGCCGCATCATCGTTGTTCGAATCGCCCACCTCGGTGAGCGGCCCCGCCACGCTGGACGAACCCACACCCAGGCCCGGCGAGCCGATGATGCCGCCCGCGCCGCCTATGCCGTAGTCGTTGAAGGGATCGAACTTGACGGTCATGTCGCGAAACGGCATGGTCCACTGGCCGTAGCGCACCGCGCCCCACTCTGCGCTGCGCAGGCCCACGCCCGCATCCTGCAGGCTGGTGGCCGCATTGGATTCGGGGCGCTCAGAACTGGGCCCGGTCTTGGGCACGTATTTGTAGGCCACGCCGGCTTCCACCTGCCAGAAGGCCTCCAGCCCGCCGCCCAGGCCCAGCGCGCCGCGCACGCCGATCGAGGACGATGGATCGCTGATGCGCAGGTAGGAAGGCAGCTGCCTGCCCGTCGGCGAGGCCGATTGCGTGGCGCCGCGCGGGCCCGCATCGGTTGCGCCGTCGCGCGCGACCTGCTCGAACTCCAGGCCGAAGCCCCCGTAGATTTCGAACTTGTCCGAGCTCAGTTCCGCGTCGTCCGACAGCGAGGAGCCCAGCCCCGCGAAGGCTTGCGGCGCGCCACTGAGCTGCAGCCACAGGGTCGGACTGTGCGAGGCTTCCACGGTGCTGGGCGTGCTGGTGGGCTTGAAGGCCACGCCGACGCTGACGGTCAACGCCTTGGGCCGCGTGAAGACCAGGCCCAGACCGGCGCCCTGCAGGCTCTTGTGGTTGCTCAGCTGTGCGGGGTCCCAGGGATTTTTGTCGATGCGCACGCGGCCCGCGTCGTAAAAGAGGAAGCCCTCCACACCAAAGCCGCCCAGCCGGCCCAGGCCGTGGCGCAGTTCCAGCCGCGACAGCCAGCCCTCGTCGCCCGCACCCTCGCCTTGCGGATAGGCGCGCACGCCGTTGGGGCCCCCCAGGAAAAATTCTTCCGACGAATCCAGGTTTTTCGAGGCCTGCTGGCCCGACAGCGAAGCGTGCAATGTGAAGCCGCCCGGCAGCGCCTGCAGGCGCGAGAGCGACCAGTTGAGCTTGTTGAAGCTGCCGGCCGTCATGGCCGAACGCGCGTCGAAGGCCGCGTCTGACATCGTGTCGCGGCTCAGGCGGCCATGCGTCAGGCCCAACGAATAGCTGGTCAGCGCGGGGTTGCCGGTGACGCCGTCGCGCCAGTCGCCATAGACGTCCAGCTTGGCCAGGGTTGACGACTTCTTGACGTCCAGGCCGGCCTGGTTGACGCGGTCTATGTAGTTCTTCTGCTCCAGCGAAAGCTGGCCCGTGAGGTTGGCCTGCCTGCCGCGCATGAAAGGGTAGGCGACAAAGCCGCTGAGGCTTTCGCCCTCGCCGCTGGCGTCCAGCGGCGCGAAGTCGCGACCGATCTTGTAGAGCAGGTTGGTATAGGCGACGCCCCCGCGCAGGCCGGAGCCGCCCAGCGGCGCCGACACGCCCAGGGTCTGGGCCGTCAGCCCTTCGAAGCTGGTGATCCCCTTGGCGCTCCAGGCCTCGCCCAGGCCCAGCCAGTCATTGGCCGAGAGCTCCACCGTCAGGCGATTGCGGCCGGTGTAGCTGTTGCCCTGGTTGTCAAAGCCGAATCGCGCCTGCGCCATCGGGCTTTCGCTGACCCGCACCACCAGGTCGGCCGTGCCGGGCTGTGCGCCCGCGCGCAGCACGGCGCGCACCGTGATGCCGGGAAGGTCCGTCAACAACAACAGGGCGCGCTCGACTTCGGCCTCGCGTATCACCGCGCCTGGCGTCAGGCCCGCGATGAAACGGCGCACAACCGCTTGGTCCAGGCGCACATTTTTGGCGGGTTCCACGCTCACCGTGCCCAACCGGCCTTCCTGGATCTCCAGCCTGACCGTGCCGTTCGCGATGTCCTGCGCGGGCAGGTTGGCGCGCGCCACGAGGAAGCCGCGTTCCCGGTAAAAGCGCGTGATGCGCGCGGCGGCCTCGGCCAGCGCGTCAAAGCCGATCTCGCGGCCGGTGAAGCCGCTGAGTTCCGCCGCCAGGGTCTGCGCGTCAATCGAATCGTTGCCGCTGAAAGCAAACTGCGTCACCCGCACACGCGCGCCGGAATCGGCGGATGGCGCGCGGCTTTCTTCCGCAGGCTTGTCGATCACGGCCGGTGCGTCGGCCGGCGCCGGGCTGACCACGCCGGGCGTGCGTTCGCGGATGGACTCCAGCATGCGTCCGGCATCGGGCGCCTGCGCGAAGGCGCCATAACCGGAAAGGGCCAGCAGGCCGCCTATGACGCTGGGCTTGAAAGGCCGGTTTCTGGATCTGTTCACGTGGGTTGCTTGCATTTGTAACTCTCAAAGACCATCAGCCGGACCGGCGCCGTGCAGGACGCCGTGCGCAAAGCTGGTTCTCCCAATGGGTATTGGACTTGTATTTATCTGTAAGGACCAGTTCGATATACCCGCCCATATCCATAACCCGAGGTTATTGATGCCCATCAAAAGGTGTGCCATCAGAGCCTCAGAGCGAAGCACCCCATCCGTTCACCGGACAATCGCAGTCCTGGCCTGGACGCGTTTCGCGAGCCGGGACAGGCTGAAACACAGCACGAAATACACCAGCGCCACGAACAGGTACATCTCGACCATCCGGCCGTCTCGCTGGGCGACCTTGGAGGCGGCGCCGACAAAATCGGTGATGGACAGCACGTAAACCATGGAAACGTCCTGGAACAGCACGATGGTTTGCGTCAGCAGCACCGGCGCCATGTTGCGAAATGCCTGCGGCAGCACCACGTGCGCCATCACCTGCCGGTAGCTCAGGCCCATGGCATAGCCGGCCTGCACCTGCCCCCGGGGAATGGACTGGATGCCGGCTCGCATGATTTCGCAGAAATAGCAGGCCTCGAACATGATGAACGTGACCAGGCAGGAAGCGAAAGCGCCCACACTGACGGGCTCGCTGGCGCCGATGAGCCAGGCGCCTACATAGGGAACGAGAAAGTAGAACCAGAAGATCACCAGCACCAGCGGGATGGAGCGCACGACGCTCACATACACGCCGGCCGGAACCGACAGCAGCCGCAGGCCGGAAAGCCGGCACAGGGCCAGCAAGGTGCCGGCCGCGATGCCGCCCACCATGGCCAGCGCCGCGAGCTTGATCGTGAAGGCCATCCCCGTCAGGAACAGGAAGCTCCACGAGCGCTCGATGACATTGAAATCAAAGCCGGCCAGCATGTCCCTGCCCTTTCAGCGCCGGCCCGCCGTGCCGGGCAGCGCCACCTTGCGCTCCAGCGCCTGCATCAGCTGGATCACCGTGACATTGACCACCAGGTACACCACGGTGGCGGCCGACAGGGCCTCGAACACCTGGAAGGAAAACTCCTGCATGGCGCGCGCACGTGAAGTGAGTTCCATCAGCCCAATGGTGAGCGCGACGGCGCTGTTCTTGATGATGTTGAGGAATTCGGACGTCAGCGGCGGCAGGATGATGCGCAGCGCCTGCGGAAGCACGATGAGCCGATAGCTTTGCGGCAGGGTCAGGCCCAGCGCCATGGCGGCCATGGCCTGGCCGCGCGGGAGCGAGGATATTCCCGCCCTCACCTGCTCGGCCACCCGGGCCGAGGTAAAAAAACCGAGGCAGACCACAGCCGTCGCAAATGACGCATGGGGCAACTGCTTGATGCCGTCGCCCAGCGTCTTGGGCAGCAACTCAGGGACCACGAAATACCAGAGGAACATCTGCACCAGCAGCGGGACATTGCGAAAGAGCTCCACATAGGCATTGCCCAGCCGGGTGGCTGCCGCGGCCGGCAAGGTGCGCAGTATCCCGACCGCCACACCCAGCACCAGCGCCATGCACCAGGCGGTGAGTGCCGTCGCCAGCGTCCAGCCCAGGCCCGAGGCCAGCGTGGACAGGTAGGAGCCCGCGCCCTCCGGCGAGGTTTCCCAGAAGATCTTCCAGTTCCAGTGGTAGTTCATGCCTGGGCCCAGCAACGCTGCAACACGGCCCGGTCCACATTGCCGCCCGAGAGCACCACCAGCGCATGGCCTCCCTCAAGGGCCACGCGGCCGCACAGCAGCGCGGCCAGGGCCACGGCGCCGCCGGGCTCCACCAGCAAGTGCAGCTCGTCCAGCGCGAAATTCATCGCCGCCATGACTTCCTCGTCGCTGACCGACACGGCGCGCGCCAGGTAGTGGCGGTTGATTTCAAAAGGCAGTTCCGCGGGGGTGGGGGCCTGCAAGGCATCGCACATGCCGGTTGCACCTGGCGGGTTGCTTTCGCGCTTGCCGCTTTGCAGGGAGCGCACGGTATCGTCAAAGCTTTCGGGCTCCACCGCGACCAGGCGCGTCTCGGGAGACAGCACGTCAAACACCAGGCCGCATCCTGCGATCAGGCCGCCCCCGCCGCAAGGCGCGGCCATCCATTCCAGCTGGTCGCGCGCGGCATCGGGCAGGTCGGCCAGGGCCTCGAGCGCGACGGTTGCCTGGCCGGCGATCACGGCTGTGTCGTCGCCGGGCGGGATCAGCGTACCGCCGGTTTCGGCGAGCAGGCGCATGCCTATCACTTCGCGGCTCTGCGTGTGGCGGTCGTAGTGCTCGACCCGCGCCCCTTGCGACAGCGCCCTCTCCACCTTGACCCGCGGCGCATCGACGGGCATGACGATGGTCGCAGGCACACCCAGCCGCCTGGCGGCCCAGGCGATGGCCTGGCCGTGGTTGCCGGTGGAGTACGCCACCACGCCGCGCGCCCGCTGCTCGGGCGACAGGCACAGCATGGCGTTGAAGGCGCCGCGTATCTTGAAGGAGCCGGTGACCTGCAGGTTTTCGGCCTTCAGCCAGACCCTCCCGCCCGCGATCTCGTCGAGCCTTGCCGACCGGACCAGCGGCGTGCGTTGCACATGCTCGCGGATGCGGCCGGCCGCTTCCAGCACGTCGGCATAGCCGGGCACCCGCAGCTCACCCAGCAACTCATGCTCGATGAAAGCCTCGGGGCGCAGGCGGCCCGGCGCCGGATGGGGGATATCGCGCAGCATGCCGGCTCCGGGATTCACTGGTAAGCCGCCGGCTCACCCGAATCGGTGGGCCGGGCAATCGCCTTCTTGAGCGCATCGCTCATGGGCACGCCGAGGTTGACGCCCTTGGGCGGGATGGCCGACTGGAACCATTTGGCGTAGAGCCGGTTGATCTCGCCGCTGCGAAACACGCCGCCAAGGGCTTCATCCACCAGCTTCTTGAACTCGGGGTCGTCCTTGCGCAGCATGATGCCGTAGGGCTCCACCGAAAGGGGTTCGCTGGACACCGCGTAGTCGCCCGGCGTTTTGGAGTGGGCGGCGAGGCTGTACAGGATGATGTCGTCCATCGCATACGCGGCGATGCGGCCGGAGTCCAGCATGGCCATGCCTTCGCCGTGGTCGACCACGGGCATGACGTTCATGCCCAGGCTCTTCTGGCCGTTCAGGGTCACCATCAGCTTGAGGTTGGACGAACCCGAGGTGGACGACACGCCTTTGCCCCTGAGGTCGGCCACCGAGCTGATGCCCGACGCCTTCTTGCTCAGCAGCCGCGTCGCGGTGACGAAGGTGGTGGGCGCGAAGGCCACCTGCGCCTGGCGCTCGACGTTGTTGGTCGTGTTGCCGCACTCCAGGTCTATGGTGCCGTTGGCCATCAGCGGGATGCGCGTGGCGGAGGCCACGGGCTGCATCTTCACGGCGAGATTGGGCGCACTCAGCTTCTTGCGCACGGCGTCGACGATCTTCATGCACAGGTCGATGTGGTAGCCCACATAGTGCTGCTGGTCGTCGAGGTAGGAGAAGGGAATCGAGGTGTCACGCACGCCCAGCACGATGGCGCCGCCCGCGCGGACTTTCCTGAGCGTCCCGGTCAGTTCCTGGGCGGCGGCGGTGCCGGCCGCGCCCATCATGCAAAAAGAAAACGTTGTCAAGGCCAGCAGGCATCGGGTCTTCATGGATCAATCCTTGTCGTGATGAAGGGGGGCCGCCAGCTCTCGCCAAGGGCTTGAATCCATGTTATTGCAACAATATTCATCTATACTTGAAACTATCTCGCATAAAGAATGAACAACGTTCATATATCGCCATGATTCGTTACCTCAACACCTTCATGGCCGTGGCGCAGCACGGTACCTTCGCGGCGGCGGGAGACCGCGTCGGCCTGACGCAGTCGGCCGTCAGCGTGCAGATGCGAAAGCTGGAGGAAGCGCTGGGGCTCACGCTGTTTGACCGCAGCGGGCGCACCGCCGTGCTGAACGAGGCCGGGCGCAGGGCGCTGGCCCACGCCGACCAGATCATCCTGCTCTACCGGCAGATGGCCGACGGCGTCGCCGACGCGGAGCTCACCGGCACGCTGAGGGCCGGCGCCATCATGACCAGCCTGCTCGGCGATGTGGTCGACAGCATGCCGCGCTTTCGCAAGCGTTTTCCCAAGGTGGAAGTCCAGCTCACGCCGGGCAGCTCCATGGAACTGCTGAACATGGTGGAGAAACAGCGGCTTGATTGCGCGCTCATCGTCAAGCCCGCCTACCCCATCGAGGGCGTGCTGAACTGGCGCAGCCTGCGGCGCGAACCCTTTGTCATGCTGACGGCGGTGAACGAAAAATCCAGCGACGTCGCCGCACTGCTCGCGGGCAAGCCCTTTATCCGCTACTACCGGCACTCCCACGGCGGCAACCTGGTCGAGCGCTTTCTCAAGCGCAAGAAATACCAGGTCACCGAAGCCATGGAAACCGACTCGGTGGAGGCCATCGCGCTGCTGGTCTCGCGCGGCACGGGTGTGGCCATCGTGCCGCGAACGCCGGCGCTCGACGTGCTGGGCATCAAGGTGCGCGAGCTTGGCCTGGGCGAAGACACCTTCTACCGCGAACTCGGCCTGGTGGAGCGCACGGACGGCGCGAGCGCCCACCTCAACAACGACTTCTGGCGCGCGCTCACGGCCAAGAAGCCGGCGCGCTGAGCACCTTCGCCCTCACAGCCGCCGGCCCGGCCGTGAACCGCCTTAGCGGGTAAACCGCGCGAAGAACGCTTCCGCGCGCTTTTTGCTGTCCTCGGCGGCCAGCTTGTTGGCCTCCACCGACTCGCGTTTTTTGGTCGGTGTGTCGTAGGAGTGTTCCACACCGGGGTAAAGCACAAACTCCCAGTCGCTGCCGTTGCGCCTGGCGATGTCGGAGATCTGCGCGCAGCGTTCGGGTTTGACTTCCTCGTCGTCGGTGCCGATCAGCAGCAGCAGCGGCGCGTAGGCCTTGTACGAATCGGTGAAGTGCTGGATGACCTGTGTGCAGGCAGGGTACATGCTCAGGAAGGCGCGAAAACCCGTCGCGGGGCTGGGCTCGGAAATACCCGGGGCGCGTGTCGACGCGGCCGACAGCGTGGTGCTTCCGCCGTTGGACCAGCCCTGCAGGAACACCTGGTTCTTGACGACGTCCTCGCGTGCGCGCAGGAACCTGAGCGCGCCGTAGGCATCCAGCGGCCGCACCGTGATTTCGTTGATGCTGGCGGGGCGCCTGCCGTCATTGGTGCCGGCCTCGAAGCCGCGCGCGTAACCGCGCGGGCCGAAGGAATCGACCAGCAGGCCCACATAGCCGCGATCGGCCCAGAATTTGCCCCACATGGCGTGGCGCGAAGACAGCGAATCACCGTCGAAAGTCTGCTTCAGCGTGGTGTACAGGCCGCCGCGCCCGTGCAGCATCACCACCGCCGGGTGCGGCCCGGGCGTCGTCGGCTTGTAGAGATAGGCCACCAGCGTGGTCTTTCCGTCCTCGCTCAGGAAGGTGACGGTTTCGTTCTGCTGCGCCCAGGCGGGCGACGTGAAGGCGCAGGCCAGCAGCACCGGCAGCGCCGACGCGCGCACGCAGGCGGCCAGGGGGCGAACAAGGCAGGACAACAAAGAAGAGATGTTCATGACGCGGCTTTCAAAGAAATCAATTTACCCGTGTGAGGATGGTTTTCGCGCAAACCTCAGGCCGGCTCCCAATGCATGTCGGGGTCCAGCGGAAACACCGGCCTGGGCATGCGCTCCCAGGCGACGTTGGCCAGCACCGGCGTGGTCAGGCCCGGCACATCGACCTCCACCACCTGGCCGTCGCTGAAAAATTCGTCAAACGCGGCGCGGAAATGCCCGCGCGACTTGACCACCAGCGCGCGAACCCGCGAAAGGTCTATGCCCAGCATTTCGAACTGCACGGCATCACGCGCCTGGTCGCGCCGGCTCACCACCACGACGTGCACGCCGCCTATGCGCAACAGGGCCGTCGGTCCGTTGCTGATGGTGTTGCCGGCCGAGATGCCGCGGCGCGCAACGTAGCGGCCATGGTGCAGCCGTTCCACCACCGCATCGGCGGCGAAGCGGCCGGACAGCGGATGGTCTTCCTCGCGGTTGAAGCGGGCGTAAAACTCCGCCCCTTCGCCGTTGCGGTGCGCTTCGGCGGCCAGCGGCGGGTCGAACACGGGCCCGACCACCGCGCCACGGACGCCGGCCTTCACAAAGCTCTGCAGTATCCACACCGTGTTGCCGCGCGCGCCGCCGCCGGGGTTGTCCGCCACGTCGGCGAACACCAGCGCCGGCCGGGCCGGGTCGCGCCCGCATTCCAGGGCCATGGCCGTGGCGTCTTCCAGCGCGGTCAGCCGCGGGATGTAGCGATGGCGCTGCGCCCAGGCGAAGCGGGCGATGTCGCGCGCCACGGCCTGCGCCCTGCCCGTGCCGGCTCGTGCGGTCACCACGACGGACATGCCGTTCTTGGGTGTGTCCCCCAGCGTGAAGCCCGACAGGATGGACACGTTGACCACATCCTTGTCGATCTGCCGCTGTCCGTATTCGATCAGGTCGTGGTAAGGCCCCTCGTGCGTGTTCTGCGTCACCGAAGGCGGCACGAAGGGCAGTTTCACAAAACCTTTTTCCGTGCGCATGCCGGCCAGCATCTCGCGCAGGATGGCGGCACACTCGGCGCCACGCTCGCGCATGTCCACATGCGGGTTGGTGCGGTAGGCCACCAGCGCATCGGCGTTGTCGACCATGCGTTCGGCCACGTTGGCATGCAGGTCCAGCGTGGACAGCACGGGCACGCCGGGGCCGACGATGGCGCGCACGGCCTCCAGCAGGGTGCCGTCAGGGTCGTGGTCGCCGGTGGCGATCGCCGCGCCGTGGAGCGCGAGGAACACGCCATCCACCGGAAGCGCCGCGCGCAGGCGGCCGCGCAACTCGTCCACCACTTCGTCGAAATAAGCCTGATCCACCGCGCCGCTGGCATTGGCCTGCGCATGCAGCAGGGGCAGCGGCAGCCAGGGGCCGGACTGGTTCATGCCGGCGATGAATCCCTTGAGCGTGGTCGACGAGGTCGGGCTGGCGCTGGCGAGATCGTCCGCCAGGGCCTGGCCGCGCAGGTCGCAGACAGAGCTGAATTCGGCGCGCGTGGCCACCGGCGAATGGGAATTGCTTTCGAGCATGAAGCCGCCAATGGCAATGCGCGGCACGCGGGTTTCCCTGGGAGTCTTTGAAGTATCGGAAGTGTCGGAGTTCATTGTTCGGTAAAGAGGAGTGGGCTCGCTTCAGGCGGCGCTGACGCCCTGCGAGTCATGGAGGTGGCAGGCCGACCAGCGCCCCGGCGCGATCTCGCGCAGCGGCGGCTGCTCGGTGGCGCAGCGCGGGCCGGCATGTGGGCAGCGCGGATGAAAGTGGCAACCGGTGGGCGGGTGCAGCGGTGAAGGGATTTCGCCGCGGATCGGGGTGTAGTCCAGCCGGCGCCTGTCCAGGCGCGGAATCTCCGCGAGCAGGGCCTGGGTATAGGGGTGGCTGGGCCGGCTGTAGAGATCTCCGACCTCACCGCTTTCCACCACGCGGCCCAGGTACATGATGACCACACGGTCGGCGAGATGGCGCACCACGCCCAGGTCGTGGCTGATGAAAAGATAGGTGAGCCCCAGGCGCTCGCGCAGGTCCATGAAAAGGTTGAGCACCTGCGCCTGGATGGAAACATCCAGCGCCGCGACGGCTTCGTCGCAGACCAGAAAGCCGGGCTTGACGGCCAGCGCGCGCGCGATGCCGATGCGGGCACGCTGGCCACCCGAGAACTGGTGCGGAAAACGCTTCGCGCAAGCCGGGTCCAATCCCACCTGCTGCAGCAGGCCGGCCACATGGTCCGCCGCCTCGGCGCGCGTCACCAGCCCATGCGCCACGGCCGCTTCGGCCACCGCGTCGCCCACGCGCATGCGCGGGTTGAGTGAAGCAAACGGGTCCTGGAAAATCATCTGCAGTTCGGGGCGGCGCGATGCGCCCACCCGCACGGGGCGCCCGCCCAGGAAGACGCCGCCCTCGGTCGGCTCGTGAAGCCCGCAGACCAGGCGGCCCAGGGTGGACTTTCCGCAGCCGGATTCTCCGACCAGGCCCACCACCTCGCCGGGATGCACCTCGAGGCTGACGCGGTCGACCGCATGCACCGTCTGCTCGCGGATGGAAGCGCCCAGCCTGGCGCTGATTTTTTCAATCGCATCAAGCCGGGTCACGAACCGCTTGGACACATTGCGGATCTCGAGCGCTGAATGAAGACTCATGCGGAAACTCCGGAGGCGATGGGCAGTACGCAGCGCACCTGCCGGGCGGGCGCCACATCGCGCAGGGCCACGGGTGCGGCGCACCGCGGCGACACGGCATCGCAACGCCCGGCAAAAGCACAACCCGGCGGCAGTTGCAGCAGCGAAGGCGTCAGCCCGGGGATCTGCCGCAAGCGGGCGCCGCGCACGTTGGCGGCGGGCACGGAGCCCAGCAGGCCCCGGGTGTAGGGATGCATGGGCGCGTCCAGCACGGCGGCCACCGGGCCCTGTTCGACGATGCGGCCCGCATACATCACGGCCACGCGGTCCGCCAGCCCCGCCACCACCGCGAGGTCGTGCGTGATCCAGATCAGCGAGGTGCCGGCTTCCCGCACCAGCTTCTGCATCTCATGCAGGATCTGCCCCTGCACCGTGACGTCGAGCGCGGTGGTCGGTTCGTCGGCGATGATCAGCGCGGGACGGTTGAGCAGCGCGATGGCGATCGCCACACGCTGGCGCATGCCGCCGGAGAACTGGTGCGGGTACTGCAGCAGGCGCTCCTCGGCCGAGGCGATACCGACGCGCGTCAGCACCTCGGCGGCCCGGCTGCGCGCCGCCTTCGCCGAGACGCGCTCGTGCGCCTGGATGGTCTCCACCATCTGCGTGTCGATGCGCAGCACCGGGTTGAGCGTCATCATCGGGTCCTGGAAGATCATCGCGATGCGGTTGCCGCGCAGGCGGCGCAGCGCCTCGGCCGGCGCGCCCACCAGCTCGCGGCCTTCAAAGCGCACGCTGCCGCCGCTGATACGTCCGGGTTTGTCGACCAGCCCCATGATGGAAAAACCGGTGACGGATTTGCCCGAACCGGATTCGCCCACCAGGCCCAGCACCTCACCCTGGCCCAGGGTGAAGGACACGCCGTTGACTGCGCGCGCCGCGCCCTCGCGCAGCGAAAACTCGGTCACCAGGTCCTTGACTTCCAGCAATGCCGGTGCGCTCATGTGGCCAGCCTCGGGTTGAGGACGTCGCGCAGCTGGTCGCCCACCAGGTTGATGGAGAGGATGGTGAACAGCAGCGCGATGCCCGGGTAAACCGATATCCAGTATTTGCCGGAGAGAAGTGACTCGTAGCCGTTGGCGATCAGCAGGCCCAGCGAGGGTTCGGTGGCCGGCAGCCCCAGCCCCAGGAAGGACAGCGTGGCTTCCAGCGAGATCGCATGGGCGATCTGCACGGTCGCGACCACGATCATGGGCGGCAGCGTGTTGGGCAGCAGGTGGCGCAGCACCATGCGCGGTCCCGACAGGCCCAGGCCGCGCGCGGCTTCCATATAGTCCTTGTGGCGCTCCACCAGCGCGGCCGAACGCGCGGTGCGGGCGTAGTAGGCCCACTGAACCGTGACCAGCGCGAAGATCACCTTGTCCACGCCCTTGCCCAGCGTGGCGATCAGCACGAGCGCTACCAGGATGGAAGGAAAGCCCAGCTGGATGTCGACGATGCGCATCAGCACTTGTTCAAACCGCCCGCCGAGGTAGGCCGCCAGCACACCAAGGCCCAGCCCCAGGCTGAGCGCGATCACACCGCTGGACACACCGACCACCAGCGACACGCGCAGGCCGTACAGGATGGCCGACCACATGTCGCGGCCCTGCCCGTCGGTGCCCAGCAGGTAGCGGAAGTCGCCCGCCTCGCCGCCCAGAGAGCCGGGCGGAAGGCGTGAATCCATGATGTCGAGCTTGCCCAGGTCGTAGGGGTTCTGCGGCGCCACCCAGGGCGCGAAGAGCGCGAGCAGCAGCACCGCAATCAGCATGGCCAGGCCCAGCAGGGCCAGTCTCGACTGGGCGTAGCGGCGCACCAGGCGGCGCCAGGGCGTTTCGTCGCCGGCCACGCCGGATACCAGGGGCGCGCTCATGGTTGGGCCGCCCGCAAGCGCATGCGCGGGTCCAGCACCGTGTACAGCAGGTCCACGGCGAGGTTGATCAGGATGAACATCAGCACGGTCATCATCAGGTAGGCGACCACGACCGGACGATCCAGCTGGAAGATGGACTCCACCACCAGCTTGCCCATGCCCGGCCAGGCAAAGATCGATTCGGTGACCACCGCGAAGGCGATGACAGAGCCGAACTCCAGGCCTATCACGGTGACCAGTGGGATCATGATGTTCTTCAGCAGGTGCACGCCCAGCACGCGCGCGCGGGACAGACCCTTGGCGCGCGCAAACTTGATGTAGTCGAGCAGCACGTTTTCGCGCACCTGCGCGCGCGTCAGCCGGATGATCAGCGACAGCTTGAAGAGCGCCAGGTTGAGCGCCGGCAGCAATGCATGGCGCAGGCCCTCCCATTGCAGCACAGAGAGCTTCAGGCCCCAGTAATCCACCACCGGCCCGCGGCCCGTCGACGGCAGCCAGCCCAGTTGCACCGCGAACAGCATGATCAGCAGCAGGCCCACCCAGAAGCCCGGCAGCGAGAAGCCGACGATGGACACCGCCATGACGGCCTTGGCGCCCAGGCTGTCGGGCTTGAGCCCGGCGTACATGCCCAGCGGGATGCCGAGGCTGACCGCGATCAGCATCGCCAGCAGGGCGAGTTCCAGCGTGGCGGGCATGCGCTCCAGGATCAGGTCCAGCGCCTGGCGGCCATGGATGAAGCTCACGCCCAGCTCGCCGTGCGCGGCATTGCGCAGGAAGCGCCCGTATTGCACCAGCATGGGCTGGTCCAGGCCCAGTGCGGCGCGGGCCCGGTCTTTTTCCAGCTGGTCGGCCTGGGGGCTGACCAGCAGCTCGATCGGGTCGCCCACCAGGAAGATGGCGGAGAACACCAGGAGGGACGTGATCAGCATCACGACCACGGTCTGGCTCAGCCTGCGCAGGATATAGACCAGCACCTTATTTCCCCGGCTTGATCATCAGCGCATTGAAACGGCGCTGCGGGCGATGGCTGACGACCAGGCCTTTTTTGGCGGCGTAGTCGAACATCGGGTGAAACACCGCGATCAACCCTTCGTCGGCCATGAAGGCTTCGGTGACGCGGGCCAGCGCAACGCTGCGCTGCGCCGGCTCCATCAGCAGCAGCGCCGCCGACAACTGCTGGTCCAGCGCGGGGTTGCTGTAGCGTGTGCGGTTGGCCGAGCCCGAGCCGGTCTGCGGATCCACCGTCCCCAGCAGCGAGCGCAGGCCGCTGCCCACATCGTCCGAGCCGTACTGCGCGGTGAACGCCGAGAACTCCTGCTTGGCCGCCTTGCCGAAAAACACGGCGCCCGGCATGGTTTCCACCTTCACGTCCAGGCCCACGCGCGTCCAGCTGGAAGCAATGGCCTGCGCGATCGCGGCGTCGTTGGGGTAGCGGTCCACCGTTGAATGCAGGGTGAGCCGAAAGCCCGTGGCATAGCCGGCCTCGGCGAGCAAGGCCTTGGCGCGCGCCGCGTCAAAAGGGTCGGGCTTGAGCTGTCGGCTGGTGCCCGCGAAGTTGGAGGGCAGCAACTGCGAGGCGGGCAGCGCGCTGCCTTCCATCAAGCGCTCGCTCAGCAATGCGCGGTTCAGCGCCAGCGACAAGGCCTTGCGCACGCGCGGATCGCGCAGCGGGTTGCGCGGCAGCGGCGATCCGTCCTTGGCCGTCACGTAAGGCGAGCTGTCGCGGTCGGAATCCAGCGCGATGTACTGGACCAGGGCCGCGGGGCCGCTGAACAGCGAAAAGCGCGGGTCGGTCTTGAGCCGCGACAGGTCGGCAATCGGCACCAGGTCAATCGCGTCCACCTGGCCGGACAGCAGCGCTGCCAGGCGCGAGGCGTCCTTGACGATGACGCGCTCGGTGACACGCTGCCAGGCCGGCTTGCCGGCCCAGTGGCCGTCGAAACGCTCGACCACCAGGCGCTCGCCGCTGGTCCATTCGACCAGCCGGTAAGGGCCGGTGCCTATGGCGCGCTTGCCGCTGTTGTAATCGGCCGTGCCGGCGCCCTTGCCGTTTTTTTCCGACACGATGAAGACGGCCGACATCTCCAGCGGCAGGGCCGGGTTGGGTTGTTTTGTCTTGATGCGCAGCAGCAGCGGGTTGAGGACCTCGACCTTCTCGATGTTGCGCGTGTACTGCGCGAAGGAGTTGGGGCTGTTGGGCACGGTGGGCACGCGCTCGATGGTGAAGGCCACATCCGCCGCCGTAAAAGGCGTGCCGTCGTGGAACTTCACGCCGCCGCGCAGCTTGAACTCCCAGGTGAGGTCGTCAATGAGTTTCCAGCCGGTCGCCAGCTGCGGAACGATCACGCCGTTGGCATCCTGGAAGGTCAGCTTTTCATAGAGCAGCTCATGGGAGGAGCCCGCCGGGAAGGAGGCAAAAAAATGCGGGTCCAGCGTGCTCAGCTCGAGCTTGGTGGCGATGGTCAGCGCCTGCGCGCGCGCCTGGCCGGCCGCGCCCAGCAAGGCTGCCAGGCACAGAGGTGCGAGAACCGCACAGCGGCGCAACCAGGAATAAAAACGTTTCATCATGATGTTTTCCTCGGGCTCATCCGGGGCGCCGCACAAAGGCCTGCCCGCGGTTGAATGTGACAACGATATCAACAAGCATTCATCAATGGGTGAATAGATTTCGCAAAAAACATGAAATACCTTTGAGTATTGCCATGGCCGCACCCTCCCAAGGCCATGCATTTTTCGCGCCGCCTTCGCGGCCCATCCACCTTCGCTCGCACGCCATCGCACTTCACCGCGCTTCATCGTTCGCCTGCTTTCGCTTCAGTTCGCCGCGATGCATGAAGAACTTTTATCGTTAGCGGCAAGAACTTGCGTTTTTCACGAATAACTCCGTGCCTATCATGCGTCGACGCCCGCCCTGCGCGTCCACGGCCGCATGGCGACGCCCTTTCCACACAGCAACTCACACAAGGATGTTCATGAATTTTGACAACCGGCTGCAGGCCCCTGAAATCACTCCCTCGCCCCGCGTCAGCGCATTGCGCCTGCCGGGCCGCGTCAAAGGCAGCGCGCGCCAGGCCGACCGCGACCTGCTCGCGCAAGCACCCAAGGATTTCCTGGACACCACCCACTTCGACACCGTGCGCTTCGCGCCGCCGGACTGGGCCGTCGAGGCTTTTGCGCGCGCCGCGCGCGACGGCTCTCTGGCCTACACCGGCTACCGCGGCCATCCCGATGTGCTATCCAGCGTGTCGGAGAACGTCAACCGCGTCTTCGGCCCGCGCTTTGACCCCTCGCGCGAACTGATACTCACGCCGGGCACGCAGGCCGGCCTGTTCGGCTCGCTCGCTTCCCTGGTCGGGCAAGGCGACGAAGTCCTGCTGGTCGATCCCGACTACCTGTTCAGCGAGCGCATCCTGCAATTCCTGGGCGCCAAGGTCACCCACATCCCGCTGACGCCGGGCCCTCGGCCGCACCCCAACCTCAATGCGCTGGAAGACGCGCTCAAGCGCGGCAAGCCCAAGCTGCTGCTGTTCTCGCATCCCAACAATCCCACGGGCGCGGTGTACTCCCCTGAAGTGATCGCTTCGATCGCCAGCCTCGCCAACCGCCACAACATCCTGGTGCTGGTGGACGAGCTCTACGCGCGCCTGACCTACGACAACACGCCCTTCGTCCACCTGGCCGCACTGCCCGGCATGAAGGAGCGCACCATCACGCTGCTGGGCCCCAGCAAGACCGAATCGCTGAGCGGCTACCGGCTCGGCGTCGTGGCCGCGCCGGCCGAGGTGATCCAGGGTATCGAAGACATCCAGTCCATCACCTCCCTGCGCGCGCCGGCCTATGCGCAGCATGTGCTGACGCCCTGGCTGCGCGACGACGGCGCCTGGCTGGCCGGCCGCCTCGTCGAGTTCAAGGCATTGCGCGAGATGACCGTGAAAGCCTTCGCCCGCCTGCCCTGGCTCAAGATGGACATACAGAACGGCACGGCCTACGCCTGGCCCGACGTGAGCGCCCTCAAGCTGCCCGACACCCTGGTCTGCGGCTCGCTGATGCGCGACGCGCACGTGCTCGTCAGCCCCGGCTACCAGTTCGGTCCCACCGGCGCGGGGCATTTCCGCGTCTGCTATGCGCGCGACGAGGCACAGTGGAAAGACGCGCTGGACCGCATGGTGGGCGTGCTGGACACGCTGGCGGTGCAAGCCGGCCTGCCGGGGCGCACGGCATGAGCGTCACTGCCTTTCACACCGACGCCGCGCCCGCGCCGGCGGGCACTTACAGCCAGGGCATGCAGGCGGGCCAGTTCGTCTTCCTGGCTGGGCAGACGCCGCGCGACCGCCACGGCGTGCGCTGGGGCGGCAGCCCCTTCGACACGCAGGTGCGCGTGGTGCTGGACAACCTGCAGGCCATCGCGCAGGCGGCCGGGCTGTCGCTGCGCGATGCGGTCAAGGTCAATGTCTTCCTGCGCGACACCACGCTGTCGGCCCAGTTTGACGCCATCTACGCGACCTATGTGGGCACGGTGCCGCCGGCGCGCACCTTGACCCAGTCCAGCCTCAATGGCTTCGACGTGGAAGTCGACGCCATCCTCATGCGCCCCACGCCATGAAGGAGCCGGCCTGATGCGCATCGTCCTGTGCTGCCCGAACATGGACGCCGCGCCCTGGCTGGAGGGCCTGCGCGCGGCGCTGCCGCAAGCCGTGCTCACACAGTGGCAGCCCGGCGATGCCGCGCATCCGGGCGCCGACTGCGCACTCGTGTGGAATCCGCCGCAAGCCTTCATGGATGCACACCCCGGGCTGCGCCTGGTCGTCAACATGGGCGCCGGGGTTGATGCGCTGATGCGGCTGCGCCTTCCACAAGGCGCCGCCGTACTGCGCATCACCGACGGCGGCATGGCGGTGCAGATGGCCGAATACGCATGCCATGCGGTGCTGCGGCATTTCCGCGAGTTCGGCCGCTATGAAACCGAGATGGCGCAAGGGCAATGGCGGCTGTATCCGCCGCGCCGGCATGCCGACTTTCCGGTCGGCGTGATGGGGCTGGGCGCATTGGGCGAACGTGTGGCCGCCACGCTGGCGCATTTTGATTTCCCGGTGAACGGCTGGAGCCGCTCAGCCAGATCGGTGGACGGCGTGCGCTGCTTTTCCGGAGAAGCCGGGCTTGCCGGCTTCCTCGCCGCCACCCGCATCCTGGTCTGCCTGCTGCCGCTGACCCCCGCGACGCGGGACATCCTGCGGCGCGACACGCTGCTGCGCCTGCAGCCCGGCGCCTACCTCGTCAACATGGCGCGAGGCGAGCACCTGGTGGAGGACGACCTCATAGAGCTGCTGGCCGACGGCCACATGGCCGGCGCCACGCTGGACGTGTTTCGCACCGAGCCCTTGCCCGCGCAGCACCCTTTTCGCGGCCACCCGCTCATCACCCTCACGCCCCACGCCTCCGCCCGCACACTGCCCGAGGAAAGCATCGCGCAGATCGCGGCCAAATTGCGGGCGCTGGAACAGGGGATTCCGGTCCAGGGCCTGGTCGACCTGGGGCGGGGCTATTGAGGCCCGGCCATAACCCGTTGTTATGACTTGCGCAGATATGTGATGGTCAGATGCCGCCCCACCCCCTTAGGATGGCTGTTCCCGGCCGTTCCTGTTTCAACAGCTTGAAAGCGTTCCATGATCCATACCTACACCGATGAAGAAATTGGCCGCACGGTCGGCTGGCGCGAAGTCCTGCGGGACCTGCCCCTGGCCTTTGAATCACTGCGCAGCGGCGACGCGGCCATACAGGCGCGCCAGCGCATTGACTGCGGCCGCTGGAAACTCAGCGGCATGGGCGCGCTGTGGGAAAGCCGCGGTGTCGCCGCGTACAAAACCTATACCAGCCTCAACGGCCAGTTCGATTTCCTGGTCAACCTCTTCGACCTGGCACGGCAGCAGCACCATGTGATGCCGGCGGCGGAAATCACGCGCGCCCGCACCGCGGCCATGACGGCCTGGGCGGCACGAAGAATCACCCGGCTGGGCGCAAGGAAAATGGCGCTGTTCGGCCTGGGCATCCAGGGCCGCACGCACCTGGAGGCCCTGCAGGAGACCATAGGCTTTACGGAGATTGCCGTCGTGGATACAGCCGATGTCTCGCAGGCCTGCAAGGCATTTTCCGCGCGCTACGGCATCGCAGTGCGGCAGGTTTCACCACAAGAGGCTGTAACGGGCGCGGACCTCATCGTCACCGTGACGCGTTCCAAGCAGCCGCTCTTCGACGGCGCCTGGCTGCAGCGCGGCGCGGCCATCTGCGCGGTGGGCACCAGCCTGCCCACAGGCACCGAGATCGACCAGGTCACCCGCGCGCGCAGCGACCGCGTCATCGTCGAGTGGAAACCGCAAAGCCTGGTGGAGGCCGGTGAGATCGTCATCGGGCTGGCCGACAAAAGCCTGGACATGTCGCAGATCAGCGACCTGCCCGAACTTCTGGGCAGCCAGGACCCGTGGCGCCGCTCGCCCGAAGAAATCATCCTGTTCAAGGCGGTGGGCGTGGGCCTGAGCGACCTGGTCGCCGCAAGATGCGCGGTGGAAGGCCTGCGCGAGCAAGCCACGGCGAATGAAGCCGTGGCCGCCAGCCAGTACTAGCGACTGACGGACTAGCGCTCGCTCCCCAGCCCTTGCACCCCTGGCCTCAGGCCCGGGGTTGCCAGGTGGCTTCCTGCACCTTCTTGAGTTCGTCGCCTATGCAGTGCGTGAGCGTGTGCATGACGTCGGTGACGGCCGCCGCCTTGAGGTACATCGCGCAAACCGGGAACTCGGCGCGCGGCTCCAGCGGAAGCACCTTGAGCTTGTCGGAAAAGAAATTCGCGCTGGCCGAATCCACGATCGCCACGCCCTGGTCCAGTTCGGCCAGCCGCACCGCCATCTGGTAGGTGCGCACCGCGGTCTTGCTCTGCTGCCAGTTGAATCGGTTGGCGTAACGCGAATAGATGCGGCCCAGCGGGTCCTTGCCCGAGAGCTCTATCAGCTCCATGGTCGCCAGCGCCTCGGCCGAGATGGATTTGTTGCGCGCGTACTTGCCCAGCCGCCCCGGCAGGCTGGCCGCGACGAGTTGCAGGTGGCCTATCTCCACGCAGTCCAGCGAGGGGTGCAGCGGCGGGTCGAAGGCGATGCCCATGTCCACCTCGTGCATGAGCAGTTTCTGCATCATGTCCTCGGTGTGGCCCGTGTTGAGCTCGCTGCGCATCTTGGGGAACAGCTTGCGGGCCGCGAGCAGCGCGTGCGGCAGCACGCTGTTGGCGAGCGACGCGACGGCCGCGATGCGCACCGCCTTGTCGGCGCCCAGCTTGAGGTTGCGCGCCAGTTCGCGCACGGCATCGAGGCCGCCGGTGGCCTGCTCCACGACGGGTGCCAGTGCATGCGTTTCCTTGGTGGCCACCAGCCGCTTTCCTTCGCGATTGAAGAGGGCGAAACCGACGGTCGCCTCGGCATGCTGCAAGGCCTTGGTGACGGCAGGCTGGGACACATGCAGCAGGCGCGCCGCCCCGCTGATGGTGCCGGTGCGCAGGATGGCCTGCAGGACTTCAATGTGGCGGGTTCTCATGGCGGCGACTGTGTGGTTTCTGGCGCGCCGGGCACGGGATGAAAGCCCCGTCAAGGCACCGGCTCATTTTGCACTGAAACCGCCGCTCGCCGATGTGCCAATGTGCCGATGTACCCCAGGCGCGCGCGCAAGCGAGCAACGGGCACCAAGCAGTGCACACCTGTCGCCGGCCGCCTAGTCTTCGGCTTTGTATTGCAGCGCCAGGGCCTTGGCCAGGTCCAGGAAGTTCTTTTCAGCCGGCGAGTTGCCGTCTTGCCGGCTCACCAGGGTGATAGGTGCCATCAGGGCGGGCCTGGCATTGCGGATGCGGCAATACACCACGCTCTGCCGGTGAAAGTCCTTCATCGACGCGGGCACGACCGAAACACCCGCGCCGGCCGCAACCAGGCTGATGTTGGTCAGCATACGTTCGACTTCCGAGGCGATCTTGAGGGTGAAGCCCGCCTTTTCGCAGGCTTCGATCAGGTTTGAATACATGCCCGGCGCGCCGTGCCTGCGCACCAGGATGAACTCCTCATCGGCCAGGGACTTCAGGTCGATGACGGGCATCTTGCCTTTGTGGGCACCCGCTACCAGCGCATGGCCCACAGGCAGGATCAGCAGCATCTCTTCTTCCAGCAAGGAGAAAAAGCTCACGCCGCGCGGATGGCTGACGGGCGTGCGCAGGATCGCGACATTGACCTTGCCCCTGTCAATGCCCTCGGTCAGCTCGGCCGCATTGGCCTCCCGCAGATCCAGGTGGACATTCGGGTAGGCATCACGGTAGGCGCGGATCACACCCGGGATCAAGGGATGGGCCGCGGCTGAACTGGTAAAGCCGATGGCCAGCGTGCCTTCAAAGCCTTGCGCAGCGCGCGCGGCCCGGGCCGAGGCCTGCTCGACACCGCGCAATATGGCCTGGGCCTCCTTCACAAACACGGCGCCGCCTGCCGTCAGTGCCGCGCCTTTGGGGTGGCGGCGAAACAGTTCGAAACCCAGTTCTTCCTCCAGCAGGCGGATCTGGTGGCTCAGGGGCGGCTGCTGCATGTTGAGCCGCTCGGCGGCACGCGTGAAGTGCTGCTCCTCGGCAACCATCAGGAAGTAGCGCAGGTGTCTCAGCTCCATCGCGTCAACCCATCTTTTTTTCGTATCGAAAATGCTCTTCGGGGATTTTAGGTATATGCCCTCGGCGCGGGGTGACGCCTTGGCGTCTTTACACTTGCCGTCCATCCGCGAAAAACAACCGTATGGCGCGGCTTTCCGGGCCCCGAAGGATGATCGCCCGTAGACTGGGCTCTCGATGACAAGACTAAGAACAACGCTTCGGCATCCCATCTCGCTGATGGCGATGGCCTTTACCGCCGGCATGTTGCTGGGGCATTTCTTCCCCTCGGCCGGCGCGCAGATGAAACCCCTGAGCGACGCCTTCCTGCGCCTGGTCGGCATGCTGATCGGCGTGCTGATCTTCTGCCTGGTGGTGTCCGGCACTGCCGGCATGCGAAACAGGCTGCAGGCTACCAAGGTGGGCATCAAGGCCATCGTCTACTTCGAGGCCATGACCCTGGTCTCGCTGGCGGTGGGGATTCTGGGCGCCACGCTGCTGGCGCCCGGCAAGGGTTTCCAGCCGCTTTTCAGCGCCGATGCCGCACAGCGTGCGGCACCCGCCCCGGCCGCTGAAAGCACTGCCCAGTTTTTTCTCGACATCATTCCCTCGACATTTGCCGGCGCCTTCACCGGCAACAGCAGCCTGCAGGTCCTGCTGCTGGCCCTGTTGTCGGGCATCGCGCTGGGGCATGTCGGCGAGCGCGGCCGCGGCCTGCTGGAACTTGTCGAGTCGGTGCAGCAGGTGTTGCAGGGCATGGTCACCATGGTGCTGAAGCTGGCGCCGCTGGCGGCCTTCGGCGCCATGGCTTTCATGATCGGCCGCTACGGAATTTCCTCCATGCTGCCGCTGCTGCATTTTGTCGCCGCGATCTACCTTGTCAGCATCCTGTTTGTCTGCATCATGCTGGGCCTGCTTGCGCGCGCCGCAGGCTGCAACATCTTCCGGTTCATCGCCTATGTGAAGGAGGAGCTGATGCTGGTCTTCTTCACCAGCTCATCGATCGCCGCCCTGCCGGGCCTGGTCACCAAGCTGGAAAAAATGGGTTGCGCCAAACCGGTGGTGCGCCTGATGCTGCCCACGGGCTACAGCTTCAACCTGAACGGCAGCAATATCTACATTGCGATGGCGGCGGTTTTCCTGGCACAGATATCGCATGTCGAGCTGGGCTTCTGGCCGCTGCTCTCGCTGCTGGGCATCGCGATGCTCACCTCCAAGAGCGCCGCGAGCATTGCCGGTTCGGCCTTTGTGGCCCTGACCGCGACACTGGCCAGCCTGAACCTGATTCCGATGACGGGCGTCGTGCTGCTGCTGGGCATTGAGCGGCTGATGAAATGCCGCTCACTCACCAACGTGATCGGCAACTGCGTGGGCTGCATCGTCGTCTGCGCCTGGGAAAAGGCGCTGGACCGCGATGCCATGCATCAGGCACTGGCAGGCAAGGCCTTCTCGCCTGCCGCCGACCAGATCTGATACAGGCGGTCGCCCAGGCATTCCGCGCGGCCCTGGAACAGGATGTCCAGGCACTCGGGCTTTTCCAGCCGGCTGTAGAGTTCGGCGCGCTCGGCGTAGCTGTCGGCCATGCGGATGGCGGCGGCGATGTAGTCCTCCACGCTGGCGGCAATGCTCCAGCCGGGCAGGCCCAGGCGCCGGAACAGGGCTTCGTCGATGTGCTCGAACACCTCGGGCCCCGTCTTGCACACACCGGGCAGGCCGACCGTCACCGCGTCAGTGATGCCGTTGGTGTTGCCGAAGGGAAAGGGACTGAGGAACATGTCGCAGCGGCTGAAGATGGCAAGGTAATCCGGGTATGGCTGGTGCGCGTAGACCTCGGCCTCAGGCAGGTAGCGGCGTATCACCCTGCGCACCTGCGGATAGATCAGGCCGGTCGCCTGCCCGATCAAAAAATGAAAGCGCACCTGCCTGCGTGAACCCGCGCGTATCTTCTGGCAGGCCAGCAGGAACTTCGGGTTGAGCTTCATGGTGGTCGCGGCGATGGCGATGTTGACCACATCCGACTTCCGTCGCTCGGGCCTGGCCAGCGAGACCTGGATGGCGGAAGGCCGGTAAGGCTGCCCATCCTTGGGCAGGCGCAGCAGGGTTTCGCTAAAGCAGGCGGGGTCGCCAACAAAATCGTCTTCCACGCTGATGTAGTCGATGCGGTCCGAATGCGTGGTGGCCGGATGGCCGAGCGCCGCCACCTGCACCGGCGCCAGCCGTTGGTTGGCCGCGAACATGGTGATGGGAAACATGCCGACGCTGGGCATGTAGAACACCGCGGGCTTGAGCGCGCAGGCCAGCATGTGCAGCTGGCGCAGGCAGGCGATGATGTCGTTGGGCGCCTTGAAATCCACGACTTCGTCGAACACCGCCCGGCCCAGCTCATCGATATTGCCCGGGTAGGCGACGGCAATCACATTGAAGTGCCGGCGCGCCGCCTCCAGGGTTCGTGAATGCGTGCGGTAAATCGAATGCCCGCCGGAAAACCATTCGAGCAGCACCAGCATGACGGGCTTGTCCGTGCTGGCCCGGGCCAGGGTGGGCGGCACGCGGCTCAGGCCCAGCGCGTCGAGCTTCTTGCGGATCAGCCGGTTGATGGGACGCTTGATGTCGTGGCGGCCGGGCTGGTCGGCATAGCTGCAGTGCATGTACACGTCGTGCAGGATGCCCAGCGGCAGCAGGTCCAGTGTCTCGATCTCCTCGAGGTGGCCGGGCAGCCACGCCAACAGCGCTTCGCGTTTTGAATGCGCGGCGGGGGAGCCGAGAAAGCGCGGCGACAGCAGGGCCGTGAACAGCGCAGCGGCCAGCTTTTTGTTCTGCCGCCAGAGCAGTTCCGCGTCCAGCGGGATTTCCGATTCGGGCGAATACAGGATGCAGAACTTCACCAGGTCCTGCTCGCTCACATGGAACTCCGGCGCGCCTGGGCCCAGGAAGTTGAGCGACTTCAGGATATGGTCGCAGTTGACGAAAGGGCTGGCGGCGAACAGCGCCGAGAGCCAGCGCTGGAAGTTGATGAACTGCCCGAAGCCGCCGGGCGTGACGTGAAAGCTCGGGTCGGAAAAAAGGGCCGAGATGGCGCTGGTGATGCGGGTCAGGCCGTGCGCGTCGCGCTCCTGCACGCCAATGGCCGCCGACAGGCTGAGGGCGAAATTGCCGTCCAGGTTGCCGTAATTCCTGTCGATGAGCAGCAGCAGCTTGACCAGCTCGCGCGCGGCCGGCTCCTGCTGCCGCGAATAGCAGAGGTACTCAAAGTTCTCCAGCGAAAAAATATCCTCAGCCATGGCACCCCTCCCTCAGCAGCCACTCAGGCCCGCAACGCCAGTATCACCGCTGCCATCCTGAATGTCGTGAATCTCACTGGAGCAGCCCGGAAAAAGTACGGTCCAGCTTGTCCTGGGCACGCGCAAGCTTGTCCTGCTGCGTTCTGAGCCAGGCGGCATCCTGTTCCAGCCGGCCCTTCTCGGCCGCCAGCATCCTCACGGTCTCGGCGCGCTGCGGGCCGCCCAGGCCCTTGCTGGAGGCCAGCATGTTCTGCGCGGTCAGCGAGGCCTGGTAGCGCTCCTGCGTCAGCGGAAATTCCGTCTTCGGGAAATCAAAGGCCTTCACCGCTTCGGCGTACAGCTGCCTGGCCACCTCAAAAGGAATCTCGGCGGGCCTGAGCTTGTGGCTGCGCCCGTAGCTGACCAGCTCCGAGGCGAAATGGTGGCCGACGCGGAAAGGCACGTCGGCCTCACGCTGCAGGATGTCGGCCAGTTCGGTGGTGGTGGAGTAGTCGGCGTCGACTTCCTGCAGCGCACGGTTGCGGTCGATGACCAGGTTGTTCATCAGGTCGGCCAGTTTCACGAAGGCATTGGCCGTGAGGTCCAGGGTTTTTTCGGCCTGGTCGCGCTTGTAGTCGGGCATGCCGGGCGTGACGTTGTGCGCTTCCAGCTGGTAGGTGAAGGCGCTGCCCACCACCTCGCTGGCCTGCAGCCGCAGCACGTTGAGGGCGTAAGGGTTGCGCTTTTGCGGCATGATGCTGCTGGTGCCTGTGAGCCGCCCTTCCTGGATGGTGATCCAGGGAGCGGTCTGGTGGTATTGCGTGTGCATGTCCTGCACCAGCACGCCAATGGCCAGCGCCGCGTTGCTGCACAGGCCCACCAGTTCCACACCCTGATCCAGCGCACCCAACTGGGCCGCATCGTAGGAATTTTCCACCGCGCCATCAAAACCCAGCAGCTCGGCCAGGCGCTGGCGATTCACAGGAAAGCTGGATGTGCCCAGCGCGCCCGCGCCCAGCGGGCTCATATTGAGGCGCGCATAAGCCTGCCTGAGGCGCTCGCTGTCGCGCCCGAAGACCGAGGCAAAGGCCAGCAGGTAGTGCGCATAGGTGGTGGGCTGGGCCTGCACGCCGTTGGTGTAGGCCGGTACGATGGTGTCCAGGTGCTTCTCGGCGACGGACAGCAACTGTGCCTTCGACCGGATCATCGCGTCCATCAGCGCCAGCGTGCGTTCGCGCTGCATCAGGCGCCGCGTGGTGGACAGCATGTCCTGTCGGCTGCGGCCGGAATGCATGCGCGAACCGTCGGGGCCAGCCAGCGCCAGGACCAAAGGCTCATACTGCAGATAGTCTCCCGGCCGCCTGGCGCCGGGCTGGTTGCCGTCCTTGATCACCTGGTCCACAGCGCGCGCGATTTTTTTACCGAGCTCGGGCGGGACGATTTTGGCTTCCACCACCATCACGGTGGAAGCCTTGTTCATCTCCCCGAGGAAATGGAAGTTGTCGTGCTCGGCCTTTGCGGCTTTCTGGTCCGCGGCAAAGGCTGCCCCGGACAAGAACACCAGCAGCAAAAAACCCAGCACAAACCGGACGTGGCATGGCGGCATCAAGGAGATGGACCTTGGTTGAAGCTCAGGGCGTTGCATCGTCTTTGCCTGCGGCGGACGCATTGAGGTTGGTGTCGGATGACAGTACGGAAATGGTGAGCCTGTCCGTGTTGTTGCCCGAAGCCGGCGGTGAGCTGTCGCCGGCCAAAGGAGCCATCCAGTCGCTGCCGGCCATTTCAGTCTGCAGCGCGGCCGTGGCGGCGGCGGAGTCCGCACTGGTCAGGCTGCTGACCATTTTGCCGCCGAGGTTACGCAGCACGGTACCGGAGCCGGTGGCAGCAATTGTCGTGACATCCGAGGACTGGTTGAATGCTTGGCCGTTCTGCGCGCCGGCGTTGATGAACAAAAGGCCGTTTTCCACCTGCAGCCGGTTCGTGCCGCCGTCTATGCGCATGCCGTGGCTGCCGCCGGAAGCCGCAACGCGCAGGCTGCCGCTGCCGCCCGTGCTGATGGTATTGAAGGCATTGGTATTGCTGCCGACGATGGAAAGCCCCTCGCCGGAACCCGCGGTCGTCGCCTGGATGTCGATGTCGCCACTGCCCGAGGTGATGCTCACGCCGTTGGTAGGCCCCGAGGCCGCCGTGCGCAGCAACACCGCCGGCGCGGCCGATGCCGCGCTGCTGTTGCCGGTGATCGCGATCTTGCCCGAAACCGTGGAGATGGCGGCGGAGCTGGTGCCCGTCGAGGGATAGATGGTGACGCCGCTGCCGTAGGTGGAACTGCCCGTCACGCTGACCGAACCGCCGCCGGTGGCGCGTATGACGTTGTTGCCGGTCAGCACGCCCACGCCGTCGCCATAGACGCTGCTGCCGGTGATGGCCAGTGCGCCGTTCTCGACGCTGACCAAAGCCTTGCCGCCGCCGTAGATGCTGACGCCGTTGCCCTGGTCGGCGGCATTGCCGATCAGCGTGACATTGCCGGAACCGGTGGTCTGGATGCGGTTGGAAACGTTCTGGATGGCGATGCCGTGGTCCAGCTCCCCGACGTTGGGCGAGTGGAAGTTGCCGATCAGCGTGATATTGCCGCCCTGCGAGGCGATGTTGTTCACCGAGTTGGTGCTGGTGGCGCTGCCGCCCAGGGAGATGGCGTCCGAGGTGCCTATGGAATCGCCCCGGAAGGTGATGTCGCCGCTCACGGTGGTGACGTTGACGCCGTTGGAGTTGCCGGTGGAATTGAGGAAGATGCCGTAGCCACCGAAGCTGCTGGTGCTGTTGCCGTTGACGGCGATGGCGCCGCTGGTGGTGCCGATGTTGATCGCCGCATTGGCGCCCGAGGGCGCGATGTCCACGCCGCGGCCCGAGTAGCTGGTGCCGTCCAGCATCAGCGCGCCCGACTGCGTGCCCAGGTTGATGCTGGCGTAGGCACCGCTGGCGTCCAGCGACACGGCCTTGAAGGAGCCCGTGGCGGCATTGACCACGCTGTTGTTGGCCTGCAGCTTGAGCGCGCCCGCCGTGGTGTTGATATTGATCTGCGAGGCGGTGGCCGCGCTTGCGCCGCTGCCCGAGCTCAGCAGCCCCAGTGCCGGTGTAGTGCCGCCCGAGGTATTGCCGGTGACCGTGATATTGCCGGTGGTGGAGATGTTGATGGACGAGCCCGAGCCGGTCGAATTGAGCACGGTGCCGTAGCTGCCGGTGCTGCTGCCGCCCACGGTGATGGCGCCACCGGCCGTGGCATTGAGCACCACGCCGCCATTGCCCGAGGCCGCCAGGTAGGTGCCGCGGCCCGAGCCGGCAAAGCCGTTGGTGTTGGACTGCACCGTCAGGTTGCCGCTGCCCACGCTGAGATTCTGGCTGGAGGTGCTGGCGGTCGAGCAGATCAGCACGCCGAAGCCGGACGTCGCGTTGCCGCTGACCGTGAGGTTGCCGGTGCCGCTGGCGGCCATGGTGTTGTTGGTGCTGAAAATGCGTGTGCCATTGCCGCTGCCCAGGTTAGTGCTGTCCACGCTGATGGAACCGGCGCCGCTGGTCAGGACATTGCTGCCGCCGGTGAGCACAAAGGCATCGCCGGTCGCGCTGGCGCTGCCGATGTTGGCCACGATGGTGATGTTGCCGCCGCCGGCGTTGAGCGTGGAGGCGCCGGAGATGTTCACCGCGCTGCTGCTGGAACTGATCGAGGTGGGCGCGACGGCGCCGCGTATCGTGATGCTGCCGCCGCTGGTGCTCAAGGTGGTGCCGCTGATCGCCACGCCGGAGGTGCCGCTCAGGTTGGTGCTGGCATAACCCGTCAGCGGGTTGGCGCCGCCCCCGCCGATGACGATGGAGCCGCCATTGGTGGTGATGGTGCTGCCCGTCAATGCCACCGAGCCGTTGCCGTTGTTGGCGAAGTTGGAAGACAGCGTGACATTGAGGCTCTTGCCGGTGCCGTTGGAGATACTGCGGCCGGCGCCCATGATGATGTTGCGGTGCGCCTGCAGAGTCAGGGAGGCATTGCCCACGCCCTTGACGTTGTCCAGCACATTGATGTCGCCCGAGGTGCCGCCGACGGCGGAAGTCTGGACCACCACGTTCGCGCCTTCGGACAGCGAGGCGTTGAGCACGGCCGAGCTCAGGTTGGAACTGGCGGCGCCGCTGGAGGTGAACGGCGAGCTCCCGGTCGCGCCGCCGGCGCTGCCCGGAGCGGTGATGTTGATGTTGTAAGGGTCGATCAGCCAGGTGCCGCCCTTGCCGGAGGCCGCGCTGATGTCCACCGAGCCCGTCACATCCAGCTGGTGGCCGGATGTCTCGACCAGGCCGCCGCTGCCGGCCTGCCCTCCGCCCAGCACGGTGATGCCGCCATGGAACTGCGTGCTGCCGGTGGACCACAGGACGACCTTGCCGCCGTCACCGCTGTTCAGCGCGTCGGCATTGATGCGGGCGTCTTCGCCCATATAGGTGCCGGCCGCCTGGCGCTCGGTGCCGCTGCCCTGGTAATTGCCGCCCACCAGCACGGTGCCGCCGCCGGCATCGCCCGACGCATCGATGCGAGCGCGGTCGAACACGCCGACGTACTGGCCCAGGGCCTTGAAGCTGCCACCGGTGTCGCCGGCACCACGGCCCGAAACATCGACACGGCCGCTCACGGCGACAACACCCGCGCCGCCGCCGTCGAGCAGCACAACGCCATTGCGCCGCTGCAGGCTGGTGGCCTCGATCACTCCCTCGTTGTTGACCACATTGGACATCAGCGCGTCGCCGGATCGTGCCGACATGACGACCACACCGCCGTTGGCCTTGAGCAGGCCCTGGTTCACCACGCTGGCGCCCAGCGAAGGGTCGCTGACCTGCATGTTGATGAGCCCGTCGCCGTTGAAATCCAGCGTGACTTTCTCGCCGGCGCCCAGCATCACGCTGCCCAGGCGGGCGGTAATGCTGCCTTCGTTACGGACCTGCGCGCCCAGCAATGCCACGTAGCCGCCGTCGGCCGCGACGATGCTGCCCTGGTTGATCACCGCACCGCCCGTGCCACCCGCGCCGCCGGTTTCAAAGTTCTTGTTGCCCGCCATGAAGTTGGCGTCGGAAATATTCAGCGAACTGGCCACCAGGCCGCCGACGTTGACGGCCGAGCCCTGGCCGAACAGGATGCCCGAAGGGTTGATCAGGTAGACCTGCCCGTTGGCATTGAGCCGGCCCATGATCTGCGAGGCATCGCTGGAGGTGACGCGGTTGAGCGCCACCGACGAGGCTGAGGGCTGCGCGAAATTGACCGTGGCCGCGCTGCCAATGTTGAAGGTGTTCCAGGTGGCGGCCATGCGGTCACTGCCCTGCGCCACATTCATGACGTTGCCGCTCTGGCTGATGCTGCCGCTGCCGGCCGTGATCTGGCCGTTGGTCGGCAAGGTGCCGGGGTCCAGCGCATACACCCGCACCGGGTAGATGCTGCAGAGTGCCGACAGGATGGCGGCGGTCAGCGGCGCCAACGTCGGGCGATTTTTGCGCGGGAAGGCCGGAGAAGATTGGTATGTCATGGCGAGTCCCTTCAGAATGTGTAGTTGATGCCGACACCGATGGCGCGGATCGTGGTACCCGCGCCGGCGGAGCCGAACACACCGGCGACCGCATAGTTGTAGCTGGCCAGCGGCTGGTTGCGCAGCACCACGTAGTGGCCGAAGATGCGAACCTGCTTGCTCCAGTTGTAGGAAAAGCCGATGGCCTGCGAGGTCGCGCCCATGCCGTCGGTCGAGCAGTTCACGCCGTTGCCGGAGATCATGGTGCAGTCGCCAGCGAAAGCCTTGGCATGGCTGGCGCGCAGCTGCCAGGCGCCGATCTTGTGTGAGATGCCGACCAGGTAGGCGCGGCGGCGGTAGCTGGAAAGGTCACTGGAGGTGGTGCTGGTGTTGACGACGCCGGACTCGGCATAACTCAGCTCGTCGGCGATCAGCGAGACCTTGGTGTCGCCGAAGTCGTAGGCCAGGCCCACGCGCACACTGTAGTCGCTGGACGAAGTGCCCTGCGTGACATGGGTGCTGGTGCCCACGCCGCGCGCATTGCGGCCCAGGCTGGCGATGCCGAAGTAGTTCACATGCTGCTCGGCCGCCAGCACGGCGGAGAAGCCGCCATTCTCATACGACAGGCTGCCGCCGTAGAGGTAGCCGGTGTCCACGTCCGGCGCCGACTTCATGCCGTTGTTCGAATACGCCAGCTTGAGCTGGAAGCCACCCATCTTGGGCGTCCAGTAGCCGTACATGCCGGCCTGGCGGCGGTTGAAGGCGGCATCGTCGTTGTTGTCCACCGCCGCCGTGCCCACAGGCCCCGAGTTGCGCGTGATGCTGGTGGAAAAACCCGGCGAGCCGATGATGTTGTAGTGGGCTGCGCTGGTCAGGCCGCCGAAGGGGTCGAAGGAGGATGTGCTTTCCTTGAGCGGCATGTCCCAGTTGCCGTACATCGCGGTGCCCGCATCGGGGTGGGCGACGGCCACGCCGGTGTTGCGCAGCTCCTGCCTGTGCGTCCAATTCGGTGTGGCGTCCACCCCCGCGGCACCCGCGCTCAGCGACAGGCCCAGCTCCAGCTGCCAGAGCAGCTTCCACTGATCGTAAATGGGGATGCCGCCGCGCGCGCCCACATACGAGACGTTGTCGCGCGCACGCCAGAAGCCCGACATCTCGCGCCCGTTGGGCGTGGCCAGCCGGCTCTGGTCGGCGGGCGCCGCGGGTGTCGCGCCCGAACGGCTCACGTATTCAGGGATGATGCCCAGCGAACCGTACAGGAGCATGCCGTCCTGCGCCTCTTCGAAATCCTCGCCCTTGCTGCCGTCGCTGCTGCCGGAAGCCAGGCCGGTGAAGGCCTGGGGCGAACCCGAGACCGACAGCCACAGGCGGCGTGCGCTCTTCGGTTCGCTGGTCGGGTTGACACCGGGCGACACCGCGACGCTGGCATTGAACACCAGGTCCTTGTTGTAGACGTTCAGGCCGATGCCGTAGCCGTAACGGCTGGCGTGGTTCTCACTGGCGTCCCAGGGCTTTTTGTTGATGGTCACGCGCCCGGCGTCGGCGAACAGCGCTCCTTCCACGACGGAGTTGCCGACCATGCCCAGAGTCTTGCGCAGCTCCAGCCGGGCCAGCACACCCTGGTCGCCCGCGGCCTCGCCGGCCGGGTAGGCGCGCACGCCGTTGAAGCCGCCCAGGCTCATTTTTTCCGACGCATCCAGGTTCTTGTCGGCGTATTGCGCGCTGACCGAGCCGAGCAGCGAGAAGCCGCCGCCGAGCTGCTGCAGGCGGCTGAAAGACAGGTTGAGTTTTTTGTAATCGCCGGCCGCGTTGGCCGTGAAGCGGTCCAGCGCCGCGTCGTTGGGCGTCTCCTTTTTCAGGTGGCCCATGCCCACGCGCGCATTCCAGCTGTTGTTGGCCTGTACGCCGGTCCAGTCGTCACGCCAGTCGCCCGACGCACCCGCGCTCAGGACCGTCGCAGACTTGTCGACAGTCGTGCCGCCCGTGGTGTCCTGGAAATGCCGGTACTCGGCCGCCAGCGACAGGTTGACGTTGGCGCGCCGGCTGCGCAGCACCGCGGCGTTCAGGAACAGCGTGCTGACGCGCGCCTCGCCGCTGGCCTGGACCTCCTTGAGGTTTTTGCCGATGTTGTATTGCAGCCCCGCGAAGTTCGCGCCCACCGTGAGGCCCGTGGTGCCCAGGGGCTGCTGGTAGCCGATACCGGCGATGCGCAGGCCTTCAAAGGTTTGCTGCGTATTCAGGCTGAAGCTTTCGCCCATGCCCAGCGCGTCGTTGAGGCTCAGGCTGGCGGAGAGGCGGTTGGCACCGGTGTAGAAGCTGCCGGTGTTGTCTATGCTCACGCGCGCGGTGATGGCACTCATCTCGCTGACCTTGACGACGATGTCGGTGGCGCCCGGCTGGGCCGACGGGCGCAGCACCGCCTTGACCGTCACGCCGGCAATGTCGGACAGCCGCAGCAGCGTGTTCTCCAGGTCAAGCTCCTGGATCACCTCGCCCGGCCGCAGCCCCGCGAGGTGGCGGTCCAGCAGTTCCGGGTCCAGGCGCACATTGGCATCAGGCTCGGCCACCACGCGGCCGATAACGCCTTCACGGATGCCCAGGGTCACCACACCGCCCTGGATTTCCTGGGCAGGTAAATAGGCGCGCGCCACCAGGTAGCCCTGGGCGCGGTAATAGGCCGTGATCTTGGCGGCGGCTTTGCCCAGCCCCGCGAAGTCCAGCTCACGTCCGACAAACTCCTGCAGCTCGCCCTGCAGCGTGGCGGCGGGCAGGGAGCGGTTGCCCTCCAGCACAAAGCCGGTCACCTGGATGACTGGCCCGCCGCCGGCAAGGCCCTGGCCCTCATCGCTGCCCTCCACCTCTTTCTCGATGCGCGCGGGGCGCTGCACCGCCGCTGGCGCGCCGCTGCTTTCCGCGGGCGAGAGCTGCTGCCGGTTGGCGTCAAACAGGGTGCCGGCGCTGGGCGGCGTCTGCGCCTGTACGGCAAAAGGCGCGGCGGCCAATATCGCGCAGATCTGCGATGCGAGGATTTTTCGCCGGGGCGCGGCAAGGCGTGAGGAGTTCATATGGTTTTGTCTTCTGTCTTTTTGTTGTTCGCGCCTGTCGTGCTTCTTTTGTTATTGCTTGCTTCGGCGTATCCCTGTGGTCCCTGCTGCCCTGTTTGTTGTTGCTGCCGGCTAGTTGGCCGCGCCCTGGAAGATCTTTGCGGCGACGTCGCGCGATTCAAAAATCTCGGCCGCCTCATGGCCCGCTTTGGGCACCACCATGGTCGCGCGCGTCACGGGTGTTTGCCATTTCCGGGCCAGGAATTGCTCATAGCGCACGTAGTTCCGGTGCCGGTCCAGCCGGTCCGTGCCCTGCGTGGCCGCGCCGCAGGACTTGTCGAGTGATTCGTAGGTCGGGTCGTTGTCTTCCGCACCCACCAGGTAGAGGACTTCACGCGCCGCGTAGCGCTTGAACAGCTGTTCACCGTCCATGCCCAGCCCGTAAGGGACCATGTTGGCCAGGCCGTAGCGGAAGTTGTTGTAGCCGGGGCACAGGATGCTGTTCATCGGCTTGAAGCTCTCCCCTTCGGGACGGTTGGGGTCCAGGTACAGATAGGAGGATGGGCTGGAGATCACATAGCGCACACGTATGCCCGCCCTGCGCAGCGACTCCTCGCTGTTGTTCAGCACGGCATAACGCTGCATCAGCTGACCGCCTGCCGAGTGGCCGATGAAGAAGATCTCCTTGAGCACCGGGAACCGCTTGCCCGCGACCAGGTAGCGGGCGATGTCGTCCAGCACGCCGCAGGAATTGATGGCTTCCTTGCCGCGCGAAGGCTGGCACTGCATCCAGTTGCCGCCGCGCCAGAGCGGGATGTTCGGGTCGGGCGACGCATCCGACGCCGTCAGGAAATGGGGTACCAGCAGCACCGTGCTGGAAGCATCGAGCCGCGCCGCCTGCAGCAACCCCAGGCCCACGCCAAAGTAACGGTCGGCATCGCGCTGCACGCCGTGCACAAAAACCACCGCCCGCTGGATGCCTGCATCCGGGTGGCGCAAGTCGATGTTGGAATAAACCGCAAACGGGTAAACCGCGCCCGTGGCCTCCAGGTCAATCACCTGCTCCTTGGGCATGTCGACCTTGTCGGCTGCAGCAAAAAGACGCACACAGAAAAAGGCAAGGCCCATGGCCACGAGGACTTGTAACCACCTATTGCGAATGCACATCATGCTGAACTCCGCCTCATCAAAAACAGGTGCGTCGAAAAGGCCTGCCATCTCGTGCCCGAATGCCGGCGCGCCGATAAACGCACACAAATGAAGTACAAATCCCACGCCTCTTTCCCACCTCTCACTGGCTACCGGGAAGCGGCAAGCTGTAACAACTTGCAAATCCCAGCGCTGTTTTCGGCGATTCTAGGAACGCATGTGCCGCATGTAAAATATCTTGATTCGCGAGAGTTGATACTTTCAAAGTATTCAAAGCAAGCTCCGACAGGCTTGGCGAACGCATGAATCTCTCAGCGGTTGGCAATTACCGCCGCACCGGCCCTCCCCTTCAAACGGTTTGCGTCAAGGTCACTGCAGCAAAAAAAGAGCACCTTCGGCGCTCCTTTTTCCGTCAGGCCTCAGCTCGTGAGATACAGAACCTCGTGCGCCTCCCACGGCATGGGGATTTCCCACCGGTGCAGCATGCGCGCCAGATCCTTGTTGCCGAGGGTCGTATCGCGCTTGTCGTTACGCGAGAACACCACCGGCTCAGAGGCCTCAAGATAGACAAGCTTCACACTCGCGTTGTACGCGTAGAGCAGGTCCAGGGTCCGCGTCCGCATCTCCAGCGACAGGTGTGTGGCATTCCAGACGAAGGGGGATCGCCTGCGCAGCAATTCCTTGGCCTTGTCCACGGCGTAATGCGCGGCCTTTCCATCGTTCTGCCCATGCTTGAGGCCGAGCTCAGCCTTCGCGTCATCAAACGACACGACCGGCAGTCCCCTGGCGTTGTTGCGCACCCAGGTGTCTTTACCGGAAGCCGGCATGCCGCACATCACGATGACCTCGCTGCCCGCCTCTTTGTGGAGAGAAAAGCTCGGGTCGATCTTCTTTCCCCTGGCATACAGCAGGCGCGTGTGGGCGTCCGCCGCCTCCCAGGGACGATCCCAGCAGCCTTGCTCGCGCGCGAGCTCCTCGAAAAGCTCGATGTTGGCAAGATGGTTTTCCTGGTCTTCGCAGATCCGGCCGCGCATATCGGCCCGGGCCACGCAAGTGAGCTCGGACACATCAAGCTCCCAGGACAGCCGGCGCACGATGAACTCGGGAGTGTCCGCGCGCCGGCTGTCGAATGCCCAGAAGGGCACCTGGTGAACAACAATGATGCGGCAGGCTGCCTCACGAAGCTCGAAGGGCATCTCCGCTTTCCACAACAGAATCCGGGCGTCAACAGCGCCTCTTTTGGAGTGGCCGGGCTGGCCAATGGCACCCGTCACCGGATCGACGACGGTGGTGTCCGGCTTCGCGATGTCATGCAGCAGTGCGGCAATGAACATCACTTGCCGGCGAGGCTCCGCAGCGTTCTGCCACGCCGGGTCGGCCAGCAACGCGTCAAGAACCAGCCGGGTGTGAATCCCGACGTTTCCTTCGGCATGGTGGCGCGCATCCTGCAGGGTGCGCTCGAGCGCAACAAGCCCCGGGATCAACTCACAGAGCAATTGCCAGTCGTAGGTGCTGCCCGGCTGGGGGATCAGCGTTCTTAAATCTTTCCAGTTCATGATTGTTCTCCTTGCAGCACAGCGTGCCGGCTCAGTTCCAGGTACGACGGCCGCGTCACGGCATCGCGTCAACAAAGGCTTTCGGGTCAAACTCGCGCAGCTCTTCGGGGGACGTGATGGTTTTCAACCCCAGCTGTTCCCAGCCGACAACCGGTACCGGCGCATAAAGATCGGCACCTTCTGCCAGCAGGTTCGGCAGCACCGGCCTTGCAAAATGATGCGATCCCGAGTCAAGAATGGTCTGGGTGAAACCTGGCCTCACAAACTTGTAGCGAGCTTCGACGAAATCGCCGTTCTCTACTTTCAGGTACAGGCCCTCCGACTCGTCCTGCTGGTTCGTCTGCTTCCATGTCAACTCAAGAGGCAGCCCTTCGCGCAGCACCTGCCGCTCGAAGTTCGCACGCCAGTTGCGGCTCTTTGCCAGTGACCTGTAGATCAGCTTTTTCAGCTGCTCGAGGTCGGCAGGCATCACACCCGCGTAGAGCATGGGTACCGATACGATCGGCAGTTCTCCAAGCATTTCGTGCCGCCGTTTCGTCGACAGGAACTTTCGGGAGCGCCGGTCAAACAGGTCGAATTCAAGAAGCAAATGCGGCAGCCTGTCATACCAGACAGAGTGCTTGGCATGCATGGCCTCACCGTACAGCACCCAGCGGTCTTCAAGCCGGGACAGAAGTGCATCAGCATGGGCGCGAGCCCAAGGCTTGAGCCAGTTGAACTGGCGCTCGCTCCAGCCGCCCACCAGGTAGTGGCCGCGGGATTGCAGAAGCAGCTCGCCACCTTCGCTGAACGAGATGCCGCAATTCGCCGCATCCATCTTCTCTTCGATGACAACTTTCTTTCCAGCCAGCGCCGCAAGCGGGATCTGGTCCGATCCGTCGTCGCCCTCTTGCAGGCGCGATCCCTCAAGGTGCGCAGTACGTGGGTATTTCGCCAATTCGAGCGATTGAATGTGTTCCATGGTCGTCTCCATGCGGCAGGCCACCGGCAACGCAGTCAAATGCGAGCAGGAATGGCAAAGCCGCGGTTCAATGATGTGAACCGACGACGGGAATGAGAGTAGGACGCTTGTACGTCTCAGCCGATCATGGCGCTTAGGCGCCATGTTGCTCAGTGTGTCTCGCCCGGAGTGCGAACCGTTTCAACTTCCCACAGGTGCATGGCGTGCCTTGTGGAACGGTGAGGGTTCGCGTCTGGTAAAGACGCGGTCGTCGGTTAGAGGATGACGGGGGCGCGGGACACGTTGAGCTCCAAGCCTCAGGGGCATAGGTGAATGAAGGCCGTGATCATAGCGCTTGCTCTGGGAAAAGCAGGCCATGATTTCGCAATCTGTGTCTAACTTGCCACATGCGATGCCAAAGACCACCTTGATAGGGCGTGCGCTGCGAGGAGGCTTCAAGTCCCCAGCAACACGCTTGCGTGATGACTACCCAGCTGCAAGCCCCTCAATCCAGCATCTGGTTGCCGCAAGCGCCGCGCGCACTGAAAGCCTACGGCACTCAGCAATCTTCAGCAGCTTGACCTACATCAAATCTTTCCCGGTATGCCGCTCGCATAGTGGAAGGGCCAAACAGGCATAAGAACCAAGGAAAGTCCATGAAACGCATCCTCTTGCCCAGCGCCGTCGCAACCGCCGTCTGCATGCTCACTGCCGCAATGCCCGCCTACGCCCAACCTGCAGCGCATCCGGCGCACACCGCTACTGCCGGTACCGTGGCTACAAGTGCGGCGGTCAAACGCTATGAACTGCACACCAACATCGTCGACGGCAAGATGGTGTTCGTCGACAACAAGGGCCAGGTAAATCCTGTCCTCGCGGCAAACACCGGCGACACGATCGAGGTCGTGCTTGAGAGCGGTGAAGGCGCCGAGCACGACATGGTGATTCCTGAACTGAACGTGGCGTCGGCCAAGTTCAGCGGCGCAAGCGGCAAGACGACTTTGCGCTTCACGGTTTCGCGCTCCGGCACTTTCACTTACTACTGCTCCATTCCCGGTCACCGGCAGATCGGCATGGAAGGCCGGTTGCAGGTCAGCGGCCCGGCCAGCGCCCGGGCCGACGCAGCGGCTGCAGGCAAGGACTCCAGCCAGGCCGCGCTCGCGCTTTACACCCCGGCCCCCGTCCCGCAGCGCCCGGCCGACCCTTCGGCCGTCAGCGTGGCGGCGAACCCCGCCGCTGTGCCGGCCGCGATTGGAGCGCGCGCACCCAAAACGCTGAAGTACCGCATGGAAACCGTTGAGCTGCCCGGCAAGCTTGATGACGGCACCAGCTTTACCTACTGGACTTTCGACCGCCAGGTGCCGGGGCCCATGCTCCGCGCCCGCGTGGGCGACACCATCGAACTCACGCTGGCCAATGCGCGCGACAGCAAGATGATCCATTCGATCGACCTGCACGCGGTGACCGGAGGCCATGGCGGGGGCGAACATACGCAGGTCGCGCCCGGCCAGGAAAAGGCCATCACCTTCAAGGCGCTCAACCCGGGCTTGTATGTTTACCACTGCGCCACGCCGCTGGTGCCTCAGCACATCGCCGCGGGCATGTACGGCATGATCCTGGTCGAGCCCGAAGGCGGCCTGGCCAAGGTGGACCGCGAGTACTACGTCATGCAGGGCGAGATGTACACAGGCCGGCCGCACGGCGCCAAGGTGCACCAGGAGGCCGACCTTGAGAAGATGGCCAATGAACTGCCCGACTATTACGTGTTCAACGGCGAGGTCGGCGCATTGAGTAAAACCCACAAGCTGCAGGCCAAGGTCGGGGAGACCGTACGCATCTACTTCGGCGTTGGCGGCCCCAACAAGATTTCATCCTTCCACGTGATTGGGGAAATCTTCGACAAGGTCTACAGCGAAGGTTCCTTCACCGGCCTGAAAAATGACGTGCAGACGACGCTGGTGGCTCCCGGCGGCGCGACCATCGTTGAGCTCAAGGTCCAGCACCCCGGCAACTACCTGCTGGTGGACCACGCACTGTCGCGTGCCGGCAAGGGTGCGGTAGGCCTGCTCGAAGTTACCGGCGAACCGGTGCCGGGGGTTTACAAGGCCGGCAGCTTGTAGTTCCGCCCCGGCGGCGGCTTACTCGGCATCCGGCTGCCGCGCGGGCGCGGCAGCCGCGAATGCGGGAAGGGCCTGGCAATTGGCAAACACCTTCAGCACCAGCGGGCAGGACGACAGGTCGACGTTGAAACGCTGCGCACTGAAGACCTGGGGCACCAGGCAGCAGTCGGCCATGGTGGGCGTGTCGCTGAAGCAGAATGCGGAGGCGGGGCGGCGCGCCAGCTCCGCTTCCACGGCCTGCAGGCCCACGGTGATCCAGTTCGCGATCCAGGCCGACTTGGCCTCCTCGCTCGCGCCCAGTGTGCCGGTGAGGTACTTGAGCACGCGCAGGTTGTTGAGTGGGTGGATGTCGCAGGCGATGCCCAGGGACAGCTGGCGCACAAAGGCGCGGTCGCCCGGCGCCTTGGGCAACAGCGGCACCTCGGGATAAGCCTCTTCAAGGTACTCCATGATGGCCAGCGACTGGCTCAGCTGCAGGTCGCCGTCGATCAGCACCGGCACCAGACCCTGCGGATTGAGCGCGCGAAAGGCATCGGCGAACTGCTCACCGCCGTTGCGCGTCAGGTGCACAAACACCTGCTCGGCAGCCAGGCCTTTGAGGTTCATGGCGATGCGCACGCGGTAGGCTGCCGAGCTGCGGAAGTAGGTATGAAGAATGCGGGTCATGGTGGGAAGCCTTGTGGTGGGATGTGCTGCGAAAGGATGTCATCAAACACCCATGTACTGGTGGACGATACCCGGGTTTGCCTGCAGCTCCGCGGAACTCCCCTGCCACACCACGCGGCCCTTCTCGATGACGACGTGGCGGTCGGCCAGGCCCAGCAAGGCCTTGACGTTCTTGTCGATGACGATTTGCGAGAGGCCGTCGCCCCTGAGCTGCGCCAGTGCGCGCCAGATCTCCTGGCGAATCACCGGCGCCAGGCCTTCGGTCGCCTCGTCGAGCACCAGCAGGCGCGGGTTGGTCATCAGCGCTCGGCCTATGGCCAGCATCTGCTGCTCGCCGCCGGAGAGCTGCGAGCCGAGGTTGCCGCGCCGCTCTTTCAGGCGCGGGAAAAAAGCATAGACGCGATCCAGGTCCCAGGACCTGCCACGCCCTTTTTTATCGTCGCGTGCCGTGGCGATAAGGTTTTCTTCCACGGTGAGGTTGGGAAACACCTGCCGCCCTTCGGGTACCAGGGCCAGGCCCTGGCGCGCGATGCGGTGCGAAGGCAGTTTGTCGACGCGCGCGCCGTTGATGGCAATGCTGCCAGCGCCCGCAGGCAGCATGCCGAACAGGCACTTCACCGTGGTCGAGCGGCCCATGCCGTTGCGGCCCAGCAAGGTGATCACCTCGCCGGCTGCCACCTCAAAGGAAATATCGAACAGCGCCTGCGCATGGCCGTAAGACGCCTGCAGGCCGTTGACGGACAGGAAGGCGCTCATGCGGGTACTCCATGTTGGGCGGCCGGCGGCTGTGCGGCGAATTCTTCTTCCTCGCCGAGGTAGACGGCACGCACCTCGGGGTGGTTACGGATCTCGTCAGGCGTGCCGGTGAACAGGATCTTGCCGTAGACCAGCACGCTGATGCGGTCGGCCAGCGCGAAGACGGCCTCCATGTCGTGCTCGACCAGCAGGATGGTGTATTTGCGCTTCAGGCGCTGCAGCAGTGCGATGACGGATGCGGACTCCTGCACGCTCATGCCGGCCATGGGCTCGTCGAGCAGCAAAAACTCGGGGCCGGCGGCCAGGCTCATCGCCAGCTCCAGCTGCCGGCGTTCGCCATAGCCGAGGTCGCCCGCCGGCACGTCCAGCCGGTGCGTGAGGCCGGTGGCCTCCAGTGCTTCTTCGGCAAAGCCGCGCGCGACCTTGTTGCCGAGCAGCGGTGCCCAGAAACCAAACGCGTGGCCGCGCGAGCCGAGGGCGGCGAAGGTGGCGTTCTCGCGCACGGTGAAGTCTTCGAAGATGGAAGTGATCTGGTAGGAGCGCAGAAGGCCGCGCCGCGCGCGCTCATGGATGGGCAGCCGGGACACATCCTGCCCCTTGAACCAGACGCTGCCGCTGTGGGGCTGCAGCTCGCCCGAGAGCTGGTTGATCAGGGTGGTCTTGCCGGCGCCGTTGGGGCCGATGATGGCGTGCAGCTCGCCCTCGCCGATGTCCAGCGACACCGCGTCGGTGACCAGCAGCGCGCCATAGCGCTTGGTAAGTGCGTCGGTGCGAAGTACGCTGGCCATCATGCGGCTCCTTCGGAGATCGCGTGGACCGGCGCCGCGGCAGGCGTCGGCGTGGCAGGGGCTGCCGCGGCCGGCCGCGCGTCAAAACGCTGCAGCAGGCCGATGATGCCGCGCTTGCCGAGCAGCGCGACGATGACGATGAGGGGGCCGAAAACCACCATCCAGTGTTCCGTCACGCCCTTGAGGAGTTCTTCCAGCCCCAGGAAGACCAGCGCGCCCATGAGCGGGCCGAACACGGTCCCCAGGCCGCCGATGACGACGATGACGATCAGCTCGCCCGACACCGACCAGGCCAGCGTGCTGGGCGAAGCGAAGGCATTGAGGTTGGCCAGCAGCAGGCCAGCCAAGCCGCAAAGCATGCCCGAGATGACGTAGGCCAGCAGCTGGTAGCGCAGCACCGGAATGCCGGCTGCGCTAACACGCCGCGCATTCTCCTTCGCGCCGCGAATCACCATGCCGAAGGGCGCCACGCGCAGGCGCGCCAGCCACGCGATGGACAGCACCAGCAGCACAAAGGCCGTGACGTAAACATGGGTCGCCGAGGAGAGGTCGACCGGGCCGAAACGGCTGGTGAGCGAAATGGACATGCCGTCGTCGCCGCCATAGTTCTTCAGGCTCACGAAAAGGAAATAGCCCATCTGCGCGAACGCCAGCGTGATCATGATGAAGGCGATGCCGCTGGTGCGCAGGCTGATGGCGCCGGTCACCAGCGCCACCAGGCCGCACGCTCCCAGGCACAGCGCAAGGTGCGCCCAGCCGCTGCCCACCCCGTGGAAAGAGGCCAGGCCGACCGCATAGGAACCGAGGCCCAGGAACAGCGAGTGCCCGAAGCTCACCAGGCCGCCATAGCCCAGCGCGACATTGAGGGCGCAGGCCGCGATCGCGTAAATAATGATGCGCGCAAAAAACGCCACATAGAAGGACTTGCCCGTCACCTCGGCCACAAAGGGCACGGACGCAAGCAGCAGCAATACCAGCAAGGGCACCCATTGGCTGGGCCGGGACAAAATGGATTTCATGCGCTCACCTCAGCTGTTCGCGGGAAAAAGCCCTTGCGGGCGCCAGGCCAGCACCACCGCCATCAGCAGGTAGACCAGCATGGAGGCCAGCGCGGGGCCGGCGGCATCGGCGAAGGACCGCTCAGCCACCTGCCGCAGCATGAAGGGCAGGAACACGCGGCCCATGGTGTCGACAATGCCGACGATGAGCGCGGCGTAGAACGCGCCCGTGACGGAGCCTATGCCGCCGATGACGATGACCACCAGCGTGGTGATCAGCACCGACTCGCCCATGCCCGACTGCACCGAAAGGATGGGCCCGGCCATCGCACCGGCCAGGCCCGCCAGCATGGCACCCACCGCGAACAGCATGGCGTTGAGCAGGCGGATGTTGACGCCCAGAGCCGCCACCATGGACGGGTTCACCGCGCCGGCGCGTATCAGCATGCCGATGCGGGTCTTGTTGATCAGCAGCCAGGAACCCAGCGCCACTGCCAAGCCCACCACGATGATGGCGAAGCGGTAGGCGGGATAGGTGAAGCCGAAGATGTCGATGGCGCCGCCCAGGAACTCGGGCACCTGCAGGAACACCGGCTGCGATCCCCAGACCATGCGCACCAGTTCGTTGAAGAACAGCACCAGCCCGAAGGTGGCGAGCACGTGGTCCAGGTGGTCGCGCCGGTAGAGCCGCGCCACCGCGATGAACTCCAGCGCCAGGCCCAGCAGCAGCGAGCCGCCCATGGCCGCGACCACGGCCAGGCCGAAGGAGTTGGTATAGGCAAATGCGCTGGCCGCGAAGTAGGCGCCCATCATGTAGAGCGAGCCGTGCGCCAGGTTGACGAAGCTCATGATGCCGAAGACGAGCGTCAGCCCCGCCGCCAGCAGGAACAGCAGCACGCCGTACTGCAGCCCGTTGAGCAGTTGCGCGAAGACGATGGTGCTGCTCATGGCGTCACTTCAGCGCGCACTGCGTGTGGTAGGCGTCGACCTGTTTCGTGAGCGGCGTGGCGACCAGCTTGCCGGCGACCGTGCCGCCGGACTTGACGGTCTCGAAAGCGTAGTAGTTCTGGATGGGCAGGTTGTTGTTGTTGAACGCGAAGGGGCCGCGCACCGACTTCACCTCGTTGCCGGCGGCCTTGACGGCGGCGGCCAGGGCCTTGTTGTCGCCGGGCTTGGCCTTGGCCAGCGCGATGTTCAGCACCTGGGCCGCGTCGTAGGCAGTGGCGGCGTATTCGCTGGGCGTGCGCTTGTACTTCGCCTCAAACGCGGCGACGAATTTTTTGTTCTCCGGCGTGTCCAGCGCCGCGTCCCACATGGCGCCGCTGACGCTGCCCACGGCCGCATCGCGCAGGGCGGGCAAGGTCGTGCCATCCACCGTGAAGACCGAGTACAGCGGGATGGATTTCATCAGCCCGGCCTGCGCCATCTGCTTGACGAAGTTCACGCCCATGCCGCCGGGGTAGAACACGAAGAGCGCATCGGGCTTGGCCGCCTGCAGCTGGGCGAGTTCGGCGGCGTAGTCGGGCTGGTTGACCTGGGTGTAGACCTCGTCGACGACCTGGCCCTTGAAGTAGCGCTTGAAGCCGGCCATCATGTCCTTGCCGGCCTGGTAGTTGGGCGCCATCAGGTAGACCTTCTTCACGCCCTTGTCCTGCGCGAACTTGCCCATGGCTTCGGCGGCGCCGTCGTTCTGCCAGGCGGTGGAGAACACATTGGCCTTGCAGCCGGCGCCGGCCACCGGCGAGGGGCCGGCATTGGTGGCGATGGCCACGGTGCCGGACTCGGCGATGCGCGGCATGCTGGCCATGAGCACATTCGAAAAGCTCAAGCCCACGATGGCGTCGACCTTGTCTTTGTCGATGAACTTGCGCACGATCTGGCCGCCGATCTCCGGCTTGAGCTGGTCGTCTTCCTTCAGCACGGTCGCCGGCTGGCCGCCGAGCTTGCCGCCCAGCTGTTCAAGCGCGAGCATGAAGCCATCGACCTGGTCCTGGCCGACCACGGCCACGGGGCCGGACAGCGGCGCCATGATGCCTATGGTGGCCGCGGAGGCGATGGGGCTGGCTATCGCAGCGGCAAGGACGGTGGCGGCGAAGGTGCCGCGGCGCAGGGAGGTCGTGGTGTGTGTCATGGCTTGTCTCGTTTTAATGAAGGGTTGGCGGGATTGCCGGGGTACTGTGGATCGAACAGGAGCAGCACCACGCCACTAGCTCGGCGGGATGTGCGTGACGGATAAAAATGAGAAGCGGATGGCGCCGGGCTTACTCGCGCAGCTGCAGGTAGATGCGCCCGCCTTCGATGCGGACCGGGTAGCTGCGCAGGTCTTCCGTGACGGGCGCGCAGCTGGCGTGGCCGTCGCGCACGTCGAACTTGCCCTGGTGCAGCGGGCACTCGATCTCAAAGCCCTCGAGAAACCCGTCGCACAGGCGCGCATGGCCGTGGGTGCAGATGTTGTCGGTGGCGTAGACGCTGCCTTCGACCTTATAGAGGGCAATGTCGCGCCCGGCGACCTGCAGGCCGATGACGTCGTCTTCGGGAACGCCGTCTTCAGCGGCGGCATCAATCCAATCGTTAGGGGTGTCGCTCATGGTGCTGTTGTCCTTGGGGTTGTCCGTGGTGTTCAGATCGGGTAGATGATGGAGTTCGGGATCATTTCGCTGTCGTACACGCAATAGCGTGATGCGAACCTGAGCCCCTCGGGCGTGCGTACGACGACGTCCAGGTAGCGGCCGACGTTGAACACGGTCGATTCCTGCGACAGCTTGGTGCGGAACACCGCGTAATTCGCCTCCACCTCGAAGCGGCCGGCTTCGGCCTTGTGCACCAACGGCGCGCCGACGACATGGCGCTGGTAATACGGGTCGTGGAACAAGGTTTCGCGAATGCCGTACACACGGTCTTTCAGCATGCCCTTGCTCTCGAAGAGCAGCGTGGCCAACGGAAAGCCGCGCTCGTGGTTCTCGCGCGGGATCAGCTTGTAGACGCAGTCCTCGATGAAGAACTCGGGCCAAAGGTCCCAGTGGCCGGAATCGACGGCCTGCGCGTAGGCGGCGTAGAGCTGCGTCAACTCCAGGTAGTCGGCAAAACTGATATCGGCCGGGGGCGCCATATTCATGAGGCCTTGGGGTTGGTGGTCGTCGCTCATGCCTGGGCCTCCATCACCTTGCGCCAGTATTCGTACATGCCGCGTATCAGCGTTTCGGTGACCATGTGGTCGGTGTCCTCGGCCGTGCGCCCGCCCAGTTCGGCCAGCGTGCGGTGGGAGGGCTTTTGCTCAAAACCCATCTGCGAGAGCTCGATCACCTCGCCGTCGTCGGCCGAGACAAAGCCGGCCGGGCCGAACAGGTTGGCCTGGCGCAGGCGGCGCTGTGTCATTTCCTCGGTGTCGTCCTCGAAGCCGAAATGCGTCCAGACAAAGTCGAAGGAGCCGTGGCCGTCGGGCTGGATATGGCGCGTCGAGACGCTGTTGACCTGCTGCTGCAGGATGACACTGGGAAACAGCGTCATCATCACGGCGGTCGGCCCGCCCCACCACGGCTCGGGCACGATGTCCAGGAAGCGCGGGTCGTTGAGTTCCATGCTTTCCTTGAAGCTGGAGACCTGCGTGACCTGCTCAGCCTTGCCGGACTGGCCGCGCGTGGAAATCATCGCGGCATGGCGGTGCAGGGCGTCCATCTTCAGCTCGCTTTTGTTGTCGGCGCGCCAGAGGCCGAAGGTGACGAACCAGGTGTGGAGCAGGCCCGGGTGGTAGGGGTCCTTGATGTTTTCCTGCATCAGCTTCCAGTTGCCGGGAATGCGCTGGCGGTTGTAGCCAAGAATCCTGAGCTTGCGGCCGTCGAAGAGGCGGTCGAAGTAGCCCAGGATGACGGGGCCGAGGAAATCCTCGAAGGATTCGATGGCGTGGTCGAAGCTGGCGAAGACCACGCCGCCGCGCGTGGCGACCTTGAGCTTGTTCAGGCCATGGTCGGCGGTCTTGAAGTCGGCCGGCATGCCGCCGTTGACCTTGCCGTCCTGCTTGACGCCGCGGCGAAAGGGCACGCCCTGCAGGTCACCCTTGAGCGTGTAGCTCCACTGGTGGTAGGGGCAGACAAACTCTTTTTTGTTGCCGTGCCGTTCGCGGCAGAACTGCATGCCGCGGTGGGCGCAGACGTTCTCGACCACGCTGATGCCGCCGTCCGCGTCGCGCACCATGATGACCGAGCGCTCGCCCACCACCGTGCGCTTGAAGTCCCCCGCGTTGGGAATCTCGGCCTGCAGCCCCACATAGTTCCAGTGCTTGTTGTAGAAGAAGCGCTCCAGCTCCTTCTTGTGCTGGTCCGCGTCCGTGTAGGCCATGAAGGGGATCCGGCTTGTACCTTCGGATTCCCACTGCAGCTTGATGGGGAAGGTAGGCGGATTCGCCGGCACGGCGGCGGTGCCGGGGTTTGGCGTGTCGCTGGCTGTCGTCATCGCATGTCTCCTTTTTTTTTGAAAGGGCCGGTGCCTCAGGCCCGCACGGTCACCGTGATGCCGGCCAGGCCGGCGATGTCGCCTTGCATCACATCACCGGCGACGACCGCGTTCACACCTTCGGGCGTGCCGGTCATGATGAGGTCGCCCGGCTCCAGGGTCTCATATTCGCTGAGGTAGGCAATGCACTCGGGAACCGACCAGATCAGCTTCGCTACGTCGGAGGACTGGCGCGGGCCGCCGTTGACGGTCACGCTGATGGCCCCTTCGCTCACATGGCCGGCCTGCGCCGCGCGGGAGATCGCGCCGACCGGTGCCGACAATGCAAAGGACTTTCCGAACTCCCAGGGCCGGCCTCTGTCGCGCGCATCGAGCTGCAGGTCGCGGCGGGTCATGTCCAGGCCCGTGGCGTAACCGTACACATGGCTCAGCGCATCGCCCACGGCGATGTCCTTGCCGCCCTTGCCGATGGCCACCACCAGTTCGATCTCATGGTGGAAGTTGGTCGTCTTGGGCGGGTAGGGAATGCTCACCGGGGCGGACGCATCGACGGCCGCGTTGGCCGGCTTCATGAAGAAGAACGGCGGGTCGCGGTCGGGGTCCTTGCCCATCTCGCGGGCATGGGCAGCGTAGTTGCGGCCCACGCAGAAGATGCGGTTGACGGGGAAACGTTCGGTGGTGCCCGCCACGGCGAGCGAGGTGACGGCGGCGGGGGCGATGGCGTAGTTCATGGGCTTGTGAATTTTTCGGGTTGCTGGAGAGGTGGGGACGTCAAAGGATCAGGCGCGGTGTTCGCGCCACAGGCCCAGGGCCTGTTGCACGGGGCGGTCGGAATAGCTGAAAAGCACGGTCTCCGGGCCCGCACGGAACTGCAGGCTGTGCCAGGAAGGAACCACCATCACGTCGTTTTCCTGCAGCTTGTAGCTGCGGCCCTCGACGTTGGCCTCGGCGCTGCCGGCCAGGCAGACGTAGACCGTGCCGTCGGTGCAGCGGTAAGGGTGGGTCTCAAAGCCCGCCGGAATGAGTTGCGAAAAAGCGGCCATGGTGGGCATGGGTGAACGGCCGGTGGCGGGATTGACATAGCGCTGCTTGTGGCCGAAGTGCGGGTCGGGCTTGCCGGCGGCAATCGCCTTGAGCGAGGCAATGGTGCGCGCCCAAGGGTAGACAAACACTTTGGTCGGCTCGGCCGGCTGCTGGTAAAAATCCACGGGGACCATGTTGGCGCCATAGCGCGCCAGCGCATCGCCTTCGGGCCGGCTGACAGCCTGGTATTCGTCTTCGCTCTTCTCGGCAAAGCCCGCGTCCAGGAAACGCACAAGGGGTATGTCCAGGCCGTCCAGCCACACCACCGGCTCCTTGCCGAGGTTGCCGTGGTCGTGCCAGGTCCATGCCGGGGTGATGATGAAATCGCCGCGGCGCATGGTGGTCCGCTCGCCATCCACGGCGGTGTAGGCGCCCTCACCGTCCAGCACCAGGCGCAACGCGGTCTGGGTGTGGCGGTGCGCCGGCGCGACTTCGCCCGGCATGATGAGCTGCAACCCCGCGTACATCGATTGCGTGATGCAGGACTGGCCGCGCAGTGCGGGGTTCTCGAGGATGAGCACCCGGCGCTCGGCCTCGGCCGCGCTGATCAGCGAGCCCGCTTCCCTGACGCTGGCGCGCACGTCGGCGTATTTCCAGTGGTGCGGCACGGCGGGCGAGCGCGGCTGCTGCGGCACCAGGGCGCCCAGCACCTCCCACAGCGGCGTCATGCTGTCGGCGCCGATGCGGTCGTAATAGTCCTTGCGCTGCCGCGATACGGGCTCGGGTGTCCTGGCGTTCATGGTGTTTCGTTTCCTGTGGGGGTTCCTGTGGGGTTCAGGTGCCGCTCGCGTAGAACGCGTCGGCATAAATTTGTTCGGGCAGCACGCCCATCTGGCGCACCAGCAGCGTGGTGGCCTCGACCATGGGCGGCGCGCCGCACAGGTAGGCCCGAAAGCCCTCCAGGCTTTTCCAGTCGCGGGCGATGGCCTCGGTCACCAGGCCGGTGCGGCAACCCTCCGCCGTGCCGGAGGTGAGCGCGATATGCACCTGCAGCTGCGGATGCCGGCGCTGCAGCTCGGCCAGCCATTCGCGGCCGTAGATGTCACGCTCGGACCGCACGCCGAAGTAAAGGTGTATGGGGTTGTCCATGCCCTCGGCGATCACGCCGCGGATGATGGAGAGGATGGGCGCCAGGCCGGTGCCGCCGGCCACGCAAAGCATGGGGCCTTCATGCTTGCGCCGCAGGTAGGCCGAGCCCAGTGGGCCGCTGATGCGCACCGCGTCGCCGACCTTGAGCGTATCGGCGATATAGCCCGTTACACGCCCGCCGGCCACCAGCCGTACATGGAACTCCATCTCGCCGTCGGCATGCAGGCCGGCCATTGAATAGGGGCGGATGTGGTCGGGCGTGAATTGCAGCTGCGCATACTGCCCGGGCGAGAACTCCAGGGGCTTGGCGGGTTTCAGGCGCAGGCGCTTGATGTCGTGGGTCTGGTCCTCGATGGCCGTGACGGTGGCCTTGATGATTTTCGCGGTGTGCACCACCACCTCGTCCGGCTCCGGGATTTCTACCGTGCAGGATTCGGTGAGAAAGGTCTGGCAGGCCAGCACATACTGCTCCACGCCGGCGCCGGGGCGTTGCGCCTCACGGCCGGATTCCAGCACCTCGCCTTCGAGCACCTTGCAGCGGCAGGTGCCGCAGCGCCCCGCCAGGCAGCTGTAAGACACCGGCACGTCGTTCGCGCGCAGCGCTTCCAGCAGGTTGACGCCGGCGGCAACGCTGAGCGTACGCTGAAGGGGCTGCACAAGGATTTCCATCTTGCTCTGTATGACTTGTTTCGTGGGGGGCCTGGGCCACCATCGCGGGAAACGCCGCACCCGATGGCCATGAGGCGATGATGGTTCGCGCCACAAAATCAGTCAATACAATGGGGTCAATGTGATACATCATTCAAATCAATAGTAGTCACATCACCCAGTGCACCCTTTGGAGCGCCACCATGGAACTGAAAGACATAGACCTCAACCTGCTGGTCATCTTCAACCAGCTGCTGACGGAGAAAAAGGTTTCCAGGGTCGCGGAGAACCTGGGCCTGGGCCAGCCGGCGGTCAGCAACGCGCTGGCGCGCCTGCGCAAGCAGTTTGGTGATGAATTGTTTTTGCGCACGTCCGCCGGCATGGTGCCGACGCCTTATGCGGAGCAGCTCGCCGAGTCCATCGGCTATGCGCTGAGCATGATCCACGGCGCCGTCAACGCCCGCAACGCCTTCGAGCCGGCCAGCGCGAAACGCAGCTTCACCATCGGCATGACGGACATCGGCGAGATCTACTTCCTTCCCGCCCTCATGAAGCGGCTGCAAAAGGATGCGCCGCAGGTCACCATCAGCACGGTTCGCAACACCGCCATCAACCTCAAGGACGCGATGGAGGCGGGGCAGGTCGACCTGGCCATCGGTTTGCTGCCGCAGCTGAAGGCGGGGTTTTTCCAGCAGCGGCTCTTCACGCAGCAATACGTCTGCATGTTCCGCAAGGGCCATCCACTGGACAAGAAAAAGATGCTGCCCGCGGAATTTTTCGCCGCGCAGCATGCGACCATCATCTCGGCCGGCACCGGCCACGGCCATGTGGATGAAATCCTGGACGCGTCCTCACCGCGCCGGCATGTCCAGCTCACGGTGCCGCACTTTGTGGCGGTCGGCCACATCCTGCAGTCCACCGACCTCATCGCCACCGTGCCGGAACGCCTGGCCGAACGCATGGCCAAGCCCTTCGGCCTGCGCCATGTGCCGCACCCCGTGAAGCTGCCCTCGATCGCCATCAACCTCTTCTGGCACGCCAAGTTCCACAAGGACCCGGCGAACCAGTGGCTGCGCGGCTTGCTGTTTGAGCTGCATGCGGACGCGCGGCGGCCTGGTGCGGCGGCGGGTGGGTGAAAATGAAATGGCCGTGTCCCTGGAACCATAACCGTGCCGCGAGTAGTCGAATCGCGCAATCGTCCCTGATCGCCTGAGACTCTGCCAAAGCTGTCGCCGATGGCAACCCTTATTTGCTGCACAGCAAATAAGGGACTACCGCTAACGTAAACCGCTACATTGCTAGCACACTAGTGATCCGAAAGTCGAAATCAGATGAACACTTGGCAAGGCGCAAGAAAGCCGTCGCCCCATAGCGGACATTAAACTCGTCGAAAATGGACTAGCTTCCTAGACGTCCCAGCAGATATGGGGCGGAAGCGGTGTTCTATGAGTCGGTCCTCTTGGCTGTCGGCGCTAATTGATACTGCCCCTCCAGTTTTCGGCGCGACAGCACTGCAACGCCCTCGAAGCTATGGACAGCACACCGTAGGTTTGTATAGTCATCTTCCCTTCGATGGTCTAGCATGGAATGTGGGAAGCCTAAAGCCGTTGGCATGCCCAAAACTCGTGCCATACTTGTTCTAATGAAGCTGACTTTCCCATACTTGGGCCATTTTCGATTCAGCGTGCATGCTCTCTGAGCCCCATCCCGACCAGCCAACGTGCCCATCAAACGCTGCGCCCCCGGCAACGCCAGCCGGCTGGTATATCGCCTGCCGATCTTTCGAATTGAAGCGCTCGCCACTGGGCTTAAGGATTGCCGCTCACTCACTGGTGTTTTTTCGGGATGAGCAAGGCCAACCCGCTGCGCTCGACGACCGCTGCGCACACCGCAACGCACCCTTGTCCGCTGGCAAGGTGTGTGACGGGCGCCTGCGCTGCGCGTACCACGGGTGGGAGTACACAGCGCAAGGTGAGTTGGCACGCATACCTGCGTTGCCGACAACTGTTGTAGCAACACACATTCGGGTTGCTCACTACGTCGTTGAAGAGAAGCAGGGCTTTGTCTGGGTCTGGTTGCCCAATGCGATACAACCTGCACCAGGGGCCGGTGCACCTCTATTTCCCCATTACAAGGAGCCTGGCTGGACCAGCTTTGTGATGCACACCCGGTTTGAAGGGAATGTCGAGGCCTGTCTGGAGAATTTTCTAGATTGTCCGCATGCAACGTTTGTGCACCGCTACTGGTTTCGTTCACCGACGGCGAAACCCGTCAAGTGCGTGGTGCGCACATTGGCGGACGGGGCGGAGGCAGAATATTTTGAAGAGCCACGGGAAAAGAGCCTGGTTTGGTGGGCGCTGGCGCCTGCCCGAGGCAACATGCGCCATACCGATCGCTTCATTGCGCCCAACACCAGTCAGGTGGACTATGCATTCCCGGGTGGCCTGCACTACACCATCACCTCTTCTTGTACGCCCATCCATTCGAATGCGACCCAGGTTACGACCGTCATCAGTTTTCGCTATAAGAAGATTGGCTTCCTGGTTCGCTTATTCTTTGAGCCCTTGTCACGCTTGATCATTCGGCAGGACGTCAAAATGTTGCGCTTGCAGGCGCAAAACATACAACGCTTTGGGAAGGCTGAATTTCGTAGCACCCCTGCAGATCTGCTCGGCCCCCACATTGTTGCCTGGCGTCACGCGCTGTCCCGTGGTGAACCGGTACCCCAGGAAGCAAAAGAACGCGATGTTGAAATTTTCCTCTGAATCGGCGCTACGACTGGCCGTGTGCATTGTGTTGCTACTGCTCGCGGGGCTGACCGTGGGCTTCTACCTCATGCAAAATTACACCGGCCTGATCGGTGGGGAAATCGCTTTATCAAAGACCGTTTGGCTGGCGCTTGCGATTCTTTTCTGGTTGCTGTTGCCAGCCTTGATACTGATGGACGGGAAAACGGTCAACGCATGTCGGCTGCCGTTTGCCTGGCTGCTGGGTCTCATGGCGGCGCGCGGCGTGGTTGAAGGCTTGATGCTGTATGTTTACAACAATTGGTCGCCGCTGTACGGTATCGTCCACGATGCCATCTGTCTTGTGGTGATGGGCGCATTGGCCTTATCCATGTATGGCCGGGAACGGCAGCATCAGCCGACGTCGACACGCCGCCTGGGGTTGCACGCCATGGTGACAGGTCTGATGTTTTTGCCGGAAATGTATTACGCTTGGTACATGCGGGCAAACTTCCATACGCAGGGCAACCATGCCATCTATTTTGTGCCGGATAATGGGCAGCATACGCTGATGCTGGGCATCACCACAACGGTCAATCTACTGCTGATTGCCTATCTATTCTGGTTCGTGCCTCGCTGGCTTCATGACAAAACTCAAAGCGACAATCCGCAAGCGGCGTGAACTCAACGCGCGGGACGTGGCTGCGATGTATGCACTCTACCGTGCGTATTACGCGCAAACCGATTTCCGTCTTTTCGAGCAGGATATGGCTGGCAAAAGCCATATCATTGAACTGCATGGCGACACTGGGCTGCAGGGTTTTTCCACGCTGGAACTACTGCGCGTGGAATCGGACGGAGCGCGTCAGATGGTAGTTTTTTCCGGTGACACCATCATTGACCAGGCGAGTTGGGGTGAACAGGCGTTGTCGCTGGCGTTTTGTGAGTTTGCCGGGCGCGTCAAAGCCACATTTCCCATTGACCCGCTGTACTGGTTTTTGATATCCAAAGGCTATCGCACCTATCGCTATCTGAGTTTGTTTGCGCGTGACTACTATCCCAGCTACACGGCCCCGACACCGCACGCGATGCAATCCCGGTTGGATACCATTGCACGGCATAAATTTCGCAATGCCTACGACGCCGCGTCCGGCCTGATTCGGTTTCAGTCCCCCCACGGACATTTGAAGCCGCAGTGGGCTGGGATTCGTGAAGGATTGCGCCAACGGCCCGAAATCCAGTTTTTTCTGGAGCGCAATCCGCACTACGACCAAGGGGATGAACTGGCATGTCTGACCCAACTTGAAGCCGGCAATCTGCGCTCACTGGCACGGCGCGCTTTTGTGGCAGGTCTGGCCCGCCCGCTGACGCAACAGGATGTCAATTAGTCAAGCGGTAGCGGGTCACGCTGCGCGATTTCGTTATCTGCTGGATGATCCCGCAGCCGTTCAAGCGCGCCAACTTGCCACACTGGTGGCGAACAACGCACAGTCGGCCTGGGGTTTGCTGCACCAATTCGCGGCTATTGGGGACTACCGTCAGTACGCGCAGAACGTGCCAATTTCGAAGTGGGACGATCTGGCACCCTGGGTGGACCGTGTCGCAAAGGGAGAGCGAGGCGTCTTGACCAGCGCCCCGGTCCTGGTATTTGAGGAAACCGGTGGCAGTTCCGGGGGCGCCAAGTTGGTGCCCTATACAGAAGATGGTCTGGCATCGTTCCGCAAAGGCTTGTTGCCTTGGTTGGATGATTTGTTGGTGTCGTACCCAGTCCTTGGGCAGGGAAAGTTCTACTGGGCCATTTCACCGGCCTGCCGCGTCCCTCGAACGACCCCTGGGGGCGTACCGGTGGGCCTGGCCAGTGACGCCGCCTATTTTGGCGCCGAACTAGCCCCCTTGGTGCTGGACGCGCTGGCGGTGCCGCCCACAGTCGGTGCGATTGCTGACTTTGCGCAATGGGTGGCTGCGACGGTTGAACATCTCATGGCCTGCAGGGAGTTGACCATGATTTCCGTTTGGAGCCCGACCTTTTTATCTGAGTTGCTGCGCCTGGCGGGGTCAGGCCTGGACTACAAAACATTGTGGCCCCAGCTGAAAGTCATCAGTTGCTGGGATCAGGCCAGCGCGCGGCCGCAAGCCCAGGCATTGCAAGACTTGTTTCCGGGCGTCGTTGTGCAAGGCAAGGGCTTACTGGCGACCGAGGGGCTGGTCTCGATTCCGCTGGTGGACTTTGAATTTCCGGTGCTGGCAATAGAGTCAGGCTTCTGGGAGTTTCTCGACGCGAGCGGCCGCGCGCTGCGCGCGCACGAAGTCGAGAAAGATGCCGACTATACGTTGGTGATGAGCACCGCGTCTGGCCTGTACCGCTATGTGCTGGGTGACCGCGTCAGAATTCCCGGCTTTGCAGGGTGTACCCCGATGATTGAGTTCATTGGCCGCGGCGACACATCAAGTGACTTGTGTGGCGAAAAGCTGGTTGACGAATTCGTAGCCCGGGCACTGGCGCCGCTGGCCTTGCGGTTCGCGATGCTGCGCCCGGTTTGCGCACTGGGCAATACGCCAGGATACGCATTATTGTTCGATGTCGATGAGGTGCCGGAGCAGACGGCCGTGGCATTGGCGCACCAGGTTGAGCAAGCGCTGTGTGCCAATCCCCAATATGCCTACGCGCGCAATCTGGGGCAATTGGTGGCTCTGACACCGGTTGGTATCCACCAACCACTTGCGCGCTGGTTTGCACGCGGGGTGGCACGTGGCCAGCGTCTCGGCGATATCAAGCTGCCCGCGCTGGGACCCGACGATGATTGGTACCGGACATGAGCCGCTTTGCCTTCGCGCTGGCAACGCCCGATGACGACGCACAACTGCGTGCGCGCATGGCTGCGGACTGGATGGAAGGTGATATTGCCGTGAGCTTTCGCCGCGAACCGTCCTACTTCGCCGGTTGCAGCTTGCAGGGCAGCCTTGCACAGGTGATCAAATGCACCGAGCTGTCCAGCGGTCGCATCATCGGGATGGGCGCACGACTGAAGACCATGGCCTTTGTCAATGGCGCGGCGTGCCAGATCGGCTATCTGAGTGACCTGCGGGGTGCGCCAGAGTACAGGCGCGGGACGCTGCTGGCGCGTGGCTACCGGTTTTTGCAAACTTTGCATGAAGCCGATCCGTTGCCTTTGTACTATTCGATCATTTTTGCCGGCAATGACGCAGCCACACGCAATCTAGTAGGTGCGCGCGCAGGATTGCCGGACTACACTGACAGTGGTGCGATTTTGACGCCAGCACTCCACCTCGATCTGCCAAAACGGGTCTTACACGTCCCTGGCGTTGAATTCAGCCGCGGCAGCGACACGCAAGGCGACGACATTGTGGCCTTCTTGAATCAGCAGATGGCGCGCAGACAGTTGGCACCGTGCTATGCGGTGGCCGACTTTCTAGCCGGGGGCCGTCTTGAGAGTCTGTCGTTTTCTAATTTCTTCGTCGCCCGGCGTGGCCCGAAGATCGTGGCCGCATTGGCCGCCTGGGACCAAGTGGGCATTCGTCAAACGCATATTGAGCGCTACTCGCCCGGTCTGCGTGCGCTGCGCCCGCTGTACAACATGTTGAGTGCGCTCACGCCGTTGAAACCTTTGCCAGCGCCCGGCGACAGAGTGCCCTATTTGTACTTCTCCTGCGTTGCAGTGGCAGAAGATGACGGCGCATTGTTTGCTGGCCTCCTGCGCCATGCGTATCGTGCATTGCGCACCGGGCCCTGGCACTATGCGATCATAGGACTGCATGAACGTGATCCGTTGCTTGAGGTTCTCGATGGCTACCGCGCTATTGAAGCCGCGGGTCGTCTCTACGTCGTGCGCTATCCGCAGGCCGCAACGGAAATCATGGCTTTGGACGCCAGGGTTCCGTATGTGGACATGGCGCTTGCCTGAACGGAAGCTGCAATGAAAACTTGGCTGCGTGTACCTGATTGGCGCGACCCACGGCTTGCGGTGGCTGCCATTTTGGTGACCTATGTGCTGTTGGGCATGACGGTGCTGGGCTTTAACCGCAGTCCAATGCAAGTTTGCACCACGGTTGCAGCGGCGGTTCTACTTGACATGGTTTTCCACCGCATTTTTCGCCCTCAAGAACCGCCGTTGTTCCCCTTCAGTGCGCTGATCACTGGGTTGGGGCTGAGTATTCTGGTCAACTATGCGCACGGTCTATGGCTGGCAGCAATGCCGGCATTTTTTGCGATCTCGTCCAAGTATGTGTTCACCTGGCGTGGTCGCCATCTGTACAACCCAGCCTTGTTTGGTGTGGTCGCCAGCTTGTTGCTAACCGACGGCTTGATCAGCGACTCACCCGCCTACCAATGGGGTGGCTCCTACGCCATTGCGGCCTTCATCGTCACGCTGGCACTATTTTTCGTGTTTCGGATCCAACGCTTTGCCCTGATTGGCTCGTTCCTGCTGTTCTACACCATCAGCCTGTGCGTACGTGCTTGGTTCACGCGTTGGCATATGCCGATGGAAACCTGGTTTCTGGGAATTCTGACTTCGCCACCTTTTTATCTATTCACCTTTTTCATGGTGACGGACCCACAGACTTCACCTGCCACGCGGCGCGGCCAGGTGCTGCTGGCGTTTTGCATTGTTGCAATCGATTTTCTCCTGCATTTGCGCGAAACCTTGTCAACACTGTTCTATGCGGCGTTTTTGTGCGCCAGCCTGCGATTGCTATGGATGCACGGTCAGGCCATTCGCGACGGGTTCGCTGCGTTACGGGTTCGGTTGGCGTTTAGCTACCGACGCTGGGCTCTGGTTGGTAGCATGGGGGCCGCTGCCTGGCTGGGCGTTCATGGACTGTTGGCCGCAGACAGCGACTTTGTGCCGGATTTTGAATTCAAGGAAGTATCTTCCGAGCAGGCTGGTATCAGCTCCCGGCCGGGGCAGGTACTGCAATCGGTGGACCCGCGCATTGCCCATATCTCCAAATGGGTGCTGTCGGTGGGCGATGCGGTGGCGGTGGCGGACGTCGACAACGATGGCTTGCAGGATGTTTTTCTGACTTATCCGCTCAAGGACGGGCGCGACCGGGCGGCGCTGTACCGCAACCTTGGCAGCTATCAGTTTGAGCGCGTCGCCATACCTGCATTGGATGGCATCTTCGACCACCCTGAGATTCACGGCCTGCCGTCGGGGGCCATCTTCTTTGACTACGACAATGACGGCGATCAGGACTTGCTGATACTGGTGGGCTATGGCAAGGTACGCCTGCTGCGAAACCGCCTGGTCGAAGATGGGCGTTTATCCTTTGTCGATGTCAGCGATACGATGGGGCTTGGTGACTACGGCATCAGCGTTGCCGCAAATGTGGCGGACTTTGGGCATTCGGGCAAACTCGATGTGGTGATCGGCAATGCATTGAACCCCCTGTTGCCGGACTACGCCAAGCCGACACCGTTCAATATTTTCAAACTGCCGCCGCCCGAGTACCCCGGAGACCGACGGATGTTCAATTTCATGCACCGCAGTTGGCACAGCGCCAACAACGGCGGCGGCATGGTCCTGTTTCGCAACCAGGGTGGGCGATTCGAAAAAGCCGATGCACAGGCCTTGGGGCTGGGCGGTGAAAAGCGCTGGACCACGGCCATAGGCGCGGCTGACCTCAATGGGGATGGATGGCCGGACCTGTATGCGGCCAACGACTTTGGACCAGACCAATTGTTGATCAACCAACGCGACGGCACGTTTGCCATGGTCAAGGGTAACGTCGCCGGAGAGATTGGCCGAGACACCTACAAAGGCATGAACGTGTCGGTGGCCGATTTTGATGGCAGCGGTCGACCTGGTATTTACGTGTCCAATGTCCATGAAAAATTGCAGGCCGAAGGCAGCCTGCTGTGGATGAACAGCGGCAAAGGTGACACAGCGTCCAGTTGGGTCGACCAGGCCATGCAAAAAAACGCGCTCAACGAAAAGCGTTTTGGCTGGGGCGCGGCTGCCGGCGATCTGGACCTGGATGGTCGGGTCGATATCTTGCAAGCCAATGGCATGGTCGACAACGCCTACGACAAGATCTACCCCGACTGCCCTGACTACTGGTACTGGAACGACAAAATTGCCTTGACGCGGCCCGACGTACATGGCTATGCGGACCGCTGGGCCGACCTACGCGGCCGCTGTATTTTTCCGTTTGAGCGCAACCGGGTGGAGCTGAACCGTGGGCGCTACTTTGCCGACGTCGCCCAACGCGTGGGCTGGGACAAGCTGGGAAATTCGCGTGGCATTGCGCTGGTCGATCTCGACAACCGTGGCAGACTGGACGTGCTGGTGACCCACCAGTTCGCGCCAGTATCCATTTACCGCAACCAGTCCATTGCAGGCGCGGCGCCAAAATCCTGGATTGGCCTGTCACTGGCAGGTGATGGCCAGAGCTGCAACCGCGACGCCATTGGCACCCGTGTGGATATTGAATACACCGCCCAGGGCACGCTGCATAAGCAATGGCGTGAAGTATTGGCTGCCAACGGTTTTTCGGCACAAGGTGATAGACGACTGTTGTTTGGCCTGGGTGATTACCGTGGCGTCGTCAACCTTTCGATTCATTGGTGCGGCGCCCCCACGCCACAAAAACTGACGCTGGAGCCTGGGCGATACCATGCTCTGAAAATTGCCGCGCAAGACACGCTTGCCGCGGTCGGACAGAAGAGGTGAGCATGCTCCGGCACCGTGCCGATGTTCGTAGCCTGGCTTTTGTCACGGTGGCGTTGCTGCTGTTGGGGTTGCCGCACGCGTGGCTGCCAATACCGGGCCTGGCTGTGCCGTGGATTGCCTGCGCCAGCCTGGCCTGTTTCATTGCCAGCATCATCAACCACAACCACATGCACCAGCCCGTGTTCACGGATCACAGGTGGAATATTTGCTTCAACCTGGCCTTGAGTCTTGCGCGTGGACACAGTGCCAGCGGCGTCATCGTTCCGCATAACCTGAACCACCATGTGCAAGCAGGTGCCGAAGACGATTGGATCAGTCCACGACTCGCAGGCCAGGGGCTGGGATGGTGGCGTTTGTTGCGCTACGTCGTCGTGGCAAGCGGCAATATGATGATTCAGCGCCAACGCGCAGATGCCCCGCGTTTGCCGAAGTCCATGCGTGCCAGCCTGATACTGGAAAAGCTTGTTTTGGCAATCGTCGTGGCGTTGGCGTGCCTGCATGACTGGCAGATATTTTTGGCCTACAACGTTGTGCCCTGGCTGCTGGGCCTGGCGCTGTTGGTGGGCGTAAATTTGTTGCAACACGATGGTTGCGATCCAAGCTCCGTACTGGGAGAGTCCCGAAACTTCACCGGAAAATGGGGGAACTGGATGTTTTTCAACAATGGTTTTCACAGTGCACACCACTACAGGCCGGCGCTGCATTGGAGCCAACTGCCAGCCTTGCATGCCACGCTTGCGCAGCGACTGCCTGGCAATGACCTGACGCATGCCTCGATTGTTGTCTACCTGTGGCATTTTGGTTGGTCACGCGCCGGTGCGCGTTGATTCATGGGCAAGCTGTACATATCCGCTCCGGTTGATGACATTCAATTGGCCACTCACGTCGCGCCAACCGTTGCCGAACTGGCTGGCCGTTTGCCCACCGAACAGGAGCTGTGCCACTTGGCGCGTGCGCAGGGCCTTGATTACGCGACCATGGTGTTGTACCAAGCCCTGCATGCATCGGCAGGGCACCGCCCATTTATTGATGCCGTGAACGCCGAGCCGATTCACACATCACATCCGCCATTGGATGCCAAGGTTCTGATCATTCCCGCTTTGTTCCATGGCCACTTTCCGGAAACCGGTGCCGACGCCAGGTTGGTGGCCGATATTGCGCGCAACTGTGGCTTTGCCGTTGAAACGCTGCCCATTCGCAGTGTTGCATCCAGCACGGTGAATGCGCAGATCATTGCCGAGGCGCTCAGTCGGGAAACGGCTCGCAACCTATGGATTTTTACGGTCAGCAAGGGCACCGCGGATTTTCGACTCTTCCTGCAACGTCATCCGGACCATCCGGTCATTGACCGGTTGAGTGGCTGGGTGAACGCCTGTGGCATTGCCGGCGGCTGTGAAATCGCCGACTACGACACCGCAACAGCATGGCGTCGCCTCAAATACTGGTTTATTTGCCGCATGTTTGGCAATGGCCCGGAGTTGCTGCGAGAAATGCGCACCGACCACCCGTATTGGCAAGTGCCCATTCAACTGCCCAAGAGCATGCAAGTGTTCAATTTTTCCGCTGTACCCTTGGGTGCCCACATACAGACTTCCTTGATTGGCCGCTATCAGGCGATCAGCCAGTTGGGGCCTAACGATGGCATGGTGCTGTGCCGCAATTCCATGTTGGAGCACGGTCCCTGCTATCCTGTGTGGGGATGTGACCATTTCTTTCGTAGCCCATTGGTAGCCCCGTTGTTGTATCGCTTTTTCGGTTTTTTGCGACGGCAGTGATCGTTCGCTATAGTTCACCATCTTCCAACAGGAGAACACTATGCGGCAAATTGGCATTGGAAAACTGACCCGCAACTTTTTGCTGGGTGCTCTGCTGATGTCCTGTGGGTGGACCTGGGCAGCGACGGCGCCAGCGCTCGATCCCAGTGTGAGCAGGGTCGAAGACCGGCTGCAATTGCGAACGCTGCTGGACCAGATGGAAAAAGCCATCAGCAATCTGGACGTGGAGGCTGCCATCAAACAGATGCAGCCGGACGCGGTGGTGACCTGGCAAAACGCCGAAGTGTCACGTGGCCCCGAGCAAATTCGCGCGTACTACAACCGAATGCTAAAGGGCGGAGCCCCTATCGTGAAGAAATTCAGCACCAAGGCGACCTTGGGTGGGCCCGCCGTGTTTTACGCCGACAGTGCGGTGGCGTATGGAACCACCATCGATACCTATGAGCTGTCGGATGGATTAAGTTTTCAGTTGAAGGCGGCTTGGAGTACGACGGTCACCAAGACCGATGGGCAGTGGAAAGTGGCGGCACTGCATTTTTCAACCAACCTGTTTGACAACGCGCTGCTCAACAGTGCTGAGCGATTGATCTGGATTGCTAGCGCTGCGGCATTTGCGGCCGGTCTGCTGCTGGCTTGGCTTGGGCTGCGGCTGACTCGCAAGAAATGAATGCGGTGCCGCAGTTCCGCGTGAACAACGCTGACAAAGTGGTGATCCGGCCATGGATGAACCTGGCGATCATCGTCACCGTCTATGCCGCGGCGTTGTCGTTGCTATGGCTGGGATCACGGACAAACCTGGAAGTAACGCTACTGCTGGGCATCGCCTTTTCGTTTGTGTTGCTCACCAATTACGCGCTGATTCACGAAGCCACGCACGACAACTTGCATCCCAATGCCCGTTGCAACCAATGGCTGGGCGTTGTCACTGCCTTTCTGTTTCCAATACCCTTTTCCATGATCAAGGTGACCCACACTGTGCATCACTGCTGCAACCGCACAGACCATGAGATGTTTGACCTGTACTACCCGGGCGACAACATGTTCCTTAAACTAGGCCAATGGTACGGACTGCTCACGGGGTTTTTTTGGCCCACCATTCCAGTGGGCATGGTCATCCTGGCCACTTGGCCGGCGCTGCTCAAGACCGCGCCCTTTCGCAAGGCGCGGACCACGGCCGTGCTGTTCGACGATTTTCAGAAAAAGGGAGTGGGCCGCATTCGCGTCGAAGTGTTGCTGCTGATAGGATTCTGGGTTGCGATGTTCGGGTTGTTGGGTTTGAAATGGCAGAGCGTCTTGTTGATGTACGCCTGTTTCGCTTTCAACTGGTCAACAAGACAGTATGTGACCCATGCCTTCACACCGCGCGACGTCGTCAACGGGGCCTTGAATCTGCGTGTCAGCGCACCGATGTCGTGGCTGTTGCTCAAAGGCAATTGGGACCTGGTGCACCACCAAAAACCGTGGTTGCCGTGGACAGCTTTGGCAGAAGAAGGCCGGCGCAGCGTGGCGCCCGTTGGTTTTTGGCGGCAGTATGCGCGCATGTGGGGAGGGCCCGTGCCGACACGTGAGCCCTCGCCCGAGCGTCTGCCGAATACTACGGCTGTTCCCCACAGCATGTACCAGACACCAGTTTGATGGGCATGGGGTTCGCCCGTTCGTGGGTTTGCATGGTACTGCTAGCCTTCCTGGGCAGTACCGGCGCATCGGCCGTGACAGAAGACCAGGCGTCCGACGTTGCGCGTATCCATGCCTTGTTGCATGAAATCGAAGAAGCCACCAATACCCGGGATATCCAGCGCCTGTTGCGCCACGCCACCGACGGTGTCGTCGTGCTGTCCAAGAACGGCGAGACGCTGGTCGGCAAGGCCGCAGTGGACGCCTATGTGAACAGGATGCTGGGCGCAGCCGGGCCAGCTCTGACGGGCATGCACACTCGGGTGATACAGGACGGGGAACCCATCATCCATGGAGCCCTGGCCATGGCCCACGGAACGTCCGACGATGCGTACGAGTTCCAGAGCGGCATGCGGCTAGCCATCGTGACACTTTGGTCGGCTACCCTGGTGCGCCAGGATGGGGAGTGGAGAATAGCCAGCCTGCATTTCTCCTTCAATCTGTTTGACAACCCCTTGCTCAACGCTGCGCGCTTTAGTGTCATCGTTGCCTCTGGCATAGGCTTGGTGTGCGGACTGTTGACCGGTGTTCTTTACATGCGCTGGCGGGTTAGATTCAGATAGCGTTTGTAGCAGTAGCGGCCCAGCGCCAGGCCTGCCAGCACATCCAGAAGATGATGTTGATGCACCAGCAACACGGAGGCCACAATCAACGCCAACCAAACCTGCAGTAGCAGGATCCAAAGTCGCCCCTGTGCGCAGCCGGCCAAGGCACTGGCGATAACCCACACAATCAGGCTGCTGTACGCAATGTGCAAGGACGGCACCAGGTTGTGGCTGAGGTCCAATTGGTACATCGCTGCATAGACTGCTGCAAAGTCGGGAACGGTCGTAGGGCGGGTGTGGCCCAAGTGGCCCGGCATCAGCAAGAAACAGATGCCGCCGATGACGGTGGCCAGCGCAAATACTCGGGCTAAGGCGCGCATTTGTGCTGGGCTCAGGCAGAACATCGGAAGCCAGAACAGCGCCGAAATGGAGAAGTAAACGAAGATCATGGACGGAACAAATGGGATGGCCAGTTCCCACTGCGTGTACATTCCCCACGTCAATTCACGTTGTGCCGATAGCCAATTGCAGCCGCCATAGACCAGTACAAACAATACGCTCAATTGCACCAGCAGGCGCACATACAACATGGCGCTCGCCCTGTCTGGTGTGGCAAAGGCGCTCTTCGTCATTGCGCACGCCAACGTGCCATGTCGCGGCGCAAATACCGGTCCAGCCAGGCATTGGCGAGGTTCATCGATTGTGTAACCACAGGGTGCCGCGTTGCGACGCGGTGCTGAAAATCCAGCAGGTCGCTACGCTGCTCCGGTCTATACCCCAAAAGACCGGCGTAGAAGAGTGGCGCATTCAGTGAAATTTTCTCGGCCATGATGCGTTGATGCATATGGCGTACATGGTTGCCCACGTCTGCGGCCGACATCGTCGCATGCTCCCAATAGGGCGCTACGGTGTGGGGGTTGCTATCCGTGCGTAAATGGAAGCGGTCACGGTTGAAACTGCTGAGAATCGGAACACCGGCAACACGTGTGCTAAAGGTGGCCAAAAAATAAAAATCGGGCGGCGTGGCGGCCAGAAACGCCAAGGTGGTGTCCATGGTCTTTCGCGTTTCGCCCGGGAAGCCGACAATCAGTGAAACCACACTGGTTAATCCCACAGCGCGACAATTGACCAATGCCTGGTGATTGGCCTCCACCGTGCACTGCTTGTCCATGTTGTCGAGCAACCCTTGGTCGCCCGATTCCACACCAATCTGCACTTGGTGCGCGCCGGCCTCTTTCATCATGGCGGCAATCTCCGGGTGGGCCAGATCGTCGGCGCGGGCATAGCAGATCCATTTGAGTCCAAGCTGGCGTTTCACCAGTTCACCGCAGAGTTCAACCAGCCGACGCCTGGGCATGGTGAACAGCGAGTCCAGGCAGGTCACATATTGCGCACCAGTTTCCTCGCGATAGCGTTGCCAGTCATCAGCGATTTTTTTTGCGCTTTTGTAGCGAAACCGTGTGTCGTCGAACAAATAGGGATAATTGCAAAAGTTGCAGCGGTACGGGCAGCCGCGTACGCTTTCGTAATAGACCATGGGAAATTTTCTACCGTGGTCTCGTTCGGCTTGTGCCCAGTCTGGGGTGGGTAGAAAGTCCAGGTCGCTGCCATTGGGTACGCCGCTGCGCAAGATATGGGTGCTTGCGCGCGTCTCCACACTACCCGATACCGGCGCCACCAGTGTCGCAAAGCCTGATCGGATATAGCGTACCAGGGTCGGTACCAGCATTTCGCCATAGCCTACCGCCAAGATGTCGACTTCCGGCATGCCGGCCCAATCGTGCACCAAGGTGCCGCCCAGAGCGCCGCCGATGACCACCCGATTGTGCGCACGCTTGAGGCGTTTGACCAGTGGCTCTACCTCGCTCAAATCGCGCAATAGCGTCGCCGATAGAAAGACACAACAGCATTCTGCCAACAAGGATCTTGCCTGTTCTGTATTGGCAAATATCTCATCAACAGTGACGGCGCCATAGGCCATGCCTTCTTGCGCCAACAGGGTCAGCAACACCACCTCGGTCAGTTCCGGCGCTGACAGATTTTCCGTGTTGGCGAAATATTCGCGGACCAAAGGCGACAGACGCCGCCTGGCGAGCAGGCGCTCGACTTTACCAGCGATCATGGGTTCGGCCATCACCAGCTTGATTTTCAAATCCAGCCAAGCGGCCTGTGCGGCGCGCCATTGCAGCGACTGCTTGCGCAAGGCGCGCAGCACCGAAGTTTCCTTCTCATTGAGCAGGCCACCAGTCACAACCAATACTTTTTGCATCATCGCACCCTGCGCAGCGTGGGCCCACCCGAGGGCACGATGAGAACCATTTTTCGCACCGGTCTGACTTTTTCCGGCTCTACCGTTTCCATTTGGCTATGTGTCAACAACGTGGCCGCAATCAAAGTCATTTGCCGTTGGGCCATGGGCATGCCCGCGCACAACCTTTGACCCAGACCGAACGGAAAATAGGCATGGCGCCATTCTGGCTTGGGGTTGAGAAACCGTGCCGGTTGGTATTGCGTAGCTTGCTCAAAGACTGCCGGATTGCGATGCGCCAAATACTGGCATGGCAAGACCCTGGTGCCAGCGTGCACGACGTGCTCGCCGACCGCCGTGTTGACTGTAGCGTGCCTGGTCAAGTGAACCACGACCGGACACAGCCGCAAACTTTCCTGAATCGCCGACTGCAGCAACGGCAAGTTTTCCGGCAATACTTCTGCATGGGCGTTGGTCAGGGTGCTGACCTCGTTCTGCACTGCGGCCAGGGCGTCGGCATGGTTCCACAGATGGTGAAAGACCCAGCCCATGGCCTCAGCGCTGGTGTCGTGGCCGAATAGCAGAAAAGTCACGATCTCGGAGATGATTTCGTCATCCGTCAGCGCATGGTCGCCTGCCATGCGGGCACGCAATAGCGCGCCCAATACACCACCGTCGACGGCGTGGGCTGCCTTGCGGGTCATTTGCTCCCGGATAAAGGTGTGCACCTTTTCTCGGTTGATCAAAAAACGGCCCCAGCCCGACCAGGCGCCCAGATTCACATGCAAGGGCTTCAAAAACAGAACGGCCGGATTGCGAAACGATGCCAGCCAGGTTTGGATGTGCGACACCATTGCCTGATGTTGTTCGGTGTTCAATGCACCAAAGAGGATTTCCACCATGGCATTGAGCGTGATGGTGCTGACCAAGCGGCTGCCCTCGAATGTCTGGCCTTGCGATATCTCTTGCAAAGCCTGGCAAGCCCATTTGCGCGTGAGTGTGTCGTAGCGCGACAGGTCTCCGTAGAAGAAATGCGGCAATAGGGCCTTGCGGTGCGCCTGGTGGCGCTCGCCTTCAATGGCTATCAGGCTGTGTTGGCCGACGACCGGTCGCAAGGCCTCGGTCCCGCGACCACCTATGAGATCGCGATTCTTCGTGATCTCGGCAACCAGTGTCGGATCGCCGGTAACCAGGCAATCGCCCATCACGGGGAGGCGCAGACGGAGTGTCAATTCTCCGCGCTCCAGCGAACGATCCAGCAGCGCGTAGGGTGAGCGCAACCACGCCAGCGCGTTTCCAAGCGGACCGAACAGGTCGACGTTCAGATAGTGTCCTTATGCATGTCGCGAACCCGGAAAATAAGTGTTATCGTGAAGAACCAAGGTTTGCGCATTCTACGGGGCAGCTTGATTCCGTATCCATGGGTTTATCTCATGGTGACGCACCCCTGAGCACGGGAGATATTTGCTTCAAGGAGGGAGAATCAGGAACATGTCGAAAGCGAAACACACATTCACCCCTGATCCTGCGCAAATGGCGTTGTGGCCCACGGTGTCTGGCAATACCATCAATGGGCTGGGTGAAGCAACTGCCGAGCGCCCCCGCCCCATCTATTGGCACGACCCGAACAGCACGCCGCACGGCCCCCTGCAACGGTGGTTCTATGCGCGCAGCGCAGACAATCCCGTGCTGGCCAGCGCCAGAGCGCAACGCCAGGCGATTCTGGATACCCCATTGGCGCCTCTGGCGCAGCAGGCCGTGGCGTTACAGGATTGGGAATGGGTCGCCAAGCTGCGGCAAGCCGCCACAGAACTAGGCGCTGACCTGTTTGGCATCACGCCGATGCGGGAGGAGTGGATTTTCGAGGGCCATACGGTCACGCAACGTTGGATCATCATGATCGGCGTGGCCCATTCATTTGATGCGATGAAGACGGCTCCTGCTTCACATGCCGCGGCAGAGGTGGTGCGCCAGTACGGTCGCGGAAGTCGCATCGCCAAGGGCATTGCTTCTCTCATTCGCGAACATGGTCATGAGGCTCAACCGCACGGTGGTCCCATGGCCGGTCCCATGGTTCTAATTCCACCCGCGTTGGCATGCGGCTTTGGCGAACTTGGTAAACATGGCTCCATCATCAACCGGCAATTTGGTTCCAGCTTTCGGCTGGCCTGCGTATTGACCGATATTCCGCTGGTGGCGGATCGACCGGACACCTTTGGCGCCGATGACTTTTGTGTGAATTGCCGTGTCTGCGTTGACGCCTGCCCGCCAGATGCCATCTTCGCGTCAAAACAGCTGGTCCGCGGCGCGCAAAAGTGGTATGTCGACTTTGACAAGTGCCTTCCCTATTTCAATGAAACCATGGGTTGCGGCATTTGCGTTGTCACGTGTCCATGGAGCAGGCCTGGCGTCGCATTGAATCTGGTCGAAAAGATGGCGGCACGCCGTCCATCGAAGCCTCTTGTAGAAAGTAGCAGTCCGTGATCACGAAAATGCTGGCTGCGTCTGACGGCTGCGAGCTCGCACCATTCAAAAGAATCTCATAACCGTAATTCCACCCAAAACTGGCCCACGTAACCGTGCCGCTTTTTTTGCCCGGCTTATGCCATCTAGATGCAAAACCGTGCCGGAATGGAGCACTTCGGCCTACGGAAAGCCGGCTTTTCGCCAGAAATCGGATGGAAGCATAAGCGTGCCGGCCCGAAAATGAAGCATAAGCGTGCCGAAACGGCACAGTTATGCTTCCACGGACACGCATTGATTTGCCGGGCAATGGCGATTGGTGCGGCTGGCGGGGATCGAACCCACGACCCTTGGCTTCGGAGGCCAATACTCTATCCACTGAGCTACAGCCGCAACGCTGGAAACGGTTTGCGCGGAATTCGCGGCCGTAAGGCGCGAAATCAGGGCAATTTGCGCTGCGGCGGCGATCCACGACGCGCAGCGTGTCCGATTCTACCAGCCGGCTGCGGCGCCCCCAGGCGCCGCAAGAGCCCCAGTTATAATGCGAGGTTGCTGAGCAAGCGCTGTCCAGGCGCGCCACCAACACGCGATAGCCCCCCGATTTTTAGTTTTTTGAGGACGCCATGAGCGCAAACGACCACACTACGGCCCACGAAGAAGCCCACACTGGCCCGATCAAGACGCCCCAGCAGCTGCTGGCAGCGGTTTTTTTCTCTTTTGTCGTCCCCGTTTTCGCCATCATTGGCCTGGTGTACTACGTCGCCTCGGCCAACAAGCCGGGTGCCGGCGCCGCCGAAGACGCCAAGGCCGTGGCCCAGCGCATCCAGAAGATCGGCTCGGTTGAGATTCGCGATGCGAACCGTCCCCTCAAGTCCGGCGAAGAAGTCTACAAAGCCCAGTGCGTGACCTGCCACGGCACGGGCGCCGCCGGCGCACCGAAATTCGGCGACGCAGGCGCCTGGGCCGCCCGCATCAAGACCGGCTACGACGCCCTGCTGCATTCGGCCCTCAAGGGCAAAGGCGCCATGGGCGCGCAGGGCGGCGGCGATTTTGACGACCTCGAAGTGGGCCGCGCCGTGGTCTACATGACGACCGCAGCAGGCGGCAAGTTCCCCGAACCCAAGGCACCTGCAGCAGCCCCGGCTACCGCCGACGCGGCACCCGCCGCAGCCCCTTCGGCTGACGTCGTGGCCGCCCTGGCCGCCGCCAACAAGGGTGCCGCTCCCGCAGCAGCGCCTGCCGCAGCCGGTGGCGCCGTCCCCGCGCTCTACGGCCAGGTTTGCGCCACCTGCCATGCGACCGGCGTGGCCAACGCCCCCAAGCTGGGCGACAAGGCCGCCTGGGGCCCTCGCGTGGCCGCTGGCGTCGACGGCCTGACCGCCAGCGCCATCAAGGGCAAGGGCGCGATGCCTCCCAAGGGCGGCTCCTCGGCTTCCGACAGCGAGATCAAGGCCGTGGTGCAGTACATGGTGGGTGCGGTCAAGTAAACCAGCACGCCTCAGAAAAAGCCGGTCATTGACCGGCTTTTTTCTTGGCTGCCGCTTTTATTCGAAGCAGCAACCGGCTACTGGCTGGGCTACGATTTTGGCTGCGCCTGCGGGCTGCGCACATAGCCGAAGCGCGCCGGCAGGTCGCGCACGGGGTGCTCTTCGGGCACCCAGAGGCCCTGCTCCACCGCGTCGGCGGCGTGCATCATGTCCTGGGTGTGGACCAGGCCGAAGCCCAGGTCGGTCTCCAGGTAGAGCCGCCCGGCCTCATCCAGAATGCAGCGCTGCGCGCGCGCGGGCACACCGGTGTGCGCGGTGACCGCAAACGACGGGGCCGGGCCGATGCGCCAGACCAGCGGCGTGGCCTCCAGCTCCACATACACGCGCTGCGGGCCGTTCTGGAAAAACCAGCGGCCGGCGGCGTCGCTTTCGTAGTTGCGCTGGATGAAGTCGATCAGTTTCTCGTGCTTGAGCAGCGAGCCCTTGGCGGCCTTGTTGCGCATGGGATCGGCGCTGGCAACGCCGCTGAAGGGTCCTGCCGCCTGAGCCCTGTCGTCGCGCATATACCAGTTGCCGCGCGCGTCCAACCCGAGCCAGCCGTAGCAGTCGGGCACGTTGGGCCATTTGGCGATGGCTTGCCGAACAATGTCATCCATGGGTTTATTGTGCGCCGCGGGCTATAACTGCGCGGCCAGAAAGGCGGTGACGGCATCAGGCATGGCACGCACATGGCCGGGGAAGGGTGGCGAGGGAAAGCCCACGTGACCTCCGTGCGCCGGCTGCCACAGTGTGACGTGCGGGCCGGCTTCGGAGGCTTGGGGCAGGCTGGACGCGGGCACAAAAGGATCGTTGAGCGCGTTCAGGGCCAGCGCGGGCACGGCAATGCGGTGCAGGTGCGGCTTGGCCGAGGCCCGCGACCAGTAGTCGTCGGCATCCTTGAAGCCATGAAGGGGCGCGGTAAAAATATTGTCGAAGGCATACAGGTCGCGCGCGGCCAGCAAGCGCTCGCGGTCGAACAGGCCGGGGTGCTGCTCGAGCTTTTGCAAAGCCTTGGGCACCATGGTCTTGAGGAACATACGGGTGTAGACCAGACGGTTGAAGCCCCGGCCTATGGCCCAACCGGCGGCCGCAAGATCCAGCGGCGAGCACACCGACGCAACACCGGCCACGACCTGCCGCGCCTCGGCGCCCATTTCACCGGCCCAGCGCATCAGCGCATTGCCGCCCAAAGAGATGCCGACAGCCATCACCGGCCCGGTGCGCTGGGCCGCGAAGCGCCTCAGTATCCAGTCGATCTCGGCGAAGTCGCCCGAATGGTAGGCACGCGGCGCGAGGTTGATCTCGCCGGAGCAGCCGCGGAAGTGCGGGATCGCGCAAGCCCAGCCGCGCTCGCGGGCGGCATCGGCAAGCGCTTCGGCGTAGTGGCTCGCCGATGAACCCTCAAGACCGTGGAACACGACGAGCAATGGCCTGGACGTGTCGGGCGGGGGCGCTGCGTCGCCGGCCGCATCACCCGTAACCAGCCAGTCGACATCGACAAAGTCCTCGTCGGGTGTCGTCCACCGCTCACGGCGAAACACCGGCTGCGGGCCGAGGAAGCGGCGCGATTGCAGGGCGGCCCAGATGGTCTGCAGGTTGCCGCCCGGGAGCCACCAGGGCGCGGCGTAGTTCATGACGGGTTCCACGCGAGCCGGTGTCAATGCAAAACAGTGGGCGTTTCCGACACTTCCTGCATTTCGCGCGGCGTGCCGGGACTGGCATGATGGGCCACCATGCGCCAGCCCTGCGCGGTCTTGTGGTACACGTTGGTGGCGATGACGTAGGCGTGGCGCGGGCCTTCTTCGGTGAGCACCTCGATGCGCTCGAGCACGCTGTGCACGCTGGCGCTCATGGCCTCCACCTTGCGCACCTTGATGGGCTGTGCGCGTATGGTGCCGTTGGCGAACATCGCGTCGAAGGTGGCGCGTATGGCCGCGGGCCCCACCAGGCGGGCGCCGCCCGGGTGCACGCAGACGATGTCGTCCTCGTCACCCCAGCAGGCCATGAGTTTTTCAATGTCACCGCTTTGCAGCGCGTCGTAGAAGGCTGCCTCGATGTCGTCGGCATTGCCGGTGCTGGCGGGCGGGACTTTGGGTTTGGGCATAAGGGCAATCGGAGGAGTTCAGGCAAGCGGGGATGGCCCCGGCCTGGCGTTTGGTGCTGAATTCTGCGCGGGATCGCGCGCCGCAGCAAGCCAGGCCTGGACCACGCTATGCATCCCAACGCCCCGACCGCCGCTTTGGTTGGCCTGCCACAGCAACTCGGGCGCGGCTACATGGGTGCCGGGCGGCAGCACCCGCAGCGCGGCATCGACAAACTCGGCGAGCTTGGCGGGCCGCACCGGCTGCTCGGCCTGGGGAATCATGAATTTGAGCGTGGACAGCATCCAGGCCGCGACCCTCTCCGGGAAGTTTTTTCCCGCCGCGTCCGGCGCCTTGCGGGCCGAGCGCACCAGCAGCAGGCGCTCAAAGCCCAGGGCGGCAACGGCCTGCTCGTCGAGGTTCGCCAGGCCGCGCTTGAGCGCATCGGGCAGCCGCCCGGTGGAATGCGGCACCACCACGACCAGGGTTTGCACGCCGCAGCGCTTGAGCCATTGCGCCAGCGCGGGCAGCTCTGAAGGCGTCGGCGTCCAGAGCGTGCGCTCACGTCCGTAGAACATGCGTGGCGGTTCGAACATGACCAGCCCGGTATGCACCGGCAGCGGCCGCAGTGCCCACCGCTCAATGGGTTCGGGCACACCCGCCGGCGCGATGCCGACACCGGAAAGGCCGGTGGCCATGGGCTCGGTGGCCAGCACTTCGGTGTGCGCATAGCGGCCGCTGCCGGCCAGGCGGCGCAACACCTCGTTACCCAGCACGCCGGTGGCGCCGGCCACCAGCAGGCGCGGCTTGGCTGCGGCCTGCGGCGGCGGGCGCAGGGCGGACTGCAGGGCCTGCAGCGGCCCGCTGGAGGCGGGCAATGCGGAAGACAAGGACAGCTCTGCCATTCGACTATGTTAGTGTTGCAGCTTGCATTTTCGGAGGCCTTGCCATGACGATATCCCGCTTTTTGACATTCAGCTTCGCGGCCCTGCTGGCCTTGCTGCTCACGGGTTGCGGTTATAACGATTTCCAGCGCCTGGACGAGCAGAGCAAATCGGCCTGGTCCGAGGTACTGAACCAGTACCAGCGCCGCGCCGACCTGGTGCCCAACATCGTGGCAACGGTCAAGGGCGAAGCCGCTTTCGAGCAGGATACGCTGACCAAGGTGGTGGAGGCGCGCGCCAAGGCGACCTCCATCCAGGTGACACCCGAAACCCTGAATGACCCGGCCGCCTTCAGCAAGTTCCAGGCCGCGCAGGGCGAACTCGGCAGCGCGCTGAGCCGCCTCATGGTGGTCAGCGAGCGCTACCCGGACCTGAAGGCCAACCAGGGCTTTCGCGACCTGCGCGTGCAGCTGGAAGGCACCGAGAACCGCATCACCGTGGCACGCAACCGCTACATCCAGACCGTGCAGGAATACAACGTGCTCGCGCGCAGCTTTCCGAGCAACCTGACGGCCATGGTCTTCGGTTACCAGGTCAAGCCCAACTTCTCGGTACAGAACGAGGCGCAGATCTCCACGCCGCCGGTGGTGGACTTCAACAAGAAATAACACGCGGCGGACTTGCCCGTGCTGCGCCCCGTGCCCTCCATCCGCCGCAGTGCCTGGCTGGCATTGGGCCTGATGCTGGCCCTGCTGCTGGCTGCCTGGATACCGCCGGCGGCCCGGGCGCAGGGCGGCGTGCTGCCTGTGCCGGCGCTGACGGCGCACGTCATGGACAACACCGGCACGCTGGATTCCGCGCAGCGCGATGCCCTCGAAGCCAAGCTCGCGGCCTTTGAACAAAGCCGCGGCGCCCAAGTGGTGATGCTGCTGGTGCCCACCACGCAGCCGGAAGACATCGCCGCCTACGCGCAGCGCGTGGGCGATGCCTGGAAGATAGGCCGCAAGGGCGTGGGCGACGGCCTCCTGCTGGTGGTGGCCAAGAACGACCGCAAGGTGCGCATAGAAACCACCAAGGCGCTCGAAGGCGCGATTCCCGACCTCGCGGCGCGCCAGGTCATAGACACGGCCATCACGCCGCGTTTCAAGCAGGGCGACTTCGCCGGCGGGCTGGATGCCGCGGCCGACCAGCTGATCGCACTGATCAGCGGCGAGAACCTGCCCCAGCCCGAACACAGCGGCAGTGGTGGCAGCCGCAACAACGACGGCTTTGAATGGACGGACCTGGCGGTCTTCCTGTTTTTCGCGGTGCCGATTGCCGGGCGGATCGCGGCCGGCATCCTGGGGCGCAAGTTCGGCTCGCTGGCCACCGGCGGCGTGGTCGGCGTGCTGGCCTGGATTTTCACCAGCAGCCTCATTGTGGCCGGCCTGGCTGTTCTTGTGGGCACGGTGTTCGCATTGATCGCCAGCCTGGGCGCGCTGGGCCGCGGCGGCCGTTCTTCCGGCGGCTGGACCAGCGGCGGTTTCAGCGGCGGCGGGGGCGGCTGGAGCAGCGGAAGCGGCAGCAGTGACGGCGGCGGCTTCAGCAGCGGCGGCGGTGGCGACTTTGGCGGCGGCGGCGCCTCTGGAGACTGGTAAGCATCATGCTCAGCAAGTTCAAGACCATTCTCAAGCACCTCTGGCTGGACGCCTCCGATACCCGGCGCGCGATTCCACCCGACATGCTGCAGCGGCTCGCGCGGCGCGTGGCGGCCAGCGAGCGGCGCCACAGCGGCGAAATCCGCATCTGCGTGGAGGCTTCACTGCCCCTGAGCTATTTGCGGCGGCTGGGCAAACACAATCCCATTGCCGCGCTCACGCGCCAGCGCGCGCTCACGATGTTCGGCAAGTTGCGGGTCTGGGATACGGAGCACAACAACGGCGTGCTGATTTATGTGCTGCTGGCCGAGCATGCAATAGAGATCGTCGCCGACCGCGGCGTGGCGCGGCATGTGAGCGCCGAGCAATGGCAGGCCATGGTGTCGCGCATGGCGGCGGCTTTTCGAGAGGAGCGCTACGAAGACGGGCTGACGCAGGCGCTGGAAGAAAGTTCAGCGGTGCTTATGGAGCACTTCGCGGTGGATGCCTCTGGTGAGGACGCCGGGACGGATGGCAATGAGCTGCCTGATGCGCCACTGCTTCAGTAAGTCGCAGCTCAAATACCTGGCGTGATCAGGACGACAGAAGTACGCCCAGGACGAAAAGCCCCGTCAACACCACCAGCACACGGTGTATCCAGGTCTTGAGCGTGCGTCGTCCCTTGCGGTGCCCCGAGAGTTCGTCGTCCCATGTCAGACTGTCCAGCGCGCTGTCCATAGCCTCACCTCGTCAGTTCGGTTGAAATCCTTGCTATGACGATACGGCAGCGGCGCATTTGCTGCTTGTGATTTAGCGTTTCCAGTTGTTTATGTGCGGCGTTTGCACCACAGTGCTCTTCAGTGAACGCCGTCCACCTGGCCCGACGTGCATCTTTTCAATCGCTGGATGGTAGCGTCAATACGAAAGACTTATCGGGTTGCCAATTCAGCTCAGTCATCCAGTTCAGGCAATTGCCAGACCCTGTTGTCACCCACCGGGTAGCGCCTGCGTCCCGGCTGCAGCGCCACACTCCAGCCGCCGGTGAATTCACCAAAAGCCGGTAGCACCAGCAAACCCGCCTCCATGTAAAAACACGGCAGGCGCAGGCTGTCGCGGCCAGTGCCGTACAGGTTCAATGCCGGGTGCAAATGGCCGGCGATTACGCCGAGGATTTCATGGTGCTGCGGATGATGGCAGGCGGCAAACGGGCCCAGCACGAAGGGCTCATCGACCACGCGTATGCCCAACGAATCCGGCGGATCACCGGCGCGGCTGTCGTGGTTGCCGCGCACCAGCACGCAGTCGAGGGCGGCAAAACTTTCGCGCCAGGCGGCCAGGCCGTCCAGCACCGAAGGCGTGCGTGCCTGGGCCGCATGCAGCAGGTCACCAAGGAACACCAGTTGCCTCGGCTGGTAATGCAACAGCAATGCGCTGAGTCGTGCCAGGTTTTCGCGCGTGGTGCCTGCGGGCACGGGCTGGCCCAGCGCACGGTAGGTGGCAGCCTTGCCCAGGTGCAGGTCGGCCACAAACATCGCGCGGCCGGCGGGCCACCACAGCGCGCGCTCGGGCAGCAGCCAGACGCTGCTTCCTGCGAAGTCCACAGGCAGCGGTGGACCGGGGGGCATGCGCTCTTGTTGCGTCATCACAGCAATGGTAGCGGCCTGGAGGGTTTGCGCTCACGGCGTGGGCGGCTGCTGCCTTTGCCATCGCCGGGCGCATTCTCCTGCCCAAAAGCCAGCGTGCCTTTGACCTGCTCAACGCCGCCCACCGTGACCGAGCCACCGGCGGCTTTCTCCAGCTGTGCCACCATGCGGGCGATACGGTCGGCCAGGTTTTCGTTGCTGAGTTTTTCGCGAAAGAGCTCCACCATGAGTGGAAACGAAAAAGGCGTGGGCCGTTCCAGCGTTTGCAGCACCAGCTGCTGTGTGCCCATGCGTGCTAGGCTGGCGCGCAACCGGTTGATTTCAAGTTCCTGCGCGAGCAGCTCGCGTTCGGCCTGCATGAGCAGGCGGTTCGCCGGATCGTATTTGCGGAACACCTCCCAGAACAGCGAGGACGAGGCCTGCAGCTGCTTGTTGCTGCGCTTTTCACCGGGGTAGCCCTGGAAGATGAGGCCGGACACGCGCGCGATTTCGCGAAAGCGGCGTTGGGCGAGCTCGCTCGCATTCAGGCTTTGCAGCACTTCGTGCAGCAATTCTTCGTCCAGGCCGGGTGTGAGCACCGCCGGCAGCAGCGTGGGCCAGTCGATTTCGGTCGCGCTGAGCAGTTCCAGGCCGTAGTCATTGACGGCGATGGAAAAGGTGCGCGGCGTGTGCCGGGCCACGCGCCATGCCACCAGGTTGGCCAGGCCCAGGTGCACGTGGCGGCCGGCGAAGGGATACAAAAAAACATGCCAGCCTTCGCGCGTCTTGAGCAGTTCGGCCAGCAAGGTCTGCGGCGTGGGCAGCGCCGACCATTGCTGCTGGATGTCCAGCAGCGGCCGCACGCATTGCAGCTCCGGCGTGTCGTAACGGCCTTGCGCGGCCAGCGCAAGCTGCTGCACCACCGCGTCGGCGAGCGTGGTCGACAAGGGCATGCGCCCGCCGTTCCAGCGCGGCACGGCAGGCCTCTTGCCGCTGGCGCGCCGCACCCAGGCCGTCATGTCATGGATGCGCACCAGCTCCAGCAGCCGGCCGCCGAACAGGAAGCAGTCGCCGGGTTTGAGGCGCGCGGCAAAACTTTCCTCCACGCTGCCGATGCGGCCGCCGCCCAGGTATTGCACCGACATGCTGGCGTCGCTGACGATGGTGCCGATGTTCATGCGGTGGCGGCGCGCCAGCCGCGCATCGGGCACGCGCCAGACGCCCTCTTCGTCGGGCACGGCGCGACGGTAGTCGGGGTAGGCCGATAGCGAAGGACCGCCCTGGCGCACAAAGGACAGGCACCACTCCCAGTTTTCGCGCGACAGGCCTGCATAGGCCGTGGTGCTGCGCACCTCTTCATAGAGCGCATCGGGCATAAAGCCGCCACCCAGCGCCACGGTGACGAGGTGCTGCACCAGCACATCCAGCGGCTGCTCGGGCGAGGAGCGCGCTTCGATATGGCCGGCTGCGACGGCCGCGCGCGCGGCCGCGCCTTCCACGATCTCGATGCTGTGCGTGGGCACCAGCGTGATGCGTGAAGGCCGCCCCGGCGCATGGCCGGACCGGCCGGCGCGCTGCAGCAGCCGCGCCACGCCTTTGGGAGAGCCTATCTGCAGCACGCGCTCGACGGGCAGGAAGTCCACACCCAGGTCCAGGCTGGAGGTGCAGACCACGGCGCGCAGCTCTCCCTTCTTGAGGCCGGCTTCCACCCACTCGCGCACCTCGCGGTCCAGCGAGCCGTGGTGCAGCGCGATCAGGCCGGCCCATTCGGGTTTGGCGTCGAGCAGGGCCTGGTACCAGATCTCGGATTGCGAGCGTGTATTGGTAAAAACCAGTGTGGTGCTGCTGCCGGCGATCTCTTCAATCACCTGGGGCAGCATGGTCAGGCCCAGGTGGCCGCCCCAGGGAAAGCGTTCGGCACGGCCGGGCAGCAGCGAATCGATGACCAGCTTCTTGGGTACCTGGCCTTGCACCAGCGTGCCGTGACCATGGCCCAGCAGGGTATGCATGGCTTCCACCAGGTTACCCAGCGTTGCGGACATCCCCCACACGCAGAGCGAGGGGTTCCAAAGACGGAGCCTGGCCAAAGCAAGCTGCACCTGCACGCCGCGCTTGTTGCCGAGCAGCTCATGCCACTCGTCAACCACCACCATGCGCACACTGCCGAGCACGGCCGGGGCATCGGCACGCGCAAGCAGCAGCGAAAGGCTTTCGGGCGTGGTGACCAGCACGGTAGGCAGGCGCTGGTTCTGCGCACTGCGCTCGGCGGCCGCGGTATCGCCGCTGCGGGCGCCGGCGCTCCAGGGGGCTCCCGCATGTTCACTCTGGAGGACTTCCAGCGGCTGCTGCAGCGCGCGCAGTGTGTCCGCGGCGAGCGCACGCATGGGCGTGATCCACAAGACAGTCAGGGCACTTGCCGGTGCGGCCTTGCCCGCTGCCTTCTGCGCGCGCGGCCCAGGTGCTTTGGCCATGAAGGCCATGAGCGCGCCAAGCCACACCGCATAGGTCTTGCCCGCACCGGTGGTCGCGTGCAGCAGGCCGGACTGCCCTTGCGCAATCGCCTTCCAGACCTCACGCTGGAACTTGAAGGGCTTCCAGCCGCGCGCAGCAAACCAGTCGGCCAGCACTTTTTTGGCGCCGGCATTCTGGCTCATGCGGGAAGTAACGCGGCCAGCGTTTCCAGGGTGTCGGCCTCTTCGACGGGCTTGTCTTCACGCCAGCGCAGCATGCGCGGAAAGCGCACTGCAATGCCGCTCTTGTGGCGGCTGCTGCGCGCGATGCCTTCAAAGCCGAGTTCGAACACCAGCGTGGGCTTGACGCTGCGCACCGGCCCGAAGCTTTCGACCGTGGTCTTGCGGATGATCGCGTCGACGCGGCCCATCTCTTCGTCGGTCAGGCCCGAGTAGGCTTTGGCGAAAGGAACGAGCTTGCGTTCCGGCGCGCCCGGTGCCGCATCCCAGACGGCGAAGGTGTAGTCGCTGTAGAGGCTGGCGCGCCGGCCGTGGCCGCGCTGCGCGTAGATCAGCACGGCGTCCACGCTGAGCGGGTCTATCTTCCACTTCCACCAGGTGCCGACATCCTTGGTGCGGCCCACGCCGTAGGCGGATCGCCGCTGCTTGAGCATCATGCCTTCGACACCCAGCTCGCGCGCGGCTTCGCGCTGGCGCGCGAGGCCCTGCCAGCTCTCACCGCCCAGCATGGGACTGGCGATCAGTTGCGGGTGCTGCAGCTGCGTGACGAGGTCGTCCATGAGCGCGCGGCGCTCTACCAGCGGCAAGGCGCGCAGGTCGCGCCCCTGCCATTCAAGCAGGTCATAGGCCAGCAGCACAACCGGAATGTCGCGCAGCAACTTGGGGCTGAGCGTCTTGCGGCCTATGCGTTTTTGCAGCTCGGCAAAAGGCCTCACCTTGTCTTCGCGCCAAACGGCGATCTCGCCGTCGAGCACCGTGCCGTCGGGCAGGGCCTCGCCCATGGTGGCGAGTTCGGGGAAGCGTTCGGTCACCAGTTCCTCGCCGCGCGACCACAGCCAGACCTGGCCCGCGCGTTTGACCAGCTGGGCGCGTATGCCGTCCCACTTCCATTCGACAAGCCAGTCCGCGGGCGGGCCCAGCAGCGCCTCGAACTGGTCGATGCCGATATTGAAGGGATGGGCCAGAAAAAAAGGATAGGGCTGGCCGCTGGTCTTCTGGTCCAGCTCGCCACGGCTTTCCGCGGCGACCAGCGCGGCGTAGTCGGCGGCTGTGGGCTGGCCGCTGATGTGGGTGTAACCCATCAGGCGCTGGGCCACGCGCTTGGCATCGACATCGGCCACGGCCGCCAGTGCCTGCGTGACCTGCAGGCGCGACACGCCCACGCGAAAGCTGCCCGTCATGAGCTTGAAGTACACCAGCCGTTCCTCGGGCGCCAGGCGCCGCCATTGCGCGCGCAGCATGTCGGGCAACGCGGCCGGGTTGGTTTTGCCGGCCACGCGCAGCGGCAGCAGGTGCTGTTCCACCCAGGCGGCCAGGCCCAGCTCATGTTGTTCCGTGGGTGGCGGCAGCAGCAGCGAAATCGTCTCGGCAAGGTCACCGACGGCTTCGTAGCTTTCGTCGAACAGCCATTCGGGCAGGCCGGCGGCTTCCTGCGCAAGCAGGCGCAGCAGCTTGGTCGGCACCAGCTGGCGCGGCTTGCCGCCGGCGAGAAAGTAGACGGCCCAGGCTGCGTCGGCGGGTGCGGCCTCCTGCAGGTAGCGCTGCAGCGCGGCCTGCTTGGCCAAGCTGGAGGTGGTGGCATCGAGTTCGCGGTACAGCGCGGCGAAGGCTTTCATGCGCCGGCCTCGTCAACGTTGCCGGCAGGATCCGAGGCCTTTGTTTGCGCGGCGCCATCGGGCGCCGGCTGGTCGGCCACGTCTTCATCGCCGTACTCGGTCTTGAAAGCTTCGGCCTGCAGGCCGCTCTCACGAAGCCAGCGCACCATGACCTCGACGCTTCCGTGCGTGACCATCACACGGCTGGCGCCGGTGCCGGCAATGGCGTTCTGCAGGCCCGGCCAATCTGCATGGTCCGACATGACAAAGCCGCGGTCCACGCCGCGCCGCCGCCGTGTACCGCGCACCTGCATCCAGCCGCTGGCGAAGGCATCCGAGTAGTTGCCGAAGCGCCGCATCCACGGTGTTCCCTGGGCCGAAGGTGGCGCAAGAACCAGCGCGCGCTTGAGCATGGCCGGCGTGACGCCAGGATCGGTCACACGCAGCGTGGGCGGCAAGGCGACACCGGCCGCGCGGTACACCGCGTTGAGCGGCTCGACCGCGCCATGCACGATGAGCGGACCTGTGGCCGCATCCACGCCGTGCAGGATGCGCTGCGCCTTGCCGAAGGCATAACAGAACAGCACCGACGCGCGGCCTTCGTCCGCGTTGCCTTGCCACCAAGCGTTGATCTCCGCGAACAGTGCCTGCTGTGTGGGCCAGCGGTAGATCGGCAGGCCGAAGGTGGACTCGGTGATGAAGGTGTCGCAAGGCACGGGCTCAAAGGGCGCGCAGGTTCCGTCAGCGTCGAGCTTGTAGTCGCCCGAGGCCACCCACACTTCGCCGCGGTGTTCGACCCTGACTTGGGCCGAGCCGAGCACGTGGCCGGCGGGATGCAGGGATAGCTTCACGCCCTTGTGCTCCAGCGTTTGTCCGTAAGCCAGGGTTTGCAGCGTGATTTCGCCAAGCCGCGTGCGCAGCGTGCCTTCGCTGTCGGTGTGCGCGAGGTAGTGGCCGTGCCCGATGCGCGCGTGGTCCGAATGGGCATGCGTGATCACGGCATGGTCGACCGGCCGCCAGGGGTCGATGTAAAAATCGCCCGCTGCGCAATACAGGCCTTCAGGCCTTGCCACGATCAGGTCCATGCTTGCGGTCGCTCCAGGCCAGCGGTGGATGAAGGCGGGGCCGCCACGCAACGGGTATGAGGCTGGGTATCCGGCACCGGTCAGGCAAGCATCCTAGCCCTGCCGGCGGTAGCAAGCTGAACGGCGCAAGGTGTTTGTGCTGTCAGCAGGGGCTTACATCGCCTGGCCTCCCCCGGCCCAGGCATAAAAAAAGCCCCTGGCTTTCGGCAGGGGCTTTTTGTTCATTCCGGCGGAACCGGAAAGGCTTGTCTTTATTTCTTCTGGCGGTATTTGCGCAGGGCAGCGATCTGCGCGGCCATGACGGCGAGTTCAGACTGGGCCATGGCGATGTCGATGTCGCTCTTGGCGTTCTTCAGTGCTTCCTCGGCCGCAGCCTTGGCTTCGCTGGCCTTGGTCTCGTCCAGGTCCTTGCCGCGAATGGCGGTGTCGCTCAACACCGTCACGCAGTTGGGCTGCACTTCGAGCAGGCCGCCGGCCACGAAGACGAACTCTTCCGTGCCGTCGGCTTTTTCAATGCGCACGGCACCCGGCTTGATGCGGGTAATCAGCGGCGTGTGGCGCGGGTAAATGCCCAGCTCGCCTGCCTCGCCGGGCAATGCCACGAACTTGGCTTCGCCCGAGAAGATGGACTCTTCTGCGGATACGACGTCGACGTGAATGGTGCTCATCTTTTTACTCCTTGGAAAAAGTCGGGCTAAAGCAAGTAAGCGGCTGTCTGGCTAGGCGGCGCGCGGAAATGTGCAAGTGCACATTGAGCACGCCAACAACGCCAGGCGGCCGGTTACGCCGCTTTAGGCGACTTTTTTGGCTTTTTCGAAGGCTTCGTCGATCGTCCCGACCATGTAGAAAGCCTGTTCCGGCAGGTGATCGCACTCGCCGGACACAATCATCTTGAAGCCGCGAATCGTTTCAGCCAGGCTGACGTACTTGCCGGGGGAGCCGGTGAACACTTCAGCAACGTGGAAAGGCTGCGACAGGAAACGCTGGATCTTGCGGGCGCGGGCCACGGCCAGCTTGTCTTCAGGGGCCAGTTCGTCCATGCCCAGAATCGCGATGATGTCGCGCAGTTCCTTGTAGCGCTGCAGCGTGCCCTGCACGGCGCGGGCCGTGTTGTAGTGGTCTTCGCCGACGACGTTCGGGTCCAGCTGGCGGCTGGTGGAGTCCAGCGGATCGACCGCGGGGTAGATACCCAGCGAAGCGATGTCACGGCTCAGCACCACGGTGGAGTCCAGGTGGGCGAAGGTGGTGGCTGGGGACGGGTCGGTCAAGTCATCGGCAGGGACGTAAACGGCCTGGATGGAGGTGATGGAGCCGACCTTGGTGGAGGTAATACGCTCTTGCAGGCGGCCCATTTCTTCGGCCAGCGTGGGCTGGTAACCCACGGCGGAAGGCATACGGCCCAGCAGTGCGGACACTTCGGTACCGGCCAGCGTGTAGCGGTAGATGTTGTCCACGAAGAACAGCACGTCACGGCCTTCGTCACGGAAGGATTCGGCGATGGTCAGGCCGGTCAGCGCCACGCGCAGGCGGTTTCCTGGGGGCTCGTTCATCTGGCCGTAGACCATGGCCACTTTGGATTCGCCGAGGTTCTCGAGGTTCACGACGCCGGAATCGGCCATCTCGTGGTAGAAGTCATTGCCTTCGCGGGTACGCTCACCCACACCTGCGAACACGGACAAGCCCGAGTGCGCCTTGGCGATGTTGTTGATGAGTTCCATCATGTTCACGGTCTTGCCGACGCCGGCGCCGCCGAACAGGCCCACCTTGCCGCCCTTGGCGAAGGGGCAGACCAGGTCGATCACCTTGATGCCGGTTTCCAGCAGTTCCTGCGACGGCGACAGTTCGTCGTACGCGGGCGCCTTGCGGTGGATGGGGGCGGTCAGGGTCTGGTCGACCGGGCCGCGCTCGTCGATGGGCGTACCCAGCACGTCCATGATGCGGCCCAGCGTGGCCTTGCCCACGGGAACCGTAATGTTGGCGTTGGTGTTGTACACCACGTTGCCGCGGCGCAGGCCGTCGGACGAGCCCAGCGCGATGGTGCGCACGATGCCGTCGCCCAGCTGCTGCTGGACTTCCAGCGTCAGCGCGGAGCCTTCCATCTTGAGCGCGTCATAAATCTTGGGCATCTGGTCGCGCGCGAATTCCACGTCAACCACCGCACCAATACACTGAACAATCTTGCCTTGAGCCTGAGCCATGATTGAATCCTTTTTCCGTTTCTTAAATCTTTAAATCGGGTGTGGCGGTCGAACCACCGTCAGACCGCTGCGGCACCTGCAACGATTTCCGAAAGTTCTTTCGTGATCGCCGCTTGACGCGTCTTGTTGTAAACCAGCTTGAGTTCACCGATCACGCTGCCGGCGTTGTCGGTCGCGGCCTTCATGGCCACCATGCGGGCGGACTGCTCGGACGCCATGTTTTCGGCGACCGCCTGGTACACCAGCGCTTCCACATAGCGGACCAGCAGGTCGTCAATCACGGTCTGCGCGTCTGGCTCGTAGATGTAGTCCCAGCCGTGCTGGTCCTTGTCGGCCTGCAGGCGCGCCGCGGTCAGCGGCAGCAGTTGCTCAACCACCGGCTCCTGGCGCATGGTGTTGATGAACTTGGTGTAAGACAAGTACACCGCGTTGATCTTGCCTTCAGCGTAGGCGTCGAGCAGCACCTTGACGGGGCCGATCAGTTTTTCCAGGTGCGGCTTGTCACCGAGCTGGGTCGCGTGCGACACCACCTTGGCGCCCACTCGGTTGAGAAAACCGAGGCCCTTGTTGCCGATAGCCACCGCCTGCGCGTCATGGCCGGCGGCCTGCACTTCCTTGAGCTTGGCCGTCACGGCGCGCAGCACGTTGGTGTTCATGCCGCCGCACAGGCCCTTGTCAGTCGTCACCACGATGAAGCCGGCGGCCTTGGCGTCGTTGGACTCCATGAACGCGTGGGTGTACTCGGGGTTGGCCTGGCTCAGGTTGGCCGTGATATTGCGGATCTTGTCGCTGTAAGGACGGGCAGCGCGCATCCGCTCCTGCGCCTTGCGCATCTTGGAGGCGGCCACCATCTCCATGGCCTTGGTGATCTTCTTGGTGTTTTCCACCGATTTGATCTTGCCGCGTATTTCCTTGCCTGCTGCCATATGGATTCCTAAGGGGTTCCTGAGGGTTGCTTAATTACTTGCTTGACGATGAGGTCAGGCGAAATCAGGCAAACGACTTCTTGAACTCGGCCACGGCCGCGTTCAGTTCAGCCTCAGCGTCCTTGTCCATGGCCTTGTTGGCTTCGAGCTTGGCCATCAGGGCCGCGTTCTTGTCCTTCAGGTAGGCGTGCAGGCCGTGCTCGAAAGCCAGGACCTTCTTGACCTCGATGTCGTCCATGAAGCCCTTGTTCACGGCGAACAGCGTGGCGGCCATGTTGGAGATCGACAGGGGCGAGTACTGGGCCTGCTTGAGCAGTTCGGTCACGCGTGCACCGCGGTCCAGCTGCTTGCGGGTGGCTTCGTCCAGGTCGGAAGCGAACTGCGCGAAAGCGGCCAGTTCACGGTACTGGGCCAGGTCGGTACGGATACCGCCGGACAGGTTCTTGACCAGCTTGGTCTGGGCGGCGCCGCCGACGCGCGACACCGAGATACCGGCGTTGATGGCGGGGCGGATACCGGCGTTGAACAGGCTGGTTTCCAGGAAGATCTGGCCGTCGGTGATCGAGATCACGTTGGTCGGCACGAAAGCGGACACGTCGCCAGCCTGCGTTTCGATGATGGGCAGTGCGGTCAGCGAACCGGTCTTGCCTTTGACGGCACCCTTAGTGAACTCTTCCACATAGGTTTCGTTCACGCGGGCTGCGCGCTCGAGCAGGCGGCTGTGCAGGTAGAACACGTCGCCGGGATAGGCTTCGCGGCCTGGCGGACGGCGCAGCAGCAGGGAAACCTGGCGGTAAGCCACGGCCTGCTTGGACAGGTCGTCATACACGATCAGCGCGTCTTCGCCGCGGTCGCGGAAGTACTCGCCCATGGTGCAGCCGGAGTAGGCGCTGACGTATTGCATGGCGGCGGACTCGGAAGCCGCGGCAGCCACGACGATGGTGTATTCCATCGCGCCGGCTTGTTCCAGTGCGCGCACCACGTTCTTGATCGAGGAAGCCTTCTGGCCGATCGCGACGTAGACGCAGGAAACGCCCTTGCCCTTCTGGTTGATGATGGCGTCGATGGCCACGGCGGTTTTGCCGGTCTGGCGGTCGCCGATGATCAGTTCGCGCTGGCCGCGGCCGACGGGCACCATGGAGTCGATGGACTTCAGGCCGGTCTGCAGGGGCTGGTCGACGGATTTACGAGCGATCACGCCGGGCGCGACCTTCTCGATCACGTCGGTCATCTTGGCGTTGACCGGGCCCTTGCCGTCGATGGGCTGGCCCAGGGCGTTCACCACGCGGCCGAGCAGTTCGGGGCCGACAGGCACTTCCAGGATGCGGCCCGTGCACTTGACGGTGTCGCCTTCGGCGATGTGTTCGTATTCACCCAGGATCACGGCGCCGACCGAGTCGCGCTCGAGGTTCAGTGCCAGGCCATAGGTGGCGGCGCCGTCGGCGGTTGCGGGGAACTCCAGCATTTCGCCCTGCATCACGTCGGACAGGCCGTGGATGCGGACGATACCGTCGGTCACGGAGACCACGGTGCCCTGGTTGCGGACGTCGCTGCTGCCGGTCAGGCCTTCGATGCGGCTCTTGATCAGTTCAGAAATTTCTGCGGGATTGAGTTGCATGACTCTTTCCTTCTTTCAGTATGTTGTTGGCTAAAACCTGCGGATAGCGCCTGGGCACCGGGCTCAGGAGATCAGCGCCGCTTTCATTTGCTCTAAACGGGCTTTCACCGAGGTGTCCAGCACCTCGTCACCCACCACGACTCGCACGCCCCCGATCAGGGCCGGCTCCAGCTCAACCTGCAGGTTGAGCTTCTTGCCGAAGCGCTTTTCCAGCGTTGCCGACAGGCCCGCCAGCGCCGCGCCGTCGAGCGCGAAAGCGCTGTAGACGGTCGCATCGGACGAGCCGCTCTGCGCATTTTTCAGGACGCGGAACTGCGCGGCAATTTCCGGCAGGACGCTGAGGCGGCCGTTCTCGATCACCGTGCGCAGGAAGTTTTTCGCGGCGTCCGGCAGCTTGGTCTTGGCAACGCCCGCGATCACGTCGAACGCCTGGGCCGAAGTGACGCTGGGGTTGCCGGCGTACTGCTGCAGCTGCGCGTTCGCGGCGATGGCGGCCAGCTCGTCGAGCCAGGCGGAGGTGCCGCCCAGGTCGGAGCCGGAGGCCTTGAACAGCGCTTCAGCGTAGGGACGGGCAATGGTGGCTAGTTCGGCCATGTTGATGCTCGCTTAGAGTTCGGTCTTCAGGCGGCCCAGCAAGTCAGCATGCACACCGGCATTGACTTCCTTGCGCAGAATCTGCTCGGCGCCCTTGACGGCCAGCGCCGCCACCTGCTCGCGCAGGGCTTCACGGGCCTTGACGGCCTGCTGCTCGGCTTCGGCCTTGGCAGCGGCAATGATCTTGCCGCCTTCTTCGGTGGCCTTGGCCTTGGCTTCTTCGATCAGGGCTTGGCCACGGCGCTCGGCTTCTGCCAGGCGCACGGCCGCTTCATTGCGCGACTTGGCCAGCTCTTCTTCCACGCGCTTGTTGGCGACGGAGAGTTCGGATTTGGCTTTGTCGGCAGCAGCAAGGCCGTCAGCGATTTTTTGCGCGCGCGCGTCCAGGGCCGCCGCGATGGGTGGCCAGACAAACTTCATCGTGAACCCGACCAAAATCAGGAAAACGATCAGCTGGACAATAAGGGTACCGGTAATGCTCACTGCTCATCCTTTCCCTTGGGGCCCAGCCAGCGGCCAGCCCTAAGGAATGACATTCTTGGGACTTCGATGACTGCTTACTTGGGTGCGACTTGCGAGATTTGCGCCAGGAAGGGGTTGGCGGTGGCGAACCACAGTGCAATACCCGTACCGATAATGAAAGCAGCGTCGATCAGGCCGGCCAGCAGGAACATCTTGGTCTGCAGCTCGCCCATCAGCTCAGGCTGGCGTGCAGCTGCTTCGAGGTATTTGCTGCCCATGATGCCGATGCCGATACAGGCGCCGACAGCACCGAGGCCAATGATGAGGCCAGCGGCCAGAGCGACAAAACTAATAACTTCCATGATGACTCCTTAGGACTTTGGTTACGAGAGAAAAAAGAAAAACGGAAACGGGGACAACTGAACTGATTAGTGATGATCGTGCGCCTGGCCGATATAGACCAGCGTCAGCATCATGAACACGAAGGCTTGCAGCGTGATGATCAGGATGTGGAAAATCGCCCAGGCCGAGCCGGCGATGATGTGGCCGATGGCCAGCGCGATGCCGGTACCCAGGCCGACGGAGGCGAAAGCGCCACCCATCAGGGCGATCAGCAGGAAAATCAGTTCGCCGGCATACATGTTGCCGAACAGTCGCATACCATGCGAGACCGTCTTGGCGACGAACTCGATGATTTGCATCATGAAGTTGAAGGGGTACAGCGCCCAGTGGTTGCCGAAAGGCGCGGTGAAGAGTTCGTGGATCCAGCCGCCCACGCCCTTGATCTTGACGTTGTAGACCAGGCAGGTGATCAGCACGCCCAGGGACAGGCCCATGGTGATGGACAGGTCGGCGGTGGGCACCGAGCGCATGTAGGCGTGGTGCGGATCATGGCCGGCGGCGCCGTAAATCCAGGACCAGACCACCGGCAGCAGGTCGACCGGCAGTAAGTCCATGGCGTTCAGCAGGAAGATCCAGACAAACACGGTGAGGGCCAGCGGCGCGACCAGCTTGCGGCTTTCGGCGTTGTGCACGATGCCCTTGGCTTGCGCGTCGACCATTTCGACGAGGATTTCAACCGCGGCCTGGAAGCGGCCCGGAACGCCCGAGGTGGCCTTGCGGGCGGCTTTCCAGAGCAGGAAGCAGCCGATCACGCCCAGCAAAATGGTGAAAACCGTGGAATCCAGGTTGATGACGCTCATATCGAACGGACCAACAAGTTCCTTGTTACGCCAGTGCGTCAGGTGGTGAATGATGTATTCACCGGCGGTTGGACCGCCATGTCCAGCAGCATTCTCAGCAGCCATTTATTGCTCGCCTCAAAGTTTGTTTTTCCTGGCCGCGAACCACAGCGCAAGCCAGGACGTTTTCATTGTCACCACCAGGCCGGCCAGCATGGCCGGCCAACTCAGCATCGAAACCAGCCTTGGCGCGGCAAACAGCATTGCCACCGTCAAGGCGATCTTGACCATTTCCCACAAAAAGAATCCAACCACCGCGGTGCCTGGATTCATGGACCATACTTTTCCGGTCAAGCCGCGCGCAAACAGCGCGGCCGGAACCACCACCGCCAGCGCCCCGTAGAGCGCCGACCAGCCGGCGGACCGCTGGCCGGTCAATGCCCAGGCGGCACATGCCACCAGGACGCCAACCACCAATTGCCCCGCCAATACCGACCAGGGGGAGATCGACGGACCCGCTTCACGAAGCTTTTGGGCTTCTTCGCGCGTCAGGGGCTTGAAACCCTCATCGTCCGCCTCAAGCTCATATGTAACTGCCCGGGGGACCGGGTCCGTCGCCGAATTCACCGAATTTGTCATTCTGGAACCTACAAATTACGGGAAAGTTACAGGGGCCGCTATTAGCAAAGCCCTTGATTATACGTAGAAACCCCTGGCCTCCCAGAAAAACCCCGGCGACCCGTTGAATTAGGGGCTCTCAAGCATGCGCTGGGCCCGGCGCCGGTGCCTGGTTCACAATCCCTGGACCGGCACCGCCCCACCGAAAGTTCTCCATGCACGCCTTGATGAAATTCCTGCACGTCGCCGCCGCCATCGCCTGGCTGGGCGGGATTTCCTTCATGCTGTTCACCCTTCGCCCCGCCGCCGGGCAGCTCGCGCCGCCGCAACGCCTGCCCCTGGTCGCGGAAGTCATGCGGCGCTTTTTTACCGGCGTGTGGCTGGCCGTCGCGGTGCTCCTGCTGACAGGCCTGGCCATGCTGCTGGCCGTCGGCATGAAGAGCGCACCCACCGGCTGGCACCTGATGTTCGGCTTGGGCCTGCTGATGTTCGCCCTGTTCGGCCATTTGTATTTCGGCCCCTTCCGCCGCCTCAGACAGGCTGTGGCCGCGTCCGACTGGCCCGAGGGCGGACGCCGCGTGGGGCAGATCGCCACCCTGGCCATGGCCAACCTCGTACTGGGCGCGCTGGCCATCGCCGCCGTCATTTTTATCGCGTGAAGGCACGGCCCAAGCCTCGACAAAAAACCGGCTGGCTGGAACGCCTGAAGGCGTCGGTGCCGACCCGCGAGGCGCTGGCCGCCCACCCCTGGCTCAGGCCCGTGGCGCACCGCGTGCTGGATCCGCAGCTGTGGCGGCTGCAGCATGAAGCCGTGGCGCGCGGCGTGGCCATCGGCATCTTCTGGGCTTTCGCGCTGCCCTTCGCGCAAATCGTCGCGGCGGCGGCCCATAGCATCTGGTGGCGCGCCAACATCCCGGTTGCGGCCGGCATCACCTTCATCACCAACCCCTTCACCGTGGGCTTCTGGCTCTGGCTGGCCTACCAGGCCGGCAGCCTGGTACTTGATGCACCACCGCCGGTGCGCCTTTCCGACGGCACGGGCATCGTCGCCTGGCTGGCCTCCTTCGGCGGGCCGGCCATACTGGGCATGGGCATGTTCGCCGTGCTGGGCTCGGTGGCGGGCTATCTGCTGGTCAAACTGGCATGGCGGCTGCGCATCTGGTTCAAGCGCCACCACAAACGCCGCCAGGGCTAAGCGCAGACGCGGGACAATCGGCTATTTACGCTTTCTCTTTTTTCTTTCTTCTTCTCCTTTTTCCCTCCCTCAGTTCAACATGACCACGCCTTCCAGCCTTCCCGACACGCCCTGCTACCTCAACGGCGAATACACCCCGCTTAAAGACGCCAAGATCAGCGTGATGGACCGCGGCTTCATCTTCGGCGACGGCGTGTACGAAGTGGTGCCGGCCTATGGCGGCCGGCTGTTCCGTTTTGAGCAGCACATGGCCCGCCTGGAGCGCAGCCTGGCCGAGCTGCGCATTCCCAACCCGATGACGCGCGACGAATGGCGCGCCGTGGCCCTGAAGCTGATCGCGGCCCATGCGCAATCCACCGGCGCGTCGGCCGAAAGCGGCAGCCAGTTGGTCTACATCCAGATCAGCCGCGGCGTCGCCATGCGCGACCACCCCATGCTGCCCGGCCTCACGCCCACCGTGTTCATGATGGCCAACGCCATGAAACTGCCCAGCGCACAGCAGCGCGAAACCGGCGTGGCCTGCGTGACGGCCGACGACTTCCGCTGGGAAAAAGCCCACATCAAGAGCACCAGCCTGCTGGGCGCGGTGTTTGCGCGCCAGATCAGCGTCGACGCCGGCGCGGTGGAAACCGTGATGTTCCGCGGCGAACACCTCAGCGAAGCCGCTTCCAGCAACGTCTGGATCGTCAAGGACGGCAAGCTGATGGGCCCGCCCAAGGACAACCTGGTGCTCGAAGGCATACGCTTCGGCCTGATCGAGGAAATCTGCCACGCCGCCGGCATCCCCTTTGAGCTGCGCCGCATCACGCGCGCCGAAGTGCTGGCGGCCGATGAAGTCCTGCTGTCCTCGGCCACCAAGGAAGTGCTGCCGGTCACCCTGCTCGACGGGCAGCCCGTGGGCCACGGGCTGGAAAAGGGCAAGCCCGGCCCCATCTATGCCAAGCTGTACGCCCAGTACCAGCGCGCCAAACAGGCCTGAAAGGACGCCCCGCATGACATCTCCCGACACCCCGAACATCATCGGTGCTCCCGGCTCCGGGCCCTCGCGCCAGGAGTCGCTGATCGAATACCCGTCGCAGTTCCCCATCAAGGTTATGGGCCATAAGGTCGACGGGCTGGTCGCCGCCATCACCTCGGTGGCGCACCAGTTCGACCCGGCCTTCGACGCCTCCACCATCGAGCTGCGCGAAAGCAAGGGCGGCAAGTACCTGGGCGTGACCGTCACCGTCACCGCCACCAGCCGCGAACAGCTCGACGAGCTTTATCGCACGCTGTCGACGCACCCGATGGTCAAAGTAGTCCTCTAAAGATGGAATCCCCACGCTCCGTGGCTGAGCTTCCATGTTGATGCGCCCATTCGGCAGGGTCGATTACCTGCCCACCTATGAAGCCATGCAAGCCTTCACGGCCGCCCGCCATCCGTCGGACGCCGGTGAAGGCGAGCCCGACCAGCTATGGATTTGTGAGCACCCGTCTGTTTACACGCAAGGGTTAGCGGGTAAAGCCGACCATGTGCTCAATCCCGGCTCAATCCCCGTGGTACAGACCAACCGTGGCGGCCAGGTGACCTACCACGGCCCCGGCCAGGTCGTGGCCTATCCGCTGGTGGACCTCAAGCGCGCCGGCTACTACGTGAAGGAATACGTCTACCGCATCGAGGAATCGGTCATCAAGACCCTGGCGCACTTCGGCGTCACCGGCCACCGCGTGGCAGGCTCGCCCGGCATCTACGTACGCCTGGACGATCCGACCTCGCATGCCGCGCTGACCGGCCCGCTGCACCCGGCCGACCCGTTTCGCGGCCTCGGCAAGATCGCCGCGCTGGGCATCAAGGTCAGCCGGCATTGCACCTACCACGGCGTGGCGCTCAATGTGGCCATGGACCTGGAACCCTTCTCGCGCATCAACCCTTGCGGCTACGTGGGACTGCAAACCACAGACCTCCGTACAATTGGCGTATCCGTCACGTGGCAGGAGGCTGCGGACGTGCTGGGGCAGAAACTCGCGACGTATCTGGCACCCTGATCCTTTTTTCCGTTCGGGCTGAGCCTGTCCAAGCCCCCGGCAATTGCACTTTGCATCTGGCCGGCAATGAGCGGATTTCCAGCCCTTCGACAGGCTCAGGGCGAACGGCATTGACCCATGAGCACACCTGAGATCGTCAACGCGGCTACAACGCCCTCCTCCAACCCCGTGGTCCGCGACGTCCAGGACCTGGAGGGCTACAACCCCCTGGCCAAGCAAAAGGCCGCGGCCAAGCTCTCGCGCATTCCCGTCAAGGTGGTGCAGGGCGAAATGCTCAAGAAGCCCGACTGGATTCGCGTGAAAGCCGGCAGCCCGACCACGCGCTTTTACGAGATCAAGCAGATCCTGCGCGAGAACAAGCTCAACACGGTGTGCGAGGAGGCCAGCTGCCCCAACATCGGCGAATGCTTCGGCAAGGGCACGGCCACCTTCATGATCATGGGCGACAAGTGCACGCGCCGCTGCCCTTTCTGCGACGTGGGCCACGGCCGGCCCGACCCGCTGGACGTGAACGAGCCGCTGAACCTGGCGAAGACCATCGCGGCGCTCAAGCTCAAATACGTGGTGATCACCAGCGTGGACCGCGACGACCTGCGCGACGGCGGCAGCGGCCATTTTGTCGAATGCATCCAGAAAATCCGCGAACTCTCGCCCGCTACCACGATTGAAATCCTGGTGCCCGACTTCCGCGGCCGCGACGACCGCGCGCTTGAAATCCTCAAGGCTGCGCCACCCGATGTGATGAACCACAACCTCGAAACCGCGCCGCGCCTCTACAAAGAGGCGCGTCCCGGCAGCGACTACGCCTTCAGCCTGAACCTGCTCAAGAAGTTCAAGGCCCTGCACCCCGATGTGCCGACCAAGAGCGGCATCATGGTGGGCCTGGGCGAGACCGATGAAGAAATTCTGCAGGTGATGCGCGACATGCGCGCCCACAACATCGACATGCTGACCATAGGCCAGTACCTCGCGCCTTCGACCAGCCACCTGCCGGTGCGCCGCTATGTGCATCCCGACACCTTCAAGATGTTCGAGGAAGAAGCCTACAAGATGGGCTTCACGCACGCCGCCGTGGGTGCCATGGTGCGCAGCAGCTACCACGCCGACCAGCAAGCCCACGCGGCAGGCGTGGCCGACAAGGCCGACGCGGCCATCGCCTCGCTCTGACCCACGGGCCATGAACACGCCGCAAGGCTCCCTGTCGCTGCGCCACTACGGCGCCTCGCACGGCAGCCATGCGCACGGGCACTTCCAGATCCTGCTAGGCCTGGACGGCGTGCTCGAACTGGAAGTACAAGGGCGCGGGCGCCGCGTCGCGGCCGGCCAGGGCTGCGTGATCGCGCCCGGCGATCACCATGACTTCGAGTCGCGGCAGGGCAGCCGCTGCATCGTGCTGGACACCACGCATGCCGGCTGGGCGCGCTGCGCCGCCGACCCGGCCCACAGTGGGCAAGCGCTGGCGCTCGGCCACTACCTGGCCCAGGCATTGCAGCAGCGCGGCAGCCTCGCGCAGCACTATGGCCCGGCCTTGCTGCTGGAATCCTGGCAGCCGCTGGCACCGATCACCACAAGTCAGCGCTACCGCCGCCGCATCGATTGGGAACAGCTGGCCACCTGGACACAACAGCGCCTGCACGAACCACTCAGCGTGGCGCAGATGGCCGCGCAGGTGTTTTTAAGCCCCACGCAGTTCGCCACACGCTGCCGCCGCGAAACCGGCCTCAGCGTGATGCACTGGCTGCGCCGGCAACGCCTGGACCTGGCCCTGCAGCTGCGTGAGCGCGGCATGAGCGTGGCCGACACCGCACTGCACTGCGGCTACCAGTCGCCCTCGGCACTGACCGCCGCGCTCAGGCGGCGCTCGCAGCTTCAATAGCGGTAGGGATTGTTGGGCCGGCGGTCGTAGCGGTCGGCGACGCCATCGCCGTCACGGTCATAACGCGGGCCATAGCCGGGGCCGCCGCGGTAATGCGGCCCGTTGTCGTAAGCCACGGGATAGGCCACACAGCCCGACAGGGCCGCGAAGCCCACGAGCGAGAGCAAAAGGATGGAAAGCTTTTTCATGAGGGTCTCCTTGAGGCTGTGGGCCCCGGTGTGTTGTCAGAACATCTGCACCCTTATTCAACGCGCCACCCTTGCCCAGGAGGTGTCCGGCACACGCCCGCCAGGTGAAACTGGTTACCGAATGTAGGGATGGCTGTAGGACCGAACCCCTCCTGAACCCGCTTACGCGACGGCAAACCGTCTTTGCGCGACGATGGCGAGCCTCGCGGCTTTTATGCTCGCCGCATGCCTGCCAATCTTTATGCACTGGGCGCTATCGCCCTCTGGGCCCTGCTTGCCTCGCTGGGCGTGTCGCTCAAGCACCTGCCGCCTTTTTTGCTGACCGGTATCTCGCTGCTGATCGGCAGCACGCTGGCCCTGCCCTTTGTGCTGCGTGACCGCGCGCAATGGAAGATTCCCGCCGCCACGCTGGCCCTGGGCGTTTACGGCCTGTTCGGTTTTCACTTCCTGCTCTTCATCGCGCTGCGCCACGCGCCCGCCGTCGAGGCCAACCTGGTCAATTACCTGTGGCCGCTGTTCATGGTGGTGCTGGCGCCGCTGTTCCTGCGCGGCGTGCAATTGCGCACCGTGCATGTGGCTGCGGCCCTGCTGGGCTTTGCCGGCGCGGCCGTTGCCATCCTGGGCGCGACCAACGGAACTTCCGCGGGCGGCTGGTCCTGGGGCTACTTGCTGGCGCTGGGTTCGGCTTTTATCTGGGCCAGTTACTCGCTGCTCACGAAGCGCGTGCCGGCTTTCCCGACGGCGGCCATAGGCCTGTTCGGCCTGGTGTCCGGCGTACTTTCGCTGCTGTGCCACTGGACGCTGGAGCCGGCGGCCGCGCTGTCCGCACAGGACTGGCTGCTGCTGGCCCTGATGGGCCTGGGCCCGCTGGGTGCGGCCTTCTTCCTCTGGGACAAGGCGCTCAAGCTGGGCGATGCGCGGCAGATCGGCATCCTGAGCTACCTCACGCCGCTGGGCTCCACCGCGCTGCTCATGCTGGTGAGCGGCCGCGCGCTGAGCTGGAGCATAGGCCTGGCGGCGGCGATGATCATAGGCGCGGCGGTGCTGGGCACGCGGGCACGCTAGGCCTCGCCGCGAATGCGCGGCTTGCCAGCGCCATGGCCAGCGCGGCGGCAGCCAGCACGGCTGCGACCGCGAAGGTGACGCGCATGCCTGTAGCCACCGCAGCCGGATCCGCCGCCGTGATGTCGCTGGCCGACGAGGCAAACGCGAACACCGCGCCCATGACCGAAGCGCCGGTGATCAAGCCCAGGTTGCGCGACAGGTTGAGCAGGCCTGAAACCAGGCCGCGCCGGTCCGCCTGCACATCCGCCATGACGGCCGTGTTGTTGGCGGCCTGGAACAGCTGGTAGCCTGGCGTCAGCACAGCGATGGCGGCAAGGTAGCCCGCCAGGCCGAACAATGCCGGCAACACGGACAGCGCCACAGCGCCCGCCACCATGGCGGCCAGCCCGAAGGCAACCATCGCGGGCGCGCCCATTCGGTCCACCAGGCGGCCGGCCAGCACCCCGCTCAGCGCCGAGATCACCGGACCGGCCGACAGCACCAGCCCCACCAGCGCCGCGCCCAGCCCCAGCGCGCGCGACAGGTAAAAAGGCCCCACCACCAGCGTCGCCATCATCACCGTAGCGACCAGTACATTCATCACAAGGCTGGCGGCCAGCACGGGTTCGCGAAACATCGCCAGGCGCACCAGCGGTGAGGCGACGCGCGACTCGGCCAACACAAAGAGTCCCACGCCCAGAGCCGCCGCCAGCAACAGCGTCACATTCAGGCCGCCGAAACTGCCGCGCCCCAGGGTGACGGCCAGCGCGTAGGCCGCCAGCGTAAGCGCCAGCAGCAGCGTGCCCACGGCATCGAAACGCGGCTTGCCGGCAACTTGCTGATCAGACGGCAGGTGGCGCCAGGCCAGCAGCAGCGCGAGCAGGCCCAGCGGCACATTGGCGGCAAAGAGCGCCCGCCAGCCAAAGCCGGCAATCAGCACGCCGCCCAGCGAGGGGCCCAGCGCGGTGCCCACCGCAGACATGGTGCCCAGCAAACCCATGGCGCTGCCGGTCCTGGCCTTGGGCACCGTCTCACCCACAAAAGCCATGGTCAGCGCCATCATGGCCGCGGCGCCCAGGCCCTGCACGGCGCGGGCCGCCACCAGCAGCCAGAGCGTGGGCGCGGCGGCGCACAACACCGAAGCCGCGGTGAACAGGCCGATGCCGGCCAGCAGCAGGCGCCGCCGCCCGACGATGTCGCCCAGCCGCCCGGCGCCCACGATCAGCGTGGTGATGGCCAGCAGGTAGGCCAGCACGATCCACTGCACCTGCTGGAAGCTGGCGTTGAAAGCCTGCGCCAAGGTGGGCAGGCCCACATTGGCAATGCTGGTGCCCAGCGAGGACAGCAGCATGGACAGCGAAAGGCTGGCCAGCGCCCAGCGGACTGCGGGCGGCATGGGTACGGCTTCTTCGGCTTGTGCAGAGATGGGTTTTGACATGGCTTTCCGCTTTCTGGTTTGACAGCGCCCGAAATGGGGCTGCCTGCATGTTTGAAGCGTAGGTTTTTGTCTGACATAGCGGAAGACGCAGCATTTGCACTTTATTCGTGCATTTGACGCCATGTCAGGCTCAAATGCGCTAAGGTGAGGGCATGTCCACCCCCGATTTCAACCTGCTGGCCGTCCTCGACGTGCTGCTCGCCGAAGGCAGCGTGGCCGGCGCGGCCAGGCGCTTGCGGCTCAGCCCGTCGGCCATGAGCCGGGCACTGGCCCGCCTGCGCGAGACCACGGGCGACCCGCTGCTGGTCAGGGCCGGGCGCGGGCTGGTGCCCACGCCGCGCGCCGTGGCCCTGCGAGAACAGGTCGGCCGGCTGGTGCAGGACGCCGAGGCCGTGCTGCGCCCCGCTGAAAAGCTGGATCTCGCACAACTGGCGCGCACCTTCACGCTGCGCACCCGCGAAGGCTTTGTCGAGAACTTCGGGCCGGCGCTGGTTGCGCGCGTGGCCCAGGAGGCGCCCGGCGTGCGCCTCAGCTTTGTGCAAAAACTCGACAAGGACAGCACAGCGCTGCGCGATGGCACCGTCGATCTGGAGACCGGCGTGATCGGCAAGGCCACCGCACCCGAGCTACGTGTGCAGGCCCTGTTCCGCGACCGTTTCACAGGCGTCGTGCGCAAGGGCCACCCACTAGGCCAGGGGGAGATCACGCCCGCACGCTACGCCGCCGCCAGGCACATCGCCGTCTCGCGGCGCGGCCTGGGCGCCGAGCCGGTGGACGAAGCCCTGGCGGCGCTGGGTTTGCAAAGAGAAGTCGCCGCCATCGTCGGCAGCTTTTCGGCCGCGCTGGCTTTGGCCGACGCGTCCGACCTGGTCGCCTGCGTGCCCGAACGCCACACCGGCAAGCTGCGCGCCGGCATGTGGAGCTTTGCCCTGCCTGTGCCCACGCCGGAGTTCACCGTGTCATTGCTGTGGCATCCGCGGCTGGACGCCGACCCGGCGCACCGCTGGCTGCGTGCTTGCGTGCGCGAGGTTTGCGCCGCGCACGCCGACGGCGTGACAGCCGTGGCCTAGGACGACTGCTTCAGCGCCACAGCACCTGCACCGCCAGCCCCGGCGCCGCGTTGCGCACCTCCAGCTGTGTGCCGTGCGCCTGCGCCACCAGCCGGCACAGATACATGCCCAGGCCCACGCCGCCGGTGGCGCGCTGTCGCGCGCCGTCGGTGCGGAAGAAGGGCTCAGTCAGATGCGCCAGCTGCTCAGGGTCCACGCCGGGTCCGAAATCGCGCACCTCCAGCAGGACACCGCCTTCCCCCGACTGCAGCGACACGCGCGGCGGGCTGGCCGCGCCGGCGCTGTAGCGCAGCGCGTTGTCCAGCAGGTTGCGCAGCAGCAGGCGCGCGCGCATGCGGTCCAGCTGCAGCGGCGGCAGCTCCGGCGCCAAGTCCAGCTCCACGGCCGCTGCCTGCGGCATGTCGGCCGCCACCTCGCGCACCAGCGCGGCCAGGTCCACGGTCTCGCGCTGCAGGGCGGCATGCGGGCTGGCCAGGCGCTCGCTTTCCAGCAGGTCGCTGATCAGGTCGCGCATTTCGCCGAGGTCGCGCAGCAGCGCCTCGCGCTCGCGCGGCGCGCTGCCCTCGCCCGCCACCGGCAGCAGCTCGGCATTGAGGCGCGCGCGCGTCAGCGGCGAACGCAGCTCGTGGCTGAGCGCCAGCAGCAGGCCGCGCTTGGCGTCCAGCATGGCCTTGATGTCGTGGGCCATGGTGTTGATGCGCGCGGCCAGGTCGCCGAGCTCGTCACGCCGGCGCAGCGGGATGGGCGTGTCGAAAACGCCGCGGCCGAAGCGCTCGGCGCCGGCGCGTATGTCGTCCAATGGGCGCAGCAAACGCCGCACATAGGCGTAGGCACCCACCAGCAGGCACAGCAGCAGGCACAGCGTGATCCAGCCGAACATGCCATGCGAAGGAATGGTGCCGGGGCCGAAGGTCACCTTGTGGCCGTCGGCCGTGGTGCGGCTGAGCCACTCACCGGCGCGGCCGCCGAAAAGTTCGCGGCCGGGGTGCGACTGCCAGTTCACCTGCGGCCCTTCAATGCGGATCGAAATCGGCAAGCGCGCCGCCAACGCCTGTGCGCGGCCCAGATCGGGCGGGGAGCCGAGGTCGGCCACCAGCCTGTCCATGTAGTCGCTGACCAGCGGCCTGGCCGCATCGCGCCAGCCGCTGGAAAACGCCCGCTGCATGCCGCCCATGAAGACCGCGCCCATGGCCAGCGCCAGCAGCAGGAAGACGGTAATCAGCCGCAGCCGCAGCGAATGCCCCCAGCGGTGGCGCCAGCGCTCGTGTCGCGGGCGCTTGCAGCGGTTGCGCCTCATGGCGCGCCCGCCTTGCCCACCGCCAGCGTGTAGCCGGCGTTGCGCAGGGTCTTGATGCAATCCAGCGGTTCGAGCTTTTTTCGCAGCCGGCTCACCACGATGTCGACGGCGCGCGTGTAGAGCTCGGCCTCGTGGCCGCGCAGGCGGTTGAGGATGTCGTCGCGGTTGAACACCTTGCCGGGCTCGGCCGCCAGCAGCGCCAGCAGCTCGAACTCGGTGCCGGTCAGCTCGACCTTCTCGCCCAGGCGCAGCACTTCGCGGGTTTCGAGGTTGATCGCCAAGCCGTCAAACACACGGCGCGCGCCGGCCGTCGGCACGGCGCGCTGGCGCCGCAGAATGGTCTGCAGGCGCGCCACCAGCTCGCGCGGCTCAAAGGGCTTGGGCAGGTAGTCATCGGCGCCCAGCTCCAGGCCCACCACACGGTCCATCACGTCACCGCGCGCGGTCAGCATGATCACCGGGAGGTCGCTTTCCTTGCGGATCTCGCGGCACAGCGCAAAGCCGTCCATCTCGGGCAGCATCACATCCAGGATGGCCGCGTCGTAAGCGCCGCCGCGCAGTTTGGCCAGGCCTTCACCAGGGCGAAGGGCGCTGTCGAGCACAAAGTCAAAACGGGCGAAGTACGCGGCCAATGGCGCGGCCAGGTGTTCGTCGTCGTCAATCAGGAGGATGCGGGGCATAGGATTGGCTACATTCACTTCGGAAAACTCGCATCGACCTGGAGTTGCTCCTGAAAAAACATCAATGCATCGCGGTTCACATTGTCATGCACAGCAGCTCGATTGACGCCTTCTGGATCCGTACACAGAGCGGGCGCGACGCCGCGCATCTCTGACGTGCACGGCGCGAGAAACACGAAGTGGTCGGCCGCGGGAACCTCGGTGTATCGGACCAATGAGGGGAGCAGTTCCTTCACTTTGATCGCATTCTCCTTGGTCGGAAGCACAGAATCAGCGCCGGCCGCGTATAGATTCACCGGCCTCGAAACCTGCGACAGGCTTTCGCGGTCAAAGAAGGCTCCCGGCGGGCTCATGACAAATGCGGCGCGGATGCGGTCGTCGGTCTTCGCGATCAGCGGGGGAGACGACAGGGAAACCTTTTCGCCACCGGCACATAGAACGCTTGTCGGCAAGGCTTTGCAATAAGCACTCAGCAGCTCGAATTTCGGTTTAGCGCCCATCAGCAAGAGGGCGGAATAGCCGCCTGCCGAAAAACCCGCGACGCCCACTCGCCGGGAATCGATCAGGCCCGCAGAGGCCGGAGCCTGCAACAGGAAATCCAGCAGTGCGGAAAGTTGCAGCGCTCTTCCAATCAGTACCCGATCTGTGCCGACCCCGCTGCCGTCGCGAAAATTGTCGCCCGGGTGCTCAATTGCGGCCACCACGTAGCCATGACGCGCGAGGAATGTCGCTGTATCGTGATGACTGAACCGGCTGGCACCATTGCCGTGCGAGAGCAGCACCAGAGGATGGCGCACACCCATCGGCGCCGCATCCTTCACGGCAGACACAACGACAGCCCCCATCCTGGTTGTTTCAGACGCGGGTGATGCCGGATAGAACACCGCCGCCTGCATCGGTTGCTGCGTGACAGGATCGGGAAGCCAAATCAGATGAAAGCCGGCTCCGCCGGAAGGTTCAGTGGCGCCCACCGCGCCGGCGATCAACGCCAAAGCAACAAACATGCTGCAAGTTAGCGATTTCAACATCGGACTCCTTTGAAGCGGAGAAAGGCGCTGTTTACCACGGATCGGGCCGTCCGATGCGCCCGAGGTGCGTCTGGCCAAAACCCGCCGCGTACTTGAGCCCGTAGCCCAGCGCACGATCAAAGCCGATGTGCGCGCACCAGACCAGCGCCGCCGCCAGCAGCATCGGCGAAGCACCCAGCACGCCCACGGCCAGCAGGCCCACGGCGCCCAGGTAGGAATGCGCCGCGTTGTAGGCCAGTGCGCCCCAGCGCGGCCCGGCAAGGTAGGCCAGGAAAGACAGGTCGGGCAGCAGGAACAGCGCCGCGAACCAGCCCCAGCCCGCGCCGAACTGGGCATAAGCGGCCACCGAGGCAGCCAGCACCATGAGCCCCTCGGCGCGCAGCAGCAGGCGCACGCCGCCGCTGGCGCTGCCCGGCGCCGCCGCCTCGCGACGCACGGGCCGCGCCATGCGGGCGGGCAGAAGCACCAGCGCCTCAGCCACGGTAGCCCCAGCGGCGGCCGCGCTCCATGAAGTCGCGTACTTTCTGTTGCTGCTCGGGACGCAGGTTGTCAAAGAAATCTGCCGCGGCGGCGATCACTTCGGGGCTGCCGGCCTGCACGGCCGCGGTTTTTTCGTCGATCAGCTTTTTGGCGCCGGCCTGGTCCAGCTTGTTGCCGGCGAAGAGGCCGCGAAAGGCCTCGCGCGGCTCGGTGGCGCCGCGCAGGGCGGTGCGCTGGGCCTGCAGCTTGTCGGCCAGCACGGCGAGCTTTTGTTTTTGCGCGGTATCAAGGTCCAGGCGCGAACCGATTTTCTCGACCATGCGGGCGCGCGCTTCCGGCGAACCCGGGTCACCATGCCAGCCATGGCCGCCGTGCGAGCAGGCGCCCAGGCTGCCGACAATGAGCGCCCCGCCAAACAGGCCGAGCAGGAGTTTTTTAACGCGGTGTTTCATGAAGAGCCTTGCGAGAGGTTGGAAGGTCTTCATGGTGCCCGCGCCCGGCGCGGCGGTGTTTTCTTGCCGGTTGCGGCATGTTTCGCTTTGTTTCGGCCTCGGCCGGGCGCACCATCCCCTAAGATGGCGAAACAAGGGCCGGGAGCCCGAGGAGGGATACAACACATGGACCGCAGACGATTCCTGCAATGCGCCGCCGCGCCGGCCGCCGCCCTGGCCACGCTGGCCCTGCCCGCGCTTTCACAGCCGCTGCCCGCCGGTGGCGCCGACCCGGCCGCGCGCGCTGCATCCATTGAAGCCTGGCGGCAGCGGCTGCAGGGCATGCTCGACAAGGGGCGGCTGCCTATCATCGACATGGAAGCGACCTATGTAGCCAACACCACCCACATCCCCCAGATCATGGCCTGGATGGACGAGATCGACATCGCGCAGATCGCCTTCGCGCCGGCCTTCTCGCCGGACTCCGCGCCCTCGCTGGAGCTGCACCGCCAATATCCCGGCTACTTCATCCCTACCACCAGCAGCGGCGAGTTCCCGCGCTGGTGGAACAACCCCGACGCCTTTGTCAGCAAGGTGGCCGGCGACCTGAAGACCGGCTTCTACCACACCATGGGGGAATACGAGTTCCGCCACTACCCCTCGCCCGAACAGGTCGAAGCCCGCAACTTCGCCCGCGACATCACCGTGCCGCTGGACAGCCCCGCGGGCCACGCACTCTTCAAGCTCAGCGAGGAAACCGGGACCGCCTTCCAGATCCACTATGAAGCCGAGGACGTACTGCTGCCGGTGCTGGAAACCATGCTGGCGCGCTATCCCAAGGCACAGGTCATCTGGTGCCACCTGGGCCTGGTCCGCTACCCGGAGCGCAACAAGACCTACGGCCCCGCTTACGTGGCGTCGTTGATCACGCGTTTTCCGGGCCTGCATTTTGACCTGGCGGTGCCCCGCCCGGAAAGCATCTACCGACCCTCGGGCGCGCGCGACTCCACCCTTTTCCAGGGCGGCCGGCTGGGCGATGAATGGAAGGCTTTGCTGGAGAAATTCCCCGAGCGCTTTCTGGCGGCCAGCGACTACCGGCCGCCGGTCGAGTCCATGTACCGGACCAACATGGGCCGGCAACGCAACCTGATCCTGGCGCCCCTGAACGAAGCCGCGCGCCACAAGATCGCCTACGGCAATGCCTGGCGCCTGGTGACCGGGAAAGACTGGGGCGCCTGAGACTTGTTCTAAGCACTCAGCCCTGCAGCAGCGCCGCCGGGTCTTCGCTGGCCAGCACCTGCTCGGCCCAGGGCTGCAGCTTGGCGGCGTCGGCGCGCAGGATCTGCTGCTTGACCGCGAGGATTTGCGAAGGGTGCATGGAAAAGCTGCGCAGGCCCAGGCCCAGCAGCAGCCGCGTCATGCCCACGTCGCCGGCCATCTCGCCGCAGACGCTCACGCCCTTGCCCTGGGCATGGCATTCGGCAATGGTGTCGGCGATCAGGCGCAGCACCGCCGGGTGGCAGGGGTCGTACAGGTGCGAGACCGCCTCGTCGGCGCGGTCTATGGCCAGCGTGTACTGGATCAGGTCGTTGGTGCCTATCGACAAAAAATCGAAGTACTTCAGGAACAGTTTGAGCGTGAGTGCCGCCGCCGGGATTTCGATCATCGCGCCCAGGCGCACCGGGCCATAGGGGATGCCCGCGTTGTCCAGCGTCGCGCGCGCATGGTCGATCAGCGACATGGTCTGCCGGATTTCGCTGGCGTGCGCCAGCATGGGCACCAGCAGGTTGACCTGGCCGTGCGCCGCCGCGCGCAGGATGGCGCGCAGCTGCGTGAGGAACATGGGCGGGTCGGCCAGGCTCCAGCGTATGGCGCGCAGGCCAAGGGCCGGGTTCAGGTGGGTGTCCTGCGCCTTGGCGTGCCGGTCCAGCGGCTTGTCGGAGCCTATGTCCACCGTGCGTATGGTGACCGGCAGGCCGTGCATGCCTTCAATCGCCTTGCGGTAGGCCTGGTACTGCTCTTCCTCGTCGGGCAGCTTGCCGCTGCGCCCCATGAAGAGGAACTCGCTGCGGAACAGCCCCACGCCCACCGCGCCGGCCGTCACCGCACCCAGGGTGTCCTCAGGCATTTCGATATTCGCCAGCAGCTCCACGCGCTGCCCGTCGATCGTCAGTGAGGGCGTGTTCTTGAGCCGGTTCAGGCGCTGGCGCTCCAGCTCGCCCTGGCGCTGCTTGAAGCCGTATTCAGCCAGGATGATGGGCGAAGGATCGACGATCAGCACGCCGGCATCGCCGTCGATGATGACCCAGTCGTCCTGCTCGATCAGCTGGCTGGCGCTGCGCGCGCCCACCACGGCCGGGATGTCCATGCTGCGCGCCACGATGGCCGTGTGCGAGGTCTTGCCGCCCACGTCGGTGGCAAAGCCGGCGAACAGGCTTTGCTTGAACTGCAGCATGTCGGCCGGCGACAGGTCGTGCGCCACCAGCACCAGCGGCACGTCGGTGGTGTCGTCCAGCAACAAGTCCTGTTGCGACAGCTTGCGGCCCGCGCCCGCCTGCGCGGCCGGCTGCACCGGCGAAGCCACGCCCTTCATGTGGCGCAGGATGCGCTCCACCACCTGCTCCAGGTCGGCCTTGCGCTCACGCAGGTACTCGTCCTCCATCTCGTCGAACTGGCGCGCGATGATCTCGTACTGCGTGGTCAGCGCCCACTCGGCGTTGTAGTGGCGGTCGGTGATCCAGTGCTTGACGCCGCTGATCAGCTGTTCGTCCTGCAGCAGCATCAGGTGCACATCGAGCAGCGCGGCCAGCTCATGCGGCGCGTCCTTGGGCAGGTCCTGCTGCAGGCGCGTGATTTCCTCCATCACCGCGTTGCGCGCGACCCGCACCCGGGTGATTTCATCGGCCGTCTTCGCGTCTTCAATGAAGTAGTGCGCCACGTCGGCGCGGCTGGACGCCACGAGCACGGCACGGCCTATCGCGATGCCGCGCGAAACCGCAAGACCGTGGACAGAAAAAGTCAAAGTGCGTCCTTCAAATCAAACCGCGAGGCGAAGCGAGCCGGACAACGCCAGTCCGAGACGCGGAACCGGCTTTGCCGGGCCGCAGGCGGGGCGGCCCCCTCGGGGGGCAGGGGAGTTACGCGAAGCGAACGACCGTGGGGGCATCATTCACTCACCTTCCCCAAACTTGTCGGCGATCAAGGCCAGGATGGCCTCCATCGCGGCCTGCTCGTCGGTGCCGTTGGTCTCGACCTCGACGGTGCTGCCCAGGCCGGCGGCCAGCATCATGACGCCCATGATGCTTTTGGCATTGACGCGGCGCTCGCCCTTGCTCATGAAGACCTCGCAGCTGTAGCTGCCCGCGAGTTTGGTGAGCTTGGCGGAGGCGCGGGCGTGCAGGCCCAGCTTATTGCTGATGTTCGTGCTGGTCTTGATCATGGTTTCTGCGCACCTGGTTTTGCGGTGCGGTAATGGCCACCTGCATCACGCCCTGCGTGGCCCCTATGAGGGCGCGCGCCACCAGGGCGTCGAGCGACTCGTGCCGGTAGGACACGGTGCGCAACAGCATGGGCAGGTTGATGCCGGTGATGAGTTTGGAATGAACGCCGTCGACGAGCTTTTGCGCCACGTTGCAGGGCGTGGCCCCGAAGACGTCGGCCAGCACCAGCGCATGCGAGGTACCCAGCTGGGCCAGCATGATGCGGGCCTGGGCCAAAGTTTCCTCGGGCGGCATGTTGGGCTGCACGTCCAGCGCGGCGACGCCGGGCGCGTTGTCGGGAAACACATGGAGCACGCACTGGCGCAGGGCGGAGGCCAGGGGAGCGTGGGCGATGATGAAAATGCCGTTCATGGGTTTTCGGGTTCCAGTGAATTATCGGCGCGCACACTGAGGAAATACCCATATGAGGCGATACAACAACACAATAACACCGCCATGGCCGCCTGGAAACTCGCCACCGTGCCCAGGCCCAGGGCGGTAAACACATCGATCAGCAGGCCTATGCCCCATTGCACGGCGAACACGCCGGCAAAAATCATCAGGTTGTAGGCCGACAGCGCCCGCCCCGCCAGAGAAGGCTTGAAAGCCATGCCCACCGCGGGTTGCGCCAGGCCCATGGTGCTGCAGCTCATGCAAAACAGCGCCCAGCCCAGCCAGCCCGTGGCCGCACCGGCCGCGATGTTGAAGGCCAGCACCGCGATGCTCAAGGGCACGCCCCAGGTGATCAGCCGGGTGGCCGACCAGCCCTGGCGCGAGAGCCAGGGGTTGACCATGCCCCAGCCCCAGAAGGTCACCAGCATGGTGGCGTTGATATAAAAAAGGCCGGTGGCCGCCTGCAGCGGCGTGTAGCCCGCCACCTTGAGCATCCAGGGGCCGGCCCACAAGGTCTGCACCGCCACCAGCCCGCCGTAATTGAAGAACGCCATGGGCGTCATCCTGCGGAAATAGCGGCTGCGCCAGATGGGGGCATAACCCGCCTCCTCCACTGGTACCGGCCGCAGCGAAGGGCCGCCCCGAGCAAGGCCAGCCCCTTCTTTCTGGTCAAGGGGCAGCGAATCGCCGAAGGCTCGCGAAGCGACAAGCGTGGGGGCTAGTTTCCAGGTTGGCGCCACCCAGGCGATGGCCGCCATGGACAGCACAATCATCGCCGCCAGAATCCAGAACAGCGGCCGCCAGCCCGTGACCGGCATCAGCCACTGCACCGGCAGTGTGGAAGCCAGCATGCCCAGCGAGCCTGTCATCAGCATCCACGAATTCGCGCGCAGCACCGTGCCCGGCTCAAACCAGCGGCGGTAACCCGTGAGCGGCGCCATCAGGCAGGCGCTCACGCCCATGCCCACCAGCACGCGCGCCGCCAGCAGCCAGGCAAAACTGGTCGCCAGCGAAAACGCCAGGCAGCCCAGCACCGCCACGCTTAAAAAACTCAGGATCACGCGCTTGGGGCCGTGGCGGTCCAGCCAGGCGCCCAGCGGCAGCTGCGTGACGGCAAAGCCTAAAAAATAGCCGCCCGCCAGCAATCCCAGATCGCGCGCGTGCAGCGAAAAATCCTGCGTCAGCACCGGCGACAGGGTGGCCGTGATCGCCCGCACCAGCGCCGAGCAGAAATAGGCCGCGGCGAAAGCCAGGAACACAAAGGCACCGGTCCAGGCGTCCAGCCGGCCCGGCCCGGAGGCTGCGGCGGCAACCGCGGATGAGGCCGGCAAGGAAGTGTCTGCGGTCGTCGTCATACGGGTCATCCGACCTATTCGAACTTGAGGCTGGAGAAAAAGGTCTCGGCCACCTCAGGCGCGATGCGGTCGGCATACAGCACCACCTGGAAGGCCTGCGAGCCCTGGGCGAAATAGGCGGCCTGCCCCTGCACCACCGCACCATCGGCGCGACGGCCCTCGGCCTTCACCAGCACGGCTTCGGCAGCGCCCGGAATCTTGAGCGGCGCCACTTGTGCCGGCCCGGCCTTCATGTTCGCCAGCGTCAGGCTTTGCCATTGCGCCAACACAGGCGCGGCCTGGGCCGCATCACCGAGCTGCGCCACTGCCACGGCAAAGGTCGCGCCGCCCGCATCACAGCCCAGCATGGACAGCGGCGTCGCCGGCCCGCCCAGTGGCACGGTTTTTTGCGCCTTGTCGGGCTTGCAGGGCAGCAGCAGCGCCAGGCGCGTGCCCTCGGGCCGCACCTCGCGCCAGTTCAGCGTAGGGCTACAGGCGGCCAGCATGGCGACGGCTGCCAAATAAAAAGAAGCGGCGGCGGGGCGGACGGCCTGCCCGCAAATCGTAAGCATGCCTTGGACTTTACAGGGGATTCATGCACCGGCTTGGCCCCCATGCGGCGCTTTACCGGGTTTTTGCACCGGCTTGGCGCGCGCGACACCTGCGGGCCGGCACAAATCGGGGCATGGCGCTTGCTAATGGGACACGTCACCACTTTTCAAGAACCAGGAGCTTCACCATGAACCGCAACGACATCACCGAAAAAATCATCGCCACCAAAGTCAGCAAAGGCATCACCTGGGAATCCGTCGCCAAGAAAGTCGGCCTCAGCAAGGAATGGACAACGGCCGGCTGCCTGGGCCAGATGACTTTTGACGCCAAGCAGGCCAAAGTCATCGGCAAGATTTTCGGCCTCACCGCCGAAGAGCAAAAATGGCTGCAGGTCGTGCCCTACAAAGGCTCGCTGCCCACGCCCGTGCCCACCGACCCGTTGATCTACCGCTGGTATGAAATCGTCAGCGTCTACGGCACGACCATCAAGGAACTGATCCACGAAGAATTCGGCGACGGCATCATGAGCGCGATCGACTTCAGCATGGACATCGTGCGGCAGCCGGATCCCAAGGGGGATCGGGTGAATGTGGTTTTGTCGGGGAAGTTTTTGCCGTACAAGCAGTACTGACAGCGGCCTTCAGGCAAGGCGGCTCAAATTTCTGAGTTTGCTCCGTCGTCCAGAATCCATTGCTCAAAGTGGCGGGAGACGAGCTGCCTGACCTGCCCAGCAGAGACTCCGATTGCATGACCCTCAGACGCGAGAACCGCCGTGGCAAACGCGTCTGCGCCCATGGGTACCAGAGCTTCGAACTCCAGCGGGTTGCGGCTCGCACAGCAGTACCCGAGCCGCGAACAAAGCTCTGATAACAATCGATCAACCCGTCGTCCTGGCGTGGAGCCCATGCTTCTATCGTTACCTTAAATTTGATCGGAACCCTTGGAGTACATCAACTCACTGATCTCTTTGCTGGTACGGAATCGTGAGCGCGATTGACTTCAGCATGGGCATCGTGCGGCAGCGCGGCCCCAAGGGGGACAGGGTCAATGTGGTGTTGTCGGGGAGTTTTTGCCGTACAAGACGTATTGAGGCGCCCCACCGATATGGACCCAATTTACTGACGATCATGCATGTGGCATGCCGCCAGAGTTTGATTGGTCGTCAACGATCAACCCGGAATGACGAGCCCCAATAAAGCGGCCCCAAAAAAACACCACCCAATAAACGACGCCATGGACTTGAAGTTTTCATAGCGATGCTCATTGTTCCGCCGATCATAGTGATCAATCACCAAGGCGAGTGCAATCGCGGCGGAGCAGACCAAGGCGCCATACATCATCCAGGCTCCAGGGCCATGGAAATGAATGCCACCTCGCTTCGTCGGGATGTACAGATCGTCCAGATAAAGTCCGTAGGCGCCATATGCCAAGAGAACCATGGCCAAGACCGTATTTCGAACTCGCTCTCCAACAGAAAATTTGTTCGGTATGTGTTCGCGTAAAGGTTCTTTTTTCCGCATCAGCAACTCCGTTGTCTCCGTAAAAATCTGCCGCCTTACCCAGCTCAGGGGAGTCGCCAGTATGAATTGTGGGTATCTGCAAATCGCGCCGTTCCTGCGGGCGCCTGCAAGCGGCTCCGCAGCTAAAACTTCGTCGGATCGCCAAGTACCTTGTTAAGCCGCATTGCCTCTTTGGCCAGGCGACTTGCCACAGAGGTATTGGCCTCGTCATCCTCGTGAAACTCTCTCGTCGCCATTTCATACTTGCGGCCGGGTTTTAGCAAAGGCTCTATCTCACGAAGGCGCTGCCCTCCCCAAAAGCCGAATAGCACGCAGTTTTCTTCGGCGCGCATCAGCAACACAGGCCCGTTTGACAAACAAACCAAGTGGCCTCACTTGATGACTACGTCCAGTACAGCACCTTTCAGGACGGAATTCCGCAGTTGTTCGGCCGCTTCACGCCGCCAGCCTGAAGGCGGCCACATAAGCTTCGGGACTGGCAGCGGGGATAGTTTTCTTCATGATGATGATGAAATGCTCGCACCGTGCGTTGGTCTTATGTGAGGTTTCAATTGGAGAAGACCGAAATTACGATACCCTTTTTGCGAACGGAAGATGAGCGAGATACATGATCGGCGCAAGCAGGAGAGCTGATATGACAACAATCAGCGCGAGCAGCCTAGTGCGCAAGTACACCTGAGGCTGAATGAGCCCGCTCTGAGCAGATACCTGGAACATCTTGGCGCGGGCCTCAAGGGTTCCGCAGGAGAGGGCCTGCTCGCCTTTGCGATACAGCTCAAGTTCAGTACCCGTCTTGGCATCGCGCCATATGACGATTTTGAAATAGAGCTTAGGGTGTATGTCCAGCAGTGCTTTTTCAAGAGCTGGGGCAGGCCGCAGCAGAAGCTGTGGACAAGGCTCCGAAGTTGACGCGACGAATGACGGCTTGCTTGCAAGCAACCGCAATGTCAACCCGACCAGGACCACTCCCCAGATAACGGAAACAACGATCCAGGTACGCACCCAAGCTGGCTGGTTTTTCTTCATACAACTCTCCCCTATTGTTGTCGGTTAGCCTACGGTATAAAAATTGGCGCGCATGTCCAGATTTGATGCCACCAACCGTCTCTTGCTCCTCAGTCAGCGCAGAATATCACCATGAACTCCCTATCCGGCATCCGCATCCTCGACCTCTCCCGCGTACTCGCAGGCCCCTGGTGCACCCAGACTTTGGCCGACCTGGGGGCCGACGTGATCAAGATTGAGCGGCCCGGCACGGGTGATGACACGCGAACCTGGGGGCCGCCCTTCTTGAAGGATGCGAATGGGGCCGACACCGAGGCCGCCTATTACCTGGGCGCCAACCGCAACAAACGCTCCGTGACCTGCGACATTGCGCAGCCCGCGGGCCAGGCCCTGATTCGCGAACTGGCGAAGCACTGCGATGTGTTTGTCGAGAACTTCAAGGTCGGCGACATGGCGCGTTATGGGCTGGATTACGCCTCGATCAAGGCGATCAACCCGCGCATCGTGTATTGCTCGGTCACGGGCTTTGGGCAGAACGGGCCTTATGCCGACCGCGCGGGTTATGACTATGCGATCCAGGGCATGGGCGGGCTGATGAGCGTGACGGGTGAGCGTGACGACCTGGGCGGCGGGCCGCAAAAAGTGGGCGTGGCGGTGGCCGATTTGATGACGGGCATGTACGCGACGGTGGCCATACTCGCCGCGCTGCGCCATGCCGAGAAAACCGGCGAGGGCCAGCAGGTGGACATGGCGCTCCTGGATACGCAGGTGGCCATGCTGGCCAACCTGGGCGCCAACTACCTGGTGAGCGGCAAGGCGCCGGGCCGGGCGGGCAATGCGCACCAGAACATCGTGCCCTACCAGGTGTTTGAAGTGGCGCCTGCCGCCGACGGAAGCAAGGACCATCTGATCCTGGCGGTCGGCAATGACAGCCAGTATGCGAAGTTCTGCCAGGTGGCGAATATTCCTGAGCTCGCGACCAACCCGCTGTTTGCCAAGAACCGCGACCGCGTGCTAAACCGTGCCAAGCTGGTGCCGATTCTGGAAGCGGTGATGAAGACGCGCGCCAAGGCCGACTGGCTGGCGGCGCTGGAGGCGGCGAAAGTGCCTTGCGGCGCCATCAACAACCTGGCCGAGGTGTTTGCCGACCCGCAGATAGCAGCGCGCGGCATGGTGACGGAGTGGCGGCATCCGGTGAAGCACGATTTGAAGCTGGTCTCCAGCCCGATACGCCTGAGCGCGACGCCGGTGCGCGCCGATCTGCCGCCGCCGCTGCTGGGCCAGCACACCGATGAAGTGCTGCGCGAACTGCTGAACTATTCCGATGCCCAGTTGTCTGAACTCAAGGGCGGCAAGACGATTTAACCCGGCGGGCGAGCTGCCCCGTATTCATATCCCCAAAGAAAAGCCCCTCGCATGATGATTCGACGCCGCATGATCAAAGCCATGTTGGGCCTGCCCTTGGCCGCCGCCCTTCCCGGCGTGGGCCATGCCCAGGGCATGCCGGACTTCGGCGTGCTGAAGGCCGGCTATGCGCAGCGCCTGAAAAAAATCCTGGCGGCGGGGGAGTTGCCCTATGTGGATATCGAAAGCTCCTGCAATGCCGGGCGGCTTGATATCGACTTCGTGGCGAAAAACATGGACAGGCTAAACATCGGCCTGATGGCGCTGTCGGCAGACATCGGTCAGGGCGAATTCAAAAAGGGCGTGCGCTTCAATAACCTGTCGGAGAAACTGGTGGCGGCCTATCCGGACCGGTTTATCCCTGTGGGCAATGGCGGGCAGCCGCCGGCGCTGACGGAGGCGCCCGACGAGTTCATGGATGCGCAGGAAGCCGCGATCACGAAGCGGCAGATCATGTGCCTGGGCGAGTATGAGTTTCGCCACTACCCTTCGCCGCGCCAGGTGAAGCATGGGTCGGCGGAGGACCGCGACGTCAACGTACCGATTGACGGCTCGACCGGGCACCGGGTTTTCAGCCTGAGCGAAAAAACCGGGATGGCCTTCCAGATCCACTATGAGATTGAGGACGCGCTGCTGCCGCCGCTCGAGAAAATGCTGGCGCAGTACCCCAAGGCCAGGGTGGTCTGGTGCCACATTGCGCAGGTTCGTTACATCGAGCGGGCCACGCGCTACAACGCGGCCTATGTGGCCGGACTGATAGGGCGCTTTCCCAATCTGCAATTTGACACGGCCTTCGGCGATTCCACCTCGGTCTACCCCTTGAGCAACCAGCGCCATGCGCGCGTCTGGGCGGGCGATGGCGGGCTGGTGCCTGAATGGCGCGACCTGATCGTGGCCCACCCCCAGCGATTTTTGTCGGCGCTGGACCTGGGTGGGGACCGGATGGACCGCATGGGTTCTTACGACCAGAAGCACCGCTACTTCCTGCAGCAGCTGCCGGAAGCGGTGAGGCACCAGGTGGCTTACCGCAATGCCTGGTCGCTGCTGTTCGGCGAGGAGTTCGCCTGAAGCCCGAGCATCAACCACGAGAGGTGACGCGATGAAACACAATTTTGTTCTGGTGCACGGCGCATGGCATGGCGGCTGGTGCTGGCGGCGCGTGGCGCAGGTGCTGCAGCTGGACCACCACAAGGCCTTTGCGGTGACGCTGACGGGCCTGGGTGAGCGGGCCCACCTGCTGTCGCCGGCCATCAACCTCGACACGCACATCAACGACGTGATCAATCTGATCGAAGCGGAGGAGTTGCATGAGGTGACGCTGGCGGTGCATTCCTATGCCGGCATGATAGGCACCGCGGTGGCCGACCGCATGGGCGGGCGCCTCAAGCACCTGGTGTATGTGGATGCGGTGGTGCCGCAGCCGGGCGAAAGCTGGAGCAGCACGCACGACGCGGCCACGCAGCAGAAACGCATGGCGGGTGCGCAGGCCACAGCGAATTTCAGCTTTGCGCCGCCTGATCCCGAGATCTTCGGCCTGCAGGGCGCCGACCACGACTGGGTACGGCGCCGGCAGACGCCGCATCCGGGCAACACCTACCAGGCGCCGCTGGATTTTGATGTGAAGCGCGTGGCGGCGGTGCCGCGCACCTTTGTGAGCTGCACCGCGCCGGCGCTGGCGACCATCACGCCGAGCCGGCTGCGCGCGCGTGACCCGAATTTCTGGGGCGGCGCGTGGCTGCCGAACTCGCGCTTCGTGGAACTGGCGACCGGCCACGACCCCATGGTGACCGAGCCGGCGGCGCTGGCGCGCATCCTGCTGGAGTGCGCCGAATGAAGGCGCTGGGGCGGCGCGGCTTCACGGCGGCGCTGGCGGGCAGCCTGGCCTGGCCGCTGCAGGGTCATGCCAAGGACAGCGCCCTGCCGGTGCCGGCCTCGCTGCCCGAGGTGGCCGGGCGGGCCGCGGTGCGCAGCGAGCCGCTGGTGTTGCTGATCACCCTGCCCGGCTGCCCCTATTGCGAGCTGGTGCGGCGCAACTACCTGCTGCCGGCGCGCAAGGAAAGCGGGCTGGAAGCCTGGCAGATCGACGTGACCGACAGCCGCACGCCGCTGACGGGTTTTGACGGCAAGCCCACCACGGCGGCCGTCCAAGCCAAGGCCTGGAAGGCGACTTTCACGCCGACGGTGCTGTTCCTGGGCCCGCAGGGGCAGGCGTTGGCCGAGCCGCTGGTGGGTGCGGCCGTGCCGGATTTTTACGGCGCCTACCTCGACGAGCGGCTGGTGCTGGCGCGGCGGGCTGTGGTGGCGCTGCGTTGACAAACAAGGCCCGGACATCATGACGGAAGAAGAATCGCTGCAAGCTGCCATCAACGAGCCTGTGGTGCTGCGGGCCTATGACCCGCACTGGCCCGGAATGTTCGAGGCCGAGCGCGAGCGGCTGCTGTCGCTGTTTCCCCATGACTTCGTCGCCATCGAGCACATAGGCAGCACGGCCGTGCCGGGGCTGGCGGCCAAGCCGGTGATCGACATCCTGGCCGGCGTGGCCTCGATGGAAGCGGCCAGGACCTTGGTGGCGCCCCTGTGCAAGCAGGGCTACACAACGTCGGCCGAGTTCAATGCCACGCTGGCGGACCGCCAGTGGCTGATGCGCTGGGCCGACGGGCGCCGCACCCACCACCTGCACCTGGTGGTGCACGGCGGCCCGGTGTGGGCGCAGCGCCTGCGCTTTCGCGATGCGCTGCGTGCGGACCCGGCGCTGGCCTGGAACTATGCCGCGCTCAAGACCGAGCTGGCCGCGAAGCACCCCACCGACCGCGAGGCCTATACCGAGGCCAAGGCGGCGTTTGTGCGGGCGGTGTGCGAGGGTTGAACCCCAGAACCCAGCCCTACTATTAAGCCGCCAAATCACCCCGCTGGACCTGTACTACTGCCTCCCGCGCGCCGGGCAAATGAGCCTTCGGTGGTAAATTCAAACCGTTCAAGCAGGAGAGCGCTGCCGCCAGGCAGCCACCGAAGGCGCAAACTTCCATAATCGCTCAGGTCCCGTACTGCCCGGAACACACAGCCGTCTGGAGAGACGCCGCATGCAATGTGCGGCGCACCGAAGGAGCAAGGCCGATGCGCAAGCAAGGCCGAATCTCTCAGGTAACAAGGACAGTGGAAGCGGCCGCAAGCCTGTGATGGCCTGGCGGTTGCCATGATTCTCTTTTGATTCGAGCACCACCGGGCATCGCGCTTGCGCAACTGCCATTTGCAATGTTCTGCTTGAGAAAAGGAATCGCCATGAAAGTCATGGTTTTGGGTGCGGGTGTCACGGGGGTCACGACGGCCTGGTATCTGGCGCAGCGTGGGCATGAGGTCACGGTTGTCGAACGGCGCGGCGCGGCCGCGATGGAAACCAGTTTTGCCAACGGCGGGCAAATTTCCGTCAGCCATGCGGAGCCCTGGGCCAACCCGGGCGCGCCGCTCAAGGTGCTGAAGTGGCTGGCGCGGGAGGACGCGCCGCTGCTGTTCCGGCTGCGTGCCGATATGAACCAGTGGCTGTGGGGCCTGGAATTTTTGCGCAACTGCACGCCGGCGCGCACCGCGCAGAACATCCGGCAGATCGTCAACCTGGGCATGTACAGCCGCTGCGCATTGCAGAAGCTGCGCGCGGAACTGGGCCTTGAGTACGACGCGAAGACCCAGGGCATCCTGCACTTCTACACCAGCCAGGCCGAGTACGACGCGGCGCAGGAGCCGGCGCGCATCATGCGCGAGCACGGCTGCGAGCTCGACATGAAAACCGCGGACGAATGCGTGGCCATAGAACCCGCACTGGCGCAGTGCCGCGGCAGCATCGTGGGCGGCAGCATGACGCCCAGCGACGAGTCGGGCGATGCCCAGGCTTTCACCGCCGCGCTGGCGGCGCGCTGCGAGCAGGCGGGCGTGAAGTTTCTCTACAACACCCATGTCCTCGACGTGCTGGCCGGCGGCGGGCGCGTCAATGAAGTGCTGGTGGCCAGGGGCACCGGCGAGGCGGGCGGGCGCGTGGAGACACTGAAGGCCGACGCCTATGTGATGTGCCTGGGCGCCTTCAGCGCGCCCTGGGCCCAACGGCTGGGGCAAAGCCTGCGCATCTACCCGGCCAAGGGTTATTCGGTGACGCTGCCGGTGATCAACGAGGCAGCCTCCTACCAGGTGAGCCTGACGGACGATGAATACAAGCTGGTGTTCTCGCGCCTGGGCAATCGCCTGCGCATCGCGGGCACGGCGGAGCTCAACGGCTACAACAGCGAGCTGAACCTGGTGCGCTGCCAGGCCATCGTGCGCCGCGTAAAGCAGCTCTTCCCGGAGATGACGGATGGCGAAGGCGCCCAGTTCTGGACCGGGCTGCGACCGGCGACGCCCAGCAACGTGCCCTACATCGGCAAGAGCAAAACGTCGAACCTGTTCCTCAACACGGGCCATGGCACGCTGGGCTGGACGCATGCCTGCGGATCGGGTGCGGCGATTGCCGACATCGTGAGCGGTCGCGTGCCTGAGCTGGATTTTGCGTTTACCGGCATACCGGCACCGGGCCGCGCGATGGCCTCGCCGGGCATGGCGCGCGCCTGAAAAGGGGCGGGCGTGCAGCAAAGAAGCGGACACGGTAATATCGCCCTCCCTTCGTTCACACGCCCTAGCCCGCCATGACATCAGCCGCAACCACGCCGCCTGACGGCCTTCCCACTTACCGCCTGCTCACGGGCCCGGATGACGCGAGTTTTTGCCGCCGGGTCAGCGAGGCCCTCGCGTTGGGTTACGAGCTTTACGGCTCGCCGGCGGTGACCTTCAATGGCGAGAACGTGATCGCGGCGCAGGCGCTGCTATGGCCTTCGGTGAAGCGAGGCGGCTGATGGGCGCACCTGCGCCGCTGAACGCCGCAACGCTGCGGGCGATGGCGGATTTCCCGGACCAGCTCGAGCAGTTTTACGCTGCCATTCCTGAAAGCCACCGCAACTGGACGCCGCCGTCCTGGGAGGGCATTCCGAGCGAGACCTTCCCGGCGCTGGGCCAGGTCTGCCATGTGCGGGACATCGAGATCGATGGCTACCACGTGCGCATCCAGCGCACGCTTGCGGAGGTAAACCCGGTGCTGGCCTCGCTGGACGGCTATGCGCTGGAGCGGGAACGCGGCTACGCAACAGCGGACGCACAGGAAGCCCTGGCGGCATTCCGCGCGGCGCGCGCCAAAACCATGGCGATGCTCGCGGGTCTCACGCCCGAGGCACTGGAGCGCACAGCCGAGTTCGAAGGCTACGGAGCGCTGACACTGCGCAGCCTGGTGCACTACCTGTGCAGCCACGACCAGCAGCACCTGGCCGGGCTGCAATGGCTGATGGGCAAGATCGATGCATCGCGCGCCGCGCCTGCCTGATTTGTAACATCGCGCTAGCAGGAAAGCCGTTTTCCGCGCTACCTTGCCCGCGCGTTTTTCAATCAAAAAACAACGGTTCGGCGCGGGTATTCCCCAAATATTCGTGTTTTATGTCCCTTTAGAGTCAGCGGACTTGTAAGTAAACGTTAGTTCGGACGCACACTTGTCCTGACGGGCTTCGCGCTGTGCATTCCGCAGCTGCGACTCTTTTTACTGACTGATGACAAGGGTGATCAACATGATGATTTATTTGCGCAATGTCGCGGTGCTGTCGGGCGTGGCACTGGCTATGGTTTCTGCTGTGGCACAAACCGAAACGCCTCCCCCCAAGAAAACCAAGGCCGCATCGGCGGCGCCGGTTGAAAAATTCACCGGCCCCCGCGAGAAAATGGTGGTGGCCATGCCCAAGACCTACGGCAAGACCGAGACCATGGCCTTGTGGGGCGACTACTTCAGCCACCTGTCGCGCTGCGCCAATGTGGAACTGCAGAACAGCCAGGGCGACTCGCTGGAACGCACCAGCAACGTCGACATCCTGGGCGAGAAGGAGCTGATCGAAGCCCTCTCCACCGGCAAGGCGCAGATCGGGCAAGTGAACCCGGGCCTGGCCGCGCAGATGGTGACGGCCGGGCAGCAGGCGCCTTTTGCGGTGCCGGGCAACAAGGCCACGGGCCAGCGCAATTCCTACAAGCTGATCCTGATCACGCGCGTCGACAGCCCCTATAAGGAACCCAAGGACCTGATCGGCAAGAAGATCGCCCACACCACACCGACGTCCAACTCGGGCAACCTGGCGCCGCGCGCGCTGTTCCCGGCGCTGGGCCTGACGCCGGACAAGGATTACGAGGTAGTGTTCTCCAACGGGCATGAGCGCTCGGTGACGGGCGTGATGCACGGCTTCTTCCCGGCCGCGGCCGTGGCCAGCGACCTGTACCAGCGCATGATCGTCAAGGGCGACGTGAAGGGCTCGAGCATTCGCACGATCTGGGAAAGCCCGCCCTTCATGACGGAAACCTGGACCATGAGCAAGGACGTATCGCCCGAGCTGCAGGCCCGGGTCAAGAAATGCTCGTTCAGCTACAGCTTCTCGCCCAACCTGAAGAAGCAGCTGCCGGGCAACGACACCTTCCTGCCGATCAATTTTGACCGCGACTTCGCCACGGTGATGGAGGTGTACAAAAAGACCTTGGCTGCTCAGGCGGCTGCACCCAAGAAGTAGGCCCCCACGCTCCCCCACTTCGTGTGGGTCGCTGCCCCCGAGGGGGCCGCCCGCCAGCGGCCCGGCAAAGCCGGTTCCGCGGCTCATGCTGGCCTTTGGTGGGCTCGCTTCGCATCGCCTCGTGTGGCTACCGGGCTGTCCACGCCAGCAGGGGCCGCGGAACCGGCTTTGCCGGGCCGCTGGCGCCGCCCCCTGAGGGGGGAGCAGGCTACACGAAGTGAGCCTGAACGGGGGGGGGAGCTAGGACAGCCTGTTCGGCGACTGGCTCTCCACACTCAAAGGCGGGTGCACCGTGCCCCACAGGCTTTCGTCGAGCACGCGCTGCAAGGTGCGCAGCAGCTGGTCATTGGAGGTATAAGCCTTCACGAGCACGGCTTCCACACGATCGCTGTCCCTGGCCACCGCATCGCTCGCGGAGAACACGACCACCGGCGGCGCGGGGTTCAGCGCCTCTATGGTGTCCAGCAGTTCCCAGCCCGAGCCGTCTTTCAGCGTGAGGTCGAGCAGCACCAGGTCGTAGTGGTGCTTGTCCAGCTGTTCGCGCGCCTCGTGCAGGGTGGCGGCGAATTCAAAGGTGGCGAAGTCCTGGGCGATGGTGGCGGCGATGCGCTGGATGTCCAGGTCGTCCTCGACATGCAAAATGCGCGGCCGGCCTTCGGCCATGCTGGCGATGGCGCGCTGCAGGCTGAGGATGAGCTTGTTCTCGTCGATGGGTTTTTCGAGCCAGGTCGAGACCTTGAGCGGCTGGTTGTTGAACTCCAGCTCGCCGGCTTCGGCATTGGCCGAGACTACCACGATGGGCAGGTCCCGCGTGCGCTCTTCGCGGCGCAGCGAACGGATCAGGCTGATGCCGTCCAGGTCGGGCAGGCCCAGGTCGATGGTCATGGCCGCGTAAGGGCGGCGCACCACCTGCTCCATGGCCTGCGCGGCGCGGTAGACCAGGTCCGAATCGAATCCGCCCTTCTCGAGCATCAGCTTGATCAAATGGGCGATGTCCTGGTCATCTTCGCAGACCAGGATCAAGGGCCTTGCCGGCCCGCTGTGCCTGGCCTTGCTTTCGCCGTTGCTCGCCTCCGCCGCTGGCGGTGCGGCCGCTTCGGGCAGCTCAAAATAGAAAACCGTCCCCACCCCGGTTTGCGAGGTGAAGCCCACGTTGCCGCCCATGCGCTCCACAATGGCGCGCGAGATGTTCAGTCCCAGGCCCGTGCCGCCCTTCTGCCGGGTATCGGAAGTATCGGCCTGCGAGAACTTCTGGAAGATGCGTTTGCGGAACTCCTCGGGAATGCCGGGGCCGCTGTCGGCGACCTCGACCCTGACCCGCCTGTCGGTGCACAGCAACCGGATATAGACAAAGGAGTCCGCCGGTGAAAACTTCACGGCGTTGGAGATCAGGTTGGTGGCCGCCTGGGTCAGCCGATCGCTGTCGACGCTGACCCTGACCCCTTGGGCCTGTATGTCCAGGGCCAGTTTGACCTTGTGCTGGTCGGCGAAGCCCTCGTTGGCCACCAGTATCTGAGCCAGCAAGGGCGCCAGTTCCACGGTCTGCATGTCAAAGCGCATCTTGCCGGACTCGATTTTTTCGCTGTCGAGGATGTCGTTGATGAGCCGGATGAGCCGCTCGCAGTTGCTGGTGGCGATGCCGACCAGGTTCTTGGCCATGGGCGGCAACTCCCCGGCCACCCCGCCGACGATCAGGCCCAGCGAACCGCGTATGGAAGTCAAGGGCGTGCGCAGCTCGTGGCTGACGGTGGAGACAAACTCGCTCTTCATGCGATCGACGCGCTTGAGCGCGGTCACGTCGGTGCCCAGCGAGTAAAAGCCGAGCACCTTGCCTTCGTCCTCGTCTTCGCCATAACGCGGAAAGTACTGCATGACATAGTCGTGCATCTGGCCGTCTGCGGTTGGCTGGATACGGTCATACTCGGCCGCATAGCCGGCCAGGGCCTCCTCGATCTTGGCGCGCTCTTTTTCATAGAGCTCCTTGCCCATCATCTCGCGCATGGTCTTGCCGTGGATCTCCCCGGGCTTGAGGCCGAAGCGCTCTTCATAGGCCAGGTTGTGGAACTGGAAGCGCTGGTCGGCGTCGATGTAGGCAATCAGGGCCGGCACCGTGTCGGTGATCTGGTGCAGCTGCGTCTCGCTGGCATGCAGCGCGAGGGTGCGCTCATGCACGCGCTGCTCCAGGGTCTCGTTGGCGCCCTTGAGCTCCTCGTTGACGCGCTGTATGGTGGTGTGGCTGCCGATGAGGTCGATCGCCGCATACAGCAGCAGCGCCACCAGCACCGCCGAGAAGATCAGCAGGTAGCGGTGGTAGCGCTCGCCGTCCAGGCCGCTGTTCTGCTGCTCGAGCGTTGCCGCGTCGCTGATCTCATCTATCAGCTTTCCGGTCGGCGCGGCGGCAATGCCGGCGAGGAGCTCGTTCACGATTTTCTGCTCGCGAAGAATGGTCTGGATATGCGCGCGGAAGATCTCCAGTCGGTCCCGGATATCCGGTGGGACATGGCGCAAGCCGGCTTCAAGCTCACTCAGCCCGGCCTGGATCTCAAGGCCCCTGTCGTCGGTCGGGCTTTGGCTGTAGAGCATGCTCGCAAGCAGCAGCTTGTTGACGCTGGCTGAAATGCCTTGAGATGCCGGGTGCGCGGCACCACGTCCCGTCCCGAAGGACTGCTGGATGTCCTGTGCCGCGGTGGGCAGGAAGGTCAGTGAGTTGCGCAGCACCGAGTTGTTCGATTTGAATTGCTCGATCAGGACGGCCTTGTCCTGGACGGCACGCTGCAGCACCGCCAGCCTCGCCCCATGGGCGGATGCATCGTGTTGGTGGGTGCCCGCCTCCGACTGGAGCTGCTCCATGAGCCGGGCCATTTCACCCTGGTTGTCGGCCAGCGCGTCGTAGTGCCTGTTGATGCCTATCTTGGACTTGAGCACGTCCAGTTCCCATTGCGCGTCGAGCTGCTTCAGATGGCGCAGCGCGGCGATATCCTCAAAGTAGTCCGAGCTGTCGAAACTCTGGCTTTTGGCGTACAGAAAGACCAGGATGGACAGCAACACGGCGGTAACCGCCACCATGGGCACCCAGGCCAGTCGGTTCGGCTTTTTCACGGCTTGGCGTCCTTGAGGTCCAGTTCACCGGTGAGCGTATTGAGGAAACGGATGATGGCTTCCTTGTCTTCCTTGGACGCGACACGGCCGAGCTGGTAGCGGAACATGACGTCGACGGCCTCGTCCAGGGTTTTTGCCGAGGCATCGTGAAAGTAAGGCGCGGTGAGCGCGATGTTGCGCAGGCTGGGCACCTTGAAGACGTGCTTGTCGCTTTCCACCTTGGTGACGAGGTAGCGGCCGAGGTCGGCCTCCGTCGGGTTGCCGCGTTTGGCGAAGTAGTCTCCCATGACGCCGAACTTCTGGAACATATTGCCGCCCACGTTCACGCCCTGGTGGCAGGCAACACAGCCGTACTGCTTGAACTTCGCGTAGCCGGCTTTCTCGGCCGGCGTGATCGCGTTGGCATCGCCGCGCAGGTACTTGTCAAAGCGCGAGTTGGGCGTGATCAGGGTGCGCTCGAAAGTGGCGATGGCGTTCTGGATATTCGCCTTGGTGACGCCGTCCTTGTAGGCGGCGGCGAAGGCGCTCTTGTACTTGGGGTCCTGCGACACCTTCTGGACAACCTCTTCCCATTTCGAGCCCATCTCGATGGGGTTTTGCATGACGTGGTCGGCTTGCGCCTCCAGCGACTCGGCGCGGCCGTTCCAGAACTGCTTGAAGTTGAGCGCGGCATTCAGCACCGTCGGGGCGTTGACGCTGGTGAGCCCGCCATGAAGTCCCACCGAACGGTCCCGACCGTCGCCGCCGCCCTTGCTGAGGTCGTGGCAGCTGGCACAGGAGATGCGGCCGTTGCCCGAGAGGCGCGTATCGCGAAACAGCTCGCGCCCGATCTCCGCGCGGGCCGGGTCCTGCTTCAGCGTCAGGGGGACTGGCTGTATGGGCTCATCCAGCAAGGGGGCCGCTGTTGCGCTGCAGCATGCCCAGGCGGCGATGGCCGCCAGAACCAGAGCAGCAAGGCGCGGTGCGGCGAGGTGCGCGCTGGCATTTACAGAGAGCGCGCCTTGCCAGCTCCCAGGGACATCCGCTGACACCGACATTGTTCTTTGCACGGCTGCTGTCCTCCTGATCGTTAACTGCAACCAGTCCCAATCAGATCACGTTTATCAGCCGTGCCGCAAGGGCATTTCCCGTGTGGGCATATTTACCAACACTATGTAAGGAATTGCTTCACCTCCTCCAAATAGAGGACGGCGCGAAGCGCAGTTGCGCTCAGTCTCTGCCGTTGCCCCGCCGTTAGAACTTTTTATTTCATCGAGCCGAACACCTTCTTGAGGATGGCGCTACCCGTGCCCACCGGGTCCTGGCGGATCTTCTTTTCTTCCTCGCCGATGATGAGGTAGAGGCCGTCCAGCGACTTGCCGGTGACGTATTGCTGGATGTTGGCGTCTTCTTTCTTGACCAGGCCGAAGCCAGCGGCCTTGCCGGCGAATTCGTTGTATTTGTTGGCCAGGCCGACCTTTTCGGTGGCCTTGGTCACCACCGGCAGGAATTTGACGCCCAGCGGCGCGCGGGTTTTTTCGGCGAAGAAGGTGGTGACCGAAGTTTCGCCGCCGGTCAGGATGTTCTTGGCGTCGGTCACGCTCATGGTGCGCACCGCGTTGACCAGCAAATCCTTGCCCATGGGCACGGCGGCCTCGGCGGCGCGGTTGATGGAGGTCACCAGTTCATCGATGCGCTTGCTCTGGCCGAGGTTTTTCAGCAGTTTGGAGGCATCTTCCAGGTAACCGGGCAAAGGAATGCGAACTTTTGGGTTTCCGAGGAATCCATCCGTCTTGCCCAGCAGGGCGACGGCCGCAACGGCACCCTTTTCAAGGGCGGTTTTCAGGCCGGCGCTGGCGTCGGCGTTGCTGATGCCGGACAGGTCTCCCAGCGACAACGCGTGGGCCTGGTGGTAGGTAGCCCATATCAGTGCACCCAGCGCGCTGACGCCGGCCCGATTAAAATTGCGACGTTGCATGATGAGGTCCTTCCCATGAAATTGACATCGAGCCAGACAGTATGCCGCATGGCGCTGGCCGGCATTTTGGCGCTGTCGGCCCTGGCCGCCCTGCCCGGATGCACCGGCGCGCAGGCCGCGCCGGAATCGACCTTCGTGCTGCTGGACGGCAGCAAGAAAACCACGGCCGACCTGAAGGGCAAGGTCACCCTCGTCAACTTCTGGGCCACCAGCTGCGTGACCTGCGTGGCCGAAATGCCCAAGGTGATTTCCACCTACAACAAATACCAGGGCCAGGGCTATGACACGCTGGCCGTGGCCATGAGCTACGACCCGCCCAGCTACGTCGTCAATTACACCGAGACGCGCAAGCTGCCGTTCAAGGTAGCCATCGACAACACCGGCGCCGTCGCCAAGGCCTGGGGCGACGTGCAGCTCACGCCCACCACCTACCTCGTGAACAAGCGCGGAGAGATCGTCAAGCAATACGTCGGCGAGCCGGACTTTGCGGCGCTGCACCAGCTGATTGAAAAGCTGCTGGCTGAGACCTGAAACGTTTCGCGTCCCCAACAAAAAAGCCGGTTCAAACGAACCGGCTTTTTTGTTGCTTGCCTTCAAGCGGGGGCCGCGATCCGGCTTTGCCGGGCGCAAGGCGCCTGTCCCCCTGAGGGGGAGAGGAAGCTACACGAAGTGAGCTTCAACAGGGGGCTTATTGAGCTCTGTAGGCGTCGTGGCAAGCCTTGCAGGTGCCGGCCGTCGAGGTGAACGCGGCTTTCAGCGTGTCGAGGTTGCCGGTTTTGGCAGCAGCGGCCAACTTGGCGGTTTCGGCAACCAGCTTTTCGTGGCCTTCCTTGAACTTGGCCTGCTCGGTCCAGATTTCGGGCTTGGCCTTGGTGTTGCCACCCTTGTCGGTTCCGGGGGCGAAGCCGGCCCACGGGAGCTTGGCCATATCGGCCACGATCTCGGCATTTTCAGCCGCGACTTTGGCATCGAAGGGAACACGGCCGTTGGCCATGGCGCCGACGCGGCCGAAGTGCTGGCCCATGACAAACAGCGCGCTCTGGCGGTATTTGATGGCGTCTTCGGGTTTGGCAAACTGCGCGGAGGCCGGGGCGGCCATGGCTGCCAGGGTGGCGGCCGCTGCGATGCTGGCGAAAAGTTTCATGGTTTTCCTCGTGAGGTTTTTTTAGGATATGGTCAGTACCAAGCAATGGCAGTAGGCTGGGCTCGCTGCCATGTGGCTGAGTTTAGCCAAGCTTGATAAGTTCCGCTGGAACTTAGGCACTACGGGAAAGCACCAAGAGTCAAACGCGTCAAACGAGACGGCCAGGGGCAATCAATCTCCCGGTATAAAGCAACCCACATGAACGAGGAGTGAGCATGTACACCAATAAAAATCTGCACAAAGTGCGCGTGTGGGACCTGCCCACCCGGTTTTTCCACTGGGCGCTGGTGGCCTGCGTGATCGGCCTGGCGATCACCGGCACCGTGGGCGGGAACGCCATGGTCTGGCACTTCCGGTTTGGCTATACGGTGCTGGCCTTGCTGCTGTTTCGCATCATCTGGGGGCTGGTGGGCGGGCGCTGGTCCCGCTTCGGTGCGTTCATCTACGCACCGCAGAGCGTCATCAATTACCTCAAGGGCCAGGGCAAGCCCGAGCACGGCGTCGGCCACAGCCCCATAGGCGCCGGGTCGGTGTTCGCCATGCTCGGCTTCCTGCTGGCGCAGGTCGGCACGGGCTTGTTCAGCGACGATGAGATCGCCTTCGCCGGTCCGCTGACGCGCTTTGTCTCCAACGCCGTCGTCAGCCTGAGCACTAACTACCATAAGAACATCGGCAAGTGGGTGCTGCTGGCGTTGGTGGTGCTACACATCGCCGCGATCATTTACTACCTGAGCCGCAAGCACAACCTGGTGGGCGCCATGCTGCATGGCGACAAGGAGCTGGTGGTGCAAGCGCCGCACTCGCGCGACGACACGGTCTCGCGCGTGGCCGCGGTGCTGATCCTGGCGATTTGCGGCGGGGTCGCTTACTGGGTTTCCACGCTGGCGGCGCCGGCTTTCTGACGCGCCGCCGGGAACGAAAGGCCTGCGCCCGGCCGGAGGAGGCCCGGCGGTAAACACGTTAAACTGGTTGTCGACTTTTCACCGCCGTCGCCGTGCAGCGCCCCTCCATCCAGTTCATCACACCCGACTCGCCGGAGCAATTGGCCGCCACGCGGCTGATCTTTCGCGAGTATGCAGAGCAGCTGGGCGTGGATCTGTGCTTCCAGAATTTCGAGGCCGAGCTGGCCGGGCTGCCCGGTGACTACGATGCCCCCGAGGGCGCGCTGTTGCTGGCGCTAGTGGATGGTGAAGTTGCCGGTTGCTGCGCATTGCGCGCGCTGGACTCGGTCGATTACCCCAACGCTTGCGAGATGAAGCGCCTTTATGTGCGCAAGCCTTTCCGGCGCCTCGGCCTGGGGCGCCAGCTGGCGGAAGCCGTCCTGGATGCGGCGCGCGTGGCGGGCTACCACTCGGTCTTGCTGGACACGCTGGACGACATGGAATCGGCGCGTGCGCTGTATGCCGAGCTCGGCTTTGTGGATATTCCACCCTACTATCACAACCCCATCGCGGGAGCGCATTACCTGAAGGTGGACCTTTAGCCAAGCCACAAAAAAGCCACCGGGCTTGCGCGCGGTGGCTTCGTGGCGAAAGCTTCGCTTCTCTGGTTTTAGCCCTTGGCTTGCGCCAGCAGCGTTGCCGCATCGCTGACTTCAAACTTGCCGGGGCCTTCCACGTTGAGGCTGGCGACCTTGCCGTCCTTGACCAGCATGGAGTAGCGGTTGCTGCGCAGGCCCATGCCGCGCGCGGTCAGGTCCAGCGTCAGGCCGGTGGCTTTCGCGAAGTCCGCGCTGCCGTCGGCCAGCATGCGCACCTTGTCGCCTGTCTTCTGGTCACGCGCCCAGGCGCCCATGACGAAGGCGTCGTTGACGCTGAGGCACCAGATCTCGTCGACGCCGGCAGCCTTGAACTCGGCGAACTTTTCGACGTAGCCTGGCACGTGCTTGGCCGAGCAGGTGGGCGTGAACGCACCGGGCAGGGCAAACAGGGCAATCGTCTTGCCGGCGGCGGCCTTGGCCACATCAACCGGATTGGGGCCGATGCTGCAGCCATTGCCTTCGACTTCGGAAAATTCCATCAGCGTGGTGGCCGGAAGGGTGTCGCCTACTTTGATCATGGTGTGCTCCTCTAGGAATAATGAACAGGTTGGAAATCAACCCTCGCAGTGTAGTGCGGAGATGGCAAGCGTGCGCTCACTGTGTAAAAGCCGCCTTGTCCGTGAAGGTCATGATGGCCATCACGACCCGTTCAGCGAACCCCGGCACAAACAAAAACGGCCCACCAAGGTGAGCCGTTTTTAAGAGTGACTTGACGCCAGCCCCAGGTAAACCGGGACTTAAACGATCGCAGCCTTTTCAACCAGACGGGTAACAACCCAGTTCTTGGTCTTGGAGATCGGGCGGCTTTCGGTGATCTCGATCACGTCGCCCATGTGGTACTCGCCCTTTTCATCATGGGCGTGGTACTTGCTGGACAGGGACACGATCTTGCCGTAGAGCTCGTGCTTCACACGGCGCTCAACCAGCACCGTCACGGTCTTGGCGCGCTTGTCGCTCACCACCTTGCCGATCAAGGTGCGCTTGAGGGATTTTTTAGCTTCCGTCATTTTTTGGCTCCTTGCTTGACGAGGGTTTCGGCCAGGATGGTCTTGGCGCGAGCGATGCTGCGACGCGTGGAACGCAGCGTGGAAGTGTTGGTCAGTTGCTGCGTGGCTTTTTGCATGCGCAGGCCAAAGTGGGCTTTTTGCAGCTCTTTGACTTCAGCCTTCAGGCCGGCAACGTCTTTTTGGCGCAGTTCAGTAGATTTGGTCATTGTCATTTCCCCTTACTGGCCGATCATGCGGCTGACGAAGGTGGTGCGCAGCGGCAGCTTGGCGGATGCCAGGCGGAACGCTTCGCGGGCCAGCTCTTCAGGCACGCCGACGATTTCAAAGACGATCTTGCCGGGCTGGATTTCAGCCACGTAGTACTCCGGGTTACCTTTACCGTTACCCATACGCACTTCAGCAGGCTTTTGGGAGATCGGCTTGTCCGGGAAGACACGGATCCAGATACGGCCGCCACGTTTGACGTGACGGGAAATCGCACGGCGTGCGGCTTCAATTTGACGAGCGGTCAGGCGACCACGGTCGGTGCATTTGAGACCGAAGTCACCGAACGCAACCGAGGAACCCCGGGTTGCGACGCCGGTGTTACGGCCTTTTTGCTCTTTGCGATATTTTCTGCGAGCGGGTTGCAGCATTTTGATTCTCCGTTAAGAGACCGATTACTCGGTCTTGGCACCGTCAGCTGCTGCAGCTGGCGCGGCTTTGCGGACGCGCTTAACGGTGGTTTTCGGGGCTTCGCTACCAGGGGTAGCTTCAGCCGGCTTGTCGCTTCCATCGGCCGGAGCGGTGTTGGTCGCGCCGCGCGGTGCACGGGCACCACGTGGAGCGGGACGGTCGGCACCCGGGCGTGCATCACGGCGTGGGCCGCGCGGCTTGCGCTCTTCGTCCGCCGGTGCTTCCGCCATCTTGGCACCTGGCGCGTCGTTGCGGCCCAGCGTGTCGCCCTTGTAGACCCAGACCTTGACGCCGATCACACCGTAGGTGGTCTTGGCTTCAGAGGTGCCGTAGTCGATGTCGGCGCGCAGGGTGTGGAGGGGCACGCGGCCTTCGCGGTACCACTCGCAACGGGCGATTTCGATGCCGTTGAGGCGGCCGGACGACATGATCTTGATGCCCAGGGCACCCAGACGCATGGCGTTTTGCATGGCACGCTTCATCGCGCGGCGGAACATGATGCGCTTTTCAAGCTGCTGCGTGATGCTGTCGGCGATGAGCTTGGCATCAATTTCGGGCTTGCGAACTTCTTCGATGTTCACGGCGACCGGCACGCCCAGCTGGCGGCTCAGTTCCTTCTTGAGGTTCTCGATGTCCTCGCCCTTCTTGCCGATCACGACGCCCGGACGTGCCGAGAAAATCGTGATGCGGGCGTTCTTGGCGGGGCGCTCGATCAGAACGCGCGAAACTGCGGCGTTCTTGAGCTTGCCCTTGAGGTATTCACGGACCTTGATGTCTTCAGCCAGCATGCCGGCGAAGTCACGGTTGCTTGCGTACCAGCGGCTGGCCCAGTTGCGGCTAACTGCAAGGCGAAACCCGGTTGGGTTGATTTTTTGTCCCATATCCTGCTGCCTTTAGTTGCCAACCACCACGTACACATGGCACGTAGGCTTGCTGATGCTGTTGCCGCGGCCTTTTGCGCGCGCGGAGAAACGCTTGAGCGTGGCGCCCTGCTCGACGTAGATGGTTTTCACCTTCAGTTCGTCGATATCGGCACCGTCGTTGTGCTCAGCGTTGGCGATGGCGGACTCAACAACCTTCTTGATGATTCCAGCAGCTTTCTTCTGCGTGAAATTCAGGATGTTGAGGGCTTGATCCACTTTCTTGCCGCGGATCAGGTCAGCGACCAGACGGCCCTTGTCGACCGACAGACGAACGCCCCGGAGGGTTGCACGTGTTTCCATGGTCTTTCCTTATTTCTTCACAACTTTTTTATCAGCTGGATGGCCCTTGAAAGTCCGGGTGAGTGCGAACTCGCCCAGCTTGTGGCCAACCATCTGATCGGTGATGTAGACAGGCACGTGCTGCTTGCCGTTGTGGACGGCGATGGTCAGGCCGATGAACTCGGGCAGGATCATGGAGCGACGCGACCAGGTCTTGATCGGCTTTTTGTCCTTGTTGGTAACGGCCTTGTCGGCTTTGGCTACCAAATGATGGTCGACAAACGGACCTTTTTTGAGTGAACGTGTCATGGGTTAGCCTTACTTCTTGCGACGCGAAACAATCATCACTTGCGTGCGCTTGTTGTTGCGGGTGCGGTAGCCCTTGGTCAGGTTGCCCCATGGGTCGACAGGATGGCGGCCTTCGCCGGTCTTGCCTTCACCACCGCCGTGCGGGTGGTCGACCGGGTTCATCACCACGCCGCGAACGGTCGGGCGAATACCCATCCAGCGCTTCACACCGGCCTTGCCGAGGCGGCGCAGGCTGTGTTCTTCGTTGGCGACTTCACCGATGGTGGCGCGGCACTCGATGTGGATCTTGCGAACTTCACCGGAGCGCATACGCACCTGGGCGTAGGTGCCTTCGCGGGCCAGCAGCGTTGCCGAGGTGCCGGCGGAACGGGCGATTTGCGCGCCCTTGCCGATTTGCATCTCGATGCAATGGATGGTGGAACCCACGGGAATGTTGCGGATAGGCAGCGTGTTGCCGGCGCGGATTGGCGCTTCGGAACCGCTCACCAGCGTAGCGCCGACTTCAAGGCCGCGGGGGGCGATGATGTAGGTGCGCTCGCCGTCGGCGTAGCAGAGCAGGGCAATGTGGGCCGAACGGTTGGGGTCGTACTCGATGCGTTCGACCTTGGCCGGAATACCGTCCTTGTTGCGCTTGAAGTCCACCACACGGTAGTGGTGCTTGTGACCACCGCCTTTGTGGCGCGTCGTGATGTGCCCGTTGTTGTTACGGCCGGCCTTCTGGAATTGCGGCTCCAGCAGCGGGGCGTAAGGCTCACCCTTGTACAGGTGATCCCGGGAGATCTTCACCATCCCGCGCATGCCGGGAGAGGTGGGTTTCATTTTAATGACAGCCATTACGCAGTCTCCCCGCCGAGGTTGAGCTCTTGACCGGGCTTGAGCGTCACATAGGCCTTGCGAACGTTGTCGCGGCGGCCGACGGACTTGCCAAAGCGCTTGGTCTTGCCTTTGATGTTGAGAACGGCGACCGACTGGACATCCACCTTGAACATCAGCTGCACGGCAGCCTTGATTTCATACTTGGTGGCGTCCTGCAGCACCTTGAAGGTCACGGCATTGGTCTTGTCGGCAATCATGGTGGCCTTTTCGGACACGATGGGCGCGACCAGGACCTGCATCAGACGGCCTTCGTCGAATTTGGTTTTGGAGTTCACGGCGCTCATGCGAACATCTCCTTGAGTTGGTCCATGGCGGCCTTGGTGACCAGAACCTTCTTGTAGTGGACCAGCGACACCGGATCGGCGTAACGGGGTTCAACCACGAGGATGTTCACCAGGTTGCGGGAAGCCAAGTACAGGTTTTCATCGACTTCATGAGCGATGACCAGTACCGAGTTGAGGTTCATGGCCTTGAACTTGTCGGCCAGGACCTTGGTCTTGGGCGAGTCCACGGTCAGGGAGTCAACCACAGCCAGGCGGCCTTCACGGGCCAGCTGCGAGAGGATGGACGCCATGCCGGCGCGGTACATCTTCTTGTTGATCTTCTGCGTGAAGTTTTCATCAGGCATGTTCGGGAAGATACGACCGCCGCCGCGCCACAGGGGCGAGGAGGTCATACCAGCACGTGCGCGACCCGTACCCTTTTGCTTGAAAGGCTTCTTGGTGGAGTGGCGGACCTGCTCACGGTCTTTCTGGGCACGGGTACCTTGGCGGGCGTTGGCCTGGAAGGCCACGACCACCTGGTGGACCAGGCTTTCGTTGTATTCGCGACCAAACACGGTATCGGGCACGTCCACCTTGGACGAGGCCAGACCTTGGTCATTCAGGAGTTCGACCTGCATCAGTTCGCTCCTTTAGCAGCGTTGGCGGGCTTGGCCTTGATCGCGGCGCGAACCGTGACAAAACCACCTTTGGAACCAGGCACAGCGCCGCGGATCATGAGCAGCTGACGGGCTTCGTCGATGCGCACGATGTTCAGGTTTTGCGTGGTCACGGTGACGTCGCCCAGATGGCCCGTCATGCGTTTGCCGGGGAACACGCGGCCGGGATCCTGCGCCATACCGATGGAGCCGGGAACGTTGTGCGAACGGCTGTTACCGTGCGACGCGCGCTGCGAGCTCATGTTGTGGCGCTTGATGGTGCCGGCGTAGCCTTTACCGATGGAGGTGCCCTGCACGTCCACCAGCTGGCCCACGGCAAACACGTCGGCTGCGGGTACAACGGTACCGGCAGCGTATTTGCCTGCGACGTCTGGCGTCACGCGGAATTCTTTCAGGATTTCACCAGCTTCAACGCCTGCTTTCGCGAGGTGGCCGGCGGCCGGCTTGGTCACGCGCGATGCTTTGCGCGAGCCAAATGCCACTTGGAGGGCATCGTAGCCGTCATTTGCTTCGGTTTTAACCTGGGTCACGCGGTTGTTGGATACATCCACCACGGTGACAGGAACGGTGTCCCCATCCTCCGTGAACAGACGCATCATGCCAACTTTGCGGCCCAGCAACCCGAGGGAGTTGCTCAGACTCATGATGTGTTCTTTCGTAACTTTCACCGCTGCGACTTCAATTGGCCGCAGACGTTTTGATGTGAAAGACAGTTAATAAAACCGCCCAACCCATATCGGCACGAAGCCAATATGCAATGAGCAGCCCAAGAGTATAGCCCAGGCCGCCAAAAATGGCAAACCCGGGCTAAAACCTGTCGATTTGGGGCCCGGCTTGTGGTCGAAACCCCGATTTTTCGCTTACTGCAGCTTGATTTCGACGTCCACGCCGGCCGGCAGGTCGAGCTTCATCAGGGCGTCCACGGTTTTGTCCGTGGGGTCCACGATGTCCATCAGACGCTGGTGGGTGCGGATTTCCAGCTGGTCGCGGCTCGTCTTGTTGACGTGGGGCGAACGCAGGATGTCGAAACGCTTCATGCGGGTTGGCAGGGGCACGGGGCCCTTGACAATCGCGCCGGTGCGCTTGGCGGTGTCAACGATTTCAGCTGCCGACTGGTCGATCAGCTTGTAATCAAACGCCTTCAGGCGGATGCGGATTTTTTGCTTGGTGGCCATGGTAATTCCTTGGTGTTTGCAGAATTACGCGATGATCTTTGCCACGACGCCGGCGCCGACGGTCTTGCCGCCTTCACGGATGGCGAAGCGCAGGCCTTCTTCCATGGCGATCGGGTTGATCAGCTTGACGGTGATCGACACGTTGTCGCCGGGCATGACCATTTCCTTGCCTTCTGGCAACTCGATCGCGCCGGTCACGTCCGTCGTGCGGAAGTAGAACTGGGGACGGTAGTTGTTGAAGAAAGGCGTGTGGCGGCCGCCCTCGTCCTTGCTCAGCACGTAGATCTCGCCGGTGAAGTGCGTGTGCGGCTTGATGGAGCCGGGCTTGCACAGCACCTGGCCGCGCTCGACTTCTTCACGCTTGGTGCCGCGCAGCAGGATACCGACGTTGTCGCCAGCCTGGCCCTGGTCCAGCAGCTTGCGGAACATTTCCACGCCGGTGCAGGTGGTCTTTTGCGTGTCCTTGATACCGACGATCTCGATTTCCTCGCCGACCTTGATCACACCGCGCTCGACACGGCCGGTCACGACGGTGCCGCGGCCGGAGATGGAGAACACGTCTTCCACGGGCATCAGGAACGCACCGTCAACAGCGCGCTCTGGCAGGGGGATGTAGGTGTCCAGGGCTTCTGCGAGCTTGAAGATCGCGCCTTCGCCCAGGTCGCCCTTGTCGCCTTCCATGGCGAGCTTGGCCGAGCCGTGGATGATGGGGGTCTTGTCGCCGGGGAAGTCGTACTTGTCCAGCAGTTCGCGCACTTCCATTTCGACGAGCTCGAGCAGTTCGGCGTCGTCAACCATGTCGCACTTGTTCAGGAACACGATGATGTAAGGAACACCCACCTGGCGAGCCAGCAGGATGTGCTCACGGGTCTGGGGCATGGGGCCGTCAGCGGCCGAGCACACCAGAATGGCGCCGTCCATCTGGGCGGCACCGGTGATCATGTTTTTCACATAGTCGGCGTGGCCTGGGCAATCCACGTGGGCGTAGTGGCGGGTAGCCGTTTCGTATTCGACGTGGGCGGTGTTGATGGTAATGCCGCGGGCCTTTTCTTCGGGCGCCGCGTCAATCTGGTCGTAACCCTTGGCTTCGCCGCCGAACTTGGCCGCCAGCACCGTGGTGATCGCCGCCGTCAGGGTCGTCTTGCCATGGTCCACGTGGCCGATCGTGCCAACGTTGACGTGCGGCTTGGTCCGCTCAAATTTGCCTTTTGCCATTTTTCAACTCCAGAAATTTATAAAGAGTTACAAACCAATTAACGAACTACAGCCAGCGGCAGCGCCCTCAGCGCCGCGCCGGCTCAAAAATATGGTGCCCTTTGCGGGAATCGGACCCGCGACCTCTCCCTTACCAAGGGAGTGCTCTACCACTGAGCCAAAAGGGCTTTTTAAATCCCAGAAGTCAAGAAGACCTCAAAAACTCTCACCGCAATCCAACGCAAATCAACCAACAGAGCCCGCAAACGCCGCAAAACGCAGCCCTTGGAGCGGGAGACGGGAATCGAACCCGCGTCATTAGCTTGGAAGGCTAGGGTTCTACCATTGAACTACTCCCGCGCAGCTCTGCCAATTCAACTCACATCAAACCACTCAATCCAAGACGCGCTTTACGCGGCCGCCTTGCACTGCCCGCTTGCCAAAAATCAACAAAATCTGGTGGATGAGGCTGGATTCGAACCAGCGTAGGCGTAAGCCAACAGATTTACAGTCTGCCCCCTTTAGCCACTCGGGCACCCATCCTTCAAGCGAACCTCGGATTATGCCACGGTTTTATGTCGGACGGAATCCTGGGTACCGCAAAAAGCACTAAAAAGTGCAGGCACGGGGCTTCCAGGCAGGCAGGCTGCTGGTCGGCCATCGCCGAAAAGGCCTTGCAGGAGGTCTTGGGACGCGATGCCCCCAGCCAACCAACGCCTTCGGGCATGATGGTGCCACGACCCGAACCGCAGCGCCGGGGTATGGATTTGCGCTGTCTCTTATTCGAATATCCATGAGCATCCCAGCCACCGCCTCTCTGCCGCCAGACCCTTCTTCCCGGCGCCGGGTCAACCTGGCCCTGCAAGGCGGGGGTTCGCACGGCGCCTTTACCTGGGGCGTCCTGGACGCCTTGCTGGAGGATGAGCGTATCGAGTTCGACGGCATCAGCGGCGCCAGCGCGGGCGCGGTCAATGCCGTGGCGCTGGCGCACGGATATGCCGTCGCCGCGCACAAAGACAGCGGAACGCCCAATCCCCGGGAGGCCGCCAGGGCCTCGCTGGCCCGCATCTGGCAAGGCGTGGCCGCCATGGGCAGCCTCGGTTCCATGGCCGACGGCATCAGCAGGATGCTCTTAGGTGGTTGGCCCTCCGACAAAGTGGGTGCTAACTTTTTCACCAATGCGATGAGCCAATGGCTGTCGCCCTACCAAGCCAATCCGCTGGACATCAACCCCCTGCGCAAGCTGCTTCAGGCCGAAATCGACTTTCCGGCCATCGCCGCCCTGCAGCTACCCAAGGCTTTTGTGTCCGCAACCCACGTGAATACAGGCCAGGCCGAGATCTTTTCGGGCAAACGACTGACATTGCAGGCGGTGATGGCCTCCACCTGCCTGCCCACGCTGTTCCAGGCGGTGGAAATCGGCGGCCAGTCCTATTGGGACGGTGGATTTTCCAGCAACCCCTCGCTGCTGCCCCTGATCAGCGAATGCAGCAGCCGCGACATCATCGTGGTGCAGATCAATCCGCTGAGGCGCCCCGAGGTGCCCCATACGCCTCACGACATCATGGACCGAGTGAGCGAACTGACCTTCAACGCCAGCCTGCTGGCCCAGATGCGCACCATCGATTTCATCAACCGCCTGCTGGCGGACGGGCGCCTGCAGGAAGGGGCAAAGTACAAAAGCCTCCTGCTGCACCGCATAGACGGTGGCGAAGCCCTCGAGAACCTGCCTTCGTCGAGCAAGATGTCGGCCGACGGGGCGATGATCGAGAAGCTGTTTGAAATGGGCCAGGGCGCGGCCAAGCGCTGGTTGCGCCGCCACTTTGAGGCGCTGGGCCTGCAAAGCACGGTCAATATCCGGCGTGACTACGTGGGCAGCCTGCCGCAGGAGTTTTAGGCGGGGCACTACCCTTTCGGGTGCGCATCGCGCCATTCGCGCGCCTGCGAAAAATGGCCGCAGCCGATAAAAGGCAGCGGCGGCCGCAGCGCCGACAGCGGTGAGGGATGGTTGGCCACCAGCACCTTGTGTCGCTTCACGTCAATCAAGGCCCGCTTGCTCTGCGCGTGGGAGCCCCAAAGCATAAAGACCACGGGGTGGTCGCCATCGGACACCTGGCGGATCAGCGTGTCGGTCAGCACTTCCCAGCCCTTGCCGGAATGGCTGGCCGGCAGGCCTTCCTCCACAGTGAGGCAGGTGTTGAGCAGCAGCACGCCGTGCGTGGCCCACTTCACCAGGCTGCCGCCGGGCACCGGAAACTTCGGAGGCGGCGTGCCGAGGTCGCGCTGCAGTTCCTTGAAGATGTTGCGCAGCGAGGGCGGCAAGGCCACGCCGGGCGCGACGGAAAAAGCCAGCCCTTCTGCCTGGCCCCGGCCGTGGTAGGGGTCCTGGCCCAGAATGACCACACGAACTTCTTTGGGCGGCGTGAGCTCGAGCGCGCGCAACGGCTGGGGCGGGAAGATCACCGCGCCTTGGGCGAGCCGGCCCTGCAGGAAATCCAGCAGCTTGCGGCCAGTCGGGCTCGCGAAGAAGTCCTCGGTGGTATGGCGCCAGCCGGGCGCCACGGGCCAGTCCGCAGGGTCCGCGCTGGCCAGTTGGTCCGGACGATTCATAGACGCCGCCTCTCTTTGATTTTTGTGACTACTTGTCGCTGAACAGCTGCGCCAGCGCCAGGCCCGGCTCTTCGGCGCGCATAAAGGCCTCGCCGACCAGGAAGGCGTTGACACCAGCGTCTCGCAGGCGCTTCACGTCGGCTGGGGTGGCGATGCCGGATTCGGTGACCAGCAGCCGATCCGCCGGCACCTGGGCCAGCATATCCAGGGTGGTATCCAGCGAAACCTCGAAGGTCTTGAGGTTGCGGTTGTTGATGCCGACCAGCGGCGTCCTGAGCTTGAGCGCGCGCTCGAGTTCGGCCTTGTCGTGCACCTCGACCAGCACCGCCATGTCCAGCGACATGGCCAGCGCCTCGAGTGACTTCATCTGCGCGTCGTCCAGGCAGGCCGCGATCAGCAAAATGCAGTCGGCGCCCATGACACGTGCTTCATAGACCTGGTAGGGGTCAACCATGAAGTCCTTGCGCAGTACCGGCAGGCTGCAAGAGGCGCGGGCCTGCTTGAGGTAGTCGACGCTGCCCTGGAAGAATTGCCTGTCGGTCAACACTGAAAGGCAGGCCGCGCTGAGCGTGCCGTCGCCTTCGGCATAGCTTTGCGCGATGTCGGCCGGAATGAAATCGGCACGCAGCACGCCCTTGGACGGGCTGGCCTTTTTAACCTCGGCGATCACCGCGGGCTGGCCTTTCGCGATCTTGGCGCGCAGCGCGCCTACGAAGTCGCGCGTCAGCACGCGCGATTCGGCGTCTTCGCGCATCACTGCAAGGGGTTTCTTGCGAATCGCCTCGGCGATTTCCTGCCGCTTGACCGCGATGATTTTGTCGAGAATATCTGCCATGGTGTTCAGGCCGCCAGTTGTTGGGTGGTGGAGACCAGTTGCTGCAGCCGGGCCTTGGCCGCCCCCGAGGCCAGTGCCTCACGAGCCAGGCCTATGCCGGTCTTGATCGAATCGGCCACATTGGCGGCATACAGCGCCGCGCCGGCATTGAGGACCACGATGTCGCGCGCCGCGCCGGGCTGGTTGTCCAGAACGCCCAACAGCATGGCCTTGGATTGCTCCGGCGTTTCCACGCGCAGCGCACGGTTGCTGGCCATGGGCATGTCAAAGTCCTCGGGATGGATTTCGTATTCGGTGATCTCGCCGTTTTTGAGCTCGCCGACCACCGTGGCCGCACCCAGGCTGACTTCGTCCATGCCGTCTTTGCCATAGACCACCACCGCATGTTCAGCGCCCAGGCGCTGCAGGGCACGCACCTGTATGCCCACGAGGTCAGGGTGGAACACGCCCATGAGGATGTTGGGCGCGCCGGCCGGGTTGGTCAGCGGGCCCAGGATGTTGAAGATGGTGCGCACACCCAGTTCCTTGCGGATGGGTGCGACGTTCTTCATCGCCGGGTGATGGTTGGGCGCGAACATGAAACCCACGCCGACCTGCTCTATGCACTGCGCAATCGCCTCGGGCTTCAGGTTGATGTGGACACCCAGCGACTCGACCACGTCGGCGCTGCCGGACTTGCTGCTCACGCTGCGGCCGCCGTGCTTGCTGACCTTGGCGCCGGCCGCCGCCGCCACAAACATGGAGCAGGTTGAGATGTTGAAGGTGAGCGAGCCGTCGCCGCCGGTGCCAACGATGTCGACCAGGTGGGTCTTGTCGGCCACATGGACCTTGGTGGAGAACTCGCGCATCACCTGCGCGGCGGCGGTGATCTCGCCTATGGTTTCTTTTTTGACGCGCAGGCCGGTGATCAGCGCAGCCATCATCACGGGCGACATCTCGCCGCTCATGATCAGCCGCATGATATGCAGCATCTCGTCGTGGAAAATCTCACGGTGCTCAATGGTCCGCTGCAGCGCTTCCTGCGGCGTGATTTTGTGGGTATGTGGCATGGCTCGTCTCGCTTGTCTTTGTCTTGTTCCTGGACCCAAAAGGCGGTTCAGTTCGACGGATTATCGGTAAAGGCCAGCTTGAGGCCAAATGCGATGAACATGGCACCGGCGGCGCGATCCAGCCAGTGCATGCCGCGCTGCACGGCGTCACGCCGGGCCATCCACGCGGCGGCCAATGCCCAACCAGAGTTGACCGGAATGGCGTTCAGGTTGAACAGCACGCCCAGCAGCACAAAGGCCAGGGCCTTGTTGTCGGTGCCCGGTGCAATGAACTGCGGCACAAAAGCCAGAAAGAAAATCGCCACCTTGGGATTGAGCACGTTGGTCCAAAAGCCGCCCATGAAAATGGCCTTGAGGGGCTTGGGCGCTTCTGCCGCGGCGACCGCGGCGAGGTCGGTCGTGGCCTGGGGAGCCCTGGACAGCAGGATCTTCGCGCCTATCCACAGCAGGTAAGCCGCACCCATCCACTTGAGCACGCTGAAGGCGATGGCCGAGGTGGCCAGCAAGGCCCCCACGCCCACCGCCGCCGCAAAGATATGGACAAAGCAGCCGGCCGTGATGCCCAGGCCGGCCACAATGCCGGCGCGCGCGCCCGAGCGCAGCGAGTTGGTCACGATGTACAGCACGTCGGGCCCCGGCGTCAGGTTCAGCAACCAGCCGGCCGCGATAAACAGCAACAGGTGTTGGAAATCAGGCATGGTGGCTCCCTAGTCTTAGCAATGGAAAAATTCCCGGATGGCGGCCACCGCGCGATCAACGCCTGCCGTATCCACATCCAGATGGGTCACAAAACGCAGGCGGTACAGGCCCGTGGCCTGTATGCCCCTGCCAGCCAGGTGCTTGAGCAGGTCCGCGGACTGCTCACGCGCCGCGCCCGTCAGGTCGACAAACACGATGTTGGTTTGCGGTGCTTCAACCTGCAAGCCCTCTATGCCGGCCAAGCCCTCCGCCAGGTGTTTGGCCAGCGCGTGGTCCTGGGCCAGGCGGCCGACATGGTGGTCCAGCGCATGCGAGGCCGCGGCCGCCAGCATGCCGGCCTGGCGCATGCCGCCGCCCGCCATCTTGCGGAGGCGGTGCGCACGCGCGATGAACTCGCGCGATCCGCACAGTGCCGAGCCGACAGGCGCGCCCAGGCCCTTGCTGAAGCAGACGGAGACGCTGTCAAAACATCCGGCAATGCGCCTGGCCTCGACCAGCGGGTTGCTGCCGGTCTGCGCGGCCTGTGCCACGGCAGCGTTGAACAAGCGCGCGCCGTCGAGATGCCGGGCCAGGCCGTGCTTTTTCGCGAGTGCGCTGGCCTGCTCCACATAGCCAAAAGGCAGCAGCTTGCCGCCCAGGGTGTTTTCCAGCGCCAGCAGCCGGGTGCGCGCGAAATGCGCGTCATCGGGCTTGATGGACGCCTCGATCTCGGCCAGGGCCAGGGTGCCGTCGGCCTGGTGGTTCAGCGGCTGCGGCTGCACGCTGCCGAACACGGCCGCACCGCCGCCTTCCCAGCGGTAGCAATGCGCCATCTGGCCGACGATGTATTCGTCGCCGCGCTGGCAGTGGCTCAGGATGGCGCAGAGGTTGCTCTGCGTGCCGGTGGGCACAAACAGCGCGGCCTCAAAACCCAGCAGGCCGGCGATTTTTTCCTGCAGCGCGTTGACCGCCGGGTCGTCCCCGAACACGTCGTCACCCAGCGGCGCGGCCAGCATGGCCTCGCGCATGGCGGCGGTCGGCCGGGTCACGGTGTCGCTGCGCAGGTCCACGGGGGCTTGGCTCATGCGCTTTGCTCCAGGAAATTTTTCAGCATGGCGTGGCCGTGTTCGGTGAGGATTGATTCAGGATGGAACTGCACGCCCTGGATGGGCAGTTCCTTGTGCCGCACGCCCATGATCTCACCGTCGTCCGTCCAGGCCGTCACTGTCAGCGCCTTGGGGCAGGACGATTTCTCGATCGCCAGCGAGTGGTAGCGGTTGACGACGAACTGCTCAGGCAGGTTGGCAAACACACCCTCTTGCGTGGTGGTGATCACGCTGGTCTTGCCGTGCATGAGTTGCTGGGCGCGGATGATCTTGCCGCCGAAGGCCGCGCCAATGCTCTGGTGGCCGAGGCAGACGCCCAGGATCGGCAGCTTGCCGGCAAAGTGCTCGATCGCCGCGACGGAGATGCCGGCCTCGGCCGGCGAGCATGGCCCGGGTGAGACCACCAGCAGATCCGGCTTGCGCGCGGCGATGTCGGCGACGCTGATTTCGTCGTTACGAAACACTTCGACCTCGGCACCCAGCTCGCCAAAGTACTGGACGATGTTGTAGGTGAAGCTGTCGTAGTTGTCGATCATCAGGAGTTTGTTGCGCTTCATGATTCAGGCCTCCACACGCAGGCGTTGGAATTCGCCGCGCTCAAAGTCAATGGATGCGGCAATCATGGCGCGGTAAGCCGCCTCCAGGACGGCCTCGGGGGCGCCGGCCGCGCGGGCCTGGGCACGCACGCGGTCGATGATGAATTCGATGCGGGCGTTGTCAACGATCTCGCTGGCGCTTTGCTTGATGCGGGCCGCCTGCGCGACGTACGCGCTGCGCTCGGCCACCAGCGCCACGATGCGGTCGTCGAGCGCATCGATGTTGCGGCGCACGTCAACCATGGTGAGGCAATGCTCGACGGAGGATTGGGCGGCGGCACTCATTCCAGGCCCTCCTCGACGAGTTCGGAGGCCCGTAGCAGCGCGCGTGCCTTGGCTTCGGTTTCCTTCCATTCGAGTTCAGCCACCGAATCGGCCACCACACCGGCCGCCGCCTGCACATACAGCGTCTGGTCCTTGATGATGCCGGTGCGTATGGCAATCGCCACGTCCATGTCCCCCGCATAGCTGAGGTAGCCGCAGGCGCCGCCGTAGAGGCCGCGCTTGGTGGGCTCGAGCTGGTCGATCAGCTCCATGGCATGGACCTTGGGCGCGCCGGTCAGCGTACCGGCCGGGAAGGTGGCCTTCAGCACGTCCATGCTGGTCATGCCGTCCAGCAGCACGCCCTCAACATTGCTCACGATGTGCATCACATGGCTGTAGCGCTCGACCGCGAAGGCCTCGGTGACTTTCACCGTTCCGGTTTTGGCGATACGGCCTATGTCGTTGCGCGCCAGGTCTATCAGCATCACATGCTCGGCACGCTCCTTGGGGTCGTTGACCAGCTCCTGCTCGACGGCCTTGTCGGCCTCGGGTGACGAAGCGCGCGGGCGTGTGCCGGCCAGAGGCCTGATGGTGATCTTCTGCTCAAACTGGGCCCCCACGCTCGCCACTGGCGTGTGCTCGCTGCCCCCCGAGGGGGCGTTCGCGTCTTGGGGCGGCCCGGCGACGCGAGTCACCTGCTCCTGCCGCACCAGGATCTCGGGCGAAGCGCCCACCACGTGGAAGTCCCCAAAGTGGTAGTAATACATGTAGGGGCTGGGATTGAGCGAACGCAATGCGCGGTACAGGCTCAGCGGCGACTCGGTGTAACGCTTCTTGATACGCTGGCCGACCTGCACCTGCATGAAGTCGCCGGCCTCTATGAGGCGCTTGGCTTTTTCCACGGCGGCAATGTAGTCGGCCTTGGCGAAGTCGCGCTCGGCCGGATAGCTTTGCGAGGGCTTGACCACCGGGGCACTGACCGAGTACTTGAGTTTTTCCCTGAGTTCGCGCAGGCGCTTCTTGGCGTTGGCGTAGGCCTCGGGCTGGGCCGGGTCGGCATAGACGATCAGGTAGAGCTTGCCCGAGAGGTTGTCGATCACCGCCAGCTCTTCGCACTGCAGCAGCAGGATGTCGGGACAGCCCAGGGTGTCGGGCGGACAGCTGGCTTCGAGTTTTTTCTCGATGTGGCGCACCGCGTCGTAGCCGAAATAGCCGGCCAGGCCGCCGCAAAAACGCGGCAGGCCCGGGCTTAGCGCGACCTTGAAGCGTTTCTGGTAGTCGGCGATGAAATCCAGCGGGTTGGCCGCCGAAGTTTCCACGACGCGCCCATCCGTCACCACCTCAGTGACCCGGTCGGCGCCAAAGCCGGAGGCGCGCAGCAGCGTGCGGGCCGGCAGGCCGATAAAGCTGTAGCGGCCGAAACGCTCGCCGCCGACCACGGACTCCAACAGGAAGCTGAATCTGCCGCCGTCCTTGGAGTGGGCAAGCTTGAGGTACAGGGAAAGCGGCGTTTCAAGGTCGGCAAACGCTTCCGCCATCAGGGGAATGCGGTTGTAGCCCTGGCCGGCCAGGCTTTTAAATTCGAGTTCAGTGATCACAGTAAATCCTTCGCTGGCGACGAAGCGCAAAAAAGCGCCGCCGCCTGTCATTCAAAACGCCCCGAAGACCGGGGCCGGGATGCACCGCGCGGGACTGCGGGGCATCAATGGGGAAGGGGGGTGTCGCAGAGCCTGCGGCAGTTGCACGGGCCGAAGGCAGCGCTGTCGAAGCGTGCCGGCCCGCATGCGCCTCATGCGTGCGAGAAATGACAGGTACGCCAGGGCCAGGCTCCCCGGTCGCCACAACCTGTTTGAATGATGCGATGAATGAACATGTAGGCGAAGTGTAGCAAAGACCAAAGGCGGGCTGATTCCGCGCTACGAATGCTCGCAAACCCTCTTGCGAGGGCCCGTCCGGGAACTCGACAATGAAGAGATAAAAACGAACGCTCGTTCTATTTCAACTCTTCCCTTCTCTGGAGACAGCCCATGACTTTGACAACGCGCTGCATTGCGGGCCTGGCTGGCCTGGTGCTCTCATTTTCCACCCTTGCCGCGCCGATGGAAGTGGCAGGCGTCAAGCTCGACGACCCGGTGGAACTTCACGGCACCAAGCTCCAACTCAACGGGGCCGGCATTCGCTACAAGGCGGTGTTCAAGGTGTATGTAGCTGGGATGTACCTGCCCAAAAAAGCGTCCACCCCCGAAGAAGTCTACGCCATGACCGGCCCCAAGCGCATCAGCATCACCTTGCTGCGCGAGATTGATTCCAACGAGCTCGGCAAGAGCTTTACCACGGCCTTCACCGAAAACGCGCCCAAGGCGGAGATGTCCAAGCTGATCCCCGGCCTGATCAGGATGGGCCAGCTCTTTGCCGACCAGAAAAAGCTGGTCGCCGGTGAAGGTTTCACCATCGACTGGATTCCCGGCACCGGCACGGTGATTTCCGTCAAGGGCAAACCGCAAGGTGAGCCTTTCAAGGAAGCCGAGTTCTTCAACGCCCTGGTGCGCATCTGGCTGGGCCCGCAACCTGCTGACTGGAAACTCAAGGACGCGATGCTGGGCAAAACCAGCTGAGACACTGTTTACGTTCTAAACGGGGAAAACGGGGCGCAAGTCCCGTTGCCGTTTTTGCGTATCGCGTTACCGCATCATTTATGAAAGCGCAACTCGGCCAGTGAATCGGCAAAGCCGTCGGCATCGACTTCGCGCACCGGCTCGCCGTGGTTATAGCCGTAGGTCACCAGCAACACCGGGCAACCCGCCGCCCGCGCGGCCCGCGCGTCGTTGCTGGAGTCGCCGATCATCAGGGTACGCACGGGCGCCGTGCCCAGCGTCTCGCAGGTCTTGAGTAGGGGTAAGGGATCGGGCTTCTTGCGTTCGAAGGAGTCACCGCCAAAGACCTCGCTGAAAAACCCGTCCAGGCCTTTGAGCCTGAGCAGCTGGCGCGCCATGGCCAGCGGCTTGTTGGTCAGGCAGGCCAGTTTGAGCCCGGCCTGCTGCAGTGTGCGCAAGCCCTCCCATCCTCCGGGATACACGGTGGAATGCAGGCCATTGATGGCGGCGTAGTGGCGCTGGTAGCTCGCAAAGGCTTCGGCATAACGCGCCGGGAAGTCTCCACCAGTATGTGTCAATACGGCCCTCACCAGGTTTTCCGAGCCCTTCCCGACCATGCGGCCAACGGTCGCCGCATCCAGTTGCCGCAGCTCTTCGCCCGGCTGCCGCAGCCCAGCCAGCATGGCGTTCACGGTAGCGACAAAATCGCCTAAGGTGTCCACCAATGTGCCGTCCAGGTCCACCATAGCGGCATCGAAATCGGCTCGGGTCAAGGCGGGAGGATTCATACGAAACAGCGAGAGAAGGTGCAGCGGAACGGCGATCATGCCAGAACCCGCTCACAGCCCTCATTCGCATGCCGGGGCAGCTGCGTCAGCATCAACAAGGAGATGCTTGACCTCTGAACGGCACCTAGGACGCGCTTTGCCTGGCGCGGCGCCTGGCTTGTATGGCGCGGTCCAGGCTGTCGAGCAGGCGCTGCTCATCGAGGGGTTTTTCCAGCCAGCCCGACACCCCCAGCGTCTGGCCGCCGGCATGCTGGCGCGCCTCCGCGGCAGCGACCGACAACACCAGCACCGGCAGGCGCGCGGTGCGCTTGTTGGCCCGCAGTTCGCGTATCAGTGAAAAGCCGTCCTCGTAGGGCGCCCTGATGTCCACCGTCATGGCCGCATACGACTCCATCTTGAGATAGTCGCGGGCCTGCTCGGTGGTGTGCGCCATGTCCGCGTCATAGCCGCCGTTGTCCAGCATCAAGCCGATAAGCTGGGCCACGTCAGGATCGTCCTCGTACACCAGCACGCGCGGGCGCGTGACGCCATCGAGCCCCATAGGCGCCGTGACCGGCGGCGCTTCCCGCCATATGGGCAGCTCAAAAAAGAAGGTCGTGCCGGCGCCGGTTTCCGTGGTGAAACCTATGCTTCCGTCCATGCGCTCGATGATGGCCTTGGAAATGCTCAGACCCAGGCCGGTCCCGCCCTTCTGGCGCGTATCCGAAGAATCAGCCTGCGAAAATTTCTGGAAGATGCGCTGGCGGAATTCATCCGGAATGCCGGGCCCGTTGTCGGTGATTTCAACACGCACGCGCGCCGCGCCTGTGCGCATGCTGACCTGCACGGCGCCGCCCGGCGGCGAGAACTTGATGGCATTGGACAGCAGGTTGGTCACCACCTGGATCAACCGGTCGCTGTCGACGCAAACCTGCACGGGCGCCTCGCCCCTGCCCTGCACCAGTTTCACACCGTGCTGCTCCGCGAAGCCCTCATTGGCGACCAGTGCCTGCTCCAGCAAGGGCTCCAGCTCCACGGGCCGCAGTTCAAAACCCATCTTGCCGGATTCGATTTTTTCGCTGTCGAGGATATCGTTGATGAGCCGGATCAAGCGCTCGCAATTGCTCTTGGCGATGCCCACGAGGTTCTTGGCCTGCGCGGGCAGCTCGCCTGTCACGCCGCCCCAGACCAGCCCGAGCGACCCGCGTATCGAAGTCAGCGGCGTGCGCAGTTCGTGGCTGACGGTGGAAACGAACTCGCTCTTCATGCGGTCTATGCGCTTGAGCTCGGTCACATCGTTGCCCAGCGAGGAAAAACCGATGACCGTCCCCTGCTCACTCCCTTCGCCATAGCGCGGAAAGTAGCTCATGACGTATTCGCGCCGCTCGCCGCCCAGCGGTGCCAGCGCGCATTCATAACGCACGGAATAGCCTTCCAGCGCCTCCTGCACATGGCTTTTGACCTGCTCGTACAGCTGCGGCCCCATGACTTCGAGCATGGTGCGGTTCTGTATCTGTTCACTCTTGAGGCCAAAGGCCTCCTCGTAGGCCCGGTTGTGGAACCGGAAGCGCTCTTCCCGGTCGACATAGGCGATCAGGGCCGGTACGGCGTCGGTCAGTTCGCGCAGCTGGGCTTCGCTGTCGCGCAAGGCCTCGCTGATCCGGTTGCTTTCGGTGATGTCGTGGATGATGGCGGTAAACAGCCGGCGGCCGCCAACGTTGACATCGCCGAACGATGCGTTCACCGGGAACTCGGTGCCGTCATGGCGCAGGCCGAGCACCTTGACATCCCATTCGCGGAAACCCCGCTGGCGGCTACCCAGGCTTGCAAAAAAAGCCTGGAACCCCATGCGATAGCGCGCGGGCAGCAGCATGGTCACCTCACGGCCCACCAGGTCGTCGAGCCGGTAGCCAAAGAGATGCCGGGCAGCGCTGTTGGCATTGACGATGATGCCTTCCTGGGTTGCCGTCACCAACCCTTCGGCCATGCTCTCGGTCACGGCCCGGCTCATGGCCTCGCTGTCGGAAAGCCTGGCCTCGATGCGCCGGCGCTTTTCCTGCGCCCGGACAATCATCTGGATGGCCCAGCCGAACACGCTCAGGCACAGCAAGCCGCCCAGCAGGATCAGCTGCTTGACGGTCTGCGCGGTCTGCCGCGTCTCTTCTTTTGAATGTTCCAGGTCCTGGGTTTCGGCCGCCTTGATTCGAGCCACCAGCGCTTCCATCTCGTCGTGGAGCCGGCGGTTGGGCGCGCTGCCGACGATGGAGGCCGCGGCCTCCAGCCCGGTTTGCTGCCGGACGGCAATGGCCTGCTCCATTGAGTCGAAGCGCTGGGCCATGGACTCACCCAGGGCGCGCCAGTCCCGGCTCGTGCTGGCCTGCGCATGCACCCGCTCCAGGGCCTGCTGACTCAGCATGCGGGCCTGCTGGTAAGCAGCGAGGTCACCGGGAGTATTGGTCAGCAGGTAGCGCCGCTGGGAAGACTCCGCCGCCTTGAATTCTGAGACCACCTGCTCCAGCAGCAGCACCGTTTCGCGGGTCTCAGCCTCGCTCTGCGTGCCGCTGATCAGCGAATTGATGGTGAAGTAGGAAGCCGCCGTGCTCAGGACGATCAGGAGCATCCCTATGCACAGGGCGACATTGACGGTCGCGCGAAAAGGCAGCTTCATGGCGTCTGAGCCGGCAGGCCTGGTGTGCCAGAAAGGCGGCTCATCCAGCCAGGCCCGCGCGCTACTGCGAGCCCAGCACGGTGCGAACCGCCTGGATCAGCGACTCGGTCTCCACGGGCTTGGTGACATAGCCGTCAGCGCCGCTGGCCAAGCCCTTGAGCACTGCCTCGCGGGTCGCTTTAGCCGTAAGCATGATCACAGGAATGTCCTTGAGCTGCGGGTGTGCACGGATGCGCAGCAGGATGTCAAACCCGTCGGCGTCAGGCAACATGACGTCCAGCAGCACCAGGTCGGGGATCGGCGGCTTGCGGAACTCTGCCACCACCTCAGCACGGGCACCCGCCACTCGCACATCGAAGCCCTCGAAGGTCAGGTAATGGTTCAGGAACTTCGCCATGTGCTCATCGTCGTCCACGATGATGGCCGACTGGCGCTCGCCCGGCGCGCGCTGGCGCGCCTGCCCGCGTTTGCGGGCGATGCGAACGTAGTAATTGGATTTCTTGAGCGTGGCCGCGCAGAAATCGGCCTCGGCACCGGCTTCCGTGAGTGCCGCCGGGCTCAGCTGGAACTGCAGCGATGCTGCGAACGGATCCGGCGGGACCAGACTCACCAGCCCCTTGAGTAACAGCTGCTGCATGGTGCTGTCGAGCGTCGCGCCGGCAGCCTCTCCGACACTCTGGCGAATCTGGGCCATGGACAGGATGCCGTCAAGACGCACCAGCAACTCCACCTCGGACGGCGAAATGGTGGTGGCGGCGCCGCGCAGCTCCTGCTGGCCCTTGGGCGTCACTGCGTAGATATCGTTGTAGTGCACGGTGTAGCTCCTCTCTGTGGGTAAGGGGCATGACATGCGCCGAGGCGCCTGCCTGATTTTAAGGGTCCAGGGCCCGCTCGAATGGCGTGCGCCCACAGCAGGAAGATACACCAAGCGGGCCGGCATGTGTGTTCATGGCGCCTCCACCGGAGGCTGCGGCAACGCGGCGCGCAAAGCCTCCATCAGTTCGGAGAGCGAGTCCTCCATGCGCAGCAGCAACTCGTCGATGCTGTCGCGCGGTGCACTGTCGCGCAGCGCCTGCTCCAACGCCTCGGCATCCTGCGGCAATTGTGTGGCGCCTATCTGCGCTGAGACGCCGCGCAGCGAGTGGCTGAGCAATTCCGCCGCCTTCAGGTCGCCCGCCGCAAGCGCCTCGCGTATACGAACCGGCGTATCCGCGCGGCCGTCCATGAAGCGGCGCAGCATCGAAATGTAAAACCCCTTCATGTTCATTGCCCGGCTCAGTCCCACCGTCAGATTGATCCCGGCAATGCTGTCCGGCAGCGCCTCTTCCCCGGAATCCGCTGCATCCGCCGCCTGCACGGCGGCGAGCCGGGAGGCAGCCGTGCGGGTTTCGGCAACGGGTGGTGGCGCGGCAGGAGCCGCAACGGCCTGCGGCGCGGGTTCCAGGCTGTCCAACGCCCTGCGCAGCTCGGCAGCAGCCTCCGAGCGCTGCGCGGGCGTCAGGCGGCCGGGATCCAGTTCCAGGCGCAGGCCGGGCCGATCGCACTGGATTACCCCGGCTGCAATGGCTGGCGGCAACGGTGTTTTGCGGACCGCGTAGACCGTGATGGGCTCCACAAAGCCCTTGGCGATTACCGGCTCGCGTTCCTCGACCTCGATCTCGCCCTGCACCAGGTCATGGGTGTCCCGGGAAATCAGGATGCCGCCGGGCTCAGCCGCCTGCTCCAGCCGGGCCGCGAGGTTTACCTCCCGGCCGATGATGGTGTAGTCCATGCGCAGGTTGCTGCCGAAATTCCCGACGTCGCAAAAACCCGAGTTGATGCCTATGCGTATTTCAAAGGCTTTGGGAATGCCCATCGCCTTCCAGCGCTGTCGCAGCTCGGCCATGCGTTGCTGCATGGCGATGGCCATCTTGACGCACTGCACCGCGTCCTGCCGGGGGCCCAGGCTGTGGGGGTCGCCAAAGAAGATGACGATGGCGTCGCCTATGAATTTGTCCAGCGTCGCGCCGTATTCGGCGGCGATCTGGGACATTTCCTCGAAGTAACTGTTGAGCAAAAAAGTAACTTCCTCAGGCTGCCACTGCGCCGTGGAGGCCGTGAAGTTCTTGATGTCGGAGAAAAACACCGTGAGCCGCTTGCGCTGGGTCTGGATTTCGGCCTGGCGCGACCCGTCGAAGAGCGACTGGTAGACCTGAGGCGCGAGATAGCGCGACAGCTGTTCGGACAGCGTCTTCAGGCGCTTGGCATTGGCGCTGCGCTCCAGGTGCAGCCTCACGCGCGCCAGCAGCACGGGCGGGCTGATCGGCTTGGTGATGTAGTCGGTGGCGCCCAGGTCCAGCCCGAACTGCTCTTCTTCCACGCTGCTGAGCGCCGTAAGGAAGATGACGGGAATGTCAGCGGTGCGCGGATCGCGCGCCAGCCGCCGCATGACCTCGTAGCCGTCCATGCCGGGCATCATCACATCCAGCAGGATGATCTCGGGGCGCCTGTCGGACATTGCGGCCGCCAGGCCCTCTTCGCCCGACTCCGCGGCCTCCACGTCATAGCCGTCCTGCAGCAGGGCGACGAGGAAATACCGGACATCCGCCGTGTCGTCCACCACCAGGATGCGGGCACGGCGCGTTGGGCGCGGCGCGTCTTGCTCGCTTACGGCTTCAGTCATGCGGCTCCTCCATGATGACGGGGGACAGGCATCCGGCCTGGCCGGTTACCGGGGTTGGCGCGCGCGGGGGCGCATGGCCGCGCGCCAGCTTATTTCACCAGTTCTGCCCGCATGGCGTCAATCACCGCCTTGTAATCGGGTTTTCCGAAGATGGCGCTGCCGGCCACAAAGGTGTCGGCGCCCGCGGCCGCCACGCGCGCGATGTTGTCGGCCTTGATGCCGCCGTCGACCTCAAGGCGGATGTCCTTGCCCGAAGCCTCGATGCGCTTGCGCGCCTGTTCTATCTTGCGAAGCGCCGAATCGATGAAGCTCTGTCCCCCGAAGCCGGGGTTGACGCTCATGATGAGGATCAGGTCGATGTCCTCAATGACCCAGTCGAGCACATCCAGCGGCGTGGCCGGGTTGAACACCACTCCTGCCTTGCAACCCTTGGCCTTGATGGCCTGCACGCTGCGGTGAACATGGCCGGAAGCCTCGGGATGAAAGCTGATCAGGTCGGCACCTGCTTCAGCAAAGGCCGCGGCCAGCGCGTCAACAGGTTGCACCATCAGGTGCACATCAACCGGCACTGGCGTGCCATCGGCTTTTTTGGCGTGCGGCTTGAGGGCCTGGCAGATCATGGGCCCGAAGGTCAGGTTGGGCACATAGTGGTTGTCCATCACGTCGAAGTGAATCCAGTCGGCGCCGGCGGCGATGACGGTCTTGATCTCCTCGCCCAGGCGGGCGAAATCGGCGGACAGGATGGAGGGGGCAATCCGGTAGGTAGGCGGCTGGTTTTTAGGCATGGCAGGATTGTCGCAGCAAGCCGCGGCTCCCGCCTGCCTGCGGCACCGCCCGCTCTTTCGCCCGGCTGCCAGCACCCGCCACAGCAGGCGGTTAACATGGTGGAGAAGCTGTTCACCGTCCATACGGAGCCCTGCTTAGGCCGTGAACGGGCTCCACTATCTTCAGCCATGCCCAAATACCAGTTCTCCTGCGAAGCCGTCCCCCAGTACCTGCCCGAGCAATCGGCGCCGGAAGACCACGTCTACGGGTTTTCCTATACCGTCACGGTCACCAATACCGGCGAAGTGACGGCTCAGCTGATTTCACGCCACTGGATCATCAGCGACGCCAACGGCCATAACGAAGAAGTCAAGGGCCTGGGCGTGGTGGGCCACCAGCCGCTGCTCAAGCCCGGCGAGTCTTTCCAGTACACCAGCGGCTCGCGCCTGCGCACGCCCAGCGGCACCATGCACGGCAGCTATTTTTGCGTGGCCGAGGATGGCGAACGCTTCGAGGTGGCCATCCCCATGTTCGTGCTGGAAGCGCATGGCGGCAACGGCAATGGCAGCGCCCCGCCCGGCCGCGTGCTGCACTGAACCCACGGCCCCGACCGCCGATGAAAGACCTGGCTTCCCTGCTCAAGGCGCTGGATCCGGACGCCGACCTGGCCCAACGCCACGTCTGGCTGATCAAGCTTTTCGAATGGATACGCGGCGACCAGACCTCCGTGGCGGCCGCGGTGTCGCGGGTGCAGGCCCTGGTGGATGCCGTCGAGATGCAGCCCGAACTGCGGGCACGCCTGCGGGCCTGGTGGCAAACACTCATACAGACGGTCGACATCACCACCTTGCTGGCCGATTTCGGCTTCGCGCCACGCACGGCGTTTGTCAGCGAGCTGGCCGAGCGCCTGCGCCGCAAGCTGCTGCCCGGCACGCCTGAAACCGTTGATGCCTCCGAGCTGTTTCCCCTGGTGGCCCCCACCCGTTTCGACGCGCAGTGGATGGGCGCGCTCGAAGAACCGCAGATTGCCCGGCTGACCCAGCTGCTCTCGGCCAGTCCTGAAATGGACACGCTGCACTGGCATTACAGCCTGATGGATGCGCTGACCTACTGCACAGCGCAAATACGCGCTACCGGCTTCGCGCCCGAACTGCGCCTGCGCATGAACCGCGCCACACCGCATGCGCGCGCATTCCATGCCTTGCCGGCCGATATCGACTTGCTGCGCACCGCCTTCTTCAAGCCCGAGCGCGACGAAGCACAGTTGCAGGCCGCGATCGCGCAATACCGCGAGCGGCTGGATGCCTGCCGCCAGGCCGTCAACAGCATTTATGCGCACCTGGAGGACAACGGCATCTCGGTCGGCATGGTGTTTCGCCTGCGCCAGTTGCGCGAACGCATGCTGCGGGTACGTGAGCTGCTCGACAGCCTGGTATCACCCAAGCCCGCCATGGCCGCCATCAAGCTGCTGGGGCGCCGCGTCATCACCGCGCAAGAGGGAAAAAGCATAGGCGCGCTGATCAGCGCCAACTCCACGCTGCTGTCGGCCAAGGTGGCCGAGCGCAGCGCCGAAACCGGCGAGACCTACATCACGCGCACACGCGGCGAATACCGCCAGATGCTGGGCAAGGCCATGGGCGGCGGCGCCGTCACGGCCTTCACTACGCTGCTCAAGTTCATGATCGTGGCGGTGGGGCTGTCGGCGTTCTGGGGCGGCTTCTGGTCCGGCCTCATGTACGCCGCCAGTTTCATCGTGATCCAGCTGCTGCACTTCACCCTGGCCACCAAGCAGCCCGCCATGACGGCACCGGCCATGGCGGCCAAGCTCAAGGACCTCGGCTCGGCCGATTCGGCCGGCACCATCGAAGCCTTTGTCGACGAGGTCACGCACCTGGTGCGCTCGCAGGTGGCGGCGGTCTTCGGCAATGTGTTCATGGTGGTGCCCGCGGTGCTGCTGGTCAACACGGTGGTGCAACTCTTGTTGGGCCGGCCCATGATCAGCCACGCCGAGGCCGAGCACGTACTGGGCACGCTGACGCTGCTGGGCCCCACGCTGATGTGGGCGGGCTTTACCGGCGGCATCCTGTTCGCGGCCAGCATGATCGCCGGCTGGACCGAAAACTGGTTTGTGCTGCACCGCCTGGATTCGGCCATGCGCCACAACCCGCGCATCACCGCCGTGCTGGGCAGCGAACGCGCGGCGCGCTGGTCCGGCTTCATGCGCGACAACATCTCGGGTTTCGCCTCCAACATCGCGCTGGGTTTCATGCTGGGCTTGATCCCGGCCTTCACCGGTTTCTTCGGTGTGGAACTGCAAGCGCGCCACGTCACGCTGTCCACCGGCCAATTGGCCGCGGCCGGCGTCTCGCTGGGCCTGGAGGCCTTCAAACACCCCACCATCTGGTGGTGCGTCGCGGCGATTCCGCTGATAGGCGCGCTCAACCTCGGCGTGAGTTTCTACCTCGCCTTCCGCCTCGCCCTGCAGGCCCACAACGTGAGCAATGTGGACCGCGCCCGCATTCGCGCCGCCATCTGGGCGCGCTGGCGCAGCCACCCTCGCAGCTTCTTCATGCCTGAATAACGCCCACCCCTGTCCACGCTCACTGCGTGTAGCCTGTTCTCCCCTCGAGGGGACGGCGCCTGGGGCCGGCGAAGCCGGACCCTCGGCCCCCACTGGCAAATACCCATACCCAGGGCCCTAGCTTCCGATGTTGTCCTACAGGCCACTGTGCAGAGCGCCTGTAAATTAATGCAACAAGTTTCGTTTCGCGCAAACCCACCGGGCTTCAGGCTGCAAGGCCGGCCGACCAACGTGCAACATGCTGCCTTCAAGAGCCTGTCTGCAGAAGTTCCAATCAGAGTGGAGACCCATCCCCCATGAATGAAATCCTGGCCATCTGGGCCGAATGGATCAAACCTTCGGCAGGCTTGCCGACCGTGCAGTGGTCCATATTGCTCGCGCTGGCCGCCGCGACGGGCCATCTGCTGAACCGTTACACCGGCATGCCCAAGGTGGTCGGCTATTCCCTGGTCGGCGGCCTCGCCGGCCTTGCCGGTTTCAGCGGCGCGGCCTGGCCGCTGCAAGGCACGGGACTGTTCCTGCTGGAGCTGGGCGTGGCCGTCGTGCTGTTCGAGGCGGGTGGGCGCATTCCACTGCGCTGGTTCCGCCACAACCCCATGGTGCTGGTGCAAAGCCTGGCCGAATCCGCGCTGACCTTCATCCTTGTGCACTGGGCCCTGAGCGCCATGAGCGTGCGCGTGGCCGTGGCCGAACCGCTCGCCCTGCTGGCCATGGCCGCCTCGCCGGCCGTGCTGTCGCGTGTGGCCATCGACACGCGGGCAGCAGGCCCCGTCACCGAGCGCGCGCTGGTGCTGTCCACGCTGGGTACGCTCTATGCCCTCACACTGTGCAGCGCCCGCGCCGGCATGATGCACCGCCCGGAATCGGGGACGATCAGCGTGCTCAGCACGCTTTACCCGGTGCTGGTGGTGCTGGGCCTTTCAGTGGTGGTGGGCGCGGCGCTGGCCCTCACGCTGCGCACCGCGCTGCGCGTGATGAGCCCCACCAGCGAGAACACCGCCATCCTGCTGCTGGCGCTGATCGCCGCCGGCGCCGCGCTGGCGGCGCACTTCGGCGGGTCGGCGCCGCTGGCGGCTCTGCTGGGCGGCATGCTGCTCAAGCAGCTCAATCCGCGCCCCTGGTCATGGCCGCGGCAGATGGGCACGGCCTCGTCCATGCTGACCATGCTGATGTTTGTGCTGGTCTCTGTGGTGGCGGCGCAGGCCGACTGGAGCGGCCCGGTGGCCGGCCTGGTCATCACCATGGTCGTCGCGCGCATGGCGGCCAAGATCATCGGCGTGGCCATCGGCAACGTGGGCAGCGGTGCCAGCTGGAAGCAGGCCCTGTGGGTAGGCTGCGCCATGTCGCCCATGTCCTCGGTCGCGCTGCTGCTGGTGTCGCAGTTCGCGGCTGCCTCGGGCGCCCTGGGCCGCCAGATCGCCAGCGTGGCCCTGCCTGCCATCCTGCTGATGGAGGTGCTGGGCGCGGTGCTGGCCACGGTGGCCATCTACCGCGCCGGCGAAAGCTCCAAACCCTGGGCGCCGCTCACGCGCGGCCCCGTATCCGGACCCGTCCATGAGCCTTGAACCTTTTCACAAATCGGCCGCGCTGTCGCTGGGCGTGGAGCTTGAGCTGCAGCTGGTGAACACGCACGACTACGACCTCGCGCCCTATGCCGAGGACATGCTGCGCCTCATGTCCAAAATCTCCCTGCCCGGCGCCGTGGTGCCCGAGATGACCTCGAGCATGATCGAGGTCTCGACCGGCGTATGCCACAACGCGTCCGAGGTGTTGGGCCAGCTTTCACAGATTCGCGACGCGCTGGTCAAAAGCGCCGACAAGCTCAACATCGCTGTGGTCGGCGGCGGCACCCACCCCTTCCAGCAGTGGCATGAGCGCCGCATTTACGACAAGCCCCGCTTTCGCGAGCTGTCCGAGCTGTACGGCTATCTTTCCAAGCAGTTCACGATCTTCGGCCAGCATGTGCACGTGGGCTGCCCCGACGCCGACAGCGCCCTGCTCACGCTGCACCGCATGTCGCGCTACATCCCGCACTTCATCGCGCTGTCGGCCTCTTCGCCCTACGTGCAGGCCCAGGACACGGCCTTCGACTCGGCACGGCTCAACTCGGTGTTTGCCTTTCCGCTGTCGGGCCGCGCGCCCTTCGCGCTGACCTGGGACGACTTCACCGTGTACTTCGACAAGATGACGCGCACCGGCGTGGTCAAGAGCATGAAGGACTTTTACTGGGACATTCGCCCCAAGCCGGAATTCGGCACCATCGAGATCCGCGTGTTCGACACGCCGCTCACGGTGGAGCGCGCCACCGCGCTGGCCGGCTTCGTGCAGTCGCTGGCCTCGTGGTTCATGCACGAACAGCCCTTCATACCCGTGGAGGACGACTACCTGGTCTACACCTACAACCGCTTCCAGGCCTGCCGCTTCGGCCTGGACGCGGTCTATGTGGACCCGGCCACTGGCGGCCACATGCCGCTGCGCGAGCACATCCTGCAGACCATGGCGCAGATCGAACGCCATGCCACCGCCATGGGCGCGGGCGCCTCGCTGCACCTGCTGCGCAACAGCGTGGAGCGCGGCGACAACGACGCCCGCTGGCTGCGCGAAAGGCAGGGCGAGGAACACCTGCTCGCCGAAGTCATACGCCAGGCGGCGGAACGTTTTCGCGGCGGCGTCTCGCACCAGCAGAATTCCTAGGGTTCTGTGCACGAGGCGCATGGGCAGCCTGTATGCTCTGCGCCATGGGTGAATTTGACCTGATCGCGCGCTACTTCACGCGCCCCGCCACACGCGCCGTGCTCGGCGTGGGCGACGACTGCGCCTTGCTGCAGCCCGCGCCCGGCACGCAGCTGGCAATCTCGAGCGACATGCTGGTCGAGGGCCGGCACTTCTTCGCGGACGTGGACCCTTTCACGCTGGGCCACAAGGCGCTGGCCGTCAACCTCAGCGACCTGGCCGCCTGCGGCGCCAAGCCCCAGGCCTTCACGTTGGCGCTGGCCTTGCCGCGCGTTGACGAAGCCTGGCTCGCCGCATTTTCGAAAGGCCTGCTGACGCTGGCCGACGCGCACGGCTGCGAACTGGTGGGCGGTGACACCACGCACGGGCCGCTCAATATCTGCATCACCGTGTTCGGCGAAGTGCCGGTGGTACAGGGCAAAAGCCAGGCACTGCTGCGTTCGGGTGCCAGGTCCGGCGACGATGTGTATGTCAGCGGCGCGGTGGGTGACGCAAGGCTGGCGCTGGAAGCCTTGCGCGGGACGCTGGCCTTGCCGCCTGGTTTGCTGGTCCAGGCCAAGAGCCGGCTGGAACAACCCACACCGCGGGTGGCACTGGGCCAGGCACTACGCGGCGTTGCCTCGGCGGCCATTGACGTGAGCGACGGATTGCTGGGTGACCTCGGCCACATCCTGCGGGCGTCGGGCGTGGGCGCCACGCTGGACACGGCACTCGCCGTGAATTTGCTGGCCTCCCGCAGGCACCCCGATTGGCCTGAAGCCGGGATTGATGCCGAAAGGCAGATGGAGCTCGCGCTGGCGGGCGGCGACGACTACGAGCTTGCCTTCACCGCACCGGGGTCGGCGCGCGACGCCGTCGAGGCAGCGGCGAGCGAGTCGCAAACACCGGTCAGCCGAATCGGCCGCATCGACACGGCCCCCGGCCTGCGTCTGCTGGATGCCGCCGGCAAACCTCTGCAGCGGCGCTACGCCTCCTTCGATCACTTTGCCTGACGGCGGGCAGTAGCGCCTGGCCGACCAGGGTGTACCATGCTGCGCGCGAGGCGGCCGGCCATGCTGCCCGCCCAGCGGCCAACAGCCGACCAGAATTGAGCCGGCGCCAGGGAACGCAGATGGCGGGCCTCGGCCATCGCAGCAGTGGCCAAGCGGTTTTCTTCCGATGCGGTGTAAGTGGAGTTCATGAGAGCGTCCTTTCGGTTCTGAGGCATGGCTCCACTGTGCGCAAAACCGCCGCCGCCGGAAACCATCCGCAGTGCAAATGCGTCTTGCATCCGGTGCAAAACAAAAAGCGCGACGATGGGTAACATGGCCGGCATGCGGAACCTGAACTTCGACGACATGCACCTGTTCGCGCGCGTGGCCGAACTGGGCAGCTTCTCGGCCGTGGCCCGCGCACGGGGCGTTCCCGTCAGCCAGGTGTCGCGCGCCATCGCCCGCATTGAGAAAACCTGCAATGCGCGTCTGGTGCAACGCAGCACGCACGCGCTGACCCTCACGCCCGAGGGGGAAACTTTTCTCGGCTACTGCCGGCGCATGACCCATACGCTGGACGACCTGGAAGGCGAATTCGCCAGCCAGAGCGGCGAAGCCAGCGGCTGGGTTCGCGTGGCGGCCAGTACCGTGATGGCCGAGTACCTGCTGGTGCCCAGCCTCGAAGGGCTGAACCAGCACCACCCGCGTGTCCACGTGGAGCTGAAGGTGGACGACAGGCTGGTCGACATGGTGCGCGACGGCGTCGACATCGCGATCCGCAGCGGCACGCACACGAATGAGAACACGGTAGTACGCCAGATCGGCACGCACGGGCGCAGGCTCTACGCCACGCCGGGCTACCTGAAGGCCCATGGCACGCCCGAGCATCCCGACGATCTGGGCCGACACCGCCTGATCAGCAACAGCGGCGCGACCCAACTCAATCGCTGGCCCTTCATCATCGACGGCCAGCCCGTGGTGATCACGGCGGACGGTTGCTGGCGCGCCGACTCCACCGGCACCACCAGCCAGCTGGCCCTGCAGGGCCTGGGCATCGCGCGATTCGCCATGCTGGCGGCAGAGCCCCTGGTGCGGCGCGGCCTGCTGGTGCCGGTACTACCGGGCTTTGTGGATGAACAGCCGGTTCCCATCCACGCCGTGACACTGGGCGGGCGGCACCGCCTGCCGAAGATCCGCGCCTGCATCGACTACTGGGCCGAGTGGTTCAGCCGCGAAGGGGACTTGATCCGCTGAGCGCCCGCAGGTGGACCGGCAGCCTGTGAAAACCACTGTGACAAAATCAGGCTCTGCCCTGGGCATTCGCCGCCCGCCACGCCACACATGACCGACACCACGCCGCCCGCCTTCCGGCCCACCGCGAAATTCCTGCTTTCGCACCCCGCGCACTTCATGGCCCTGGGCTTCGGCGCCGGCCTGAGCCCGGTCGCCCCCGGCACGGCCGGCACGCTATGGGCCTGGCTGGCCTACCTGGTGCTGCAGCAGTGGCTCACACCCACTGAAATGGGTTTGCTGATTGCCATCTCCACGGTGGCCGGCTGGTGGGCCTGCACCGTGACGGCCAAGGCCATGAATGTGCTGGATCCGGGCAGCATCGTCTGGGACGAGGTCATCGCCTTCTGGCTGGTGCTGTGGCTGGTGATGCCCGCCGACTTCGGGGCCCAGCTGGCCGCGTTTGTGCTGTTCCGCTTTTTTGATGCGCTCAAACCCGGCCCCGTGGCTTGGGCCGACCAGGCCTTCAAGGGCTTTGACTGGCGCGGCGGCTTCGGTATCCTGTTTGACGACATCGTCGCGGCCTTTTGCACGCTGTTGGTGATCGCGCTCTGGAGGTTCTGGTGAGCCGTGCAACAGCCGAACAGCTGGCCGCCCTGCTGCAGGCCCAGGGCCGCATGCTGGCCACGGCCGAGAGCTGCACCGGCGGCATGATCTCGGCGGCCTGCACCGACCTGGCCGGCTCCAGCAACTGGTTTGAGCGCGGCTTTGTCACTTATTCCAACGAGGCCAAAACGGAATTGCTGGGCGTGGACGCCGCGCTGATCGCCCGCCACGGCGCGGTCAGCGAGGAAGTGGCCCGCGCCATGGCCGCCGGCGCGCTGGCGCATTCGCGCGCGCAGGTGTCTGTGGCCGTGACGGGTGTGGCCGGCCCGGCGGGCGGTAGCGCCGCCAAGCCCGTGGGTACGGTATGGTTTGGCTTCGCGCTGCCGGGGCGGCTGGTATCGGAAACCAGGCGCTTTGAAGGCGACCGGGCCGCGGTGCGCAAGGCCACGGTGGAGCATGCGCTTGGGCGGCTGCTCGAACTGCTGGGTCAAGCAGGTGACGCCTGAGTGACGCCCGGCCCGCGCTGAGCGCTATAGAGTTCGCGGACCCGACCGCCCACAACATCCCCGATCAGGAGACAGCATGCACCCTAACCAGGCCACCCTCGAGAAGTTCTACGCCGCGTTTGCCCGCCTCGACTCCGACACCATGGCGAGCTGCTATGCGCCCGACGCCCAGTTCGACGATGAGGCGTTTTCGCTGCGCGGCCACAAGGAGGTCACCGGCATGTGGCACATGCTCTGCGATGTGACAAAGGCCAAGGGCGCCGATGTGTGGAAGCTGGCCTATAGCGGCATCGAAGCCGATGCGCGCGGCGGCAAATCACACTGGGAGGCCGACTACCGCTTCAGCGCCACCGGGCGCATGGTGCACAACGTGATCGACGGCGCCTTCGAGTTCAATGAACAGGGGCTGATACTCCGCCACCGCGACCGCTTTAACTTCTGGGCCTGGTCGCGCCAGGCGCTGGGCGCGCCGGGGCTGCTGCTGGGCTGGACGCCTTTCCTGCGCGCCAAGGTGCGCGCCACGGCGGCCGCTAATCTGCAAAAATACCTGGCATCACGTCAGTAAGCAAGACTTGAATCCCAACGGGAGTTGCCCATGCCCTGGTTTGACGGCTTTGAATCGCGCAGTTTCGAGGTCAACGGCGCCTCCATCCACGCGCGGGTCTCCAAAACCACGCTGGGCGAGCCGCTGCGCCCGGCACTGTTGCTGCTGCACGGCTTCCCGCAGTCGCATGTGATGTGGCACCGCGTGGCTCAGCGCCTGGCCCGGGATTACTTTCTCGTGATGCCCGACCTGCGCGGCTACGGCGACTCCTCCAAGACGGCGGGCCTGCCCGACCACAGCAATTACAGCAAGCGCAACATGGCGCACGACATGACCGGTGTCATGGACGCGCTGGGCGTCAAGCGCTTCTTCCTCTGCGGCCATGACCGCGGCGGGCGTGTGGCCCACCGGCTGGCGCTGGACCACGCGGAGCGCGTGCTCAAGCTCTGCGTCATCGACATCGCGCCTACGCTGGACATGTACGAGGGCCGCAGCATGACCGAGCCCTACATGGCCTTCGCGCGGGCCTACTATCACTGGTTCCACATGCTGCAGCCCGCGCCGCTGCCCGAAATCATGATGGGCGCCAACCACCCCGAGACCGCAAAAGCCTACCTGCACGCCAAGCTGGGCGGCTGGGGCAGCGCGGGGCTGGACTACATAGAGCCGCAGGCCCTGGCCGAGTACGAGCGCAGTTTTTGCAACGCTGAGGCATTGCACGCCGCCTGCGAGGATTACCGCGCCAGCGCCGGCATAGACCTGGAGCACGATCGCGAGGGGCGCGCGCTGGGCCTGAAGCTGGCCTGCGACCTGCTGGTGCTGTGGGGCGAGCGCGGTGTGGTGCGGCGCCTGTTCGACCCGTTGGCGCTCTGGCGGGCACAGTGCGGCGGCGAAGTCACCGGCCAGGCCATGCCGGCCGGGCATTTCATTCCCGAGGAGCAGCCCGAGGCCACCGCGCAGGCGCTGCGGAATTTCTTCACCTGACCCATCCCTACCCCCGAACATGTCGCACTACACCGCTGAAACCTTGTGGGAACGCAAGGACGCCGATTTCCTGGACAACCGCTACAGCCGCCGCCACCTGCTGCGCTTTGACGGCGGGCTGGAGGTGCCGGGCTCTTCCTCGCCCAGCGTCGTGCCGGTGCCCATGTCCGACGCGTCGGCACTGGACCCGGAAGAAGCGTTTGTGTCCTCGCTGTCGAGCTGCCACATGCTGTGGTTCCTGACCATGGCGGTCAAGCGCAAGTTCCGCGTGGACCGTTACCGCGATCTGGCGACCGGCGTCATGGAAAAGAACGCGGAGGGCAAGGTGGCCATGACCGTCGTGACGCTGCATCCCGAGGTGACGTTTTCGGGGGAACACCAACCCAGCCGCGAGGAACTGGCCAAGCTGCACCACGACGCGCACGAGGCCTGCTTCATCGCCAATTCGGTGAAAACCGAGGTGCGCTGCGAGCCGGTGTACGGCGACGCGTGACCGGCCGCCGGTGCCGCGCCGCTATTTGAGCCAGCCGCGCTTCCTGAAGTACCACATGGGCACCAGGGCGCTGGCCACCATCAGCACGATGGCGTAGGGATAGCCCAGGGACCAGTCGAGCTCGGGCATGCCCTTGAAGTTCATGCCGTAGACGCTGGCGATCAGCGTGGGCGGCAGCAGCGCGACGCTGGCCACCGAGAAGATCTTGATGATCTTGTTCTGGTTGATGTTGATGAAGCCGACCGTGGCGTCCATCAGGAAGTTGATCTTGTCAAACAGAAAGGCGGTGTGCGAATCCAGCGAATCGATGTCGCGCAGGATCTGCCTCGCCTCCTCGAACTGCTCGGCATTGAGCATCTTGCTGCGCATCATGAAGCTGACGGCGCGCCGCGTGTCCATCACGTTGCGGCGTATGCGGCCGTTCAAGTCCTCGTGGCGGGCGATGGCCCCCAGCACCTCGCCGGCCAGCGCGTCGGTCACGTCGCCCGACAACACCTGGGTGCTGACTTTTTCGAGCTCGACGTAAATGCCCTCCAGCGTGTCGGCCGAATATTCGGCGTCGGCGTCGAACAGCTTGAGCAGCACTTCCTTGGCGTCCTCGATCAGGCCGGGAGCGCGGCGGGCGCGCATGCGCAGCAGCCGGAACACCGGTACGTCCTCGTCGTGGATGGAAAACAGCACGCCCTTGCTCTTGAGGTCGTCGTTGACCAGGTTCAGGATGAAGGCCACGCGCACGGTGCGCGGTTCGGCGTCGTCGGCGATCAGGAAGTCGGAGCGTATGTGCAGCTCGCCGTTGTCTTCTTCGTAGAAGCGCGCCGACTCCTCGATGTCCTCGTCCATCGCGTCTTCCGGGATGGACAGGCCGTAGTACTGCTTGATCCAGCGTTTTTCTTCGAGGGTGGGGGACTCCAGGTCCACCCAGATGGGCTGGAACCTCGAGAGTTCTTCCAGGGATTCGATTTCTTCCTGGAAAAGCCGGCCATTGGCGAGCGTGAAAATATTGAGCATGACTGACTGCCTATCGGTTCAGGAGGCTGCACACAAGGCCTACGCTCGGGCCTTGGCGAAAGCGGGGAAAAAGGGCGGTGGGATGGTGGCATCGCTTTCAACCCCCTTTTGAGCATGAGCCTTTTCAAGCCCGCGTCAGTCTGCGGTGTTGAAAGCTAGCGACTAGGGCTGCTTTCCAAGGATTTCTCCGTTATTGAAACAGCGGCGATTATGGCACTTCAAACCCGCCTTATCCACCCTACATAAAGAAGGCCAGGAGCTCGTCCTTGCGCGCATAGGCGTCACGCTCGCCCAGCGCCATCAGCGCCTTGATAAAGCCCGGCTCGAACAACAGGTAGCTGGCCAGCGCGGCACCGCCGGGGCTGCCCTTGGCGCCCAGCGCGCCCAGGCCGGCCAGGGCGTTATAGGTGGCTGCGGGCAGCTCGGCCGCATGGGCCTGTGCCAGCGCGTCCAGTGATTGCGAGGGCGCGATCGCGAGGATGTCCACCGGGCGGTAGGGCATGATGGCCGCGATCTCCCGCGGCATCTGGCGTACGGTCTTGCTGACGCGCTGCGCCTGCTCCACGTCGGCCTGCAGCGTATCTTGGAAGACGCTTGCCATGGCATGGCCGGCAATGGCGCCCAGCGAGGGCCGGCCGCTCACGCTGGCGTTGCCGCCCCCCACAAAGCCGGCGCGCTCGGGCTGCCCGACGCCTATCACGAGCACCTTGCCGGCGCCCAGGTGCAGCGCAGGCGACAGCGGCGAGCTCTGGCGCATGGAGCCGTCGCCGAAGAACTCGGGATGCCCGTCCACCCACAGCGGCGTGGCCGGAAACAGGAAGGGAATGGCGCTGGAAGCCATCAGGTGTTCGATGGTGATGGGCTGGAACTCGGCACGGCGGCCGGGCCGGCTCCACAGTTCGGCCTGCCGGCCCGCCGCCATCTGGCAAAACGTCCAGTGCACGCCGCTGCTGTAGCTGGAGGCCGTGACGGCCACGGCGCGCAGCGTCCTGTCCTGCAGGGCCTGCTCGATGCGGCCCAGCGAGATGACACGGTGCAGGGTGTCCACCAGCGGTGTGTTGTCCAGCAGCGCCTGCTGCGCCCGCACCTGCTGCGACAGGAACAGCGCCGCCGCGATGCGGCTAGAGCGTATCCAGGCCGGCACTTTGAGTTTGTAGACCTGCGAGGACCGCAGGGTCGTCCAGAAGGCGGCCAGCTGGGCAAAGGCCTGCATGCCTTCGCTCGCGCGGCTGGCCAGGAAGGTGGCATTGAGCGCGCCGGCCGAGGTCCCCACCAGGATGTTGAACGGGAATCGCTCGCCGGCCGACCCGCCCTGCAGGCTCAGCATGGTCGACAGCGCATGCAGCACGCCCGCCTGGTAGGCGGTGCGCGCCCCGCCCCCCATAAGCACCAGCGCATTGCGGTCCTCGTCGGGCCGGGTCAGGGCCGAGGAAATAATGGTTTCAAGCGACATGGCCGGCCCCGATCCGCGGCGCGGGGGAAAAGAACAACAGGCGGTGCATGATCCTGAATAGGCTGTTTTGTTATGGTTTTCCTGCCGGCCGTGACATGCCTGCCGCGCCTTTAGGGGCCCTTGCTACGGCCCTGGGCATCAAGCGAAGCGGTGCTTGCATGATGCCGCCCGGGCGGATTTCGTGCAAGCCCGGTATCCATCCGCGCGTTGCATCGGCCGCAAAAATCCAGCGAAATCAAATGCTTGCACAAGCGCAGCGGCGGTGCCCGGGCAGACTCACGAGGCGATGGCCATCAAAGGGTCAATAGCTTTTTCAGAAGGTTTCATTATTTATTGCAAGCCCGGTTGCAATTGATGGGCTTCGGGCGCATAGTGAATCCAAGAGCGTTGTTTCCGTCTGCCGCCCGCCTTCACGGGTCGGGTGGTGTTTTCAACCCCAGCTCCAGTTTTGGAAAAGGAGTCTCTTTATGAACTTGACGATCAGCGGTCACCATCTTGAAGTCACGCCCGCACTGCGCGGTTATGTGACGAGCAAGCTGGATCGGATTACCCGGCATTTCGACCAGGTAGTGGACGTAAAAGTCCTGTTGACAGTGGACAACATGAAAGAGAAGGAAAGACGCCAGCGGGCCGAGTGCAATGTGCACGTCAAGGGCCGCGACCTGTTCGCCGAGAGTTCCCATGCTGATCTTTACGCCGCCGTGGACGAGTTGACCGACAAGCTGGACCGCCAGGTCGGACGTTACAAAACCAGAACCCAGGATCACCACCACATTGCCGCCAAGCGACAGGCCTGAAAGGCCTTCCCGTTTTTTGACACAGCCGTTGCGCCGCCCCGCCGGGCATGCGCATACCTGCCGACGCGGCCCGGCGAGAAATTTCGCCTCGCTGCCTCGGTATCAGGCTGCACAAGTCGCCTGAAAAAAGCCGCTTGAGGCTTCAAGCGGCTTTTTTATGCCTCTTTTTCCAGCAAACCCGCTGCAAAGTGCATAATTCGGCGACTAAAAGATTGTTATGAACCGTCTTTCGCAAATCCTGCCCCCCTCCCAAGTGCTCGTCAGCGTTGAGGCGACCAGCAAAAAGCGCGCTTTCGAAGAAGCCGGCTTGCTGTTCGAGAATCAGCACGGCCTGAACCGCGCACTGATCACCGACAGCCTGTTCGCCCGTGAACGCCTGGGCTCGACCGGCCTGGGCCATGGCGTGGCGATTCCGCACGGCCGCATCAAGGGCCTCAAGGCGCCCATGGCGGCGGTTTTCCTGCTGCAGTCGCCTATCGGCTTCGACGCACCGGACGAGCAGGCCGTGGCGCTGCTCATCTTCCTGCTGGTGCCCGAAGCCGCCACACAGAAACACCTCGAGATCCTCTCGGAAATCGCTGAACTGCTCAGCGACAGCACCTTGCGCGAGCAGCTCAAGACCAGCACCGACGCTGCCGCCCTGCACCACCTGATCGCTTCCTGGCATTCCGTCCACGAAGTCAGCTCCTAAGCCGGGCTTTTTCCGCACCACAGGCCGGCATGAAGCCCACCGTTGTCAGCGCCGACGTTTTATTTGAAGACCACCGTGCTTCCCTGAAGTGGGAATGGGTCGCGGGCCTGGGCGCTTCCGAGCGGCGCTTTGACGAAGTGGCCGTGCGGGCCGCACGATCCGGCGCCGACCTGGTCGGCTACCTCAACTACATCCATCCCTACCGCGTGCAGATCCTGGGCGAGCGCGAGGTGGCCTACCTGACCAACGCCAGCCCCGAAGATTGCGGCCGCCGCATTTCCCGCATCATCACGCTGGAACCGCCGGTGCTGGTCGTGGCCGACGGCCAGGTGGCGCCCGACACGCTGCTGTCCATGTGCGAGCGCGCGCAGCTGCCGATGTTCGCCACGCCGGAGTCGGCCGCTTTCGTGATCGACGTGCTCAGGGCTTACCTGTCCAAGCATTTCGCCGACCGCACCTCCATGCACGGCGTGTTCATGGACATCCTGGGCATGGGCGTGATGATCACGGGCGAGTCCGGCCTGGGCAAAAGCGAACTGGGCCTGGAGCTGATTTCGCGCGGCCACGGCCTGGTGGCCGACGACGCGGTGGACCTGTACCGCATCAACCAGACCACGATCGAAGGCCGCTGCCCCGAATTGCTGCAAAACCTGCTTGAGGTGCGCGGCATAGGCCTGCTCGACATCAAGGCGATTTTTGGCGAGACGGCGGTGCGCCGCAAGATGCGGCTCAAGCTGATCGTGCACCTGGTGCGCCGCGAGACGCTGGAGCGCGACTACGAACGCATTCCCTATGAACCGCTGATGCAGGACGTGCTGGGCATTCCGGTGCGCAAGGTCATCATCCAGGTGGAGGCCGGCCGCAACATCGCCGTGCTGGTGGAAGCCGCGGTGCGCAACGCCATCCTGCAGCTGCGCGGCATCAATACCTACCAGGAGTTCGTCGAAAGACATCGCCGAGCCATGGAACAAGACGACTAGAAGGTGGAATAAACCTACTGCGCGGTCCGATCTTGCGCCTGCGGTCCTCACCGTACTGGAGTACGGTTCCGGTCCTCGACGCGACCTCGAACCGCTCGCTACGGTTTCGTCACACCTTCTAAGCCCCCAAATCACCTTTCAAGAGTGGTGATGCCTCACCGGCGTGGCGCCGTTGCGGTTGGGGCATTTGTCCTTGGTGCAGTTGGCGTAGATGGACAGCGAATGGTCGGCGATGGCGAAGCCTTTGGACTTGGCGACGGATTGCTGGCGCTTTTCGATTTCGGCATCGTAGAACTCTTCGACCTTGCCGCAGTCCAGGCACACCAGGTGGTCGTGGTGCTGGCCTTCATTGATCTCATAAACCGCCTTGCCGGATTCGAAATTGCTACGGTTGAGCAGGCCGGCCTGCTCGAACTGGGTCAGCACGCGGTAGACGGTGGCCAGGCCAATGTCCGAACGCTCTTCGAGCAGCACCCGGAACACGTCTTCGGCCGTCATATGGCGCTGTTTGCCCGCCTGAAAAATCTCCAGTATCTTCAGGCGCGGCAAGGTTGCCTTCAGGCCGGTATTTTTGAGTTCGTCGATATTGCTCATGGGAAGACTCTCTGGGTGAAACCGGTATTGACTCGGCGGTTGTGACCCTTCTGGGCAGGTGCCGGCCGGGAGCCCCAGGCCGCTACAATGAACAATCATATCGCTACACCCCCTTACTATGTCAGCCACGCCTGCAAATCCTCGTTACAGCGCCCGAACCGCCCTCCTGCTCCTGGCTTGCACGGCGCTGGCGTCCTGCAGCAGCCTGAGCGGCATCAGCAACAGCGGCGCCAACCCGATCAACTGGATCACTCCTTACAAGGTCGACGTGATCCAGGGCAACTTCGTGTCCAAGGAGCAGGTCGAGCAACTAAAGGTCGGCATGACCCGCGAGCAGGTCAAGGCCACACTGGGCACCCCGCTGATGGCCAGCCTGTTCCACGCCGACCGCTGGGACTATGTTTTCACCCTGAAGCGCCAGGGCGTGGAACCTCAGTCCTACAAGTACACCGTTTTCTTCAAGAACGACCAGCTGGAACGTTTTGAAGGCGACGCCATGCCGAGCGAGACCGAATTCATCGCCAAGCTGGGCAACCGGCGCAAACTGGGCGATGTGCCCGTGCTCGAAGCGACTGAAGAGCAACTGAACAAGGCCGCCGAAAAACCCAAGCCCGGCTCGGCCAGCGCCTCGGCCCCCGCCAGCGTGCCTGCCGGCGCGCCGGCCGCCAGCTACCCTCCCCTCGAAAGCCCGAAGCAGTGAGCGGGGCGGCCCTTAACCAGGCCCGCCACCACCGGGTCGCGGTGGCGGGTGCCAGCGGCCGCATGGGCCAAATGCTGATCGAGGCGATAGGCGCCAGCAGCGACTGCCAGCTGACAGGCGCACTTGACCAGCCTTCCAGCCCGGCCATAGGCAGCGACGCGTCCGCGTTCACTGGCCGCACCAGCGGCGTGACCATCAACGCCGACATCCGCCAGGGCTTGAAAGACTCGCGTGTGCTGATCGACTTCACCCGGCCCGAGGGCACACTGGCACACCTGGCGGCCTGCCGCGAGATGGGTGTCAAGCTGGTCATAGGCACTACCGGTTTTTCCGATGCGCAGAAGGCCGAGATCGCCGCCGCCGCCAAGGACATCGCCATCGTCATGGCGCCCAATATGAGCGTGGGCGTCAACGTCACGTTCAAGCTGCTCGAGATGGCGGCACAGGCCCTGTCGACGGGCTACGACATCGAAATCGTCGAGGCCCACCACCGCCACAAGATCGACGCCCCCTCCGGCACCGCGCTGAAGATGGGAGAAGTCATCGCCGGCGCGCTGGGCCGCGACCTCAAGGATTGCGGCGTCTATGCCCGCGAAGGCATCACGGGCGAGCGCGACCCGCTGTCCATAGGCTTTTCCGCGGTGCGCGGCGGCGACGTGGTGGGCGACCACACCGTGATGTTCCTGGGCACCGGCGAGCGCATCGAGATCAGCCACAAGTCGTCCAGCCGCGCAAACTATGCCCAGGGCAGCCTGCGTGCCGCCCGCTTCCTGGACGCGCATGCGGCCGGCCTTTTCGACATGTTCGACGTGCTGGGCCTGAAAAAATAAGCGCGGCGCAGGCTGCGGCAACTCAAAGGTGTGAACCCCATGGATTTCCTCAGCCTCATGACCCAGGGCGGCATCGTCAGCCAGTTGGTGGCCATCCTGCTGCTGGCCATGTCGGTGGCAAGCTGGGTGGTGATCTTCTGGAAAACCTGGCTGCTTCACCGTGCCGCGGGGGACGTGGCTCGCAGCACCGCCGCCTTCTGGCAGTCAGCCTCTCTGGAACAAGCCCGTGAAAAAATCGCCGCCTTCGACCGCGAAGCGCTGGTGCTGCCCTTGATCGCCGCCACCGCGCTGCCGGCCGGCGGCACACTGGCCACGGCGGGCGACAAATCCCAGCAACTGACCCGCGTGCTGCGCGATGCCCTGCACGCCGTGCTGCACAAGCTGCAGTTTGGCCAGGTGCTGCTGGCCACCGTCGGCTCCACCGCGCCTTTCGTGGGGCTGCTGGGCACGGTCTGGGGCATTTACCACGCGCTGGTCGGCATTGCCTCGGCCGGCCAGATCACCATCGACAAGGTCTCGGGCCCCGTCGGTGAGGCCCTGATCATGACGGCCGCCGGCCTGACCGTGGCCATCCCGGCCGTGCTGGCCTACAACATCTTCGGCCGCTCCATAGGCCGCATCGAAGCCGACCTTGAAGGCTTCGCGCGCGACCTGCGCGAACTCCTGGCGCACAAAGGCTAGCCATGGCTTTCGGACGCCTCGAGCGCACCCCCGGGCCGCAACCCATGAGCGACATCAACGTCACGCCGCTGGTGGACGTGATGCTGGTGCTGGTGGTCATCTTCATCATCACCGCGCCCCTGCTGGCCAGCAGCATACGGCTGGACCTGCCCAAGACCGACGCCGCCAAACCGGCCGACGCCCCGAAATTCGTCACGCTGGTGGTCGACAAATCCGGCCAGGCCTTTCTCAATGACAAGCCCCTCAATGCCGACGAACTCGCCGGCCAGCTGCGTGAGACCGCCGCCCAGAACCCGGATACCGAGGTGCAATTGCGGGCCGACGAAGGCGTGCCCTATGGCAAGGTGGTGCAGGTGATGGGGCTGGCGCAAAAAGCCGGGCTTAACCGCATCGGCTTTGTGGCTGACAACCCTCCGGCCGCTCCCGCGGGGCGCTAAGAACCTGTTCACGATCTAAACCACCGGGCGCGGCCCAGCCCCTAAAATCGGGGATTCACGGCAATGGCCGCGCGGCCCGTGCCGCCCCGCCTTTTTGCTGTTTCCTGTTCCGCTTCCGCTTTTCCGCCTTCCGGTTCCCCATGCAAGACAAATACAACCATCTCGACGTTGAGCGCGACGCTCAAGCCCATTGGACCGCCGCCGACGCCTACCGCGTGACGGAGGATGCCGGCCGCAAGAAATACTACGCCTGCTCCATGCTGCCCTACCCCAGCGGCAAGCTGCACATGGGCCATGTGCGCAACTACACCATCAACGACATGCTCACGCGCCACCTGCGCATGAAGGGCTACAACGTGTTGATGCCCATGGGCTGGGACGCCTTCGGCCTGCCGGCTGAAAACGCAGCCATGAAAAACGGCGTGCCGCCGGCCGCATGGACCTACGACAACATCGCCTACATGAAAAAGCAGATGCAGGCGATGGGGCTGGCCATCGACTGGAGCCGCGAGGTCGCCACCTGCGACCCGAGCTACTACAAGTGGAACCAGTGGCTGTTCCTCAAGATGCTGGAAAAAGGCATTGCCTACCGCAAGACCCAGGTTGTGAACTGGGACCCGGTCGACCAGACCGTGCTGGCCAATGAACAGGTTATAGACGGCAAGGGCTGGCGCACCGGCGCCACCGTGGAAAAGCGCGAAATCCCCGGCTACTACCTCAAGATCACCGACTATGCCGAAGAACTGCTCGACAGCGTCAGCCACAAGCTGCCCGGCTGGCCCGAACGCGTCAAGCTCATGCAGGAGAACTGGATAGGCAAAAGCGAAGGCGTGCGCTTTGCCTTCACGCACGACATTAAGGATGCCTCAGGCGCGCTGATAGGCGGCGGGAAGATGTATGTCTTCACCACCCGAGCCGACACCATCATGGGCGTGACTTTCTGCGCCGTGGCGCCCGAGCACCCGCTGGCCCTGCATGCGGCCGCCTCCAACCCCAAGGTCGCGGCTTTCATCGAAGAAAGCAAGGCCGGCGGCACCACCGAAGCCGAGCTCGCCACGCAGGAGAAAAAAGGCGTGCCCACGGGCCTCTTCGTCACGCATCCGCTCAGCGGCGGCAAAGTTGAGGTCTGGGTCGGCAACTATGTGCTCATGAGCTACGGCGACGGCGCCGTCATGGGCGTGCCGGCACATGACGAGCGTGATTTCGAGTTCGCCAAAAAATACGGCCTGCCCATCAAGCAGGTGGTCGATGTCAAAGGCCAGGCCTACAGCCTGGACGCCTGGGCCGACTGGTACGGCGACAAGCAGCAGGGCGTTGTCATCAACTCCGGCAAGTACGACGGCCTGGCTTTCAAGGCCGCCGTCGATGCCGTCGCGGCCGACCTGGCCGCCAAGGGCCTGGGCGAGAAAAAAACCACTTGGCGCCTGCGCGACTGGGGCGTGAGCCGCCAGCGTTATTGGGGCACGCCGATTCCCATCATCCATTGCGAGGAGCACGGCGCCGTGCCGGTGCCGGAAAAAGACCTGCCCGTGGTGCTGCCGCAGGACTGCGTGCCGGACGGCTCGGGCAACCCGCTGCACAAGCACGCGGGCTTTCATGCCGGCGTGGTCTGCCCCGTCTGCGGCAAACCCGCCCGCCGCGAGACCGACACCATGGATACCTTTGTCGACTCGTCCTGGTATTTCATGCGCTACTGCGATCCCAAGAACGCCGAAAAGATGGTGGCCGAAGGCGCCAATTACTGGATGCCCATGGACCAGTACATCGGCGGCATCGAGCACGCCATCCTGCACCTGCTCTATGCGCGTTTCTGGACCAAAGTGATGCGCGACCTCGGCATGGTGAAGGTCGACGAGCCCTTCACCAAGCTGCTCACGCAGGGCATGGTGCTCAACGAGGCCTTCGCGCGCACCACCACCGGCAAGCAGTACTTCTGGGCGCATGAGCTCGACATCGTGCGCGATGAGCACGCCAAGGTGATCTCCGCCACCGCCAAGGCCGACGGCCTGCCGGTGCCCTACGAGGGCTGGACCACCATGTCCAAGTCCAAGAACAACGGCGTGGACCCGCAGGACCTGATCGAAAAGTACGGCGCGGACACCGCCCGGCTTTACACCATGTTCACCGCGCCGCCCGACACCACGCTGGAGTGGAACGACGCCGCGCTCGAAGGCTCCTACCGCTTCCTGCGCCGTGTCTGGAATTTCGGCGTAAAGCTCGGCGCTGGCAAGCGGCCCGAAAGCGGCGCGCCCGCGTTCGACAAAGACACCAAAGCCTTGCGCCTGGAAATCCACACGGTGCTCAAGCAGATCGACTATGACTACCAGCGCATGCAGTACAACACGGTGGTGTCGGGCAACATGAAGCTGCTCAATGCACTGGAAGACTTCAAGGGTGCGCCCTCCCCCGGTGCGGACGCCGCCCTGCGCGAAGGCTTCGGCATCCTGCTGCGTTGCCTCTACCCGGCAACGCCGCACCTGGCGCACGCACTCTGGTCGCAGCTTGGCTATGCCGCCCAGCTGGGCGACCTGCTCGACGCCCCCTGGCCCGAAGTGGATGCCAGTGCCCTGCAGCAGGACGAAATCGAACTCGTGCTGCAGATCAACGGCAAGCTGCGCGGCGCCGTCACGGTACCGGCCGGCGCCGACAAGGCTGCCATCGAGGCGGCAGCGCTGGCGTCGGAGGCTTTCACCAAGCAGGCCGCAGGCGCGCCCGCCAAAAAGGTGATCGTGGTGCCGGGCCGCCTGGTCAACATCGTCGTCTGAGACCGTTTCAACGAAAAGAAGGCAAGCCCATGCAGCGTCGCGCATTCCTTTCCCTGTCGGCCACCGCCGCCGCCCTCACGCTGAGCGGTTGCGGCTTCGCCCTGCGCAAGGCGCCCAACTTCGCCTTCACCACGCTCTTCTCTTCGCTGGGCGAAAGTTCGCCGCTTGGCGTGGAACTCAGGCGCTCACTCCAATCCACTCGCAAGGTGGAAGTGATCTCCGACCCCCGCCGCATCAACGAGGCGCAGGTAGTGCTCGACGTTCTGAGCGACCAGCGCGAGAAGGTGGTGCTCAGCACCAATGCCTCCGGCCAGGTGCGCGAGTTCCAGTTGCGGCTGCGCTTTCGCTTCCGGTTGCGCACACTGGCAGGCAAGGAATTGATTCCTGACACCGAGATCCTGCAGCAACGCGACATCAGCTTCAACGAATCCGCCGTGCTGGCCAAGGAAGCCGAGGAAGCCCTGCTGTACCGCGACATGCAGAGCGACGTGGTGCAGCAGATCATGCGCCGCCTTGCGGCCGTGACGGAGCTGTAAGCCGACCGCGGGCCTCAGGCCCGCATCAGCGTGCTCTTGCCGAACAGGCTTTCGATCAGGTCCACCGCGACTTCGGCCGTGCCGTTGCGCACGTCCAGCGCCGGGTTGAGCTCCATCACGTCCAGCGAGCCCAGCAGCCCGGTGTCGGCGATCATCTCCATGCACAGCTGTGCCTCGCGGTAGGTCGGCCCGCCCTTGATGGCGGTATCCACGCCGGGCGCGATGGATGGGTCCAGGAAGTCCACGTCAAAGCTCACATGCAGATGGGTATCGGCATCCATGCCGGCCAGCGCTTTTTCCATGGTGTGGCGCATGCCCATCTCGTCGATGTAGCGCATGTCGAACACTTCCAGCCCCTGCTGGCGCACAAAGCGTTTCTCGCCTTCATCCACGCTGCGGATGCCGATCTGCCGTATCGCCGAGGGACTCATGGCCGGCGTGGCGCCGCCTATGCCGGTGAGTTCGGCCGGGCCATGGCCGCACAGAACAGCCACCGGCATGCCATGCACATTGCCGGTGGGCGTCAGGGCGTTGGTGTTGAAGTCGGTGTGCGCGTCCAGCCACAACACACGCAGTTTTTTGCCGGTGGCGCGGCAGTGGCGCGCCACCGCGCTGATGGAACCTATGCCCAGGCAGTGGTCGCCACCCAGCAGGATGGGCAGGCGGCCCGCGGCCAGGCTCTGGTACATGGCCTCATGCACCGCCTGGTTCCATTCCACCACTTGCTCGAGGTGGCGGTAGCCGTCGGCAGGCGGCAGCCAGGGGTTGGTCGGGCCGGCCAGATTGCCGGTGTCGGCCACGTCCAGTCCGCGCCCCTGCAGCGCTTCGCGGATACCCGCTACGCGCAGGGCCTCGGGGCCCATGGAGGCGCCGCGGCTGCCCGCGCCTATGTCGGTGGGCGCGCCTATCAGGTCAACGGGGATGGTCATCAAAGGCCATTTCGGGGGTGGTGGGCGGGCGGGAAGCCTTCACTGTACGGGCTGCGGCCGGCGCCAGCAAGCCGAACAGGTCCTTGGGGTTGTCCAGGTGCGGCACCAGGTCGATCTGCCGGCGGCCGGCCGCGTCGGCCAGCTGCAGCTTGTGCAGGTAGCGCAGGGCCGAATAGTCCTCCAGGGCAAAGCCGACTGAATCGAAAATCGTGACCTCTTCGGGCGATGCCCGCCCGCTTGCCGCGCCCTTGAGCACATCGGCGAATTCGGCAACCTTGAAATCTTCTGGCATCTGCTGGATCTCGCCCTCTATGCGCGACTGCGGCTCAAACTCAACCACCACGCGGGCATCGGAACGCAACAGGATATCGGCATGCAGCTCGGTCTTGCCGGGGCAATCGCCGCCCACGGCGTTCAGGTGCATGCCGGGCCGGACCATCTCCGGCGTCAGGATGACGGCGTTGCGCTTGTCGGCGGTGATGGTGGTCACGATATCGGCGCCTTGCACGGCTTCCGCGGTGGACCGGCAAACCGCCACGCGCAGGCCCGACAAGGCCATCGCGTGCAGGTTGCGCGCCAGCTTCTCGCTGGCCGCGGCGTCGATGTCAAAGAGGCGCATCTCGCGTATGCCCAGCATGTGGTGAAAGGCGATGGCCTGGAACTCGCTTTGCGCGCCGTTGCCGATGATGGCCATGACGCGGCTGTCAGGCCTGGCCATCCATTTCGCGGCCAGCGCCGAGGTGGCGGCGGTGCGCAAGGCGGTGGTGATGGTCAGCTCGGAGAGCAGCAGCGGGTAGCCGGTATCCACGTCAGCCAGCACGCCGAAGGCGGTGACCGTCAGCAGGCCCAGTTCGGTGTTCTTGGGATGGCCGTTGACGTACTTGAAGGAATACTGGTGGCCGTCGCTGGTCGGCATCAGCTCGATCACGCCGTCGTGCGAATGGATGGCGTGGCGCGCCGATTTGTCGAAATCGTTCCAGCGCCGGTAGTCATGCTCGATCTCGCCGGCCAGGCCCTCTATAAAGGCGGCGGCGCCGCGCTGGCGCACGATTTTCTGGATGCTTTCAATGCCAATGTAGTCAACCATCATGGGGCTCCCGGTCTTTGCGTTGCAGGCAGGGGCTGGCTTGCACCCACCTTGTTCAGCTTCATTGTCCGAAGCGGCTGCGCCAAATAAAAGTCAGTAAATTGATCAAATCCATGGCTTGTTTGAGCAAATCGCCAGCTCTAACTAGCGTTATGCCAATAAAATGGGCATATGGATGACACCGACCGCCAACTGCTGTCCCTGCTGCGGGACGACGCCAGGGCCTCTATCGCATCGCTGGCCAAGGTGCTGCGCGTCTCCCGCGGCACGGTGCAAAACCGGCTGGCCCGGCTGGAAGCCGACGGCACCATCACCGGCTATACGGTGCGCCTCAAGCCCCAGGTCGAAGGCCATCGCATACGCGCCTTCATGACGGTGGCGGTCGAGGGCAACCGCACGGCGGCGGTGCTTGCGGCGCTGCGCGGCGACCCTGCCGTGAGCGCGTTGCACACCACCAATGGCCGCTGGGACATGGTGGCCGAGCTGCAGGCCGACAGCCTGGAGGCTTTTGACCGCGTGCTGAGCCGCATACGCCTGCTCGAAGGCATTGCCAACACCGAAACCAGCCTGCTGCTGTCGACCACCAAGCTCTGAGCCCAGGCTCCCCCTCCAAGGTCTACACTCCCCGTCATGAATCTGGCCCCCGCCCAACTTCAGGAACATCTCAAGCGCGGCTTGAAGAGCCTTTACACCCTGCACGGCGACGAGCCCCTGCTGGTGCAGGAGTTCGCCGACGCGCTGCGCGCCGCGGCACGCGCGCAGGGGTACACCGAGCGCACGGTGCACACCGTGGTCGGCGCCCATTTCGACTGGAGCGAGGTGCTGGCCAGCGGCGGCTCGCTGAGCCTGTTCGCCGACAAGCAGATCGTCGAGATCCGCATCCCCAGCGGCAAGCCCGGCAAGGACGGCTCGGTGGCGCTGCAGCAGATCGCCGAGCGCGCGCAGGGTGACGACAGCACGCTGACCCTGGTCATGCTGCCGCGGCTGGACAGCATGACAACCAAAGGCGCCTGGTTCGGCGCGCTCGAAAGCTACGGCATCACCGTGAAGTTCGACCCCATCGACAGGCGCACCCTGCCGCAGTGGATCGCCCAGCGACTGCAGCAGCAGGGCCAGCGCGTGGCCGCCGGCGAGGAAGGCCAGCGCACCCTGCAGTTCTTCGCCGACCGGGTCGAGGGCAACCTGCTGGCGGCGCACCAGGAAATCCAGAAACTGGGCCTGCTCTACCCGGCCCAGTCGGGCGGCAGCGACGGCATCCTGAGCTTTGACCAGGTCGAGAATGCCGTGCTCAATGTGGCGCGCTACGACGTCTTCAAGCTCTCCGAAGCCGTGCTGGGCGGCCAGACGGTGCGTGTGGCGCGCATGCTGGACGGCCTGCAGTCCGAAGGCGAATCCGAAGTGCTGGTGCACTGGGCGTTGGCTGAGGACATCCGCAGCATGAAGCGCGTCAAAGACGCGATCCAGGCTGGCCGGCCCATGCCCATGGCGCTGCGCGAAAACCGCGTCTGGGGCGTCAAGGAAAAGCTGTTCGAGCGCGTGCTGCCCCACATCGGCGACACCACCCTGGCCAACCTGCTGCACGCCGCCCACAAGGTCGATGGCATCGTCAAGGGCCTGAAGCAGCCCGACTGGCCCGCCGATGGCTGGCAGGCTTTGCACCGGCTGGCTGGGATGGTGTGCGAGCAATGCGCGGCGCCGGGCCGTCCCAGGCAGGCATAGGCCCTCATCGCCGTGAGCACCTGCCGGGAAGCCTAAAATAAGCGGGATGAACGCGCCCGACTCCCACAAAGCCCTTTCCTCTTCCAGCGACCTCGCCGGTGATGTCCCTGGCCTGATGGAATTGTTGGGATCCCGGGCCAAAACTGCCTCGGCGGAAATCGCGCGCGCACCGGCTGCAGCCAAAAACAAGGCCTTGCTGAACCTGGCCAAGGCACTGCGCAAGAACACGGCGGCCCTTGAGGCCGCCAACCAGCGCGACCTGGAGCGCGCCCAGGCCGCAGGCCTGGCAGGCCCGCTGCTGGACCGGCTCAAGCTCACCCCCAAGATCATCGACACCGTGGCCCAGGGCTGCGAACAGCTGGCGGCTATGGCCGACGTGATCGGCGACATCATCGGCATGAAGGAGCAGCCCAGCGGTATACGTGTGGGCCAGATGCGCGTGCCCATCGGCGTGTTCGGCATGATTTACGAAAGCCGGCCCAATGTGACGATCGAGGCTGCATCGCTGGCGATCAAGAGCGGCAACGCCTGCATATTGCGCGGCGGCTCCGAAGCCATCGAATCGAACAAGGCGCTGGCAGCACTGGTGCAACAGGCCCTGGCCGACGCCGGCCTGCCGCCCGACGCCGTGCTGCTGGTGCCCACCACCGACCGCGAAGCCGTGGGCCACTTGATCGCCATGCCGCAGTATGTGGACGTCATCATTCCGCGCGGCGGCAAAAGCCTGATCGAACGCATCAGCCGCGAGGCCAAGGTTCCGGTCATCAAGCACCTGGACGGCAATTGCCATGTGTATGTGGACGACCCTTGCGACATCGACATGGCGGTCAAGGTGGCCGACAACGCCAAGACGCAAAAGTACAGTCCCTGCAATGCCAGCGAAGGCCTGCTGGTGGCACGCGGCGTGGCAGCCGCCTTTTTGCCGAGAATCGGCGCGGTGTATGCCGCCAAGGGCGTGGAAATGCGCTGCGATCCGGAGGCGCTAGCCATCCTGTCAGGCGTGAAGGATGCCAACACCGCGGCCGCCACCGAACAGGACTGGTACGAGGAATACCTGGCGCCCATCATCAGCATCAAGGTGGTGGACGGCATTGACGAGGCGATTGCCCACATCAACCACTATTCCAGCCACCACACCGACGCCATCCTCACGCGCGACCACATGCATGCCCAGCGCTTTCTGCGCGAAGTGGATTCGGCGAGCGTGATGGTGAATGCGAGCACCCGCTTCGCCGATGGCTTCGAGTTCGGGCTGGGCGCCGAAATCGGCATCAGCACGGACAAGTTCCATGCGCGCGGGCCGGTGGGCATTGAGGGGCTGACCTCCCTCAAATATGTGGTGCTGGGGCAGGGCGAAGTCCGGTCCTGAAGACATGCCGGGCCGCGAAGCCGGTCCACGGATTTTTGGATGGTTTGCGTTGGCGTTACCCCTTGTAACCCGGGCATCCGATCCCAATATCGCGAGGGGTAGACCCTAAAATTCGGTCAGCTATAGCCGAAGCAAATAACAGAATCACCTATCGAAAGTGGCCGAATGGTTCCGCACCTCATCACCGCCCTGAACGGCCCCATCAACGAACTCGAGCAACGCGTCCTGGACTCCACCCCCGCCATCGAGCGCTGGTTCCGGCTGGAGTGGATGGAGCACACGCCGCCGTTTTACAGTTCGGTCGACATCCGCAACGCGGGCTTCAAGCTGGCGCCGGTGGACACCAACCTCTATCCCGGCGGCTGGAACAACCTGACGCCCGAGATGCTGCCGCTGGCGGTGCAGGCCGCCATGGCCGCGATCGAAAAAATCTGCCCCGAAGCGCGCAACCTGCTGGTTGTGCCCGAGAACCACACGCGCAACAGTTTTTACCTGTCCAACGTGCTGCAGCTCAAGCGCATCTTCCACCAGGCGGGCCTCAACGTGCGCTTCGGTTCGCTGAGCCCCGAGATCAAGGCACCGACCACCCTCAACCTGCCGACGGGCGAGACCATCACCATCGAGCCCCTGATTCGCAACGACAGGCGACTGGGCCTGAAGGACTTCGACCCCTGCACCATCCTGCTGAACAACGACCTGTCGGCCGGCATTCCCGGCATCCTGGAAGACGTCAACGAGCAATACCTGCTGCCGCCGCTGCACGCGGGCTGGTCGGTGCGCCGCAAGTCGCACCACTTCAAGGCTTATGAAGAAATTTCCAAGCGCTTCGGCAAGCTGCTGGGCATAGACCCCTGGCTCATCAACCCCATGTTCGCCCAGTGCGGCGAGGTCAACTTCGCCGAAGAAACCGGCATGGATTGCCTCACCACCAACGTCGATGCGCTGCTGACCAAGATCAAGCGCAAGTACAAGGAATACGGCATCAACGAAAAACCTTTTGTCGTCGTCAAGGCCGACAACGGCACCTACGGCATGGGCATCATGACGGTGCGCGACGTGAAGGACCTGGAAACGCTGAACCGCAAGACCAAGAACAAGATGAGCACCACCAAGGACGGCCAGGCGCTGTCCGAAGTGATCATCCAGGAAGGGGTGCTGACCAACGAGCGCGTGAACGACGCGGTGGCCGAGCCGGTGGTCTACATGATGGACCGCTATGTGGTCGGCGGCTTTTATCGCGTGCATGCCGAACGCGGCGTGGACGAAAACCTCAACGCGCCCGGCGCCAGCTTTGTGCCGCTGGCCTTCGCCGACAGCGGCCGCCTGCCGCAGCCCGGCGAAAAGCCTGGCTCCAGCAACCCCAATCGTTTCTATATGTATGGGGTGATCGCCCGCCTGGCCATGCTGGCCGCGAGCTACGAACTCGAGGCGACCGACCCGGACGCCGAGGTTTACGACTGAAAAAGCCCCGCAAGGGGCTTTTTTTCGGCCGCTTCGTGCGCCAGCACGCTGCCTCAGGCATGCCCGCTCTTAAATAAATAGCATTAATTACCGAAGACGGGACACGGGCTCCCGCCGCCCATCAAGCCTGTCTTTGTTACAAGTTGCTGCAGTGCAACAAAACCAGAATTAGTTGGGTTTAGGGGCGTCCGCCGACTTGCAAGCCCGGCCCCTGGGCGCAAAATAGCGTTCCCAAAGGTAACCATTCCCGCCCGCCGGGCCCGCTGACAGGGGCCTGGCGCAAAGACGGGAAGTTTTTGTGTCCAGTCAAAAATCATCCCTCGCGGCGCTCACTTTAGGCGCCATAGGCGTCGTCTACGGCGACATCGGAACCAGCGTCCTCTATGCCGTCAAGGAAGTTTTCGGTTCCGGGCATGTTCCCTTCACCCCCGATAACGTTTACGGCATCCTGTCCATCTTCTTCTGGACGCTGACCGTCATCGTTTCCATCAAGTACGTGGCGCTGGTGCTACGCGCCGACAACAACGGCGAAGGCGGGCTGATCGCCATGCTGGCGCTGGCCTCCACCGCGGTGAAGGACAAGCCTCAGCTGCGCAAGACTTTGCTGATCGTCGGCATTTTCGGCACCTCGCTGTTTTACGGCGACGGTGTCATCACCCCTGCGATCTCGGTGCTGTCGGCGGTCGAAGGCCTGGAAGTCGTCTCGCCAGCCTTCAAGCAGGGCGTGATCCCGATCACACTGGTCATCCTGTGCGCCCTGTTCGCCGTGCAAAAACACGGCACCTCCGGCATAGGACGGTTTTTCGGCCCCATCACGCTGATCTGGTTCGCCGTCCTCGCGCTGCTGGGCATTTCCCAAATCGCGACCAACCCCGGCATCCTGGTGGCGCTGAGCCCGCATTACGCCGTGATGTTCATGTGGGCCAACCCCGGCACCACCTTCATCATCCTGGGGGCCGTGGTGCTGTGCGTGACCGGCGCCGAGGCGCTGTATGCCGACCTCGGCCACTTCGGCAAGAAACCGATACGCCTGGCCTGGTTCTCGGTGGTCATGCCCTCGCTGGCGCTCAATTACTTCGGCCAGGGCGCCCTGCTGATCGCCAACCCCGCCGCCGTGAAGAACCCGTTCTACCTGATGGCGCCCGAGTGGGCACTGCTGCCGCTGGTGGGCCTGGCCACCATGGCCACGGTGATTGCCTCACAGGCCCTGATCACCGGCGCCTTCAGCGTGACCAAGCAAGCCATCCAGATGGGTTATCTGCCGCGCCTCAATATCCAGCACACCAGCGTGCGCGACACCGGCCAGATCTACATGCCATTCGTGAACTGGGGCCTCTTCATCACCATCGTGCTCGCGGTGGTCATGTTCCGCTCGTCCAGCAACCTGGCGGCCGCCTACGGCATCGCGGTCTGCACCGACATGCTGATCACCACCATCCTGACCTTCTATGTGATCCGCTACGGCTGGAAGTACCCGCTGAGCCTGTGCATCGCGGCCACCGGCGTCTTCTTTCTTGTCGATTTCGCCTTCTTCGCCTCCAACCTCATGAAGCTGTTCGCCGGCGGCTGGTTCCCGCTGATGATTGGCGGCGCCGTTTTCACGCTGATGATCACCTGGAAGGAAGGCCGCCACCTGCTCAATGAAAAATTGCGCGCCGACGCCATCGACCTGCCCAGCTTCCTGGACGCCGTTTTTGTCAGCCCGCCGGCCCGGGTCGAAGGCACGGCCGTGTTCCTGACCGCCGAACCCGGCAGCGTGCCCAACGCGCTGCTGCACAACCTCAAGCACAACAAGGTGCTGCACCAGCAAAACCTGTTCGTGACGGTACGCAACCACGAGATTCCATGGATAGGCATGAACAAGCGCCTGGAAATCCAGGCACTGGGCCACGATTGCTGGCAGGTCAACGTGCACTACGGCTTCAAGAACGACCTGGACCTGCCCAAGGCCCTGCAGCAGATCAAGGGCCGGGGTTGCGAGCTGGAGTCCATGACCACCAGCTACTTCCTGTCGCGCGACACCGTGATCCCAACCATTGGCAGCGGCATGGCGCCCTGGCGCGAGAAGCTGTTTGCGCAGATGCACCATAACGCGAGCGGGGCGGCGGATTTTCTGAATTTGCCTAATAACTCTGTTGTGGAGTTGGGTAGCAAGATTGAAATTTGAGTTTGCCTTTTGCCGGGACGGGCTTGAATTGAGTGGTTGCTATCTCTGCTGAATCCTGCTGGCCGGGAGTGGCCCGGCCAGCTACCCTTCAAAGAGGGCGGAGAAGAAACCGAGGCAGAGAGGGAGCGCGCGAAGGCCGGAGCAAGGCTCGGCCTCAAGCCCCTCCAGCCAGGAGCGCGGCATTCCCCCCGGCCGCGGTGGTATTCACCGTCACCGTCTGCTCAGCACAAAACCGGTACAGGTAATGCGGCCCACCCGCCTTGGGCCCGGTGCCGGAGAGCCCCTCCCCGCCAAAGGGCTGCACCCCCACCACCGCGCCAATCATGTTGCGGTTCACATAGATGTTGCCGACATGGGCATTCGCGGCAAGTGCCTGCGCGCGTGAATCGATGCGGGTCTGTATGCCCAGGGTCAGGCCATAGCCCAGTGCGTTGATTTGCGCGATCACGGCTTGCGGGTCCTTGAGCTCGCCGCTGCCCCAGCGCACGACCTGCAGCACGGGGCCGAAAATTTCATCCTTCACTTCGGCGAGGCTGCGCACTTCAAAAGCCGCGGGTGGGATCAGGTTGGCCACGGGGGATGTGGGCCGCGCCGGGACAACCAGCGCCTTGGCGCTGGAGCCCAGGCGCTGCAGGTGCTTCTGGATGTTGTCGAAGGCTTCGCGGTCTATCACCGGGCCGACGTCGGTGGCGAGGTCGGCCGTCTCGCCGGCCACCAGCTCCTGGGCCGCGCCTTTGATCATGTCGATCACATGGTCGGCGATGCTTTCATGCACGCACAGCAGGCGCAGCGCCGAGCAGCGCTGGCCGGCCGAGCGGAAAGCGCTTTGCACCACGGCGTCGGCGACCTGTTCGGGCAGGGCCGTGCTGTCGACCAGCATGGCGTTGATGCCACCGGTTTCGGCGATCAGCGGGACGATGGGGCCGTCCTTGGCGGCCAGCGCGCGGTTGATGATCTTGGCGACCTGGGTGGAGCCGGTGAACACCACGCCGGCCACCTGGGGCGCGGCGACCAGCGCCGCGCCCACGGTCTCGCCGGGACCGTGCGCGAGCTGCAGCGCGCCTTCGGGCACACCGGCGTCATGCAGCAGCTTGACCGCCTCCCAGGCCACGCCCGGCGTCTGCTCGGCGGGCTTGGCCAGCACGGCATTGCCGGTGGCCAGCGCGGCCGCGACCTGGCCGGTGAAAATCGCCAGCGGGAAATTCCAGGGGCTGATGCAGACCCAGACGCCACGCGCCGTGAGGCGCAGTTCGTTGGTCTCGCCGGTGGGGCCGGGCAGGGCCAAGGGCCGCATGATGCGCTCGGCCTCATTGGCGTAATAGCGCAAAAAGTCCACTGCCTCACGCACTTCCGAGACGGCATCGCCCCAGGTCTTGAAGGCCTCCTTCACCAGCAAGGCGCAGAACTTCGGCATCTGCCCTTCCATCGCGTCAGCGGCGCGGCGCAGGATGGCTGCACGCTCGGCCACCTCCACCTTGCTCCAGTGCCGGTAGGCATGGGCGCCCTTCTCAAGCAAGCCGGTGGCCCGCCGGGGGTCACACTCCGGCACCACAGGCACGGCGGTGGTGTCCAGCGCGGCGAGCAGCGGCGCGCGCATGCTTTCGACGGTGAGGTCCAGGCCCAGGCTGTTGGGACGGCTCGGGCCGTAGAGCGCAGGCGGCAGCGGCAGCGAAGATTCGGGCTCCAGCCGCAGTGGCGAGGTCAGCAGTTCCCCCATGCCGACCGACTCGTCGGCGAGCTGGTGCACAAACGAAGAATTCGCGCCGTTCTCCAGCAGGCGGCGCACCAGGTAGGCCAGCAGGTCGCGGTGCGCGCCCACGGGCGCGTAGACGCGGCAGCTGATCAGCGGGTTCTTCAGCACCTCGCGGAACACGCCTTCGCCCATGCCGTGCAGGCGTTGCAGCTCAAAAGGCACGGCGTTACGCGAGGCCATCTGCAGAATCGCTGCGATGGTCGCGGCGTTGTGGCCGGCGAACTGCGGGTAGATGGCATCAGGTGCGTCCAGCAAGGCCTGCGCGCAAGCCAGATAAGAGACATCGGTGTGGTGCTTGTGCGTGAACACCGGGTAGTGCGGCAGGCCCATTTCCTGCGCGCGCTTGATTTCCGAATCCCAGTACGCCCCTTTCACGAGCCGGCACATCAGGCGCAGCTTGTATTTGCGGCCGATGGCGGCGATGTGGTGGATCAGGTCCAGTGCGCGCGTCTGGTAGGCCTGCATGGCCAGGCCGAAACCCTGCCACTGCGGATGGTGCTTGGCCACCAGGGCGGCCAGCGCTTCAAACACATCGAGCGAGAGCTCAAGGCGATCAACTTCTTCGGCGTCTATGGTCAGGTTGATGTTGGCCCGGGCCGACAGCTCGCACAGGCTCCAGACGCGCGGCACCAGCTCGGCCATCACACGCTCGCGCTGCGCGTCCTCATAGCGCGGGTGCAGCGCGCTGAGCTTGATGGAGATGCCGTCGTTTTTCTCCGTCGGGCCCGCGGCATTTGCGCCAACAGCGATAGCCTGGATGGCATTCGTGTAGCTCGCCAGGTAGCGCAGCGCGTCGGCGTCGGTGCGCGCGCCCTCGCCCAGCATGTCGTAGCTGAAGCGCAAATTCGGGATTTTTTTGCGGCTGTCGCCGGCCTCGCCCATGGCCTCGGCAATCGTCTGGCCCAGCACGAACTGCCTGCCCAACAGCTGCACGGCGCGCAAGGTGGCGGCCACGACGGTGCGCGCGCCCAGCTTGCTCATGAGGTTGGGCCCTGAATCCGTTCGCCCTGAGCCTGTCGAAGGGTCAGGCAGGAACATCTTGGACATCGAAATCGCGGAAGCCGACAGGCGCGCCATCACGCCATCGCCGGCACCGTCGAAGTCGGCGCGCCCCAGCTGGTCGGCCGTCAGCGCAATCGCGGTTTCAGCGTCCGGCACGCGCAACAGGGCCTCGGCCAGGCGCATCAGGGCCAGGCCCTCAGCGCTGGAGATCGGGTATTCCTTGAGCAGGCTTTCCATGGCCCAGAAAGGCGGCGGGTTGTCGCGCACGGCCTGCACCCAGGGCTGGGCGGAATGCGCGGCCGCCGCCCAGTCCAGCGCGCCGGCCAGGCCGCGCAACTGGCTGGCCACGATTTCAGCTTCTGGACGATAGGGAAAAGGCAGGCGCGGGGAGGCGAACATCGGGGGCTCCAGGGTGGATTTCACGGTTTAAAGGCACTCATCGAGTGAATGCAGCGATGTTCCATTGAACAACACCGAATTTCCCGCTAAATTTCAATGATTTGCCGAATAATTCACTACCCATGCTGGAAACCTCCGCAGACATTGACCGCATAGACCTCAAAATCCTGAATGTTTTGCAGCAGGATGGCCGGATTTCCAACCTCAAGCTGGCCGAGGCAGTTGCCCTCTCGCCGACGGCCGTGCTGGCCCGGGTCCAGCGCCTGAGCCGGGACGGCTACATCCTGGGCTATGAGGCCCTGCTCAACCCCCTCAAGCTTGGCGCCGGCATGATGGTGTTTGTGGAGGTGCTGCTGGACCGCACCACGCCCAATGTGTTCGAGGCCTTCAAGGCGGCCGTGCAAGTGCACCCTGAAATCACCGAGTGCCACATGGTGGCCGGTGGGTTTGACTACCTGCTCAAGACCCGCATGGCCGACATGGCGGCCTACCGCTCCTTCGCCGGCACAGTGCTGTGGCAACTGCCGGGCGTGCGCGAAACCCGCACTTATGCGGTGATGGAAGAGGTCAAAAACACCACCCGGCTGCCGCTGGGCGTTTAATCCTCCTCAAGGTCCCTAGGTGCGCAATTCAAGGATTTTGCGGCATTTTTGCCGCTTTTGAAGTGCTAAAACTGCAAGAGAAGGGGCTAACGGCGTTGCCAAGCCGACCGGCTTAGGCTACCTTGGCGGCACAACACCTAGGTGATGCTTTGCATAGGCCGCCGTAGCCGGACTTCCGGCGGCGGACAACTTCGGAGGGCTTCCTGATGAACATCCAGCCATGGTCCCGATTCGGCGCACTGCTGCTGGCGCTGGCCGCCAGCGCCGCGCCCGCTGCGGAAATTGGTGTCAGCGACACCGAAATCCTGGTCGGGCAGTTCGCCGCCCAGACCGGCCCCGCCGCCGAGCTGGGCAAGCGCATGCAGCTGGGCATACTTGCCCACTTCAACGCGGTCAACGCGGCGGGCGGCATCAACGGCCGCAGCCTCAAGCTGGTCTCGCGCGACGACGGCTACGAACCCGAGAAAGCCGCCGCGGCGGCCAAGGCCCTGATCGAGGAGGACAAGGTCTTCGCGCTGCTCGGCTCGGTCGGCACGCCCACTACGCTGGCCGCCGTGCCGGCCATTAACGCGGCCGGCATTCCGCTGGTCGGCCCCTTCACCGGTGCGCAGGCGCTGCGTGAGCCTTTCAATCGCAACATCTTTCACGTCCGCGCCAGTTACTTCGACGAGACCGAGCGCATCGTGCAGCACCTGAGCACTGTCGGCATCACCAGGATCGCGGTCTTCTACCAGAACGACTCCTACGGCAAGGCCGGTCTGGAGGGTGTGACGCGGGCGCTGGCCAAACGCAAGCTCAAACCGGCGGCCAGCGTCACCGTGGAGCGCAACAGCGTGGACGTGGCCGCGCCGCTGGCGGAAATCCTCAAGACAGCGCCCGAGGCGGTGATACAGATCAGCGCCTACAAATCCTGCGCCGCGCTGATCAAGCAGGCCCGTGCCAAAGCCTATGGCGGCCAGTTCTTCAACGTGAGTTTCGTGGGCTCCAAGGCCCTGGCCGAGGAGCTGGGCGATGCCGGCGCCGGCGTGACCATTTCGCAGGTCGTGCCCTTTCCCTACACGCCCTCCTCCGCCGTCGTGCGTGAATACCAGCAGCGCATGACGGAAACCGGCCACAAGGATTTTGATTTCTCCAGCATGGAAGGCTTTCTCGCGGCCAAGGTGTTCACCGAGGGCCTTCGCCGCGCCGGCGGCAAGACCCTGACCCGTGAAAGCTTCATGACGGCGCTCGAATCGATGCGTGACCACAACCTGGGCGGCTTCACCGTGAACTACACGCCCCAAAGCCATGAAGGTTCGCGCTTCACCGACCTGACCATCATCGGGCGGGGCGGCAAGTTCATGCGCTGAGGCACCCGCCTTGGCCATAATGCGAGCTCAGACCATCCCCGCCAGTCCGACCCCACAGGAGCGCCCATGAAAACAAACCCTTTCCTGCTCGCCGCCGCCACACTGGCGCTCGCCGCCGGAGCGAATGCACAAACCACCAAGCCCGGTTTGTGGGAAATCACCAACAAAATGCAGTCGAGTTCCGGCGAGATGGAAAAAGCCATGGCCAACATGGAAAAGCAGATGGCCAGCATGCCGCCCGAGCAACGCAAGCAGATGCAGGACATGATGGCCAAACAGGGCATGTCCATGGCGCCGGGTGGCGGCGGCGGCATGAGCATGAAGGTGTGCATCACCAAGGAAATGGCTGAGCGCAATGAGCTGCCCCAGCAGCAGCAAGGCGACTGCAAGACCACCCGATCGCCGGCCAGCGGCAACACCATGAAGTTCTCTTACGCCTGCACCCAGCCGCCCTCCAGCGGCGAAGGCGTCATGACCTTCACCGGCGATACCGGCTACACCATGAAGATGAACACCACGACCACGGTTAAGGGCAAGCCCGAGAAGATGACCATGGACGCCACGGGCAAATGGCTGTCGGCGGATTGCGGCAACATCAAGCCCATCACACCGCGGAAATAGGGCCCCCACGCTTTTCACTTCGCCTTCGGCTCCGTGTAATGCGCTGCCCCCGAGGGGGCGCTGCGCCTGCGGCCCGGCCCTTCGACAGGCTCAGGACAGGCCGAGGCCGGTTCCGCGGCCCCTGCTTGCCTTACTCCCTCTCCCTCTGGGAGAGGGTTAGGGGTGAGGGCCGACGGCGCTTGAAAGCCAGTCCGCCATGTCTCGGCTCAGCGGCTTCCGAAGATGGCGGTGCCCACCCGAACCATGGTGCTGCCGGCATGAATCGCCGCCTCCAGGTCCGCCGTCATGCCCATCGACAAGGTATCCATGGGTATCGGCAGGACACCCGAGGCGTTGACTGCGTCGAACAAGGCCTTGGTCCTGGCATGCACCTCGCAGGCCGCGTCGAAATCGGCGGCAGGCTCGGGAATCGCCATCAGGCCGCGCAACACCAGGCGAGGTAGCTGGGCGACCTCCTGCGCCAGGGCCTGGACATCGGCCGGTGCCAGGCCCGACTTGTTGGTCCCGCCGTCTATATTGACCTGCAGGCAGACCTGAAGCGGCGGCAGGCCTGGGGGCCGCTGCTCGTTCAGGCGCTGCGCGATCTTGAGCCGGTCGACCGACTGCACCCAGTCAAAATGCTCGGCGACCAGGCGGGTTTTGTTGCTTTGCACCGGGCCTATGCAGTGCCACTCAAGGTCCTTGCCACCCGGCTGGCCGCGCAGCGCGAGAATTTTCTCCACACCCTCGGCAATGTAGTTCTCGCCGAAGGCGCGCTGGCCGTCGGAAGCGGCCTCGGCGACGGCCTCGGCCCCGAAGGTTTTGGACACGGCCAGCAGCCGCACAGTGGCCGGATCCCGCCCGGCGGCAAAGCAGGCCGTGGTGATACGGTCACGGACAAGCTGGAGATTGCGCACAATCGTGGTCATAATCGAACTGTAAACTTTAGTTGAAAACCATTTTTTAGAGGGTCCCGGGATGGATATCACGCAGTTGCTGGCCTTTAGCGTCAAGAACAAGGCGTCCGACTTGCATTTATCGGCTGGCTTGCCCCCCATGATCCGGGTTCACGGTGACGTGCGGCGCATCAACATCGATCCGCTGGACCACAAGCAGGTGCATTCCATGGTGTACGACATCATGAACGACACCCAGCGCAAAACCTACGAAGAATTCCTCGAAGTCGACTTCTCCTTCGAGATCGACGGGCTGGCCCGCTTTCGCGTCAATGCCTTCAACCAGAACCGCGGCGCCGGCGCGGTGTTGCGGACCATTCCGTCCAAGATCCTGACGCTGGAGCAACTCAACGCCCCGAAAATTTTCGGCGACCTGGCGCTCAAGCCGCGCGGCATGGTGCTGGTGACCGGCCCCACGGGTTCGGGCAAGTCGACCACGCTGGCCGCCATGGTCAACTTCCTGAACGAAACCGAGTACGGCCACATCCTCACGGTGGAAGACCCGATTGAGTTCGTGCATGAATCCAAGAAATGCCTGATCAACCAGCGCGAGGTCGGCCCGCATACCCTGAGCTTCAACGCCGCGCTGAAATCCGCACTGCGCGAAGACCCGGACGCCATTCTCGTGGGTGAAATGCGCGACCTGGAAACCATTCGACTGGCCATGTCGGCCGCTGAAACCGGCCACCTGGTCTTCGGCACGCTGCACACCTCCAGCGCCGCCAAGACGATTGACCGGATCATCGACGTGTTCCCGGCCGAGGAAAAGGAAATGATCCGTGCCATGCTGTCAGAGTCGCTGCAGGCCGTGATTTCACAAACGCTGTGCAAAACCAAGGACGGCGCGGGCCGTGTGGCCGCGCACGAGATCATGCTGGGCACCAGCGCCATCCGCAACCTGATCCGCGAAGCCAAGGTCGCGCAAATGTATTCCGCCATCCAGACCGGCAACAGCGCGGGCATGCAGACACTGGACCAGAACCTGACCGACCTGGTCAAGCGCAACGTCATCTCCCCGGCGGAAGCGCGCAGCAAGGCCAAGATCCCGGAAAACTTCCCAGGCTAGAGAGATATGGCCCCCACGCTTGTCACTTCGCCTTCGGCTTCGTGTACTGCGCTGCCCCCCAAGGGGGCGTGTTTTTCCTTGGGGCGGCCCGGCGGAAAAACCTTGGCCCCCACGCTTTTCACTTCGCCCTTGGCTTCGTGTACTGCGCTGCCCCCCAAGGGGGCGTGTTTTTCCTTGGGGCGGCCCGGCGGAAAAACCTTGGCCCCCACGCTTTTCACTTCGCCTTCGGCGACAACAGCATCTGTTTGAAAGGAGTCGCAAATGGAACGCGACCAGGCCAGTAAATTCATCAATGACTTGCTCAAACTCATGGTCAGCCGCAATGGCAGCGACTTGTTCATCACGGGTGACTTTCCGCCGGCCATGAAGGTCGACGGCAAGGTGACCAAGGTTTCGCCGCAGCCGCTCAACGCCAGCCACACGCTGGCGCTGGCGCGTTCCATCATGAACGACAAGCAGGCCGCCGAGTTCGAGCGCACCAAGGAGTGCAACTTCGCGATCTCGCCGCCCGGCGTGGGGCGCTTTCGCGTGAACGCCTTTATCCAGCAGGGCAAGGTCGGCATGGTGATGCGGACCATCCCCGCGGCGCTGCCCACCATCGACGGGCTGGGTGTGCCCCAGGTGCTCAAGGAAGTGGTGATGGCCAAGCGCGGCCTGACCATCCTGGTCGGTGCTACCGGCTCGGGCAAATCCACCACGCTGGCCGCCATGGTCGACTGGCGCAATGAACAGTCTTACGGCCACATCATCACGATTGAAGACCCGGTGGAATTTGTCCACGCGCACAAGAACTGCGTGATCACGCAGCGCGAAGTGGGCCTGGACACCGACAGCTGGGAGGCCGCGCTGAAGAACACGCTGCGCCAGGCACCCGATGTGATCCTGATGGGCGAGATCCGCGATCGCGAAACCATGGAACACGCCATCGCCTTCGCCGAAACCGGCCACCTGTGCCTTGCCACGCTGCACGCCAACAGCGCCAACCAGGCACTGGACCGTGTGATCAACTTCTTCCCCGAAGAGCGCCGCGCCCAGCTGCTGATGGACCTGTCGCTCAACCTCAAGGCCATGATCTCGCAGCGCCTGGTGCCCAAGCAGGACGGCAAGGGCCGTTTCGCCGCGGTGGAGGTCATGCTCAATTCGCCGCTGATCTCCGACCTGATCTTCAAGGGCGAAGTCTCCGAAATCAAGGAGATCATGAAGAAGAGCCGCAACCTGGGCATGCAGACCTTCGACCAGGCCTTGTACGACGCCTTCGAAAGCCACTACATCACCTATGAAGACGCACTGCGCAACGCCGACTCGGTGAACGACCTGCGCCTGCAAATCAAGCTCAACTCGCAGCGCGCCAAGTCCACCGACCTGTCGGCCGGCACCGAAAACTTCGCCATCGTTTAAACCGCTGAACTGCCGGTTTTGTCGTGACTGGGTGCCACGCCTGAAGAGGTGAAAGCCCCGAAGCAAGCCTGAAGGTAATCGATGGTGGCACGAATTTTGGGAGCCCGATGGCGCTCGGCCAGGATCACCGCATCAATTGAATAGACGCCGCTTACCGAATACCGGGCCAGCACCGGCCTGAGCCTGCCCTGCGCCACCAGCGTTCGGCCGACAACATCGTTGATGCGGGCGATGCCCGCTCCCGCCAATGCCAGCGAAACCACCGCCGCGCTGCTATTGACGCGCAACTGCCCCTGAACCGCAAGTGTGCTGGCAGCCGCCCCCTCTGCGAAGTCCCATTGGTTGTGGGTGATCGAAGCGGTATTTGATATCAGACTGTGCGATTGAAGATCCGCCGGTGTGCGGGGGACACCGTGCTTCCTGAGATACCCGGGTGAGGCATACAGGGCACGCCCATGGCTCCCCAGGTTTCTGGCAATGGCTGTCTGTGGAGGTGCGACACCCGCCCGCACAACAATATCGACCGCCTCATCGGCCATGCTGACCAGGCGATCATCAAGGTGCAGGTCCAGTTTCAACTCCGGATGCAGGGCACGCAATTTGCCCAGTCCCGGGATCAGCACATATTCGGCAAGAAGCTGGCTGATGCTCAAACGCACCGTACCCGCCACCGACCGGCTGCGGCTGGCAAAACTATTTTGTAATTGCCTGTGCTCGGCAAGAATGCGCTGGGCATATTCAAGAAAAACCTCGCCTTCGTCGGTAAGGGAAAGGCTATGGGTGGTCCGGTGCATCAGCCGCAGGCCGCATTGGGCCTCCATGCGCGCCAGCGAACGCGACATGTGGCTGGCCGCGACATTGCGCTCCCTCGCCACCGTCGAGAGCGACTGCGCGGATGCAAGCCGCGAAAACAGCGCGAAATCATCCAGGCTGAGGTTCTTCATGCTTGTGCAGATTTGACACAAGCATTATGCATTCGAAGACGTTTCCGGCTGAAGGCATTCTGGGCACAGTTCACACCGCACGGACATATTGCGCCGTCAACCACCAAAGGATTTTTATGCCCATTTCCATCCAGTTATCCCGGGGACTTTTAACCGCCGCAGGCGAACGTGAGGTTTTCTCCAGGGTCTCGGACGCCTTGCTGCAGGTACACGGCCTTAGCGGAAACGCGTTCCTGGCCCCTACAGTCATCGGGCATGTCGATATTTACCCTGAGGAACACAGTTACGCCGGCGGCAAACCGCAGTCGCTCGCGGTCATAGAGGTGAAGGTTCCCTCCGCCACGTTCCCCGACCAGTCAGTGAAAAGCCGCTTCATCAAGGCGGCCACGGACATCATTGACGAGCTCAAGGCGGGCCAACACCCGAGAGACCGTACTTTCGTCAACGTGACCTATGCCGTTGACGGCGCCTGGGGAATTGCCGGCAAAGCCTATACCAACGCCGACCTGGGGCAGGCCATCGGAGCAGCTGCAGGCTAGGCAAGCCGGTGGGCCACCCGCGTCCGCCTCTTAGCGCCGCAACATGCAAGCCAATCCATCGAAAGGACCCCCATGCCACTCGTGCGAATCGACCTTCCCGAGACCACACCGGACAAAGAGTGCTCAGCAGTCTCCAACCTGGTACATCAGGCCCTGGCAGACACCTTCAATGTGCCGATGCCGGATCGCTTCCAGATACTCACGCGGCGGGCGCCGCACGAACTTATTTGCACCGAGGAGTTCCTCGGTGTCAGGCACTCCGCGCATGTGGCCTTCATTCAAATATTCTGCGCACCCGGCCGCTCACTGGAGATGAAGAAAGCGCTATTTTCTGAAATTGCGCGGCAAATTTCTTCGCAATGCAGTTTCAGCGCGGCAGACGTCATCATCAACCTGGTTGAAACTCCCCGGGAAAACTGGTCTTTTGGAAACGGCTTGATGCAGTACAGCCCATGAGAAGAGTTGGGCTATGTGTTGTGGGCCCGCCGCAGGAGCGCATGCAATAAGAGGCGGGATCTCTTTCTCGCCGAAAGTGGAGGTTGCCCGCAACAAACACGCAACCAAGCCATAATCATTGCTGGTCAACCCCTAACCGACGGACCCGGAGAGATTTCACTGTGCCATCAACCAACCCGAAAACCTACGAACCCTCTTCCGCCCGCCAGGTCGCCTTCCTGGGCCTGGGCGTCATGGGCTATCCCATGGCCGGCCACCTGGCCCTGGCCGGCCACAGCGTCACGGTCTACAACCGCAGCGCGGCCAAGGCCGCGGCATGGGTCGCCGAATTCGCCGCGACCACCAAGCCGGCGCAAGCCGCCCTGCCACGCCTGGCGGTGGCCGGTGCCGACATTGTGTTCTGCTGCGTCGGCAATGACGACGACCTGCGTTCCGTCACCCTGGGCGCGGATGGCGCCTTCGCGGGCATGAAACCGGGCGCTATTTTTGTCGACCACACCACGGCCTCGGCCGACGTGGCACGCGAACTCTACGCGGCCGCGGCCAAGCTCGGCCTGCACTTCATCGATGCCCCGGTATCGGGCGGCCAGGCCGGCGCGCAGAACGGCGCGCTCACCGTGATGTGCGGCGGGGACAAGGCGGCATTCGACACCGTGAAACCCGTCGGCATGGCGTTTTCCAAGGCCTTCACCTTGATGGGCGCCAGCGGCGCGGGCCAGCTCACCAAGATGGTCAACCAGATCTGCATCGCCGGCCTAGTCCAGGGCCTGAGCGAAGCCGTCGCCTTCGGCCAGAAAGCCGGCCTCGACGTGAACCAGGTGCTGGAAGTGATCGGCAAAGGCGCGGCGCAAAGCTGGCAGCTCGACAACCGCGGCAAGACCATGGTCGCCGACAAGTTTGATTTCGGCTTTGCCGTCGACTGGATGCGCAAGGACCTGGGCCTGGTGCTGGACGAAGCCAAGCGCAACGGCGCCCGCCTGCCCGTCACCGCCCTGGTGGACCAGTTCTACGCGGACGTGCAGGCCATGGGCGGCCAGCGCTGGGATACTTCGAGCCTGATCAAGCGCCTGCGCTGAATCCGCCCTCGATCCAGACGCGCGCCGAGCAAAAAAAGCGGCCGCTCCGGACAACCGGTGCGGCCGCTTTGCTTTTTATGGCCGGCTTCAGCCGCCCGCGGGCTTGCTGCTTTGGGCCGGCGGCGCGGCGGGCTTGGACGGCAGCATGCGCGCCAGCTCTTCCTCGCTAATGACTTCAAAAATCCGGATAACCTTCTGCACGCCGGGCGTTGACCGCACCACCTCAGTGGCACGGTCGGCCTCACGCTGCGTCACCCGTCCCATCAGGTAGGTCGTGCCGCGCTCCGTCACCACCTTGAAGGCATTGGAGGACAGGTCGCGCGCATCGACCAGCATGGCCTTGACGCGTCCGGTGACCAGGGCGTCGGAAGAGCGCTGCGTCAGGGTCGAGTTGCCCATGATGGCCAGTTCATTGACCACGGAGCTCACGTTCTCCACACGCGCGACGATCTGCTCGACGAGTTGCTTGTCCTGCGCATTGGGCACTTCACCCGTGAGCAGCACCTGCCGGTTGTAGCTGGTCAGGTTGACGTGCACGCGCTCGCCGACATTGCTGCGGATACGGCTGGTGGCACGCAGCTCTATGCCTTCATCCTCGAGCTGCGCGCCGGAGGTGCGGCGATCGGTCGCCACCATCGCGCCGCCTGCGACGCCGCCCACCACCAGCGGGAAGCAGCCCGTCAGGCTGGTGCCGAGCAAGCCGGCGCTAACAATGGCCAAAGTCAGCCGTTTCAACGGAACAC
>Ga0102591_1000101_pt1:5000-207939 | contig 207939 bp, 163 predicted proteins | sample AraplaCol_mCL_r2_2_FD_76860 | JGI IMG/M metagenome (GOLD analysis project Ga0102591, IMG submission 76860) | Arabidopsis root microbial communities from North Carolina, USA - plate scrape MF_Col_mCL_r2 (SPADES assembly) (version 2) | ecosystem: Host-associated > Plants > Roots >... | reverse complement strand
CGCGACGGCGTGCCTTCGTACCAGGCACGCAGGGCCGCGAGCGCATCGGCGCGGGGCCAGGATGCGGAGGGATCGAGCGGCAGCGCAGCAGTGGCGGGTCGCGAGCGAGGCATGGTGCGAAGGATGAGACGTAAATTGCTGTCGTGTAGTTTGCCACAAAAATACAGCTGTATCGATAATGTTTGTTATCGATATGGCAGCGTAATGTGGGGCGGAACTTGGGTCGCTGACACCGCTCACTCAACTGAATCTGTCGCTAAATTTCAACTGAATTTGTAGAGGCCCCATGCCCCGTCTTTGGCATGCCGGTGCCGCAGCGTTAATCAGGACAGGCTGCCATAACGCCGCTCATGACCCAGCGCCGCCTTGCGCAGGGCTGCTATTGCCGTCGTAGGGGCGCAGGCGGGGGGTGTCGCGACAATCCCGTGCTCCGATATGCGGCTAACTACAGCACCAGAGTAGGCGAAGCCGCGCATCGGAATACAAAATCAGTTGAAATCGCACATCGGAGTGCAGATTCAGTTGAAATCTGCTTCCCGTTGTGACGGATTCAGTTGAAATGATCGTCGCCGGCGAAGCCTTGCCGGGCCTGGGTCGGTGGGAGCTTTTGCCGCCTGCGGTATCGCTACAAATTCAGTTGTGCGAACGAAAACCTAACCTTAAGACCCTATGGGGTCGAACGAGGCGGCGTTTAAGCGCCCGGCGTCGGCACGCTTGGCGGAGATGTTCCGTGATCGCCGTAGGACTCTACCGTCGCTACCCACACGTGGTGGAAGCTCCACGAGGTGGCGCCCGGGCAAGCCGCGATGTTGCTCCACGGCTGTAACCCATTGAGTGAACGGCCTGGTTTGGAAACCTCCACGAGGACGAGACGCGGCCGGAACGCTTCAAGCGGCTGGATTTGGCCTTTGAGGATCTAGCACGCCATCGGCAGCCTAGCGCACTGGCCGAGTGGGTGGGCTTTGCTCGGCAGTCCGGCGTGCGCTACCACACATGGGTTGACCAGTACGCGAAGGCATAGGCTATCGCCATTCCGATTGTGAGCGGCGCTCCTGCTTCCCTTCCGGCTGCGAAACCGGCTTCGGCTGTGGTTCATGGCGCGGAATACCCGGCCCGAGGCAATTCTCGCCAATTTCAGTCATTGCCGCAGCGGCTTGACCTGTCGCTGCGCGGCCTTCGTGTATGGGATAAAACACGGCGCCCCGCGCCAGCTTGCTATATTTTTGGGCGCCACCAATTCGGTTCGTCGAAACGCATTCGGCAATTGCTTTGGCATTCGCGTTACACTTTGCGTCGCCCTTTCAGCAGAAACGCGATCCAAGGGACAGAGTTTCCCACCCGCCTTATCCGTAGTATTTCCGACGACTATGACAACTCCAACGGTCCGTGATCTACCTGATTTCCCAGGCATAAGGAAGCTCGCTTCCGCGCTATTTCGGCTGGATGCGCGTCATCATGGCGCAGCAATCATGATCGGAGCGGGGTTTAGTCGCAGCGCGGCACGCCACGTGGGCGGAGAGAAAAAAATGCCCCTCTGGGGCCAGTTCACCAAGAGACTCCAGAGCGAGCTCAATGTCAACGGGACAGACCTGACGTTCTCCGACCCTCTTCGCGTAGCAGAAGAATACCGCGCGTACTTTGGGCAGGCCGCATTAAATGACAGGATTCGACACGAGATCGCAGATGACTCGTGGCTAACTGGTCCGCTGCATCAACAGCTTCTTGAGCTCCCCTGGTCCGAGGTTCTTACCACTAATTGGGATACGCTGTTGGAGCGAGCGGCCAATAACGTCCATAGCCCGTACTATACCATTGTGACGAAGACCTCAGATCTGGCTTGGGCACAGACGCCGCGCATAGCAAAGCTGCACGGAACAATTGGCGTTACTGAATCCTTCATTGCAGCGCAGGAAGACTATCGTACCTATCCCGAGCGATTTGCGCCTTTCGTCAATTTTGCGCGACAAGTGTTTATTGAGAACGAGTTTTGCTTACTCGGATTTTCGGGAGATGATCCAAACTTTGTGCAGTGGACTGGGTGGGTCCGTGACCACCTTGCTAATCATGCTCGAAGAATCTATCTTGTCGGTGCTCTGAACCTTTCTGCGGCTCGGCGCAAGCACCTGGAATCCGTGAATATTGCGCCGATAGACCTATGGCCTACTGTCGCTCACATAACCGACACAGATCTGCGGCATCAGAGAGCCGTCGAACTATTTTTGCAAGCACTGAAGACAGAAGCGTCGTCTACAACCAAGCCGCATGAATGGGAACCGACGCATCTCGTCAAGAGTTCGATGAGTGCAGAGGACCATACTCGTGCAATAACAGATCCCGAGTACGGAGCAAAGTTACTGTCTGCGCAGATTGCAACGTTAAAGCGGGACCGGGAAGCTTATCCAGGATGGCTCGTTTGCCCGCCCTCCCTTAGATGGAGCCTAGCTCACCAGATTAGCCATCCGCTGCCAAGCATGAAAAACCTGGCCGCCCTTGACGCAGGTGATCGCGCAATGCTTCTGTATGAGATCTCTTGGCGGCATAGTGTCACCTTCGATGATGTACGACCGTGGCTCGCGGACGAGCTTTTTAAGTTCGCAAATCCCGATTCTCCATGCGCCCTTACAAAGCGTCAACAACTGGAGATTTCACTTTTTCTTCTCAATAACGCACGTTGGATCGAATGCGACAGTGGAGATGAGCGGCGAGTTGCTGATCAGCGTGTTCTTGCCCTAATCGATATCCTCGAGAAGTATGCCGCGTACTTGCCTGATTGCACCGCGGAATTGGCATATCATCGCGCGATTGTTGCACGAGACAATCTCGATTACGACGGAATTGCTTCCTCAATCGGAGGTATCGTGGGCGAAAATCCTGTCTGGAAGCTTCGCCAAGCATCGATGCTGATGGAGCTCGCCCGCTTTGAGGAAGCATCACAGATACTTGCCCAATGTTATGGCGAGCTACGGGAGGCCCATCGACGCGAACGCTCTTCCATCCCCATCCTGTCGCAGTTGATGTGGGCACACTGGCTACTGGAGGCGGCACAGCAGGGAAGGTTGCGATCAGAGGACGTGGAACTGCCCGCGTCGGCCGAGAATACCTATCGGCGGTTGAAATGCGACCCGTGGACGTGGCTGGATAACGTTCGCGAAAGTACAGTGAAGCAATGGGAAGACTATCTTGAACGTCAGAAGTCCATAGAGCCACTGTTTGGGCAAGGGCACTATCGTGATCACTCAGGGAATCGGTCAGCAAGTGCCGACACTTCCGTTGCAATACTTCTCGACGGCCTGAGTAAGAAGATTGGCATTCCGTTGCGACTGCGGGGGTCTAGTGTCACTGTCAACCTCCTGGCAAGCAATGCGGAAAGAATTGTGCTATCCGCAGATCCGGACCGCGATCTACAAACCTTCATTCTCGCCATTCGGGCGGCAGGTTCCGAAGATTCAACTCCTATCAAGAGCGCATTTTCGCGCATCGGTGTCGCAAGAGCATCACAAGACGTAGTTGATACGCTCGTGGCAAGACTCCTCGCCGCGATTTCCTACTGGCGAACTCAGAGACTCAATGGGGCGCCGGAAAGCCAAAAGGAGGCGATATCGATGCTGCGCGTGTTCCTCGAAGTTCTGGCGCGTTTGGCCGTTCGAGTTTCGTCCGAATGCGCCGCGCAGCTGTACTTACTTGGCGTCTCGCTCGGACAGCAAGCGGAATTTCAGCATTTTTGGCTATCCACTTCGCTAGAGAACCTGTTGACGCATGCGCTTACGAGCATAAGTAGTTCCCAGCAAGGCGATCTCTTGCCAAGCGCCTTGGCCTTTCCGCTCTCGTGTGAGGTTGCCACAAAACGATTTCCTCATTGGCCAAATCCCGTAATCGAGCACCTCCATGATCGATCTGCATACAGCGGCATCGGAGACCGAATCGCGCAACTCGTTGAGGTTGTCGCCACAGGTCGCCCCGACGCCAGAAGCGAGGCACTTCTGCGGCTCCTGCCCTTGTCAAAAAAATCGAGCTTTTTGAGCCCGTCGGAACACGAGAAGCTCGCTTCGGCGATTTGGGGTAATCCACCTAATTATCTCACGCTTCCAAGCACTGGCCTCTTCGCCCATGCACTGCTGATGCTGCCCTGCATGGATAAGGAGCGCGCCGAACAACTCGTACGCGTGTATCTTTTTGACGACAGTGGTGATGTTCTGGAGAATACTCAGAAGGAGCTTCGAGTCCATCCATCGCCTGAGATTCAAAGTGCCATTCAAATCTATGACGGCATAGCAAACGCCGCGGCCAATGAAAGGACAGCGTTGCTTCCCACGGCTGCTCAGGCCCAGATTCTTTTTGACCGCCTGATCTCGTGGCGCCCGGTTGAGGATATCGACGGATGGTTTAGGGATAGCCGGCAGCGCCTGAAGGATCCTGTGGGCCGAGCCCTGGCCAATGGGATTGTGCCGGCGCTCGCTCCAAAAACTCTTCGGCAGTTTGAGCAGATTCACGACTTTCATATGCAGATTGAACACAATTACGCGGTCCTGCCCGCGTTCGTCGATTTTGCCCACGTTGACGATAGTACCGCGCAGACCACTGAAAAAATCATCCGGAAGGCACTCTGGCGCAATAGGTCGGATTCGGTCAGTTATGCAGCTCTTGCTCTACGAAGGTGGATGAACCTACCAGACTCCACTAGTTCGGCGGAATTCACAAAGCTTGTTTCCACAGTAGTAGCGATCATTGAGTCAGGCCGCACTGTTGGATTACATCAACTGATATGGCTTGCTGAAGAACTGCTGACCCATCAGTGCCTATCAGATGATCAAATTAAGGCGCTGATTGAGGCAGTACCCACTGCATTCGAATCGGCTAGCTACATCAACATCGACTATGCAAGCCAGGAGGCAGTGAACGCATCCACTATCAGGGCGGCATTGGTGAAATTGGCGCATACACTGAAGCTGCTCTATCCGGACGCTGAAGCATTGGAAGACGTTCTTGCCAAGTCGCGAGTCGATCCACTTCCTGAGGTCAGGTTTGCTCTAGACACGTCCGCAGCTTGATTGGCCTGATCAGTCTGTCGATCATTTTCGACCGGCAGTCTGATGGCAGCCAGTAGTGGAACTGCCGTCGCATACCGGCGAAGTCGACGAACAGCTTTTCGCCGGCGCGGTGGATCTGAAGCATTGAGCGCTTCAGGCGTTTGGTGAATGCCTTGGAGTGCTCCCAGAACTGCGTATAGCGATAGGTCTGCCGTCCGCAATTCCGCCTGATATTCCTCCCACAGCAGGGTGAGCGTCATGCCTTTGCGGCGCAGTTCCTGATGAACTTGCCCATAGTCGGGCTTGGCGTAGGCGGCTGCCCGTAGGCTTGCCGAGTAGCCGTCGCTCGAGTTCGGCTTCGTCCATATCGGAGGCGCTCGCCCAGTCCCGTCCAGCCGCGCCGGCCAAGCCGACGTACTTCGTTACCATGCCATTGGAAATGCTAGATGTGGTCAACAGGCAGTTCAGTAGCAGCAATCCCGCCGCTGCCGCAGAGATCACTGCATCTGCACGCCTAAGATTGCCGCGATATTGCCAAGTAGGATAGCGCCTATTGCGTTTCCGCCCATCATGGCCATCTGGTAGATTGCCATGCCGCGAGCCCGTACCCAGTGGGCAGTGCTAGCTGTGCTGAAGTGGAGAAAGTGTTTGCAGTCGAAATCCACGCCATGCCGACGACAAACATAGCCGGGATTGCAATCCAAATTGTCGGAGACAGTGCTACCAGCGCACCCGCTGTGCCATATAAGACCGTCCCCAGTTGAGGACTTGGTCGCGATTGAACCGGGAGCGCCATCGCGGTAATAGCATCGCGGCTACGATGGCGCCGATTCCCATCGTAGCCAACATCGTTGTGAACGTTTCCGGACCACCGCCCTGGTGCCTCATGCCCACCCTTTGGATGCGCGACCGCATTTGCTGGCGGGGCTAGAGGAATCCGCGACATCTATGACGATGGCAAGGATCTCGATGTGCGACGGCGTTCTTGGCCTACCTACCGACTGGCCGGACGTTTCCATTGAATTTCGATGTCACTCAGCGTCGCCACGTACCTGTGCAGATGTTCAGGATGTTTGCGGAGCTAGGGTACAGGCGAGTAAGAAACGCAAAGTCTGCTAGGTACAATAGCCCGCTTTGTCGAGATTTGTGAAGCAAGAACGGGAGTGCGCGATGCGTGAGCTTGATTTTCTTAGGAGTACTCCACCGGAGGTGGTCAAAGGTCGCCTACGATGACGAGATATCACCTGCTCTGAAAGAAACTGGAAAATTCGGCGAGGTTGTTGTGAAGACGCTTCGTCTGGTGCTTGCTCTCATAGATCAGACTCTCGAAGAGTGGGCGCCGTTGGGGCTGCTCGCGTTCATGCGTAGGTCTCAACCAGACGGGCGGCAAGCACGCTGTGGCCGAACAGCAACAGGTCGAAACGACGTTGAGAGCGAAGCGGTCTGGCAGATAGCAAAATCTCCGCAACGCAGTCCCGACGGTTAGGGAGAATTCTATGCAATCTAAGCCGAGCTCCCAGTGACCACGATTTGCATGTCCGCCCCCCCCCCACAGTCGCATCGATTAACGCGATATGCGATTACCTTATCCCAAGTTCGGCAGTCAAGTCGCCAAACATATTCCGAACTTCGGTGAGCGCTTCAGAGTCGTCGGCGAGCAACTTCAGCACTGCTGACTCATATTTCTCCCGATTCGGAAATCCAAGCGCCGCCGATATTGCGTTTAAGGCCGGCGTTTCCCTAACTGGGTATCCCGCGATGAGTGCTCCTACATCCTTTTTCTCGATGGCCGCTAGGATGGCTGCCTTCTCATCCGCCACCTTGGTCCCAAGCTCGAACTCGATGACGAACTTTCCACCGGCCTGGACATCTTTGCTCTTCGGAAGTCGGGACATGACTTCATCCCTGACGCGCTTTTCTACTGCTCGCGCGGCCATCCTGTCCACGTGAGCTTGAAACGCGCCCAAGACAGCATCTGACGCTGCAGTCAACATGCCGTCAGAAGCATCTCCGGTCACCTTGCTCATTCGCGCGGCAAGTCGCTTTTGGACTAACGGATGATAGTAGATAGACTCCACAGAGTAGACCGGAACGATATGAATTCCTTTATCTACCAGCTTCTTCGCATCTTCTGAGGAGCGTCGATCATCATCAACGATCCCCCAAGCAGAAACCCAATGTAGATTCTGCGCTTCGCGGATTCCAGTGACGGCCTGCTCCACAGCCCTGCAACTTTCCTTCGCGACGATCGAAGTACCAGGGAACAACAGACTGTAGATGGGTACATCAAGGCTCTTTTCGGTGCCTTCAACGAAAACAATCTTGCGCCGACCACCCAAAATCGACAATCTCGTCTCTTCTTCGATTTCTTGTGTGCCGTCAAGAAGGTCGATGTCCCAGTGGGATGGCTGACCACCAGCAAAACTGCAGCCGCGGACGAGCAATACCTTCGCTTTCGTGCTCGCCATCGGGAGCGTCAGATCATGGGTTGATACAATGAAAATGCAGTCAGGGCGCTCCCTAAACAGATGGTTAAGGAGGGGGGATGCGATCGCCGAATGAAGGTGACGTTCGGGTTCGTCGATGAGAAGTGTCGTACCCGAGCTAGCGGTGAGTACATCCGTCGCAAGCAGCAGGGCGTTTCGCTCTCCATCAGAGAGCTCCGCGATGCTGTAGGGTTCGCTATCTCCCTTGCGCGCAATGACGCGGCCTTGGTCACCAATCTCTATTGAGATGGCAACATTGCTCAGCTTGAGTAGTGCGTTGATTCGCGACAAAGGGGATAGCCTCGCCGCACTCTTTGCAGCTTCTTCCATATCGTTCTTCTCGACCGCCCTCGCTATGATCCGTGAGCGAGAATTTTCTGCCTCTACTAGGTCGAAGATCGAGACAGAGGCGCGGTTGTTCGCGTATGGGTCACGCCAACGCGCGTAAGCCTGTTTGTCCTGGTTCCGCATGTTTTGGTGGGTGTCTTGGCGAGCCCGCGGTGAGAGACTCAGTTCACCGGATTCGAACCACGTCTGGCGATGTGCCGCGACTCTAAAGATGGGCCCATGAAACGTGGAATCGAGCCTATGCAGTAGCGCAGACTTTCCCGTCCCATTGGCGCCGACGACAAACATAACGTCCCCATTCTCTAGGTCAAGCGTGAATGGCTGATCATTTCCAACTGGCAACGAAATTCGAAACCCACCTTCAGCCATCTTTCCACCTCGGTTTGAAATTTTGATAATTAAGGCATTTTACGGGCGCGTCAGAAAAAGACAACGAGGGCGTGGAATACTACGCGTCCACACCAGACCGCGCTCGCTGTGGTCTATGGTGCGGGCCAGCAAAATTGTAGCGTTGCGGAGCGCCGATATCGACGGCCGACGCATGACACAGCGGATCGACAAAGCTTGAAAAGGGCTGGGTGTTCCGGGCCTCGATCCCATCGAGTCACGTAGGACCCGGCACATAACCGTGCCGTCTACCTGCGCCACGCCTCAATTTCGACCACGTCCATCTACTTGCATACCGATGATGTCAAGCGGGGCCCGGTAGTTCAGCCAGGCATTCGCAGCCTGAATTGCTGTACAACACCCAGCAGCACGGTACTGAGGGAGTGTCTCACGTAACTCAGAGTCGTTGGCCCTACAGCTTGAAATGCGCCAGATTTTGCACAGGAAGGACGGCAAGCGGAAATTTGCCACCGCACAAGGCCTTGATCTATAAGAAGAATTCAGGCCGAACCGCCAGATTTAAGAATTCAGGCCGAACCGCCAGATTTTACGGAAAGTACGATAATCCCGAATGGGTCTGCAACACAATCGCCATGAATCTTGCGCGGCAGGAGCACGGCCCTCACGCCTTCAAGATGACAGCGGCGCTGGCTGCTATCGTCCCCGAAACGGCTCCTGATCAACCACCGTTCCGCCTGCATGGCGTCGCCGCCGCGCGACCAAAACTGGCTGCCGGGGAGAAAGCAGGGGAGAAGGGCGGCAACCGGCCGTAGCCGACCCTCGGAAAGTCCAGGCCTGAGCCCGAATATGCCCCTTTGCAGTTTTCCATCAACCGTTCATATCATCCGGCGCCGGGTTTCAGGAAGCCCTCGATAGGAGTTGCGAAATATGGGGCACTCGTACGAGCTGGACACCGGGCCGAACACATCACATAGGCAAGGGGGTATCCGTCCTATCGGGGGTAGTGGCCTGTCCGCCGTTCCCCCAAAATCTCGCGCGAGCGGCCGGTTCGTTGCCGGCATCCAAGTAAGCCGATAAGGGGAAAAAATCCGGTGGGAGAGACTGTCAATATCGCCAAAATGGCAGAAAAGCTGTCCAAGGAACTGTTTGCCGAGTACCAGTGGCGGCGGGTCGGCACGAACATCAGTTGGACCTGCGAAGACCACGACCGGCACGGCAAGAAAACCCATCCGTCAGACGTGGTGTGTTCAGCTACGACGAGCCCTATTCGCAGGCGCGAACGTGGCACCGGTGCGCAATGCCGTGGTTGGCGGCTTCGGGCTGAACGAGTGATTCAGTTCGCGAATGTCGAATAGCCTCTGGCCACTTGGCGCCGTACGGGGGGTCACAAGATTTGACTCGACGAATAGAAGAAATGGTCTCAATCAAGGGCGAGAAGCGAACATGCGGATAGAAAAAATCGCGATCGAGAATTTCAGGCTCCTGCAGAGTGCGGAAATGTCGCTGGAACGGACGACGACATTGATCGTGGGCCGCAATAACAGTGGCAAGACATCCATCACGGAGTTTTTCGCGCACGTCCTCGGGGATGAGCCGAAGAAACTGCGGCTTGAGGACTTTTCGGCAGCGAAACGGGATGCCTTTCTCGCCGCAAAGCAGCTGCGTCGTGAGGGCAAGGACGAGAAGGATGTTCTCGCGGCATTGCCGGTCATCGCAGCCACAGTCTTTGTGTCTTACGATCCAGCGCACGAACTGGGCACACTCGCCCCGTTTGTGATCGACCTCGACCCCGGCTGCGCGACCGCCAAGATTCGTATCGAGTATCGGCCGGCACAGACGGCGCTGGCTATGCTGCTTGATTCACCTGTGCCAGCGGGAGGCGCAGATGACGCGGCGCATCTCTTCAAGAACCTCAAAGACGTAGTTCCGAAGGCCTACGAGTATCATGTCACTGCGGTCGATCCCAACGATTCGACCAACGAGCGCGTCATTGAACTAAAGCAGCTCGGTAAGCTATTTCAGTGCGGACTTGTGGGCGCACAAAGGTCCCTCGATCAACACAAGCGCGGTGAGCCCAACGTCCTGGGGCGGCTCTTAGAGGCATTGTTCACCACGGCGACAAGTGCCACCGCAACCACGGCAGACCAGGCGATTGCCGCCGAACTGAAGGCAGCCGTCTCGAGCATCGAGCAAAGCATCCATGCGGGCTTCAACGAGAAGCTCACCGCGTTGCTGCCAAAAATCAAGAGCTTCGGATATCCCGGCCTCAATGACCCAGACTTACGGACGGAGACGGCATTGAATGTCGCAAGTCTCCTCGGTGAGCACACGAAGGTCTTCTACACGGGGGCACATGGCGTCCATCTCCCTGAGGGATACAACGGTCTTGGCGCGCGAAACCTTATCTACATCCTGCTGCAGCTCCTGAGCTTTCACAAAGCTTTTCGCACGAACCCGACCCTGCCGGCAGTGCACCTGATCTTCATCGAGGAGCCCGAAGCGCATTTGCATCCGCAAATGCAGGAGGTCTTCATCAAGCAACTGGCTGCAGCAGTCCAGGTCTTTTCGGCGGAGTATCCGGATCAAGAATGGCCGGTCCAGTTTGTCGTCACGACGCACTCATCGCACATCGCGAACGCTGCGCCCTTTGATGCCGTCCGCTATTTCCTCGCCAAGCCCTCCGCAGATGGGGCAACACGGCAGACAGTCATCAAGGACTTCCGAAAAGGCGCTGACAAGATCCAGGAGCCAGATCGGAGCTTTCTGCATCGATACATGACCTTGACGAAATGCGACTTGTTCTTCGCCGACAAGGCCATTCTGATTGAAGGTCCGACCGAACGCCTCTTGATGCCACGCATCTTTCAGCTTATTGACGAGGTGCTAGACGAATCCAAGAAGCTCTCGCAGCAATACGTATCGACGGTGGAGGTCGACGGAGCGAATGCAAAGATTTTCTCGCCGCTACTCGATTTTCTCGAGTTGAGGGCACTGGTCATCACCGATCTGGACGCCGTAAAGATGGGCGACAACGGTCGCTACGTGAAGTGTCCCCACTCGCAGGGCGAGCGGTCATTGAACACGACGCTTCGGGATTGGTTCAAGATTAAAGACGGTGTGGCACTTACCCTCGACGTTCTGGAAGCAAAGACGTCAGAAGAGAAAGTGCAGGGCTATCGACGGGTCGCTTACCAGATTCACGAAGATGGATCGAAATTCTGCGCCCGCACATTTGAAGACGCTTTTATCCTCGCCAACCCCACGCTGTTTGCGTTGAAGGATGGTGACCATTGGGGCGACCTTGCGTTCGGCATTGCCGCAGACATGGGTAAAGTCGAGACTGCGTTGAAGTATGGTCTGTCCGAAGACGCATGGAACGTGCCTGCGTACATACATGAAGGCTTGCTTTGGCTGGCGGATTCCGCACCGCTGCCGCCTGCCTACCCACCAGCAGATGGAGGTGTAGCCCATGGCGCATGAAACATTAACTCCTGCGGTTGAAGCCGCGCAGAAGGCGCAGGAGCGCGTCAATCACTGCATTGATCGGCATCAGTGCTTCCGCCTCGAGGCAGGCGCAGGAGCCGGGAAGACATATTCCCTCGTCCAAGCCCTTCGGCGGCTAATCGCTGAGCGCGGCCCAGATTATTTGCGCCGCGGCAGGAAGATCGCGTGCATCACTTACACGAACGGCGCAAAGCGCGAGATTTCACAAGAGATTGACGAGCACCCGGCTGTGCTGGTTGACACCATTCATGCCTTCTGCTGGGGATGCATGGGCCAGTTTCAATCCGTTCTCAGAACGGAAGTGGCTAAGCTGCAACGGCACGCGGAGAAAATCGCGGAAGCGGATGGCGTCGGCAACCGACGTATTGAGTACGACCTCGGGTATTTCGGCATTCAGGATGACCGGATCACGCTCCATCACGACGACATCCCGGAGCTCATGGCCCGCTTCCTCGCGATGCCGAAGTTCCAGCAGATATTCACGGGTTCTTATCCGGTTCTGTTCATTGACGAATACCAGGACACCAATGACGAGTTCATGGGTGCGTTGGCAACGCACTTTCTAGAGCCAAAGAAGGGGCCTCTGATCGGCCTGTTCGGCGATCATTGGCAGACCATTTACCGGGACGATTTCGACCTGGCTGCACTGCCCAACGTCGAGGGCATTGATAAGGGCTCGAATTTTCGCTCTGTTCCTGCAGTGGTAGATATGCTCAATCGCCTCCGGTCTGCTTTGCCTCAGGTGGTTGACGATGAGACAGCGCAGGGTGAGGCGCGCGTGTTCCATGCTAACAGCTACACAGGGGAGCGGACTGACACCGCACACTCGAAGCTGGACACACCGCCAGATGTGACGCGCGCCTACGTCGCCACGCTTCGCAACAAACTTCAGGATGAGGGTTGGGACTTCTCCCCGGGGAGGACGAAAGTTTTGATGCTGACGCACGCTGCCCTCGCGGCCGAGCAAGGCTATCCCTCAATTGTTGAAATCTTCAAGTCCCACCAAGACGCCATTTCCAAGCTCGATGACGCGACCCTGGAATTTCTTGGCAGAGTCGTAGAGCCCACGTGCGCAGCGTACAAGGCGAAACAGTACGGGCGAATGTTCGACGTACTTGGGCGGGCGGGAACCCTGCAAAAGCCTTCAGAGAAGCAGGCGTGGGCAGATGACATGAAATCCCTCGATGCTTTGCGCGAAAGTGGCACTGTGGGGGAGGTGCTGGACCTTCTGAAGAAGACGCGCCGGCCGCGCTTGCCTGACAAAGTGACGCGTCGTGAGGACGAAATGGCAGCGTTTGATCCTGCAGCCGGAGCGCCAGAGAAGCCTTCTGTTAGCCGCCATCGAAGCTTGCGTAACGTGAAGTATCAGGAGATCGTGAACCTCGTTCGCTTTGTCGATGGCTTCACGCCCTTCGCCACTCAGCATAGTGTCAAGGGCGCAGAATTTGAGAACGTCCTCGTCGTCTTCGGCGGCGGTTGGAACCATTACAACTGGCCGCGCATGCTTGAATACATGGCTCCCGGTGCGAAACCGACGCCAGGTCATCAAAAAGGATTCAACCGCGCCAGGAATCTCTTCTACGTCAGTGTCTCGCGGCCAAAGCGCCGGCTAGCAGTCCTTTTTACACAGACGATGAGCGAAAAGGCGTTGGGGGTGCTCAACACGTTGTTCGACAACAAGGTGGCCGCGGTCGACTTACCCTGACTATCGCTCTATGCGACTCTTTTGCGCGGTGGCGTCCAGCGGCGCAGCAAAATGTGGCCGACGCAGTCAGTGTTCCCCTTAGTCTCGTCCGTCGTTGGATGGCAAGGTCTGAGCTACCTGGGGCGCAAGCGAAGTTGGGCGGCCATGCATGCACGTTGGGGGGGGCAGATTTGGTCTGCGGCGGACATGCTGACGACTCGTATGCAATTCAATGCTAGGTGCACGGTATGCGCTGGTATTGTGTCTTTGCATTGGCGTCGCGTGGCTATTCCAATGATCGTCGCCCCTTTGACGGGAGGTCGGACTATTAATGAGCCCCGCCTCACAGGAACTACCAATTGAATCGAGAGGGAGGAGGAAAAGGATGGCCCTGAGCGACTATCTGAAAGGCCCAACACACCTGCGTCGGGCGCAGGAGTTGGAGAGGCAGTTGACTGATCTTCAGGACCGGTACGTACAGGTGGAAGCGCTAGCCAGGCAGTACGGCGCCATGGATGCGCTCGAGATCCAGGATCAGATGGAACAAGAAAACGCCAAACTCGCAGCAGTGCGCCAAGCTGTCGAGGGCGCGCAGCAAAACGTAGCAGCACTATCCCAGCAGATTTCCGAACTGCGTGGGCAGGTCCTAGTATTGGAAGAGACGCTCCTTCTCGAAACTTTTGCGCTTTACGAGCCGAAGTTCAAGCTCAATACGAGTCAGGAGTATAAGTCCCAGCTCGACAGAGTTCGCGAGCGTCAGAAGGCAATGATCAAGAATGGGCAGGCCGCTACCGGTAACACGGAATGGCACGTGAATGGAAGCAAAGTGGAGGGTCGCAAGCTCGTCAACGACACGATTAAGCTGGTGATTCGCTCGTTCAACAATGAGGCGGATTATTGCGTGGACAATGTCAAGTTTGACAACGTTGAACTCGGCGAGAAGCGTATCCACAAGTCCTTCGAGGCATGCAATCGCCTAGGCCGGGTGATGTCCGTGCGCCTGTCGGATCAATACCTAAGTCTCAAGCTCGATGAACTGCACCTTGCGCACGAGTTCCAGATCAAGAAGCAAGAAGAGAAGGAAGAAGCTAAACGGGTACGAGAGGAGTTGCGGGAGCAGCAAAAGCTTGAGCAGGAGATTCGCGCTGCGCGGGAGAAGATAGCCAAAGAGCGTAAACACTTTGCTGCCGCTCTACGGGATCTCCAAGCGCGACTGGAGAAGGCCACGACTGAGGAGGAGCGCGTGCCGCTCCTGGCAAAGATTGCGGAACTGGAGGAAAGTAAGGCCGGGCTGGACAATGAAGAGAAACTCATTGACTACCGCGAGCAAAATGCCAAGGCCGGCTATGTGTACGTGATCTCGAATGTTGGTGCGTTTGGCGAGGGGGTATATAAAATCGGCATGACGCGCCGCCTCGAGCCGATGGACCGCGTAGACGAGCTTGGGGATGCGTCAGTTCCGTTTTGGTTCGATCTGCATGCGATGGTCTTCTCCGAGAACGCACCCGCATTGGAGGGCAAGTTGCATGAGCGCTTTGCCGCCGGCCGACTCAATAAGATCAATGGACGCAAAGAGTTCTTCCGTGCGGATATTGCCGAGATCGAGTCCGTCATTCGGGCAAACTATGACGCGGCCGTCGAATTTACCCGTGAAGCGCCAGCGGAACAGTATCGCGAAAGTCTTCGAATGGTAATGCCTACCGTCGCCATTCAACAATCTGAGCGAGTTGCGGCAAGGAGATAGGCGGTCTCGATGGTGGCGTGCCGGCGAGTGCGGTTATGGCGGGGCGCGAAAGATCCGCAGCCTTCATCATCATGAGTTTATTGCTTGGGATCTCTGTACATCGTTTGAATAGGACATCGATGGAGCCTGCAGCGGTGCAGGCCGAGATCGAACGCATGCTAGCCCAGTGGTTTTTTTTACGCGGTAATTGAATTGCACCTTCCTCCAAAGTGGGAGAATGTCGATGTGTCGATGTGTCGATGTGTCGATGTGTCGATGTGTCGATGTGTCGATGTGTCGATGTGTCGATGTGTCGATGTGTCGATGTGAGGGTGACCTTCATTTTTTCTACCGTTAGACTACTCCAGAGTGGTGGAAGATGGATCGCGGTGCGTGGGAAAGTGTGTTGCTCGTCAAACGAAAATCAAAAATTCCGCATAGGACTTCACGTGGATTCCATTAACCAATTCGTCCAAAGCCCTCTGTTTTCCAAAATTGCGACGCCAGTTTGCGCTCTCATAATGATTCTGCTTTTCTGGTGGAGGGCCGGATCGATTCACAGTGTTTTCGATAGAATCTGGCGCCTAACTGCAGGAAAGACAGACGCGGAAGATCCGACGCTAAAAGCTTTTTTCCAGAGAAACCGGGAGCTCGAAAAGTTTCGGTTTGTATATCGATTGAACGCACAATCTATCGATCAAATCAAGCGATTGGATCGCTGGCTCCAGGAAAATTCCGTGGATATCTCCCGACTGCAAAGCATAAGGAGATGGGTCGATCTCGGAAAAGACGACCTTCTTTCAAAACCCCCGACGGGTTACATCTGGGCCAAAGGTATCACTTTCCTTTCCGCTATGTTGCTGTTTTGGGGTATCAGTATACTCAATCCAAGTCATAATGCATATTTGCAGATGCGTGAGTCTGGGATATGGTTTAGGACGGATTTTAGGGAATTCCAGGCACCCCTCGGTGCGTGGAAATTCTCGGCAGAAGACTGCAAGGATTCGCAGGACGATATATTAATGAAGACAGAATTTAATAAGCACGAAGTATCTGTGATATGCGATGGTATCGCAGATGGCTCGTTGAAAAAATTCGTCACGGAAAGTTTGAAAACGCAGACATGGCTTGCCGCCATATTTGCGGCGATTTTAATGCTGACGGGAATATCCAACGTATTGGCCCTCAAATCCGCGGCGGATGCGCGTGAGCTCATAGTTCGACTCAACAAAAAAGCCCAGGCTTTGAATATGGTAAGAAACGATGAACAGGCTGACGCCGGAACGGATGCGCATGGTAGCGTAGCGCTGGAGTCGACAACGGCATAGCCGCTTTCGCTTTCGTCTGATCCAAAGCTCCGGGAGCTAGCTATGTTGGCTGAAGTTCTGCACCCAGTGCGTCAACAGCGCTTCGCTCCTGGCGGCGAGCCTTAGCGCGATGAAAGAGAGGTCTGATCGTCGCTGCCACAGCTTGGATCACCGGGAGCGAAGGTCACTCTGTAGTTCGAAACACAATTCCGACCTACGCACCGCATTTAACATTGCGAACGGGGCCGCGGACAGACGCACGACGCATCGCGAGAAAATGGAGCTCCGACGATCGTGGTTGGCTACAAGGTCTCGGTCAAGTCCGCCGTCTTTCTTTGGACGGAACCTGCCGCTCAGGACGAACTGACCGAAACGGCCGCCCCGGTACCACCGCTTTACGCCCCAGCTCCGGAAGCTGCACCTGAAGAGACACGGGCCCCAAAGCGCGGTCGGAAGCCGAAAACCCTGGCCGAAGTTGCTGCTCCGGAAGTTACGACTCAAAAGACCCCAGCCGGGAAACGTGGTCCGAAGCCGAAAGCGGTCATCGAAACTGCCAATCCGGAAGCTGCGCCGGCAGAGAGGCGGACCCCGAAGCGCGGTCGGCACCCGAAAATCCTAGCCGAGGTCGCCGCGCCGGAAGTCACAATTCAAGAGACCCGAACCCGAAAGCGCGGGCCGAAGCAAATAACACTGTCTGGAGTGGAGGCTGCTCCGGAAGCGCCGACTCAGAAGACGCAAACTCGTAAGCCGCGGCAGGAGCAAAAAGCGTCTAATGCAACCCAAAACCCGTCCAAAACCTCATTGCTCGCTCAACTGGCATCGGTTAATGCGCAACTTGAGCGGTTGCGTACCACCAAAATGCCAAAGGTCGTGGAGGAGATTCAGCAGTTGATGCGGGAGTACGACCTCAGCATTGAGGACATTGAGGGCGAGCCCAGTGTTGAGCCCGCCGCCCGCGCGGTTCCAACCAAGACGAAGGCCGCGCCGCCTCCGCGGTACCGCAACCCCAAGACGGGCCAGACCTGGTCCGGGCGCGGCAGGGCTCCCGCGTGGATTGGAAAGTAGCGCGAGCGATTCCTAATCGATCGCTTGTACTGAGCGTCAGGTTGGCGGGCCCAGCCTGTCCGCCCCCAACTTTGACTAGTGAACTTGGCAGGCCAGAAGTTCGGAGGTCACTGCGCAGGAAGCCTAAGGGGAAGAGGCGGGCAACGAGGCCGCGACGACAGCGATGACAGCAAAAACGTGGCGCGCGGATGCGGGCAAGGGCGCCGTGGCCATATAGGGTCAATTAACGAGGGCTCTGGCTGAGGAAGTTGGCTTACTCGATTCATCTCAAGGCAGGACGCTGGACATTCCCTTCTCTCTTCGAAAGCGGCCAAGTCGAGTCAGGGCCGTAAAGTGTCGGTTAAGTGCTTTATTGATCATGTTAATGAAGTTGTCCGCTGGCATGCCCTCTATCTCGGTGCCCGTCGAATCGCGACGGACGCCTGACATTTGTATGAGAATCTTGCGAAAGATGAGAGAGTTGAGTAAAATGTGCCGTATGACCATCTGACCGCACGTCCTTCGACATGTGTAGCTATTCCAATGTGGCGGACTTGGCGCGCCGCATGCGCATCGCGCCCGAAGTGCTCCTGACCCGATTCCGCGAGGCTGGCGTTACGAAAACCAACGTTCAATCGCCCGTCTACGATCAGGACGTTGCCGCTCTAAGTGCTCACTATCGTGAACTGCTGGGAGCCCGTGCGATCGAGATCGTTGAAGGCGTGCGCAAAGAGTCTCGCAAAGCGCCAGGCAATTGCGGTGTACTGCGATATATGCCTTCGGGGGATGCGGTCACGAATATCCGTCTTGCGGTAACGGACCGGTACCGGAAAGCATGTGAGCGGCTTATTTCGTTTGGCCAATTGCCGTCCGGTTCCCGCAGTCTTTTCTTTCTAGACCTGTTGCAAAACCGCGCTCCTGCGGAGATGCGCTCGCTTGCGAGCAGCATCCTGCGTACGGGACTGCGTGTATCCGAGGTAGATGTAAGCCAGGCCGATCGTTTCCAGCAACAAGTGGCCAGCGTAAGGACATCGCATGCTGACGACGTGCAATCCTGCAATATGGCTGACCGAGCGGGCACCATACACCCGGCGTTTGCTCCCCCAGCTGCTGTGATCTGAAGGAGTTCGATATGACACTGCACACCCTCGTACCTGCCTCCACGGCAAATCGAACCAAACTGGTGGAGCAATTGGTCCACGACATCGACGAACAATTGGAACCTACCATCGATGCGAGCGAGCGCGCTCGAGTGATGGCCATTGTGCGTCAGTGCTTGACCGCAACGCTTGGCCAATCAGATGCCGCTACGGCAGGGTCCGACGAGCGTCTCACGGTGTCATATCTGAAGCCCTCGGAGGTTATTGCGCAGCGCCTCGTAGACATGTCCCAGGCGACGCTCTACCGAGCGGTGGAGGACGCACGCTTTTACTGCGTCACCCCGCGAGGCAAGGCGATCGGCCGCGTGTTTCCGGCCTGGCAATTTTCGGCGCCCGTATTGGAGCTTTTGGCTCCCGTCCTGCGCCAGATGAAAGACCTTCCGAGCAGTGAAATCCACGCGTTCTGGGTCACCCCGGTCGACGCGTTCGATGACCTGACGCCCGCTGAGATGCTGGCGGGCAGGGCATTCGAATCGCGCGCCGAGATCTCTGCCTCGCAGCGAAGCCACCTCTCACGCACGGCCAACGAGCGGCAGGCTCGCGTGATCGCGCAATTGGCAGGGCTACCCTCGCGTAGTTCAGATGTAATCAGTTGATGACGAGCCAAAATTTCACGGCACCCCATGACATCGCTGTAACTCTGCCTCCTGCGGAGCTTTTGTGCGAGGCGCTGAGTTCCTCGCAAGCCGTTCTGCCCGCCGGCACTCAGATTTTTCGGGCCGTCCGGCATCCTGCTGCCGTCATCCCACCGTATGTCGAGCGGACTTATCGGTTTGGTCCGCCTGCGGAGTTCGCGGGTCCTGATGGCCGCTTTTCGACGTATTGGATGTACGCAGCCCACGACCTGAACACGGCTCTTTGGGAGTCTGCGTTCTGCACCAATGACATCACACAGCCTGGAACCTTTTATATCCCGGCGGCTGTTGCACAGACAGGATTGGTGGCAATTTTCACCCTGAAAGCAGATTTCAACGTGCTCGATCTCGATAGCACCGTTCTGAGCAAGCTCGGAATCTACGATCAGATCCACGGCGAACACGCCTGGTGTCAGTGGTTTGGCTTGCGGATGCTTGAGGTCCTTGCGGACTATCCATCAAGCACCTCGCCAGTCGGCTTCCGCTACCCATCACGTAAGCACAAAAGTTCTTTGGCCTTGGCGGTCCAGTCCAGTTCGCTGGAGACATGGCGCCGCCAGGTCGATATTGATGTGCTTCGGTTTGCAGAGATGCCAGAGTTCGAAGCGCTGCGCGCGGACCCCAACTATGCCGAGCCGTTCGCTGGAGGATTCGGCATGTAAGGGTGTCAATCTAACCCATCGGGCATTGCGGATGAGCCTTTTGATCCGCGAGTGCATGGGGCTGCCGTCACGCATCTACAGCCGGGACGGCGCCTCCAGCCGGCTACGCAGCGCCAGAGGCGGCAGTTCGGCTAGCTCCGATCTCTCTTGATAAGCCGGACGTCATCGGCCCTTACCGGCAAACACAGTGGATGACTGTTGAGAGTGCGAAAAATTGAAGTTTAGGGGCCGTGACGCTATGCCTCACAGCCCCAAACAGTTTTATCTGAAGAAGAAGAGCCTGTCTGATGGCGGAGCCGACCCCAGAGGCTGACCAGTGGCCAGCCTCGTTTAGCTGAAGCCTGCGTTCAGGTTTGCGCCATCAGCGACAATGCGATGCGAGTCCCAACAGCGCACGGGCCTGTGCGGGGGTTGCAACGGGGCGGTCAAACTCCGCGCACAAGTCAACGACCTGCTTGACCAGGGCAGCATTGGATGGGGCAAGCGTGTCTTTGTCCAGGCGGACGTTGTCCTCGAGCCCAGTGCGGCAGTGCCCACCAAGTTCAAGCGACCAGCGCGCCATCGTGAGTTGGTCGCGTCCGATACCGGCTCCAGTCCAGGTCGCGTCAGGTGCCAGACGGCGCAAGGTGTGTCCGTAGAACTCAAACACTTCGCGATCGACAGGCATGGCGTTCTTGATGCCCATGACAAACTGCATGTGCAGCGGGTCGACGATTTTGCCGGCCTTCTGCATGGCGACCGCCTGGAAGATCATCGACAGGTCGAACGCCTCAACTTCTGGCTTGATGCTATAGGTCTTCATTTCTTCGGCAAGCCAGTCGACGAGGTCGGGTGGGTTGTCGTAAACGCGCGTGGGGAAGTTAACCGAACCGGTTGCGAGCGAAGCCATATCGGGTCGCAGTGACAGCATGCCGCCTCGCTCGCGCCCTGCGCCTGAGCGACCACCGGTGGACACCTGGGTGATTATTCCCGGTGCGTGCTTCTGAATCCCCTCGAGAACCAATGCAAATCGATCTGTATTCGATGTGGGGGTCTCGTCATCGTTGCGCACATGCAGGTGCACAAGAGTGGCGCCAGCTTCAAAAGCTTCCTGCGTGGATTCCACTTGTTCGTTCACGGTAGGCACGATGTCATTTCACATCCGACGGACCTCGACCAGTTTGCCCTGGTGCTCGAGGAAGCGATTCGGACAATGCAGGATCGTTGGCGTGTGAAACGGGTTCACTTTTTTGTGGGTGCTCCCGCCAGTGCATGTTTCCGGATTGGTCAGAAGCTCCAGGCTCGGCATCATGCGGTCTACATTTGCTACGAGTCGGGCATGGGGAGCGGTACGGCCTTTGTTCCTACCATCGCCATCTCCAATGCCAAAGTTGAAGAGCTTCAGACTGGGCAAAGTATTGCGCTGGCGTGAGCGTGATGCACACGTAAAACGCTATACAACCTTGCCGTAGAAGGATTCCGTGGGTAGGTAGTCTGGCAGGTGAGGGCAGCGGTCACCTGCTTGCATCAGCCAAGAATTAATCCAGAGGTACCAAACCATCAACGAGTTGGGGCCGCAATCGGCCACGAAGGCAGGTGGTACGAATGCGGACAAATCCGGGCCATGAATTTTGTGTAGGTTAGCCCGATAGGGCTAGTGGGTTGTCCAAGTGTTTGTAGCTCGAGGAACGAACCACCGGACACGAACAGCTTATCTGGGACGATGACAAAATCTGGTTGTTCCGTGCGAGGGAGACCGTACAGCGCATCGAGAAGATTCTTCTTGAAGGTGGCGGGCTCCGCGCAGTCAAACGCCCAGATAACGAACAAGGAATCCTGGATACGCTGACCCCTGCCGCAATCGAAGTAGCTTCTACGTAGGCTTTTGAAACGTCGGCCCTTCGCGATCGCATCGCGGAGCTCCGAGGGGCCGAGCGTCGTTTTGACCTCAATGAGAGCAAATACGCTCTCCACGGTCCATAGCTGATTGGCGGAGGACCCATAGAGTGGAGCGTTGTTCAGGGAATCGACGACCAGCAAGTCAGCCTGGTTTGAGAAGACATTGTCGCGGGATACTACGAGTCCGGAACTGACGCCAAAGCGCTTGGGCAGATGCTCGGACGGGAACTGCTTGACGACATCCTCTCTGTTTTCTCCTGCAGATAGGCGATGCGTAGCAAAATCGCGTCGTATCGAGGTCGATTTGCGTCGCATCTCGTTTGCGACATCTGCCAAGTAGTCGGGAATTACCATAGCGACTGAATAGCTGAACGAAGGATAGACTTTACACCGGACAGGTCGACTAGCTTGCGAGTCGCTGTTTTAGACGTCAATAGCAAGGCGCAACGTAGTATCCCGGACGTTGTATCTTACTCAGTCAGACCTTGTGAGGGCTTAGCAGGCAAACTCATGAACTTCGTCATGACGGCTCCAACCGTTGGGTCCTGCAGGAGAACGGCTAGTGCCCGTTCCAAGCCTTGACGATCTGAACAATGCATTTCGTCCCCGAACAATGCATTTCGTCCCCGGCAAGAGAAATCGTGCAAGGGTATCTGATTGACTACGACTACGACTACGACTACGACTACGACTACGACTACGACTACGACTACGACTACGACTACGACTACGACGAAGACCTCCTCGTGTCGGCGCCAGATGGGCGCGCCGAGGGCTCGCGATGACGTACTGGTGCTAACGCATCTTGGGCATCACGCAAATGCCCCGTCCAAGGTTTCCTTGAATTGAGCTGCTTCGTGTCTCACTCTTTGGTCCATACGGTCGAACACGTTCCGAAGCTCAACCTGGTATGAGGTCTCTGTCGGAAGGTCTACGCCAAGGATCACGGCGGTCCTAAACGAGGATGCGACGTCAAGCAGTTCATGATTGCCCTCCAGCCTGTTGTGACCGCGAATCACAACTTCCATTAGATAGGTCTTGAACGATGCTGTGATCTTTTCACTTGGAATGATATCTTGCAATATTGCAGCCAGCACCTTGGTGGCTTCTTTGGAAATGAAGTGCCGGTCAAAGCCATCGGCGCTGCGCGTGGCCTCGGGGACCTCAGCGTCATCAATGCGCGCACATTGTTCAGCCCAATCGGTGGCGACGCTGACCAAGCGGTAGAGAAGATAGTGAAATGGCGTCGGCCACTCTTGGTAAGCGTCTGCGTCCGGCGACGCTGGCATCTGGTTGAGGATCTTTTCTGCGAAGTGCCTGAAATAGTGCAGCCACATATGGTCTTGCAGGCCCTGATGGATGCCCTCGTGGACCATGATCTCAAAGAGCGTTATTCCAGAATTGATCGGGCAGCGAAATCTCCCCCCGTCATAGTAGGAACCTAATGTTTCGTTGAGCTTCTCGGCCAGCTTGCGGTCTTCATCCAGACGCCGGCACACCGCTTCGCCAATGGCCTTATCGAGACCACTTTTTACCACCGCACCCGCATCGGAAAAAAAGAAATGGAGCAGTCGATTGTTCTTCGGTAGATACAAGCGATTTCCACCATTTAGATTCTGATTGTTCTTCAACTCCACATAAAGACGGCTACCCGGCGCGTCAAGCAAAGCATCCATGTAGTTGTCAATGAAGTCAGAGCGTATCGCCTCGTCAGCTTCAAGGAGCTTGAGGCAGAAGTGTGGATGGGCCACGGCCAGATGGGCGGTAAGCTCAGGAGATGTGACCAGATTCATGAGAACTTCGCGCGCCTGCTTGCTGGCGTCGTCACGCGCTAAGATCCAGGACTCCAGAGATTGCAACGCGTTACTCGAGCGCTGGAGCCAAGCCGGCCTTGCGCGGGTTGCTTCCCCGCGACGCAGGAGTGCAGCCATGTCGATGGTGGGTGGGTCGAGACGGTCGGCCCACCCAGCAATTAGCGACCGCTGCTTGGTCAGGAGAATCAGCTTTGGCAACTGCGGTTCGACCAGCAGCACCAGATCGTCATAGCGTTTGGTGAGGTGCAGGGTCTCAATCAATTCGCGAAAGACGCGAATTCTTCCCCGGACCAGCAGGGGAGATCTAGTCCGCCAGAAGAAGTAGAAGACGACGGAGAGAAGGAGCAGGTAAACCGCGTTCGAACTATCGAGTCCCCATTTCCATGGCCCAAGACTGTAGTACAGCCCGAGCCTTTCCAGGGCTGGAGCAAATACCAAGTAGTGGATGAGGAGAAAGACGATGCCACCGATCAGCCAATCCCACCAGGCCATGCAAAAGCGGAGGCGAAGCCTGCTAGTAGGGGAGACCAGTGCCCAGACCGCGGCGATAACGCCCAATATGGTCAGCAAGCTGGTGGTGTCAATTTGGGCAGGAGCGGTCATAGCGCGGTCTATCTCATCCTTCCGTGTATTGGCGCAGTTGGGGATAGAGCTGGAATCATGTGCCGGCGGGTGAGTCCGTAGGTTGAAATAACGTTCCGAACTACGCCCTGAATTTAACATAAATTGCGACCGAGAGCGCGATTGAGCGCGTCGCTGGTGTTATCGTGCGTGGATGACGGTCCACGACCAAAGCGGCCGGCGGATTGTTCACGAACTGACGTTGCCACGCTCGGCGTCATCGCGGGCATCGCGCCTCGCCCACATCACCGTTGGAACGTACGGTATATGTACGTTGCGCCTCAGCTTCGTCAACTGTGTCGGCGAATCGCTCATGCTGCTCCCAATACGTTGCACAGGCAAGCAACGGTGCAATCGGGAGCTAACGGTCGAGCGGTTCCCCAGACATCCAATACTAAGCTGAACGCTATATGCAAAGGGCACTTGCTCGCTACAGCATGGAATGGAATCAGGACGAAGGCAGCCACGGCAGCGATGACAGCCCCGAGCGGTTGGACGCAATCCGCTGGATCCAAGCGCAGATGGAGAACTACGGTCTACTGTCCACGGGATTAGGAAGCGTCTGTACGCGCAGTGACTTCATTGAAGGAAAACGAATTGGCCCCAAAGCAAGTGGTTAAACCCGTTGTCGCGAGCAATGCGACGGACGGAATTGGTCAGAAGGAGCTTCCCATCGCTGAGGCGATGCGCGATGCAGATCGCCTCAGCGATGAAGCCAGTGATGCATGCGTCGGTAGTGGAAGCGTTGACTCTCAGGCCCAACGCTTGACCTCACCCGCACAAGAGAGCGTGTATCAAGCAGGGACGGCAAGTAGCCGCTCCATTTCTGCTTGGGCTTCTTTTTCGAAGGCGCTCTTCAGTGCCACCAGCTCCTTGTAATGCTTGCCATATTCATCCCGAGCGTCCTCCATCAGCTTTCGGTGGTCGTCGATTCTCATCTCCTGCTCGGCGACGCGAACTTGATAGGCGATTGGACTGGCCCATGCCGCCATCTCGTGCACCTTATGAAGATACCGTAGCACCGGCAGTTGTAGGTTAGGGAAGTAGAGTTGTGAGATCGCGGACGCCGAGTCTATTTGCTTGGAGTCAAAACTCTGCGGCTTTCCAATTGTCGACTCTCGACAGAAGAGGTCTATCGTCTGGTTGCAGGCAGAGATACTGGCAACGAGCTCTTCTAGCTTTACTCGTCTCAACAAGTTCAACTCCCGGGACTTCCACTCCCTATGACCGATCTCCGCTTTTATGTCTTCCGTAAGGCGTGTGGTCTGCTGGAGTTGCCGCTTCAGCTCGTCGAAATCGTCCCGCGTCGCCAGGTTCTCGGCCCGGCGTTTGATGTAGGCCCCCGCGAACGCAGCGAGGAATGAAGTCATCAAGAACATCAACCAATACAGCCAGTTCTCCGCGATCTTGCGCGAGACGATCTCGGTGACGAAAGCCTGCGTGGTGGAGTCCATGCTAAAAGAGCCACTCGTTGTAATCGAGATTAGGGAATACTGCTGTCAGCGATGCCAGCGCAATGGCTCTGCCAACACTGGTCAATCCATAATTACCCAGTCGGAGGTTGTTGTGTCTTTCTATCAAGATTACGAATTTCGGGGATCGCATTCCGAGCACGCCCTTAAAATCTTTTGTCTCCTTTATTCCAAGATGAGAATTTTGTCCGTGGAGATGCTCAAAGATATCAAACGCAAACGCTCCACCACTCACCTCTAGGGCACCCGTGTATCTTATGTGGCTGATCTGAACAGGGGATATATCATTGATTGAAGCGTCCAAAAAATCGTCTGTAGCGTGCGCCAATCCCTCGTAGCCAGCGAAGATATGGCTATTCTTCGAGGTTTGAAAATGTCTCACCACAAGGATGAGAACGAGAAGTTTTATTTGAACAGCGGTCAATCGTGGCACGACCTGTACGGCTTCGGAAACCACCATATCCTTGAACTTCGACGGATCTACAGCCACTCGCTCAGCGATCAACGCACAAAGAACGTCCGGGTTCGCGTCCGCACCACGCCGAGCACTCGCCACGACAGCATCGTTGATGGCAGCCTGAACATCGGGCTCCCTAAATCGAGTAGCATCGATTCGGTCCACCACCTGTGCCAAGCGTCGTTCGAAAGTAGACAGCAGAGTCTGAACGCGTTCCTCCGCTACGACTTTCGCTTCTTCCCGCAGTTTTGGAAAGTTGTCTCGAAGAAAAAGATGCACTAGCTCTTTCACCTCTGAGAACGACATTCCCACGTAGATATCGCGCCCCGCCTGAACGGCAAGCGCATTCTCGCCAGCGATCTGTTTTTGATTGCCGCTCAACATGTATCCTCACTTTATCCAGATGCTGTAGTCGAGGGGGCCAAGATGTCGCGAGAGGTTTGCTATCGCAATAGCTTGTCCGACGCTAGTTAGAGTCAATGAGAATCCGTTTGAAGCATTGAAGGCATCTAGTAAGCGACCCCAAGTGGGAGCGTTGGCATGCACATCCTTTCGAAAGAGCTCTAGATCCGTGTATCCAAGATGCTTGTAAGTTTGCTTCATCACTCCGTCGTAGATATCTCCGCCGCCAAACTGGTTGTGGCTTCCGGTGCCCGCGTACGCGAGGTGCATTCGTTGCGACGATGAAAGGTCGAATCCCTGGCCGCAAGCCATGAACGCGCGCTGCATATGCGGCTCTAGTTCGGCCACCGTATTCACCCCCGTAATCCCCATTGCGGTCGCAAACATGACCAGGGATAGGTAGCTAATCTGTGCGGCGGTTAAGCGCCCCACTATGACAACAGCTTCACTGAGGACGATGTCCTTGTATTCACTTGCGTCAGACGAGATTCGCTCCGCAATCAGAGCACTGAGCAAACCGGGGTGGGCATCGTCGCCCCTTCTTGCACTGGCCTGAACCGCATCATTTATCGTCGCCTGAACATCAGGATCGGCGAGCTTGGCTGCTTCGATACGTGGCGCTGCCGCAGCCAGCGCATTCTTCAGTTCTTCGCCCAGTCTGTTGACGTGCTCCTCAGCAACCTTCTTCGCCTCCTCTCTTAGGCGAGGAAAGTTGTACTCCATGAACAAGCGGACCATCTGATCGACGTGTTCCGGAGACGCACCCGCAATATTGATATCGCCTTGCGCTTGCATAGCAACGCCGCCGGCTGCGACGCTCTGGTTTTGCTTCTCTCCGAACATCGCCGCCTCACTTTCTTATGGTGATGTTGCCGCCAGCTTGGATGCCCTTGCCACCCTTCCCCACCTTTTGAGACATGGTCGATGGTGGATTCCCCCGGCTCGAAACGAACTCCGCAATCAAGGCTCCCAGCGCTACTACAGCGGCGATCACAGAGTCATATCCCGGTTTATTAACCGCCCAAACAACACTTGCCACGAGGGCCGCGAAAAGCACCAATCTCAAAAGCAACCTCATTTCTTAGTGACCCCATCTGTTTGTTGTTGAACGCGAAGATTCTACGGAATCTCTCTAAAAAAACAACGCCACGCTAGGGGGTGTTGCGTCGCCTAGTCGAAACGGTCCGCTGCCACTTAGTGCAGAGAAATGGTTTCCGGTCGCTTCATCGCTTGCGAGCCAAAGTCAAGATCATCGTCGCATTGGACCGGCTTCTTGAGCGCCGAGAGATCTTTTGCTGAGAGCATCCGGAGAACGCGCTGACGCTCGACGTCATCGGCGATGTCATATCGACGGAATAAACAGGATAGTGAAATGCGCTTCCGAGCGTACAACGTTCGGAACGTTGCGCCCAAATCTTGGCGGCGAACTGGAATGACCGCTCCTGGCCGCCTTGAGCCGGAGGAACGAATGCTCACTTGATGGTGGAGCGATCAGGGAGGGTCGACAGCGGGGGGGGGCAAGACGAATCATGATTCCGATCTACGCACCGCATTTAACATAATTTGCGGCTTACCTCTTCACGGGTCAGGCCGACGCATGCCAAAGGAGACGGCGCGGGCGCTTCACAGCCCAGCATTGGCGGGGTCTGCAAGAGCGTGATGAAGGCCGCCTTATTGCCGGCAAGTACGTTCTGAGTTCGCACATTCGCCGTCCATCGCGGTGAGCGATTCAGATTGAAGCCGTTCAACGCAGTGCGCCGATGGATGAAACGCTGCACTCGACCCCCAATGCGTTACTGGAGGCGAAGAGTGCGGTTGCCGAGGAAGTCTTCATTTCCCGCCAGTGACTTCGCTGGCCTCTGTGCAAATAGGATGAAGGCCGGTGACTACTGGTGCCTCACAAACGCTGTCTACACGCTCTCGGTACAGATCCGTTAAACACCTGTTGGTCGCGCACTTGTTCCGCTTGGCGATCCAAGCGCGTTGCTCTTTTCTAAGGCTCAGACCATCGTCGCCTAAGTTAGACCCCATCATCATCTGATAGTTTGCCGTAAGGGCGTCATCAAGTTTGCTCAGTTGTGCGTCTGCGCAGATTTCTTTCTCGACGAAGGTGCCGGCTTTTCTGCAATCGAAGGATGCCGCATGTGTTACGGACGAAAGTCCAAGAAGGACAGTGGCCGACAGGAGACGAAGTTTCATAGGGAGATCAGTAGACTTGAAAAAGCCCGCGAGGGCGGGCTTGGGTCGGGTCATCGCCGTGGCTGGTTGAACGAGGAGGAACTTACTGCCTCGCACTGTAGATCGCGTTAGCGACGAGCACAAATACCAGGAACAGGATGCCGCTGGTGACGATATAGCTGGTCTGGGACAGACCCAGCGTGGCAAAGGCAAGGTTCAATGCAACGGCCATCACAAAGAACAGCGTGCCGACCACGCGGATGTTCACCCCCGATCGGCCGTTCTCAAACGTGACCCCGAAGGCGGCGCCGAGTGTCGATGCCATGAACACGAAGCTGCCTACGCCAATGGTGAGCTTCATCGTGTTGGCATCAAAGGCAGTGATGCCGTAGGTAAGCAGCGCGCCAACCACGATGGCAACCAGTATGTTGACAGGATGAATTCTCACGGCTTCTCTCCGGGATGGAAGGGTGGCGGCGCAAGGGCGACCAGCCGCAGCACGTCGGGCACATTTTCGGCTGTTTGCCAGACTGGCATGCCTGGCCGCCAGACATAGGTATCTTTGGCGAGCTTGCCGTCGGCGATCAGCCGTGCCACCTCCTGTTCGCTGAAGGGGCCTGCCTGCTTGCCGTCAAGTACGACGTGGTAGGCATGCGTCGGCCGCGCGGGTATGGGCGTCTGGGTACCAGGTACATGGGTATTCTGCAGCGCGTGATTCATCGCGCCGACCATCTGCTGGGCCACGGCCATGCCGAGGCCGAATTCCACCAGCCGATCAATCGAATAGAAATTGTCTTGCGTCATCGAATGTCTCCTGAGGTGCCCGGTTATCCGTGCGCCGCTGGCGGCGGAGGCGGGGGTGGAGGCGGTTGGAACGCCGGCGCGAAGAGTGTGGCCAGGTCCGGCAGATTGGCAGCGAAGTCCCAGTTGGCCATACCGGGCTTCCAGACATAGGATTCGCGGGTCAGTTGGCCGGTCTGCGCCATCGCCTGCAACTGCTGCATGTTGTACGGGCCTGTACTCTGCCCGTTGAGACTTACGTTGTATTGCACCACCGGCAACGGTGGGGGCATCGACGTGGCTTGCTGAATGTTCTGTCCAGCCACGTTCATCATGCTGGCCATCTGCCCCCCCATTGCCCCGCCGACAGCCAGACCGGTCATGACGCCGACCGGATTAAAGCCACCACCGGTGCCCCCGCTGCCTAGGTTCATGGCGCTCATCTCGCCCAAGTTTTCGGCAGCGGTACGCAGCACCCCGGCCTGCAGGTTGACCTGGTGTGCGGTCAGGTGCTGCGACTCGGTCTGCAGACGCTGGAATCGCGCGGTCTCCTCGCGCTGAATGCGCAAGGTTTCGCTGAGATTCTCGGCATTGATGGCCTGCGTGGCTTCAAGGTTGCGTAGGTTGATCGCGTTCTGCGTTTCGCGGTTGACGGTTTCAAGATCGGCCGTGATCCGGCGCAGTTCGCGGTATTCCTCGGTATCCTTGTCGACTTCGATTGTCTCGAGATCGAGGCGCACCAGGTTCACGCCGAAATCGTCGCGGAAGGCGGCAGCAACGCGGGGCGTGATCAGATCGTTGACTTCCAGCAGCTTGCGCTCAATCTGGATGGCAGGAATGCCATTGTCCGACGGTGCGTTCGCAATGATGCCCTTGACATACTTGATGACCGCGTCGCGCACGAGGCGCCGGAACGCCTCCATGTCGAAATTGACGAGCCGGTGCAACTTGATGAAGGCGCGATAGTCGGTGATGTTGAAGTTCAGCGAACCACGCGTGCCAACGCGTACCGGAAAGTCTAGGAAGCGCGGATCGAAGACATCGAAATATGGCACACCGAACGGCAGGCGGTTGTTGCCGGCGAGATTGATGAAGTACACCTCGGCTTGGAACGGCGACTTGCCGGCATACGCCAGACCAATGATGTTCGAGATGACCGGAAAGTTCGCGGTCTTGATCGTGTCGTCGAACGGCCCTTCGATGAAGTCCTGGAAGACGCCATCCGGTTGCTTGTACACGAATACCGCCACCTCGCCATCTTTGACGCGCAGGCTGCTGCCCCAGCGGATGGCGTTCTCCTTGAGCGTGCTGCCCGACTCGCCGGACGGCCGCCACTTCCAGATCAGGTACGACGGCTCATCGCAGCGGATGACGTCGAGCATGCCACCTTCGCTTTTCTTGCCAAACAGACCCATCGCTCAATTCTCCTGCGTCCTTACCATTGCTTTTCGATGGCCGCATTGCGTGCGGCGGTGGCCGAGTGTGCAGCCTTAGCCTGCTCCTTGGCGGCCTGGATGCGGGCTACCTCCGCTTCCTTGCGGAGCTCGGCCTGCTTCTCGGCGCTTGCGCGGTCAGCGGCCGCTTTCTTCTCGGCCACATCGGCATCGACACTTCGCTGGATCGTGGCCGTGGTCTGCTCACGCTTGTCATCCCACTGCTGGCGTGCCTTGCCGGTGTCGGTAGTCTTGCAGTCTGCCTCGTCGTAGTTCCAACGCAGTTGCGCAGCACCTGCCAGCGCTTCGGGATAGCGCTTGGCGGCATAGTCCGCCTGCACTGCCGCCATGGCTTTCTCCAGGCGGCCGTTTTCGGCATTGGCCTGTTGGGCGTAGCGTGCCTCACATGCCTGCACCACGGCTTTTTCCTTCTGGGACGCCACCATGGCAATCACGCCGATCACGGCGATGCCGGCAAGCAGGGCGACGAAGAGCGGATTGCGTTTTGCGCCGATCTTGACTTTGTTGGACAGCGAGCCATTCAAGCTGCGCTCGATGCGTTCGAACTCGGCCAGCGTGCCGGACTCGTTCTTGTAGGCGTACTTTGCCCGGTTCATCACCTCGGTAAATTTGACGCGCCAGTCCTCGATGTTGGGATCTGGCTTGACGCTGTCGGCGATCTTGGGCTGGATGAAATAAAGCAGTTGTTGCAGATCTTCCCGGGAGTTGGGAATCGGAAAGTCCCGGATCAGGCGCGCGCGTCGTTCCAGCACGGCCTGCTGGCGGGCCTTGCCGGTCAGCCCCTTCTCGTCGGCGTCGCGTTCGATTTCTTCCAAGCGGTCGACCAGGGCCGTGATGGACCGGTTGGCGGCCACATCGGTGAACTCGTGCCCGCACGACTCACATGAACTGACGAACGCGCCGAGCGCCGCGCCGCAACTCGGGCATTTGTTGATGCTTCCCTTCTTCTGAATGGCCGGAGCTTCTGTTACGTGATCCATGTGAGATGGTGACGACGCTGAGTAATTGGATGGGGCGGCGCGGCTCGCGCGCCGTGTCCGCACGCGGGGCGCAATGCCACCGCCGTGCGGGAGCAACCGGCTGGTGGCTTACTTGCCTAGGTCGCTGGCCAGGTTCTTGGCTTCCGACGTGTCCACGCCGTTGGCAGTCAGATACTTGACGAGGCTGGAGGTGCTCGATGCACCGCCGGCGATGACCGACGGCATTTCCTTGGCGGCATAGAGCACGGTGCCGGCGTCAAAGCCCAGCGAGGCTGGGTTCTTGGCCAGGTCCTGCAGCGAATTGACCGTCTTCTTGCTGGAGATCAAACCCTTGACGTACTCCACCATCGACTGACCGGCCTGCTTCTTCTGGGCAGCGTCGAGCTTCTCGTTGGCGGCAACCTTTGCATTGATTTCCTTGCTGGCCGATTCGTGGATCGTTACAAGCGTCTGCAGATCGTCCTTGTTGGCGGCGGCATCGCCAGCCTTCAGACCCTTCAGCAGTTCCTGCTGGGCGGCCAGTTCCGTGTAGCCGCCCAGTGCGGCGGCCAGACCAATCTCGGCATTGGTAAACGACAGCAGCGAATTGCGCGTGTTCTTCATGACTTCGGCCGCATTGATCGAGGTACCACTGCTACTGCCGCCCAGCGACGGGATCTTGGGTAGCTCGAATGCATGGGCGGCACCGCCCATGGCGAAGGCGATGGCGAAAGCCGAAACGGAAAGCTTGAGGGATTTCATCGGAGAGGTTCCTTATTGAAGTTATCGAATGCCCTTGGCATTCAGCTGGTCGACCAGGGTTCTGGCGAGATCGCGCGATGCGTCGTTCAGGGCGTTTCGGCCTGCAACACTCTGGTTGGGCCCGAGCCCGGCGTATTGCTTCGGCCCGACGGAGCCGATCTTGCGTGGCAGGCGCTGGCGGATGTCCCACAATTGGGACCGCACAGAGACAAAGACTTTCTGATTGCCGGTTACCGGATCCACGGTGGCCACTTCGGTGTCGATCGTGCCGTAGGCGAAGTAGCGGATGTCGCAGGCGCGGGCGGCATTGATCACTGCCGCGCGCGTCTGCGGCGACAGCTCGTCGGCGTCGACGAACTCGCTCTGGAATTTCTTGACCGGCACCGCGTTGCAGTTAGCCACGACGTCGTCGTAGCCGATGTACTCGATGCCGGAAGATGACAGGACGTCGCCCATGGCCGTGTCGAGATCCTGCGAGCTGGAGACGGCATAGGTGACCGCGTCTTCCTTGCGTTGCGTGCTGCCGCCAACCGTGACCTGCGCCGTAGCCGCCACGCCGCCATCTGCTGCCTGAGTGCCAGCGGCTTCTGCCTTGGCAATCCGGGTGCGTCGCGCATCGAACTGGGTGATCGACGTGGCCTTGCGTGCCATGAACAGGAACGTGAATGCCGAGTCCTGACTACGTGCCGCGCTCTGGCCGTTGGCCCCTACCGTGGTGCTTGCCACGAACTGGTTAACGGCTTCGTCATTGAAGGCCACGCGGGTGACCACGCGCACGGTGCGGGTATCGGTGTCCTTTGCTGAATCGATGACGACCGAATCAATAATGAAGCGGTCGAGATTGTCCAGCGCTTCCTTCTCGTGCTGGGCCAGCCCTTGCTGACGTGATGGATTCAGCTTGGCGACATAGTTCTTCCAGGCGTTGACCTTGGCCAGTGCCACGGCCTTGGCAGTTTCGTCGTCGGTCGGCTTTGACGACGAAAAGAACCCGCCTTCGTACTGATACGTGCCGATGCCCTTGACCTCGACTCGCTGGGCGAAGGCCGAGGCGGCAGCCGCCATCATGACGGCTCCGGCGAGGAGCTTTCTTGCAAACGCGCTCATAGCAACTTTTGGATGAGTTGGTTGGTGTTCTCGAATGCCGGTTTTGCAGCGGACTCGCGTGAAGCGTTGTCCTTGAGCCAGGCGTCGTCCACGTGGGTCATCTGCTTGCCAACCTGCTGGATCAACGACTGCAACGTCTTGTAGTACTGGTCCCAGTCAGCAAGCTGAACATCCGCCTGCTTGGGACGCGTGATGATTGCCGTGTCGTAGACACCCTCGTTCAGGATGACCTGCTCGAGATCGGGTTGCTTCAGCTCGACCGTGGCCTTCACGCGATAGATATCCTGAAAATAGGCGGCCTTTTCGATCTTTTTGGAAACAAAATCCCGAATTTCGAACGTCAACGAATAATCGGGATCGGGCAACGTCAATTGCAGATCGCTGCCATTGGCAAACCGGTAGGCCATCTTGCTACCAATGGCTTCGCCAACCGAATTGGGAACAATGGGAATGCCACCGGCTTCTGCCACTGCCGCTTCGAGGAAATTGGCGGTTTGGTTCTTGATCGACGTTGCGTCCTTGCCCGAAGCTTTGACAATGCTTTCAGCTTGGGGGGTCATCGTCACGCCCGTGACGCGCAGGTACTTGCGCGCACCCTTGCGAAGCTTAATGGTCTCCAGGCGATTGAGCCACTGGTCGAAGATGTTCTCGCTAGTATTGCTGGTCGTGTAGACCTCCCGCACCATCGCTTGTAGTTCGGCGGAGCCTGGCATGGTTTCGCTTACGCGTGCAGACCTCACGCGAAGTGGGTACGAGGCCACCAACGAGTTCGAGGCACGGTTGAACGCCAAGACATTGGCCTGCACAGTCACGATGACCCATAGCTTGCCATCAACCCTCTGGGTCTCGACGTTTTCATTCACGAGCGCGAAGGCCACTGACGAGATGTCCTGTTTGCCGTCGGCCAAGTCGAGCTTCAGGCGCGAGGCCAGCGCCGGGCGTGCCATCACCTTCTGGCGAAGGATCTCATCCAGGAACGTTCCGTTCCTGTCCCGCGAAATCTGAGCGGTGATGGGATATAGACGATCTCGGTTTTGGAAATCGCCAGAGAATGCAAAGCCTGAGTAAATCAGGGGAGGATCCGCCTCAACTGCAAGCGTACTGCCTGTTGGAACTAGCGCGATGACGGCAACCGAGACCACCGCAAGCATCCTTATGCGGATACTGAAAAACACCTTGGCTCTATTCAGCAAAACCGACCCTTTTTTGTTCTAGAAGAAGTTCAATGCTGGATGTAGCTCATAGCAATTGAGAGCACGCCGGTTTATCGACGATCTGGCGAGTGATTTGCACCCTACTGACGCTGGGTAACGGTCTTTGAACGACCCATCGCAGGTGGGCCGCCAGAACCTGCTGTGCAGCTTGTCCTACGATGAACTGTCGCCCGCCGCGCTGGCATTGCGCGTGGTGCTGGCCGACACGGCGCGCGGACTCGTCAGGTCGGGCGAGTGGCGCGGGGCGAGGTTGCTGGAAGCGTAGGGCAGGGTGACCGGTGCCGGCCGCCATGGCCGGATATCAGGGGCCGGCATGCAGCTTTTCCATCGTTAGCCATGGCGCGGTTCTGTTCCTCGCGGATGCGCACAATAAAGGGGTCAGCGGTGTCCCGCGCGGGGCCGATAACCGGTGCAACTACCAACGTGGAGTTCACCGCATGACCGCAATCTCTTCTTTTGGCGCCGCCGCCGGCTTCGACCTGAACCAGCTGTTCGAATCGAACGCGCGCAGCGCCACGGCGCGCCTGGGTCTGCTCGATACGCAGGCGGCGTCGTACACGACCCGGCTCTCGGCCTACGCCAAGGTGCGCAGCGCGCTGGGCGACCTCTCGTCGGCCTCCGAGGCGCTGACCAAGCTCGACCGGTTCGAAGTGCCGACCAATGGCGATACGCCGGCAACGGTCTCGGCCTTGCAGAAGTTCGTCGACGCCTACAACGCCACGCAGGGCGAGATCTCCGAGCAGAGCGGCTATGACCGCACCACGCGGGCCGGCGGCGCGCTGCTGGGCGACGCGGCGATGGGCGGCATGTCACGCGCGCTGCGCAGTGCCGTGAGCAGCGGCGACATGGCCAAGCTCGGCCTGTCGTTCGGCAGCGACGGCAAGCTCGCGCTGGACGGCGCCAAGCTGAAGGACGCGCTGAAATCAGACCCCGACGGCGTCAAGGCCGCGTTGAAGGGCACCGGCGACGCGCCGGGGCTGGGCAAGATTGTGAACGATGCGGTGACGCAGTTCACCAAGCCTGGCGGCCAGCTCGACAAGGCGGCGGGCCAGATGCAGGGCGCGCTGCGCGACCTGGCCGGCCAGCGCTCGGACGAAGCGGTGCGCGCGGCGGCGGTGCTGGAAACCTATCGGGCCAAATACACGCAGCTCGACATGCTAATCAACGGCAGCAGCGTGAGCGGGTCGTTCCTCTCGGGCCAGCTGGCGCTGCTGCGCGGCTGACACGGCTGACACGGCTGACACGGCTGACACGGTGGGCGTGGGCGGCATTGTTGCCCGGCGTGCGACACCGTGTCTCGCGCCGGCGGCTTCCGCGCAAGGTGCGCTACGCCTAACATCCGGCTCCGTTCCCCGACCCACTGGATGCGCGAGCTTGGCCCACACCCCAATCCCGGCGTCACCCATGCCGGCCTGCCGGCGCGACGAGACCTGACATGGACAAGTTCCAGGCCATGCTGGTTTTCTCGCGCGTGGTGGAGACCCACAGCTTCACGCGCGCGGCCGACTCGCTCGGCATGCCGCGCGGCTCGGTCACCCGCGTCATCCAGGATCTGGAGGCGTTTCTGAGGGTGCGGCTGCTCAACCGCACCACGCGCAGTGTCAGCGTGACCTCGGACGGCGCCGCCTATTACGAACGCTGCCTGCAGATTCTGGCCGACGTGGATGCCGCCGAACTGGCGCTGGCCGCGCCGGGCAGCGCGCCGCGCGGCAGGCTGCGGGTGGACATGTCTGGGTCGCTGGGCAAGCGCATCGTCGTGCCGGCGCTCGGCGACTTTCATGCGCGCTATCCCGATATCGACCTTACGCTCGGCTTTGGCGACCGCGTGGTGGACCTGGTACAGGAAGGCGTGGACTGCGTGATCCGCATCGGCGCGCTCGACGATTCGTCGCTGGTGGCGCGGCGCCTGGGCGTGTATCCGCTGGTGACGGCGGCCAGCCCCGGCTACCTGGCCCGCCACGGCGTGCCACACAGCCTGGAGGCGCTGCAGGCGCACTGGGCCGTCAACTTTGTCTCCAGCCGCACCGGCCGGGCGGTGAGCCTGCAGTTCGAACGCGATGGTCATGTCACCCAGGTGCGGCCACGCTCGCGCCTTTCGGCCAACGACGGCGATGCCTATCTGCAGTGCGGGGTGCTCGGGCTGGGCTTAATCCAGGTGCCGCGACTGATGGCCGAGCCCCATCTGGACCGCGGCGAACTCGTGGAAGTGCTGGCCGGCCTGCGCCCGGCGCCGTTGCCGATCTCCGCCGTCTATCCGCATGGCCGCCACGTGTCGCCGCAGGTGCGCGCGTTCCTGGACTGGACGGCGGAACGCTTCGCACAATGCGCGGCCGTGCAGCCGTCGGATGCGTCACCGGGGCCGGTGGCGACCCAGGTATCGGTGTCCCGCGGCCCCGCCGAGGTGCCATCGGGCTGATGCGTTCCGGCTTCGGCCATCACGATTCGTGATACCCCCAATGCCGGACAAGGGCTGAGCAGCCTTCCGGCGAGCGGATAGAGTCCGGGCCAGACTCTTGAAGCCATAGAAAAGCCGTGTCCCTCCCCATCCAATACTCCTGCCGGCAGGGCGTTTGCGCATGATCGACGTCCTGGTAATCGGCGGCGGCAATGCCGCCCTCTGTGCCGTGCTGATGGCCCGCGAAGCCGGGGCCAGCGTGATGCTGCTCGAAGCGGCCCCGCGCGAATGGCGCGGCGGCAATTCCTCCCACACCCGCAACCTGCGCTGCATGCACGACGCGCCGCAGGACGTGCTGATCGACGCCTACCGAGTATGCGAAGTCCACGTGTTGGGGAACGTTCCTGCCTTTTGCGAGAGTCGAATGCCAGCACGACTTTAATGGACAGAGCGCGGCCGGACTGGCCTACGCCGACCTGGCTGGTGCGGGCCCCGCGTACACGGTGACCGGATCACCGTTTGGCCGCGACCGTGTCCAGGTTGGCTTGGGTGGCAAGCTGCGGATGCGGGCGTTGACCATGGGCCTGGACTACAACGTGATGTTCGGCACGGGTGGTTTGCAGCAAGGCGTACGGTTTATGTTCACACCGCCGTTTTAGCCAGGGATTCAATTTCCCGGCACGGCCGCGCGCAAACACAGAATTGATGCTCGGCCGCCAAGGGCTTTATCCCGACAAAACTGTCTATTCATGGGAAGGGCAATCATCGGGACGATTGTCCCTTTACGCTCTCGCGCGGTACATGGTCGCAAGTCCCACGCGACGCGCCAAGGGGTGAATGCTCCGATCTGCGTCATCCCCCAAAACCGCTCATCAGGTGTTGAACCACTCCCTACCATTGGCGCGAGGACAGAGCATCGATCTGGTGCGCAGTACGTGTAGCCCTTGGGAATCCTCCTCCAGTAGGGGTGCAGTCCCCCAATCGAAGGGTATGAGTCGGGACATAAGTTTTCGCACGAAGAGCCCCGCATCGAGCTTAACGGCATGTTCCAGGATATCTTGAATTTTGCGCATCGTCCGTAAGTCGCGTGGTCCCCGGGGATTGCCTGTCCAATGGGGCAGTTGACCTGGATCGCGGCCCGTACTTCCGCATAACGATGCCCTGGCGGAAAAGCTCAAACTGGCGTTGCGTGCCGTAGACACTTGGATTTGTTACGCCCGCAAGAGGTATTTGCCAGAAATCACACATTTGCTAATGTCGCGGCCCAGGGAAAAGTAGTGGGGGCGACGCCGAAACAGCGATCAGAACTCCCGCGCATCAGGAATACAAAAAGAAGGGAGTAGTTCGTTGTTCCGATTTCGGGTTATACGGGGTGGGCTTGTGTCGCAAGCTCGTTTTCCGCGTGGGTGCGGCACGGCTGCGCTGGCACTGATCGCGCTGGCCGCGCGCTGCCATGCGTCGGGCGTCGTGGCGGATGGCAGCACGGCGACCACCGTCAATGTGGGCGCAGGCGGCCGCATCACGGTTGGCGTGGCGGGCGCCGTAGGTGGCGTCTCCACCAACAGCTATCGCGAGTTCAATGTGCCACGTGCGGGCGTGGACCTGGACAACGCGACGGCCCGTGCGCGCACGATCCTGAACCAGGTAACGGGTACCAATCCGTCCTTGCTCGAAGGTCCGCTTAGCGTGCTCGGGCCCCTCGCCAATGTTGTGATCGCTAATCCGAACGGCATCAGCGTCAACGGCATGGTGGTGCAGAACATCGGCAACCTGGCACTGACCACCGGCCAGGTAACGTTCAACGATTTCACGGTCAACGGGCAGTTGCAGCGCAACCTGGTGCTGACCACCAGCCAGGGCCTGATCGACATCGGGCCCGCTGGCCTGTCCGGCACGCTGCTGAACCTGGAACTGATCGCCAAGCAGTTGCGGATTGGTGGCAAGGTCGAGAACTACTACACCGATGCCAACTCGCGCGTACGCGCCGTAGTGGGCGACAGCCACGCGGAAATCGATGCCAGCGTCTCGCCTGGCGACAACCTGACTCCGTGGATTTCCTATGCGGCCGGTACTGGCGCGACGTCAAAGCAGATTGCCCTCGATATCACCGCTGCAGGCAGCCTGATTGGCGGCCGCGTGGAGTTGATCGTGACCGACCAGGGCGCGGGCGTACGCAATGCGGGCGCGGCATATGCCACGGCGGGAGATTTCGTGATCTCCGGTAGCGGAGACCTGGAACTGGCATCGGGAAAGATCACTTCCAACCGTGACGTGCTGATCGGCAGCGGCGGGCTGCGAGGAACGGGCGCGATCGCGGCGGGACGTCACATGCAGGTCTTGTCCGACCGCATCAGCATGGTCGACAGCGCCCTGACGGCTGGCACGTCGACAGCGGGTGACATCGTGATCGGCGCATCGGGCCAGGCGCATAGCCAAACGGTGTCCCTTACTGATACGGCGCTGAACGCCAGCGGCGGCGTTGGGGTGTTCGATGCTGGCGCCGGCGTGGCGTTTTCGGGGGTGCGGCTCGGCGCCAACGGCAATGTGGTGATGGAAAGCAAGGGCGTAGGCGGGCTCGCCGTCAGCGCCGGGCGCACGCGCTCATCGCTGACGTCGCTCCAAGGCACAGTGTCGATCGCCGCGACAGACCTGCAACTCAACGGGACAGATATCGACGGCGTCGGAGGTGCCTCGGCCAAGGCCAGCAACATTGCGCTGCAAGACACCGTCTTCGCTTCCTCGGGCGGCGCGGTGACCGCAGACGTTGCCGGGGCGTGGCTCCAGCAGGATACGGACGTACTGGCGGCCACCGATGTGACGCTGCACAGCGGATCCATGGTGCTGGTATCGGCCAGCCGCCAGTCCACCATGGTCGCCAATGGCGGCGGTGTCGTGCTCAATGTCGACAGTGACCTCGTCAATACCGGTGCTCTGGTCCAGGGGCAGCGCCGGGGTACGTTGTCGGATGCCGAAGGTGCGGTGACCGTGCGTACCGGCGGCTCGCTCTGGAACGATTCGACACCCCAGCACCTGGGCATCCTGTTCGGCACAGCCGACGACGTTGTTGTGCGCGCCGGCGGCGACATCGTCAACCGGCATGCGCGGATGCTGTCCAACGCCCGTCTCGACGTCGCCGCGACTGGCGACTTGATCAACGAAATCACGAAGCAGCCAGGTGCAAATGGCGAGCAGGCCGTTGTCGACACGGAATCCGCCCGTCGGTGGCTGCTGCTGTCCAAACGCCGCAGCAGGTTCGATATCGACTACGGCGTGGCTGATCGTCCCGGGCAGATTGCTTATCTGCTGTCCGATGCCGGCACGTCGCTCAGTGGCCGCAATGTGACCAACACCGGGGGCGAGATCTATGCCAACAACGGCTCGATCACGATCCATGCCGGCGATACGTTCCGCACGCAAGGGGTGACCACGGGCTCGGCACACTATTCTCGGACCTGCATGATCGTGTGCCGTACCTCGGCCTCGTCCGATACCGCAGTGACGGGCGGCCTGCTGTCCGCAGGGGGCAGCATAGACATCACCGCAGGCAAGCTTGCCGAGAACATTGGCGGGCGCGTGCTGGCCATTGGCGACCTGACGGTAAATGCGCCAGTGACCTATGCCTCGGGTGTGACAGGCTACACAGCCATTGCGCGCGATCGGGGCTTCAAGGTGTTCTTCGGCGATACCTGGGCGCGCCTTTACGCGATGGACGTAGGCGGTAGCTGGATGGCAACGGGCCGCACCCGCATTAGCGGCGATGCCATCGTGTCGGGCGGTAGCTTCGACGGCGATGTGTCGATCGCCGGCGCCACCAGTATCCTGCGTCCTCGCCAGCGGACACCGGTTTCCGTGGAAAGCCATCTCGGCCTGACGTCGTGGGTGTGGCAATGACGTTCTTGACGCGACATTGGCAACTGCGCGCTGCCGCCGGATGCTGGCTGATGGCCGCCGCCGGATCGGCCATGGCGCAGGTGCCGCCGGGTGGCCCCGTGCCGCCCGAAGACCCGGCCCAGCGGCTGCTGCGCGAGCAGCGACAGCGCGAACTGCAGCGGGAGGCCACACAACCGCCGCCGCAGATCGAAAGCCGCGTGCCCACGGCGCCGAACGTGCGCGTAGAAGACGTTGAAGAGACGGCCACCACGTTTGCCATCGACCGGATCGAGGTGGTGGGCAACACCGTATTGTCCGATGCAGACGTCGAAGCCATCACGGCTCCGTTCACCGGCCGCCAGCTTGGCGCCAACCGTATCAACCTGCTGCTGCGCAGGTTCACCGAGGCGTTTGTTGCGCGCGGCTATATCACCACGCGCGCCTACCTGGGCGAGCAGAACCTGGCGAGCGGTGTCCTGCGTGTGACCGTGGTACCGGGGCGGGTGGAGTCGTTCCAGCTCAACGGCAAGACGCTGAGTCCAGGGCCGCTGCCACTGTTCGATACCGCGGCCGGTGGATGGGTCACTGACGCCGGCACGGTGTGGCAGTTTCCCACGACGGGCGACACCTTGCGGCTGGCGGATCTCGAGCAGGGCGTCGATCAACTCAACCGTCTGCGCCGCAATCGGGCCGAGATGCAGATCCTGCCGGGCCAGACGCCAGGCGGATCGGTCGTGGCACTGGCGAACCAGCCCGGCGACCGCTTCCGCTTCAATGCGGGCGTCGACAACTATGGCAGTCGCGTGACCGGCATCTCCCGTACGCGATTGGGTATCGATGCCGACAATGCGCTCGGTCTGCAGGAATCGCTGGGCGTCAGCTACGTTGGCACGACCGATACCAATGCGGCCGTGGCGTCGGTGGCCGTGCCGTTTGGCTACAACACGTTCAGCTATACGGCGTCGATGTCCGAGTACCAGAACACCATTGGCGATACGGCGCTGCTCTATGGCCGCACGTTGGGCCATACGTTTGGCTGGAACCGCGTCATGACGCGCAACCAGCACGGGCGGCAGGCGTTGGACCTGACGCTGACCTGGCGCAAGACCGAGCGCGAGATCAACAACCTTGAACTGGATCCGCAGCGGGTGACCGTGTTGCGGGCAGCATGGAACGGGCTCTGGCGCTTTGCCGCCAACGGGCAGCAAGGCTATGTCACTGCAGAAGCTGGCTATTCGCGGGGCCTGCCGGCCTTCCATGCCACGTCGGACCCATCCGACATCCGCCATGACGAGGCGCACGCCCAGTTCAACAAGCTCGACGCCAATACCACGCTGCAGTTGCCGCTCCCGGTCATCGCGGAGCGCGTCCAACTCGCCTGGCGGGCGCAAATGGTGGGGCAGTGGACCAACGTCGCGCTGTTTGGCTCCGAGCAGATCTACGCCGGAGGCATGAGCACCGTGCGCGGATTTCGGGAAGGGGTGATTGCGGGAGACCGGGGCGCATACCTGCGCAATGAAGTCGCGTGGGCGAACGCCCCTGCGTTCGCCGGAATCCGCATGGAACCGTACGTCTTTCTCGATGGCGGTGAGACCCAGTACGTGTCGAACCGCCAATGGCAAGCCGTGTTGGGAGCCGGCGCAGGCATTCGCCTGTCGGCCCAGTGGGCCAAACAAATTTTCACCAGTGAACTACTGGTGGGCGCGCCGCTGGCGCAGCCCGCCAATCTCGGGCCAAAGCGCGGCGTTGTGCTGGCCACTCTGAACTGGATCTACTAGGAATTAGGAGCGCAAGCTATGCAAGGCAAAGTTACTCGTCTCGCCCTGGGTGCCGTGATCGCACTGGGGCTGCAAGGCGCCCACAGCGCCACGGTCAACGGTGTGGTGATCGCCGATACGGTGGTTGCCGACACCCTGCGGGCGGCAGGCCTGCCGGATTCTCCGCAGGCGCGCGAGGCGATCAAGCAGCAGTTGATCGCCAGAGAACTGTTCCGGCAGGAAGCCACCAAGGACAAGGCACTGGAGCATCGTGCCGACGTGCAGGCATCGCTGAGCGACGCACGTAACCAGGTGTTGACGCAGGCATGGCTCAAGGACCATATCAAGCCAGCCCCAGTCACCGAAGCCGACGTCCGGGTGCGCTACGACGCCGTCGTCGCTACGCTGGGCGACAAGGAATACAAGGCACGATTGATCGAAGTTGCCGACGACGCAGCTGCCAGCGCTGCGCTGGCACGTATCAAGGCCGGCGAAGACTTCGCGAAGGTGGCGCAGGACGTCAGCCTCGCCCCATCGAAAACTGCTGGCGGCGCTATGGAATGGATCAGCTTCAAGGTGCCCGCCCAGGAGGGCAAGACCCAGAACCTGCCGTTGCCGATTGCCCAGGCCATTGCGTCGCTGCCCCCGGGGGCGATCACGCCTGCGCCGCTTTCGCTGGGCGAGCGCCGCTATCTGCTCAAGGTCGACGCTGTTCGCCCGACGCAGATTCCGTCCTTCGAAACAGCGGCGCCAGGTATCCGGCAGGCGCTGCAGGCTGCCGCACTGGAGCGCGCCACGCTGGCCCTGGTCACGAGCCTGCTGACCAAGGCAAAGATCACCCAGTAATTCTCGCCGCATCTGCTGCGCCCGATTCGCCGGCAGCGTTTGACGCTGCCGTTCCACGTATTTCGTCTGACGCTGTTCAGCCCTACCATGCAACGCGACCGCTCGGCCACGCTGTACCCTGATTCCTCGATTTCTGCTGACGTTCCCACGGACGTGTCGGCCGACCTGTCACTAGCCGATCGCGGCCGCCGCAGCCTTGCGGCGCGCGCCTTGGCGGCATGCCTGGCCACTACGCTGTGGATCGGACCGATGTCGATCACGTTGCAGCAGTCCAGGCAGGCGGCAGGGGTGCTTGGTGCGGGTGCAATGCCTGTGGACGCCTTCGCGACGCATGTCGGCGCGGTGCGGCAGGGGCTGCTGCGCTGGGCGATGGACCAGTTGCCGGTGGTACTGCGCTTCGGCCCAGCAGAGGCCATGGCCGCGCCAGTGACGGATCCGACTGCGCCAATCCGCTTCACGCCAACGATCTCTGCCACGACCGGCCCAGGCGCGCCGCAGGGCGGCGTGCCTGTCGTCGGCATTACCACGCCGAACGCGCAGGGCATCTCGCTAAACCAGTACCGTTCGTTCGTCGTCGATCCGATCGGGCTGATCCTCAACAACAGCACCACGGGCGGCGGTGCGTTCCTGGGGGGGCAGGTGGCGGCCAATGCCAATCTGGCGGCGTCGGGCCCGGCGCGGCTGATTGTTAACCAGGTGACCAGCAATGCGCCGGCACAGATCAATGGCATGGTCGAGGTGTTCGGCGCCCAGGCCGGCGTGGTGGTGGCGGCGCCGGGCGGTGTCTATACCAGCGGTGCCGGCTTTACCAACACCTCGCAGGTCACGCTGACGACGGGGACGCCGCAGTGGCTTTCGGCAACAGGGACGGCCACGAGTTTCGACGCCGCGGCGTCGGCCGGCTTCCTCGTCGAAGGCGGCCGTATCCAGATCGGCAACCCCACGCCCGGATCAGCCAGCACCGGCATCGAAGGAACAGTCGGCAACATCAACCTGATCAGCGAGTCGATTGGCGTCGATGCGGCGTTGAACGCGGGCCGCCAGATCAACCTCGTTGCGGGTCGCCAATTGGTGAAACCTGACGGGGACGGATTCACGACCACACCCACCGGCGCCAATAGTGCCGGCACGAACACTTTGGCCACGAACGGGCTGGCGATCGACGCCACGGCGTTCGGGGCGATGAATGCGGGCCAGATCCGCATCGTCAGCACGGCTGCTGGAGTTGGCGTGCGCGCCGATGGCAACCTTGCCGCATCGGCGGGCAATCTCACGATCGATGCGTCGGGGAACGTCAAGGTGGGCAGCACTTACGCAAAGCAGGCGGTCGCATTGAACGCTGGCGGTACGCTGGAGGCGTCGGGCAGCGGCCGCGCCGAAGCGGGCTTCACTGTCAACGCGGCTGGCGATGTCACGCTCGGCGGCACGCTGGAGTCCGGGCGCGCCATTGCCGTGACGTCGGGCGGCGCCATTCGTGGCGCTGGCGGCGTCAAGGCTCAGGAAGCGGTGGCGCTAGACGCGGCGACCAATGTCGATGTGGGCGGAGCCGTCAACGGCGCGAGCATCGTCGTCAAGGCGGCGGGTCAGGACGGGCAAGGGGATATACGACTCGGCGGAGACGTAACGTCGCCGGGCACCATCGCGCTTCTGGCAGCGCGGGATACCGTCATCGACGGTAGTGCGGTGTCGGCTGGCGACCTGAATCTGGCCACGCAGCGCAACCTGACCATCCATGGAGCAGCGGGCAGTACCACGGGCAACGTGTCATTGACGGGCGTGGACGGCAGCGTTACAACCACGGGCAACGTGGTCTCGCCTGGCACGCTCAGCGTAAAGGCGGGTACCGATGTCAGCTTGGGCGGGCAGGTCGTCGCCGCAGGCCAGCTCGACGTCACAGCGCAGACCGGCAGCATCGCCACCAGCGGCCAGATTGGCAGCAATGCCGGCATCGTGCTGAAGGCAGGGCAGGATGTGACAGTGGGCGGGCAGGCGCAGAGCGCGGGCAACACCACCCTCACTGCTACACGTGGCGACGTTGTCGTCGACGGCGCACTGACCAGCGACGGCAATACAGCCATTTCTGCGGGGGGCAGTGCGAACGTCTCGGGTAGCTTGTCGAGCGGCGGCGACGCCAGCGTGTCGGCTGCGGCGGGATCGGCAACAATCAGTGGATCGCTGACAAGCATCGGTAATGCCAGCATCTCGGCCGCCCAGGACGCGACGCTGTCGGGCAGCACCCTGGTGGGCGGCAATCTTGCCGTTGCGGCAGGACGGACGCTGAAGGTGGGCGACCTTACCTGGATCGGCAAGGATGCCACGCTGCGCGGTGGCGACGTCTCGATAGGCGCGCCGCCGGGCCAGCAGAACGCCGTCAGCGGTACGCTGGACGTGGCCGCCACGCGTGGCCTGACGCTGACCGGCGACACCACGGCGACCAACGTGACGCTGAGTGGCGCGACCGTTAGCAACGCGGGCGGAACAGCCGCAGTGCAACAGATGCAGGTCTCGGGCGGCACGGTGACCAATACCGGCACGCTGGCTGGCAATACCGTCACGCTCAACGTGACGAACCTGACCAACCGGGGCGTACTGGGCGGGCAGAACGTTAACGCGACCATTGGCAATGCCTTTGACAATGCCGCCGGCCTGCTGTCCGGTGCACAGTCGCTTACCGTGGCGGCCGGCGCCCTGGTCAACAACCAGAGCGGTACGCTGTTTGCCGGCGACCTCAGCGGCCAGAACCCGCTGAGCGGCAATCTTGCCTTCACGGTGCTGGGCGGCAATGGCAGCTTCAATAATGTTGGCGGCCAGGTTCTGGCGGGCAACAACCTCACGCTCAACGCACCAAACCAGATATTCGACCCCTCGGCGACGGCCACCGGCAAGCTCGATGCCAATGGCACGCTGACGCTCGGTGCGCTGGCGATCAACAACACCGGTACCTGGACGGTGCCCGGCGGTAGTGTGGTGCTCAACGCCAGCCAGGGTATCAGCAATAGCGGCACGATTCAGAAGGCGGGCGACCTGTCGCTGGCCACCGGCGGTGCGCTGACTAACACCGGGCAGATCATCGGCGGGGCCAATGTGTCCTTGTCGTCTGGCAACCTGACCAATACCGGCACGCTGCACGCAAATGGCGACCTGGCACTGGACGGCAACATCACCAACCGTGGCGTGGCCGAGGCGCTGGGCAACGTGGCCGTGACCGGGGGCAATTTCGACAATAGCGGTGCCAAGATACAGGCCAACGGCAACCTCAAGATCGACATTGGCGGCACGGTCACTAACGTGGGCGGTGTGATCGGCGCCAACGGCGACCTGCATATCGCTGCGGGCGCGGTGATCAATGACCGCACAGCACCGGTAGACGGGGGCACCACGACGGGCAAGGTCAACAACGAGGCGCTGGTCAACTCCGCGGTAATCGGCAGTTACGCGCCGTGGGAATATTCGAATTGCGATGCGTGCTCCGGCTGGCCCACCGCCGGCACGCCGACCAACCTCAAGCTTGGAGATATCCGGCGCACGCCCGACGGTACTGCCCTGGCGCCGGAAGTCGGCTATTACCCCTATACACCCGGCGGGGACGCAGGCATCACATGGATACCGATGTGGCAACTGGTGGATGCCACGAGTCCGTACCCGGCGAATGCCGTGGGTACGGCGATCGCGTTGCCGACGGTAGACCGCACCATCATCAAGCAGGCGGACGGCGTTGCAGGCCAGATTATCGCTGGCGGCAATCTCGACATCAGCGCGTCCACCTTGTCCAACAAAGGCGGCATCATCTCCGCCGCGCGCAACGTCGCGCTCAATGTTGGCAACCTCGACAACGGTCGATCGGCGACGCTGGTGGACAGCGTGACGGACGTCGTTAACCAGTCTGAATTCAATGCACTCCTGGCCAAGCTCAACGGGCTGGCACAGACGGTTCCATCTACCGACTTCAAGGGAGAGAACCAGCAGTTACTGTTCGGCATCATCGCGCCGCCTTGCTCTGGCGACAACTGCGGCATGCCAGCTATCAGCGGCGCACCGGTCAACGTCGGCCGTGACGTCAACAACGCTGCGGTGGCAGCGCCGACGCAATCGTCGTCTACCTCCCAGCTTGGCAAGGCCGGGCAGATCACCTCGGGCGGCAACCTGACGCTGACCGGATCGGGCGACCTGACCAACGCCGGAGATATCGCTGCCTCCGGCAACGTCAAGATCACCACCCCTGGCACTTTCACCAACAAGGGCGTTTACGACGTCAGCGTCTCGACCACGGTCGGTTGTGTGCCCGGAGGAGATTGCCCGGACGACAGCTTCCCGACCGTGCAGTCGGTGGTCTGGAAGCAGACGCCTTCCACCATCGCCGCCGGTAACACGCTGACAATCAACGCGGGTGGCGTGCAAAACCTGAATGCCACGCTGGCCGCGCAAGGTAATGTCGATATCACGACCGGCGGCACCGTGACCAACCAGGCTGGCGCAATCCAGTCGATTTCTGGCGATGTGTCGATCACGGCGGCGGCGCTGGTCAACAAGTCGCTCGATCCAGTCAAACTGCACAAGAGCTACGGCGGCCAGAATCCGTCCTATGCCGGCGGCTGCAATCCGGGTGGCACCTATGGCAACAGCCAGTGTGCCGCCACAGAGGATGCTGCCGCCGGTCCGGCCGCGGTGATTTCAGGTGCGCGCGACGTAACGATCCAGACTGGATCGCTCAGCAACAACGGCGCCCTGATCAGTGGTGGCCGCAACGTCAACGTGCAGGCCAGCGGCGGGGTGGACAACACCGCCATCGCGCTCAATGCAGACTGGATTGGGCGCTGGCAGGAAGATCGAAGTGGCGGCGACCGCTGGCACGACACCGGCGGCCGTGCGGTGCTGGGCAGCATTGCGTCCGGCATCCAGGCGGGCAATGCACTGACCGTGAATTCCGGTGGGCAGATCGTCAATACCGGCAATTTGTTGGGCGCGGCCGTCGACCTGACCGGCGCGTCGATGGTCAATGGCATTACCAGCCCGAACCAGCCGACACCGCCGATCGCCACCCCGCAGCAGGTCATTCCGCTCGGCCCGGCGCCCGTGCCGGCGGGTTCACTGCCGCCTGCGCCAATCACCGCGGACCCGACCGAACCGTGGCAGTTCACGCCGGTGGTGGTAGCCACGCCGACCGCGCCGACAGCCACGACACCGCCTGCCGTCGACTGGCATTTTTCCGCCAAGCCAGACGGTACGCCGGTAACTACGCCGACGACGTCCAACGACCGCGCCCAGTACGTCAGCCCGAACCCTGCCACGGGAGTATTAGCGGGAGTAACTCCGGATAGCCTGCTTGCACAACTGCCGCCAGAACTGCGTCCGGGGAGCGTAACGTTCTACTACGACCCGTATACCGAAGGGCAGAAACTACAGCAGGCCGCGCTGGCGCAGACGGGGCAGGAAAGCTTCATCAGCGGGCTGTCGTGGGACAGCCAGAACAACCTGTCGGTGACCGATCAGGAAAAACTGGCGCTCTACAAGAACGCCGCCGACTACGCCAAGGATCACAACATTGCGCTGGGCAAGGCGCTAAGCGATGACCAGGTCAAAGCGCTCGACGCGCCGATGCTGTGGTACGTCGAGCAGGCGGTACCCGACCCCCGATGCACGCTGGCCAGCACGATCTGCCCGACCGTCAATGCGCTCGTGCCGCAGATCTATCTGCCTGAGGGCTACGCGCAAGCGCTGGCAGTGCCTACCGGCGGCACCATCAGCGGCGAGAACATCAAGCTGACCGTCGACGGCCAGCTTCGCAACACCGGCCAGGTCATCGCGCAGGACACGCTGACCGTCAAGGCCGAAAGCATCGACCTGAGCCCGAACGTGGTGTCGATCGGCACCAACGCGTACAAGGCACAGGGCGGCTGGAACGTAGTGACCGGCACCGTGGTGCAGCCCGGCGGCTTCCTGTCGGCGATGCACATGGACATCGAAGCCGACAGCATCCGGGCCATCAACGACGCCTTCCGCGTGACCCGTGCGGACGGCTCGGTCGACCCTGACGCCAGCGCCGCGCTGGTGGCGCAGCTCAAGGAAAGCCTGGGGCTGAACTACACCGAAGGCACGGTTGCCGACGACATCCACACGTTGGTTCATCAAGGAAAAGAAGGGCTTCGGCATCATCGGCCAGATTGTGGCGATGGTGGCGGCGGTGGCGGCGTCCATCGTGACGGCCGGCGCTGCTGCCGCCGCGATGGGTGTGGCCTTGGCCAGTATGACCCTCGGCCAGGCAATGGTCGTGGCGGCGTTGTCCAGCATGGCCGGCAGTCTGGCGAGCCAGATTGTCTCCGGCCAGGGTATCAATTTCGGGAAAATTGCCCAGGCTGGCCTGATCGGTGCAGTTACCGCCGGGTTGACCAACGGCATCACGTTTGACGGTAACAGCTTTGGCCTAAGCGAGTGGGGGCAATCGCTTAAAGGAACCAATACCCTGGCGAACCTGGCGGGTAGCAATTCGGCCGGCGGCGTGCTGCAGGCCGCGAAGGATGGCGCCACAGGCACCATTTACCAGCAGGCCATCGGTATGGTCGGTACCGGCCTCATCAACGCCGGAGTCAATACCGCCTTCAACGGCGGCAGCCTTGGGCAGGCGTTCCTGAATAACCTTGTGGCGCAAACAGCCGCTTTGGGCGCCAACGAGATTGGTAACTCCACAGATCCGCTAACGCTGCAGAATGTTGCCGCCCACGCTGCGCTGGGTTGTGCTGCACAAGGTGCGATGGGAGCTGACTGCGCTAGTGGTGCCATTGGCGGCGCGACGTCTGCGGTGGTAGCGCCGTTGGTCCGGGACGGGCTGTACGACGGCCAGCAGGCGGTGACAACCGTCGACAACGGTGACGGCACGCAGACGGTAACGACGAGCTACGACAACCGGGTGTACAACGCGGCGACGGCGGCCATTGCAATGTTGGCGGGTGGAACACTGGCTGGTGCACTTGGTCGGGACACGACGGCAGCGGCGAATGCAGCGCAGAACGAGGCGCTGAATAACGCTACGAGCACGAAGACAGATACGCTGAAGAGTGCAGTGGCTGATACTGGCCGGGCGGTAGTGAATACCGGAATCGGTATGGTGGAGGCCGTGCCGAACTTTCTTAGTGGGGCACTGCCTGGTTACCCAGACTATGTGCCGTTCCTTGATGGCATCCGGTTGCCGTATGACAATCCGGATTTTGGGGATACGGTCTCATTCTTGACTTCGCTGGGGCTGGTTAGAATGGCTGGCGCTGGCTCGGGAGCCACAAGCGCGGCAGACAGAAGCCCAGCTATACAGTTTGGGGCCAACGATAATCAGAGTTTCCATACGTTCCGGCACGTCGTAAATGGTGGGTATGATGCGACGGCAGTTCAAAATGCAGTCGCAGGTAACCTCACCAACATTGGAGCGTCGCTGCCGCAAGGTCAGTACACGGGTACTGTCGTTGTGAATGGTACGACGTTCAAATATAGTGCCTTTAAGCTCCCTGATGGGACGATCAATGTTGGCCGTATTACGCCGCCGAGGTGAGAATGGGAACGTCTAGATTGTTGCGCGATGACGAGAAGGCTTTGCTTGTGGGCTTGCTTGATGGGGTCCCACAAGGAAGGCGCTTGCTTGCCTCGTTGGCGACTGCTGTGGTCGAGGAAATGGACGACGGTGGGATGGGTAGTTTGCGTTTCAGTCAGCGTGGTGCATCGACACCGCGGCGCCTGGGTGCCTTGCTGGCTGAGCGAGAGTTCGTTGATAGCGATGGAGTACCGATATTGGTTGCCATTAACTTGGACGAGAGTGGGGATTTGTTTGAGCTTGATATCTGGAAAGTTGATTTCTCCCCCCTAAGACGATTTCCGGCAGTGGAAGAGCATTAGTGAGGTTCAAGCACGAACCAAGCTCCGGTCGGGATCGATGCATGGGCGCTGTAGGCAGTTTTCCCGGTAGGAGCGGCCGGCTTCGAGGCCGGCCTCGCGCGTTCGGTAGGTCCCGCTAGGCCCGCCCATAGTGTTGCCGACGCGCGCCCACGATCCCCACCGTCCTTGCGCCAGCTCAGCACGGCGGGTAGCCGTTGGCCTCCAGCTTGGGGGCGGTATTGTCCGGGTGCGGCGGTCTGGATCTGGCAACTTATGAGCGGCATCGTGCCGCAACCTCTTGCCCATTTTCTGTCGAGCCAGCACATCCGCGTGCCCGTGTGAGCGCGGCTTGCTCTTTAGAAACGGGATTGCGCGGCCAAAACCCGTAGGGTCGCGGGCCGTCGCCAACGAGGGACGCGTCGGATGCTGGGTATGGTGCCATTGGAGGGGCAACGAGCGCGCTGGTGGCTGGATCGCTTGTTGACCAGGCAGGCGGGGCAGCGATCCTGACCTTGGGGGATCGAGCGGCAATCACCGCCATTGCTATGCTTGCTGGCGGTGGTTTGGCACAAGTGCTAGGTCAGGACGGGGTGGCTGGGGCAACGGCTGCACAAAACGAGGCTCTCAACAACTCGGAGCAGGTCCGCAATGCGACACCAAAATCCTTCGGGGATCTGCGTTGACGGCAGCCTGCGGCAATGGCAGTCAGCCGTGCAACACGCAGCTGCTAGGCACGATGCTGCAGGCACAGGTGGAGAATGCGCAACAGGCGCTTGGAACAGTGTCGCCGAATTACGCGACACTGAACGTTGGGATATTGTCGGGTTCGGCTGGCCTTGTAGAAACGACAAGACCCGGCCGAAGTCGGGTCTTGGGGCCGCTTGCATTCTCGCCTCAAAAGGGAGGGGCGTAGCCAGTTATTGGCACTTTGCTAGATCTTCCCTGGCCGCACGAATAGCGTCCTCAAAGTCAGACAATCTGAACTTCATCCTGACACTTTCAGGAAGAACATAAAGGTCAGTTATAAATTCGATCTCCATGTTCTCGTTGCCGTTCTCCTTATCGAGGATACAAAGCCTCTGGCCCATGAACGATATCTCCGCCATGAGATGCTCATGGCCCATATCACTCAGAAAATCAATAGTGAATTCTTTCATGATCGATCTCTATCGACGAGGGTCCAAGAATCCGGACAGCGAGCCATCCGCATTGAACCGAACTCCCGGCCAATTCGGCGAGCGATACTCCACACCACCGCGCGAGAGTTGAGTCATGGTCGAATCCGGGTTGTTCAGTACGTTCTGAATAAACTGACTAGCAGCGGCATTCTTCTCTGCGAGAGAGCCTGTTAGTGGCTCAAATGCTCCGTCTGGTCGCCCAGCATGCTTATCCCAAGCGCGGCGCCGGACAGGCCGGAATCATTGTATGGTTGATTTGCCTGTGACAACAGATCCTTAGGGCTCATCCCGCCAGCACCGTTCGCGGCTTGCTGCCGCCCATCGGACGGCGATCCACTGATCGCCTGATTTCCCCCGAATTGTCGCCGCCGTTCGACGCCATCGCATTGCTAGGCAGGCACGGTGACCGTGCGGCGACAATCGCGCTTTTGGTCGTGCCCGAGGCGTTGCCTTCGATTGGCTTCTGCGCGCTGCCCGCCGCCGAGGCCATGGCGGTGTTGGCCAGGTTGCCGGCCAGGTTCAGGTTGCCAGCCAGTTCTGTATGGGCGGGTTGAACCGGGCCAAGGTTGGGATCGCTGGCCCTTACGCTCTGGCCCGCACTGAAGCTTGCCGCATACTGCGACGAATCACTGCTGGTCCTCGATGTCGCTGGTGGTCAATGTGACTGAGTATGCATGCATGGTCACCCCTGGCCAAGCCATCTCGCCAGCTTCCCTCTCCATCCCGTAACTTCCGGCTGCCATCCAGGTTCCAAAAAATCATATGGCTGCCCATACTGATCAAGAGGGCTAACCGGCATGAGTTCCATTGGAACAAATTTGTTATCGATGAAAACTTCGATGCCGTGATACCAGCATAATTTCGTCTCGAAGGTGGCAAGGTAAGAAAGATAGTCGTCCATCAACGCGTCATTACCTTTGACGTCGGCGTGTGCCGTGATTAGTTCGGCAAGACCTTCCGCATCGCGCTGCATCAACAGCGAGAAAAAGTCCGTACCTGCTGCCGTCAATGTGCGATCCTCCTTGCGACCATTTTTAGATGCATGTTTTATCTTTTGTTCGAGATCGAAGAAATCTCCCCGAATGGCCAACTGCCACATATGAACCTTGAACTCCGGATTTAGGGGATTATCTCGCGAGCTTCGAAAATATTTCCCGTCAAATCGCGCCATCTCCTCAATGATTTCTGATGAGTCGGAGAGCAATGCATGAAACAACTCGGTGCCGGTATTGAATCGTTGAAAATCATCAATGTTCAAGGCTGCTGCCTTTAGACGACCGGCGATGTACAACTGGCTCTTGAATGTCGCGATGTCATTCTTGATAAAAAAGTCAAGGTAACCGATTGCCAAATGATCATTTGCCAGGCTGTGGTAGCAAGACTTAAGATCAATCGGCTTACGCCTGGTCCGAATTTTGTCTACGAGATCGGGAATGCGTCGCAAAGCAAGGTCAGCGGCACCAGATTTTCGATCTATCGTATCCTGATTCAAATATGTACTCATTGCAATTTTTGATTCACGCCTGCACCGGTTGGGCCAATTGTCGTTATTATCTCGACTAAACGTTCATCGCTGAGGGCGTCACGAACCAATTTCTCTACGTCCCTTTGTGCTGCTGTACCATTATCCAGTCTATTTAGGGCTTGATCGATCCAATTGTCGGTCATCTGGGTGGGTAGATTGCCTTGAGGACTGTTTAACTTTATCGACCCATCTGACTTCAGGGATTGCCGCCGACGCTTACCGCCGAGCCGTGCAGAAGAATGTCGCCATCAACAGCCCTTGTCCACCGTCACCGTGATCGGCGCGCGCAACGCATTGGTTTGCGGCCCGCAGCCCACAAGGCCGTACAATGCGCGCCTGCGCCTCACGCGCCTCAACCTCATGCCTCAGATTCGCAAACTTCCCGCCATCGACGGCCAGTTGGGCTGGTTCGAAACATCGTCCGCGCGCCATTTGACTGCGGGACAGCGCCTGCAGGGACATCATTCGTTCGATTATGCAGTGGTGGGCGCCGGATTCACCGGCGTGGCGCTGGCCAGGCGGCTGGCTGAGCTGCATCCGCAGGCGCGTATCGCGCTGGTGGAAGCGCTCGACGTGGGGCAGGGTGCTTCGGGGCGGAATGCCGGGTTCATTATCGATGTGCCACATAACGTGGACGGCGGCGAGGCCGATGCCGGCGCCAATCGGCAGTTGCATGCACTGAACCTGTTCGCCATCGAGCGGCTTCGCGCGCTAAAGGATCGTCATGGCATCGATTGCGACTGGCAGGATGCCGGCAAATACATGGCGGCCCATGAAACCCGGCATATCGATGCACTGGAGCAGTTTTCACAAGGTCTGACGCAGGCCGGATTTGCCCATGAGCGCTTCGATGGCGCCGAGCTGGCGCAGCGGTTGGGCACGGCCTACTACAAGGCCGCCATCTATACGCCAGGCAACGTGCTGGTAAATCCGGCCTCGCTCGTGCGCGGTTTGGCTGCTGCGTTGCCGGAGACGGTGACACTATTTACAGGCAGCCCTGTCACCGCATGGCATGCAAGCAGTCCTCACGTGTTGCAGTCTTCCAGCGGCAGTATCCGGGCGGACAAGCTGGTTCTGACCGTCGGCAGCTTCAGCGAAACGTTTGGCAAGGTTCGCAATCGTCTGGCGCCCGTCTTCACCTATGCGAGCCTGACGGAGCCGCTTACCCAAACCGAGGCCGGGCTGTTCGACGGCGTTGTGCCGTGGGGCGCGACGTCCGCGCATCCGGCAGGCACCACCGTCCGCTACACGCCAGACCGGCGGATTTTCGTGCGGAACACGTTCCACTACAGGGCAGGGCTCCACGCCTCTGACGCTGACCTGCGCAAGGCGCTTCGTCAGCATCGCATGTCTTTCGAAGCTCGTTTTCCGTTGCTTGCGGCGAAACCATTCGCCTATACCTGGGGCGGCATGATCAGCATGACGCTGAACCATCATTCGGTGTTTCGGCAGGAAGCGCCCAACCTCTATAGCGTGGTGGGTTGCAACGGCGTGGGCGTGGCCAAGGGGACTTATCTGGGCCATTACATGGCGGAACACATGGCAGGCATCGGCAGCCCTGCGCTGGATTTTATCGTCGCCAACAGCCAGCCCGGCTGGATGCCGCCGGACCCCTTCAGGCGAATTGGCGCGGCGCTGCAACTGCGCCAGGCATTGGTCGGGGCGGGCGGAGAGATCTAGTCTTGGCGAGCAGTCGGCGCAAACGCTGCACCGGCCGAACGCTTCTACCGCGATGCACCGTATGCGTAACTCCGCGCGCCCCCGGAAAATAAATGTCTGCGGCCAGCGACAATGAGCGTAGAGTGGTTAGCCTACCCATTGGGAGCATGGCATGGAGAATTATCCGGCAGCAAACAGCAAGGGCTTCGACATCTACCCTCTGGTCTACAAATACGATCCGCCGCGCGAATGGCATGAACGACGTCCGGACCGCAGTTACAGCGCGTCCGTGGTCATCTGCCGCGAGGGTGTGGTACCAACCGCCGAGAGTGGACGGGTCTTTCAAGTCCCGAATGCGCAGTGGGCCGACCTTGGCGTAGCCAAGCGCGCTGCGGTCCAACACGGGACGGACATCATCGCGGGATTGATCACCGGCGAATCACTGGCCGGTCTCTGATGAGAGGGTGCGCGACAGCATGGGTGCCGTCAGGCGCCCGTGCCCAAGGCCGCCGACAGTTTCTTGACCACATGCGTCTTGCTTAACCGAACTTTGCCATTGCGGCATCGATGAATCGTCGCAACTTCATGGTCTTCTGCCGATCCGCGGGATACAGCAGATGGAACGGCCGCCAGGGCGCCTGATATGCGGTAAGGAGTTGAACGAGCTTTCCATTTGCGATGCTGTCTGCGACAAGGTCCTGTGCGCCCAGCAAGACGCCGAGGCCTTGTTCGGCTGCTCGCAACTGGGCTCCAGCGTCATTTACGCGAAACTTTCCCGAAGTGAGCGCGGTGTAGGTTTTCTCGTCCCTGGTGAACTGCCACTCGCTGAAGACCGCGCGGTCAGAATGCATATATCCCAGGCATTGATGCCGCTCCAGGTCGGACGGGCGTTTCGGAGTTCCCCATTTTTCGAGATACGCTGGTGCGGCACACACGATCATCTGATAGGGGCGCAAGGGTCTGACAACAATTTTGCTGCTTTCGCTCAGGTTCAGAGTCCCGATTCGAAACGCAACCTCGTAGCCCTCTTCCACCAGGTTCACGGACCTGTCAGGGGACCAAGCTGGAGCAACTATCCGCGGCGCTTCAGGAAGCTCACTCTGCTAGCCAGGAAACCCTCGGCTTCTACTTCGACATGACCGAGTAATGCCGGGGTAAGAGGCGCCGTCCGGCCGGCTGACAGAAGCCAAAAGCGGAACGCCACCTGCACAAGTTTGGTGATATATTACATATCACCAAACTCACGATGTATCGTTTCCGCCATGTTAGATCCCTCTCTGCTGGGCCGGATAACCTACACGCCACCTGCCGAACCATCACAGCCGCCGTCTCCGCCGTTGCCGCCGGGCCGTCATCGGCTTGGCATTGCCGATGAGCGCGATGCTGTCCTGTACGTTCCGGAAGGGCTCGGCCCGGCGCCGGTGCCTTTGCTGGTGATGTTCCACGGCGCCGGCGGCTTTCCCGAAAAGGTGTTGCCTTTCATCGAGCCGCACGCAGACGCGCATGGCTTCCTGGTGCTGGCGCCGCATTCGACGTTTCCCACGTGGGACATCGTGATTGGTGGCAACGGGCCCGACCTGGAGCGCCTGCAGCAGGGGCTGGCTGCCGTCTCGGCGCGCTATCGCATTCGCCATGATCGGCTGGCATTCGCGGGTTTTTCGGATGGCGCGAGCTACGCGCTGTCGATCGGTATCACCAACGGCGATATTGCCAGCCACGTCATCGCTTTCTCCGGCGGATTCATGTCCGTCTTCATGCAGGAAGGCGCACCGAAGGTCTTCATCGCACACGGGCTGGTTGACGAGCAATTGCCGGTGCAGACCAGCGGCCGCGCCAATGCCGCCAAGCTCAAGGCGGCCGGCTACGACGTCGAATATGTCGAATTCAACGGCACGCATGCCATCCAGCCGCCGATCGTGGCGGAAGCCATCCGCTTTTTCCTGGCATAGCGCGCCGTTGCGTGAGCCCCGGGAGTTGCCGCCAAGGGAGTGCAACCCATGAATTTCGAGATTCCGCAGTCCCTGATTCACCCGCTGCTGGCCATGGTTGCCGCCGAGTCGCCGCTGGCGCGGCAGCTCAAGGAGCACGGCATCTGCCATGGCAGCATGTCGGTGTCGGTTCGACTGTTCGACGCGCAATCGCTGAATTCGCTCTATACGCTGAGCAAGGCGCAGAACGAGCGCGAGCTTCTGTTCCAGATGCTGGCGCTCGACAACATCTACAACGCGCCGCAGGCCCGCACCATTCCGAGCCTGGAATTGCTGGTGGCCGGGCTGGTTGCCTACCTGTCGCGCGATGTCATCGATGGCTGGCTGTATCAGCGCAGCCGCGATGGCGTGCTGCTGCCGTGGCTGGTGCAGCGCATCCGGCACGTCGAGCCCGAGCAGGGCATGCCCTACGTTGCCATCGATCTGCTGGCAAACACCATGCTGTCCGCCAATTCGGAACTGACCGATCCGGCGCGGCGCCGGGCGGGCATGACCACGTCGATCATCGTCACGCGTGACGAGATCGTCGACCGTACCATCCCGCAGCTTCTTGCCGATTTTGGCTTTTTCAAGGAATGCGCGGAATTCCGGCAGGAATACGAACGGCATGCCCAGCTGTTTGTGCGTTACCAGCGCAGCTTCGGCGCGCAGTACATCGCCACGGGGGCCGCCTTTACCGTCGAAGGCAAGGGCACCGTTGCGCTGGCGCGCCTTGGCGATGGCGTGGCGGCGCGTTGCATCAATGACGAGGAGCGGCTCGAGCGCCGTTTCGAAGTGACATGCGACGCCGAGTTCTGGCGCAGGGCCGGGGTTGCCACCGGCTTTGAAAAGATGCCGCTCCACGGCTACGTGCACTTGTTCCATCTGGAATGGCACCGCAACATCTGGGTGCACGTGCAACACCTCAGCGAGTATCGGTATCGGCCCGAACTGCGCGACAAGCTGGTGCTGCCGGACCAGCATCGCGACCTCATCGACATCCTTACCTCGCACATGAACATCCTGGTGCAGGATTTCGTGCCCGGTAAATCGGGCGGCACCACCATCCTCTGCCAGGGAGCGCCTGGTCTCGGCAAGACGCTGACCGCCGAGGTCTATGCGGAAGTTGTTGGCAAGCCGCTCTACCGCGTGCATTCCGGACAGCTGGGTACCACCGCCGCGTCGGTCGGCGCGAGCCTCACCGAGATACTGCGCCGCGCCATGCGCTGGAACGCGGTGCTGCTGCTGGACGAGGCCGATGTCTACATTCGCCGGCGCGGCAACGATCTGGAGCACAACGCCATCGTGGCGGAGTTCCTGCGCACGCTGGAGTATTTCAGCGGCCTGTTGTTCATGACTACCAACCGCACCGGCGACGTTGACGACGCCATCCTGTCGCGCTGCATTGCCACCATCCAGTACGAGACGCCGGGCAGGGAAGACGCCGCGCGGCTGTGGCGCCTGCAAGCGGACCAGTGCGGCGCAGCGCTGAGCGACGAGTTGGTGGACGTATTGACCGCCGCCTACCCGAAAGCCAGCGGGCGCGACATCAAGGAACTGATGAAGCTCGCCACCCGCTATGGCAAGGCGAAGCAGACGGCGTTGTCCGAGGATGTGTTCCGGCTCTGCGCGCAGTTCCGCGCGATTGATGCAGCCGGATGATGCAGCCGGATGAGGCAGCCGGATGAAGCAGCCGGATGACGCGCAAGTCCCGTTCGGTTCACAACTCAGGCCTTGGGCGGGGGTGCGCATTGCAAGCGCTGAGGGTTTGGCGTCCTTGATCCACGCGTCGCGCCCGCTATCCTGAAGAAGAGTCGTAGCCACTGGCGGACGCCGTCCATCGCCTTGGCCACTAGACTGCCCGTCCGCAATGCCGGCCCGGGCAGGACTCGGAATCGAATGGTGCATGTGATGGAATCTGCGCGCACGTGGCTTGGAACAAGTTTGCTGGCCGTCACACTCTGGCTGTCAGGCGCGCTTGGCAGCGCGGTATGGTCCGGACCGCCGCCAGCCCAGACACCGGCCAAACCGCCAGCTTCCGCCGCCCCCGCCGCCTCCGCCGCAGCCGCCCCAAGACAGCTCGACCTGAACATCAAATCCTGGCGCGGAGACTTCGACGCAATGCTCGAACGCCGCGTGATCCGGGTGCTGGTGCCATTCAGCCGCACGCTGTTCTTCAATGACCGCGGGCAAGAGCGCGGCCTGACCGCCGACTTCGTGCGCGACTTCGAGCGCTTCATCAACAAGACGTACGCGAGCCGGCTGGACAAGCGTCCCGTGACGGTGGTGATGATTCCTACCACGCGCGACCGCCTGCTGCCGGCCCTCAACGAAGGTCTGGGCGATATCGCGGCCGGCAACCTCACCGTCACCGACGAACGGCTGAAGCTGGCGGATTTCGTCACGGCCAATGCACAGAAGCCGGTGCGCGAACTGGTGCTGACCGGGCCGAAATCGCCCACGCTGGCTACTGTTGAGGACCTGAGCGGCAAGACCGTCCACGTACGCCGCCACAGCAGCTATTTCGAAAGCCTCACTGCGCTCAACGAGCGCTTTCGCAAGGCGGGCAAGCCATTGATGAAGATCGTGCTGCTGCCCGACGCGCTGGAGGACGAAGACGCGATGGAGATGCTGAACATCGGGCTGCTGCAGGTGCTGGTGGTGGATGACTGGAAGGCGCGCATGTGGGCGCAAATGCTGCCGCAGATGAAGGTCCACGAGAACATCGCCGTGCGCGAAGGCGGGTATGTGGGATGGGCCATGCGCAAGCAGAGCCCCCAGCTGCAGGCGGCAGTCAGCAACTTCTATGAGAATTTCATCAAGAAGCAAAGCGTTGCGCAGATACGCCTGAAGCAGTACATGCAGGGAATCAAGCAGATCCACAACAACGCCGAGAGTGCCGAACTGAAGCGGTTTGCGGCAACCGTGGCGTTCTTCGAGAAATACGGCCAGCAGTACCGGTTCGATCCACTGATGCTGGCGGCGCAAGGCTTCCAGGAATCCCAGCTCAGGCAGGACGCCAAGAGCCGGGTCGGCGCGATCGGCATCATGCAGCTGATGCCGGCAACCGGCAAGGAGCTGAACGTCGGCGACATCAAGTTGGTCGAGTCGAACATCCATGCCGGCACGAAGTATCTGGACCAGCTGATGACGCGCTACTTCCAGGACGCCAAGTTCTCGGAGGTCGACCGGCCGCTGTTTGCGTTTGCCAGCTATAACGCTGGGCCCGGAAATATCGCAAAAATGCGCAAGCTGGCTACCGAGCGCGGGCTCAACCCGGACGTCTGGTTCAACAACGTCGAGATCGTCGTGGCGGAGAAGATCGGCACCGAAACCACCACCTACGTCCGCAATATCTACAAGTACTACGCGTCCTACCGGCTGCTCAAGGATGCCGAGGGCCAACGGCAGCGCGCGGTGCAGCAGGTCAACCGCTGAGGGCGCTGCGCCACCGCTTGGCGCGCCGCGTCCTACTTCGTCCCTAAGGCGCACGCTCCCGATACGCACTCGTCCGCCCGCATGCCGGCGGTATCCACAGACACCACACTGGCAACGTGCGCGGGCGTCGCGCGGGCTTCGAGCACCAGCTCCGCGATTTCTGCGCCGAGCGTCAGGTCGCTCACCGAGCCGAAAAACTCACGGCGCAGGTTGCCGCGTGCATCGATCAGGATCAGCGTCGGCGTGCCGCGCATGGCGTAGCTGCGCATGGTCAGCGGCACGCCGCCGTGGCCGTCCGGCATGTCCACACCGATCGGGAACGGGATGCGGTATTCGTGCAGGAACGCTTGCAACGCCACGGGTGTCATGGCGGCGTGATGCTCGAATACCGTGTGCAGGCCGATCACTGCTACTTCTGTGGCCGCAAAGGTCTGGTGCACGCGCAGCGCCTGCGGCAGGCCGTGCGAGACGCAGCCCGGACACAGCATCTGGAAGGCCTTGAGCACGATGACCTTGCCGCGCAGGCTGTCGACGGAGAGCGGGTGATCGGTGTTGAACCACTGCGCGACGGTCCAGGCGGGCGCAGGCCGCAGTTCGCTGGCTTGGGGATGGGCGTGGGCGTTCATGATGTGGGCTTCCGCTGGGGTGACCCAGGCAGTATGGTGCGCCGTGCCTGTGGCGGGATGACCGTTCGTCCACGGTAGTTATCAATTCGTACAGCGCCGGCCGTCCGCAGGAATGGCCACCCCATTCAACGCACAACGCCCGCACGGTTCGCGCCGTGCGGGCGTTGTGTCTTCCGGGAAGGCCGCGCTGGCCGTTACGGCACGCTGCCGCCTGACGGCAGCGCAAAGTGCTCGCGGTCCGACATCATTCCGGCTGGATGCCGGCTTCCTTGACGACCTTGCCCCACTTGGCGAGGTCTGACTTGATCAGCGCCGCATACTCCTGCGGCGTGCCGCCCTGCACGACAATGCCGGCCGCTTCCAGCTTGGCGCGCACTTCGGGCAGCTTCAGCGCGGCGTTGATCTCGGCGTTGAGCTTGTCGACGATCTCCTTCGGCGTGCCCGCCGGCGCCAGGAAGCCACCGTTGGTGTTGGCGTCATAGCCCTTGAGACCCTGCTCGTCGGCGGTGGGCACATTGGGCAGTGCCTTTGAACGGCTGCGCGTGGACACCGCAATCGCCCGCACGTTGCCAGACTTCACCTGTTCCTGCACGGCGCTGATGGTGTCGATGTAGAGCACCGTGCGGCCCGCGATCAGGTCGGGATGCGCGGCGGACGAGCCTTTGTACGGCACCAGCAACACCGGTGCGCCGCTGATCATGCGGAACATCTCGGCGGCCATTTCCTGCGCGCTGCCGCGTCCCGACGTGGCGACCTTGGCCTCGGCCGGATTGGCCTTCATCCAGCTCACCAGTTCCGGCACCGTCTTGACCGGCAGCTTCGGGTACGCCGCGAACACCAGCGGTATCTCGTGCGTATAGACGATTGGCGCGAAGCTCTTCTCTGGGTCCCAGCCCAGGTTCTTGAACAGGAACTTGTTGATGTTGTGGCTGCCGCCGACGATGCCGATGGTGTAGCCATCGGGCTTGGCGTTGGCCAGGATGGCGGTGCCGAGGTTGTTGGAGGCGCCGGGCCGGTTCTCCACCACGAACGGCTGGCCAAGCTTGACCGACAGTTTCTCGCCCACCACGCGGGCGATCAGGTCAATGCCACCGCCGGCAGGCGCGGGCACGATGATCGTGACGGGGCGGGCTGGATAGTTGTTCTGCGCCGCGGCCATGCCGGGCGCCATCATCATGGCGGCACAGCCGGCCATCGTGCCGATCAGGTTGGTGAGGTTGCGTGGGGTGAATCGCATCGGTTGTCTCCGTCTGAATGCTGGTCAACTTGTGTCAACTCTGGTGGCATGCCCGCGTGCCGGGGGCGGCGCGGGCATGCGGCAATGGGTGTCAGCCGCGGCCGACGAAAGGCATGGCGCTGGCCATGACGGTCATGTTCAGCACGTTGGCGTCCAGTGGCAGCGACGCCATGTGTCGCACCGCGTTGGCCACGTGGCGCGCATCCATCATCGGCTCCGGCGCCACGGTGCCATTGGCCTGCAGCACGCCGCGCGTCATGCGCTCCGACAGTTCGGTCAGCGCGTTGCCGATGTCCACCTGGCCCGCCGCGATGTGGAAGGCGCGGCCATCGAGCGCGAGCGCCTTGGTCAGGCCCGTCACCGCGTGCTTGCTGGCGGTGTAGGGCGCCGTGAATGGTCGCGGGGTGTGCGCGGAGATCGAGCCGTTGTTGATGATGCGGCCACCCTGTGGCGACTGCCGACGCATCAGCGCGAAGGCGGCGCGCGCGCACAGGAACACGCCGGTCACGTTGGTGTTGATGACGTTGAACCACTTGTCCAGCGGCAACTCGTCCATCGGCACGGCGGGCGCGTTCACGCCCGCGTTGTTGAACAGCATGTCGAGCCGGCCGAACTCGCGCTCGATGGTGTCGAACAGCGCCTGCACGCTGGCCGGATCGGTCACGTCGGCGGGCACCGCCATGGCCGTCTGGCCGCGTGCGGCGGCCTCGGCCACCAGCGTTTGCAGCGGCTCGGCACGCCGGCCCGCCAGCACGACGGTCCAGCCGTCTTCGAGCAGCGCCAGCGCGGTCATGCGGCCCACGCCGCTGCCGGCGCCGGTCACCAGGGCGATTTTTCGGGATGGGTTCAAGCGCGTCTCCAGATCGGTTGTTGTGATGGTTTGCAGGCCGGCCGGCGGTGGGCCCGGCTAGTCAGTGATGGTCAGTGCGATGTCGCCGATGCCGCCGATGCCAGCGCGAATCACATCGCCACGCTGCAAAGGCGCCACGCCGGCCGGCGTGCCGGTGAAGATCAGGTCGCCCGGCATCAGCGCGACGGAACGGGACAGCATCGCCACCAGTTCCGGCACCGGCCACAGCAGTTCGGACAGATCGCTCCGCTGGCGTTCCACGCCGTTCACCGACAAGTGGATGGCGCCGTCGCGCGGCGGCTCGCAACGCGTGGCCGGCAGGATGGCGCTGCACGGCGCCGAATGATCGAACGCCTTCGACGGCTCCCACGGGCCACCGTTGCGCTTGGCCTGCTGCTGCAGGTCACGGCGCGTCATGTCCAGGCCCACCGCGTAGCCCCAGACGTGCTCGTGCGCCGCATGCGGCGCGATGTCGCGTCCGCCGCGCCCGATGGCCACCACCAGTTCCACTTCATGGCAAAACTCGTCGGTGCCGGGCGGGTAGGGCAGCGTGTCGCCGGCATGCTCCACGGCGGTGGCCGGTTTCATGAACCACGCCGGCATCTCGCGCGGCGCTGGTTCGTCCGGCGCCCAGCGGTAGTTGCGTCCGATGCAGAAGACCCGGGCGATGGGGAAGCGCGCATTGCTGTGTGCCACGGGCAGCGTGCGTGGCGCGGCCGGTGGCAGGACGTAATCGATCATGACGTGATGGTTCCCGGTGCGCGCTGGTCAGGTGGTCAGGCTGGCGGCGGGACGCTTGCCGGCCAGCGCATCGGCCACGCTGTCCAACACCATGCGCGCCATCGCGCCGCGCGTTTCCCACGTGGCGCTCGCGCGGTGGGCCTGCAGCGTGGTGCGGTCAGACTGGCGCAGTGCCAGCGGCACGCGCGGTTCGTCGACAAACACGTCCAGCCCGGCACCGGCGATGCGCCCGCCTTCGATGGCCGCGGCCAGGTCGGCCTCGTTCACCAGCCGCCCGCGTGCCACGTTGACGAGAAAGCCGCGCGGGCCCAGCGCGTCGAGCACGGCCGCGTTGACGATGCCTTCTGCCTTGTCGGCCGCCGCGCACAGCACCAGCGCATCGCTCTCGCGCGCCAGGTCGGTCAGGTCCGCCACGAAGGTGTGCGGCACGTCGTCCATGGCGCGCAGGTCCGTGTAGCGGATCGGGCAGCCAAAGGCAGCGGCCCGCGTGGCCACGGCGCGTCCCACGCGACCCATGCCGACGATGCCCACGCGCATGCCGCTGAAGCGGCGCGCCAGCGGAATTGCGGTGGGCGACGGATGCAGCGGCCACTGGCCGTCGCGCACAAAGCGGTCGCCGGCGGCGATGTTGCGGCAGGCCGCGATCAGCAGGCCGATGGCCAGGTCGGCCACGTCTTCGGTCAGCGCGCCCAGCGTGGCGGTCACCGGCAGGCCGCGCTCGCGGCAATAGGCCAGGTCCACCGCGTCGGTGCCCACGCCATTGACGGCCACCACCTTCAGCGCCGGCAACTGCTCCAGCATCGCACGCGAAATACCGGTGTGGCCGCCCGTAATCACGGCGCTGATCGACGCACCGTGCTGACGCAGCCACGCGGCCTGGTCTTCGATCTCGAAGAACTTGTGCACGTCGTACAGCGCGGCAAGTTCCTCGTTGGCGGCGGGAATCAGGATGGGGTTCAGTTGCAGGATCTGCGGCTTCATGTGCTGTGATCTCAGGCGAGGGAAGGTTGTCCGATGACTTGGACACATCGTAGGCAATAGTTGATTGGTGACGCAATCTTGATATATAAAATCAACATAAATCAGCCAAAGCGAGTGACGAGTGAGTGCCTGGTTATCGATGGAAGAGGCGTGTACGCGCCTCGGCGTGCGGCCGCAAACCGTGTACGCGTATGTGAGCCGGGGCAAGATCGAGGTCACGTCCGACCCCGCCGACACGCGCCGCAGCCTGTACCGTGCCGAGGACGTGGCGGCGCTGGCCCGCCGCAAGCAGGCGGGCCGCAAGCACGAGACGCTGGCCACCAACACGCTGTTCGGCGCGGAGCCCAGCATCCCGACGGCCATCTCCACCTTCGTGCGCGAACGGCTCTATTGCCGTGGCAAGGACGCTGTCACGCTGGCCGAGACGGCCACGCTGGAAGAGGCGGCGCACCTGCTCTGGGATGCCGATCAATTGCCCGATTTCTCGTCTGCCGCGCGCGTGACCAACCCCGGGCGTGTGGCGGCCTTCCAGACGCTGGCCGAACTGGCGGCCACCGGCCACTCCACGCACGGCCGCATGACGCGCGTGCTGCATGGCGAGGGGCAGGGTCTGGTGGGACAACTGGCCAACGCGTTCGGCGCGCAGCCGGGCCAGCAGCCGTTGCATATCCGGCTGGCGCAGGGCTGGGGCCAACCGGCCGCCGTGGCCGAGCTGCTGCGCACCGCCATGGTCCTGCTGGTGGACCACGAGCTGACGAGTTCCGCATTCGCATCGCGCATCGCGGCATCCACCGGCGCCTCGTTGCCGGCGTGCCTGCTGTCGGGGCTGACCACGCTGTCGGGGCCGCTGCATGGCGATGCCTCGGGGCGCGTCAAGGCGCTGTTCAATGAGCTGGAGCGCCAGGGCGAGGACGAGGTGATCGCGCATTACCTGTCCACGGGCCTGCCGCTCGCCGGCTTCGGCCATCACCTCTATCCCGAGGGCGACCCGCGTGCCACGGCGCTGCTGCAGCGCTTCGACCCGCCGCCCGTGATCGCGCGCTTCATCGAGAAGGCCACGCGCCTCGCCGGCCTGCAGCCGAACGTCGACGTGGCGCTGGCCGCGCTGGTCACGCACTACAAGCTGCCCGACGACGCCGCCTTCGGCATGTTCGCCACGGCGCGCAGCATTGGCCTGCTGGCTCACACACTGGAGCAGCTGAGCGTGGGCCAGGTGATCCGCCCACGCGGGCGCTACGTCGGCATCGCGCCCGAGCGGCAATAGCGGAAAAAGGCGGGGCAAACATAGCGTGGGCCCGGCGCGCGTGCGTCGCCCGAGCATGTGATTTCACAATGGCTTGGTCGTTGCGGAAACGGTCGGTGGCTGGCAGCCCCTACGATCGGTTTCAACAGGAGGCAGCGCAACGCAGGGCCTCCTGTCCGACAACCCGCAACACGTCACAGGAGCCCTCATGAAAGCCACGATCCTCTCCTTCGCCATCGCCGCGCTTGCCGTGCCGGCGCTTGCCTCCGCCGCCACCGACGACGTCAAGACCGTCAAGCCGTTCAAGATGACCTGCCAGGAATTCCTGTCGGTCAGCGAGACCTACAAGCCGGCGGTGATCTACTGGATCGCCAGCGTCGACAAGCTCGGCGTGCGCGAGAACGACCAGATCGTCGTGGATACCCCGCGCACGGTGGCCCACGTCGTCGACGCCTGCACCAAGGCCCCCAGACACAAGCTCGCCGACAAGGTGCGTACGTCGCTGGACAACCAGACGCTGAAGATCAACTACAACGGCGCCTGAATGCAGGCACGCACGCACGCGCGGCGCCGCGCCGCCCTTGCGGCCCGCGCCACGCGTCATGGCCAGTCGCGCACTCACCCCTCATCAAGGAGCTGCCATGTTTTTCACCCTTTCTCGCGTTCGCGTCATGACGGCCCTGCTGGTGACGTCGGCACTGGCCTCGGCCTGCGCCAGCTTCGACCCGCAGGGCACCGTCTATGAGGCCGACCAGTTGCAGCGGCCCGAATCGGTGGCCACGGCGGTGGTCGAACGCGTGCGCGAGGTGCAGATCGATGGCAGCAGCCCCACGTCCTCGCTGGTGGGGGAACTCGGTGGCGGATTGCTGGGCGCGGTGGCGGGCAGCGCGATTGGCGGAGGCCGTGGCAGCTGGCTCGGCGGCGCGGCCGGCGGACTGGCCGGTGGGCTGGCCGGCCATGAGATCGAGGAACACGTCGAACGCCGGCCAGGGCTGGAGATCACCGTGCGCCTGCGCGATGGGCGGCTGCAAGCGATCACGCAGCCGGCTTCGGAGGGCCACTTCTATCCTGGCCAGCACGTGCGGCTGCTGGCGTCCGGCAACGGTACGGTACACGTCACGCATTGACGCGCGTGTGCGGACATCCATCGCCTGTGTCGACATTGCACGGTGGCGTTCCACAAACCATCGTATAGCGCGCACATGGTGATGGTCTGATAGGCGCGGGCGGTCTTCCTGCCTACGCTGAAAGCACGGCCCGCAGCCATGCGCGGGCCCTGCGCCGGCGGAGCCTGCCGGCCGGTGTCAGCGCCGGCCTGGTAGCGCGATGGCTTCGCCGTTCCCAACGCCTTCCTGCGGGAGAAACCTCATGACTGACCTGAACAGGCGCAAGGCAATGATCGGTGCGGCTACGGCCGCGTTTGCAGCCGCTGCCGCCACGGCGGCGCACGCCGCCACGTTTGGCAACCCCGACCGCCCGCCCGAGGGCGCGCTCAATGCGCGCAACCGGCAGGGCCTGACCGACCCGGGGCCGCGCAACCCGGCGCTGGAGGAGCAATTTCCATCGTTCCAAGATGCACCGCCCACCGACGTCAATGGCATGCCGCTGTTCTGGGCGTCGTTCAACAACGCGCACAAGCGCATTCAGAACGGCGGCTGGGCGCGCGAGGTCACGCAGGAAGACTTCGCCATCTCGAAGGACATCTCGGGCGTGAACATGCGGCTGTCGGCCGGTGGCATCCGCGAGATGCACTGGCACCAGCAGGCCGAGTGGGCCATCATGCTCGACGGCCGCTGCCGCATCACCACGCTCGATGAAGAGGGCCGCCCGTCCGTGCAGGACGTCAAGGCCGGCGACCTCTGGTACTTCCCGCCCGGGCTGCCGCACTCGCTGCAGGGTGCTGGCACGACCGGGGCGGAATTCCTGATCGCGTTCGATAACGGCATGGCGTCGGAATTCAACACGCTGCTGGTTACCGACTGGATCGCGCACACGCCGCCCGAGGTGCTGGCCGCCAACTTCGGCGTGCCGGCCGAGGCGTTCCGCAATATCCCGGTGGACAACCTGTGGATCTTCCAGGGCAAGGAGCCCGGCCCGCTGGCGGCCGCGCAACGCGCGTCGGCATCGCGCAAGGGGCCGCCCGCGCTGCCGGTGACGTTCTCGCTGTCAGACTCCACGCCCGTGCGCAAGACGCGCAGCGGGCAGGTGCAGATTGCCGACAGCCGCAACTTCCAGATCTCGAAGAACATCGCGGCCGCGCTGGTCACGGTGCACCCCGGCGGGCTGCGCGAACTGCACTGGCATCCGAACGCCGACGAATGGCAGTACTACGTCAAGGGCAAGGGGCGCGTGACCGTGTTCGACACCGGGCCGAAGGCCATGACCGCCGATTTCAACGCGGGCGACATCGGCTATGTGCGCAAGGGCCTCGGCCACTACGTGCAGAACGTGGGCAGCACGGACCTGATCTTCGTGGAGGTCTTCAAGGCCGATCACTTCGCCGAGGTGTCGCTGTCAGACTGGCTGGCGCACACGCCGCCCGAGATGGTCATGCAGACGCTGAACATCAGCGCCGAAACGCTGGCGCAGTTTCCGCGTGACCGTCCGGACATCATGCCGGAATGAGCGTGCCGCCCGCCCCGGGCGGCGGCGTCAGAACCGGTGCCGCACACCCATCACCGCGCCGAGCTGGTTGGCACCCGGCTCGACGTTGTAGATCGGCGTGGCCGCCGAGACGTTGTTGTAGCCGTTCACGCCAAGGTACGACTTGTCGCGGTTCAGCGCGTAGGAGACCGATGCATACACGTCCGTGCGCTTGCTCAGCGTGTAGTCGCCGGTCACCGCGAACAGCCACGGATCGGAGCCGGTCTTGCGGAAGTCCTGGTAGTAGGCGGCGCTGGTAACCGAGAAGGCCGGCGTCACCTTGTACGCCAGGGCCAGCCAGTACAGGTTCGAGCCCGCGTTGGCGGCCTGCGCGCCGGGCAGCATGGCGCCGTCCAGCGCCTTGGCCAGGCGATAGCCGCCAATCAGCTTGACCGGGCCGGTGGCGTAGGTGCCGGCCAGCGAGTAGCGCCGGATCACGGGCGCCTGGTTGGCCGGCGTGCCCACATGCGCGTCGTCATACGTGGCGCCTACCGACACCGGGCCATTCACGTAGTTCACGTAGGCGCCGAAATCGCGGCCGAACACGTTGCTGCCGGCCACCTCGTTGCCGTTGGACTGGAACGAATAGAACGCCGACGCCGTCAGCGGCCCGAACTGGCCAATGTACTTGACGCTGTTGTCGGCGCGCGCGCCGAACTCGGGCGCGATCGACAGGATGCCGTAGCGGTCGGCCAGCGCCGCCGGGTCGTAGAGATTGGCGAAGTCGCGCAGCGATGTTTGCTGACGACCCAGCAGCAGCGTGCCGTAGCGGCTTTCGGTGCCGACGTAGGCGTTGCGCCCGAACAGCCGGCCGCTCTGGCCAGACACGCCGGTATCGAGGTCGAAGCCGCTTTCCAGCACGAACAGCGCCTTCAGGCCATGGCCCAGGTCTTCCGTGCCACGCAGGCCCCAGCGCGAGCCAGACAGGTTGCCGGACGTCAGCCGTACCTGGCTGTTGCCGTTGCGGCCGGCGTTGCTGGTGAATTCGATGCCGGCATCGGCCACGCCATAGAGCGTGACACCCGATTGCGCATAGGTGGTGCCGGCCAGGGTGGATAACGCGATCCACGCGAGAGACTTCTTCATGGAATACAGGAACTGCGCGAAGCAGCGCGAAGTGGAGATGGAGAACGGGAAAAGAGAAGCGGAGGTGCCGGCAGGCCCGCGCGGTGAACGGCTGTCACCGCGCGGGCCCGGGCGTGCCGGTCAGGGCCGGCGACGCTTGCCGCCGGGTGGGTCCACCCGGTACTGGCCGGGCATGCCCTTCCAGGCGCAGCGGTCGGCGCCGCCGCCCAGCTCGCATGCCAGCGCGGACAATGCCATGGTGGCCAGGATCAGCAGGCGTTGGATCATGGTGGCTTCGCTTGGCTTGGATGTGTGCCGGTCTGCCCCGGTCAGGCGGCGGATTCCGCCTTGTCGACGTCGAGCACGGCCTGCGCAAACGCCGTGGGCGCTTCCTGCGGCAGGTTATGGCCAATGCCGCCCTTGATCTCGCGGAACTCGTAGCGGCCCGTGAACTTGCTCTTGTACGCGCTGGGCGCCGGGTGCGGGGCACCGTTGGCATCGCCTTCCATGGTGATGGTCGGCACGCTGATCGTGGGCGCCGTGGCCAGCTTCTTCTCGAAGTCGTCGAACTTGGCTTCGCCTTGCACCAGGCCCATGCGCCAGCGGTAGTTGTGGATCGTGATGGCCACCTGGTCGGGGTTGTCCAGCGCGGCGGCGCTGCGCGCGAACGTGGCGTCGTCGAACTTCCACTGCGGCGAGGCCAGCTTCCAGATCAGCTTGGCGAAATCATGCGTGTACTTGGTGTAGCCGGCCACGCCGCGCTCGGTGGCGAAGTAGAACTGGTACCACCACTGCAGCTCGGCCTCGGGCGGCAGCGGGTTCTTGCCCGCGGCCTGGCTGCCGATCAGGTAGCCGCTGACCGAGACCAGGCCGCGCACGCGGTCCGGCCACAGCACGGCCAGGATGTCGGCGGTGCGCGCGCCCCAGTCGAAGCCGGCCACCACGGCGTTGCGGATCTTGAGCGCGTCCATCAGCGCGATGATGTCCGCCGCCAGCGCGGACGGCTGGCCGTTGCGCGGCGTGTCGGCCGAAAGGAAGGTAGTGCTGCCGTAGCCACGCAGGTACGGCACGATCACGCGATAGCCGCGTTGCGCCAGCAGCGGGGCCACATCGACGAAGGCATGGATGTCGTACGGCCAGCCATGCAGCAGCACGGCCACCGGGCCATCGGCCGGGCCCAGCTCGGCGTAGCCGACGTTCAGCACGCCCGCGTTGATCTGCTTGATCGTCGCAAACGTCTTGTGCGTGCCCGGCTTCACGGGTGCCAGCGGCGCCGACTTGAACGCGGCGCCTTCGGCGTGCGCGGGGTCGAGCAGCGCAAACTGCGCGGCGGCCAGGGCCAGGCCGGCAGTACCCAGGAAGTTGCGGCGGGGCAAATCGATCGGCTTCGTCATGTTGTTTTCTCCTGTCGCTTCGGTGTTGGTGCCACGGGGTTCGGTCAGGGCAGTCCGCCCACGCGGCTTGCCGTGCTGTCGCCGGTCAGATACGGCCGTCGACACGATGATGTGTAGTGCCGGTGCAAGTCGCCCGCTTTAGCTCGTTCGCGGGCGCTTGCCGGTTTGCACGGTGATCACGCTCGTGGTCACCTCATCGCTGGAAAGGAGTCTAGGGGTGCACTAGTGGCGGCATGTGTCGCGGCGGGGCCGGTTTTGTATCCACGTATCGCGCCGCCGGGCGCCAAATACACTGCGATACAAAGCGGGCCGAAACCCGCCGCAATGGCGCGAAAGGGGCTTGAAAGGTCTCGAAAGGGGTCGTGTCGTTCTGCCTGGCGGTGCGCGAGGCGGGCAAAACCGCGCGCCACCACGTGCCCGGAGACGGCCACTACGTCTTTGGTATGACCCCGGTATGCCCATGCGCTACGGCCGTCGAACCAACGGGCAATGCACACTTCGGCCGCGCATGCCTACCATGGATTCACGATGCGCGCAGACGGCGCCCACGGGGAGGAAATCATGGATCATTCGAATGGCTTTGAAATGGTTCGCCTGAAGGCGGCGGCGGCAGCCCTGAGCCAGGATGCGCGGCTGTGGCGCTGGTTCTCGGACCAGATGGAAGAACACCGGCTGTGCTGCGAGCGTACGCGCGATGTCTGGCGCATCTCGGTGGCCGGCCGCGAGCTGGCCTGCGACCGCTCGTTCGACGTGGCCGTGCGGGCCGCCTATACGCTGAGCCGCGCGCTCGAAGCGCTCTAGCCCGGCACGGGCCCGACCACTGGCCCCGGGCACTGCCCCGGCCGGCCGGTCAGACGGTCGTTTGCATTTTCACTGAAAGCGCCGATAATTCCGCTTCGCGTTGGGCGGACTCATGTCGGCGGCACGCCATTCCAGGCGGTCTCGTCGCGTCATTATGCAACTCCGGTCAAGAGCCGGAGCCTCGGTCCGCCCCGCTGCGCCAGGGGCGGCATGCCCCTGGATGGCCCCAGGCACGGGGCAACTGTCCACCGAATTGCATAGTGAGAATCACGATGAACCGCAGTGCCGCCATGTTGCGCGAGCAGACCGACGACGACGGGGTCGTACTCGTCGTCGATGACGACCATGATGTGAGACGCGCACTTTCCGGCCTGTTCCGGTCGGTGGGCCTTGCCAGCGAATCCTTCGCGTCGGGCGAGGAACTGCTCGCCTACAGCTTTCCCGACCGGCCCATCTGCATCGTGCTCGACGTCCGGCTGCGCGGCGCCAGCGGGCTGGACCTGCAGACCCAGCTCAACCACGCCGGCAAGCATGCTTCGATCGTGTTCATCTCCGGCTATGGCGACGTGCCGATGACGGTGGCCGCGATGAAGGCCGGTGCCATCGACTTCATCGCCAAGCCCTTCCGCGACCAGGACCTGCTCGACGCCGTGAACGAGGCGCTGCAGCGCGACCGCGACCGCCGTCTGGCGGTGTCGCAGACGCAGCAGCTGCGCGACAGCTTCGAATCACTGACCGGCCGCGAGCAGGAAGTCATGAAGCTGCTGGTGCACGGCCTGATGAACAAGGAAGTGGCCGATGAACTGGGCATCAGCCAGGCCACCGTGAAGATCCATCGCGGCCAAGCCATGCGCAAGATGCAGGCGCGTACCTTCGCCGAGCTGATCCTGATGGCCCAGGCGCTGGGTCTGGTGACCGGTGCGGCCCCGAGCGGCGACGAAGACGTCGGCGAGGTCGAGACGGCCGACTAGGAGCCAACCAGGGCCCCCGCCGCCGCCGGCCTCAGGCCGCGTGGGACAGATGCATGATGCGCTGGCCCAGCGCGATGCCCCAATGCACCAGCCGCCGGTTCGCCGGCAACTGCTCCCGCTGCCACGCCCCCAGACCTTCGTCCACGCGCGTGCCGTGCCGCTTCAGCACACGGGCCAGCGCCAGCGCATCGGCCGCGGCCTTGCCCGCCCCCGCACCGGTATGCGGCCGCGCCACGAAGGCCGCGTCGCCAAGCAGCACCACGCGGTCGAACACCATGCGCGGCGCCTCGTAATCATGAATCAGCTGCAGGAACGGATCGGGCGTCGCGGTTACCAGCCCGGCCAGCGCCGGCGCCAGCACGTCCAGTGCAGCCAGCTGCAACGCCTCGATCTCGGCGTCGCGCATCACGCCCGGCGGCAGCGAGTAGCTGTGGCGATGACCCGTGCGGTCCTGCAGCGCCGCGTCGAGGGCCGCGCCCGGTGCGATCGGGCGATACCACACCCAGTTCTGGCGGCGTGCGCCGGGCCGTACGCTGCCGTCTTCGCCCGGAATGCGATAGGTCAGGAACTGATGGGCGCGGCCGTCCTGGAACGCGAATGCGTCCTGCAGCAGCGCCTGGCTGGCCTCGCCGAGCAGCGCTTCGGGCAGCACGCCTCGCCACGCCGCGTAGCCGACATAGGCCGGCGCGCTGCCGGGCAGCAATTGCTGGCGCACGGCGGAGAGGGGCCCGTCGGCGCCCACCAGCAGGTCTGCATGGGCACGGCGCCCCGAGGCGAAATGGGCGGTGACGCCGCCGTGATCTTGCGTGAACGACGTGAACGTCTCGCCGGCGTGCAGCGTGGCAGGGTCCACCGCGCGGCGCATGCGCAGATAGAGGCCGTTCCAGGCTATCTGGGTTTGCGGCATGTAGGCGCGCTGCACGCTGCCGTCGCGCGCCACGAAGATGCGGTCGCGCGACGGCACGCCGAAATCGTCGCCCGCCGCCACGCCCGCGAAGTCGAGTGCGTCGAGCACCGATGGCTGCAGCACCAGGCCGCCGCCCCGGCTGTCGAGTTCCTGCGGCGAGCGTTCGAAAATCTCGACGTGCCAGCCGATCGCGCGCAGGCAGATGGCGCTGAACAGGCCGCCGAGCGAACCGCCGATGACGATGGCGCGAGGTTGGTGCAGGTCAGGCATGGAAGACTCCGTAGGATGAACCAGTCAGCATGGGCTCATCGTAGGAGCCGACGCACGGTGGCATCAATTGCCACGAAGTCGTTGCCGGACTAAACGAAAGTATTGGACGGCGGCGCGGGCCGGGGCGCTCCACGCCCCCGCCGGGGCCCCGCCTAGCGCAGCAGATTGGTCTTGGCCAGTTCCACCAGTTCGTCGGCGCGGCCATTCATCACGGCCTTGAGCGCCCACAGGCTGAAGCCCTTCACCTGCTCGGCCTTCAGCGCCGGCGGCATGGCCAGCTCCTGCGTATTGGTCACCACGTCGAGCAGCGCCGGGCCATCGTGCGCCAGCATCAGGGCGATGGCCTCGGGCAGCAGCTGCGGATCTTCCACGCGCTGGGCATGCACGCCAACGGCGCGCGCCATGGCCGCGAAATCGGGGTTCTGCAATGACGTGCCGGTTTCCAGCAGGCCAGAGGCCTTCATCTCCAGCGCCACGAAGCCGAGCACGCTGTTGTTGAAGATCACCACCTTGACCGGCAGCCCCTGCTGCACCAGCGTGAGGAAGTCGCCCATCAGCATGGCAAAGCCGCCATCGCCGGACATGCTCACCACCTGCCGGCCCGGATAGGCGGACTGCGCGCCAATCGCCTGCGGCAACGCGTTGGCCATGGAGCCATGCGCGAGCGAGCCGATCAGCCTGCGGCGGCCGTTCATGCGCAGGTAGCGCGCCGCCCAGATCGTGGGCGTGCCCACGTCGAAGGTAAACACCGCATCGTCGGCGGCCTGTTCGCTGAGCAGCCGCGCCAGGTACTGTGGATGAATCGGCTTGCGGCCACTGTCGCCGCTGGCCAGGTCGTCGAGTTGCTGACGGGCATCACGGTAGTGGTGCAGGGCGGCGTCCAGGTGAGACGTGTCGGTCTGCGGCGTCAGGCGCGGCTGCAGCGCGTCGAGCGTGGCGCCCACGTCGCCCACCAGCCCGAGTTCCAGCGGCGTGCGGCGGCCCAGGTTTTCGGGCCGCACGTCGATCTGCACCACGCGCGCGCCCTCGGGATAGAACTGGCGATACGGGAAGTCGGTGCCGAGCATCACCAGCGTGTCGCATTCCTGCATGGCGTGATAGCCGGAGCTGAAGCCGATCAGCCCCGTCATGCCCACGTCGTACGGGTTGTCGTACTCGATGAACTCCTTGCCGCCCAGCGCGTGCACGACCGGCGCCTTGAGCGTCTCGGCCAGCCGCACCACCTGGTCATGCGCGCCGGCGCAGCCGCGGCCACACAGCAGCGTGATGCGGCGGCTGCCGCGCAGCAGTTCGGCCAGTGCGTCCAGCGACGCCGCGCCGGGCACCACGACGGGCGCCGGCAAGGTCATCGAGGCCGGTGCCGACAGCGCCTCTGCCACGGCAGACGCGTCGCGCAGCGCCACGTCGCCCGGAATCACGATCACGGCCACGCCGCGCCGGCCCACGGCGGTGCGGATGGCTGACTCCAGCACGCCGGGCAACTGGTCGACGCTGGTCACCAGCTCGCAGAAGTGGCTGCACTCGCGGAACAGCTGTTCGGGATGGGTTTCCTGGAAATAGCCGCGCCCGATCTCGCCGCTCGGGATATGGGCCGCGATGGCCAGCACCGGCACGCGCGAGCGGTGGCAGTCGAACAGCCCGTTGATCAGGTGCAGGTTGCCCGGCCCGCAGCTGCCGGCGCACACGGCCAGGTTGCCGGTGAGATGGGCTTCGGCGCCGGCCGCGAATGCGGCGGTTTCCTCGTGCCGGGTGTGCACCCACTCGATGTCGCCGCGCTGGCGCAGCGATTCGGTCAGGCCGTTGAGGCTGTCCCCCACCACGCCATAGATGCGGCGTACGCCGGCGCCGTGAAGCACCTGGGTCATCAAGTCGGCTGCGTTTTCCGTGGCCATTGCGTTGCTCCTGTCGGATAGGGTGCCTGCCGGATACGTCAGGCGGTGAATGATTCAACCTAGCCTAAGACATCCCGGTATGCCAACCTTGTTGCAGCGCGGCGCCGCTTGCCGAATCGCACGTTTGTGCGCGCCACGCTATCCCTCCAGCGGAATCGTGAACGCAAAGCGGCTGCCGTACGGCACCAGCGCCTCGGCGCGCAACTGGCCGCGGTGCGCCTCGACGATCGACTTGCAGATGGCCAGCCCCATGCCCATGCCGTTGGCCTTGGTGGTGTAGAACGGCTCGAAGACTTGCTCCACCAGCGCCTGGTCCACGCCGTGGCCGCTGTCGGCCACGCTCACCTCCAGCGACACCGCGTCGACGATGCGCGTGGCGATATGCAGCACGCGCGGCCGGTCGTGCACCTCGCCCATCGCCTCGATGGCGTTGACCACCAGGTTCAGGATCACCTGCTGCAGCTGGATATCGTCGCCGAACGCGGTGGAGGGCTCGGCATCGAGCGACAGCTTCAGCGCAATCTGGCGCCGCTCCACCTCGTTGCGCGAGATGGCGAGGATATGGCGGATCGCCACGTGCAGGTCCACCCGCGCCAGCACCGGTGCGGCATTGCGCGTGAGCGCCTGCAGGCTGCGGATCATGTCGCCGGCGCGCTGGCCTTCGCTGCGGATGGCTTCGAGCCCTTCGCGCGCGTTGTCGATGTCGGGCGTGGCGCGCGCCAGCCAGCGCAGGCTGGCGCCGGCGTTCGACACGATCGACATCAGCGGCTGGTTGATCTCGTGCGCGATGGAGGCGGTGAGCTGTCCCACCGTGGTGGCGCGCGCCACGCGGGCCAGGTCGGCCTGTGCGCTGCGCAGCGCATCCTCGGCCTCGCGTCGTCCGGTGATGTCGGTGACGGTGCCCACGTAGTGCAGCGTGCCGTCGTCGGCGGGCAGCGGCTTGCCAATGGCCGCCAGGTAGCGCACCGAGCCGTCCGCGCGGACGATGCGATGCTCGACCCGGATCGTGGCCTGCCGTGCGAGATGGGTCTCGGTCACGTGGCGCACGCGGTCGCGGTCTTCGGGGTGCATGTGCGACAGGAACAGCTCGAACGGCAGGTCGCGCTGGTCGGTATCGAGTTCGTAGATGCGGCGCAGTTCCTCGGAGCACGAGAAGCGGTCGCCCGCCACGTCCCAGCGGAAGCTGCCGGTGTGGCTGACGCTTTCGCCCATGGCCAGCGAGGCCTCGCTGGCGCGCAACTCGCGCTCCACCTGCTGGCGGCGCTCGTTCTCGGCCAGCAGGTCGTCATAGAGCCGCGCCGTGTGCAGCGAGATGGCCGCCTGCGACGCGATCAGCTCCAGCACGCGCGTGCGGTCGAGCGTGAAGGCATCGCGGACCAGACGGTTTTCCAGGTAGAGCGCGCCGATCACCTCGTTGTGGCGCAGCATCGGAATGCACAGGGCCGAGACTTCGCCGGCGTTGCGCGGATCGCCGGCCGCCTGTGCGAAGTACGGGTCGATCGCAAACGGGTTGGCGCCCAGCGCCGTGCCGGCCATGGCCGCCTGGCCGGTGCGCACGGCGGTGTGGAACATCGAGACGGGCAGCACGTCCGCGGCCACGGCGGCCTGCGCCAGCTGCACGCGAATGCCGTCGGCGGTGGTGTCAGCGCTGGCTTCCACCAGCGGCCCCTCGGGACGGATGCGAATCAGCAGCCCGCGCTGCGCGCCGGCGTATTCGAGCGCCAGCGTCATCAGCTTGTCGATGAGCCGGTCAAGCCGGATCTCCTCGCTGAGCGCCCGCGACGCGCGGATCACGCTGTCGGCGTCGATGGTCCGTGCGCTGGCGCCAAGATGCCAGGTGCGCGGCTGCGCGGCGTCGGCCAGATCGGGGAAAGCGGCTTCGAGTTGTCGCGCCTTGCCCGTGGCGCCCCAGCGGCGGTAGGCATCGCGCGCGTGGCGGCGATGCGCGTCGGCGGCCGACGCCATGCCAAGCGCCGTGCAATGGCGCGCCGCGCATTCATGCGCGATGGCCGCCACGTGCAGGAAGCCGTGGGTCATGGCGTGGGCGATGGCCTGCTCGTAGCACTTGAGCGCGGCCAGCGCATCGCCCTCCAGGCGCGCCAGTTCGCCTTCCACCAGCCACGCCTTGTCGCTGAACGTGAGCGGATTGGTCTGCGCCCAGCGGCGCAGCCGTGCGGCGTCGGCGCGCAGGGTCTGCCAGCCCGGCGCATCGAGCGCGGGCAGCGCCGCCAACGTCAGCGCGCGCAGCAGATGGAAGTCCATCTGGTGGATATGGCCCGGCGCGGACCACGCATAGGCCGCGGCACGTTCCAGGCATGGCACGGCCCGCGCCGGGTGTCCGGCCAGGTAGTGAATGGTTGCGTCGTACACCGCGCGCCAGAATTCGAACGTGGACAGGCGCTCGCCCGCGCCTTCATCCTCGGCGGCTTGCCGGGCTGCTTCCCCCGCGGCTTCCCCGGGCTCGTGCGCCAGCTGGCGCAGGCCGCGCGTAAAACGTTGCTGCAGTTGCAGCAGCGCCTCTACGTCGTGGAAGCCGGCGCCTCGCACGAAGCCGATGCCGCGTGCGATCTCCGCGTCGACGTTGTCGAGCGCATCGCCGCGCACCAGCATGGCGGCCACGATGTGGCAGCACGTGTAGCAGGCGGTGGTGATGTCGCCATGCGCCACGCCCGCGGCAAAGCCGGCGCGCGCGCATTCGATCGAATACGACAGTGGCTGGGTCCAGACGCTGAGCTGGTCCACGGGCAGCAGCGTGCGTGCCTCGTAGGCGGCGTAGCCGTGCCGCGTAACCAGCAGGCGGGCCAGTTCGCCGTAGCGGAAGGCGTCGGTGTAGGCCTCGTAGCGCTCGCACACCAGCACGCCAAGCCACGCCAGCGAGGTGGTGGCCGATGCGCTCATGCCGTGTGCCAGCGTCAGCCGCATCATTTCGCACAGGCTCTGGAACGCCAGGTTGCGATCCGTGAAGCTGGCCGGTATCTGCAACGCCGAGAGCAGGCCCATGGCGGCGGCGACCCGCGCATCGGCCACCTCGGGCAACGCCAGCCAGGCGTCGCGCGCGGCGGCGTCCAGGCGGGGCTGGATGTCGGCGTACAGCGCATCGCACAGGGCGTCGGACGGGTGCGCCTGCAGCACGATGCCAAAGGCGCGCAACCCGGCAATGGCATGCTCCACGGCCTGCGCGTTCTCGGAGCGCCGCGAGTGGATCTCGATCTTGAGCCGGTAGACGTTGGCGCGCTCCAGCACGCTGGCCGGATGGGCGAGCAGTTCGGTGGTCAAGGCCAGCGCCTCGTCGAGCCGGCCCTGCAGAAACCAGCAGTTGGCGCGTTCCGCGCGCAGCGAGAACGCCAGCGTTTCGCTGGCGGCGGTGGGATGCCCCAGGCGCTGCGTGAATTCAAGCCCGCTCGCCACATAGCGCAGGGCCGCGCCATAGGCGGCGGCGCGTCGCGCGCGGCGGGCGGCGTCGATGAACAGGCCGGCCAGTTCTAGCGCTTCGGGCGCCGACGACACCTGCGCTTCGGCCTGCGCCAGCAGGTCGGCGGCACGGAACAGCAGGTCGTCGCGCGCATCGCTATGCACGGCCCGCGCCAGCAGCCGCCCGGCGCGCAGGCAGATCCGCGCGCGCGTGGGTGCATCGATCCACCCATGGGCGGCCGCCTGGATGCGGTCGTGCGCAAACGCGTAGTCGTGCTGCATCAGCACCAGCAGGCCCGCCGCGCGCGCGGGAGCCAGCTGGGCGTGCAGCGCGCGCTCGCTGGCGCCGAACGTCTCGCACAGCAGCGTGACCGGCGAACAGTTGCCCAGGCAGGCCATCGCGCCGAGCAGATCGCGCACGGCGGCGGGCAGCCGCTGCAACTGCTGCAGGCTCAGCTCGGCCACGTTGTCGGTGTAGTTGCGCGCGTCGATGCGGGCCAGGTCGAACTGCCAGCGGTCGCCATCGGCCGCGCAGTACACCAGCCGTTCGTCGGCCAGCGCGCGCATGAACTGCCGGATGAAGAACGGATTGCCCAGCGTCTTGGCGTGCACGCGCTGCGCCAGCGGCAGCAGGTCGGGCTCCGGCGCGTGCAGCGTGGCGGCCAGCAGCGTGTTGACGGTGGCCCCGGGCAGGTTGTCGAGTGCCACCTCGCGTACCGGCGCCTGGCGGCGCAGCGCGGCCAGCAGGCCGCCGTCGGCGCTGGCGGCGGTGCTGGCGCTGCACACCAGCAGCATGGGCAGGGGCGTGCCGGCGTCCAGCAGCCGCGCCAGCAGTGCCTGCGTGGGCTCGTCCAGCCATTCGATATCGTCGAGCAGCAGCACGAAGGGGCGATCGGGCTGCGCGAATACCTGAATGAGCTGGCGCATTGCCATGACCACGTGCAGGTCGGTGTCGGCCCCTTCGGCGGCGGGGCCTGGCGGAAATTCCCCCACGAGCAGTCGCACGGCCGGGGCAATGCGCGCGGCCACGCGCCCGTAGCTGCCGAGGGCCTGGCTCATGCGCAGCCGCCACCGGATCACGTCTTCCTCGGGCAGCCCGAGGATGCGGTGCACCAGCGCGTGGAACGCGTCGGCCAGCACCGCATACGGCACGTACTGGCGGAAGCGGTCGGTCTTGCCGATCACGCCATACACGCCCTGGGGCAGCACCGTGCGCAGGAAGGCCTGCAGCAGCGCGCTCTTGCCCACGCCGGCGGCGCCGGTCACGGCCACCACTGTCGCGGCGTTGCCGGCGGCGGCGTGCGCGAAGGCATCGCTCAGTTGCGCCAGCGCGTCATGGCGTCCAAACAGGTGTTCGGGCAATTCCAGGCTGGCGGCCAGGTCGCGCTCGCCCGGCGCGAACGGATCGATGCGGCCGTGCGCGTGCCAGGCCGTGGCGCAGCGCTGCAGATCGGCCTGCAGGCCGGCGGCGGACTGGTAGCGGCGCGAAGGGCTCTTCTCCAGCAGCTTCATCACGATGCGCGACAGCATCTCCGGCACGTCGGCCAGCACCTGATGGGGCGGCACCGGCGCGCTGGCCACATGGCTGTGTATCCATTCGCCGATATCGTCCGGGTTCCTGACGCCGAACGGCAGCTTGCCGGTCAGCAGCTGGTACAGCACCACGCCCAGCGAATACAGGTCGCTGCGCGCATCGATGGCGTGCCGCGTGCGGCCGGTGTGCTCGGGCGACATGTAGGCGGGTGTCTCGCCGCCCACCAGCCGCACGGCGGCCTGGCCCTCCTGGCGCGCCGCTTCGCGCACCGCCTGGCCGAAGCGGCCCAGCCGGCAGTGGCCGGCAGCGTCGACGAACAGGCTCGATGGCGCCACGGCGCGATGCACCAGCCCGCATTCGTGGGTGGCCTTGAGCGCCGCGCTGGCGCCCAGCGCGATCGACAGCAGGCTCTCGACCGGCAGCGGCGCGGATGGCAGCGTGCTCAGCGGCACGCCGGCGTGGTCGTCGTAGACCGAGGCCAGGCCATGCCGGTAGCGGGTCAGGCCGCGCGGCACCAGCGCCCATTCCGCACGCAGCAGCGTGTGCAGCGCGAATTCGTTCTCGATGCGCCGCGCGGCGTCGGCCTCCACATGATGCGAGGCGGCGTGCGCCACCATCAGCACGCGGCCCGTGGCGGCGTGGGTGGCGCGCGCGAAGACCACGATGCCGTCCTGGAAGATCGTCGCGAACTGGTACTCGGACAGGGCGAGGGCGTCAGGGGTGCCGGAGGTGCCGGGGGAGCCAGGCAGGCCGAAGCGGTCGGTCGTCATCGTGCGTCACGGCGGTTGCCGGCCGGAGGATTGAGCCTGTGCGGTACGCCTGGGCAGGCTATCCGCCAGTGCGGATCTGCAGCGCGTTCTCGATGCAGACAATGATGTCGGTGTCCTGGAACGGCTTGTTCAGGAAGCACGCGGCGCCGGCTTCGCGGGCGCGCTGCTCGTAGCCCTCGTGCGCGAAGGCGGTCATGAAGATGACCGGCATGCGGTAGCCGCGCGCGCGCAGCGCCTCGCATAGCGCGAAACCGTTCATCACGGGCATCTGCACATCGGTGATCACGCATGAAATCTGGTCGATCGTGGCGGACTGCAGCAGTTCGGGGCCGCCGCCGTACAGTTCCGCGGCCATGTCGAGGGAACGCACCAGTCGTCCCATGGCATGCCGGACGGAAGCATCGTCGTCGACAATGGCAATCACGGGGGTGGCAGTCACATCCATTCCTTGAGTAGTCGTGAGCGGTGACAAGGGACACCGTCTGGCTCACAGCATAATGCCGCCGCGCCGCGCCCCATATCATACGGTGGTATTGTCGGCCTCTCGCCGACATTCCCCCGTCAGGCAGCCACCCGCTCCTGCCACGAGAACGGCAAGGATATTCTCTTTTTCCGCCTTGCCCGCACGATTCCGGCCGGGCTAATACCAAGGTATTAGGCGCGCCGGGTGCGTGGACTTGCGCCACCCGGCGCACACGCCCCGTCAGAAGTTGTGCCGCATGCCCAGCGCGAAGGTCTGCGGATCGGCGCCCGCGCTGACGCCAAACTCGTTGATAGCGAAATCGTAGACCGCATTGCGCTTGTTGTTGATGCGGCTGTAGTACGCGAACAGCGCCGTGCGCTTCGACAGCGGATAGTCGTAGCCCACCGTGAACTGGGTGGCCCCGGTTTCGGCCCCGCTGCGGAAAAAGCCGACGGTGTCGGTAGAGCCGCCGGTGCCGTTCGCCGCCAGCGCCACGCCGATGCGCACGCTGCCCGGCCCGAGCTGCTGGACCAGCGAGGCGTAGTAGGCATTGCGCTGCAGGTCGCCGGTATCGGTGCGGTAGTGCAGGTGCTCGTACACCGCCGAGATGCGCGTGCCCTTGAACAGCTGGTAGGCCAGGCCGAACTTCAGCGCGTCGTCGTTGCGGCCGGCGGCCTGGTAGTGCTGGTGGATCTCGTACGCCACGGTGGCGTTGAGCGGCCCCTTGTCGTAGACCACCGCAGCCGAGTACAGCGCCGGATTGCGCGCCACGGTGGTCTTTTCCTCCGGCAGCCCCCAGCCCAGCCACACGCTCACGCCCGCCATCTGCGGGGAGCGGTACTGCAGGATGTTCTTCTGGCGACGGTCGAACGAGCTGGTGTCGTCCACGTTGTTGGAGGAGGACGTTGAGCCGTTGCCGATCAGCGCCATATACCCCGCCGTGGTGGGGTAGTACGGATCGTAGGCCATGGTCGACTCCGTGTACGGGGTGTGCCAGTGGCCCATGAACAGCAGGCCGTAGTCACCCTGCAGGCCGATGCGCGAATTGCGCGTGGCAATGCCGCCCTGGCCGTTGTCGATGGAGAGATTGTTCTCGATCTGCCACAACGCCTTGAGCGAGCCGCCCAGGTCTTCCTCGCCGCGCAGGCCCCACACCGAGCGGTTGTTGGTCTGGCGTACCACGCTGCCCAGCGACGTGCCGTCGGTGGCGGTGCTGGCGCGCGAGTATTCGATGGCGGTGTTGAGGCGGCCGTAGACGGTGACGGAGCTGGCGGCGTAAGCGCCGGCGGGCAGGGCGGCGAACAGCGTCAGCAGGGCCGGCAGGCGCGAATCAGTGCGCGCCATCGTGCTTCTCGCCCTCGCGCGATGCCACCAGCGGACCCGGCGTGCCGGTGATCTTCGGCACGCATTCCGAATGAAACCAGGCCACGGTGACCGGTTCGCCCGCAATCATGCGCTTGATCGGCGGCACCACCTGCTCGCCAATCAGCATGCCCAGCAGGCCGATCAGCGCCACGGCCGGCGGCGCCGGCGAGCGCACCTGCATCAACGCATAGATGATGCCGACCAGGATGCCGGCGCCCAGGGAGACAAGATAGATCTTCATGATGGTCTCGAACTTTCAGGGTTGATACTCAGCGTGCCTTGGGCGGCAGGCCCACGCCCAGCAGGTGCCGCACGCGCGGCGGCTCGCTGGCCACGTGGTAGCGCGCCACGTCGCGCTGGAGGTCGGCATCGGCGTTCGGTACGCGCCGGTGCTGCCGCATGTGCTCGGCCCAAGACTCCACCAGGAACCACTCGGTCAGCAGGTCGGGGTTGGCCGGGTCTTCCATCACGCCCCAGCTGAACGCGCCGTCGCGCAGGCGTTCCTCGGATAGCTGGTGCACTGCACGCAGGAAGTCGTCGCGATGCACCGGCGGAATGTTGTACTCGATCAGGATCATCACCGGGCCGCGATCGTGTGCGATCTCGCCGGCCATCTCGGGCTCGGGCCAGTGCTGTGCCGGCACCAGGTCTTCCTCGCCGCGCGGCAGGCGCAGGCGGTTCAGCAGCACGGCGGCCACCACCAGGCCCGCCGCCGCAATCAGCAGCGCGTGCGGCGTGCCCATGGCCTGGGCCACGAAGCCCCAGAGCAGGCTGCCGCCGGCCAGCGCGCCGTTGAAGACCATCTGGTAGACCGCCAGCGCGCGGCCGCGCACCCAGTTCGGCAGGATGGCCTGGGCGGCGCCGCCGAGCGTGGTCAGCGCCATGATCCATGCCGCGCCCAGCACCAGCAGCAGCGGCACCGCCAGCCACACCGGCGGCGCGAACGAGAGCGCCGCCATGACCGCGGCGGTGGCCACCGCCGAGGCGAGCACCACGCCATCGGCATCGAGCCTTTTCTGCAGCGTGGGCATGGTCAGCGCGCCGACGATGGCGCCGGCACCCACGGCGCCCAGCAGCACGCCGTAGAGGCCCGCGCCGCCATGCAGCAGTTGCTTGGCCACCAGCGGCAACAGCGCCCAGACGCTGCTGCCGAACGCGAAATGCACGGCGGCCCGCAGCAGCACGATATGGAGCTTGCTATGTGCCCGCGTGAAGCGCAGGCCGGCGCGGAACGCGCTGAAGAAATGCTCGCGCAGCGGGTCGGCGGGCTGCACGGGCCGCTTCCACCAGACCAGCGCGGCGATCACGAAGACGTAGCTGACCAGGTCGGCGCCGTAGGTGGCGGCCGCGCCGAACGCGGCGAGCAGCAGGCCACCCGTGGCCGGCCCGATCGCGCGGGCGATGTTCACGCCCAGCGCGTTGAGCGCCACCGCCTGGCGCAGCGTATTGGCCGGCACCAGCTCGGGCACGATCGATTGCCACGTCGGGCCCATCATTGCCGCGCCAATGCCGCCGCAGAACGCCAGCCCGATCAGGATCTCGATGGTCAGGCCGCCTTGCCAGGACAGGAATGCCAGCGTGCCGCTGACGGCCGCCAGCGCGAACTGGATCACGATCAGGAAGCGGCGCCGGTCGAGAATATCGGACAGCACGCCAGCCGGAATGGCCAGCAGGAATACAGGCAGCGTGGCGGCGGCCTGGATCGTGGCCACGGCCGCCGGCGAGCTGGAGAGGTCGGTGGCCAGCCAGGCGCTGGCCACGTCGCGCATGAAGCTGCCGACGTTGCCGAGGATCGTCGCCGCCCACAGCACGGCGAATGTAGGCTGGGCCAGCGGTGCGAACGACCCCGATGACTTCGGGGTGGCGGTGGCGGCCTGCGTCATGGCCGGCTCCGCAGGTCATGCCAGGCCACCAGCACGAAGCCGCCGACCAGGCCCAGGTGCTCGAAGAACGCGTTCATCAGCATGAACTGCGCCTCGGGCGGGGCGCTCCAGAAGCGGTTGGCCATGAACGTGGCGGCCAGCGTGAACGCGGCCAGCGCCAGCGCGCCAAGCCAGCGGTACACGCCGAACAGGATCATGGCCGGGGCGACCAGTTCCAGCGCGATGGTGGCGGCCGCGAGCGGCACGGCCGGCGACAGGCCGAAGTGCTGCATCTCGGCCACCGCGCCAGAGAAGTCGAACAGCTTGACGAGCCCGCCTTGCAGGTACGCCGCGCACAGCAGCAGCAGGGCGATCCAGTGCACCCAGCGTGGCAGCCGGTGCGTGGCGTCGCCGGCGGCGGCCAGCGAAGGGTAGGAAGAGGGCATGGCGGAACTCCGGTTGCGATGCTTGAAGATTGCTGCGCGGGTTGGCGCGCGGGTTGGCGTGAGAACGGGGACCGTCAGAACGCCCAGCAGGAGCAGCCCAGCGCACCCCAGAAGCTGCTTTCATCCGAGGTGGGCACGCTCGACGTCCACGCCTTGGCGTGCGCGTGACCGTGCACGCCGCACGAGCTGGCGCAGCCGCAGGCGGTGTTCATTGCCAGCTGCTTGGCCTGGGCCGTCGGGCGCGGCTGGTACTGGCTGCCATGGCGGGCCGGCGACCAGTCCGGCATGGCCGGCGGAATCTCGGGCGAGTGCTTGTTGAACTCGCTGTCGCCGTAGACCACCTTGCCGCCCAGCACCGTCATCACCGAGGTGATGTCCTGGATGTCGTCGCCCGGCACGGCGAAGTAGTCGGCCGACAGCACGGCCAGGTCGGCCAGCTGGCCGGCCTTGATCTGGCCCTTCTTGCCTTCCTCGGTCGAGAACCACGTGTTGGCCTCGGTCCACAGGCGCAGCGCGGTTTCGCGGTCGAGCAGGTTGGCTTGCGGATACATCGACATGCCGCCCACGGTCTTGCCGGTGGTCAGCCAGTACAGCGAGACCCACGGGTTGTACGAGGCCACGCGCGTGGCGTCGGTGCCCGCGCCGACCTTCACGCCCTTCTCCAGCATCTTCTTGATCGGCGGCGTGGCTTCGGCGGCCTTCGCGCCGTAGCGCTCGACGAAGTACTCGCCCTGATAAGCCATGCGGTGCTGCACGGCAATGCCGCCGCCAAGCGCCGCGATGCGGTCGATGTTGCGGTCGGAGATGGTCTCGGCGTGGTCGAAGAACCAGTTCAGGCCGTTGAACGGCACGTCCTTGGCCACCTTCTCGTAGACGTCCAGCGCGCGGTCGATGGTCTGGTCGTACGTGGCGTGCAGGCGCCACGGCCAGCGCTTTTCGGCCAGCAGGCGGATCACCGGTTCGAGGTCGGCCTCCATCGACGGCGCCATGTCGGGGCGCTCCACGCGGAAGTCCTCGAAGTCGGCCGCCGTGTAGACCAGCATTTCGCCGGCGCCGTTGTGGCGGTACAGGTCATCGCCCTGGCCCGGCTTCACGGTCGACGTCCAGGTCTTGAAGTCGGCCAGTTCTTCCTTGGGCTTCTGCGTGAACAGGTTGTAGGCCAGGCGCACCGTGAGCTGGCCGTCGCGGTGCAGCTCCTCGATGATGTTGTAGTCCTCGGGATAGTTCTGGTAGCCGCCGCCGGCGTCGATCACGCCGGTCACGCCCAGGCGGTTCACTTCGCGCATGAAATGGCGCGTGGAGTTCTTCTGGTATTCGGGCGGCAGCTTCGGGCCCTTGGCCAGCGTGGCGTACAGGATGGTGGCGTTGGGCTTGGCCAGCAGCAGGCCGGTGGGGTTGCCGCGGGCGTCGCGGATGATCTCGCCGCCCGGCGGGTTCGGCGTGTCCTTGTTGTAGCCCACGGCGCGCAGCGCGGCGCCGTTCAGGATGGCGCGGTCGTACAGATGCAGGATGAACACCGGCGTGTCAGGCGCCACGGCGTTCAGTTCCTCGATGGTCGGCAGGCGCTTCTCCACGAACTGGTGCTCGGTGAAGCCGCCCACCACGCGCACCCACTGCGGCGCGGGCGTGCGGGCAACCTGGTCCTTCAGCATGCGCATGGCATCGGCCAGCGAGCGCACGCCGTCCCAGCGCAGTTCCATGTTGTAGTTCAGGCCACCGCGAATGATGTGCATGTGGCTGTCGATCAGCCCGGGAATGGCCCGCCGGCCGTTCAGGTCGATGACTTTCGTCTTGGCCGCCGCAAGCTTCATGATCTCGTCGCGCGTGCCCACGCTGATGAAGCGGCCATCCTGAATGGCCACGGCGTCGGCTTGCGGGTTCGACTTGTCGAGGGTGGTGAACTTGCCGTTGACAAGGATGAGGTCGGGAGTCGGGGTCGGTGACATGGCGAAAAGCTCCGAAGAGGCTGCCGCGCCAAGCGCGGCGGCCGAGGCGATGAATTGCCGGCGGGTGACTGACATGATGCTCAGGCGGTTCAGGTGTTGAGGAAGGCCAGCAGGTCGGCATTGACCTGGTCGGCGTTGATCACGCACATGCCGTGCGAGGCGCCCGGGTAGACCTTCAGCGTGGCGTTCTTGACGATCTTGGCCGACAGCTTGGCGGCGTTGTCGATCGGCACGATCTGGTCATCGTCGCCATGCAGGATCAGCGTGGGCACCGTGATCTTCTTCAGGTCTTCGGTGTAATCCACTTCCGAGAACTCCTTGATGCACAGGTACTGGCCCAGGATGCCGCCGGCCATGCCCTGCGCCCAGAACGCGTCGATGGTGCCTTGCGAGACCTTGGCGTTCGGACGGTTGAAGCCGAAGAACGGCACGGCCAGGTCCTTGTAGAACTGCGAGCGGTTTTCGGCCACACCCTTGCGAATGTTGTCGAACACTTCCAGCGGCAGGCCGTTCGGGTAGGCGGCGCTCTTGGCCATGGTCGGCGGCACGGCGCCGATCAGCACGACCTTCGCCACGCGCTTCACGCCATGGCGGCCAACGTAGTGGGCCACCTCGCCGCCACCGGTGGAGTGGCCAACCAGCGTGGCGCCCTTGATGTCGAGCGCGTCGAGCACGGCGGCCAGGTCATCGGCGTACGTGTCCATGTTGTTGCCTTGCGCCGGCTGGTCCGAGCGGCCATGGCCGCGGCGGTCGTGGGCGATCACGCGGAAGCCCTTCTGCACCAGGAACAGCATCTGGGCGTCCCAGGCGTCGGCGTCGAGCGGCCAGCCGTGCGAGAACACCACCGGGCGGCCCGAGCCCCAGTCCTTGTAGAAGATGCGCGTGCCGTCCTTGGTCACCACGTAGCTGCCCTGCTTGCCTGCGCGGCCGGCGGCTGGTGCCGCTTCGGCCACGGCCGGGGCCAGCGCTGCCACCGATGCCACCGAGGCGGCCGCCGCGCCCACCGTGCTGCCAACCAGCAGCTTGCGGCGCGAGGCGTCGAGTTGTTCAGTTTTTTCCTGGGGGGCGATATTCGACATCAGACTCTCCTGCAATGTTTGAATTTGGGTTTGTTTGGGTTACCGGATCGGCGTCTTCCTGCTGGCTCGTGCCGTGGACGCTGTCGATGGGTGGAACTTTAACGATGGCCATGCGCTGCTTGCCGCACCCGTGCTGTACAAATCGATCAAAAAAATTGAATGACGATTCAGCGGGGCGGCCAGGCGCCGTCGGCTGACCGGCCGGCAGCGGCCCGGCGCCCACCCGGGGCGGGTTGGCCGCATGGCCACGGGGCGTTACTTGCGGGCCGGCACCGGGGCAATCGACTCGTGCGGCGTGGCCGTGCGTTGCGCGGCCTTGTGCACCATCGTGTAGGCGTAGTCCACGCCCATGCCGTAGGCGCCCGAGTGTTCCTTGACCAGCTTCATCACCGCGTCATAGGTATCGCGATGGGCCCAGTCGCGCTGCCACTCCAGCAACACCTGCTGCCACGTCACGGGCACCACGCCGGCCTGCACCATGCGCTGCATGGCAAAGTCGTGCGCTTCCTTGGTGGTGCCGCCGGAGGCGTCGGCCACCATGTAGATCTCGTAGTCGCCTTCGAGCATGGCGCACAGCGCGAACGTGGTGTTGCAGACCTCGGTCCACAGGCCGGCCACCACTACCTTCTTGCGGCCGTTGGCGGCCAGCGCGTCGCGCACCTTCTGGTCGTCCCACGAGTTCATCGAGGTGCGTTCCAGCGTCTGCTTGCCCGGAAAGACGTCGAGCAGTTCCGGGTACGTGTAGCCCGAGAACGAGTCGCTCTCCACGGTGGTGATCGTCGTCGGCACGTCGAAGATCTTCGCGGCCTTGGCCAGGCCCACGACGTTGTTCTTCATCGTCTGGCGGTCCATCGACTGCACGCCGAAGGCCATCTGCGGCTGGTGGTCGATGATGATCAGCTGGCTGTTCTGCGGGGTGAGCACTTCGAGCTTCGGGTTGGACATGGTTTTGCTCCTTGAGGCGATGTTGGGGGCGGGAGTGCGGGCAGGTGCCGGCGCGGATGGCGCTGCACCGCCCTCACCGGTTGCATCCGTGTCGTACCTTCGGCCGGTACGATGCAACCCGACGGAAGACTAGACCGCGTATGCGTATGCAGCCATTGGCCGATCGTATTAGCCGATCCCTGATTGGGATTACCTGCTGGCGCCGGACGGCATCAGTGGCGCGTCAGTGGCGCGTCAGTGGCGCGGCAATGCCGGGGCAGGTGGCGGCCAGCCGTTGCGCGGGCACGGACGGTGCGACAAAGCGAGGCGTGGCGGGCATGGCAGGCATGGCGTGCGTGGCGTGCATAGGGCGGGGCGGTCCGGAGGTATGAGGCCCGCGCAGCGTAGGCGTGTGGAACTGGCGTGGCCATACCCACTTGGTATGAGCCGCCCGGCGGGTCCGGCGAGTGTTCACTTTGGCCCGGGCCGCCATGGCGGGCATGCAGCGCCGCACGCCGGCGTGGCCGCGGCTACGCCCATGGTATGAGTGGCGCTTCGTCGTCTGGTGTGCTGAAATGCGGGCTCGGACCGGGGAGCAGGCGGCCATCTGCCGTGTTGCCCGTCGCAAGGACCAATTGCCACGCGCCGCACGGCGCCAGGGAGCCAGGAGCCGTGACATCCCAGAACGGGAACCCCGCCACTTCGGACGCCGAAGACGACGCCATGGTGCTGATCGTCGATGACGACGCCATGCTGCGTGCCGGGCTCGGCAACCTGTTCCGCTCGGTGGGCATGCGGGCCGCATTGTTCGGCTCGGCGGCCGAGCTGCTCGAATACAAGCTGCCCGACGTGCCGTGCTGCCTGGTGCTGGACGTTCGCCTCAGGGGCCCGAGCGGGCTCGACCTGCAGACGCGCCTGGGTCAGATGGGCATCCATATCCCGATCATCTTCATGACGGGCTACGGCGATATCGCCATGACGGTGACGGCCATGAAGGCCGGTGCCGAAGACTTCATGGCCAAGCCGTTCCGCGACCAGGACCTGCTCGATGCCGTATCAGCGGCCATCGAGAAAGACCGCGTGCGCCGCCGAGGCCTGCGCCGGGTAGAGGAAATCCGCAGCCACTACGCCACGCTGACGCCGCGCGAGGCCGAGGTCATGGGCATGGCCGTGTCGGGCCTGCTGAACAAGCAGATCGCCGGCGAGATTGGCATCAGCGAGGTCACGGTGAAGATCCATCGCGGCCAGGCCATGCGCAAGATGCAGGCGCGCACGTTTGCCGACCTCGTGCTGATGGCCCAGCAGATCGGCCTCTGCAAGGCCGACCAGTAGGCGCGCGGCCCGGTCGAGCGGTCAGCCGACAGATCAGCCGAACTTGCGGGCCGCGTCGAGCGCCAGGCCCGAACCAATCCCCCCGAACAGATCGCCCTCCACGCGGCGCGCGCCGGGCAGCAGCCGCGCCAGTTGCTCGCGCAGCATCGGCACGCTGCTGGAGCCACCGGTGAAGAGAATCGTATCCACGGCATCGGCCGGCACGCCGGCGGTCTTCAGCATGTCCTGCACCGTGCTCGCGGTCTTGTTGACGAGCTTCACGATCGAGGCATCGAAATCGTCGCGCGTGATTTCCAGCAGCGTGTCAGGCGCGATGCGCGCCAGGTCCACCTGCGTGGTGGCGTCGTTCGACAGCGCGATCTTGGCCGCTTCCACCTGGATGGCCAGCCAGTGGCCGGCACGGTCCTTGATCAGGCGGATCAGGCGGTCTAGCTTCTCGGTGTCTGCCGCGTCGCGATAGTTGTCCATCACGATTGCCCACGCCTTGCGCGTGTACGCCAGGTTGATGGTGTGCCAGCTGGCGAGGTCGAAATACTGGCCCGACGGCATCGCCTTGCCATTGCGCAACTGGCTGTTCAGGCCCAGCAGCGGCATGACGCTGGCCAGGCTCAGCGCGCGGTCGAAATCGGTACCGCCGATATGCACGCCGCCGTTGGCCAGGATGTCTTCGCGCCGGTCGGTCTTCTTCGCGCGCGTGGGCGACAGGCGTACCAGCGAGAAGTCGGACGTACCGCCGCCGATATCGGCCACCAGCACCAGTTCCTCGCCGCTGATGCCGGCCTCGTAGTCGAACGCGGCCGCAATCGGCTCGTACTGGAACGCGATGTCGCGGAAGCCGGCGTCGCGGGCAATGTCGGCCAGCGTGTCTTCGGCAAGCTGGTCGGCGGCGGCGTCCTCGTCGATGAAATGCACCGGACGCCCCAGCACGGCCGCCGTGAACGTGCGGCCCGCCGCGCGCTCCGCACGGGTCTTGATCTCGCCGATGAAATGGGCCAGCAGCTTGCGGAACGGCATGGCCTGGCCCATGACCTCGGTGCTGTCGTCCATCATCGACGTACCCAGCAGGCTCTTGAGCGAGCGCATCATGCGGCCCTCGTAGCCGGCCAGGTAATCGGCCAGCGCGGCACGGCCGTAGCTGACGAGCGGGTCTTCCGCGTGGAAGAAGATCACGGAAGGCAGCGTGGCCTTGCCGTCTTCCAGCGGCAACAGCGTGGGCGTGCCGGGACGCAGCCAGCCAACGGTGGAATTGGACGTGCCGAAGTCGACGCCGCAAGCGTTTGAAATCATGGGAAATCCGGGGTTCAGGTGCAGCGGAAAGCAGGCCGCGCGCAGGCCAGGGTGCGTGGCGCGGGGCCGCTATTGTAGGGGTTTTGCCGGCACCGGGTGGAAACGCCCAGCGCGGCATGCCATTGGTGATCACCCGATGCGGGTTTGTGCCAGCTATTCGCCACGTCGGCGTTGCAGTCTACTGAAGGTGCAGGTTGCAGTGTGACTGGCAGGCGCGAGAAGCCGCTTGCCGGCCGTTTGGAAAACCGACTGGAGACAATACCATGGTGACCAAGCAGGACGAAACACGCATTTTCCGCGAGCTGGTGGCGCTGGCCGCGGTGGAGACACTGGGCGCCGCGATTGCCCTGGGCCTGGCTTTCAATCTGCTCACCTTCAACTTGCTGAGGTGACGCTGCGGGGGTGTTCGGCCCCCCATATCCCCATACCCCCGCACCCGTGACCTCGTCGGTGCCCTGGCGCTCGCGCGTCCGGGCCCCGGCTGCCAGGCTATTTCGTCTGGCGGCCGCGCGGGGCCTGGCTGGCGCCGATGTCGGCCAGATGCTGCCGCCACGCCGAGAACACCGCGTCCAGGCAACTGGCGCTCGTGCAGGCGTCGCGCTGGCGGCGGAACGCGTCGACGTCCGCCTGGGTAATCACGCCGCTCTTGAGCAGCCGCTGCTGGTCGGTATGGATGCGCTGGTAGCCCATCGAGAACAGCGCTGTCTCGCAGATGATCTGGCTGGCACGCGTGGCGGGCGCCTCGCAGGCGATGTCGCTGGCGTGCGCCGTGCCGACGACGGTGATCACGTTGATCACGGCGATCATGGCCAGGCTGGCGACGGCGGCGCAAGCGTTATGGATGACGGCTGACATGAATGGACGGGGCTGCATAAGGCGGTGGACCGGCCCAAAGCATACCCGTTTCCTGCCGCGGGCCCGCCCGGCAGCGTTCCCGGATCGCCACTAGAATGGCGCATCGCCCGGCACGGTGCCGGGCCGGATCAGGGAGTCGGAGATGCGAATTCTGGTGGTCGGGGCGGGCGCCATTGGCGGCTATTTCGGAGCACGGTTGCTGCAGGCCGGGCGTGACGTCACTTTCCTCGTGCGGCCGCGCCGCGCCGCGTTGCTGGCCGAGCACGGCCTGCGCGTGAAGAGTCCGCATGGCGACCTCCACATACCGAAGCCCCCCACGGTGCTGTCGGAGCAGATCGCGCACCCGTTCGACGTGGTGCTGCTGAGCTGCAAGGCGTACGACCTCGACAGCGCCATGGACGCCATTGCCCCGGCGATGGGACCCGACACCGTGATCGTGCCGATGCTCAACGGCATGCGCCATCTCGACCGGCTCGACGCCCGCTTTGGCGCCGCGCGCGTGATGGGCGGCCGCTGCATGATCTCCAGCACGCTGGACGACAACGGCACCATCCTGCATCTTTCGCAGTTCCACGTACTCTCGTTCGGCGAGCGGCCGTCGGGCACCAGCCTGCGCGCGCAGGCGCTGGCCGAAGTCTTCGGCAACGCCGGCTTCGACGTGCAGCGCAGCGATGCGATGCTGCAGGACATGTGGGAGAAATGGTTCTTCCTGGCCACGCTGGCCTCGTCCACCTGCCTGATGCGCGCGACCATTGGCGACATCCTGGCCGCCCCGCGCGGCCGCGCCACCATCGGCACGCTGCTGGAGGAGTGCGCCGGCATCGCCGCCGCCAATGGCTATCCGGTGCGCGAGCCGGCGCTCAACCAGGCGCGGGCCACGCTGTTTGCCGAAGGCTCGCCGCTGATGGCGTCGATGCTGCGCGACCTGGAACGCGGCGCGGCCATCGAATCCGACCAGATCGTCGGCGACCTGCTGGCGCGCGGCAGCGACGCCGCCGCGCCCACGCTGGCGCTGGCGCTGACGCACCTCAAGGCGTACGAGGCGCGCCGCGCGCGCGGCTGAGACTGTTGTTGCAGCCGGGTTTCAGGTGTGGCTGGCCGGCGCCATGCGCGCCTGCAGCCAGGCCAGCAACTGCGCTTCCGGCATCGGGCGGGCCAGCAGGTAGCCCTGCATGGTCTGGCAGCCGATGCCGATCAGCGCCTGGCGGTCGGCCTCGTGCTCGACCCCTTCGGCCACCACCTCGAAGCCGAACGAGCGGCCCAGGTTCAGCACGGCGCGCATCAGGTCCTGGTTGCGCGGCGACGCGGCAATATCGGTGATGAAGCTGCGATCCACCTTCACGCACGCCGCGCCAAGCTGGCGCAGCGCACCCAGGCCCGAATAGCCCACCCCGAAATCGTCCAGCGCAATGGACACGCCGGCCTTGGCCAGGTTTGCCAGCTTGCCCTGCACCGCGTGCACGTCGAGCGCCACCTCCTCGGTAATCTCCACCGTCAGCAGGCCCGCGTCGATGCGGCAATCTTCCAGCGCGTCCAGCAGGATGGTGTCGACGTCGACCTGCGCCATTTCGCGCGGCGACAGGTTGATGGCCACGGGCAGGCGCTGCCCGCCCATCGCCAGCACCGCCTGCGTCAGGCGGCAGATCTTGGCGAGCGTGGCGCGCAGCAGCGGCTCCGACAAGCCCGTGGCCGCCGCCACCGACACCAGTTCCGGCGGCGGCACCCAGCCGTGGCGTGCGTGTTTCCAGCGGATCAGCGCCTCCAGGCTGCGCACGCTGGTGCCGCCGTCGGCAAAGATCGGCTGGAACCAGACTTCGAGCGCGTCGTCGGCCAGCGCGCGCGGCAGATCGCGCTCGATATCGCGCTGCATCTGCAGATGGCCGTGCAGCTCGTCGTCGAACACGTAGTGGCTGTTGCGGCCCAGCCGCTTCGCGGCATACAGGGCCGCGTCGGCGAACTGCAGCATGTCGTCGAGGCTGGTGTCGGGGCCCCGGCAGATGCCGATGCTGAGCCCCACCTTGCAATGCTCGTAGCCGTCCAGCGGCTGGCATACCGACGCGATGAGCCGCGCCGCCAGCATCGACGGACAGTCGGAGGCATCGTGCGGCTCGTAGAGAATCATGAATTCGTCGCCGCCCATGCGTCCCACCAGCATGTCGGGGCCGGCCACGGCGTCGAGCCGCCGCGCCACCTCGCGCAACACCCCGTCGCCGGCCTTGTGCCCGAACACGTCGTTGATGAGCTTGAAGCCATCGAGATCGAGCAGCAGCAGGCAGTGCCGGCCGCTGACGCCGTTGGCAAAGCGCTTGTTGGCGCGGTCGAAGAAGCCGCTGCGGCTCAGCAGGCCGGTCAGTGGGTCGAGGCTGGCCAGCGTCCACATCTCGTCGGCGCGATTCACCGCGTGGTCATGCGCAATGCGCAGCGACTGCTGCAGCGCCGTGGCCTCGTTCTTGAGCCGGATCGAATGCCGGATCTGCTTCTCGCTCTCCAGCGTGCAACGGGCCAGCGCGCCCAGGTACAGCACGGTGGTGCCGGCCAGCCAGAGCCGGTCGAAGCCGCCAAACCAGGCCAGGCACGCGGCGGCCGACAGCAGCGGCGGCGTGATGAAGCACAGGGGAATGCGCGCGTAGGCAAAGCCGTGCGTGACCGCGCCGGCCGTGATGCCGCAGACCACGGTCAGGTAGAACAGGGTTTGCGGCGAGGTATAGCCGTCGCACAGCAGCGGGATGGCGGCCCACGTCAGGCCGGACAGCCAGGCCAGCACGCAGTGCGCCCGCAGGTGCCGCACCACCGTGGCATCCAGCGCCGCGTCGTCGCCGCGCGTGGCGCCGCCGGACGCGGCCAGCGGCCGTCCGCAGATCCAGATGCGCAGCACGTTCCATAGCAGCGACACCACGAACCAGGCGCCGGCGGTGGGGCCACGGCCCGCATGCCAGGCCACGGCCAGCACGCTTGCGCCCAGGATGATATTGATCGGAATGGAGAGCCGGACCGTGCGGCGCACGGCCAGCAACTGGTCGTGGCGCGTCAGCCGTGCCTGCGCGAGATCGAGGGGCGCGCCGGCCGCGTCACCGGCGCGCAAGGGCCCCAGTGCCGCACTACGTGTTGTCTTCATCGGTTCATGCCTGTCGCCGTCCTTGTGTCGCAATGGCCCGACTTGCCATGCTGCACCAGACGGCGAGATCCCGCGTCCTGAATAAACCCGATTCCTGCCTGTTGTTCCGGCTTGATGTCGCGATGCCCGGCATCGGCGACGGCATGTTCGTGAACCGTGGTGCCCGTCAAACCATCCGTGTCCGCGCGGTGTCCCCATCGCCGGCGTCCCGGATGCGCCCCCGGCATGAAGGGGTCGAGCCCCGTTTTGTCGCCGGGTGGCAAAGCGGCGAGTATAGGCCCAAAAGGTGAGCGTGCCGACACCGCACGCCGGTGTCGCGCATCAGGCGTGCACGCGTGCGGCGGCGTGCCGCTCCCAGAACGCGAGGAATTCGGCCAGCGGCATGGCCTTGCCGAACAGCCAGCCCTGGCCGAACTGCACGCCGCGCTCCTGCAGCGCCTGGCATTGCGCCTCGGTCTCGATGCCCTCGGCCACCATGCGGATGCCCAGCGCGCGCGCCATGCCGATGATGTGGGGCCCGACGGACTTCGACGGCGCGTCGGTGGTCATGGAATTGACGAAGGCGCGGTCGATCTTGATGCCGTCCACGTCCAGGTCCTGCAGGTAGGCCAGGCTCGAATAGCCGGTGCCGAAATCGTCGATCAGAATCGGATGCCCGGCCTTGCGGAAGGCCGCGATCATTTCCTGGCATTGCGCGTCGTTGGCAAAGCCGCGCTCCGTCACCTCGATCCACACCTGTTCGGCGCGGATGCCGGCGCGGTCCAGTGCCGCGCCGAGGGCCGGCAGCGTGTCGGCCGCGCGAATATCGTCGGGCGAGAGGTTGATCGAGACATGCAGCGCGGGGTGGGCGGCGAGGTGCGGCCCCAGGTTGTCCAGCACGGTCTCGATCACGCAGGTGGTGATGGCGTGGATCACGCCCACCGCCTCGGCCATCGGAATGAACCGGTCCGGCAGCACCACCGTACCGTCCGGCAGGCGCCAGCGCACCAGCGCCTCGGCGCCGACGCAGCGGCCGTCTTCGAGCGACATCACCGGCTGGTAGACCGCGAAGAACGCCTTGCGCCGGACGGCGTCCAGCAGCGCATGGCGCGGGCTGCGCAGCGAGCGGCCCCAGCGCAGCATCAGCCAGGTGGCCACGGCGCTGACCAGCAGCGCCACCGGCACGCTAACGTACAGCACGTGCCGCCACATGCCGGTGACTTCGTCATACGGTTCGTAGGCCACCACGGCGAACGGCACCTGCTGCGACGCCTTGACGTCGAGGTAGCGGCCCTGCCGCACCTGGCCGTCGAGCTGGCCGGCCCAGGCGTGCCGCAGCGTGGCGATGTCGGTGTCGCCCCACGCCACCACCACCGCGCCGGTGCGGGTATCGATCAGGCCCAGCCGGATGAAGGCGTCCAGCGGCACGAGGTCGATGAAGAACTGGGCATCCACCACGGCCACGTGCCGGCCCACGCGGAACTGGATGGCGCGCGGCGGCTGGCGTGCCGCATCCACGCGAAACGCGCCGCCCAGTTCCGGCAGCGCCGTCCAGGGCTGGCTCTGGCCTTCGACACTGCGCAGCGCGCCCGGGAACGAGGACGAGGCGCAGAGCAGCTGGTCGTGGTCGAGGTAGGTGATCTGGCGCGCGTAGCGGTGCCGCAGGTCGGCCTCGCGCATGGCGTCGAGGTGGGCCTGGCTGCAGGGCGGGCCGCTGAAGGCATCGGCGTCGCGCGCGGCCTGGAGGGCGTCGCGCGCCACCGCTTCCACGCGCTGCAGCGCGCGGTGGGTGAACTGGTCCACGCGCTGGCGGAACAGTTGCTCGGCGAACTCGCGCGACAGCCACGTGGCCAGCCCCAGTGGGGCGCACACACCGAGCGCGATCACGCAGAACACGAAGAGCCAGAGGCGTAGCCTGGTCATGGATTCCAAGGCCGGGAAATGTGCGTGGCAGCATACCAGACGGTTTTGTCTGCAAAGTCTGATATCGCGCAGGCCGGCGCCGGATGCCCGGGGGCCGTCCCGCAGGCGCTGCGATTGTTGATGCCAGATCAAATGAATTTGACGCTTTCGCGGCTTAATCGGCAAAGACAAAGACGGCAGACTGCTCGCTGTTCGATTCCTGACTTTCCGCGAGGCTTCCCATGAGCATTCCTTCCTTTGGTGTCGGTACTTTCCGCCTGACCGGCCAGGCCGCCGTCGATTCCGTGCGCAACGCGCTGGACGTGGGCTATCGCGCCATCGACACGGCGCAGATCTATGGCAATGAAGCCGACGTGGGGCAGGCGCTGGCCGAGAGCGCCGTGCCACGCGCCGACCTGTTCGTCACCACCAAGATCTGGACGGCCAACTACGCCGCCGACAAGCTCGTGCCCAGCCTGCGCGAAAGCCTGGACAAACTGCGCACCGACTACGTGGACCTGACGCTGATTCACTGGCCCGCGCCGGGCAACGGCGTGGCACTGGCCGAAACCATGCGCGCGCTGGCCGAGGCCAAGGCGCTGGGCCTGACGCGGCAGATCGGCATCTCCAACTTCAATATCGCGCTGACGCGCGAGGCCATGGACGTGGTGGGCAAGGGCGAGATCGCCACCAACCAGATCGAACTGAGCCCGTACCTGCAGAACCGCAAGCTGACCGCCTTTCTGCGGGAGCAGGGCATCGCCGTGACGTCGTACATGACGCTGGCCTACGGCAAGGTGCTCAAGGAGCCGGTGCTGGCCCACATCGCGGAGAAGCACCGCGCCACGCCGGCGCAGGTGGCGCTGGCCTGGGCGCTGCAACTGGGCTACGCCGTGATTCCGTCGTCGACCCGGCGCGAGAACCTGGCCAGCAACCTGCTGGCGCGCGACCTGAAGCTCGATGCCGACGACATGGCGCAGATCGCCGCGCTGGAGCGCAACGGGCGCGAGGTCAGCCCCGAGGGCCTGGCGCCGGCCTGGGACTGACCGCCCGTATTCGACGTTTCACGGCACGGTGAAGCTTCCGTGCCGGTGGCGGTGTCATGCTGGACGCACGTTGATTCCTCGTGCGCTGCCATGACACCCGCCCCGCTGTCCGACGCCATTGCCGCTGCAGTGGCCGATCCCATGGTCGAAGCCATCTCCGACCCGATTGCCGCCGTTACCCATCCCGACCCCTATCCCTACTACGCGGCCCTCGCGCAGGCGCGGCCGTTTTCCTACCATCCCGGCCTGAAGCTGTGGGTCGCGGCCAGCGCGCAGGCGGTGGCCGCCGTGCTCGATCACCCCGATGCCCGTGTGCGGCCGCCCGGCCAGCCGGTGCCGCCCGCGCTGGCCGGCAGCGCCGCCGGCGACCTGTTCGGCCGGCTGGTGCGCATGAACGATGGCGCGGCCCATGCCGCGCTGAAGACCATCCTGCTGCGGCAGCTTGGCGCGTTGGACCTGGCGCGCGCGCAGGCCAGCGCGCAGGCGCTGGCGGCGGCATTGCCGGGGCCCGCGGACGTGGCCGACATGGCGGACCTGGCGCACGCTGGCGCCCACGAGACCAACCGCTGGATGTTCACGCTGCCCGTGCTGACCGTGGCCCATCTGCTCGGCCTGCCGTTGCCGCGCGAGTTGCCGCGCGATGAACACGGCCACGCGCACCCCCGCATCGCCGGCTTGGTCGGCACGTTCGCCACCGCCATGTCGCCACTGGCCACGCCGGCGGAGGTGCAGGCCGGCATCGCGGCGGCGCAATGGCTGATCGCACATGTCGATGCGCAGCGCGCCACGGCGTCGCCCGGGGGCTTGCTCGATGTGCTGGCGCGCGACGCGCGCCTGGCCGGCATCGACGCCGGGACGCTGGTGGCCAACGCCGTGGGGCTGATGATCCAGGCCTGCGAAGCCACGGCGGGGCTGATCGGCAACACCATGCTCGCGCTCGGACGCGGCCAGGCGGACGGCGCTGATATCGACGCACTGGTGGCGCAGGTTGCGCACCGCGACCCACCGGTGCAGAACACGCGCCGCTTCATGGCGGCCGATGCCGTGGTGTGCGGGCAGGCCGTCAAGTCGGGTGAAGGCGTACTGGTGCTGCTGGCCGCCGCCGCGCATGATCCTGGGCGGCAAGCGGCGGAGTGTGACGAAGCAGGCAAGGCGTCGCGCGCCTGGACCTTTGGCGCGGGCCGCCACGGTTGTCCCGGCGACGCGCTGGCGCGTACGCTGGCCGCCTGTACCGTGCGGGCGCTGCTCGCGCGCGGGGTGCGCCCCGCCGGCATCGTGCGGGGCGTACGATACCGGCCGTCGGTCAACGCCCGCATCCCGCGTTTTGCGCCTTCAGCCGAACAGGCCGAACAGGCCTGACAGGCCTGACAGGCCTGATCCCGGGCACATATATATATAGACAGGAGATCCCCATGATTGCCGTGATTTTCGAAGTCGAGCCCGCGCCGGGCCGGCAGGACGCCTACCTCGACATTGCCGCCCACCTGAAGCCCACGCTGGAGACCATCGACGGCTTTATTTCGGTGGAGCGGTTCCAGAGCCTGACCACGCCCGGCAAGCTGCTCTCGCTGTCGTTCTTTCGCGACGAAGCGGCCGTGCTGGCGTGGCGCAATACGCTGGACCACCGCCAGGCCCAGGCGGCCGGGCGCGGCGGCGTGTTTGCGGGCTACCGGCTGCGCGTGGCACAAGTGCTGCGCGACTATGGCCTGCACGAACGCGATCAGGCGCCGGCCGACAGCCGGGCCGTACACGACGCAAACTGACCCGCTGGCGCGGTGATTTGCCGGGGGACCGGCATCTTCCGACACCACGCATCGTGACAATCTGACATATTCGCTGCTTACACTGGTGCATCCTCGCGGCACCGGACATGAAAGGGCGATGCGGCATGAAACGGCGCACGAGCGGCACCAGGTTGTGGGTCACGCTGAGCAAGCAGGCGGCACGCAGCGCGCGCCAGCTGCAGCGCACCGTGACAAAGACGGTGACCAACCCGATGATGCGCGCGGCCAGGCAGCAGAGCCAGGCCATGAGCGAGGCCGTGGGCCGCGCCGTGGGCAAGGCGGCGCGCCAGGCCGTGACCGGTGTGGTCACGCCGGCGCGCGCACCGGTCAGCAGGGGCAGCGGCGCCTGGGAGGAAGGCCAGTGGGGCTTCAGCCTCGGCATCGGCCGCCTGGCGCAACGGCGCTACCGCATCTTCGTGCCACCGGGCGTGAGCGCGGCGCGGCCGGCGCCGCTGCTGGTGCTGCTGCATGGCTGCGGGCAGGATGCGGCCAGTTTCGCGGCCTGTACCCGGGTGGCCACGGTGGCCCGCGATGCGCGCTGGGTGGTGCTGATGCCCGAACAGTCGGTGCAGGCCAACCCGCAGCGCTGCTGGAACTGGTTCCGTCCCGCCGCGCGCGGGGCATCGGAGACCGCGCTGCTGATGTCGATGATCGACCACGTGTGCCAGCGCTACGCCATCCTGGCGGACCGCGTCTGCGCGCTCGGCCTGTCGGCGGGCGGCGCCATGGCGATGATGCTGGGCCTGCGCTACCCGGACCGCTTTGCCGCCATCGCCTCGCATTCGGGCGCCGCGCCCTACAGCGCCGTCAATGCCACGCAGGCTCCCAAGGCCATGCGCGGCGAGCGCCGCCCCGACCCCGTGGCCGCCCGCTTCGTGCTGGCCGGCCGCGCGCCGCCGCCGCTACTGCTGCTGCATGGCGATGCCGACAGCGTGGTGGCGTACGACAACGCCACGTCCACGGCGGCGATGTGGCTGGAGCTGCTGCCGTCCGGCATGCCGGCGCCAAAGGAATTGCCGCCCAGGCGCGTGCGCCGGGGCACGCGTCGCGCCGTGGACGTGTTCGACTGGCAGGCGGGGCCGCGGCCGTACCTGCGGGTGGTGAAGGTGGAAGGGTTGCGCCACGCGTGGAGCGGCGGCGCGCCGGGCCAGGCGTTCTCCGACCCCGGCGGGCCCGACGCGCTCAAGATCGCGCTGCGCTTCTTCTCGGTGAACGGGCGATAGCGGCGCGGGGCCAGCAGATAGGCAGACGGGCAGATGTCAGGCCGGCCCCAGCGGCTCGAACACGACGTCGTCGGTCGGGCACGCCACGCACGGCAGGATGAAGCCATCTTCCTTTTCGTCGAAGCTCAGGCCGGGCCATTCGATCCGGTAGCGCACGCTGCCCGCATGGAGCTTGCTCAGGCACGCGCGGCAGGTGCCGTTTCGGCACGAGTTCGGCAGCGCCAGGCCCTCCAGCAATGCCCCTTCCAGCAGGCTCAACGAGGCTGGCGCGGAGAACGCCGTGCCGCCGGGCATGACGCGCGCGGTGAATGCCGTATCGCCAGGATCGTCGATGTGGTCGATGTGGTCGATGTGGTCGGGCCCGCCAGTCATCGGCTCAAGCCTCCTCGTCCGGAAAGCCCGCGCGGCCATGCGTGGCATCGCGCAGCGCCTGCACCGCCGCGTCGCGCGCCGTGGCCGGCAGGCGTATCACCAGCGTCGCCAGCGCACCGTACCGGGTGTCGGCCAGCGTGCAGCCGTCGCCGGCCGACTGGTCGATCCAGCGCCGCACGCGCGGTTCGTCGGCATAGTCCACCTCGACCGCCAGCGTGGCATAGGCAATGCGCTCGATGCGCTCGGCGTCCTTGAGCGCGGCCGCGATGGCGTCGGTATAGGCGCGCACCAGCCCGCCGGCGCCCAGCTTCACGCCGCCGTAGTAGCGCACCACCGCGGCCAGCACGCCATCGAGATCGTGGTGGCGCAGCACTTCCAGAATCGGGCGGCCTGCCGTGCCCGACGGCTCGCCGTCGTCCGACATGCCCGATTGTCCACCTGCCAGCAGCGCCCAGCACACGTGCGTGGCCGTGGGGTGCGCCGTGCGTAGGTCGCCGATGACGGCCATGGCCGCCGGGCGGTCGGCCACGGGCACGGCCAGCGCGATGAAGCGGCTCTTGCGTATCTCGAGTTCGGCGTGGACCGGGGCGGCAAGCGTGTAGGTGGGCAAGACGGGCGAGAAAGGGGTTGGAACCGGAGGGCGAGTGTAGCGCAGCTTGCGCAGGTGCCCGGCGCCACCAACCGGCGCCACCAACAGGCGCCACCAACCGGCGCCCCCGATTGCATGACGGTTTGTTGACCGTCAACTGGCTGTCACGAAAGCGGCTTACCATCCGGACGGGCCGGCAACCGTCCGCACCCAGCCTTCCCCGGTTTTCCCCACGCGAAGCACAGCCAGACTCCCACCGATCGCCATGTCCCACCCCACGTCCGATCTCAAGTCCGATCCCAAGTCCGATCCCTCTGTAGCGGGCCGCCGTCGTGCCCTGAAGATGCTGGGCGGTGCCCCGCTGCTGCCGCTCGGCACCACGCTTGCCGGCCTGGCCGGCGGCCTCACCGCCATGGAGGCGGCGCTGGCCGCCCCGCGCCGCAAGGGTGCCGCGTTCGCCTCGGCCACGTTCACCGGCATGGCGGCGCCCACGCTCGACAACCCGGCGGCCATGGCCACCACCACGGTGGGTTCGACGCTCAAGGTGTCGTACCAGGACGGCACCGCGCAGGAATACACGCTGGCGTACCAGCCGTTCTTCGTCACCGGCGACATGGTGCCCGACGGCCGCGGCAAGCAGGTGCTGGCCGGCGGCTATTACGACATCCAGAACCGGCCCATCCTGGACACCTCCGTGCCGGGCAAGACGCGCCAGTTCTATTCCGACTGCCCCGACGGCAGCTCGCTGCTGACGCTGCGCAATGCCCGGGTGCCCGGCGTGAAGGGCAACACCGTGTTTGCCGTGGTCCAGTTCGAATACACCTCGCGCGACCAGGCCGACGCCGAGATGCACGGCATGCTGCCGTCGCCCATCGCCGTACTCACGCTGGACCAGAACCCGAAGACCGGCCAGTTGCGTCTGGTGCGTTATCACAACGTCGATACCTCGGGCGTGAACGGGCTGTGGATCACGTGCGGCGCCAGCCTGTCGCCATGGAACACGCACCTGTCCAGCGAGGAGTACGAGCCGGACGCCGCCAAAGCCGCCACCGACAAGAAGCTGCGCGGCTTCAGCCAGCACCTGTATGGCGATGCGGGGCGCGCCAACCCGTATCACTACGGCCATCTGCCCGAGGTCAGCGTCAACCCCGACGGCACGGGATCGATCCGCAAGCACTATTGCATGGGCCGTATCTCGCACGAGCTGGTGCAGGTCATGCCCGACGAACGCACGGTGCTGATGGGCGACGACGCCACCAACGGCGGCCTGTTCATGTTCATCGCCGATCAGCCGCGCGACCTCTCGGCGGGCAAGCTCTACGTGGCCAAGTGGCACCAGACCTCGGGCACCGGCCCGGGCGCCGCGACGCTGTCGTGGATTCCGCTCGGCGCGGCCACCAGCGACGAGATCCGCAAGCTGGTGGACGGCGGCATCCGCATCGCCGACATCATGGACGTGCAGTTCAAGGACCCCGAGGATGCCGCGTGGTCGCGCATCGTGTTCGACGGCAAGCCAAACTGGGTGAAGCTGAAGCCGGGGCAGGAGAAGGCCGCGGCCTTCCTGGAAACGCACCGCTACGCCGCGCTGGTGGGCGGCAGCCTCGGGTTCACCAAGATGGAAGGCACCACGGTCAATCTCGCCGACCGCAAGGCTTATTCGGCGATCTCGCGCATCGAGACCAGCATGCTGGCCGGCCACGCCGCCAATGCCGGCGACATTCGCGTGGAAGGCCCGTACTCGGGCGCGGTGTACGAGCTGAACCTGCGCGGCGCGCAGACCGACCAGTCCGGCGCGCGCATCGACAGCGAATGGGTGCCGGTGGACATGGCTCCGGTGCCGGCGCTGGTATCGGAAGACCTCGGCGGCGGGCCGCGCAAGGCGCAGGACGCGCTGGGCAACTACGCCAACCCTGACAAGGTGGCCACGCCAGACAACCTCAAGTTCTCGGAGACGCTGCGCACGCTGTTCATCGGCGAGGACAGCAACACCCACGTCAACAACTTCCTGTGGGCGTACAACGTCGACACCAGGCAGTTGTCGCGCGTGCTGTCGTGCCCGGCCGGCGCGGAATCCACCGGCCTGCATGCCGTGGACGAGATCCATGGCTGGACCTACATCATGAGCAACTTCCAGCATCCGGGCGATTGGGAGAAGGGGCTGCACGACAAGGTCAAGGGCACGCTCGACCCGCTCGTGCGCGCCAATTACCGCGACCGCTTCGGTGCCGCCGTGGGCTACCTGACGGCCACGCCGTCGGCGCTGCGGCTGAACCGACGCGCCTGAACCGGCGCGCCTGAGCCGGCGGGTCTGAGCCGACGCGCCTGAGCCAGGGCCCCGGTGGCTGTCTGACCACACAGGCGCGGCGGGCCTGCTAACCTGTAAGCCTGCGCCCCGGTTGATCGGCCGGCGCGCCGCCCCACAGACCCGAGAGCCCAGGAGCCCGCATGACCCAGCCTGCCGCAGACCCCAACGCGCGCCGCATGGCGCCCGCCACCGACCGCAACCGCGACGCCATCCTGGCCGTGCTGCGCGACGCGCTGCCCGCCTCGGGCACGGTACTGGAGATTGCCAGTGGCACGGGCCAGCACGCCGTTTATTTCGCGGCGGCGCTCCCCGGCCTGACCTGGCAGCCGAGCGACCCCGATGCCACGCACCGCGAATCGATCGCCGCCTGGACGGCGCACACGCAGGTGGCCAACGTGCTGCCGCCGCTGGCCATCGACGTCCGCCACGCGCCATGGGGCATCGACGCCGTGGCGGCCATCGTCTGCATCAACATGATTCACATCGCCCCGTGGACGGCGGCCGAAGCATTGTTCGCCGGGGCCGGCCAGCAGCTGGGCGCTGGCGGCGTGCTGTATCTGTATGGGCCGTATCGTCGCGATGGCGCGCATACCGCGCCCAGCAACGAGGCGTTCGACCGGCAATTGCGCGTGGCCGATGCCGAATGGGGGGTACGCGACATGGAAGCGGTGATCGCGCTGGGCGCGGCGCAGGGCCTGGTATGCGAAGCCATCGTGCCGATGCCGGCCAACAACTTCAGCCTGGTGTTCCGCAAGCGCTGAGGGCCACGGCCCAGGCGCCTTGCGAGGTGCCTAGCCCTTGACGAGCATGACCAGCGCCGTGGCGATCAGGCACACCGCGAACGCGGCGCGCAGGCGCCGTTCGGGCATGCGGTGCGCCAGCGCCACACCCCACGAGATCGTCAGCATGCCGCCCAGCGAGAGCGGAATGCCGCTGTACCAGTCCACATGACCCGCCTGCGCATAGGTGAACAGCGCGACCACCGCGCCCGGCGTAACCAGCGCCAGGGCCAGGCCCTGCGCGGCGGCCTGGCGCATGCCGAACAGGCCCACCAGGGCCGGCGCCGCCACCACGCCGCCACCCACGCTGAAGAAGCCCGAAAACGCGCCACCCACCACGCCCACGGCGGGAATCCATGATGACGACACGCGTGCCTGCTGCTGGGTAACGGAGCGGCCGGGCAGCAGGCGCCAGAGGAAATACAGCGCGAGCCCGATCATGAAGATGGCGAAGATACGCCGCAGCAGCGCGGCATCGATCGAGGTGGCCAGGCGGGCCGAGAGGTAGGTGGCCAGCACCGCCGACAGCCCCAGCACCACGGCCGTCCGCAGCTCGATATCGGCGCGCTTGCGGTACTGCCAGAAGCCGATTACCACGTTGGGGGCGATCATGACCAGCGAGGTGCCCTGCGCGAGCTGCTGGTCCATGCCGTAGAGCAGACCCAGCGCCGGAATGGCGATCAGGCCGCCGCCGATGCCAAACAGCCCGCCCACGCCGCCGAGCAGCCCTCCAAGTCCGAAAATGAGCAGGGCGGACAGCAGCGAGTGGTCAGGCATGGCAAGTCAGGGGGCGATGTACGGGCAGGCAAGCCCGCGATGATACGCGGACATGGTGCAGACATTAGGGAAATCACCGACGCGCTGACGGTCGCCCGCTGACGCAATGCGCCGAATGCGCGCCGGTGGGGCCGATCAGTCGACCTGCGCGCCCGACTGCTTGACGATCTTGCCCCACTTGTCGATGTCGGCGCGCAGCATCGTGGCGAACTGCTGCGGCGTGCCGCCGAGCACTTCGGCACCCTGGGCGGCGAGCTTGTCGCGCAGGGCCTTGTCGGCCAGCGCGGCCTGCATCGTGGCGGACAGCTTCTGCGTCACGTCCTTCGGCGTGCCGCGCACGGCGAACAGGCCCACCCAGAGATCGCCGCTATAGCCGGGCACGGTTTCGCTGATGGACGGAATATCGGGCGCGAACGCCGAGCGCCTGGCCGAACTCACGCCCAGCGCGCGCACCTTGCCGGCCTTGATATGGGCCAGCACCGAGGGCAGGCTGGCGAACGCCATCGGCACCTGGTTGCCCAGCACGTCGTTCAGCGCCGGCGCCACGCCCTTGTAGGGCACGTGTTCGAGCTTGATGCCGGCCATCGTGTTCAGCATCTCGCCCAGCAGGTGGTTGAGCGTGCCGTTGCCGGCCGAGGCATAGCGGTAGAAGTCGGGCTTGGCCTTGGCCATGGCGATCAGTTCTGACATCGACTTGGCCTGGAACGCCGGGTTCACAACCAGCACGTTCGGCACCGTGGCCACCGGCGCCACCGGCTCGAAATCCTTGATCGGGTCGAACGGCACGCTGCGGTACAGCGACGGGTTGATGGCCTGCGTGCTGCTGATGGTCATCAGCAGCGTATAGCCGTCGGGCGTGGCGCGCGCGGCGGCCTGCGTGCCGATGTTGCCGCCCGCACCGGGGCGGTTCTCCACCACCACCTGCTGGCCCAGCCGCTGCGACAGGTCGGCGGCCACCAGCCGCGCGACGATATCGTTGGTGCCGCCGGGTGCCTGCGGCACGATCATCTGGATGGGCTTGGACGGCCAGGTGTCGGCGTACGCCGTGCCCACGGCGGCCAGAGTCGTGGACAGTCCCAGGGCCAGGCCGGCCAGGGCGCGGAAGGTGCGGTGCATGATGTCTCCTTGTGCGTCCGGTGCATGTGAGCGGCGGCACCGGATCTTGTGGCGCACTCTAGCGGAGCCCCGTGCGCAGGAGAAATTCAATCGGCGACTGGCGCCATAAGGTTTTCTTATCGGGCGGCAGGCTGCCAACCGCCGCCCATTGCCTGGTACAGCGCCACGCTGGCATTGAGACGGTCGGCATGGGCCTGGATCAGGTTCAGTTCGGCGCTGAACAATTGCCGTTGCGCGTCGAGCTGTTCCAGATAGGGCGAATACCCGGCGCGATAGCGGTTGGTGGCATGGCGCAGCGCGGCGGCCAGCGCGTCGCGCTGTTCGCGCAGGCGGGCTTCCTGCTCGCCGAGCTTCTGCACGGCGGCCAGGTTGTCATTGACCTCGCGGAACGCGGTCAGCGCCACGCGGCGGTAGGCATAGGCGGCTTCGTCGCGCTGCGCGGCGGCCGCGTCGGCCTCGGCCACGATGCGCCCGCCTTCGAACAGCGGCGCCAGCACGCTGCCGCCGAGCGTCCAGATGCGAATCGGATTGGCCAGCCCGGTGGCGAACACCAGCCCGCCCGACGCCGTCAGCGGCACACGCGGCAGGTAGGCCTTGCGCGCGGCCGAGAGGCTGGCGTCGGTGGCCGCCAGCGCGAATTCGGCCTGGGCGATATCGGGGCGGCGGCGCAGCAGTTCGGACGGCAGGCCATCGGGCACCGGCGGCTGTTCCAGCGCCTGCAGCGGCAGGCCGCGCGCGATGGCCGACGGATCGACGTCGCCGATCAGGATGCCGAGCGCGTTCTCCTGCCGCGCCACGGCCAGTTCGGCCTGCGGCACGGCCTGCGCGGTGGACTCGTATTCGGCGCGCGCCTGCTCGTATTCGAGTTGCGAGGTGTAGCCGGCGCGTGCGCGGTCGCGCGCCAGGCGTAGCGCGTCGGCGCGCGAATCGAGCGTCTGGCGCACCACCACGAGCTGGGCGTCGAGCGCGCGCAGCGTGATGTAGCCGCGCGCGGCGGCCGCCGACACCGACAGGATGGTGGTGTCGCGCGCCGCCTCGCTGGCCAGCAGGTTGCTGCGGGCCGCGCCCACGGCGTCGGCAATGCGGCCGAACAGGTCCACCTCGTACGAGGCATCGAGCGTCAACTGGCCGGTGTTGGCCGCGCGGGGCAGGCCCAGGGCGTTGAGCGACCGCGCGCGCGTACCGCTGGCCGTGAAGTCGAGCGTGGGGAACAGGTCGGCGCGTGCGATGCGCGACTGGGCGTCGGCCTGGCGCACACGCGCCAGCGCAATGGCGATGTCTTCGTTCCGTGCCAGCGCCTGCGTCACCAGCGTGGTCAGGGCCGGGTCGCGATAGGCCTGCCACCATTCGCGCTCGATCGGCACGGTGGGGCCCGGGTCCACGCGCCATGCCACCGGTGGCGCGATGGGCTCGGGCATCGGCGGGCGCGGGCCCATGCAGCCGGACAGCACGGGCAGGGTGACGAGCGCGGCAAGCAGAATGCGGCGGGCCGGCGTCATGGTGTCATGGCGTGCGCTCATCGGGCCGCCGGCCGGTGGGTGCTGGTATCGACCTCGGCCTGCACCGACATGCCGGGGCGCAGGCGCTCGGCCAGCGGCTGATCCGGATCGATGGCAATGCGCACCGAGATGCGTTGCGCCACCTTCACGAAGTTGCCCGTGGCGTTGTCGGCAACGATCACCGCGAACTCCGAGCCCGCGGCCGGCGCCAGCCGCTCCACATGGCCGGTCAGGCGCGCGTTGTCCAGCGCGTCCACGCGGAAGCTGGCCTTCTGGCCCGGCGCCATGTGCGCGGTCTGGGCCTCCTTGTAGTTGGCGATGACCCAGCGCTGCGGCGGCACCAGGAACATCAGTTGCGAGCCCGAGGTCACGTACTGACCCAGCCGGGCGCCGATCTGGCTGAGCCGGCCGTCCTGCGGCGCAACGACCACCGTGTTCGCCAGATCGATCTCGGCAAGCTGCAGGGCCGCGCGCGCCTGCTCCACGGCCGCTTTCAGGCCATCGCGGCTCACCAGCACCGCGCGTACGTCTTGCCGCGCGATGTCCACCGCCGCGCGCGCCTGTTCCACGGCGGCCTCGGTCTGGCGCAGGGCCGCCCGCGTCTGGTCGCGCTCGCGCAGCGAGACCGAGCCGTCGGCTACCAGTTCGTCCACGCGTTTCATGTCGGCCTGCGCGCGCAGCAGCTGGGCGCGCGCGTTGTCGGCATTCGCCAGTTGCGACGTCACGGTGGCCTCTCGGGCGCGCTGGGTCTGGTCGGCGTTGGCCAGGTTGGCGATCTGCGTGTCCAGCGACGCGCGCGCCTGTTCCACACGCTGCCGGTAGATCCGCTCGTCGATGCGCAGCAGCACCTGGCCGGTTTTCACGAGGTCGAAGTCATGCACCGGCACCTCGGTCACATAGCCGCTCACCTGCGGGCTGATGATGGTGGTCTGGCCGCGCACGTAGGCATTGTCGGTGCTCTGCAGCGTTCGCGTGAACGGCGGCAGGCCCCAGGCGTAGAGGATGATCAGCACGCTGACCAGCGCCACGATGACGATGGCCAGCGTCAGGCGCAGCGAGCCGCGCGGCGGCGCCCAGCCCCGCGTGGCCTCTACTTCCACCTCCACCGGGTCTTCCAGCCGCTCCGGCCGCTCGGGCGGGGGCGCGGGTGGTGGTGCCGTCGGCGGCGCGGAAGGTGGTGCCGGGGGCGGCGGGCCGTTGCGGTCGGGCGTGTCGGTCACGTGCCTTTCTCCGGGGAAGCGGACGGTGGGGTGTCCGGCTTGCGCCGGTCGGGCACGTGGCCCGGCACCACCTTGTTCAGGTACAGCGCCAGCAGCCACACGAACGTGACCGTGGCCAGCACGCCAATCAGCAGGAACACGTCGTTGAAGGCCAGCACGTTGGCTTCGCGCGTGATCTGCTGCTGCAGCGCCAGCGCGGCTTCGGTCTGCTTCAGCACGGGGTCCAGCAGCACGCGGTTGTAGACGTTGCCGAGCAGCTGGATGCGCGCCGCATCGAGCGGATCGGACAGGCTGATGCCCTGCACCAGCGCGTGCGAATGGAATTTCTCGCGCCACGTCTGGAACGTGCCCAGCAACGCGGAGCCGGCCAGCCCGCCCAGTGACTGCGTGATGCTGAACAGCGCCGAGAAGCTCACGAAATGGCTCATGCCGCGCTGCAGCGCGCTGCCCATGCCGATCAGCAGCGTAGGCCCCAGGAAGAACACGGCCGCGAACGCGATCAGCGACTGCGTGAAATACATGTTCTGCGGCCGGGTCAGGTTGGTCGAGCCGGCATCGATGAACGCGCCAATCGCGATGAGGATCAGCGAGATGCGGATGGGCCGCCCGAGGTTCTGCGGATTCAGCGTCAGCGCGCTGGCCGCAATGCCCGCCACCGTGGCCAGCGACACCACGATGTAGAGCGAGATCAGCTGGTCGTTGACCATGCCGAGCGAGGTGAGCAGGCCCACCGCGCCATACGGCTGCTCCGACAGCAGGATGCGCACCGACGTGGCCACCACCGCAAAGCGGATGATGGCCATGCTGCCGAGCCAGCGTGTGTTCAGCAGCGGGTTCACGCGGTTGTGCTCGATCCACAGCGCCGCCGCAATCAGGATCACCGCGCCGCACAGTGCGTAGCCGAGCCACGGCGCCTCGGTCCACCAGAGAATGCGCCCCTGGCCCAGCACGGCGCACAGTAGCGCCATGCCCGGCGCGAACAGCGCGAAGGTGACGAAGTCGAGCGGCTCGAAGGCCTGGATGCGCTCGCTGGGCGGCAGGCGCAGCAGGCCCACCGCCACCAGCGACAACAGCGACAGGCCGAACTCGAACTGGTACAGCGTTTGCCAGTTGCCGGCTTCGAGCATGCCCGTGGAGAACGTGCGCGCCAGCGGCGTGGCCAGCTGCGGCACGCCAAAGCCAATGACCACGGCGCGCATGCGATGCCGGGCCGGCAACGACTGGATGATGTAGTAGAGCGCCAGCGTGGAGAGGCCGCTGGCCGCAATGCCGTTCGCGGCACGGGCCAGCAGCGCGGTGGCAAACGAGTGGGTGAGCAGGTGCGCGCCCGTGACGAGCGCGTAGGAAACCAGGAACACCAGCGTGAAGCGCTGCAGGCCGTATTGCTGGCGGAACTTGATGACCAGCATCGACATGCAGACGTTGGTCATCACGTAGACCGTGGACAGCCACGCCGCTTCGTCGCTGTACAGGCCGAACACGCCCTGGATGTTGTTGAGATTGGCCACCACCAGCGCATTGCCGAAGCCGCCGGTCAGGCCGATCAGCACGCCCACGCAAAAGTACGCTACGCGCCGCGGCGTAGGGTGGTCCGGCGTGGCAGGCGACCCCGGCATCGACGGCCGTTCATGCGGCTTGAACGCGTAGCTGGCAGTTGCCATGGCTGGATGGGCGACGAACGACAGCGATGCGGCGATGATGCTTGAGGAACGCAGACGTGGCAAGCGCAGACGGGTGGCAGGCATGCGCGCGTTTGGATGGCGGAATGCTGCCGCGCCGCGCCCGTAAAAGGGATGAGGCGGATTGAAAAAACCCGGCAGCGTATCCAATGCCCTCGGTTTTCTCCCCTCTCCCGCTAGAGGGAGAGGGGCGGGGGAGAGGGCCGGCAGTTCAAATTGCGACATGTCTTGGAGGGAAGCCACTTGCCCTCTCCCCCAAACCCTCTCCCGCGCGCGGGAGAGGGGAGCAAAAACACGGCAGCGTATCGAATGCCGTCGGTCTATCCCGCTGCCGCCCCCACCGCTGCTAGCGATTGCCCCTCCGCGATCTTGGCGGCGACGATCTCGCGCAGGATTTCCGCCACGGCCTCCGCCGCGTTGGAGCGCGGCAGCGCGCGGGGCCAGCACAGCGAGAGCGTGCGGCGCAGTTCGGGCGTGATGCGTCGGCGCGGCATGTCGGCGTCGTGCTCGCTCAGCGAGGATGCCGGCAGGATCGTGCAGGCCAGGCCTTCGCGCGCGGCGGCCAGCAGGAAGGGCAGAGAGTCCAGGTCTGCCACCACGTTCAGCGTGATGCCGGCCTTGGCGAAGGCGCGCTCCACCACTTCGCGCAGCCCCTGCGAGCCGCTGGGCAGGACCAGCGGCACGTCGTCGAGCGCCTTCAGGCTGATGGTGGCCGCGCTGCCTGCTGTCTTGCCGCGCGGCGCCGGCCCGGGTGGCGTGCCGATCAGGTAGAGCGGCTCGCTGGCCAGCGGCTCGGGCTCCACGGCGCGCGAAGGTGTGTCGCGGAACAGGATGGCGAAGTCGAGCCGGTTCTGGTTCAGCAACTCGGCGATATAGCCGCTCATGCTTTCGAACAGTTGCAGGCGCACTTGCGGAAAGCGCTGGCGCACCGTGCGCACCAGCGCCATGCCGAAGGCGGCGGCCGCCGTGGTGGGCAGGCCGATGGCCACCGTGCCGGACACCTCGGTGCCGGCCAGCCGCACATCGGCACCGGCAATCTCAACCTGACGGAGGATGTTGCGGATGTGGCGGTACAGCGTGCGGCCGGCCTCGGTGGGGCGCACGCCCTTGGCGCTGCGGTGCAGCAGCGGCACGCCGAACTCTTCTTCCAGCGCGGCCAGTTGCTGGGACAGCGCCGGCTGGGCCACGCAAACCACCTCGGCGGCGCGGGTCAGGCTGCCGTGGTCGACGATGGCGATGAAATAGCGCATGGCGCGAATGTCCATATGGGGAAGCTCCTCCAGTAGCAGAACGCAGGTCGGCTGGGTATTGATTCTACTTATACGGCCTTCCGCAATCCCTATTTCACAGCGCGGCGGCGCGCGGGTAGATTGGATGCCATCGCACCACCGGCGCCAATTTCCGCCCCAATTTCCGCCCCAATTCCCGACCCATCGCCATGTCCAGACCCCTCGAAGGCATTACCGTCCTGTCGCTCGAACAGGCCATCGCCGCGCCGTTCTGCACCCGCCAGCTGGCCGACCTGGGTGCGCGCGTGATCAAGATCGAACGCCCCGGCCCGGGTGATTTCGCCCGCGCGTATGACAGCCGCGTGCGTGGCCTGTCGTCGCACTTCGTCTGGACCAACCGCTCCAAGGAGAGCCTGTCGCTGGACGTCAAGGCGCCGGCCGCCGCGCCCATCCTGGAGGCGCTGCTCGAGAAGACCGACGTGCTGGTGCAGAACCTGGCGCCAGGCGCGTCGGCCCGGCTCGGGCTCGACTTCGAGACGCTGTCGAAGCGCTTTCCGCGCCTGATCGTGTGCGATATCTCGGGCTATGGCGGCGACGGCCCCTACCGGGACAAGAAGGCCTACGACCTGCTGGTGCAGAGCGAATCGGGCTTTGTCTCGGTGACCGGCACGCCGGAGGAAGGCGTGAAGGCCGGCGCCTCGGTGGCCGATATCGCGGCGGGCATGTATGCGTACAGCAACGTGCTGTCCGCGCTGATCGAGCGGGGCCAGACCGGGCGCGGCAAGCATATCGACGTGTCGATGCTGGAGTCGATGGTCGAGTGGATGAGCTTCCCGATGTACTACGCCTTCGACGGCGCCGAGCCGCCGCCGCGCGCCGGGGCCGCGCACGCCACCATCTATCCGTATGGCCCATTCCCGACCGGCGACGGCAAGACGGTGATGCTGGGTTTGCAGAACGAGCGCGAGTGGGCCGTGTTCTGCAAGGTGGTGCTGCAGGAGCCGGAGCTGGCCACCCATGCGGCGTTTGCCACCAACAGCCTGCGCAGCGCCAACCGTGCGCAGTTGCGCGCACGTATCGTCGAGGCGTTTGGTCGCCTGAACGCCGCCGAGGTGGTGCAGCGCCTGGAAGAGGCCAAGATCGCCAACGCCAACGTCAATACCATGGCCGACGTCTGGCAGCACCCGCAACTGGCCGCGCGCGGACGCTGGCGCGAGGTGGACACCGCCGCGGGACCCGTGCCGGCCCTGCTGCCGCCGGGTATGACCGACGCCCGCATGGACCCCGTGCCGGCCGTGGGCCAGCATACCGACGCCATCCTGGCCGAAGTGGGCTGCGGTGCGGCGCAGATCGCCAGCCTGCACGCCGACGGTGTGGTCTGAGCGCCATCGCCCGACGCCAGGAGCCCGCATGACTGCCATTTCCCAGACCCCCCAGACCCCTCAGACCCCCACGCGCGTGCCGCGCAGCTACCTGTTCGTGCCGGCGTCACGGCCCGAGCGTATCGGCAAGGCGCTGGCCGCCGGTGCCGATGCCGTGATCGTCGACCTTGAAGACGCCGTGGCGCCCGACGCCAAGACCCAGGCGCGCGACGCGCTGCGCACCCCGTGGCCGGACCTGCAGGCGCAGGCCGATGCGGCCGGCGTGGCCCTGCTGCTGCGCGTGAATGGCGCCGATACGTCGTACTTTGCCGAAGACATGGCATTTTGCCGGGCCCATGCGGTGCAGGCCGTCGTGCTGCCGAAGGCCGACCGTGCTGCGCTGGCTGCGCTGCGGGCCGCGCTGCCCGAGGTGCCGTGCCACGCGTTGCTGGAGACCGCATCGGGCTTTGCCGACCTGCGCGAGGTGGCTCGTGCGCCCGGCGTCACGCGGCTGCTGTTCGGCAGCATCGACCTCATGTTCGATCTCGACGTGGCCGACGATGACGCGCCGCTCCACCATTTTCGCAGCGAACTCGTGCTGCATTCGCGCGCCGCGGGTTTGCCGGCACCGGTGGACGGCGTGTGCACGGCCATTGGCGATGCCGCGGCGCTGGCGGCAGACACGGCGCGGGCACGCCGTTTCGGCTTTGGCGCCAAGCTGCTGATTCATCCCAACCAGGTGGCCGGCGTACACGTGGCGCTGGCGCCCTCAGAAACCGAGTCGGCCTGGGCGCGCCGGGTGGTGGAGCAGGCCGCCGCCGCGCAGGGCGCGGCAATTGCCGTGGATGGAAAGATGGTGGACCGCCCGGTACTGGAGCGCGCGCAGCGGATTATCGCGGCGGCCATTTATTAATGCTTTATTAAGATTTTCCCGGTGGGGGAGATGCCGCGATGCAGCGCCAATCGGTGTTTTCCCTGACCGGTGGGTTCGCTGCAAATATCGCAACTTACCTGCAGGATGAAAGCCGTTTGTAATCAGGTTGCGTTCCAATGCACGTGGGAGATCGTGCCGCGCGCATATTCACGCGTGAAAGGAATTCCACCGGGAAATAAAGAACGATAAAAGTCGCTTTCCCGGTGCACCATTCGGCTGGCACGGTCGTTTACAGCAGACCGCAAGTCGAATTGAGCCAGACTGATCGTGCATTTTCCTGTTTCCCGTGCTGTCGCGGCGACGCTGCTTGCCCTGGCAGCCAGCGCTGGCGCCGCCGCCAGCGAGCCGATGCCGCCGGACGGCCCCTGCGTGCCGCCACCGGCCAAGGCAACCCTCACCCTGGCGCAGGCGCGACTTGACGCGCAGCGCTGCAACCGCGACATCATCGCCGCGCGCCGCAGCGAAGAGGCCAGCCAGGCCGATATCCAGATTGCCTCGCAGCGGCCCAATCCGGTGCTGAGCCTGGGGGTGGCCAACATCAACCCGCACCTGGGCGTGGGCGCTGGCAACCTGCGTAGCAAGACCGTGGACTCCACGGTGCGCGTGGACCAGGTCATCGAAACTGCCAACAAGGGCAACCTGCGCACCGAAGCCGCACGCAAGGCCAGCGCCGCCGCCGGCGAGCAGACCCAGGCCGTGGTGGCCCAGCAACTGGGCGCGGTGGACCAGGCCTGGTACGAGGCCGTGGTCAGCCAGACCCGCGTGGAAGTGCTGACCGAACTGGTCGGACTCTCCGCCCGCACGCAGCAGGCCAATGAAACGCGGCTGAAGGCCGGCGATGTGTCGCGCGCCGACGTGACCAAGCTCCAGCTGGAAACGCTGCGCGCCCAGAGCGACCTGCGCGCCGCCATTGCCGACCACACCAACGACAAGGCCGCGCTGGCCGCTGCCATGGGCGTGCCGGGCACGCTGACGGACAACCGGCTGGTGGCCGACTGGCCCTCGCTCGACGCGCCGGTGCCGCCGTTCAACTCCGAAGTGCTGCAGCGCCGCCCCGACGTGACGGCCGCCGAGGCACGGCTGGCCGCCGCGGCGTCGCAGCGCGACCTGGCCCGTGCCGGCCGCGTGCCGGACGTGACCGTGGGCGTGCAGTACGAGCACTATCCGATCTCCGAGACCAACACCACCGGCAGTGGCAACAGCTACGGCGCCTTTGTGTCGATCCCGCTGTTCGTGCGCCACAGCTACGGCGGCGAAGCGCGCCGCGCCGAGGTGGACTACTACGCCGCGCTGGACGACCGCAACCGCATCCTGTTGCAGGCCGAGAACGACATCGGCCGGCTGCGGGCCCAGCTGGAAGCGGCGCGCGCGTCGCTGCTGCAGATGCGCGACGCGGTGCTGCCCGCCGCCGAGAGCGTGGCCAGCAGCGCCGAGTTCGCCTATTCGAAGGGTGCCAGCGGCGTGCTGGACCTGCTCGACGCGCGCCGCGCGCTGCGCGCGACCCGTGTCGACGCGCTCGAAGCCCAAGGCAACTACGCCAAGGCGCTTTCGGCCTACCTGACCGCGCTGCAGTCCACCCAATCCGATATCAACAAGCTTCCTCAGGTTCGAACCGATGCGTCGCGCCCTTAATTTCCCGTTTCTCTCCAGCGAATTCCGTATCACGCGCAGCGCCGCCGTGAAGAAGGCCGCCGTGGTGTCGCTGTGCGCGCTTGCACTGGCGGGCTGCGGCAAGAAGGAAGTGCCGGAAAACGATGACGACCCCAAGATCACGGGCCAGACCATTGCCTACCCGGCCGGCGTGAAGGCGCTGCCGGGCGTGGTGGGGCAGCCCGTGCAGAGTGGCGGCGACCGCATGCTGAGCATGCCCGGCCGCCTGGTCTGGAACGAAGACAAGACTGTGCGCGTGGCCACGCCGTTCGCGGGCCGCGTGATGGAGGCGCTGGTGCAACCGGGCGCCACCGTCAAGGCCGGCCAGCCGCTGGCCATGCTCACCTCGCCCGATTTCGGCGTGGCGCAGGCCGATGCGCGCAAGGCCGCGGCCGACAGCGCCGTGGCGGCCAAGTCGCTGTCGCGCCAGCGCGAGCTGTACCAGGCCGGCGTGATCGCGCAGAAGGATCTGGAGCAGGCCCAGGCCGACAACGCGCGTGCCGCGGCCGATTCGGCCCGCACGCAGGCCGCGCTGCGCATGTACGGCGCCGGTGGCGGCGATGCGGTGAACCAGCGCTTCGCGCTGCGCAGCCCGATCGACGGCCTGGTGGTGGAACGCAATATCAACCCCGGCATGGAAGTGCGGCCCGACCAGCAGCCCAGCGCGCCGCTGTTCCTGATCACCGATCCGTCCACGCTCTGGGCGCAACTGGACGCCGCCGAGGCCGATCTCGGGCTGTTCAAGCCCGGCATCACCGTGCAGCTGTCCAGCGCCGCGTACCCCGGTGAAACCTTCCCGGGCACCGTGGTGAAGATTGCCGACTACGTCGATCCGGCGTCGCGCAGCGTGAAGGTGCGGCTGGCGGTGCCCAACGCGGACCGCCGCCTGAAGGCCGAGATGTATGTCACCGCCAAGATCCAGGCCGCGTCGTTCCAGGGCATCTCGGTACCGTCCAAGGCCGTGTTCCTGGCCGACAACAAGAACTATGTGTTCGTGCGCACGTCCACCGCGCCGTTCGTGTTCGAGCGCCGCGAGGTGAAGCTTGGCGTGGCGCTGCCGGGCATCACCGAAGTGGTGTCGGGCTTGAAGGCCGGCGACGTGGTGGTGACCGACGGCAACCTCTACCTGCAGGACATCCTGCGCGACGCCACCGCGGTGAACGCCGCGCGCGCGTCTGCCAAGTAAGAGGACGCCGGCCACATGATTTCCCGTATCGTTCATTTCGCGCTGCACCAGAAGCTGTTCGTCTGGCTCGGCCTGCTCATCTTCGTGGCGGGCGGCCTGGCCGCCTTCAAGAACCTGCCCATCGAGGCGTTTCCCGATGTGTCAGACATCCAGGTCAACATCATCACGTTGTACCCGGGCCGGGCCGCCGAGGAAGTGGAGCGCCAGGTCACGATTCCGATCGAGACGGCGCTAGCGGGCACGCCGAACTCGGTGCGCGTGTTCTCGCACACGCAGTTCGGCCTGTCGTTCATGATGGTGACCTTCAACGACAAGGCCACCGACGTGACCGCGCGCCAGCAGATCATCGAGCGCCTGCGCTCGGTTGACCTGCCCGATGGCGTGCAGCCTGAGCTGGCGCCGCTTTCCACGGCCATCGGCGAGATCTTCCGCTTCCGCCTGACCGGCAAGGGCTATACGCCCCAGGAACTGCGCACGCTGCAGGACTGGGTGGTGGAGAAGAACCTGCGCCAGGTGCCTGGCGTGGCTGACCTGGTGACCATCGGCGGCTCGATCAAGCAGTACGAGGTGAACCCGAACCTGGGCCGCATGCGCGACGCCAAGATCTCGCTGTCGCAACTGTTTACGGCGCTGCAGCGTGGCAACTCCAACGCCGGCGGCGGCGCGGTGGCCCATGGCCGCCAGCAGTACCTGCTGCGTTCGCTGGGCAGCTTCCGTTCGTCGGCCGACATTGCCAATGTGGTGGTGGCCGAGAACAACGGCACGCCGATCCTGGTCAAGGACATCGCCGAGGTGAAGGTGGGCTCGGCGCCGCCGCAGGGCCTGATGGGCCAGGACGACGAGGACAATATCGTCTCGGGCATCGTGGTGATGCGCAAGGGCGAGAACCCCTCGGTGGTGCTGGAGGCGCTCAAGCAGAAGATCGACATGCTTGACACGCAGATCCTGCCCAAGGGCGTGAAGATCGTGCCGTACTACGACCGTTCCACGCTGATCGACAAGACGCTGCACACGGTGTTCGGCAACCTGGTGGAAGGCGCGCTGCTGGTGCTGGCCGTGCTGTACCTGTTCCTGGCCAACGTGCGTGCGGCGGCCATCGTGGCGCTGGTCATTCCGCTGTCGCTGCTGTCCACGTTCATCGGGCTGACCTGGGTGGGCATTCCGGCCAACCTGCTGTCGCTCGGCGCGATGGACTTCGGCATCATCGTCGACGGCGCGGTGATCGTCGTCGAGAACATCTTCAAGCGGCTGGGCGAGCTGAAGGAAGCCCAGATCAAGGACAGCAAGGCGCGGCTCTACGCCATCCTGCAGGCCACCACGGAAGTGGGCCGGCCGACCGTGTTCTCGATGGTCATCATCATCGCGGCCCATATCCCGATCTTCACGCTGCAGCGCCACGAGGGCAAGATTTTCGCGCCGATGGCCTACACGGTGACGGGCGCGCTGATCGGCTCGCTGATCCTGTCGCTGACCGTGGTGCCGCTGCTGTGCCACCTGCTGCTGAAGAAGAACATCGCGCACGAGGACAACTTCGTGGTGCGCCACTGCAAGCGCCTCTACGAGCCGATGCTGGCCTGGGCGCTGGACAACAAGAAGAAGGTGGTGGGCGTGGCGCTGGGCCTGCTGGTGGTGACGGTGGGCGTGGGCAAGTTCCTGGGCAGCGAATTCCTGCCCGAACTGGACGAAGGCTCGATGTGGGTCAGCTTCGACCTGCCGGCGTCGGTGTCGCTGGACGAGGCACGCGAGCAGGCGCGCGTGCTGCGTGGCGTGATTCGCAAGACGCCCGAGGTGAACACCACGATCTCCAAGGTGGGCCGTCCCGACGACGGTACTGATCCGAAGCTGATCAATACCGTGGAAATCCTGGTGGACCTGAAGGCCGACAAGCAATGGCGCGCCGGCTACGACAAGCGCAAGATCATCGAGGAAATCAACCGTAACCTGCGCCAGTTGCCCGGCATCGAGCCGAATTTCTCGCAGCCGGTGCGCGACAACATCCTTGAGAGCATCTCGCAGATCAAGGGCCAGATCGTGATCAAGGTGCAGAGCGACAGCCTTGAGCACAACAAGAAGGTGGCTGACCAGATCCTGGCCAACGTGCAGTCGGTGAAGGGCGTGATGCGCGCCTTTATCGACCGCGACGGCGAGCTGCCGCAGTACGTGCTGGAGTTCGACCGTGCCCAGGCCGCCCGCTACGGCATCAACGTGGCCGACGTGCAGGACCTGATGGAAAGCGCGCTGGCCGGCAAGGCCGCCACGGAGCTGTGGGAAGGCGAGAAGCACTTCAGCGTGGTGGTGCGCCTGAAGCCGGGCGAGCGCGAACTGCCGAACCTGCCGAACATCTTCATGCAGACCGCCGATGGGGCCCAGGTGCCGCTGTCGCAGCTGGTGACGTTCCGGGCCGCCTCCGGCGCCATGAACATCAGCCGCGAAAACGGCCAGCGCACCACGTCGATCGGCATCTTCATCCACGACCGCGACATGGGTAGCGTGGTGAAGGACATGCAGGCGCTGGTGAAGAAGAACGTGAACGCCGAGGACGTGAAGATCAGCTGGTCTGGCGAGTTCGAGAACCAGGAGCGCGCCATGGCCCGGCTGTCGATCGTGGTGCCGCTGTCGGTGCTGCTGATCTTCCTGCTGCTGTTCAACGCGTTCCAGTCGTTCAAGAGCGCGGCGCTGATCATCTCCAACATTCCGTTCGCGCTGATCGGCGGGGTGTTCGCCCTGTTCCTGACCGGCATTCCGCTGTCGGTGTCGGCGGCCATCGGCTTCATCGCGCTGTTCGGCCAGGCCGTGCTGAACGGCGTGGTGATGGTGACCTACTTCAACCAGTTGCGCCAGGAGGGCATGCCGGTGCGGCAGGCCGTGCTCACGGGCTCGATGGACCGTCTGCGCACGGTGCTGATGACGGCCATGCTGGCCATGCTGGGCCTGTTCCCGATGGCCATCTCGCGCGCCATCGGTTCGGAGACGCAGCGGCCGCTGGCCATCGTCATCATCGGCGGCCTGATCACGGCCACGCTGCTGACGCTGATCGTGCTGCCCACGCTGTACGAGTGGATGGTAGGCCGCAACTGGCCCGACGAGGAAGCCCCGTCCGATAACGAGAACCGCCTGAACGACTCGATGGCCAATTGATGGGTAGTCGGTAGCCGATCGGTGGCTACCGGATTGAGCCCCGGAGTTCGGGGGCATGGAAAACCGGAGCGTCACGCGCTCCGGTTTTTTTTTGCTTTGTTTCGCTCGGTCGGCTCGGTCGCCTTGGTCGGCTTGGTCCCTCGGTCGCTCAGTCGCTGTAGCGGTCGTGGCGCGAGGGCCGGCAGAGCAGCGCGCCGAGCAGCACGCCGACGCCCAGCGCCATGCCCAATGCCTTCATCGGCTCGCGGTGTGTGTATTGGGTCACGCACTCCTGCCCGCGCGACATGCTGTCGCTGACCGACGTCTTGATCGCCGCCAGCTTGTCCGAGCCCTGTGCAGCCTTCGCCAGGAAGGTCTGCTTGGCGGACTCGATCGCTTCGCCGGTCAGGTTCGGCAGTTGCGCCAGCAGGTCGTCCAGGTCCTGCGCCAGTTGCCGGGTGTCGGTGCGCAGCTTCTGCTGGGCGTCGGGCGGATTGATGTCGTTGGGATCGGTCGTGTCCATGTCTCTCTCCTCACAGGTGCGGGTCGGATCTGAGGCGGTGCAGGTTTCGTACCAGCCGAGGCAACTTGTCGGGCGCGCTACCCGACGCACCGGGTGGCGGCAACCTTACCGGCGCTTGTAATTTCCACGCGTGGCAGGCGGGCAAGCGGGCAGGCGGGCAGGCGGACAAGCGGTCAGTCAGCCATGCACGGGTTCCGCCCGGGTCACTCCCCGGTGCGCATCACATCTTCCAGTTGCCCGCGCACCAGGCATAGCAGGCAAAACGCGCTGAAAGTGTCCTCGGAAGTCTGGCACTGTCTTTCCAGCAATTCCAGCACGCCGTCGATGCCGGCCAGCACGGTCTGGGCTTCCTCGCCACAGATCGTGATGCCTTCGGCATCGCGTTGGTGCAACGGGCTGCGGGACAAGGTCAACTCGGTCATGTTCGGTCCTCTGCGGTTGGGTCGCCACGGCAGGCGATACCAGGCAGTGTTGACCGCGGCGCACTGCAAGTCGATGAGAGGATTCGCATTTTTGCGGACGCAGACAATGCCGGCCCGGCTGCCCGCAACCCTTTGAGACGATTCTGATTCTTCGTCCGATGAGACAAATACGATTTCGCGCGCGTTGGGCTTCGCTTATGGTTTTGCCATCGCAAAGCAAAACGAGGGGGTCAAATGGATGCCATGGCGTGGGGGCTGGCGGGCGGCAGCATCGGCTGCGCGGTCGCGCTGTTTGTGTTCTTCAATGCGCGGATGAACGAGAAGCTGGCGCCAGTCGGCGAGTCCGTGCAGATGGTCAACAAGCGCGTGGACCGTCTGGAAGTACGGTTCGACAAGCTCGAGGAAAGACTCGGCAGGGTCGAGGCCAGGCTGGAGGGCATCGACGAGCGGTTGAACCATCTCGAACAGGGGTTTGTCGCCCTGGCGAACAGGGTGGGCAACCTCGACCAACGCGTGGCGGCCCTGGAGGTATCCGTCGGGTCGCTGCACGCCAAGATCGACCGCGTGCTGGAATGCCTGGCCGCGCGCCCGGCAAGCGTTGCGTGAGTTGCCGGGCGATGGACGGCGCGCCTGCCTACTCCTTACCCGCGCCCGTGCAGATGCCGTGCAGCTTGCGGAGTCCCGTGTACAGGCCGTGCCGTTCCTCGGGGGTCAGCAGGCGGATCACCGATGCCTGGCCGCGTCGGGCCAGCGGGATGACCTGCGCGTGCAGCGCCGCGCCGGTGTCGCTGATGCGGCAGGCCAGGCGCTTGCGCGGCGTGGTGCCTTCCGATTCGAGCGTGACCAGGCCACGGTCTTCCAGCAGCCGCAGCGTACGGCTGACAAGGGCCTTGTCCGAGGTCGATTGCTTGACCAGCTCGGCGAACGACATCACTTCGCCATGCGCCAGCAGCGCCAGGATGCGCCACTCCGGCACGGTCAGGTCGAACTGCGAGGCATATGGCTCGGTCACGCTGTTGCGCAGGGCCGTGACCAGCTGGCTCAGCATCGTGGTGAGGAAATCGTTGACGGTCAGGCCGGTGCCGGCCTCGTCGAGATGCGACCAGGGATCGGCGCCGGAAGTGGCGGCCGGGGTGTTCTGCGAGGTGCTGGACATGAAGGGGCGCTGGAAATGAATGCCGTTGACAGGTCTGGAATTCGCTGGCGATTGTCTCACAACGCCTGTTGTTCGCAACTTTATGTCGGTCCCCCGCGCGGGGTTGTGGTTTCCGGTGGATCTGCGGCGGAAGCCGGGCGCGCGGCACGCGGGAAGCAAGGCGTACGCCCGGCGCCTCACCCTCGCTGCAGCCGCCTAGTAGTTCACCACCACGTTCAGCATGGCCACGCGCGGATTGCCCACCGGCAGCACGTTGTTGTTGAGTCCGCCCGCGTAATACATCTTGTCGAACACGTTCTTCACGTTGAACGCGGCGCGCCAGTGATTGGCCGTGTAGCCGAAGCCCAGGTCTGCCACGGCGTAGCCGGGCACCGTGTAGTTGAAGCTGTAGCCGCGCTTGGCGCTCTCGCCACGGGCGCCCACGCCGGCCCACCAGCCTGCCAGCGCACCCCGGAAGCGGTATTGCGTCCACAGCGAGAAGCTGTGGCGCGGCACGGCGTTCAGGGGTTTGCCCACGTTGGCGGCCACGGTGTCCTCGGTCACCTCGCTGGCGATATAGGCATAGGCCCCGATAAGGCTCAGGCCATTGCCAAGATCCTGCGTCAGCTCGGCCTCGAAGCCGCGCGAGCGCTGCTCGCCCACGGCCACGCTGAAGCCCGTGTTAATGGGGTCGGAGCTCAGCATGTTCTTGCGGGTCAGGTCGAACGCCGCGAGCGTCAGCAGGCCGGTCTTGTTGGGCATGTCGAACTTCACGCCCACTTCCACCTGGCGTCCCTTCTCGGGTTTGAAGGGGCTGTTGTTGACGTCGGTGCCGGCGTTCGGCAGGAACGACGTCGAATAGCTGACATAGGGGCGTGCCCAGTGCGTCAGGTCGTACATGACGGCCGCGCTGCCCGTGACGGCGTTGTCGTCGGTCTCGGTGCGCGTGGCCGTCAGGTGGTTGCTGCTGGCGGTGCGGGCCGACTCGTAGCGCACGCCGCCGGTCACGGTCCAGCGCTCGGCAATGCGGATCTGGTCGCGCAGGTAGAAGCCCAGCGCATTGAGCGAGTCCGTGCTGTCGGTGCTGAAGCTGGTCGGGCAGTTGATGGCCGCGCCGTAGACGGGCTGGTAGACGTTGAGCGCCGCCACGCGGCAGGTCTTCTGCAGGCGGTCTTCGCGGGTGCGGCGGTAGTCGATGCCGAACGTCAGGCTGTGCTGGTGGCCGGTGAACGCAAAAGTCTTCTGCACGTTCGTGTCCACGCCGAACGAGTCACCGGAGAAGTCCTGCTGCGTGCCGCTGCGGTTCATCGTCTGGCTGTTGACGGCCATGGTGCCGGCCGTCACGAACAGGCCGGTCAGCGACGAGGTCTGGTAGCGCAGGTTCTGGTTGACCGTCCAGCCGGAGTCGAAGCGGTGGGTCAGCGCGTAGCCGATGCGGTTCTGCTCGCCGTCATAGGGCTGGGCGTTCGGTTCGCCGATAAAGCGCGAGTTGGGTACCACGCCGTTGATGTTCGGCGTGATCGTGCCATTCACCGGCAGGCCTTGCTGGCGCACATAGTGGCGCTCGTTGTGGCTGGCCAGGATCGTGAAGTCGGTACGCTCGCCGAAGTCCAGCGTCAGCGACGGCGCGATATAGCGATTGCGAAACCAGACGTGGTCGGTGGGGTCGTCGCTGTCCATGGCCAGTGCGGTCAGCCGGAACGCCGCCTTGCTGTCGGGCTTGAGCGGCGTGCCCACGTCGGCGGTGACCTGGCGCAGGCCATAGTTGCCCACCGTGAGGCCAAGTTCGCCGAACAGCTCCGGGCGGGGGCGCTTGGTGACGATGTTGACCAGGCCGCCCGGCTGCACCTGGCCGAACAGGATCGACGCCGGCCCCTTCAGCACTTCCACGCGTTCGGCGCCGAACACCTCCTGCGCCACGCGGTTGTTGCTGTCCACCAGCAGCCCGTCTGCGAAGACGGATTCGGATGCGCGCTGGCCGCGGATGATGAAATCGTCCCAGCCGCGCCGGCCGTAGGTGTTGGCCGAGACGCCCGCCGAGTTCCACAGCACGTCGCTGAGGGTCTGCGACTGCTGGCTGTCCATCAGGTCGCGCGTGATGATGGTGATGGACTGGGGCGCGTCGGCCACCGATTCATTGGATTTGGTCACGCCGGCCGGGCGACGCGTGGCAAAGCCGACATCGTTGTCGCCGGCGCTGGTGGCGGCGCTCACCGTGACGGTGGGCAGTTCGCGGGCACCTTCATCGGCGCGGGCGGCGGTAGCAAACAGGGAGAGGCAGGCGAGGGCGGCGGGCGTCAGCAGGCAGCGAGGCAACATCGATTAATCCGGGCGGGGCCGCAAGACGCGGCGAAAAAGACCAAAAAAGAGGCGAGAGCGCCGGATTATAAATAAGAACGATTCGTATTTGCAGACAGCGTTGTTTGTATGTCTCGATTTCGATACAACCCTTCGATAAGAAAATTGCAACGATCTACGATGCCGTGGCAGGCCGCGTGCCCCAGGCTGGCGCGGCGGCCCGCCGCCCGCCGTCACGATTACGCCGCGAAGCCGCCGTCCACGTTCAGGCTGGCACCGGTCACGAAGCTCGATTCCGGACCGGCCAGATAAGCCACCAGGCTGGCGATTTCTTCGGGGCGTCCATGGCGCGGCAGGGCCATCAGGTCGTGCAGCGACGCCGCGAAATCGGAGTCCTCGGGGTTCATGTCCGTGTTGACCGGCCCCGGCTGGACGTTGTTGACGGTGATGCCGCGCGGACCGACGTCGCGCGCCATGCCCTGTACCAACCCCTTTAGCGCGGACTTGCTCATGGCATACGCGGCGCCCCCTGCAAACGGCATGCGGTCGGCGTTGGTGCTGCCGATGTTGATGATGCGGCCGCCTTCGCCCATGTGCGACAGCGCGGCCTTGCTGGCGACGAACACCGCGCGCACGTTCACGGCGATGGTCTTGTCGAAATCCTCGAGCGCGAAATCGGCGACCGGGCCCAGGTACAGCACCCCGGCGTTGTTCACGAGGATGTCGATGCGGCCGAAGTGGATGGCCGCCTCATTGATGGCGCTGGTCAGCGCCGAGGCATCGGCCGCATCGGCACGGTAGGCCTGGGCGCGTCCGCCGGTCGCCTGGATCGATTCCACCAGCGCCTGCGCGGCGGCGCTGGAGCTCTGGTACGTGAAGGCCACGGCCGCGCCGTCGCGGGCCAGGCGGCGAACGATGGCAGCGCCGATGCCGCGCCCGCCGCCAGTAACGAAAGCAACCTTGTTGGTGAGGGTAGTCATGATGGGCTCCTGTGTGTGAGTGGTGTGAAGCCAGTATGGTTGGCGCAGTCCCCTACCGGTAGTCGTCAATCCGGATCAACTTTTTCAACTGCTGGTATAAGCTTCGCCACCATGGAAGCCCTGAACCTGCTCGAATCGTTCGTCCAGAGTGCCGAAACCGGCAGCTTTTCGGCCGCTGCGCGTCGGCTTGGCCTGACGCCGGCCGCCGTCAGCAAGAACGTGGCCCGGCTTGAGGGACACCTGGGCCTGCGGCTGTTCCAGCGCAGCACGCGCAAGCTCACGCTGACGCTGGGCGGCGAGCAGTTCCTGCGGCAGGTGGCAGACCCGTATGCCTCCCTGCGCGATGCGTTCGCCAGTGCCGCGCAGGACGACGGCAAGCCGGCCGGCGTGCTCAAGGTCAGCCTGGGCGTGGCGTTTGGCCGCGAGTACGTGGTGCCGCTGCTGGGCGAATTCCTGGCGAAATATCCGGCCATCGTGCCCGACTGGCATTTCGACAACCGTGCGGTCGATCTCATCGCCGGCGGCTTCGACGTGGCCATTGCCGGCGGCATCGATCTGACCGAAGGCGTGATCGTGCGCGAACTGGCCCGTACCTATGTGGTGGCTGCCGCCTCGCCGGCCTACCTGGCGGGGCGAACGCTGCCCCGGCATCCGTCGGAGCTTGCCGAGTTCGACGGCATCGTGCGGCGCTCGTCGTCCACCGGCCGCTTGCGGCTGGTCAACCTGCGCAACCAGATTGGCGAGCAGGCCATGGCGGAGCCGCGTACGCGGATGATCTTCGACGACCCCGAGGCCATGGCCCATGCGGCCATGCAGGGGCTGGGCGTGGCGCTGCTGCCGATGCCCCATGCCGCGCCGTGGCTGGAAAGCGGCGCGCTGGTACGGGTGCTGCCCGGCTGGTGTGCTGACAACGGCCCTATCGCGCTTTACTATCCCAACCGCAAGCTGCTGCCGCCCAAGACGCGGGTGTTCATCGACTTCATCGTCGATGCCTTCCAGAACAAGGGCCTGGCGCGCAGGTTCGACGGACGCTGAACTGTCATTTCGCGTAGCACCTCACGTGGGGAGGGCTGTATGGCAACAGCAGTGCGCGGGAGCATGCCGCTCCATCTGCATGTGTGGATGTGGTTCGGGCCACTGGTGCTGCTGGTGGGCGCACTGGTCTGCGGCATCAACTACGTGATGACCAAGGCCACGCTGGAGCAGTCGGTCACCGAGACCACGCAGCGGATTGGCCGCGAAACGCTCGAGGAAGTGGAAGACCTGATGGAGCCGGCGCAGATCGCCGTCCGGCTGCTGAGCCACAGTTCGCTGGCCGATGCCACCACGCGGGCCCAGCGCATGGCGCGGTTGCCGCTGATGCGCGATGCGCTGGAGTCGTCGCCGGTGCTGCAGTCGCTCTACGTCGGGTATGCCGATGGCAGCTTCTTCTTTGTGCGGCCGCTGCGCGACGCGGGCGAGCGCGCGGCCTACCAGGCGCCGCCGGCCACGGCCTTCCTGGTGCAGAGCGTGGATCACGACAAAGGCGCGGCACGCGGACACTACTACTACCTCGATCCGGCGCTGCACATCATCGGCGAGGCCAATGCCGCAGACTTCGCCACCCGCTTCGATCCACGTGCACGCCCGTGGTACACCGCCGCCATGGCCGCCGGCGCGCTGGTGCGGACCGACCCCTACCTGTTCTATTCCGACCGGGAGTCCGGCGCCACGCTGGCCATTCCCACGCCGTCGCGCCAGGCCGTGGTGGGCGGCGACTTCCGGCTCGACGCGCTGAGCCAGATGCTGCGGCGCGAATCGGTCACGCCCGGTGCGGTGCTGGCCTTGCTGGACCAGAAAGGCATGCTGGTAGCCATCAACCGCCAGGCCCCCGACTCCGCCGCCGCGCCCGATGCCATGACGGCCCAGCCGCTCGGCAATCCGCAGGACTATGGCCTGGGCGTGCTGACGGAGCTGGCGGCGCAATCCTTCGCACAATCTTCCGCACGATCATCCACACCATCGGCAGGACCATCGCCGGCACGGAGCGCCACGCCAGGCACCGTGAAGGGCGCCGCGTCGCCCGACGCGTCATCTGCCGCTGTGCCAGGCATGGCGCTGGTCCGTGTCGACGGCGAGGACTGGTACACCTCGGTCGACCGGGTGGACCGCACCGCTGCCGATTCACTGATGCTGGTCTCCGCCATTCCGCAGGCCGAGCTGCTGCGCGATGCCCGGCGGCATGCGGCGCTGGGCATGGGCGTGACGGCGCTGGTGCTGCTGCTGGCGCTGCCCGTGATCTGGCTGGCGGCTCGCAGTGTGGCCAGGCCGCTGGAATCGCTGGCCAGCGAGGCCGACGCGATTGCGCGTTTCGATTTCGTCCGGCCGATGTCCGTGCGTTCGCGCATTCGCGAAGTGGGCTCGCTGGCGGCCACGATGAACCAGATGCGCGAAACCATCCAGCGCATGTTGCACGTGATCGGGGCCGTCTCCGCCGAACACCGGCTCGACCACCTGCTGCCGCTGCTGCTGCGCGAGACGCTCAACGCGGCGGGCGGCCAGGCCGGCGTGCTGTACCTGGCCAACGATGACGAACAGCTGCGGCCCGCCGTGGGGTTCGATCGGTCTGGCACCGACGTGGCCGCCCGGCTGGGCGGCCCGTTGCCGCCCGACGCGCTGCCGCTGGCGCGCGCCGCCGTCCGCGATGGCAAGGCCCGCGCCGGGCATCTTGCCGCCGCCGAGATGCAGGCCGCCCGGCTCGACGTGCTGGCGGGCCCGGCGCCGGTGCACGCGGCGGTGATTCCGCTCATCACCCGCAAGCAGACGTTGCTGGGCGTGGTAGTGGTGCTGCGCGATACGCCGATGGAATCGGCGCAGCTCGGGTTTGTCGGCACGCTGGCCAGCCTGTCGGCCGGCGCATTGGAGATGGGCGAACTCACCACGGCCCAGCGGGACCTGTTCGACGCGTTCATCCGCCTGCTGGCCGGGGCCATCGACGCCAAGAGCCCGCACACGGGCGGCCATTGCGCGCGCGTGCCCGAGCTGACCAAGATGCTGGCCACGGCCGCCTGCGAGGCCACCGAGGGGCCGTTTGGCGCGTTTCAGCTCTCTGAGACGCAGTGGGAGGCGCTGCACGTGGCCGCCTGGCTGCATGACTGCGGCAAGGTCACCACGCCTGACTACGTCATCGACAAGGCCACCAAGCTCGAAACGCTCCACGACCGCATCCACGAGGTGCGCATGCGCTTCGAGGTACTCAAGCGCGACGCGGAAATCGCCTGCCTCGAAGCCGTGGCGCATGGCGAGGACGCCGGCACGGCCCGCGCCCGCCGCGATGCCGAACTGGCACGGCTCGACGCGGACTTCGCCTTCGTGGCGGCCTGCAACGTGGGCGGCGAGCAGATGGACGAGGCCGACCAGGCGCGGCTGCGGCAGATCGGCGCGCAGACGTGGCGCCGCACCATCGACGACCGGCTCGGCATCTCGCACGAGGCGCTGGCGCGCAAGCGCCGCACGCCGGCCGCGCCGCTGCCCGCGCTGGAGCCGCTGCTGGCCGACCGGCCCGAGCACGTGATCGAGCGCGACGCGCGCGAAGCCATCGCCGAAGACAATCCGTGGGGCTTCCGGCTGCGCGTGCCGAAGTATCTCTACGATCGTGGCGAACTGCACAATCTGACCGTGCAGCGCGGCACGCTGACCGAGGAGGAGCGCTTCAAGATCGAGGACCATATCGTGCAGACGCAGATCATGCTGTCGCGCCTGCCGTTTCCGAAGCATCTGCGCGAGGTGCCCGAGATTGCCGGCGGCCACCATGAGCGGATGGACGGCAAGGGCTACCCGCGCGGCCTCACGCGCGAGCAGATGAGTCCGCTGGCCCGGATGATGGGCATCGCCGACATCTTCGAGGCGCTGACGGCGGCCGACCGGCCCTACAAGAAGGCCAAGACGCTGTCCGAGGCGGTGGGCATCATGGCCCGGCTGCGCGACCAGCAGCACATCGACGCGGAGCTGTTCGAGCTGTTCATCGGCGCCGGCGTGCATCGCGCCTACGCGCAGCGCTACATGGACCCGGCCCTGATCGACGACGCTTGACTAGCGCTGACGGCGCCTGAGCGCCCACCCCTGCCCGTGCTGCGTGAATGCGCCGCGTGCACTATGCTTCGAAGGTTCGAACCAGGCATTCGCAGGGGGCAGGCAATGAGCGTCGAGAAGATCGAGATTCCGGGCAGCCAGGGCGGCACGCTGTCCGGCCGGATGGAGTGGCCGGACGGCCCGGTGCGCGCCCATGCGCTGTTCGCGCACTGCTTCACCTGTGGCAAGGACAGCCTGGCCGCCACGCGCATCGCGCGGGCGCTGACCGCGCAGGGCATTGCCGTGCTGCGCTTCGACTTCACCGGCATCGGCGCCAGCGAAGGCGATTTTGCCAGCACCAATTTCTCATCGAACCTGGCCGACCTGGAGGCGGTGGCCCGCTACATGCGCAGCCGGGGCCAGGCCCCCGCGCTGCTGATCGGGCACAGCCTCGGGGGCGCCGCCGTGCTGGGCATGGCACGTCGCCTGCCGGAAGTGCGCGCGGTGGCCACCATCGCCGCGCCGAGCGATCCGCGCCACGTGCTGGGGCTGCTGGGCGACAACGTCGAGCGCATTCGCGCCGAGGGCGAGCTGGAGGTCAAGCTGGCCGGCCGCCCGTTCCGCATTGCGCGCCAGTTCATCGACGATGTCTCGAGCCATGCGCTGCTGGAAGAGGTGGCGAACCTCGGCAAGCCGCTGCTGGTGCTGCAGTCGCCCACCGACGATACGGTGGAAGTGGAGAATGGCCTGGCCATCTTCGCCGCCGCCGCGCAGCCCAAGAGCTATGTGGCGCTCGATGGCGGCGACCACCTGCTGCAGAACCGCGTCGGCGCCGCTTATGCCGCGAGCATGATCGCGGGCTGGGCACAGCACTACCTGCCCGCGCTGGACGAAGACGTGCAGGCGGAAATTCCGCAGCCGGGCGTGGTGGTGGTGGCGGAGCGGCATCGCGGCCGCTACCAGCAGACCGTGCGCGTGGGCAGCCACGAACTGGTGGCCGACGAGCCGGCCTCGGTGGGCGGCGACGATGCCGGCCCCAATCCGTACGAATACCTGCTGGCAGCGCTGGGCGCGTGCACGTCGATGACGATGCGCATGTACGCCGAGCGCAAGGGGCTGCCGCTGGAGCATGTGGCCGTGCAGCTGCGGCACGAGAAGATTCACGCGCAGGACTGTGCCACGTGCGAGACCACGGTGGGCATGGTCGACCGCATCGAGCGGCGCATCGCCATGCGCGGGGAGCTGACGGCCGAGCAGCGTGCGTCGCTGATGGCGATTGCCGACAAGTGCCCCGTCCATCGCACCCTGCACGCGGAAATCCACATCGATACGCTGGTGGGCTAGCGCGCGGACGCCATCAGCCGCCGCACGAGCCGTCGCACAAGCTGTCGCACAAGCCGCCGCACAAGCCGCCGCCGGTCAGCGCGTGGCCAGGATGCGGCGGCGCGCGGCGTCGAAGGCCGCGCCCTCGGTGGCCAGCCACGCCTCCACCTCGGCCACCTGTGCCGTCTGCCCATGCGCACAGACGAAGTGATACGACGCCTGGCTGCGCGCGTGGATGCCCCACAGGTCCACCAGCCGGCCCGACTCCAGATCTTCGAGCACCAGCGCCGAGCGGCCCATGGCCACGCCTTGCCCGGCCAGCGCCGCGTTGACGGCCAGTTGCGAGAGGTTGAAGCGCTGGCCGTCGGACACATCGGGCAGCGTCACGCCGGCGTGACGCAACCAGCATTGCCACTCATCGAACTCGCCGGCGCCATCCCACGGGCTCACGTCGTGCAGCAGCATGCTGGCGCGCAGGCCCTCGGGCGAATGCAGTTCGGGGTGCGCCGCCCGGTAAGCCGGGCTGGCCACCGGAATCAGCCACTCCTCGAGGAACAGCTGCGCCTTCAGGTCCGGGTAGCCGCCGGGGTCGAAGCGCACGGCGGCCTCGATGCCGTCGCGCATCATGCGCGAGCGGTCGAGCGCATGGAACTCGCCATACACGCGCAGGCCGATATCGGGATGCTGGCGGAAGAAGTTGCCCAGCCGCGGCGTGAGCCAGACCATCGCGAAGGACGGCGAGCACGACAGCGCGATGGGCTGCTTGTCGCGCGGCTTGCGCAGTTGCGTAAGCGTGCCTTCGATGGCCTGGAACGACTCGCGCAGCACAAAGCGCAGCCGCTCGCCCTCGGGCGTCAGCACCAGCGCGCGCGGCGTGCGCAGGAACAGCGGGCGGTCCAGCCACTGCTCCAGCTGCTTGACCTGCTGGCTCACCGCGCCCTGGGTGACGCAAAGCTCCGCCGCGGCCTGCGTGAAGTTGCAGTGCCGCGCCGCTGCCTCAAAACAGCGCAGCCAGCCCAATAATGATGCAGAAAGCGTGTTGGCCATTAGTCAGGCTAATAGGTGGATCAGTACAAATGGTTTGTCACGGCCCTGCAATGCGACAAGAATGAAGCCATCCCGTTTGATGATTTTCGTCCATGCAGAACGTCAATGCGTCGCTTCTTTCCCCACTGCAGCCCGCCGTTCAAAGCGATCTGCAGGCCGCTCGCCCGGTGTTCTGGGCCAATCCGCAGCGGTCCGAAGACCCGGTCGTGGAGACCCGCGTGGACGGGCGCGGCATTAGTCTAGCTGATGTGCGCGGCGCCCAGGCGCGCTTTGCGCGGTTCGCCCCGCTGCTGGCCCGGCTGTTTCCGGAACTGGAGGCCAGCGCGGGCGCCATCGAATCGGCGCTGGTGGCGGCGCCGGACATGCAGGCCGCACTGGGCTTGTCGTCGGCGCACGGCACGCTGTGGATCAAGACCGATCACAGCCTGCCGGTGGCCGGATCGATCAAGGCGCGCGGCGGCATTCACGAGGTGCTGGAATTTGCCGAGTCGCTGGCGCTGGAACACAAGCTGGTGACGCCCGATGCCGACTATGCCGTGCTGGCCGAGCCGCCGGCGCGCGCGCTGTTCGCGCGCTATCAGGTGGCAGTGGGCTCCACGGGCAACCTGGGCCTGAGCATCGGCGTGATGGCGTCCGCGCTGGGCTTCCGTGCCGTGGTGCACATGTCGTCCGACGCCAAGGCGTGGAAGAAGGCCCGCCTGCGGGCGCGCGGCGTGCAGGTGGTGGAGCATGCCGGCGACTATGCGGCGGCCGTGGCGGCCGGGCGGCGCGACGCCGATGCCGACCCGTACTGCTATTTCGTCGACGATGAACGGTCGCTGTCGCTGATGCTCGGCTACAGTGCGGCGGCGCTGCACCTGCGTGACCAGCTCGATGCCGCCGGCCTGCGCGTGGACGCCGCGCATCCGCTGTTCGTCTACCTGCCCTGCGGCGTGGGCGGCGCGCCGGCCGGTATCGCATTCGGCCTGCGCCAGCTGTTCGGCCCGCATGTCCACGCGTTCTTTGCCGAGCCCACGCAGTCGCCGTGCTTCCTGGTGGAGATGGTGGCGCCCGGCGCCTCGGTGTACGACGTGGGCCTGAACAACCGTACCGAGGCCGATGGCCTGGCCGTGCCGCAGGCGTCGGAGCTGGCGGCGCAGGCCATGCGGCCGCTGCTGGCCGGCGTGTACACGGTGGCGGACGACACGCTGTTCGCCGATCTGCACCGCCTGCGCGAGGCCGAAGGCATGCGCATCGAGCCCTCGGCCGCGGCCGGCTTCAGCGGGCCCCGGATGCTCACGCAGACCGACGCGGGCCGTGCCTACCTGGACCGGCACCACCTCGCAGACGCCATGCCGGGTGCCACGCACCTGGTATGGACCACCGGCGGCCTGTTCGTGCCGCCCGAAGAGTACGCGCGCTTTGCCGAACGCGGCGCGGCGCTGGCTGCCTGACCCTGAACCTTTTCGATTGCACCGTAGCGGAGCCCCCATCATGAACCGACCGTCCTCCAGATTCGCCCATGTCGTTGTTGCATGCAGTCTTGCCGCCGGGGCCTCGCTGGCCTGCGCGGACACCTTCCCGTCCAAGCCGATCCAGCTCGTGATTCCGTTCCCGCCCGGCGGCGCCACCGACGTGATCGGGCGCCTGGTCGGCAAGAAGCTCGGTGACAAGCTTGGCCAGACCGTGGTGATCGACAACCGCCCCGGTGCGGGCACCATCGTGGGCGCCGGCTACGTGGCCAAGGCCGCGCCGGACGGCTACACGCTGCTGGCCAGCTCGGGCACCACGTTCACGGTGAACCCGGCCATCCACGCCAAGCTGCCGTACGATCCGGTGAAGAGCTTCGAGCCGATCGGCTTCACCGGGCGCACCGGCCTGATCGTGCTGGCCAACAAGGACCAGCCGGTCAGCAACCTCAAGCAGCTCGTGGCCGCCGCCAAGGCGCAGCCGGGCAAGCTCACGTATGGCTCGTTCGGCACCGGCACCACGGCGCAGTTCGCCGGCGAGATGCTGTTCAACCTGGCCGGCGTAAAGCTGTTGCATGTGCCGTACAAGGGCAGCGCGCCGGCCATGACCGACCTGATCGGCGGCCAGATTCCGTTCACCGTGGATACGGTGGCGGCCGCGATTCCGCAGGTGAAGGCCGGCAAGGTCAAGGCCATCGCGGTGACCACGGCCAAGCGGTCCACGCTGTTGCCCGACGTGCCCACCGCCGCCGAGGCCGGCGTGCCCGGCATCGATGCCGACACGTGGCTGGCGCTGGTGGCGCCGCGCGGGCTGCCCGCCGACGTCAAGCACAAGCTGGAGAAGGCACTGGCCGAAGTGATGGCCGACCCCGACACGCGCAAGCAGCTGACGCAGGCCGGCTTCGAGCCGATCGACGGCAACGGCGCGGCGGTGGCGGCGCAGATCAACAAGGAACTGCCGCTCATGCGCGCCACGGCGCAGCGGGCGAGCATTACGGCGGACTGAGCGTCCGACCGTCACCAATAACCGGAGACATTGGGAATGGAAGCAGACAAGACGCTGGTGGCGCGCCCGGCCACCGAGCTGCGGCGCATGATCGGCAGCAAGGAAATCTCGCCGGTGGAATTGCTCGACGCCTGCATTGCGCAGATCGAGCGCGTGAACCCGTACCTGAACGCGGTGACGGCCACCTGCTTCGACCGGGCGCGCGAGGAAGCGCGCGCGGCCGAGCGCGACGTGCTGGCGGGCAAGCCGCTGGGGCTGCTGCATGGCCTGCCGCTGGGCGTGAAGGATCTGGAGGCCACGGCGGGCCTGCTCACCACGTACGGCTCGCCGCTGTATCGCGACAACGTGCCGGCCGAAGACAACGTGCTGGTGGCGCGCCTGCGCGCGGCTGGCGCCATCGTGACCGGCAAGACCAATATCCCCGAGATGGGCGCCGGCGCCAACTCGCGCAACGACGTGTGGGGCGCCACCGGGAATCCGTTCAATCCGAACCTCAATGCGGGCGGATCGTCAGGCGGCTCCGCTGCCGCGCTGGCCGCCGACCTGCTGCCGGTGTGCACCGGCTCCGACACCGGCGGCTCGCTGCGCATTCCGGCCGCCAAGTGCGGCGTGGTGGGCTTCCGGCCGTCGCCGGGCGTGGTGCCCAGCTCGCGCAAGCTGCTGGGCTGGACGCCCATCTCGGTGGTCGGCCCGATGGGCCGCACCGTGGCCGACGCCTGCCTGCAACTGGCGGCGTCGGCGGGCGTGTCGGCGGGCGATCCGCTGACCTATCCGCTGGACCCGCTGTCGTTCCTGACGCCGCTGCCGGTGGACCTGGGCAGCCTGCGCGTGGGCTATACCGAGGATTTCGGCTGCTGCGACGTCGATGACGGCATCCGCCGCACGTTCCGCGAGAAGATCGCGGCCATGCGGCACCTGTTCCGCAGCTGCGAGGCCATCGAGGTGGATCTGGGCGAGGCGCACCGGTGCTTCGACGTGCTGCGCGCGGAGAGCTTCGTGGCCGGCATGCGCGACGCCTACGAGCGCGATCCGTCGCAGCTCGGGCCCAACACGCGCGCCAACTTCGAGATGGGCGCGCGCATGTCGCTGCTGGACAGCGCCTGGGCGCAGGCCGAGCAGACGCGCATCCTGCAACGCTTTCAGTCGCTGTATCGCGACTACGACATCATCCTGTCGCCCACCACGCCGGTGTCGCCTTTCCCGTGGACGTCGCTGTATGCCGAAACCATCAATGGCGTGAAGCAGGAAAACTACTATCGCTGGCTGTCGCTCACCTACGTGGTGACGCTGACCACGCATCCGGCGCTGTCGCTGCCGTGCGGCCTGGACCATGCCGGCATGCCATTCGGCCTGCAGATCGTTGGCGGCTTCCGTCAGGACCACGCGGTGCTGGGCATCTCGCATGCGATGGAGCAGGCATTCGCGGCGATGCCCGCGTTGCGCCGTCCGCTGCCGGACCTGGCTGCGCTGAAGCCAGCCGAGCCGGCGCTGACGTCGATCGTCACGGCGCCGCCCGTGCTGGATGCGAAGGTGCGGCGGGGCAAGGAAGCGTCGGCGGTGTAGCCGCGCCATGGCCTGATCTTGACGTGCGGTAAAGGCGGGGGACGGCCCGGCCGGTATATTCGGCCGTCCTCCTGCCGGCTGTGCCGGCGACGCTCTCGCGCAGCACGTCCACATGTTCAAGCTCACTCCCGCCAATCGCAACAACCCTCACATTTTCTTCGGGCAGATGTATTACGCCGGCACCAGCATGCCGGCCAATTACGCCACGGAGCCCGGCATCTGCATGGGCCTGGCGCTGGCCTGGGTGCGCAACCTGCACGCGGGCCGGCCGCTGACGTATCTGCCCAGCGAGACCGAAGGCGCGATCGGGCACTTCATGTGCGAGTTCGGCTTCGGAATGGGCGGTCCGGATTTCGATGCCGCCGCCTACGACCCGTGCAAGCCGGGCGCGGCGTTGCAGCATCCGGCGGTGCTGCACCACTGCAGGCGGCTGGGCCTGAAGACGATCTATCGCGGCGTGTTCCCCTCGTTTCAGCTGGTGCGCCGGCTGGCCGCCACGCACAAGCCGGCCGTGCTGCGCACGTTCCTGCTCAGCGCCAACCGGCACGCCACGGCGCTGGCGCTGCAGGGCAAATACCTGGCATTGTTCAATCCGAATCGCGGCGTGGCGTTGTACGCCGCGCAGGCCGCCCTGCATGGCGCCGATCTCATCCGGGGCCTGGACGAGCTGGTGCGCCATGCCGAAGGGGTGGGCTTCGGCGTGCTGGAGCTGCGCGACGAGTGAGTGGCTTTCGATAGCGTCCCGGCGCGTCCCGGCGCGTTCCGGCGCGTTCCGGGGCGTCCCGATGTGCTTCAGGTGATGCGGGTCTGCGTCACCGACACCACCTTGGCCCAGCGGGCAATCTCTCCTTGCAGGAACTGCGTGAACTGCGCGGCGCTGTTGCCCACCGGCTCCAGCCCCTCGCTGGTCAGGCGCTTGCGCATGGCCGGCGATGCCACCGCGGCGGCTGCGGCAGCTTCGAGTTCCTTCACTGTCTCCGGCGCCATGCCGGCCGGCCCGAGCAGGCCATACCACGAGCGATAGTCGAAATTCGGAATCACGTCCGCAATGGGCGCAAGGTTCGGGAAGGCCGCCAGCCGCGCGGCGCTGCTCACGCCCAGGCCCTTGATCTTGCCGGCCTGCAGCAGCGGCTGCACGGTGGCCACGTTGCCGAGCAGCAGGTCCGCCTGGCTGCCCACCACATCGGCCACGGCCGGGCCGGCGCCCTTGTAGGGCACGCTGACGATGTCCACGCCGGCCTCGTGCTTGAACATCTCGCCGGCCAGATGATTGGCGCTGCCCACGCCGGCTACCGCCAGGCTGATCTTGCCGGGCCTGGCGCGGGCCAGCGCGATCAGCTCGCGCACGTTGCCGGCCTCGAAGCCGGGCCGCGCCACGAGGATCAGCGGCGAGCTGGCAATCAGCGAGATCGGCGTGAAATCCTTGAGCGGATCGAACGGCTTCTTCTCGAACAAGGCGGGGTTGATGGCGTGGCTGGTGTAGCTGAGCAGCAGCGTGGCGCCGTCGGGCTCGGCCCGCGACACGGCCACTGCCGCGATGTTGCCGGCCGCGCCGCCCCGGTTCTCGACGATGAACGGATGCTTGAGCCGTTGTTCGAAATCGGCCGCCAGCGAGCGGGCGACGATGTCGGTGCCGCCGCCCGGCGTGGCGCCGACCAGTACCTTGGTCACCGACGGGGCGGCGTGAAGCTCAGGGGGCAACACCAGCGCTGCGGACAGCAGCGCCAGGAAGTCGCGTCGTTGCATGGGTTGTCTCCGTTTCTCTTTATGACTCCGGCGCCTCGTGCATGGGCGCCGTGCGGGGCATCGCGGCCGGGGGCACCGGCCGGCAAACGTGCGTGCAGGTCTTTCGGGGTGCTCAGGTCATTCAGGCGATGGCAGCAACCTCAGCATGGGTCACCGCGCCATCGCCGGGCCACGGCAGCAGCGGCATGCCCAGCGCGGCGGCCTGGCGCCGCTCGTAGGCGTCGAACGCCGCGCTGCGGGCGCTGCCACGCAGGCCGCCGCGCACGGCGCCGGCCCGCACATCGGTGAAGTAGACGGCCCAGTCGTCGGGCAGCGGCTGCGAGCCGGGCACCGCCAGCCACAGGCGCAGCAGGTGGCGCTTGCGGTCGAACGCCTCGTAGTCCTCGAAGTTGGTGCGCGAATGCACGGTGACGTAGTTGTTCAGCAGCTGCATGTCGCCCTGTTCGAGCTGCATGGAGTAGCACAGCGCGGGGTCGGTCAGCAGCGTGTCGAGCAGGTCCAGCGCCTCGGTCTGCGCGGCGGTCAGGCGCGGTACGGCGTCGAAGTCGCGCTGGGCGGCCACCACGTTCTTGCGGTTGATGCGGAACGCGAACGCCGATGGGTGGCTGCCGAGGATCGGCAGCGGATAGAACGGCGGCTGCGACGGGTCTTGCGCGCCCTGGTAGCTGTAGTAGAACGGCTGCTGCAGCACCGGGATCAGGTCGGGGCGGCGCTGCGCGATGGCGTCGCGCAGGGCGATCGAGCTGACCACCTTGCTTTCGCCGCCCGAGCGCGCCGCGCGGCGGCACATCAGCCCCACGATATCGCCCGAATCGGTATGGAAGTCGAGCCCGGCATTGGTGTTGTAGCCACGGCCGTTGGTGGTCTTGTACGCGGCGCCCACGTCGCGTACGTCGTTCATGAAGTCGCTGGCGCGGTTCTGCGTGCGGGCCACGCCCATGTGCAGGCCCATGCCCCAGTACGCCAGGCGCACATCGTCCTCGCTCCAGCGGTCCACCGGAAAGCCCTTGACCAGGCACATGCCCCAGCGGCCCTGCGTCATGTCCACGGCGCGCGCCAGGGCGCCGCACGCGGCGGCGTCGAGCGGAAAATCGTCGCGCGTCATGTCCAGCAGCGGCTTGCCGAGAGATCTGGCGTGCGCCAGGGCGTGGTCGAAGCTGGCCACCTCGGCGGCGGTCAGGCGCAGGATCCACGAGGTGTCGCGCCGGGCATCGTCGGCGAGCCAGGCTTGGGGGCGTTGTGCGGGCATCAGGGTCATCTTCGTTATCAGGGGAGCAGTGGGGGCTGTACGGCCTTGCGCGACGTCGTGAAGCCAGTCTATGCTCGGTCGGCACCAAGAAAAAGTGATGTTGTTTGACGTCGCTGATAAGGAGTTTTGATGAAGCTGGAGACCTTCGCCACCCTGGCCGCCGTGATCGAGGACGGCTCGTTTGCCGCCGCCGCGGCCACCATGCACCTCACGCCCAGCGCCGTCAGCATGCAGATGAAGCAGCTGGAGCAATACCTGGGGCAGCCGCTGTTCGACCGTTCCGGCCTGCAGGTCAGGCCCAACGCGCTGGCGCGCGAGGTGGCGGCATCGATGGAAGGCGGGCTGCGCCACCTGAATGCCTTGCGCCGGCGCGCGAGCGTGGCCGTGGAAGGGGTGGTGCGGCTGGGCGTGATCGAGTCGATGCAGCCGGTGCTGCTGCCGGGCACGCTGCGCTACTTGCGCGACCGCTATCCGCGCCTGACCGTCAAGCCGGTGCGCGGCCGCAGCGCGGGGCTGATCGAGATGGTCAAGGCCGGCCAGCTCGACGCCGCGGTGGTGGCGCGCCCCGAATCGGGCCGCATGGCCACGCTGCGCTGGTATCCGGTGGCCACGCGGGAGCTGATGCTGATCGCCCCGCCCGATGTGAGTGGCCGGGGCGCCCGGGGCGCGCGGGGAGAATCGGCTGCCGACCTGCTCGCGCGCCATGACTGGATTCGCTACGACCGCGCCACGGTCTCGGGCGCAATGGCGGCGCGGCATGTGCATGGCCTGTTGCCGGACAAGCGCAGCGCGATGGAATTCGACAGCGTGACGGCCATCGTGGCCATGGTCAGCGCCGGGCTGGGTGTGTCGGTGGTGCAGTTGATGGACCCCACCGTGACCGACCGCTATCCGGTGCGCCGGGTCAGCCTGGGGCCGGACGCGCCGGTGCTGCAGATGTCGCTGGTGCTGCGCCGTGCCGACGAAGACAGCCGGCTGCTGCAGGCGCTGCGCGCGGCGGTGGAGGCCACGCTCAAGACCTAGCCGCCGGACGTGGTTCTACATACGTCGATCTACGGTGCTCGTGAAGCGGATGGCGGCGCGGCGCTCAGCCCGCATCGGCCTCGCGCGCCATCAGCAGCCGTGCGCTGTCCGCGCGCGTGTCCGCCAGCGCCACGGCCTGCGGAAACAGTGGCTGGCACAGCCGCGTCAGCACGTTGCCGGGCGGCATTTCCACGGCCAGCCGCATGTCGCAGGCGCGCGCCAGCAGCATCGTTTCATGCCAGCGCACCGGACGCGCCAGGTTGTGGGCGAGGTCTTCGGCGATGCGTGCCGGATCGCGCAGTTCGCGTGCCGCGCTGGCGCTGAAATAGCGCAGCGTGGGCCGCTGGCAGGCGATGCCGGCGAAGGCCGCGTGCAGCGCCAGCGCGGCCTCATCGAGCAGCGCGCAATGCGAGGGCACCGCTATCGCCACGCGCTGCGCGCTGCGCGCACCGGCGGCCAACGCGCGCTCGGCTACGTCGGCCATGGCGGCATCGGCGCCGGCAATCACCAGTTGGGTGTCGGCGTTGTAGTTGGCGATGTAGACCGGCGCGTCGGGGCGGTGCACGGCGGCCACGATGGCCGCCAGCGACGTCTCTTCCAGGCCAAGGATGGCCGTCATGCCATAGCCCGCCGGATAGGCGGTCTCCATCAGCCGGCCGCGCAGCGCGACGAGCCGCACCGCATCCGCAAACGGCAGCACGCCGGCGACGGTAGCCGCCGCGTAGGCGCCGATCGACAGGCCCGCCACGGCGTGCGCGATGGCGCCTTCGGCCAGCAGCGCCCGCGCACTGGCCACGCCCGCCACCAGCAGGCATAGCTGCACCGAAACCGTGGAGGCCAGGCGCTCTGGCGCGTCGAGTTGACCGATGTCCTCGCCCAGCACGTCGCTGGCCTCGGCCAGCGTACGCGTCACGGCGGCATGGTTGGGCAGCGCGTGCAGCATGCCGGCGCGCTGGGCGCCCTGGCCGGGGAACGTCAGCAGGCTTGGCATGGCGCCTGCCAGGGGTCTGCGGTCAGCACGGGGCCCGTGTCGGTCTTCAGCAGCACGCGCCCTTGCGTGCGCAGCCGCTCGCGCAGCGCGAACGCGCCGTGCGGCGTGGCCACCTGGATGTCGAGCCGCACGGTGTCGGTGTCGATCAGCGCGCGCAGCGTGTCCAGCGTGGCGGGGGTGAGCGGCGCGGGCGCCATGAGCAGCAGGTCGATATCGCTGCCGGCGTGCAGCACGTCGATGCCCGATGCGAGTGTGAACCCCACGGCGCCGGTTACGCCCCAGCGGCATGGCTGCGTGCCGAGCTGCGCGGCAACGCGATCGAGCGCGTGCAGCGCGGGAACGGTCTCGCGGCGCGGATGCAGGCGCCAGAACCCTTCGCGCGCAATGTCGAATGGCGAGACCAGCGTGGCGCACTGATCGGCGGCTATCCACGCGGCATGGCGCTGGCTGCGGTCCTGGCCGCGAATGCCCACCGGAATGCGCGCGGTGCCGCCGCCATCGTCGTGCGCAGCGCGGTCGCGCCGCACCACCACCGGCGCGCGCGCCAGCCAGTCCGCATCGACCCAGTCGGGCAGGCCACCGCCCGCCAGGAACGCGGCGGGGTCGCGCAGCCAGATCAGGTCGTGCGGCCTGGCGGTCATGCTAGTCCTGCCACTGGCTGGCCAGGCGCGCGCGCACCGCGCGCGTGGCACTGCGGTTTGCGCCGCCCAGGCGGCTGCGCAGGTCGCGATGCGGGTCGGCGTCGATATCGGCCAGCGCCTCGGCCAGATGCCGTGTGACCGTGGCCAGGTCGTCGGCGGTGGGCGCCGCCGCGTCCTGCACGGCAATCGTGCGCCAGAGCAGGCCCAGCGTGGCGTAGTTGTCCAGGTCGTAAGCCATCGGCGGCACGGTGGCGGCGAAGGCTTCCAGGTCTTCTACGCTGCGCAGCGTGATGCGCGCGGCGGCCTCCTTGCCCATGGCGTGCACCTGCACGCCGGGGTCGGCCAGCGCCAGGATGCGGTTGGCCTGGTAGCCGTGCGCCAGGAACGCGCCGGACATCGCCTTGCCCACCAGCAGCGCGATCACCGGATGCCCCGCCAGACGCGCCGTGGCATACGCGGCCGCTGCGCTGGCCAGCGCCTGGTGAATGCCGAACGCTTCCTCGCGCCGGCCGTAGGCCTGGCTGGGCGTGTCGACGATGGCGATGATGGCGCGCTTGACCTGGCTGTCGCGGTCGGCGTCGATGGCGGCATGCACCGCGCGCGCCAGCGACCAGCCTTCGAGTAGCCCCGTTTCACCATGGCGCGCACGCGGCAACGGGCTGGCGGCGTCGGGTACCACCGCAATCAGGCGCGCGGCGCGGCCGGCGGCTTCCACGTCGGCCACCTGCACGGAGGGCGGATAGCCGGGCAGGCGCGGCGCACCGTGGCTCAGCGCGGCAAGCCAGGCTGCGCCGCGTGCCGAGGTCTGCTGTCCGGTGCTTGCGTTCATCGTTGCGCTCACGGTTGCGCTCCATAAAGACGGCGGACCATGGCGGGGTCCGGTTGATGGATGGCGTCGTGCGCCGTGTATTGGTCGATCCGCTGCAGGTACGCGTCGTAGCGTTCGCTGCGCGCGGCGTCGGACGTGGGGGCGTGCACGGGCGCGTTGACTGGTGCGTTGACTGGTGCGTTGACCAGCTCGGCCACCACGTCGCGCATCGCCACGGCATCGTCGTCGACGAAGCGGTCGGCCAGGCCCGTGGCAAAGCGTTGCTCCCCGCCGGTCAGGCCCCAGATGAACGGACGGTCGCGCGAGTCGTACTCGCCGATGCCGGCTTCCTGCTCGATCACGGCCGGCCCGTTCAGGCCCAGGCGCGCCTCGCGCGTGACCACCAGCGCGCTGCACAGGCCGGCGGCAATCGACATGCCGCCGAAGCAGCCCACCTGACCGGCAATCACGCCGACCACGGGCTGGTAGCGGCGCAGGTCGACGATGCCGGCGTGGATCTCGGCAATCGCGGCCAGCCCGAGGTTGGCCTCCTGCAGGCGCACGCCACCGGTTTCGAACAGGATCACGGCGCGCGTGGGCACGCCGTTGCGGTTGTCCTCGGCGGCCAGCTCCAGCGCGCCGGCAATCTTGGCGCCGCCCACTTCGCCCAGGCTGCCGCCCTGGAAGGCGCCTTCGATGGCCATGACCACGGCCGGCTGGCCATCGATGCGGCCCTTGGCCACGATCACGCCGTCGTCGCCCTGCGGCACCACGCCCTGGCGTTCCAGCCATGGCGACGTGAGGCCGTCGAACGGGCCGGCCAGCTCGCGGAACGTGCCGGCGTCGAGCAGGGCCCGGGCACGCTCGCGCGCGCCCAGTTCGACAAAGCTCTCGCGAGAAATCAGTGCGGCGTGTGTCATGCGGACTCCTTGCTGGCGGCGGCGCCGCCTATCGCGTCTGGCCCTTCCAGCGCCTCGAACGCTTCGGCCAGCCGCATGCCCACCACACCGGGCGTGGCCCCGAAATCGTGGATGCGGATCTTCATGGCGGCGCGCGGCTCGGCGCTGAACACGCGCGTGAGCTGCGCGTCCCAGACACGGCCGTAGCCGTTGATCGAGGTGGTGACGTCGATCGAAGTCGTGCCGGCAGTGCCGGGTTCGATGATGACTTCGAGGTCGCCGGAACCCACCACGCCCACCAGCACGCGGCGGGCGGCCGGCGCACCGGCGGCGTATTCGAAACGGAGCTGTTCCATCAGTGGTCTCCAGATTGCACGGCGGGCAGCCGGTCAAGGAATAGGGTGGCGGCCAGCAGGTCGGCGGCGCCGCCGGGCGATGCCTGGCACGCCTGCATGGTGGCTTCGAGTTCGTGCAGGCGGCGGCGTCCGGCCAGCGTGCCAATGCCGCCGGCATCGAGTACCGCGTCCGCGCCGGCCTGCACGTCGGCCAGGCCGGCCCGGCCGGCGCGCGCCAGCACGCAGGTATCGTCGAGCCGCGCCATGATGGCCAGCAGCGCGTTCACCTGCGCCGTGGGCTCGGCGTCGCCGCGCGCGCGGCCATGCCGCAACGCTGGCAGGCCGATGCCGGTCACGTGCGGAAAGCCGGCCTCGGCCTGTTCGCGTGCGCCGCCCACGCCGTAGGCCGCGCGGGCCAGTTCGCCCTTGTTGCCGGTGTGCGCGGGACGGTGGCGATCGGGCAGTCGCGCAATCACCCCGGCCATCTGCGCGATGGCGCGTGCGCCGCGCGTCGGGCCCAGCCAGCCGGCGGCGCCGGCCAGCAGCCCCAGCGCCCAGATGGCGCCGCGATGCGTGTTGATGCCGCCGGTGGCGCGCAGCATGTTGGCTTCGGCCGTGCGACCCAGCGTGCCAAGCTGTTCGCGCAGGGCCACGTCGATGCGGCGTGCCTGCCGCCCGGCCTCGGCCATGGCCGCGAAGTCGTCGCGCAGCGCGTGCGCGGAAGCAATCATCAGGCGCAGCGACATGTCGGCGTGGCTGCCGCTGCCACGCGTGTCCACCAGGCCGGGCTTCGGCGCCAGCATGGCTTCATCGATCAGCACCGCCACGGCGAGGTTGCCCACCGCGTCGGCCAGGCCGGCGGGCCGCACATCATGGCGGTAAAGGAGGGGAGCGAGCGCGGCCATTACCAGCTCCGGAAGCGTACCGGCGGGTTGTAGAGTCCGCCCGACCATTCCACGAGGTCGGCCATGCTGCGGGCTGCCAGCAGCGAGCGCGTGGCCTGCGCGCGATGCACGCCAAGGTCTTCGGGCAGCGCGATCAGGCCGTCGCTGCGCATCTGCCGCGTGGTGGCGGGATCGTGCCGCATGCCGATTGGCGTGACGCCGGCCACGGCGGCAATCATGCGGCGCCGTTCCTCGAGCGAGCGCGCCTTGTAGAGGTAGGCGATACCTTCCTCGGTCAGCACGTGCGTGACGTCGTCGCCGTAGATCATCACCGGCGCCAGCGGCATGCCGCTGTCTCTGGCCACCTGCACGGCATCCATCGATTCCACGAAGGTGGGCTTGCCGCCGGCCTGGAACGTTTCCACCATCTGCACCACGAGCTTGCGGCCGCGCGCGAGCGGGTCGTCGGTCTCGATCAGGTCCAGCCAGGCGGGCGTGGCGTGGCGCCGGCCGCCGGGGTTGTGTCCCATGTTGGGCGCGCCGCCGAAGCCGGACAGGCGCCCGCGCGTGACCGTGGACGAATGCCCGTCGCCGTCGATCTGCAGCGTCGAGCCGATGAACAGGTCCACCGCGTACTGGCCAGCCAGCTGGCACAGCGCGCGGTTCGAACGCATGCTGCCGTCCGCGCCGGTGAAGAACACGTCGGGGCGCGCCGCCACGTAGTCTTCCATGCCCAGCTCGCTGCCGAAGCTGTGCACGCTGTCTACCCAGCCCGACTCGATGGCGGGAATCAGCGTGGGGTGCGGATTCAGCGTCCAGTGCTTGCAGATCTTGCCCTTCAGGCCCAGCTGCTCGCCGTATGTGGGCAGGATCAGCTCGATGGCGGCGGTGTTGAAGCCGATGCCATGGTTCAGCGACTGCACGTTGTGGCGCTCGTAGATGCCGCGGATCGCCATCATCGCCATCAGGATGTGCACCGGCTTGATCAGGCGCGGGTCACGCGTGAACAGCGGCTCGCAGAAGAACGGCTTGTCGGACTGCACCACGTAGTCGATCCAGGAGCCCGGGATGTCCACGCGCGGCAGGTCGGCGGGGTCGTCGACGATCTCGTTGACCTGTGCGATCACGATGCCGTCGCGGAAGGCGGCGGCCTCCACCAGCGCGGGCGAGTCCTCGGTGCTGGGCCCGGTGTACAGGTTGCCCTGGCGGTCGGCCTTGTAGCCGGCGGTGAGCACGATCTGCGGCGTCAGGTCTACGTACAGGCGCGAATACAGCTCGATATAGGTGTGGATGGCGCCCACCTCGAGCAGCCCGTCTTCCAGGAACTGCGAGATCCGCACGCTCTGCGCGCCGGCATAGGCGAAGTCGAGCTTGCGCGCGATGCCGCGTTCGAACAGGTCCAGGTGTTCCACCCGGCTCACGCTCGGGATGATCATGTGCAGGTCGTGCAGGCGGCCGGGGTCGGCCTCGGCCAGCGCGCGCGAGAGAAAGTCGGCCTGCTTCTGGTTGTTGCCTTCCAGCACCACGCGGTCGCCCGGGGCGGTGACGGCCTCCAGGAAGCGTGTGATGTCGGCGGTGGGCACCACCTTGCCGGTGGCGATGGCCGCCCCCAGGGCCTGGCGGCGCCGCTTCTCGGTGCGGCGCGTATCCCACTGTCGTTCCGGTATCGGGTTCAGCATGACGTCTCCGGTGTGCTGCGATCGTTACCGGAAAGATAGGCCAGCGGGCGGGGGCGAACAATCAACATCGGCGTCGGACCGTTACGGCGGGCGTAACTGAACGATTAACCGCAGCGTAACGATGGCGCGCCGCAGGTTGATTGATGCGGCGCGGTGCGATTCCTAGAGTTGTCTGCAAATGTCCGGTCCCGGCCTTCCGCGGCCCGGCGACGCATTTCAACACCAACTGGAGACAACCATGATCATCTACGGCACCGCGCTACTGGCCATCTGCCACCTGATAGGCCTGTACCTGGGCGACCTGCTCGGCGCCGCGATTGGCGTCAAGTCCAATGTGGGCGGCGTGGGCATTGCCATGCTGCTGCTGATCTTCCTGCGCCTCTACCTGCACGACCGCGGCCTGATGCCCAAGGAAACCGAGGCGGGCGTGGGTTTCTGGGGCGCGATGTACATCCCCGTGGTGGTGGCCATGGCGGCCCAGCAGAACGTGGTGGCCGCGCTGCGCGGCGGCCCCGTGGCGGTGCTGGCCGCCTTTCTGGCGGTGGCGGCGTGCGCGTGCCTGATTGCGCTGCTGGCCCGCACCGGCGACCACGAGCCGCTGCCGCCGCTGCCATCGGCCCAGCCCGAAACCGTTTCGCAATGAACCCCGGGGAGACCGCCATGACCATCGCTATCGCCGCTCCGGCCATGATGTTCGACAACGTGCTGCTGCACAACGGCCTGGTGACGGCCTTTGCCACCGTGGGCATCGTGATGTGGGTGTCGTCCCAGATCTCCAAACGCCTGACCAGGGGCCGGCTGCATGCATCGGCCATCGCCATCATGATCGGCCTCGGGCTGGCGTACTACGGTGGCGTGGTCACCGGCAAGGAGAAGGGGCTGGCCGACTTCGCGCTGTTCTCGGGTATCGGCCTGATGGGCGGGGCCATGCTGCGCGATTTCGCCATCGTTGCCACGGCCTTCGAGGTGCAGGCGCGCGAGGCCCGCAAGGCGGGCATGGTGGGGGCCGTGTCGCTGCTGCTGGGCACCGTGGTGCCGTTCGTGGTGGGGGCGGCGGTGGCGCACGCGTTTGGCTACCGCGACGCCGTGAGCATGACCACCATCGGCGCCGGCGCGGTGACCTACATCGTGGGGCCGGTCACGGGTGCGGCGCTGGGCGCCAGTTCCGACGTGATCGCGCTGTCGATTGCCACGGGCCTGATCAAGGCCATCATCGTGATGGTGGGCACGCCGTTCGCGGCCGGCTTCCTGGGCCTGAACAATCCGCGCGCGGCCATGGTGTTCGGCGGGCTGGCCGGCACCGTCAGCGGGGTCTCGGCGGGGCTGGCGGCCACCGACCGGCGCCTGGTGCCCTATGGCGCGCTGGTGGCCACGTTTCACACTGGGCTGGGCTGCCTGCTCGGGCCGTCGGTGCTGTTCCTGGCCACGCGGGCGCTGGTGGGCGGCTGATCAGCAGGGCGCCTTGCCGCCGGGCTGCGTGAGCATGCGGCAGACGGCGGCCAGCGCCAGCAGGTTGGGGTCGCGCTCGCGCCGGCGCAGGAAGCTCAGCCCGATGGTCTGCTTCATGCCGTAGTCGGCGGTGAGCGGCACGAAGGCCACGTTGCGCGCGAACACGTCGCGCACGCGGCCCGGCAGCAGCGTGTAGCCGATGCCGCCGCCCACGAGGTTCATCAGCGAGAAGATGTCGCCCACCTTCATCACCACGTTGGGCGTGAACTCGGCAATGCGGAACGCCTCGGCAAAGCCGCTCGACGTCACGAAGCCATCGCCCAGCGACACGAACGGCTCGTCGCGGCACTGGCGCAGGTCTACGGCGGGCATGCGCGCGTAGTGCGAATCGGCCGGCGCGGCGAAGAAGATGTCGTCCTCGAACATGGGGATGGACTCGATCTCCGCGCTGGCTTCGGGCAAGCCCATCAGCGTGGCGTCGATGGTGCCGTGGCGCAGCTTGTCGAGCAGGTCGGCGTTGGAGCCGAGCACCAGTTCCGTCTGCAGTTCGGGGCGGCGCATCTTGATGCCGATCACCACCTGCGGCACGGTGCGGATGGTCAGCGAATACAGCGAGCCGATCTTGAGCTGGTCGGCCGAATAGCCGGCGGCCTCGCGCGTCACGCGCACGCCATCGGCCATGGTCTTGAGCACGTCGCGCGCCACGTCGGCCAGCACATGGGCCGCCTCCGTGGGCAGCAGGTTGCGGCCCTCGTGCCGGAACAGCGCGCAGCGCAAGCCTTCCTCCAGCGAATGCAGGGCGCGATGCACGCTCACCGTGCTCACTTCCAGCGCCTCGGCGGCCTTGGCCAGGTTGCCCGTCTCCATGAACGCGAGCAGCGCTTCGAGCTTGCGGAACGTGATGTCTTCGCTGATGCGTTCGGGCATAGGGCAAGGAGAGAGGAAGGGCCGGGGGCGGCGGGCAGGCCACGATGATCGCATACCGTGGCCGGCCGCGTGACATATCCCGACATGATTTGCGGGGCGACAGCAGGCCGTGCGCATCCTAGAGTTCAGCCCGTCGACGCGCACCTGTCGCGCCAGCCGAATCGAACCCAAAGGAAACCACCATGGCCAACCGCATCCTGATCGCCGCAGCCGGAACGCTGCTCCTGCTTGCCAACGCCTCGGCCTTTGCCTGGAGCGGCGGCCACTTCAACGCCTATACGCCACGTGGCGAATTCAGCGGCGGCCATGCGATGTCATGCGGCGGCGGCAGCTGCTCGCATGCCGGCGGCGCCGTGGGCCCCTGGGGCGGGGTGGCCACCAACACGGGCACCGTGACCCGCAACGCACCGGGCCAGTTCTCGAACAGCGGCACCGCGGTGGGCCCGAACGGTCGCTCGGTGCAGCACGACGGCAGCACCAGCTGCGCCAACGGCACCTGCAACCACACCGGCGACATGACCGGTTCGAACGGTCACTCGGCCACCACCAACGGCAGCGTGACGCGCAACGGCGTGGGCCAGTACAGCTCGTCGGGCACCGTCACCGGCGGCAACGGCAACACCTACAACCACGCGGCCTCCACCAATTGCGCCGGCAACACCTGCAACCGCTCGGGCACCGTCAGCAACAGCTATGGCGGCACCGTCACCCATGGCGGCAGCGCCACCCGCGTGGCGCCGGGCGTGGTCACCACCAGCGGGGGCAGCACCGTCTACCACGGCGCCTCCGTCAGCACGGGCACCACGGTGGTGGTGGGCGCCGCGCCGGTGTACGTGCCGCCGCCGCTGCCGCCCGTGGTGGTGCCGGTGCCGGCCCCGGTGGTGGTCACGCCGCCGCCGGTACATGTGGCGCCCCCGCTGCCGACGGTGGTGGTGGCCGCCCCGCGTCCTGTCTATGTGGCGCCAGTGCACGTTGCCGTGCTGGTGCCGGGCCACTGGGTGGGCCGCGTCTGGGTGCCGGCGCACTACGCCTGATCCGCCAGGCCAACCGATTTTCAACCCGCCGCCACGGCAAGCCCGCCAGTGTCGGCAACCCAACGGAGTTTCACCATGAAGAAGATGATCGCAGTGATGATCTTGTGTATTGTTTCGGCAGGTGCCAGCGCGCAGGCCATGGCCATGGGCGGCGGTGCCGGAGGCGGCGGCGACCGCATGGAACGTACCGAGCAGGTGCTCTCGCAATTGCAGCAACGCTTCGTCAACGCCAACACCACGCGTGACGGCAAGCTGACGCGCGCGCAGGCGCAGGCCGGCATGCCGATGGTGGCGCGGCATTTCGATGAGATCGACACGCACCACGCCGGCTATCTCACGCTGCCGCAGATTGAGGCCTTCATGGCGCAGCGCATGCGGTCGCGTTGAGCGGTCAAGCCAGACGAGGTCAGCCAGAAGAACAGAAGAACCAGAAGAACCTGGAGACACGCCATGGAGCAGGCACACCGGATCATCGTGCTCGACGACGAGGCCGAGCTGCGCAACATGCTGCAGCGCTTTCTGACCGGCCATGGCTTTCAGGTACGCGCCGTGGCCGACGGCAAGCAACTCAACCGCTACCTGCAACGCGAACCGTACGACCTGCTGGTGCTGGACCTGATGATGGAGCCCGAGGACGGGCTCACCGTCTGCCGCCGCCTGCGTGCCGAAGGCCAGACCATGCCCATTCTGATGCTCACGGCCAAGGGCGACCCCGCCGATCGGGTGGTCGGGCTAGATACCGGCGCCGACGACTACCTGGCCAAGCCTTTCCTGCCCGACGAGCTGGTGGCCCGCATCCGGGCGCTGCTGCGGCGCCAGAAGATTGCCGCCGGCGACCCCACGGTTACCAGCCAGACGCTGCGTTTCGGCGACTTCCTGTTCGATGTCGGCCAGCAGACGCTCACGCGCGGCGGCCAGCCCGTGGAGGTGCATTCCGCGCAGATGCTGCTGCTGCACGCGCTGGGTTCGTCGCCAAACCGCGCGGTGAGCCGCGAGAACCTGCTGGCGCGCGCGCGGGGGCGTGACCATGACGCGCTCGACCGCAGCATCGACGTGCAGATCCTGCGCCTGCGCCAGATCGTGGAGGAAGACCCCTCCAAGCCGCGCTTCATCAAGACGGTGTGGGGCGTGGGCTACATGCTGGTGGCTGGCGTGAACGCATGATGCGCGGCCTGCTTCCGCGCTCGCTGCTGGCACGCAATATCGTGCTGCTGGTGATCCTGGTCTTCGTGACGCAGGCGTGTTCGCTGTACGTGCTGCTGCACTACGTGCAGCGCCCGCGCGTGGAGCGCGCCGCGACGGTGTTCTCGCACTACATCTCGCTGATGGACCGCGCGCTGGACGCGCTGCCGCCAGACCAGGCGCGTGCCGCGCTGGCGCGCATGGGCGGACAGGCCACGCCGCCCGTGGATGACGCCCCGGGCGGCGGCGAGGTGCACCCGTTCCGCACCTGGCAGCGCGACGTGTTCATGCGCGCGCTGCACCGGCACCTGGCGCGCGAGACCGATGTGCGCTGGCAGGACAGCGGCGACGAGGAAAAGCTGTGGATCCAGGTGCATGCCGCCGGCATGCCGGCGTGGATTGCCTTGCCGATGACGGCCGACGTGCAGGCCAGCGGCATCACGGCGGCCATTGCGCTCTCCGTGGCGCTTGCCGTGCTGGCGGCGCTGACCGGCTATCTGCTCCAGCGCCACATCAACCGTCCGCTGCGCGACCTGGCGCAAGCCGCCAACGAGATACACGCGGGCGAGATGCCCGACCCATTGCCCACCAGCGGGCCCACCGAGATTGCCGAGGTCAGCCGCGCGTTCAACGAGATGACCGAGGCGCTGCAACAGGCCGAGAAGACGCGCGCGCTGATGCTGGCCGGTGTCTCGCATGACATCCGCACGCCGCTGACCAAGTTGCGCCTGGCCATGGCCATGACGCTGCCGCGTGGCACCGACGACGCCTTCGTGGCATCGGTGGAAGGCTATCTCGATCACATCGACACCATCCTCCAGCAGTTCATGGACTACGCGGGCAGTGGCGAGAAAGAGGCGCCGCTGCCGGGCGACCTCAATGCGCTGGTGAGCCAGCTGGCCGCCGACTTCGCGGGCCTGGGGCACGAGTTCGACCTCGACCTGGGCCCGTTGCGGCCGGTGATGTACCGGCCCACCAGCATGCTGCGGATGCTGATGAACCTGATGCAGAACGCGATCAAGTACGGCAAGACGGGCCTCTTCGTGCGCACCTGGCAAGACGCGCAGCAGGCGCACGTGGCCATCTGTGATCGCGGCAGCGCGGTGGACGTGGCCGAGCTGGAGCAGTTGCGCGCGCCGTTCAGCCGGGGCAGCAACACGCAGGGCGAGGGCGGTACCGGCCTGGGGCTGGCCATCGTCGACCGCATCGCGCGCCTGCACGGCGGTGCGCTGTCGTTTCGCGAGCGCGAGGGCGGCGGACTGGAGGTGGTGGTGTCGCTGCCGGCATGACATGGATTGACATAGTTCCTGCCTGGCTTGTTGCATGGCTTCGTCCAATACTGGGTCTGCCCGGCACCGATGTCCGGTGCCACCGCAACCCAGAACACCCCGCAGGACACGCCATCATGAAGACCTCGATCCAAGCCCTCTCGCAAGCTTTTTCTCAGACCCTTGCGCGCCATGCCCGTCACCTGACCATCGCCGCCATGGCCGCCGCCTCGCTGACCATGGCCGGCGGCGCATCGGCCGCGACGATGATCTCCGAAGCGCCGGCGGCGATGTCGGCGTCGAGCGTTCAGCCGGACGTGGTCTATGTGCGGGGCTTCGCGGCCAGCGCCAGCCAGGTGCAGGTGGACAACACGATGATCCATCGCATCAAGGCGCTGTCGTCGGGCGAGAGCACCAGCGCGCAGCAGATGCAGGCCGCGCAGGATGCGCGCAACGCCGTAGCCGACGAGATCGTGCAGCAGCTGCGCGCGCAGGGCGTGAACGCCGTGCGCCTGGATGGTCCGGTGCCCGCCGACGCCAACGCGCTGATCGTGGAAGGCCGCTTCGATGCCATCGACGAAGGCATGCAGCGCCGCCGCACGATGGTGGGCCTGGGCGCGGGCAAGAGCGATGTGTCGGCGTCGGTGCAGGTGCTCTACCAGCAGCCGCACGCCCAGCCGGTGCCGATGGCGCTGTTCGACACCAGCGCCGACAGCGGCCACAAGCCCGGCGTGGCCGAGATGGCCGGCGTGGGCGCGGCGGCCGGCCATGTGGCGGAATCGGCGGCGGCCGGCGTGGGCGTGCATGGCGCCAGCGACCTCAAGCGCGACAGCATCGGCGCCGAAGCGAAGCGCGTGGGCGATGCGGTGGCCAGGCAAGTGCTGAACGTCATGGGCAAGGGCGGCACCCTGTAACACCGCGCGCCAGCGGGCGGCGGTGCCGCCTTCCCATTTTCTGATGCATCAGATACATTGGCATTTCCCACGATTTGTCCGAAATGCCGTGAAATACTACACACGCGAAAATTTCCAGCTGACGCAGAGTGTTGGATTCCACCTGAACCGGGCACGCAACAGTCTGCTGATGGAGATGGATGCCGCGCTGCGCCCGCTGGACATCACGGGTCAGCAGATGGGTATCCTGCTCTCGCTGGTACGCGGGGTGGCCAGCACCCCGCTGGAAGTCAGCAAGCTGCTGGGCATCGACACGGGCCTGATGACGCGCATGCTGGACAAGCTCGAGAACAAGGGCCTGCTCCACCGCGAACGCAGCGACGAGGATCGCCGCGTGATCCACCTGATCCTGACCGACAAGGGCCGCGACGTGGCGGGTCAGATTCCCGAGATCGCGCCCGAGGTGCTCAATCACCGGCTGCGCAATTTCTCGGCCGACGAATTTGCCGATTTCCTGCGGCTGCTGCAGAAGTTTGCGGACGGCAGCTGAGCCGCCCGCGTTCGGCCAAGCCAGAGACTTCAAGCCGTTGCCGAGCGCTGACGCACCAGGAAATCGGCGGTGAACGCCACGGCCATGGCCACGGCGCCGCAACCAAAGATCAGCGCGTAGTTCTCACCGGTATGCGAGAACAGCCAGGCGTAGCCGTAGCCGCCCAACGCCTGGAACAGCGCGAACGACGCGGTGGCGCGGCTCCACACGGCGCGTTGCGCGACGGGGTCATGCGGCAGCATGTCTTGCACGCGTCCCAACACCATTGGCACGATGCCGGGCGTGAAGGCCCCGAGCACGATCGTCGCCACCCACAGCGCCGCGGTGTGATGCGACACCGCCAGCAGCCCCACGCCCACGCCCTGCAGCACCATGGCCACGCGGTAGCCGTTGCGGAACCCCACGCGGGCGCCCAGCCAGCTGCTGAACAGCGGGCCGGCAATCGCGGCCACGCCATAGAGCACCCAGTAGCCCGCCCCGACCGAAGCGCCCTGTCCGAGCCCGCGTGCCACGTAATCCACCAGCAGTACCATCGCCGGCACCAGACCCAGCGCGTTGACCGCGTACTGCACATAGAGCACGCGCAACGCACGCCGGTGTGCGGCCAGCGCGCCGTCGGCGGCGTGGCGGCCGGCCGCGGTGGGCGCCGGCATGCCCGGCGGATGATCGGCCAGGGGCCAGCCGTGCCAGCTCAGCACAGTGAGAAGCAGCGCCACGGCACCGAGCCCGAACCACGTGGTGCGCAGGCCGAGCTTGAGCAGCTCGGGTACGAGCGTGCCCGAAGCGGCGATGCCGATACCGAGCCCGAGAAAGATCATGCCGCTGACAAAGGCGCGGCGTGCCGGCGCGATGTGCGGCAGGATGGCCGTGGCCACCAGCACCATGATCGCGCCGCCGGACAGGCCCGAGAGAAAGCGCCAGCCAAAGAACCAGCTCACCGACACCGGGAACGCGCACGCGAAGAACGCCACCGTGGCGGCCAGCATCAGCCAGCGCAACGCGTGACGGTTCGACAGCCGTGCGGCCAGCGGCCGACCCAGCAGCGCGCCGGCCAGATAGCCCGCGAAGTTGGCGGCGCCCAGCGTGACGGCGTCCGAGGCGCTGAACCAGTGGGCCTGGATCAGCGACGGGATCAGCGGCGTGTAGGCAAAGCGGGCCAGGCCGATGGCCACCAGGCTGGCGGAGAGCCCGGCAAACGCGGCGTGCATGGCGCGGCTGTCGAGCGACGGGCGGGCGCTCTGGCCCTCGGGGTCTGGCAGCGTAGGGCGGGCTGCGGCTGCGGCTGCGGCGTCTTGTGACATGGGGCGATTCCTTGTGGCTGTGCTGCGGTGTTGTTGTTCTCGTGGGGCGCGTGCGTCCCGCACGCGGCATCGTTCGATGACGTGGCGTGATCGGGAGCGGAATTCGAAAAGGTGGAGGTGTCGCCGAGCCGGCGACCGCGCACTATCCGGCGGGAGGACCTGCGGAATCGGCCCGGACGTCCTCATCGTCGAGGATGCCCGGCATCTCGACGGCCTGCAGCCCCAGCGCGGCCAGCGCAGGCCGCACCGAGGCCGCCAGCAGCGCGCGGTCCGGCATCACGCGCGACAGCACGCGCATGCCCACTTGCAGCGACAACAGCATGGCCGCCGCGTCGTCGGCGTCGTGCGTGGCGGCGATGCTGCCATCGGCCTGGGCGGCGCGCACCACGCGCGCAAAGAACGCGCGCAGCAGCGACAGTTCCAGCGCCACGGCAGCCTTCAGTTCGGGGTCGTCGTTCGACGCTTCGAGCGCCGTGTTGATCAGCATGCAGCCACGGTGGGGCAGCTCGACGGCGCCGCGCTCGACGCTTTCCGCGAAGAACCGCACCAGCGCCTGCGCCGGCGGATAGCCCCCCTCAATGCGGGCGATGCGGGCGCGCAGCGAGCGGTTCAGGTAGTCGTCCAGCGCCTGCATGAACAACTGGCGCTTGTCGCCGAACGCGTTGTACAGGCTCGGCTGGGTCAGCCCCATTGCCTGCGTCAGCTCGCGCGTGGATGTGGCCTGATAGCCCTTGGCCCAGAACGTCTGCTGGGCGGCGGCCAGTGCCGCCTGGGCGTCAAATTGCCGGGGTCGTGCCATGGAAACCTCGTTTTGTATCGTTCGCTACGAAACCATGGAGGCGATTATAGAGCGTTCGCTACAAAACGCATTGACCCTGCCCGGCACAGGGTCAATGGGGGTGGAAGCTCAGTGCGGCCCGCCGCCGAACTCGATATGCCGGGCCGCGACGTTATGCGCCAACGCGCGATCGTGCGTGACGAGCATCAGCGCGCAGGCGCGCTCGGCGGTGGCTTCCACGAGGATGTCGATCACCTCGCGCTGCGTGAGCGGATCGAGGCGCGACGTTGGCTCGTCGGCGAACAGGAACACCGGGTCGAGCAGCAGCGCCCGCACCAGTGCAAAGCGCTGAAGCTCGCCGCCGGACACCGCGTGCGGCAGGCGCGCCAGCAGATCGGGATGCAGACCCATGCGCTGCATGAGCGGCGCGATGCGCGCGGGCGTCACGCGGTGCCGCGCGCACAGGTCATGCAGGGCGTGGCCGATGGCGCGTGCCGGCGCAAATGCCGAAGCGGGGTCCTGGTACAGCTTCTGGAAGCGCACGGGCGTCACGCGGGCAGGGCGCCGCACGCTGCCGGCATCGGCCGGCATCAATCCGAGCAGCACGTTGCCGAGCGTGGACTTGCCGCTGCCGCTCGGCCCGGTTACGGCCAGCCGCTCGCCGGCGCGCAGCGCGAGATCGATGTGCTGGAACAACTGGCGATGGCCCAGCCGCTTGGACAGGCCGCTTGCTTGCAGCACGTCGTCGCCGGCCACCGCAGCCGGCCGCGCTGGCCACGCATGCGGCGCCGCGGCCAGCAGGGCGCGCGTGAACGGATGGCCGGGCTCGCGCAGCAGCGCCTCGGCGGGGCCGTGCTCGACCACCACGCCCTGGCGCAGCACCGCGATATCGCCGCCCAGCGCGCGTGCCACTTCCACGTCGTGCGTGATGGCCAGCACCGCGCAGCCTTCGCGCAGGGCGGCCTGCAACTGGGCGACGATGGCGTCGCGCCAGTGGGGGTCGAGCCCCTTGGTCGGCTCGTCGACGATCAGCACCGGCGCATGTCCGGCGCGCGTGATGGCCAGCGCCACGCGCTGGGCCATGCCGCCAGACAACGTGGCGGGCCATTGGCCAGCGGCGTGCGGCATGCCCAAGGCATCGAGGTCATCGGCCGTCTGGCGCCACGCATCGGTCCACCGCTTGCCACCGACGAGGGCGTGGGTCTCGGCAAGCTGTCGGCCCACGCGCATGGTCGGGTCCAGCGCCAGTGCGGCCTCCTGCGGCAGCAGGGCCAGCCGTCGGCCCCAGCTGGCGCGACGCGCCGGCCCATCCATCGCGTCGAAGGTGCGCGCATCGAGCGTGAGGCGGCCCTCGGCGCGCAGGCCGCGCGGCAGCGTACCGAGAATGGCATGCGCCAGCAGGCTCTTGCCGGCGCCGCTTTCGCCGATCAACGTCAGGGCGCGGCCGGCCGCCAGCGAGAACGAGAACGGGCCGGCCAGCCGGCCCCGGGCATCGCTGATGACCAGTTGATCGACGTGCAGCAGCGTTGCGTTGTCCTGATTCATGCCAGCGCTCCTTCCTCATGGGTGCGGCCGCTCAGCAGCACGAGGGCCAGCGTGGCCAGCGTGAGCACGACGATTGGCCCGGCCAGCAGCCACGGCGCTTCGGCGGCGTACGGCAGCAACTCGGTCATCATCAGGCCCAGTTCGGCCTGCGGCGGCTGGGCGCCGAGTCCGACGAACCCCATGGCGGCCAGTGCCAGCACCGCGGCGCTGGCACCAAAGCACAGCAGCGTGGCCAGCAGCGGCAGCAGCGCGGGCAGCACGTGATGCCGCAGGATGTAGACCGGCCCGAAGCCCAGCAGCCGCGCCGCCTCTACGTGCGGGCTGGCCAGCACGACGCTGGCCGTGGCGCGCGTCACGCGGAAGTACTCCACCCACAGCACCAGCGACAGCCCCACATAGAGCGGCCAGAACGCGCCCGGTGCGAACGCGCCGAGCAGCAGCACCAGCAGCAGGCCCGGCAGTGCCAGCACGGCATCGGCCACGGTATTGGCGAGGCGCAGGGTCCAGCCGCCGCGCCAGGCCGCCACCAGGCCGAGCAGCGTGCCGGGAAGGGCGGCCGTCAGCGCGCTGGCCAGCGCCAGGCCCAGCGACAGGCGCGTGGCGCTGGCCAGCCGCGCCAGCATGCTGCGCCCCAGATGATCGGTGCCCAGCGGCTCGTGCCATGCCGGCTGCCGCAAGATGCCGTACAGGTCTTGCTCGAACGGCGCGCGCGACGCGAGCCACGGACCGGCAACGGCCAGGCCCAGCAGGGCCAGCAGCAGGACGATGCCAAGGCGCTGGCGGTTCAGCATGTGCGGCCCCTGGCAATGCGTACGCGCGGATCGATCGCCGCGCAGGCCAGGTCCACCAGCGCATTGAGCGCGACGAACAGCAGGCCCATGACGATGGCGGTGCCCTGGATCATCGGCACATCGCGGCCGAAGATCGCGTGCACCAGTGCATGGCCGATGCCGGGCCACGCGAACAGCGTCTCGATGACAACCACGCCTTCCACCAGATATACGAGCTGCACGCCGAGATAGGCGACCAGCGGAATGGCCGCGTTGCGCACGCCGTGGCGCAGCAGCGCCTGCGTATCGTCGAGCCCCTTGGTGCGCGCGAACTGAAAGTACGGCGCGGCCCCGACGGCGGCCATCGCATGGCGCGCCACGCGCATGGCCGTGGCCGACAGGCCCAGCCCCAGCGTCAGCGCCGGCAGCAGCAGCGTGCCATGCGCGTCGTGCCCGCCGGCGGGCACCAGGTTCCATTGGATCGACAACACGCTGACCAGCACGATGCCAAGCACGAACGGCGGCATGGCCCGCAGCAGCACCGAGGCCACCAGCGTGCCGCGATCCGCCAGCCCGCCCGCGCGCAGGCCAGCGGCGAAGCCGAGCGGCACGGCGATGGCGCAAGACACGGCCAGCGCGGCCAGCGCCAGTTGCAGCGTGTGGCCGAGTTGATGCGTGATCTCGTCGACGACCGGCGCGCCGGTCACGGCCGAGACCCCTAGATTGCCGTGCAGCAGGTGTCCCCACCATTGCCGCAGCGCATCGGTCCAGGGCAGGGCGAGGCCCAGTTCGGCACGCACGGCTTCGGCGGCGGCCGTGGTCACCATGTCCGGACCGTAGCGGCCAGCGGCAATGCGATAGGCCATGTCGCCGGGCAACAGGCGCATCATCACGAAGGCGAGCGTGCTGACGAGCACGGCTACCACCAGCGCCTGCGTGCCGCGCTGCGCGACGATGCGGGCCGCGAGCGGCAAGGTGCGGTGGGCCGGGGCGGGGGCGTCGTGGCCCGGCGCGGAGGCTGCCAGCGGCAGCGAGCGGTCGTTCATCGTGCCCACTCCAGATCTGTGAGGCGATAGGTGCGCTCGAACGGATCGATCGATACGCCGTGCAGGTGCGGGCTTGCCGCGAGCGTCTGCCGATACCAGACCACCGGAATCAGCGGTAGCGCCTGTTGCAGCGTGGCGGCCACGGTCTGGCGCAGGCGCCGGGCGGCGTCGGCGTCCACGGTGGCGGGCAGCGCGGCCAGCGCCTGCGCCACGTCGGGCGATGACCAGTGCATGGGGCCCCAGTCACCACCCTCGCCGCCATTGCCGGCAAAGTCCTGCGCCACGGTGCCATACGCATCGGGCACCACGCCATAGTTGCGCGACATCAGCCCGATCTCGAGCGAGCCATCGCGGTGACCAAGCGGGATGTCGCCCGAATTGCCGATGGCCACGCGCACCGCAATGCCCACCTGGCGCCATTGCTCCTGGATGGCCGTGGCGATGACCGGCAGCTCCGGGCGGTCTGGAAACGTGCGCAGCGTCAGCGCGAAGCGCGCGTCGCCACGTTGCAGCACGCCGTCGCGGCCCGGTTGCCAGCCGGCGGCCGCAAGCAGCGCGCGCGCCGCGGACGGGTCCCACGCGAGCGGCGCCAGGCCGGCATCGTGCCAGCCCGCCAGCACGGGCGGAAACAGCTGGCCGGCCGCCAGCGACGGATCGCGCAGGATGGCTGTGGCGATGCCGCGGCGATCGAGCGCCAGCGACAGCGCGCGCCGCACGGCCGGATCGCGCAGGGATGGGTGGGCAGCGTCGAGCTTGAGCGTGGTGGTGCGCGGCATGGTCACCGTGTGCACACGCACGGCCGTGCCGCGCGCCAGCCGTGCGACGCTGCCGGGATCGAGCCCGAAGGCTAGCTCCGCCTGCCCGCCTTCGGCCATCAGCGCGCGCATCTCGGCGCGTCCCACCGACAGGTACGAAGCGCGGCGGATAGCCGGACGCGGGCCCTGCCATCCGTCGAACGCGGCAATGGTGAAGCGCTGCGGCGGCTCCAGGTCGACGATGCGATACGGGCCGCTGCCGATGATCGCGCGCACGTTGCCGTCCGGCGCGAACGACGCGGGCGCCAGCACCTGCGTGCTGCTGTGCGAGAGCAGGGCGGGCAGTGGCGCGAACGGCCGTGTCAGCCGTATCCGCACGCCATGTGCATCGGTGGCGATGGCGGCGATCGGTGCCACGCCCAGCACGCCGGCCGCATGCCGGGCGCGCGTCAGGGCCGCGGCCACGTCGGCGGGCCGTACGGGCGCACCGTCATGGAAGCGCGCGCCGTCGCGCAGCGTGAACGACCATTGCAACTGGTCCGGGCTGAGGCGCCAGTGCTGGGCCAGCCCCGGCACGGCGCGCCCGCCGGCATCGTAGTCGACCAGCGTCTCGGTGACCTGCATGCGCGAGAACAGGTAGCCATTGCGCAGCGGGTCGAGGCTCGACAGTTCCCATGGCCCGATCACGCGGACCATCCGGTCGTCGCGCGGCGCGGCGGCGACCGGTGCGGCGAGCGACAGCAAGGGGGAGAGGGCGGCCGCGTGCAGCAGGCGGCGGCGGGGGCGCGAGGGGAGGTTCATCGCAGCGTCATCGCAAATTCATCGTGCAAAGCCGGCCGTCAATAGCTGAGCCGCACGCCCAGCCGCACGGTGCGGCCTTCGCCCGGCATGATCCATACGTTGCTGTAAGAGCTGGTGTAGTACGTGCGGTCGAACAGGTTGTTGACGTTGAGCGTCACGCGCACCGCCTTGCTGTATTGCCAGTAGGCGAGCACGTCGGCCAGCACATAGGCGGGCAGCGAGAACGTGTCCTGCGAGTCGCCGCTGCGGGCGCCCACGTAGCGGATGCCGCCGCCCACGCCATAGCGCTGGCCGATGGGCGCGCCGTCTTCGTAGATCGCCAGCAGGCTGCCGCTGGTGCGCGGCACGTTGGCCAGCGGCGTACCAGCCTGCAGCCGCGCGTCCTGCGTGACTTCGGCATCGGTGAACGCGAAGCTGCCGTTCACGCGCCAGTGCTGCCCCAGCCGGCCCGCCATATCGAGCTCCACGCCACGGCTGCGCGCCTCGCCCGCCGCGATCTGGAACGACGTGTTCGACGGATCGGTGGTCAGCACGTTGCGCTTGCGGATATCGAACAGGGCCAGCGTGGCCGCGCTGCGATGGTCGGCAGACTCGAACTTGATGCCGGCCTCTACCGCGCGCCCGTGTTCGGGCGAGAACGCATTGCCGCTGGCATCGGTGCCGGGATTGGGCCGGAACGACTTGCTGGCGTTGGCGAACAGCGCAACGGCGGGCGTGGCCAGGTAGGTCACGCCGAGGCGCGGCGAGAATGCGGTCTGGTGCTGGCTGGCGGTGCTGCCCCGCAGCCGGTTGTCGAGCGACTGGTTATAGACGTCGAGCCGCGCGCCGGCCAGCACGCGCCAGCGCTCGCCAAGGCGCAACTGGTCCTGCGCATACACGCCGACGTTGGTCTGGCGCTCGTAGGTATCGGTATTGGGCAGCAGCGCGGGCGGGGTCTGGCCGTAGACGGGGTTGTAGATGTCGATGGCGTACGGCGCGGCGGCGGTCGGGTTCCGGCGCAGCATGACCTGCGAGTTGCCGAAGCGATAGGTGTCCACGCCCAGCAGCAGTTCGTGGCCAACCATGCCGGTCGCGAACTTGCCGGTTACGTCGGCCTGCAGCGACACGTCGTCGGACTGGTAGTCGCGGTAGCGGCGCTGGCGGGTCAGCGTGCGATTGTCCGGCAGCAGCGCGCTGGCTTCGGTCGACGCCCCGGCAAGCGTGCCGCCGCGATAGGCCATGGCCACGCGGCCCTTCCACGCGTCGGAGAATTCGTGCTCCACCGAGAGCTGGTGCGACTGGCTGTCGAGCCGGATGTCGCCATCGTTGGGCTCGCCCAGGAAGCGCGAGCGCGGCACGGCATCGAGCCGGCCATTGACGGCGACGATGCCGCGATCGAGCGGCGTGGTGTAGCGCTGGAACTCTGCCGCGTACTGGATGATCGTGCCGGGGCCCAGCGCCCAGGTGAAGGACGGCGCGACCAGGAAGCGCCGGCTGTTGACGTAATCGCGCGTGCTGCCGTCGTGCTCGGCCACCGCGATCAGGCGCCCGGCCACGTTGTCGCCCAGCGCGCCGGTGATGTCGGCCGAGCTGCGGTAGAGGTCGCGATTGCCCACCTCGAACCCATAGGTCTGGGCCGGCTTGAACTGCGGCTGTTTGGTGACGATGTTGATGACGCCGCCGGGATCGGTGCTGCCATAGAGCGACGAAGCGGGGCCCTTGAGCACTTCGATGCGATCGATGGTGGCGGTGTCGCGCGGCGCCGTGTAGCCGCGGTTGGCCGCAAAGCCGTTGACCAGGTAGCCGGCACCGGTGTTCTCGTTGCCGGTGAAGCCACGGATGGCGAAGTTGTCCCACAGGCCGCCGAAATTGTTCTGCCGCGAGACGCCGCTGACGTAGTCGAACGTATCGTCGAGCCGTGTGGCCGCGACGTCGTCGAGCAGCGTGCGCGATACCACCTGCACCGACTGCGGCACTTCCTGCAGCGGGGTCTCGGTACGCGTGGCACCGGTGGCGAATGGCGCCAGCGCGGCGGCGCGCACGGCTACCTCCGGCAGCGTCTGCTCATCGGCCGCGCTGGCCCATGGCGAGGTGGCGGCGGTGGCGGCGAAGAATACGGCGGGCGGGAGGCGGCGTCCGGGCATTGGCAGGCGGATAGTGGATCGGCTTTTGGTGCGTTGCTTTTGCAACAGTGTTGCATTATAGCCAGATGATATCGCCGCACCACATTTTTTTATTGCGACGCAATGCCGCAGCGTCGCAGGCGCTGGCCGCATTGCCGACGCGGCGCAGTGGGTCGCGCGCTTTGCGGGCGGGCGTGCCGGTGGTGAAGGAAACCGGGCTCGACTCGATGCCGAACTGATATCGCGAGACCGCGTTCAAGCGCTATGTGGTGCCCTGAGCCGGCTCGATGCCGGCCCTTTTCGTTGGTGGCGTGACGGGCAAATGTGATGTTGTGGGAATTGTCTTACGAATGTTTCAGCAGCGGACTTCTGCTTCGCGGCGGCTGCAAAACATAACCTGCAACTACAGCAGGGCCGCTATGCATAGCAGCGTCTACAACGCAGCGAATGCAGGCCCGGATCAGGATCCACCTCGAGAAAAGGAGCACGACATGATCGCAAAGAAGTGGCTGACCGCAGCAGTGTGTTCGATGATGGTTGCCGCCCCGGCCGGTTTTGCATATGCGCAGGCCGGATCGAAAGCCGACTACGACGCCGCCGTAAAGCAGGCCGATGCCGACTACAAGACCGCCAAGGGCCGTTGCGACGGGCAGTCCGGCAACGCCAAGGACGTGTGCAAGGCCGAGGCCAAGCGCGATCACGATGTGGCCAAGGCCAACGCCGAAGCCAAGCGTGACGGCACCGAGAAGGCACACGCCAAGGCCATGAAGACCAAGGCCGACCGCGACTACGACGTGGCCAAGGAAATGTGTGACGACAAGAAGGGCAACGACAAGGACGTGTGCGTGAAGGAAGCCAAGGCTTCGCACGAACGTGCCCTGGGCGCTGCCAAGGTCGACAAGGCCTCGGCAACCGGCAATACCACCGACGTGGCGGAAGCCCGTGCCGATGCACGCAAGGACACCAGCGACGCCGCCTACAAGGCCGACAAGGAAAAGTGCGACGCGATGTCTGGCGACGCCAAGGACAAGTGCCAGGCCAACGTGAAGGCCAAGTACGCCAAGTAATCGAGTAATCGTCCGCAGTCCAACGATGCAAAGGAGCCAAGCATGAACTGGGACCAAATGGAAGGGAAGTGGGATCAGGCCAAGGGCAAGATCAAGGAAAAGTGGGGCAAGCTGACCGATGACGACATGACGATCATCAACGGCAAGCGCGACCAGCTGGCCGGCCGCATCCAGGAGCGCTACGGCTATACGAAGGAACGGGCCGAAGAAGAAATGAAGGCCTGGGAGCGCGACGCGCGCTGGTAAGCGCACGCCGGCGCGCACCGGCCACACACGCGTCATGCGCGGACACGCGTGACGACTCGGAAGGCAGGAGCCCAGGCTCCTGCCTTTTTTATTAACGCCACCTTAAGCGCGCGAGCGCCAGGGCGCACGCAAGCCGCACGCCGCGGGCCGCCGCCTGCCTGTCCCCTTCGTCGATAATTTGTAACAGCGTCAACCCATAATATTTCAGTTCGTTACGGATTATTACGGGCCCGGGCTCCGCACCCCCACAAGACAAAAAACGGAGAGCCTGGCCACGTCGCGCGCCGCCCGAGACGGCGCACTGGCGAGGGTCATCAAGATCAGCGCGACCAGGTTCCGCAGAAGAACCGGCGCGTCAACCAGGGGAGCAGTCAGTCGTGCAAGCACTTGTATCGAGTCTGCAGGGGCTTATTCATGCCCGTGCGGGGGGAGTTTTTGACTTTTTGCCGGGCCACTATGTGCGTTACATGAGCGCGGTGGCCTCGGTTTCTACGGCCTGTTATCCGTCGGGCACCCGCAAATGGGTGTCGCGCCGGGCGCGGCTGCTGGCGCTGTCGGCCCTGCGCGGCGGCACGGTGCGCGCGTGGCTGCGGGCCGCGGCCTCGTGTGCGCTGCTGCAGCGCGTGGTGGCGGCCCGTCCGCTGATCCTGGAAAAGCCGTTCCGGCCACTGGGCGCCCACGGCATGCGGTTTGGCGAGCGTGCCCGGCTGGTGCTGGATCACTACGCCGTGATGCACGAGACGCTGCCGGTCAGCGTGAGCGACCGCATCTACCTGTCGGAAGGCTTGCAGTGGCTGTTTGCCGAGGGGCGCTACGCCTTGCGGCTGGCCGATGCTGGCCCGAACCCGAAGGAAGGGGAGCTGGCGTTCTACTGGATCGACACCGAGACCGGGGCGCGCCTGACGCAGCTGAGCTTCTACCTGCGGCGCGGCGCCCATGGGCCCGAGATCTATATAGGTGGGCTGCAGGGCACGATGCACGAGGACAGCCGCGAATGGATCCGCGCGGCCACCAAGGCCTGCGAGGGCCTGCGTCCCAAGGATGTGGTGATGGAAGCGCTGCTGGCGCTGGCCGGCCGCGTAGGCGCACGTCGCATCGTCGCGGTATCGCGCGACAACCATGTGGGGCGCCAGCGCCACACGCCGCGAGAGATCCAGTGCGACTACGAGGGCTTCTGGGTCGAGTACCACGGCGTGCAGCTGCCGGACCGCAACGTCGAGGTGCCGGTGCGCCAGCCCGAGCGCGATATTGCCGAAGTGCCGTCGAAGAAGCGCTCGGCGTGGCGGCGCAAGCAGGCCATGGCCGCTGCGATCCGCGCGGCCGTCGACCACGACCTGCGCGCCGATGCCGAGGTGGCCGGCAACGACGCCCACCTGGGCCTGGCCATGCGCCCGGCCGCCTGACGCATGACGCGTCTGACCGGCCTGACCGCCCGGCCCGGCCGCAGGGCAGAACGACGGGGCGGTAAACCCCAGTAGTCTAGTTACCTAGACTTTTAATAGAGTCCGGTATCGACACCCGATGCGCCGGCGGCACACGCCGTGCGCATCGCGGTGCAGCCCATGCCAATGCCGGACGCCACCGACCTTCTCTCTCGCAGCCGCGAACCTGTCTACCTGCAGCTCGCCACGATCTTTCGACGCCAGATCGAAAGCGGGGCGTGGCGCCAGGGCGAGCAACTGCCGTCGCTCGACGCGCTGTGCCGCCAGTACGGCGTGGCGCGCATGACGATGCACCACGCCATCTCGCAGCTCGACGCGGAGGGGCTGGTGGACCGCGCGCGCGGGCGCGGCACCTTCGTCAAGGCACGTGGCCGCGCGCCCAGGCCGTTTGCATTGCCGATCAACTGGCACCAGGCCGTGACGGTGGGCGACCAGCTCTCCACCGAAGCCATGGTGGAATCCACGGCCGACGTGAGCCTGCCCGAGGACCTCGGCATGCCGTGCGATGGCCGGCGCGCACCCGCCTATCACTTCCTGCATCGCGCCCACCGGCTCGACGGCCGGCCCTTCGCCGTGGGCGAGGTCTATATCGCCGCCGACGTGTTCGCACGCGAGCCTGAGGCGTTCCGGCGCGGCGCCTCGGTGCCGATTCTCGACCGCTTTCCCGAACTGACCGTCAACGCCGCGCGCCAGCGCCTGTCCATCGTGCCGGCCGGCGAGGCTTCGGCGGGCGCGCTGGAACTGGCTGTGGGCGCGCCGGTGGCCGAGTTGCGCCGCTTCGCCTGCGTCGACGACGTGATCGTGTATTACGCCCGGATCGAATTCCCGACTGAATACGTGTGTCTCGATTTCGACCTGCTGGCCTCCCATTCCTGATTCGACAACCGACAACCGCCAACCCGCACGGATACCCAGATGGAGACTCAAGAAACGATGAACGGCGCGGAAAGCCTGGTCAAGACGCTGCTTGCCTGCGGCGTGGACACCTGCTTCGCCAACCCCGGCACCAGCGAGATGCACTTCGTGGCCGCGCTCGACCGCATTCCCGGCATGCGCTGCGTGCTGGGCCTGTTCGAAGGCGTGGTCACCGGCGCCGCCGACGGCTACGCGCGCATGGCCGACAAGCCGGCCGCCACGCTGCTGCACTGCGGCCCCGGCCTGGCCAATGGCCTGGCGAACCTGCACAACGCGCGGCGCGCGCAGACGCCGGTGGTGAACATCATCGGCGACCAGGCCACCTACCATCGCCCGCTTGACGCGCCGCTGACCGCCGATACCGAAGGCTGGGCGCGCCCGGTGTCGGTGTGGACGCGCACGGCCACGCACGCCGCATCGGTGGGTGCCGACGCGGCGGTGGCGGTGCAGGCCGCGCGCGGTGCGCCCGGCGGCGTGGCCAGCCTGATCCTGCCATCGGACGTATGCTGGGACGCGGGCGGCAAGGTGGCCGCGCCGTTGCCGGCGTTGCCGGTGCCGAAGGTTTCGCCCGATGCGGTGCAGAACGCCGCGCGCATCCTGCGCAGCGGCCAGCCCACGCTGATCGTGCTGGCCGGCTCGGCGCTGCGCGCGGGCGCGCTGGCCGATGCCCATCGCATCGCGGCGGCCACCGACGCCCGCCTGATCACGCCGATGTCGAACTCGCGCGTGACGCGCGGCCGGGGACACTTGGCGATCGACCGCATTCCGTACTCGGGCGACGCGGCGCGCCAGAAGCTCGCGGGCATCCGCAACGTCATCCTGGTAGGGGCAGCCACGCCGGTCACGTTCTTTGCCTATCCGGGCAAGTCGCCGCGCCCGTATCCCGAGGATGCCGCGGTCCATGTGCTGGCGCGCGCCGAGGAAGACCTGGGCGAAGCGCTGGCGCGCCTGGCCGACGAACTTGGCGCACGCAGCGCCGCCCTGCCGCCCACGTCGGCCACGTCGGCCACGTCGGCCCCGGTGGCAGCGGCACGCGGCGCGATCACCTCCGAGGCCGTGGCGCAGTCGCTGACCGCGCTGCTGCCCGAACAGGCCGTGGTGGTGGAAGAGAGCGTGAGCTTTGGCCGCGCGTTCTATCCGGGCACCGTGCACGCCGCGCCGCACGACTGGCTGCAACTGACTGGCGGCGCCATCGGTGCGGGCCTGCCGCTGGCCACCGGTGCCGCCATCGCCGCGCCGGACCGCCGCGTGGTGGCCCTGCAGGCCGATGGCTCGGGCATGTACACGCTGCAATCGCTGTGGACCATGGCGCGCGAGCAGCTCGACGTGACCGTGGTGCTGTTGGCCAACCGCAAGTACGCGATCCTGCTGGGCGAACTGGCGGGCGTGGGCGCCAACCCGGGCAAGACCGCGATGGACATGCTCGACCTCGGCAACCCTGATCTTGACTGGGTCAAGATGGCCAACGGCATGGGCGTGGAAGCGGCCCGCGCCGAGAGCATGGAAGCGTTCAACGACCTGTTTGCAATGGCCAACCAGCGCAAGGGGCCGTTCCTGATCGAACTGGTGATCTGAGTCGCCACGCCGCCGCGCCAGGTCAGCGGCGAGGCAGGCGGGGCAGCAAGCGGGGCGGATGTCGTGCGCGGCGTCCGCCCCGTTTGCGTTCTCGATGATGCCTTGGCTTTCCCTCATCCACCTCACCCATGATCTTCCATTGCATGGCACGCGCCGGTCGATGAGCATCGTTGCCATCAACGGCCGAAGCGGGAGGGAACATCATGGACAGGATGCTGAACGGCGCGCGCGTGCTGCTGGGCGCGCTGCTGCTGATACTGGTGGTTACCGGCTGCGTGCAGACGCCGCGCTCATCGTCGCTCAAGGACGGCATGAACGACGTGACCTGCATGTACTCGCACACCTTGCCCGATGACCCCATCGTCTATCCGAACAAGCCGGGCATCGCCATGCAGCACGACTTTTTCGGCAATACGGCGACCAACGCCTATTCCACCGCCGATACGCTGCTGGCGCAGTCTGCCACCACCTGCGAGAACGCGGCCGATGCCACCGGCTACTGGGCGCCCGCGCTGCGGCTGCCCGACGGCACCGTGGTGCCGGCCAAGTACCAGAAGACGTACTACTCGAACCAGCCGCAGCCGTCGAACGTGCGGGTGCCGGTGCAACCGTTTCCGCGCGGGCTGAAGATGATGGCCGGCGACCATATGGGCAGCCAGCCCAATCCGCATATCTCGTTCCTGTGCACGGGCGCCGGCTACACCAACACGATTCCGACGAACTGCAAGCCGGGCCAGAGTGGCACGCAATTCAACATCGGGGTGGCGTTTCCGAGCTGCTGGGACGGCGTGAACCTGTCGCCGGTAATGGGCGGGCATGACAACCTCGCCTATCCAAACAGCAGCGGTGTATGTCCGGCAGGCTATCCGGTGCAGCTGCCGTTCATCAGCATGAACCTGGCGTACGCGGTGGGACCGATGACGGACCTGAGCGGCATCCAGCTCTCGCTCGATCCCAAGCTCGATGCGCAGGGCAACGTGGTCAGCCAGGAGTGGGGGTCGCTGTACACGGCGCACGGCGACGTGTTCATCGGCTGGCGCGACGACTCGCGCACCTATATTGCCGAGTACTGCATGAACAAGGGCCGCAACTGCGACAAGGACGTGGCCTACTCGTACTTCGAGCCGGCGGCCGATGCCACCGTGACAGGCGGCAACGCGTCGGGCACCAACTTCGGCGCCGCCACGTCGCTCACGGCGCAGCTGGCCAGCGGTTCGACGCCCGAATCGATGATCTACCTGAAGTTCAAGATCCCGCAGGGTGCGCAGACGCTGCCGTCGCAGTACACGCCGGTCTACAAGATGATTCTCGATGGCGCCAACCGTACCGACAGCGCATCGACCAACATCAACGCGTACAGTGTGTCGACGTCGTGGGACGAGACCACGATCACGGCTGCCAACGCGCCGGCCTGCTCTGGCACCAGTGCCACGATGACCGTGGACAGCGACGTGGAACGCTATCGCAGCTTCGTGGTGACCAACGCCGTCAACGAGGCGATTGCGGCCGGCAAGGACACCATCGCGTTCTGCATCCGGGGCGCGGGCACGCGGCTGTACAGCTTCAGCAGCCGGGAGGGCAGCGACAAGCCCGTGCTGATGCTGCTGGCGGTCAATCCGCTGCCGTACTGATGCTGGCCGCCGGCCGCCGTCAGCCGGCGATCTCCGCCCAGGCGGACATCGCCTGGCCGCCGGCGTTGTCGCCGGTCCACAGCACCACCTTGCCCGGTGCCGCGGGGTCGTCCATGCCGCCGACGGTGACGGTGTCCTGATGGAACAGCGGCGCCAGCCCGCGGAAGCCGAAGCGCTTCACGTGCGCCTCGGGGCGCTCGTGGCGCAGCAGTTCCAGCGTCAGCATGGCCTGCAGCGGGCCGTGGACGATCAGGCCCGGATAGCCTTCCACTTCGCGCACGTAGTCGAGGTCGTAGTGGATGCGGTGGCCGTTGAACGTCAGCGCGGAGTAGCGGAACAGCAGCACCGGGTCTGCCTGCAGCGTGCGGCCGAACTGTGCCGTGTGCGCCAGGCGCGGGCGCGGTGCCTGCGGCTGGCCGCGCTCGGGCATGGCGCGATAGACGATGTCGTGGCGCTCGGTCAGCGCCGTCTCGCCAGCCACGGTGAGTACGTGGTCGACGGTCACGAACCAGAGTTCGCCTGTGCGGCCGCTCTTGTGCTGGACATCGGTGATGGTGGACGTCTTCGTCACCGTGTCGCCCACGCGCAGGCCACGGTGGAAGCTCAGTTCGCCGCCGGCCCACATGCGGCGCGGCAGCGGCACGGGCGGCAGGAACCCACCCAGCGCCGGGTGGCCGTCCGCGCCCAGTTCGCGCTGCGGTGCGCGCGGCAGGAAATAGAGCCAGTGCCAGAGCGGCGGCAGCGGCTGGCTGGCCACGGCGTGGCCATCGAGATCGAAGGTAGCGGCCAGCGCATGCACGGGCTCGGCCGCCAGTGTTTCGGTGCGGGATTCGGAGCGGCCGATCCACGCGCGCAACTGTTCGAGGGTAGGAGTGGTCATCGTGTTTGCGTAGATGAGATCAGCGGGCGGCCGGCAGCCAGTGGTTCACGTTGGCCTCGGCGTCGAGCCGCCAGACGCGCGCGATGATGGCGCGCATCTCCGCCTCGCTCGCACCGTGCCGGAAGGCGCCCAGCTGGATGGCCTTGGCTTCAAGCTCGGGGCGCGAGAGCGTGTTGTCCGGGTCGCCCTTGGGCACGTCCACGCGGGCGGCCAGCTCGCGGCCATCGTTGGTCTTTACCGTCACGCGGCCTATCCACTGGCGCGGATAGGCGGCGTTGATCTCGTCGTCGAGCGCCATGGTGACCTTGTTGCAGAAGGCGGCCACGCGGGTGTCCTGCAAGGCGTGCGTTTCGAACTCGCCCAGGCCGGCGTGCGCGTGCACGGCCACCAGCCCGAGCACGGTGCCCATCGAGAACTTGGCCTGGTGGATCGTCACCGGGTTGACCACGGGGCCGAGCACGTCGATGGCGCCCTGGTGCACGTGGGCCGTGACGCTGGCGATCTGGTCGGCCTGCAGGCCCTCGCGCTGCATCAGCGCCTTCAGCGCATCGGCGGCGGGATGGGTGTGGCGGCACGACGCGAAGAACTTGAACGAGGTTTCCGCCGTGGCCCAGCGCGTGCCGAGGCCGTCGGTCAGCGCGGCGGGGTTGGCATCGCTGGACATGCCGGCGGCCATGCCTTGTGCGCCTTCCAGGATCTGCTTTGCGCCGGTGAAGCCGGCCCGCGCCAGCCATGCCGATTGCAGGCCGTCGGCCGCCGCCTTGGCGGTGTGCAGTTGCTTGGAATCGGCGGCATCGCGCAGGAATTCCCACAGGCCGGCCGCCTGCGTGCCGGCGGAGCCGAGCGCCTGGTTGATGCCTTCGGCGTCCAGGCCGTACAGCTTGGCCACTGCCGCCGCGGCGGCCAGCGTGCCGACCGTGCCCGTGGTGTGGAAGATGCGGTAGTGCGAGCGGCCCATGAATTCGCCGATGCGGATGCCGGCCTCGTAGCCGGCAATCGATGCCAGCAGCACCTCGGCGCCGGTCTTGCCTTCGGCCTGCGCCGCCGCCACCACGGCCGGGAAGACCACGGCGGCCGGGTGCAGCACCGAGCCGTTGTGCACGTCGTCCTGCTCCACCACGTGCGACGACGCGCCGTTGATCAGCGCGGCGAAGTACGGCGAGGTGCGGCGGCGGTCGACGAAGACCTCGGCGTCGCCGCTGTTCGGGCCCATCGCGGCGGCGAACTCCTGGATGCGCCGCACGGCGGGCGCATCCTTGCCGGCGATGGCCGACGCAATCCAGTCGAGGAACAGGTCCTTGGTGCGCTCCACCACGGGGGCGGGCACGTCGGACAGCTTCAGTTGGGCCAGGAATTCGCAGAGCTGGCGGGTGGGATAGGTTTCGTTGGGCATGTGGGCAATCCGCAATCGGTGATCAGAACGAGCGCGGCAGTTCGAGCACGTGCTCGGCCACGTAGGACAGGATCAGGTTGGTGGAGATCGGCGCCACCTGGTACAGGCGCGTTTCGCGGAACTTGCGCTCGATGTCGTACTCGGCGGCGAAGCCGAACCCGCCGTGGGTCTGCAGGCAGACGTTGGCAGCCTCCCACGAGGCGTCGGCGGCCAGCAGCTTCGACATGTTGGCTTCCTTGCCGCACGGCTTGCCGGCGTCGAACAGCTGCGCGGCCTTGTAGCGCATCAGGCTGGCGGCTTCCACGTTGACGTACGAGCGCGCGATCGGGAACTGCACGCCCTGGTTCTGGCCGATCGGGCGGTCGAACACGATGCGTTCGCGGGCATAGCCGCTGGCCTTTTCCACGAACCAGTAGCCGTCGCCGATGCACTCGGCCGCGATCAGGATGCGCTCGGCGTTGAGGCCGTCGAGGATGTACTTGAGGCCCTTGCCTTCCTCGCCAATCAGGTTGGCGGCCGGAATCTCGAGGTTGTCGAAGAACAGCTCGTTGGTCTCGTGGTTCACCATGTTGCGGATCGGCTGCACGGTCATGCCGTTGCCGATGGCCTCGCGCAGGTCGACCACGAACACCGACAGCCCCTCGGACTTCTTCTTCACCTGGTCCAGCGGCGTGGTGCGGGCCAGCAGCAGCATCAGGTCGGAGTGCTGCACGCGCGAGATCCACACCTTCTGGCCGTTGACGACGTACTTGTCGCCCCGGCGCACGGCCGTGGTCTTGAGCTTGGTGGTATCGGTGCCGGTGGTGGGCTCGGTCACCGCCATCGACTGCATGCGCAGCTCGCCCGATGCGATGCCCGGCAGCCAGCGTTGCTTCTGGGCGTCGGAGCCATGGCGCAGCAGGCAGCCCATCACGTACATCTGGCCGTGGCAGGCGCCCGAATTGCCGCCGCTGCGGTTGATCTCTTCCATGATGACCGAGGCGGCGGTCAGCGGCAGGCCCGAGCCGCCGTAGGCTTCGGGAATCAGTGCCGAGAGCCAGCCAGCCTGGGTCAGCGCCTGGACGAACTGCTCGGGAAAGTCGCTGTGTTCCTCGATGCGCTGCCAGTAGGCCGAGTCGAACTGCGTGCAGAGATCGCGAACGGCCTCGCGGATTTCAGGGTAAATCTGGTCTTGGTCCTGTGCAGCATGCATGGCAGTGTCCGTCTGTGGAAAGGGATGGAGGCATTATTCCCGAGCCGTCCGGACAGGGACATTCGCATTTGCTGAAGCATGGTTTCGGTCCCGGCTTAGGTGACGGCCTGCCGGGCCTCGCCCGCTGCTCAGGGTTATCCCGTGGCTTTTCCGCGGCCTTGTCCTCCCTTCTGCAAATCGGAATTGTGCGCCATGGCGTTTGCTTTCACGCTGGGGGCACGCTTCCAGACAACCAGACGCGCGACACGCGCGCTTACAGGAGACAACACATGCGTACATCCCGCCAACTGCCGGCCGTTGCCTTTGCGCTGGCGCTGGCGCCGGCCCTGGTCATGCCGGGCCAGGCAAGCGCCGCTGACCCGTTCCCGACCCGGCCCATCACGATGGTGGTGCCCTTTGCGGCAGGCGGCCCCACCGACGTGGTGGCGCGCTCGGTGGGGGCGGCGATGTCGAAATCGCTGGGCCAGAGCGTGGTGGTGGAAAACCGGCTCGGCGCCGGCGGCACCGTGTCGGCGGCGCACGTCGCCAAGTCGGCGCCCGACGGCTACACGATCCTGATCCACCACAACGGCATGGCCACCGCGCCGGCGCTCTATTCGAAGCTGCCGTACAAGCCGCTGACCGATTTCTCGTTCGTGGGCCAGGTGGCCGATGTGCCGATGACGCTGCTGGGCCGGCACGACCTGCCGGCCAATACGCTGCCGGAGCTGGTTACCTATATCAAGCAGAACCAGAACAAGGTGAACCTGGCCAACGCGGGCCTGGGCGCCGTGTCGCAACTGTGCGGCATGCTGTTCCAGAAGGCGATCGGCGTGGATCTGCAGACCATTCCGTACCAGGGCACGGCGCCGGCGCTGACGGCGCTGCTGGGCGGACAGGTGGACGTGCTGTGCGACCAGACCACGCAGACGCTGCCGCATATCAAGTCGGGCAAGGTCAAGCTCTATGGCGTGACCACCACCGAGCGGATTGCCGCGCTGCCCGATACGCCGACGCTGCGCGAGGGCGGCCTGAAGAACTTCGAGGTCAAGGTGTGGCACGGCGTTTACGCGCCGAAGGGCACGCCGCCGGCCGTGATCGACAAGCTCAACGGCGCGTTGCGCGCGGCGCTGAAGGACCCCGCCGTGGTCACGCGCATGAAGGAACTGGGCGCCGTGATCGTGCCGGAAGACAAGCAGACGCCGCAGGGCCTGCAGACCTGGCTGGCCTCGGAGATCGACAAGTGGTCGCCAATCATCAAGGCGGCCGGCGTCAAGGCCGACTGAGCCGGAGAAGGCAGCCGGCTCCTATACCGGCTGCCTCGCCGCTTCCACCAGATACTGGATCAGCGTCTCCGCGAACTGCGGCAACTCGCGGCCCGGCCGGCGCACCAGGCGCAGCTCGCGCCTGGCCCACTCGTCCTCCAGCCGGATAAAGCGCAGCACCTTGCGGCTGGCATAGCGCCGCGCGCAACTGTTCGGCACGATGGCGATGCCGGCGCCGGCTTCCACCATGCGGCACACGGCATCGAAGCTCCCCACCTGGATACGCAGGCTGATGCGCTTGCCCATGCCGCTGGCAATGCGGTCCAGGAACGACTGGATGGCCGACGACTGGTTCAGGCCCACGAAGCGGCAGGTATCGAGCAGATCGGCGAAATGCAGCGCCTTGAAGGCCGGCAGCGGGTGATTGACCGGCGCAATGACGATCAGTTCGTCGCTGCACAGCTGCATGGTGTCCAGGTCTGCCGTGGCCACGCCCCCGGCCACGATGCCCAGGTCTGCCGCGCCGGTGCCGATGGCCGAGACGATGTCGGCGGAAAGGTGCTCTTCCAGCTCGACGTCGACATCCGGATTCTCCGACAGGAAGTGCGACAGCGCGTTGGCCAGGAACGAGTTGGTGGCCGTGGTATTGGCCAGCAGCCGTACCCGGCCCTTTACGCCCTTGGCATAGGGCCGCAGGTCGGAATGCAGGCATTCCAGCTGGCGGAACACCTCGCGCGCGTGCCGCAGCAGCTCGTCGCCGGCCGGCGTGAGCTTCACGCCTTTTACCTGGCGGATCAGCAACTGGGTCTGGAACGCCTCCTCGAGCTGCTTGATGCGCGAGCTGGCCGCCGGCAGCGACAGGAAGCTGCGTTCCGCGGCGCGGGTCAGGTTTTCGGTCTCGCCGACGTTCAGGAAGAGGCGCAGGTCGGTCAGGTCGTAGTGCATGGGTTCAGTGGGCACGAAGCCCACTTTTGTCATTCGTGAATTCCAGAAACTCCGCCGCCAATTTATCGTATCTGCCTCGGCAATAAAACGGGCGCCGCTCCGGCGCCCGGCAATCTCGCGTTCAAGGAGGCGAAGATGAGTGGAATGATGGCAGGCAAGGTGGTGGTGGTGACGGGCGCGGGCGGGGGCATTGGCCGGGGCATTGCGCTGGGCATGGCGGCGGCCGGTGCGCGCGTGGTGGCCAACGACCTGGGCGTCTCGATGAGCGGCGAGGGCGGCGACGCCGGGCCGGCCCAGCGCGTGGTGGAGGAAATCCGCGCCGCCGGCGGCGAGGCCGTGGCCAATACCGACAGCGTGTCCACCTGGGCCGGCGCCAACGCCATCGTCCAGTGCGCGCTTGACCAGTTCGGCCGCATCGACGCCGTGGTGAACAACGCCGGCAACCTGCGCGATCGCATGTTCTTCAAGATGAACGAGGAAGAGTGGCGTTCGGTGATCGACGTGCACCTGCATGGCACGTTCTTCGTCAGCCGCGCGGCGGCCAACTATTTCAAGGACCAGGAAAGCGGCGCCTTCGTGCACATGACGTCTACCTCGGGGCTGATCGGCAACCTGGGGCAGGCCAACTACTCGGCCGCCAAGCTCGGCATTGCCGCGCTCTCCAAATCCATCGCGCTCGACATGCAGCGCTTCAATGTGCGTTCGAATTGCATCGCACCATTCGCCTGGAGCCGCATGACCAGCTCGATCCCGGCCGAGACGCCCGAGGAAAAGGCCCGTGTCACGCGCCTGCAGAAGATGGAGGCCGGCAAGATTGCGCCGGTGGCCGTGTTCCTGGCCAGCGAGGCGGCCAGCGCCGTCAACGGCCAGATCTTTGCCGTGCGCGCCAATGAAATCATGCTGATGAGCCAGCCGCGTCCGGTGCGCTCGGTGCATACCAGCGAAGGCTGGACGCCCGAGACCGTCGCCGAGATCGCCATGCCGGCGATGCAGAGCAGCTTCTTCAAGCTCGAGCGCTCGCCCGACGTCATCAACTGGGACCCGATCTGAGCCTGGCGCGTCTTGCATGACCGGGCCACGCGCTGCGGTGCAGCAATCCCGCGCGCGTGGCACGCAACCTGCTCATTGCTGCGCATGGGCAGTCGCCGGTCTCGTTCGGGTGAAGTCCGGCGGGTGCGGCGCACCCGGAGTGTGCGTGACGCGGCAGGCGTACGCCCATTCGGTGCACGGCTGCGTGCGGCCGTGCCCTGGCACTCGCGCTGCGACAGTGCTGATGCATGCGGAATCACCGGCAGCGGTGCAACGTGCGGCCCATCGTCGCACGCTGGGCGCCATCGTCCTGACCTCGCACCATGACGCGCGCGCGGGCATGACTAACCCGCCGTTGACCCCACGTGCATGAGGGGTGTCGCGTTGGCGCGCACACCTGGCCCGTGCATGACGGCCGCGCAGGTCGATATGCGAAATCCGGTGCAAATCATGCGTTTGCACGATGGCGGGCGCAACCCGGCCGCTGCACAGTGAGCAGGGGGTGTAGGACCACGGCCGACACTGTATGTCAGACGTTTATGGATTTGTCGGATCGTTACACAACACGCTGTGCACGACGCACGTGAAAGGTGTAATGTGTGTCACAAGCATGGTCGATGGCCCGTCGCTGCAGGGTGATGAAACGAGTGTCAGATCGAACGCAAGTGCATGCCCCGTGCGTGCATCGCAAAGACTGAGCCGACAGCGACAACGCGGTCAACTCCGGATTCACGTCTGCCGTTATTTGACTATGATGAAGTAAAGACTTCGCAACTTGGCAAGTCCACCAAGCCGGGGTGGCGGAACGCAAGATTGCCGCGGAGTCTTAGAGGGAGCAAAACTGCCTTCGCCTCGGACGTGGGACTCTGACGGGAGTGAGGTATGGACATTTTTGGCCACTACGCCACGCGCTTCGAAGCTCGCAAGGAAGAGGAATACAGCATCCAGGAGTATCTGGAGATCTGCAAGAAGGATCCTGCTGCCTATGCGACTGCTGCCGAGCGCATGCTCGCCGCAATCGGACAGCCTGAACTGGTGGATACCCACCACGATCCGCGCTTGTCCCGACTGTTCTTCAACAAGGTCATCCGGGTCTACCCGGCATTCCGCGACTTCTACGGAATGGAAGACACGATCGAGCAGATCGTCTCTTTCTTCAAGCACGCGGCCCAGGGCCTGGAAGAACGCAAACAGATTCTGTACCTGCTTGGGCCTCCCGGTGGCGGCAAGTCGTCGCTGGCCGAGAAGCTCAAGGCGCTGATGGAAGAGATTCCTATCTACGCGCTCAAGGGCTCGCCCATCCATGAGTCGCCGCTCGGGCTGTTCTCGCCCGAGGAAGACGGCAAGATCATGGAGGAGGACTATGGCATTCCGGTGCGCTACCTGAATACCATTCCATCGCCATGGGCGGTCAAGCGACTGCACGAGTTCAATGGCGACATCACCAAGTTCCGCGTGGTGAAGCTGCGGCCGTCGGTGCTGGCGCAGATCGCCATCTCGAAGACCGAGCCGGGCGACGAGAACAACCAGGATATTTCCTCGCTGGTGGGCAAGGTCGACATCCGCAAGCTCGAAGACTTCCCGCAGGACGACCCCGATGCCTACTCGTATTCCGGCGGGCTCTGCCTGGCCAATCGCGGCCTGCTCGAGTTCGTGGAAATGTTCAAGGCGCCGATCAAGGTGCTGCACCCGCTGCTGACGGCCACGCAGGAAGGCAACTACAAGGGCACGGAAGGCTTCGGCGCCATCCCGTTCGACGGCGTCATCCTGGCGCACTCGAACGAGGCCGAGTGGCAGACGTTCAAGGCCGACAAGAACAACGAGGCATTCCTGGACCGGATCTACATCGTGAAGGTGCCGTACTGCCTGAGGGTGTCCGACGAGGTCAAGATCTACGACAAGCTGCTGCGCAGCAGCTCGCTCTCGGCGGCGCCCAACGCGCCGAACACGCTGAAGATGATGGCGCAGTTCGCGGTGCTCACGCGGATCAAGGAGCCCGAGAACTCGAACGTGTTTTCGAAGATGCGCGTCTACGATGGCGAAAGCCTCAAGGACGTGGACCCGAAGGCAAAGTCGTACCAGGAGTATCGCGACTACGCCGGCATCGACGAGGGCATGAACGGCTTGTCCACGCGCTTCGCGTTCAAGGTGCTGTCGAAGGTGTTCAACTTCGACAATACCGAGGTGGCCGCCAATCCGGTGCACCTGCTCTATGTGCTCGAACAGCAGATCGAGCGCGAGCAGTTCCCGCCGGAGCAGGAAGCCAAGCTGATGTCCTACATCAAGGAGTATCTGACCACGCCTTACGTGGAGTTCATCGGCAAGGAGATCCAGACCGCCTACCTGGAGTCGTATTCCGAGTATGGCCAGAACATCTTCGACCGCTATGTTGTGTTCGCCGACCTGTGGATCCAGGACCAGGAGTACCGCGATCCGAATACCGGTGAAATCCTTGACCGCAACGCGCTGAACGACGAGCTGGAGAAAGTGGAAAAGCCTGCGGGTATCTCGAACCCGAAGGATTTCCGCAACGAGATCGTCAACTTCGTGCTGCGGGCACGCGCCAACAACGGTGGCAAGAACCCGGTCTGGACCAGCTACGAGAAGCTGCGGATGGTGATCGAAAAGCGCATGTTCTCCACCACGGAGGACTTGCTGCCGGTGATCTCGTTCAACGCGAAGTCGTCGCGCGAAGACCAGGACAAGCACGAGAACTTCGTCAACCGCATGGTCGAGAAGGGCTATACACCCAAGCAGGTTCGACTTTTGGTGGAGTGGTACCTGCGCGTCAGGAAATCGTCGTAACCACACCGGACGCGGTCTTTATCCACGGCGCCCCCGTCGGGGCGTCTCAACTGGAACGGGCGAACGGCTTATGGCTACGGTCATCGATCGGCGCGAGAACGGCGGCAACAAGAGTGCCGTCAACCAGCAACGCTTCATCAAACGCTATCGCGAGCAGATCCGGCAAGCGGTGGCGAAGGCGGTGTCCGGCCGGAAGATCATGGACATCGAGCAGAGCGGGCAGGTGTCCATTCCGGTCAAGGACATCTCCGAACCGATCTTTCACCACGGCCAGGGCGGCAAGCGCGAGTGGATACACCCGGGCAACAAGAAATTCGTCAGGGGCGACAGCTTCGACCGCCAGCAGCAAGGTAGTGGCGGCCAAGGCTCGCGCGCCAGCGACAGCGGCGAAGGCGAAGACGATTTCGTCTTTACGCTGTCGCGCGAAGACTTCCTGAACTTCTTCTTCGAGGACATGGCGCTGCCGGACCTGGCCAAGCGCCACCTTGCCAAGATTGCCGAGGTGCGCAAGGTGCGCGCCGGCTTTTCCATCGACGGCACGCCATCGAACCTGTCTATCCTGCGCACCATGCGCAGCTCGCTGGGGCGTCGCATCGCGCTGTCGAGCCCCTACCTGAAGCGGCTGCATGAACTGGAGATCGAGTACGCGGCGGTGCTCGAGAAGGAGGGCGAGGGGCCCTACTCCGAACAGGCCGAGGCGCTGATGGAGAAGATGCGCCACCTGCGCGCGCAGGTGGACCGCGTGCCATTCATCGAAAAGCTCGACCTCCGGTACAACAACCGGGTGCTCAAGAAGCGGCCGCAGGCGCAGGCCGTGATGTTCTGCCTGATGGACGTCTCCGGCTCGATGGACGAAAGCCGCAAGGACCTCGCCAAGCGCTTCTTCATGCTGCTGTACCTGTTTCTGAAGCGCAATTACGAGCGCATCGACGTGGTGTTCATCCGGCACCACACGGTGGCCAAGGAGGTGGAGGAGGAAGACTTCTTCCATTCGCGCGAGTCAGGTGGTACCGTGGTTTCCAGCGCGCTCAAGCTGATGGTGGAAGTGATTCACGACCGCTATCCGGCCAGCCAGTGGAATATCTATTGCGCGCAGGCATCCGATGGCGACAACTGGGCGGGCGACTCCGAATTGTGTGGCCGCCTGCTGCGCGAATCGATCCTGCCGCTGGTGCAGTACTACGCCTATGTGGAAGTGGCTTCGGAAGAGCCGCAGAACCTGTGGGAGGAGTACCTCACCGTGAAGAACCAGTTCGAGCACTTCGCGATGCAGCGCATCATCGGTGCCGACGAAATCTACCCTGTGCTCCACGACCTGTTCCAGAAGCGGGCCGCGTGGCCCGGCCGGTAGCAGCGGGGCAGCAGGCAAGGCATTGGCAGTACGTCACTGGGGAAGTCTATGGCCTATCTATCGACGGGCTCGGAGTGGACCTTCGAGCTGATCCAGCGCTATGACCGGGAGATCGCGCGCATTGCCGGCGAGTTCGGCCTGGACAGCTATCCCAACCAGATCGAGATCATCACGGCCGAGCAGATGCTCGACGCGTATGCGTCGGCCGGCCTGCCGGTGGGCTACAACCACTGGTCGTATGGCAAGCACTTCCTGGCGTCGGAGCGCGGCTACCAGCGCGGCTACATGGGCCTGGCGTACGAGATCGTGATCAACTCGAACCCCTGCATCGCCTACCTGATGGAGGAGAACACGATGCCGATGCAGGCGCTGACCATCGCGCATGCCTGCTACGGCCACAACTCGTTCTTCAAGGGCAACTACCTGTTCCGCACCTGGACCAACGCTGACGCCATCATCGACTACCTGCTATTCGCCAAGAACTACGTGGCCGAATGCGAGCAGCGCTATGGCGAGCAGGAGGTGGAGGCGCTGCTGGACTCGTGCCACGCGCTGCAGAACTACGGCGTGGACCGCTACAAGCGGCCCAAGAAGCTGTCGATCACCGAGGAGCAGGCGCGCCAGACCGAGCGCGAGAACTACCTGCAGATGCAGGTCAACGACCTGTGGCGCACGCTGCCCAAGCATCGCCCGCATGCGCTGCGCGAAGAGGAAGAGGCGTCGGAAGCCGAAGTCACTTTCCCGCCGGAGCCGCAGGAGAACCTGCTCTACTTCATCGAGAAGAACGCGCCCAAGCTGCAGCCGTGGCAGCGCGAGATCGTGCGCATCGTGCGCAAGATCGCCCAGTACTTCTATCCGCAGCGCCAGACCAAGGTCATGAACGAAGGGTGGGCCACATTCTGGCACTACACCATCATCAACAAGCTCTACGAGGAAAAGCTCGTCAACGACGCGTTCATGCTGGAGCTGCTGCAGGCGCATACCAACGTGATCTACCAGCCGCCGTACCACAGCCCGTACTACAGCGGCCTGAACCCGTACACGCTGGGCTTCCTGATGTTCCAGGACCTGCGGCGCATGTGCGAGAACCCGGACGAGGAAGACCGCCGCTGGGCGCCGGAGTTCGCCGGCAGCAACTGGCACGAGACGCTGGACTTTGCGATGCGCAACTTCAAGGACGAGAGCTTCCTGCTGCAGTTCCTGTCGCCGCGCGTGATTCGAGAACTGAAGCTGTTCTCGGTGCTGGACGACGATCGCGAAGGCAAGCTGCGCGTGACGGCGATTCACGACGACGAGGGTTATCGCGAGATCCGCCGCCTGCTGGCCAACCAGTACGACCTGTCGAACATGGAGCCCAACATCCAGGTGACGAACGTGGACGTGGGCGGCGACCGTTCGCTGACGCTGCGTCACCTGCAGCAGGACCGTCGGCCGCTGGCGCAGAACTTCGACGAGGTGGTGCGCCACGTGACCCGGCTGTGGGGCTTCACGGTACGGCTGGAGGTGGTCTACGAGGATGGGCGGCGCGAACTCAAGTACGAGTGCAAGCCGGAGCGCCGGCATCACCAGCACCGCAAGGCGGCCTGATCGGCCGGGGCGGTTCCTTCCTGATTATTCCCCCGCGCCCGCGAGCGGAGCGCGGGGTAGCGCCGTTAACCTTGGCAAGCGCCGGCTAGCGGCCCCGCCCCGGGCCCCTTGGCCGGGCCGGCGAGCACGCGCCTGCGCGCTCCAGATCCACGCCAGGCAGCAGATGCAGCAGGCGCACCAGTTCCGACTGGCGATGCGTGCCGGTCTTGCGCAGTGTGTCGCGGATATGGACCCGCACGGTGTGCGGCGACAGGAATTCTCGTTCCGCAATCTCGTTGAGCGTCTCGCCCGCCGCCAGGCGGATCGCGATGATGCTTTCTTTTCTGGACAGGCCGAACAGCGACGTCAGCACGCCGGCGTCGAGCACCGAGCGGGATTCGGAGTTGCCCAGCAGCATCATCGCCATGGGCAGTTGCCACGGGCCCTCCACCGGCTGGCGCGACACCAGCGGCATGACGATGATCGGCACGGGCTGGCCGCCCGACGTGATGTGCATCCACGAGCCGGCGGCGGCGGTGCCGCCGTGGCGGCCGCCCAGCACCGCGTCGTCCAGCAGCCTCAGCAGCACGGCCTGCAGCGATTCCGGGCGCGCGCACAGCACGCCGTTATCGAGCGCCAGGTTGGTATCGGCCTGGACCAGCGCTTCGGCCCAGCTGTTGGCGTAGCGCACGCGCATGTCCGACTGCAGCACCATGACGCCGAAATCGAGCGTGTCCAGGCCGGCCAGCCCCATCGAGGCCAGGCCGCTCAGCTCGAAATTGCGATGCTGCATGCGCGCGGCGCGTGCCCAGTGCGGCATGACCTGTGCCACGCGGCGGTTGCAGTCGAACGAGACGCAGGCATCGCAACCCGGCGTGGCGCTCATCCAGACGCACACCTCCTGGGTGTCGAACAGGCGAATGCCGTGCGCCAGGCCATTGCAGTTGAACGGCATGGCGCCGCCCGGCTCGGGCCCGGCGGGCAGGCCGGCATCGGCGGTGAGCGCCAGGGCCGCATGCGAAGGCTGCGCGCGCATGCTTTCTGGCATGGTGCTGGCGCTGGTGAAGCAGCCGTGTGGCGTAACGCCCAGGCGTGCGCGGCCGGCGAGCTTGTCCCATATCAGGTAGCTCGGGCTGGCGGAACACGTGTAGTGGGAGAAGAGGTCGAGGGCGGCAGGCATGGCTGCCACGTCCATGGCGGACTCGTAGATGCGATCGACCAGACGATCGAAGACGTCGTCGGCAGACAAGTGTTCGCCCATTTCTTTTTTCCCCGGTGGCAAACGCCTTTTCCTCAAGACCGCTGCATCGAGGCGCGGTCATTCTTTTGTTGTTTTTGCTACCCGCAGCCGGATACCTGGGGTATTCGGCCGCGACAAAACTGATATGACGATAATCATGCATAACCCGGTCACGGGAATATCCCGCCAAGGGGGGGCACAGTCCGGCAAGCGGCGCCAGGCAAGTGTCTCCGGCCGGTCACCGGCGGCGCGGCAGCGCTTCCGGGTTTGCAGAAGTTCGCGAGATAGTAATGCGATGACCTGCGTATTTCAAACGATTCGCGGCGAAGAATGCGGCTGGCCATTGCACAAATGCGACAACGCCGGGCGGGCGAGGTCCGGCGTTCACATTCCTGCGGTTTTCATGGCCCCTTGCGGCCCGTCGAGGTGACGAGATCGGCGCCCGCGCCCGCTGCGGCCGTGGTGGCGATGGCCGCCGCCGCGTCGGGCGCGGCGCCGCCGTCCACCTGCACGGTCACATAGGGGGCCGCCATGCGGATACCCTCGTTGTCGAAGTTGCGCTTGAGCCGGATATTGAACGCCCGCGAGATCTCGGCCTGCATCAGCGGCCGGGTCTTGAACTGAGCCAGCACCACTTGGCCGTTCGGGTCGAAGCGGTCCAGGCCCAGGATGTCCAGGCCGGACAGCAGGTTGCGCGAGTAACGATGGTCGCGCGACACCTCGGCGCCGGTCTCGCGGATGATCTCCAGCGCGCGGTCGAAGTCGCTCTGGTAGGCAATGGAGATGCTGAACACCGCGAACGCGTAGTCGCGCGACAGGTTCTTGACGATCTTGATCTGGCTGTACGGCAGCGTGTGCAGCGCGCCCTTGCCATCGCGCAGGCGCACGGTGCGGATCGTCATTGCCTCCACCACGCCGGAGTGGTCGGGCAGTTCGATCGAATCGCCGATGGCGATGGAATCCTCGATCACGATGAACAGCCCGGTGATCAGATCCTGCACCAGGCTCTGCGCGCCAAAGCCGATGGCCAGACCCACCACGCCCGCGCCGGCCAGCAGCGGCGTGACGTTCACGCCGAGGTTGGCCAGCACCGCGATCATCGCCACCACCAGCAGGCTGACGAACGAGGCGTTGCGCACCAGCGGGAGGATGGTCTTGGCGCGCAGGCTCGGCTGCGCGGCGCGATTGTGGGTGGGCGACAGCGATTGCGTGATGGCCGTATCGATCAGCAGCCAGACCAGCCAGGCCAGCAGCACCACGCCAATCACGCTGAGCACAGACTCCGTGATATGGCGGCCAACCACCGTGGCATCGGCGATGCGTACCAGCGAGGTATTCCAGATGCGGGCGTTGAGTTCCAGGAAGGTCAGCCAGATTGCCACCCGTACCAGCGCCACGCCAAAGCGCCCGAAGCGCTGCAGGTAGGCGGAGCGGCGGCGGTCGCGCAGTCGTGGCGCGCGCACCACCGCCTTGGGCGAGCGGCCCGCCACCAATGTGAGCAGTACCGCCCCCACGAAGAGCGCCACCGTGATCACGGCGCGACGCAGGAACTCGTCGGCCCGGCCGGTGGCCATGACCGTGCCAATCACCGAGGCGCCCACCACGGCCAGCATCGGCAAGTACCACGCCTCGCCGGCCATGCGTAGCAGGTCCATCAGGGCCGGATGCTCCTGCCGGAAGGCGAAGGGTCGGAATGCAATCAGTTGCCCGATGGCGCGGCGGAACCGCACCGTAAAGACCCCGATCAGCACGGCGGCCAGGATATTGGCGAACGTGCTGATCAGCGCGGACAGATTGACGCCCAGCGCCGCGATCACGCGCGCATCGGTATTGGCTTCGCCCAGCGCGGCCAGCGCGCCGGTCACGAACAGCAGGATCGGCGAGTGCTGCAGCAGGTCGCGCACGGCATGCTTGCGATGGCCGGACTGGAACAGCGCGAAGATGACCTGGCACACCGCCGACATCAGCGCACCGGCCACGATGGCGTACGCCACCAGCACGGCACCCATGCTGGCCGGGGTGCGGCCGAACACCTTGTACGCCAGCAGCACCGTCAGCGCGAAGGCGACGATCCACGGCCCGATGCGCCGCAGGAAGTAGATGCCGACATCGATCCACGACGGCACCGTCGGCAGCTTGGTGGGGCGGGCGGGACGCAGCCGGCTGCGGTGCAGGCGGCGCGACAGCTCGAACAGCACCCATCCCGTGAGCGCCCAGCCGGCCAGCACGATGCCGAATTCGCGCCACGACTCCATGGCGGTGCGCGTATTGCCGATGGTGATGGCTTCCCGCATTTCCTCGCCCGCGAATCGCACGCGCCATCGCCAGTACTGCCACGGCCCCCGATCGGTATGCGGCACCTTGTCGATGTCCTGCAGCGCCTGGGCCACTGCGCCGATCAGGCCGGGCGCCGGGGCGCTGGCGCCCGCTGCCGAGGCTGCCGACGCCGGTGCGTTCAGCCCTTTGCGCAGCGTTTCCAGCTGCGTCACCAGCGCCTGGCGCTGGGCGTCGTTCTGCAAGGTGCCAATGACCTGGTCCAGCGACTGGGCCAGCGCCTCGCTGGCAGGCGGCGCCGAGGCGGGGGCGCCGTTCGGATGCTTGATGGCGTTGATCAGGGGCGAGCCGGCGCCATACGCCGTGCCGCCCAGCAGGAGCGTGAGGGCAAGGGCATGGAGCCAGGCCAGGACTAGTACACGGGGGCGCGAGCGGGGCATGAGGGTGGCGCGGGCGTTGGTTGTCGTCGTCAGATAGCCAGCATGCGCGTCACTGTAGCGCATTGCGCCGCGGCATCGGCGCGGAGTGGGGTGCTGGCCGCTTTGGCAGGCGTCATTCCTTATTTCAAAAAAACTGAATGACTTGTGCGCGAATCGATCACTTTTGCGTCGGGGTGGAGGTCTATAGTTCTGTTCATGGGCGGTGCGCAACGAAGCGAACGGCGAGAAGGCCAAAGCAAAGCGAACCGACACCATTCATACAAACTGAACAAACCTGCATAACTTTACGGAGAGAAATCATGACCAAGACCACCGCCCTCAAGATCGCATCGACCCTGGTTCTGTCGCTGGCCGCCCTCGGCGCTGCGCAGGCAGGCACCGTACCGGCCGACCAGTATGGCTACACGTTCCGCTCGACCGTTCCGGCAGACAAGTACGGCTATGAATTCCGCACGCACGACACGTTCACCGACGGTGCCCGTGCCGGCCAGCGCGACGTGTTCACCGAGGGTGCCCGCACTGTGGCTGGTCTGGACAAGGTGGGCGTCTCCGCCGCCCCGGCCCGTTCGGCTGACCCGTATCTGGATGGCGCCCGCAACGCCGACCCCTACACCGATGGCGCCCGCTTCGTGGCCGGCCTGGACAAGGTAGGTGTCTCCGCCGCCCCGGCTCGCACGTTCGACCCGTATCTGGACGGCGCTCGCAACGCCGACCCCTACACCGATGGCGCCCGCTTCGTGGCTGGCCTGGACAAGGTAGGTGTCTCGGCCGCCCCGGCCCGCTCGGCTGACCCGTACCTCGACGGCGCCCGGGCATGAGCGATGTCACCGAAGTCAATCAAGGCGTTACGTAACCCGTAACGCCTTTTTTGTTGTCCGGACGCCGGAAGAAGGCCGGGCGGCGGCCAGACTGAAGTGGGGTAACGAAACCTGGAAGCCCGGTGCCATGCGGGCTGCCGGCAAGCCGCTTGAAACGCAAGTATGGATCTGGCAACACCGTGCCGATATTGGCATGTCGTTTGCAGATCCAGATCGGTGAACACGATTCAAACGCTGCCAGACTTGCCGACCGGGAGACCCTCATGTTCCAGAACCTGCCTGCCCATGCCAATGCCGTGATCGTGCGCGATGCCGACATCATGGCCGCCATCGACGCCGCGATGCTGCGCCGCCGCGACGAATACGCCGGCCAGCCGATGGCGTGGAAGGTGTTCTGCGAGGCTTCGCACGTGGCCACCTTGAACGACGTGCTGCGCCGGGCCTTTATCAACCGCGTGGCCAACGAGCGGGGCGCCGACGTGGCGCTGCGCCTGAAGACCAAGGCCGAGGCCATCCGGGCCGAGGCGATTGCGCGGCTGATGTAGGCAGCCGCCGGTTGCCGGCACGCGCTTCGGCTACCATGGCGGCTCCTTCCTCCGGAGCGCGCCCATGCCCCCGTTCGAAACGCTGCTGCCGTTCCTCGGCATTGCCATCCTGCTCAGCCTGGCGCCTGGCCCGGACAACATCTTCGTCCTGCTGCAGTCGGCGATGTACGGCACGCGCGCGGGCCTGACCGTGGTGCTGGGCCTGTGCTCCGGGCTGCTGGTGCACACGGCGGTGGTGGCGGTGGGTTTGGCGGCCCTGCTGGCCGCGTCGGTGGTGGCCTTCACCATCCTCAAGATCGTGGGCGCGCTCTATCTGGTCTATCTGGCGTGGCAGGCATTCCGCGCGCCGGTGGCGGAAACCGGCGCGCCAGACGCCACGACCCGCCCCGTCAAGAACATGTACCTGCGCGGCGTGGTCATGAACCTGACCAATCCCAAGGTGGTGATCTTCTTCCTGGCGTTCCTGCCGCAGTTCGTCAATCCGAAATCGGGGCACGTGGCGCTGCAGTTGATGGTGCTGGGCTTCGTGTTCATTCTGGCCACGCTGCTGGTGTTCGGTTCGATCGCGTGGTTCTCGGGCGTGTTCGGCCGTGTGCTGATGCGCTCGGCGCGTGTGCAGCGGGCCGTAAACTGGTTTGCCGGCACCGTGTTCCTGGCCCTGGCCGGCAAGCTGGCGCTGTCCCAGCGCTAGCTGGTGAGCCCTACGCCGCCGAGCCGCCGCGTGCGGTCAGGCGAACGTGATGGCCGCGCGGCGCTCGGCATGCTCCAGGTGCGGCACGTTGTTGAAGCTCAGCAGTCGCTGCGTGTCGCGCCCGACGATCAGTTCGCAGAAGCCGGTGTTGCGGAACTGCAGGTTCAGTTCGATGGCGGTCTGGGTGGGCGCGCCGAGCAGATCGGCAATGGCCCGGCCGATGGCACCGCCGGAACTCACCACCAGCAGCGCATCTTCGCGTGCGGCGCCTTCGGTTGCGGCGGCCAGCGCACCTTGCATGCGCGCGCCGAACTCGGTCCATGTCTCCGGCATGCCGGCCAGTTGATCCTGCGTCCAGGCTGCAAAGGCGGCGCGAAACGTGCGCCAGTAATCCTGATAGTCGCCTTTCTGGTGGGCGCGGTGATCGGCGCCATTCGTAAAGCTGCGGTAGAGCGACTCGCCGTCGTACTCGTTCAGGCCGGCATGTGCCGCCACCGGTGTGTCGGTGGCGCCCATTCCCGCCAGAATCTCGGTTGCCGTGTCCTGCTGGCGGACCAGCGTGCCGGCCACCACGCGCCGGAACCGCACGCCGCGGTCGCGGAAATACTCGCCCAGCCAGCGGGCCTGCTGGCGCCCGACATCCGAAAGGCAATCGTAGTTAGCGGCCCCGAACGAGGCTTGTCCGTGGCGGACGAGGAAGAGCGTGGCCATGATGAGGGCAACCGTCAGGTAAGGAATGGCGCGATTCTAGCGGCGCCGTCCGGCGGGCAGAAGCAAGCCCCGCCGGAATTCATGGTGGCCATGGTTTCGCTGCATGGGAAATGGCCGCGCGGTGTATGGACCCAGCGTCCGGAGGGGCGAGGGGCCCCCGCCCGTGTCAGTCCAGCGTCACGCCCGTGTCGGCCGTCAGCTTCAGGATCACCGGCAGATAGGCCTTGTACGCGCGTTCCGCTTCGGCCGGCGTGGTGCCCATGGGCTCGGCGCCCATTTCGTCGATCCTGGCCTGCATCTCCGGCGTTTTCACCAGCGCCGACACTTCGCGGCCCAGCCGTTCGATGATGGCTTCCGGCGTCTTGGCCGGCGCCAGCAACGTGGTGGGGCCGACGATCTTGTAGGCGGCATCGCCGTATCCGGCTTCGGTGAAGGTTGGCACATCGGGCAGCGACTTGGCCCGCGTGGTGCCGGCCACGGCCAGCGGACGCAGTTTGCCGGTGGCGAAATGCTGGCGCAGCGTGGTGACCGAACCGATGGTCACGTTCACCTGGCCGGCCAGCAGGTCGGTGACCATCGGGCCCTCGCCGCGATACGGCACATGCAGGATGTCCACGCCGTAGGTTTTGTCCATATAGGCCTGGATCGTGTGCGGCTGGGTGCCCGGCCCCCACGATCCCATGCGCAGCTTGCCCGGCTCCTTCTTGGCATAGGCGAGCAGTTCGCTCACCGTCTTGACCGGCACCGCGCTGTTGACGGCCAGCACGGTGCGCGCCAGCGCCACGTCCGAAATCGGCCGCAGGTCGGTGCGCGGATCGTAGGGCAGCTTCTTGTAGAGCGCCAGGTTGGCGGTGATCGGGCCCGGAATGGTCAGCAGCAGCGTGTAGCCATCGGGCGCCGACTTGGCGACGAAATCGGTGCCGATGATGCCGCCCGCGCCGCTCTTGTTCTCCACCACCACGGTCTGGCCCAGCCGTTTGGACAAGCCGTCGGCCACCTGGCGCGCCAGCGTATCGGTCAGTCCGCCCGCCGGATAGGGCACCACCAGCCGGATCGGCTTGTTGGGATAGTCGCCCTGCGCGGATGCGGCCAGCGGCAACAGCAGCAGCGTCATGCAGGCAACGCGGGTTGCCCAGCGCCGGCGCGGCGGCGTGGATGGCTTCATGGTGTGTCTCCTCGTTTTTTGAGCCCGGTCTGTTGGCAGACGTGCCGCTATGGCTGCGGCTGGTGCGGGCGGTTGGTGGGTGCAGCGAGGGAAAGGAATCGGGGGTTCAATCGTCGATGCCGATGTAGCCGGCCGCCATGCGGGCCAGTTCCACGGGCAGGCGCTCGTCGTCCAGCTCCAGCGGCCCGGGCTTGTTGAGCACCGCGTTGACGAGCGTGCCGAACACGACCTGCATGGCAAAGCGCACGCGCAGTTCGGCGGCGTCGGCAGGGCCGGGCAGGCGCGGCACCACCAGCAGCACCACCCGTTCGATCAGGGCCTGGCCATTCTTCTGGTGCGGCAGCCACTGCTCCGGATGCGTGGTGGCGTGCTTGAGCGAAGCGCGAATCACGCCGCGATTGTTGCGGCAGCCATTGACCATGAACCGGATGGTCTTCTCGATGATCTGGCGCGCCGGGGCCTCCTGCCAGCGATGCTCGGCCATGTAGCGCTCCACGGACGCATCGGACTCCTCCATCACGGCTGCTCGCAGCGCATCGAAGAAGGCCATCTTGTCGCGAAAGCGTCCGTAGAACGCGCCCACCGACACCTGGCAGGCCGCCGCGATCTGGGCCACCGACACGGCGGCGAAATCGCGCTCGGCCAGCAATTGCCGGCCGGCGGCCAGCAGTGCCTGTTCGGTCTCGCGTGCGCGACGCTGGCGCGGCGGTTGCAGGATCGTCGAGGTATCCACACGCGGGAACGGGGAAGTGACGTTTTCGGTGTGCGGTGCGGGAGCTTGCATAGGCGGGTTGGCGTAATTCGAATTCGGATTCGGTTTTGCACCTTACGTTTGGGCCCAAAGCACCGTCAAGTCGGGGTTTACGCCCCTGTTTTCCAATATATGGAAATTGATTCCGCTTTTTGACACCATTGCGGGTGCCGCCCACACTGGAAAACAGGAGACGAGATGCCCATGAACACCCCGGTCGAACAATTCATTGCCGAGAAGCGCCTCGAGGACCCGTCGTTCGGCGGCCTGCTGGCCAAGGGGTTTGCGCTGCTGCGCTGCTTTATCGACGATCCGCACCCGCTTGGCAATGGCGAACTCTCGCAGCGCCTGCAACTGCCGCGCGCCACGGTCTCGCGCATCTGCCGCACGCTGTTCGAGCTGGGCTACCTGGACTGGGATCCCAAGCTCGACAAGTACTTTGTCGGCGCGCAAGTGCTGGCGCTGGGCTATCCCTATCTGGCCGGGCTGCAGGTGCGCCACCTGGCCCGCCCGCTGATGCAGGCGCTGGCCAACCAGGTGGAAGGCGCGGTGTCGATGGGCGTGGCCCATCGGCTCGACGTGACGTACCTGGAGTCGTGCACGCATATGGAAGGCACGTCGGCGCGCCCGGCGGTGGGCGCCGTGCGGTCGGTGCTGACCACCGCCATGGGCCGCGCCTTCCTGTGCACGCTCTCGAAGGGCGAGTTCGAAAAGCTGATGCTGGCCGCGCGCACGGAGCGCCCCGAGGAATTCGGCGTCTGCTACGACACGGTCTGCCATAACGTTGCCCACTACCCGAAGCGCGGCTTCACGGTGAACGAGGGCGATGCCGGCGAGAACATCCACGGCGTGGGCGTGTACTCGCGCATCGTCTATCTGAATCGACCGCTGTTGTTCAACTGCGCGCTGCCGGGCCTGCGGGTCAGGCGCGGCACGCTGGAAAAGCGCGTGGCACCGCTGCTGCGCGAGATGGTGCGGTCGATCGAGAACATGGCTGGCGTGGGACGCTAGCCGCCGGAGCGCGGGACCGGAATTCCCGCCCGACTGAACGCTTGCGGCACGTACTGCGGCGTCATCAACGGAGACACCATGCAGGATCTGCAGCCCTTGTTATGCCCGCGCTCGATCGCGGTGATCGGTGCATCGACGCAGCCCGAGAAAGTTGGCGGCGTTCCCATCCGGCTGCTCGGCGAGCTGGGCTATGGCGGCCGCGTGTTTCCGGTCAATCCGGGCAGCAACACGGTGCAGGGCCTGCGTGCGTATCCGTCCGTGCAGGCCATCGGCGAAGCGGTGGATCTTGCCATCGTGGCCGTGCCGGCGCCGGCGGCGACCGATGTGATGGCGCAACTGGGGCAGGCCGGCACGCGTGCGGCCGTGGTGTTCACCTCCGGGTTTGCCGAAGTCAGCGGCGGCGACGTGCTTCAGCACGCGCTGGCCACCCAGGCGCGCGCCCACGGCGTGCAGTTGCTGGGGCCCAATTGCCTCGGCGCGATGAACCTGCGCGAGCGCATGTACGCCACGTTCTCGCCCATCCCGCTCAGCGGTGTGCCACCGGTGGGCGAGGTCGGGCTGGTCAGCCAGAGCGGCGCCTTCGGGGCCTACGCGTTTGCGCTGGCGCGTGAAGCCGGGCTTGGCCTGAGCCACTGGGTGACCACCGGCAACGAGGCCGGCCTGCAGGTGGCCGATGTCATCGAGTGGATGGCCCATGACCCGCAGACGCGCGTCATCCTCGCTTATATGGAAGGCGCGCGCGACGGCATGCGGCTGCGGCGCGCGCTGGCCGCCGCGCGCGCCGCCGGCAAGCCGGTGGTGATTGCCAAGGTGGGCACCACGGCGGCCGGTGCCAGCGCCGCGCAGTCTCATACGGCCAGCCTGGCGGGCGAAGATGCGGTCTACCAGGCCGTGTTCGATGAATACGGCGTGCACCGCGCGCATACGCTCGAGGCCTTCTTCCGGCTCGGCTATACGCTGGCGCGCGGGCGCCGGCCCGTGCACTGGCACTCGGCCTCGGGCCTGGCCGCCGATGCCGTGGCGCCCGTGGCTATCGTCACGGTGTCTGGCGGCGTCGGCATCATGATGGCCGATAGCGCCGAGACGCTCGGCCTGCCGTTGCCGCCGATGCCGGAAGCTGCCGCGCAGACGCTGCGCACGGCCATTCCGTTTGCCAGCACCGCCAATCCCATCGACGTCACGGGGCAGGTCGTGGCGCAGCCGCAGGTGTTTGTGGATGCGCTGGCCAACGTGGCGCGCTGCGGACAGTACGGCGCGGTGGCGGCCTTCCTGGCCGGCGGCGCCAATGCGCCGCGCGTGTGGAGCGTGTTGCAGGAGGCGGTCACGGCGCTGCATGCCGACACCGACGCGGCGCCGCTGATGATCTCGGGTGTGATGGACGACGACAAGCGCGTGTGGCTGGAGTCCCGCGGATGCCTGGTGTTCCGCGAACCGGCGCACACCATGGAAGCCGTGGCCGTGCTGGCGAAGGCGGCCGCGCAGCAGGCGCAGTCATCTGCCGGCGGGGTGGCGCCCGAGGTGCCGCCCGGGGTGACCGTGCGCGCGCTGCCCGTGCCTGACGGTGCCAGCGCATTGTCCGAGGCGGAAGCCATGGCGGTGCTGGCCGATGCCGGCGTCCCCGTGGCGGCGCACGATGTGGCCCGCGATGTGGACGAGGCGGTGCGCATTGCGGAAGGCATCGGCTACCCGGTGGCCGTCAAGCTGTGCTCGCGCCACGTGCTGCACAAGAGCGATATCGGCGGTGTGGCGCTGGGTCTGGCGGACGCCGCCGCGGTGCGCGCCGCGTTCTCGCGCGTGCGCGATGCCGCTTCGCAAGTGCGCGACGCCGAGGGCCGGCCTGTACCGTTCGAAGGCGTGATCGTGGCCCGCATGGTGCGCGGCTGGGGCGAGGTCATGGTGGGCGTGCGCCGCGACCCCGTGTTCGGGCTGGTGGCGCTGGCCGGCATCGGCGGCACCGCCGTGGAGATCTTCCGGCAGATGGCCTTCGGGCTGGCACCGCTCACGCGCCAGCGCGCCCGCGCCATGCTCGAACAGAGCCGGGCCGCCGCGCTCTGCACGGGACACCGCGGCCATCCGGCGCTCGATCTCGATGCGGTGGCCGATGTGCTGGTCAATGTGTCGCGCGCGGCGGCCGCCATGGGCGAGCGGCTCGATACGCTCGAAATCAATCCGTTCATCGTCGGCGCGGATGGCCTGGTGGCCGCCGATGCCGTGATCACGCTGCGCTGAATTCCATGACAACCGAACGGAGACTGACTATGCGACCCGAGTTTCGCAGGACGCGCCGCGCCATGACGATGCTGCTGGCGGCGGGCATGGCGGGCGTGGCCGGCATGATGCTGCCGCACGGCGCCGGCGCGGCCGACGCCTATCCCGCCAGGCCCATCCGGCTGGTGGTGCCGTTTCCGCCAGGCGGCGGCACCGACGTGGTGGGACGCATGGTGGCGGCGCGGCTTTCCACGGTGCTGCAAGGCACGGTGGTGGTGGAGAACGTGGCCGGCGCCACCGGCACCATCGGCACCGCGCAGGTAGCGCGCGCCGCCCCGGACGGCTACACGCTCGTGCTCGGCATCTCGGCCACTCACGCGATTGCGCCGGCCATCTTCCCGAAGCTGACCTACGACCCGCTGCGCGACTTCGTGCCCATCGGCCGCATTGCCCATGGCGGCAACGTGCTGGTGGCCAACCCGTCGTTTCCCGCCCGCGACGTGCGCGCGCTGGTGGCGCTGGCCAGGCAGCCCAACGCCGACATTCCCTATGGATCGTGGGGCCAGGGCTCGGGCGGCCATCTGGCCGGCGAAAGCCTCAACGTGTCGGCCGGCATCCATCTGCGGCATGTGCCCTACAAGGGCGTGGCGCCGATGCTCAACGACGTGATGGGCGGCACGCTGCCGGTGGCGATGTCCGACCTGGCGGGTACCTTGCCGCTGATCCGTAGCGGCAAGGTGCGCGCGCTGGCCGTGTCGGGCTCCGAGCGCTCGCAGGCGTTGCCCGATGTGCCGACCTTTGCCGAGTCTGGCATTGCCTTCCGCGTGGATAGCTGGTTCGCGCTGTTCGCGCCGGCCAAGACGCCGCCGGCCATCGTCGAGCGGCTCGACGCCGCCCTGCGCGAGGCCATGCAGGACAGCGCGCTGCAAGCGCAGATTGCCGCCATGGGCATGCGCTACGCCCCGCTGTCGCGCGCGCAGTTCGCCACGCAGATGCGTGACGACGCGCAGGTGTGGGCGTCGCTCGTGAAGTCGAGCGGCGCCGCGCTGGAATGATCCGGATATCCCATTCCCTGAATACCGAGACCCTGTCCATGAACCATCCCGCCTTCCCTGAGCTCCGCTCGTCAGCTTCCGCCGCTGCCCCCGCCAGCCCGCAGGAGGCCTTCGTGGCCGCTGCCGCGCTGCCGCTGGTGATCTACGGCTATCCGCTGATCGAGACCCTGCGCACCTGCCGCCTGCAGACGTCGGTCGACGTGGCCACGCGCTATGGCCGCGCGCCGATGAACACGTTGTCGGCCAGCGACCGTCCCTGGACGCACGAAGACCGCGACATCGTCACGCCGGCCAACGACCTGCTGTACTTCTGCGGCTGGCTCAACCTCGCCGACGGCCCCGCCACGCTGCGCATCCCGCCGCTGCCCGATGCCGACCGCTACTACGTGATCGAGCTGCTCGACGCGCACACCAACAACTTCGCCAACCTGGGGCCGCGCAATGTGCCGCTGTCCGGTGCCGACGTACGGGTCTTCGGCCCCGGCCAGGCGGCCAGCGGCGAGCACGCGGTAAGCGCGCCAACATCGCTCGTCTGGGTGCTGGGCCGCGTGCTGGTCAGCGGGGCCGACGACCTGCCGCGCGCACACGCCTTCGAGCAGGGCTTCCAGGTGGTTGACAGCGCCGGCCCGGCCCGCCCGGCAAGCGTGGCCCAGTGGCAGAACACCGGGGACGAGGGCGTGGACTTCTTCCAGAACCTGTTCCGTGCGATGCGCGACTTTCCGCCCGCACCGCAGGAGCAGGGACTGTTCACCTTGCTGCGCAAGGTGGGGCTGCTGCTGGAGGACGATGTGGACATGGCGGCGCTGCGGCCGTCGATCGTCAACGGCCTGCGTGGCGCCTACGCCCAGGGCATGGCATTGATCGAAGCCCACACCCGCAGCCAGGGGCGCAAGGCGTGGGGCTACAGCCTGCGGCTAGGCATCTATGGCGACGACTGGCTGCTGCGCGCCTGCACGGCGATGAAGGGGCTCGGCGCGCTGCGGGCCGACGAGGCGGTGTATGCCATGGCGGACTTCGATGCCGACGGAGAGCGGCTGAGCGGCCAGCACCGCTACGCGCTGAGCTTTCCGCCGGGCATGTTGCCGCCCGCCGATGCGTTCTGGTCGGTGTCGCTGTACGGCGAAGACCGGTTCTTCACGGCCAACGAGATCGGCCGCTACGCCATCGGCGACCGCACGCCGGGGCTGCGCACTGAGGCCGACGGCACGCTGACGATTGTCGTCGGCCATGCGCGCCCGGAGCACGAGGCGAACTGGCTGCCGGCCCCGGCGGGCACCTTCTATCTGATCCTGCGGCTGTATCACCCGACCGCGCATTTCATCGCGGGCCAGTACACGATTCCGGCCGTCCGCCGCATCGGCTGAACGGCCCACAAAAAGAACAGGAGACAACAGGACATGCCACACACATCGACCGATCCCCGGCAACTGGCGCGCGACGCCGTGATCTACACGCTGCCGCTCTACGAGATGGCGCGCATGCGCGCGGCCACGTGTCCGCGCCGCGACCACACCGGCGCGTTTGCCGGCGAGGGGCCTGAATCCACGCTGCGCTGGATCAATCACCTGATCCACACGCGCGAGCTGCTCGGGCCGCAGCACCGCCAGGTGGTCACGCCGAACAACGACACGCTCTATACCAACGCATGGCTCGATCTCTCGCACGAGCCCGTGGTGCTGGAAGTGCCCGACTTCCATGGCCGGTACTACGTGCTGGGCCTGCTCGATGCCTATACGAACCCGTTCGGCTACATCGGCAGCCGCACTACCGGCACCGGCGCGGGCCGCTTCCTGCTGCACGGCCCGGACTGGCATGGCGAGGTGCCGGCCGGCATGCAGCCGGTGCCCTGCGCGACCAATGCGGTGTGGATGATTGGCCGGCTGCTCGTCGATGGCGATGCGGATCTGCCAGCCGTGCACGCCTTGCAGGATGCCATCGCGCTGAAGCGGCTCGACGGCGAGCCGGCCGCGCGCACCTTCGACGTCGCCATGCAGCCCCGCGAACACCTTGGCGATGCGCGGCGCTTTGCCGAGGTGGTCAACCGGATGCTCGCGGAAAATCCGCCGCCGACAGCGGAGGCTGGCGAGGTGGCGGAGTTTGCGCGCGCAGGCATCGGCGCGGGCATCGTGGCTGCGCCGGCCCAGATCGACGCGCTGGACGCGGCATTGCGGGGCGTGCTCGACGATCTGGCGCAACCGCAGGCGTCCGATATGGGCGGCGGCTGGGCGATGTCCGTCGACGTGCGCGAAACCTATGGCACGCGTTACCTGCAGCGCGCGCTGGTGGCACGCAACTATATCGGCGCGCTGGGCGTGCAGGAGGCCATGTACATGATGGCCGACCGGTGCGCCGACGCGGCGCCGCTCGATGGCCGCTTCGCTTACCGGCTCGACTTCGCCGCCGACAACCTGCCGCAGGTGGGCGCGTTCTGGTCCCTGACCATGTACGACAAGGGCGATTGCATGCTGGTGCCGAACGCCATCGCGCGCTATTCGCTGGGCGACCGCTCGCCCACGCTTGCGCGCGGCGCCGATGGCAGCCTGTCGGTGTACCTGTCGGCAACGCCGCCGCGCGACGAAGCCCTGCATGGCAACTGGCTGCCCGCGCCGGCCGGCCCGTTCTATGTGGCGCTGCGGCTGTACGTGCCGCAGTCGGTCCACCTGGACCGCACCTACCGCTATCCCGCCATCGAGCGGGTGGGAGACCCATCATGACGCCCGTACAGCTGACCCGTCGTCGCTTGCTGGGGGCGATGGCGCTGTGCGGCGTGCTGCCGCCCGCCTTCGCCAATGCGTGGCCCACCAAGCCAGTCAGGCTGGTGTCGCCGTACGGCCCCGGCGGATCGAACGATACGTCCGCACGGGTGCTGGCCGAGGCGTTGAGCCGCAAGTACGGCCAGCAGGTGGTGGTGGAGAACAAGCCGGGCGCGGGCACGCGCGTGGCCAGCGAATCGGTGGCCCATGCAACGGCCGATGGCTACACGCTGCTATGGGCGGCGGCGCCGTTCGCCATCAATACCGGTGCCGGGCTGAGCCAGCGGTTCGATATCTACAAGGATTTCGTTCCCGTGGGCCCGCGCGTGCTGGGGCCGGTATTCCTGATCGTCAACGCGAACTCGCCGGTGAAGACCGTCGACGACTTTGTGAAGATGGCGCGGCAGAAGCCGGACGGCGTCACCTTCGCTTCGCCCGGCATCGGGTCGGGGCCGCACCTGACGGCGGAGCTGTTTGCCGCGCAGTCCAAATTCAAGGCGCTGAACGTGCACTACCGGGGCGATGCCACCGCGTACACCGAGTTGCTGGCCGGCCGCGTGGATGCCACCTTGACGGCGATTACCACCGCGCTGCCGTTTATCCACGCCGGCAAGCTGCGTGTGATTGCCGTGGCGGCCGACGCGCGCACGCCGGTGTATCCCGATGCGCCAACCTTTGCCGAGCAGGGTGTGCCTGGGGTGCTGGGCTACGGCTGGTTCGGCATCGTGGCGCCGGCCGGCACGCCCGCCGCGATCGTCCAGCAAGTGAACCGCGATGCCAGCGCGGCGCTGGCCGATACCCAGATTCGGCAGAAACTGCTCGGTCTGGGCTTGCAGCCCTCGCCGGGCAGCAGCGCGGACTTCGCGGGGTTTATCGACAGCGAGGTAAAGAAATGGGGCGCGCTCGTCAAGGCGCGGGGGATCGTGCTGGAGTAGAGGGGGGAGGCGGCGGCCGGGATGTCACCCGGCCGCGGGGGCTTTGCGTGCCAGGCCTGCGCATGACCCGATCAGGCTCTGGACGCAGCACGCGTTGCCGCTCCATTCGCCCCGGCTGACATTGCCATCGGGGCCGGCAATGAGCTTGCGCTGGCATTGGGCGACCCTGGCAGGCGGTTCCAGGCCGGCGTCGCGCGGACCGCTGCCCGGTGGACGCGCAGCGGGCGTTTCGTCGGTCCACACATACGCCGTGCCGCCAGGCACCGCCTGCACCGCCTTCGGCGGGCCCCATTGGGCCTTGGCCTGTTCCACCGGCGCGCCCTTCCAGGAATCGAAAATCCGCTGCATGGAGCTGGCTTCGAGGTTGGCACAGGCCGCGGTGAGGGCAAGGGCGGCCGTGGCCAGCAACCCGCCGCGGCAGGCGGTAAGGCGAGGCGACGCAGGCATGGCAGCTCCATCTATATAGAAGGTGCAGGGGCTCCTGTCGGAGACTAGCCGAGTTGCCGGAGCGGTGGCAACGCCTTTAAGCGCGCCGCCGCACACAGCGCCACGGCAGCGGGACAATCAAAAGAATAGCGAGGGCTGGGTGTCGGCGCGAACGCGCGTGGCGCGCCGGGGCATCGACGGTGCCGAGGTTGGCCGGGAGGCCGCCTCGGGCCCGGCCGCCGGCATGGGCGCTGTCAAGGCGAACGGGCGCAGCGACGCGAGCGGTACCGCGCTGGCCAGCAGACTGGGCAGGTGTGGCGACAGTATCTGATAGGTGTCCATGTCGAAGCGCGCCGTGGCGGTGGTCAGTGCTTCGGCTTCCGGCAAGGTGGCAGCCATGCCCAGATAGCACCAGTCCTCGATCACCAGCCAGGGCTGGTCGGGAAGTGCGCCCTCGCGCCAGGCCACGGGGCCGTCGAACGGCCAGGCCTGCAGCGCCAGGGCTTCGATGGCCGCCATCGTGCGCGCCCGGTGGTCGAGGCGCGATTCCTGACCTGTGCATGCGCCGGCGCAGCGATGCAGCTGGCGCGCAAAGCAGGGGCTGCCGGGGCGTGCGGTCGGCTCCAGCATCAGCGTCGCCTGGCACAGTTCGTGGGCTTCGGCCAGGGCCCGCAGGGCTGCCCTGGCGGAGGCGCGGCTAGGGTAAACGCCATAGAGCGCGGCGTGGCGGCTGAAATCGACGTGGCGGTCCGAGCGAAGGCGCGGCGCGGACAATCCATCCACCATTTCCCAGGCGAACAACTCGCCGCTGTAGCGCAACTGGTGGTTGTGCAGCGGGCGCAGGGTCTTGACCAGTTGCGCCTCCATCAGCAGCGCGCCCGCTTCTCCGCCGGTCTCGCGCCAGTCCACCCG